>Ga0183099_1000001_pt3 | contig 746786 bp, 744 predicted proteins | sample Biomet1_FD_127788 | JGI IMG/M metagenome (GOLD analysis project Ga0183099, IMG submission 127788) | Microbial communities from bioreactor (seeded with anoxic lake sediment) at LBNL, California, USA - Biofuel metagenome 1 | ecosystem: Engineered > Bioreactor > Anaerobic > Unclassified ...
TCACCATTAGGCACTACAGTAGCTACTAAGGTAGCTGAGGTAGTGGTAATGTTTTCGGCAGTTCCAATCGTTACAATCGGTTTGAGTTCAATTGGGTCTTCATCGGGATTACAAGAAAATAAAAGAAAAACACAGAATAATGAGACCAAGAAAGCTACCGCTTTCAACAGGTCAATTTTGGTTGCTTTCATGATTATTTGGGTTTTGATTGTTAATTTACGTTGTTAATTGTGCTTATACTATAATACTAAATTGGCATTTTGTCAATATATAACAAAAAGACCCCAAAAATTGGGGCCTTTTTATATAAAAGTGAATTATTATTCAGCTTTTTTGGTAGCTTTTTTCTTAGTTACTTTTTCTGCCTTTTCTTCAGTTACTTCCGCTTCTTCTTTCTTAGGTTCAGCCACAGTAACACCAGCTAATTTAAGACCTAAGCGATGTTCTGATGGGGAAATATTTACTACTTCGAAATCACGAACTTCGTTAGCTTGATATAAATCAGTAATTTTATCCTTAGCATTTAAACCTAATTGAGAGATATGAGCTAAGCCGTGAATTTCTTCATCAAGTTTAACAAATAAACCAAATGGATTTACTTTCAAAATAGTACCAGACACAACTTGACCAATCTTATATTTAGCACTGGCTTCAAGCCATGGATCTTGTAATAATTTTTTAGCACTTAAGAAAATCTTTGAACCATCGATGCTAACAATTTCAGCTTTGATCTTGTCATTTACCTTGTAAAGTTCATTTGGAGAATCAATTCTCTGCCAAGCAAGTTCTGAAATATGAATTAAACCTTCCATGCCATCGTCAAAGTTAACGAAAACACCAAAGTTTGTGATTGCGGTAATTTTACCTTCAACAGTCATACCAACTTTATATTTATCAAGAGTTGGTTTTTGACGACGGTTCCAAACATCTTTTTCAGAGAAAATAATTTTATTTTCTTCTTCATTTAAAGTCATCACGTTAGTTTCAAATTCCATACCAACGAAACTCTTTAATTTTTCTAAGATTTTACTCTTATCACCACCTGAAATACGAGGATAGTTATCAGGAGCAAGTTGTGAAACTGGTAAGAAACCATTGATTTGGCAATAACGAGCTAGTAAACCACCCTTATTAGCGTCAATAATTTTAACCTTAATAGTTGATTTGTCTTTGAAAGCCTGACGTAAATTGTTCCAAGCTTTTTCTTGACCAACAGTTCTAAATGATAATTCAAGTTCGCCGTTTTCGTTTTCTTCAGCGATAACAGCTGCTTCAATTTCGTCACCAGGTTTTAAGTTAGCAAACTCAGGAACTTCTGAATAAAGTTCTGGACCACGAACGATACCCATTAAGATACCATCAATGTCTAATTTTACTTCTGATTTAGAAGCAGTAATAACAACACCTTTTACGATGTCGCCTAATTGAGGGATGCGTGTATCATCCTTCTCAAGTAATTTACCAAAATCGTTTTCCATATTTTTAGAGACAACTTTCTAAATTTGATAATAAAAAAAGCGGTCTTAACCACCTCTTGCGAGACAGTCCTCTGGCGCCCGGAAGTGATAAATTCACTTTTATTGCCTGAGGTGTTTGTTTGAGCCTTTATTTAATTAATCCTAATTATACAGGTTTTTTAGATTTTGGCAAGAGGCAAATTATCTAATATTTAACAGTAAAAGTCCTGCTTCACTACTGCTATTTGGGTATTTTTGAATCAGCTCTAACCCAAATGCCTTAGCTTTAGCGCCATTTCCTAAATAATAATAACTATAAAAAGCCTGGTTTAAATAATATTCTTCAGAAAAATTAATCTTTATTTTGGCTAAAACGGTTTGCAGTTTAGTTTCGTCTTTAGTAAAAATAGCGAGCTTAAGTAAATTAGCATATGGCAACAAAAAATCTGGTGCAATCTTTATAGCTTTATAATATTCAGATTCTGCTTCATCAAATTTTTTAGAAGTAGCCAAGGCGTTACCTAAATTATAATGAACTTGAGGATAAATATCGGCAATAGAAATTGCAGTTTTATATTCTTTAATAGCATCTTCAGTTCGTCCTGTGTCGCTATAGGCCATTCCCAAATTATTATGTTGAATAAAACTATGAGGTGTATAAGTTAAATTCTTCTCATAAAAAGTTATTGGATCACGCCAATCTAAATTACGCAGAACAGTTAAACAACTTAAATAACAAATAAACAAAATTAAAATCGCAAGACTAATTTTTTTATTTACTTTTAACTTTTCAAATAACAAAATAACTGCTAACCAAAAACCCGCCATTGGCAAATAAAGCCAATGTTCATACAAAGGACGATTAATGGAAATAATATTAGTTCGAGGCAGTAGCAGAATTAAAAACCAAGCTAAACCAAAAACCAATAATTTATCTCGGTGCCAATATTTTTTAATCACATAAATAAAAATCCCAACCGCTAAAATAAAGCCGGCTACTGACCAGGAAAAAATTGAAGTAACGGGCGACACTTCATAAGCCATGTGCAAACCAAATGGTGCTACCAACAAGGCTAAAAATTTTAAAAAGACATAAGTGAAAGTTAGCAATCTAGTTTTTAAACTAGAATCATAACCGCTAACATAATCAACCCCTGAAAGTAGATCATTAAAATTTAGACAGAAAATTCTTAGCAAAAAGAAGCCAATTGAAATCAGAGCAAAAGGAATAAATATTTTTAAACTATCACGCCACTTTTTAATTTCAAAGAAAAAGAAGAATTCAATGATAAAAATTAAAGCCGGCAACATAATTGTTTGTTCCTTAATTAGTAGTGAAGCTAAAAAAGACAACAAACTAAGACCCACAAAAATTTTAGATTTTTTTTGGCGATACAGGACGTAAGTTAAAAGTGATAATAAAACAAAAACTGCCGACATTGGATCAGCACGACCCGAGACATAAGTAACCGCTTCAGTTTGAAGTGGGTGAACTAAAAAAATTAAAGCCGGCCAAAATGACAACCAGTGACGCCGACTTAATTTATAAAATAATAAATAAATCAGCCAAGCGGCTAAAATATGCCAGATTAAATTTACTGTGTGGTAACCAATTGGACTTAAACCAAACAAATGATAATCAGTCGCAAAAGACACTAACAGTAGAGGACGCCAATAATTACTAACTTGTCCCGCGCCCGCAATCAAATTCTCGGAAAAATATTTTGGCGCGTAAGCAAAATCTTTAATGTAAACATTGTTAATAATCATGTCATCATCATCCCAAAATAATTTGTTTGAAAATGAATTTAGGTAAACAAAAAAGCCAACTACCACTAATCCTAGTAAGACGAACCATTTTATATTTTTGGTTTCTAACTTCATAATTAGTTTTTAGTTGGCTTTTTATTAGAAGTAAATATTATACCTTAATAACTACTGGCAACACCATTGGACGACGTTTAGTTTGAGTAAACAAGAATTGACCAATGTCATTTCTAATTTTATTTTTAATATAATCATCATCAGCTAAAGTGGTAGTATTTTTATCTTTAATAATCTTCTTAACTCTCATACGAGTTTTTTCAATCAGCTCTCGACTTTCTTTCATGTGGACAAAGCCACGAGAAATTAAATCTGGGTTACCAATTAAATCACCGGTGTGAGCATCGATAGTCGCAATTACTACAATCATACCATCTTCTGACATCATACGTCTGTCACGTAAAACAATTTCCGAAATATCACCAACTCCTAAACCATCAACCATCACGTAATCGGTTGGTACTTTTTCATTGGTTAACGTGCCTTCAACTTTGCCACCAACAACTCTAAAGTCAACGACTTGTCCGTTGTCAGCCACAAAAATTTTATTAAGTGGAATACCAACTTGTTCAGCTAGTTCAGCGTGAGCCCGTAACATATAATGATTAGCTTCAATTGGCATGAAATATTCTGGTTTCAGCAAACGCATAGTAAGTTTCAAGTCTTCTGCTTTAGCATGTCCACCAGCATGAATGTCTAACATTCGGTAGTGAATAATTTTAGCCCCCTGACGAACTACTCGGTCCATTAAATTCTGAATCGAACGTTCGTTACCCGGAATAACTGAAGAGGAGAATAATACTGTATCGCCATGTTTGATATTAACGACACGATGTTCGCCATTAACCACACGACTTAAGAAAGCATTACTTTCGCCTTGAGCTCCAGTACCAACAATAATAACTTTATTGTCAGGTAACTTATTTAAATCCTTGTCATCAATTAAAAGTTTTGGATTAAATTTTAAATAACCAATCTCAGAAGCCACTTCAACATTAGTTGCCATAGAGCGTCCTTGTAGTGAAACACGACGACCATATTTTTCAGCTAAATCAAAAATTTTCTGAACACGGGATAATTGAGAAGCAAAAGTACCAATAATAATTCGACCCTCAATCTTTTCAAATAATTTACCCATCTCTTCACCAATATAAGATTCGGAAACCTGATAACCAGGATGAGTAGCGTCAGTTGAATCAGACATCAAAAGTCTTACGCCCGCCGCACCAATTTGAGCCATACGATTTAAATCAGCTGGCTTATCATTAACTGGGGTGAAATCGATTTTAAAATCACCAGTATGAACTAAAGTGCCCAGTGGAGTTTTAATAATCGTGGCAAAACAATCAGGAATAGAGTGATTAACTCTTAAGAATTCGACCGTAAAAGAACTGCCTAATTTAATACTGGAAGTATCGTCAACTTCTTTAATTTTTAAAGTTGGCGCTGTTTTATATTCAAGGTTACGCTTACGAACTAAACCAGCGGTAAGCTTACCCATGAACATTGGAGGATTACCAATTTCACCCATGATGTGAGGGATACCACCAATATGATCATAGTGGCCATGAGAAATAATCACCCCTTTAATCCAATCTTTCTTATCTTGTAAATAAGTAACATTTGGAATGATGTAATCGATACCAGGCATATCCTCTTCAGGAAATTGTAAGCCCATATCAATAATAATAATTTCTTTATTACATTCGAAGATAGTCATATTACGACCAACTTCTTCAAGTCCACCCATAACCATCACGCGCAAATTATCTTTACCAACCTGCCCGCTAAATACTTGACGAGGAGCCGCTGATTTCTTTTGTTGAAACGCGCCAGTTGGTGCATAAGAAGCACTAGTTCTTGGATAAGAATTATTATTTTGACGATTACCATAATTTGGACGAGAACCAGCCGGTTTGTTGTCCATCTTTTTTGGTGCTGTATTTAAGACTGAAGTTTTTACATTAGTGTTAAGTAAAGCATCAATATTTAAAGGATCAGTTAAAACAGAATTGTTTACTGGTTTACGTCCTCTAAAAAAATTGTTTGGTTTGTTATTTGTTTTAAAAACAACTGAATCATCGCTCGACTTTTTTCCAGACGAAAAAGAGCTGGACGAAGCCGCCGGTGATTTGTATTTAGTTATCATGTGAGAATTAGAATTTGTGTTTTAAATTATTAGCAAACAGCTAAGTATAAATACAAAAATTCCGTAATTAATTTATCGTTAGAGAGATAATTTTATTTTAAAATAATTGGTTACCAAGAGAATTTATTGCGAGATTTTAGGAACCAATTGGAAATACCGGCAAAGCGATCACTAGGGTTTATAACCGCAGTGGAGTTAAAGCCTTTAACTTTTTTGCTTTGTACGTATATATAGTTTTTTTCGTAAAGGAAGATAGCTGGCAGTTCATCTGCAATAATTCGTTGAACTTCTCTGTAACTATCAATGCGAGAATTTTTATCAGGATTAATACGAGCATCCTCTAAAAAATTATCCACTTTATCATTTTTATATCCAGAAATATTTAAACCTTTGCCACCAATTTGGCTAGAATGCCAAAAAGCAAAAATATCAGGATCACCACCCAGCATTTCACCAAAGATTAGAGCTTCAAAACTACGTGAAGAAATTAAATTGGCAACATCATTTGTAGCTACAGTATCAATTGTTGTGTGAACACCTACAGCATCCCAATAAGTTTTAACGCGATTTGCAGCCGTTAGAGAATCAGTCCCTTCTATAGCACTAAGTTTAACAGTTAGCAATTCAACATTACCTTTTTTATCTTTTTTAAAACGCCAAACACCTTCAGGTTTTTCACTAGTTGAACTAGCATAAGCGATAATCGCTTTAACCTCTGAAGAGTCAGAAGCTAAATTTTCAGCGCTTATTATTACTCTTTGCCAACCAGCCGCATCTAACTTAGCATTAGCTGAGACGGCATCATAATTATATTTAGTAATTTGATCGTTGTAGGCGAAAGATGAAACCGGAAGTGGACCATCAATAACTTTATAAAAATTTTCAAATAATTCTTTAACTAAAGAATTTTTATCAATCGCTAGAGCTAAAGCCCGACGCACATTTAAATCAGCTAAATTTTTATTATTATCCGTTCTAAAAAAGATTAAATCTTCTTGAGATGAATTTAAAGAATAAAAATTTAAAGAATTTTGAGCTAATAAAGTGTGTTTTTGATCTAATGGTAAATAACCAATACCTTGAACATCACCATCATTTAAAGCTCCAATAAGTTCGTTGGAGTCTGGATAAAATTTAAAAACAACATCAGTAATATATGGTTTTTTACCGTAATAATCATCATTAACCACTAAACGATATTCCTTAAGCTCGCCTTGTTTACTCTTTAACAAGGAAGCAAATTTATAAGGACCAGAACCGATTGGTTCTAAATTCAGATTAGTTAAACTAGCTGAATCTGGAGAAACATTTTCCCAAATACTCTGTGGCATAATACCAAAAGTAAGCAAACCAGAAAAAGCAGCATAAGCTGAAGGTAAAGTAAATTTAACTTGAGTGTCAGAAATTTTTTCAATGCTAACTGATGAGAAATTTTTTCGTAGCGGAGAATTATAATCAGGATTAGTAATTAAATTAAAAGTAAAAACTACATCATCAGCTGTTAAAATTTCACCACTATGCCATTTAACATTATTTTTTAAAGTAACAACAAAAGTTTTGTTATCAGAAGTTTCAATATTGTCAGCTAAGTCGTTAACCAGCTGACCGTTTTCATCATATCTATATAAACTAGAATAAATTAACTGTGACAAATCACGATCAACGTCGCGATTAACATTATATAAAGGGTTGATAGTTTTTGGATAGCCAACCACACCTTCATGATAAGTTCCGCCAGATAAAGGCAAAACGGTAATATGTTTTTCGTAGAAACGAACTCCTAAATAAATTAAATTAACCAAAACAATGGCTAAAGCGATTCTAATAATAACTGTTTCTTTTTTAGAAAGAGTTTTATTTAAATGCTTCATCTGTTCGCTAGTTGGAATTTTACTTGAAGCTAAAGTGTAAACTAAGTTTTTGTCAGCAGCTTCATGATTATTTTTACGCAACAAAAAACTAGTCATTTTTCCAAAAAATTTAGAAAAACGACTACGAGTTTTTCCCATAACAGCCTGTAATTCTTTTTTGGTTTTAAGAGGTTTCACGTTGGCAAAAATTTAGAGAATAATGCCGATAATAGATATTGCAAAGAATAAAACAGCTAAAACAATAGTAGCGATAAAAAGTTTTTTTTCAAGACCGCGTTTAGTTAAATAAACACCACCAGATCCACCGAAAGCCGAACCTAAACCAGCCCCGCGATTCTGTAATAGAACAGCGGTGATAAGTAAGATAGAAACGACAACTTGAGCAATCTTAATCCACATATAATGTAAAGTTATTTCTTTATTTTCTCGATAATCTTAGCTAACACTGGTTTATTGTTAATAGCCATTTCAGCTAAAACCTTACGGTCAATTTCAATATTGTTAGCTTTAAGTAAGCCCATGAAACGAGAGTATGATAAATCATATTCGCGAACAAAAGCGTTGATTCTAATCTGCCATAAAGCACGCATATCGCGTTTTTTCTTACGACGATCAGTATAAGCATGAGCGCCAGCTAAAGTGCGGGCAGTCTTAGCAAGTTTGATAAGTTTTTTACGACCCCACATGTAACCTTTAACGTCGGCCAATAGGTTTTTTCTGGATTTAACATGGGAAGTACCTCTCTTTACTCTAGGCATATTTTTCTAAATTGATAATTTGGTTAGTTAAATTGGGCCAAAGTCTTTACAGTCTTGGTCAAAGTTTTTGTAGTTGATACGTCTAATCTCTTAGAACGAGTTGTGCTACCGGATTCATGAGCATTGTTATGAGCTTGTCCGGATTTTCTTTGAGTAACTTTATTATCACCAGTTACTTTAAAACGTTTAGCAGTAGCTTTGTGTGTTTTTATTTTTGGCATACTTTTCAAGAAAAAAACAGGTAGAAACCTGATTTCACGATATCCTTACTTTTTATTGATTACTATCATAGTAAATCTTCCCCCCTGTTTTGTCAAGGGTTGTTCAAGCTCAATATTAAAGTCGGGTACGGCTTTTAGTTTATTAATAAATTCATTCATTATTTCCGCGGCTTTCTGCGGATATTGCTTTTCGCGGCCTTTCAGCAGCAATTCAACTTTAAGTTTATCGCCTTTGCTTAAAAACTTAATTGATTGATTTAAACGTAATTCGGTGTCATGTTCACTAATTCTAAAAGACAAACGAACCGCTTTAATATCAACTTTCTTTTGTTGCATTTTCTGCTTATGAGCCTTCTTTTCGCGTTCATACTTAAGTTGCCCTAAATCAACGATTTTAGCTACCGGAGGGTTTCCTTTAGGATTAACTTCCACTAAATCTAATTCTAAATCTTTAGCCATAGCAATTGCCTCGGATGTATCCATTACACCGATGCTTTCACCTGTTTCGTCAATTAAAAAGACCTGTGGGGCTTTAATTTGTGAATTAGACTTAAAGAAAATTTGTTCCTTAGCCTCTGTTCTGTGAAATTTTATTCTCATTGTTTGTTGGGGGCTGAAACCGGGGAGTTCTAGCCAAAAACGACCTTATGCAGGTCATTTACTATTAAATATGTTTGTTACTCTCTATTTATAGCGGAAAATATTGCTTTAGTCAATGGCTAAAAGCGAATTTTAATAAAAGAAAAACCACCCTAATCATTACGATTTGAGTGGTTTGTAATTCTTTAGTTTTAAGGACTATCGTTTCTGTAAATCAGTAATAGTACTAGTAAAACATTCACTAATTTGCTTTCTTTCACGTTTGCCGCCACAGGCATCTTCAGAGATGGGATACTTAGATTCAAATTCTGCATAAAATTGTTGCAGACTCTCAATCAAAGTTTCTACTTTATCCTGAGGAACTGGCGTATTTTTAATCGTTTTGGTAATTGTTTGAACCTCAGTAACAAAACGGCTAACAAATAAACCAATGTGTCTGTTTTTGGAAAGTCTTTCTTCGGCTGTTTTCAACTGGTCTAAAATGCTTTCGTGAAAGGGTTTCAGCTTTTTTTTACTCATTTTACTTCTGTTTTTTTTGATTATTTTATTTTTAAAGACAAGAGTGATTGTATAATAATAAATGATTATTGTCAATAGCCTAAAATAAAAGGGTTCAGATTATTATAATCTAAACCCTTTTTGTTTTATTTATTATCTAAAATAATTTCCAATATCTTAGCTAATTTTTCTAAAGACATTAAGTCTTTGGTCGCATCCCAATCAGAAATATTTTTAACCGCTCCAGGTGAACACGGAGTGTGTAAAAATAAATATGGAATTTCACATTTATTTTTTTGCAGTGCCACCAAAGTTCGAAATATCAAAGCGTTACAACAAAAAGTTCCTGCATCGGCTGAAAAATTAAGTTCGCAATCAAAATCAGCTTCATTAAACTTTTCCATTAAAGAACTGAGGTGACAAAGTTTTGTTAAATGCCACTTCTCTCGATTAACTCTAAGATATTCTTTGGGCAAAAAGTTTGAAGCAATTGGTTTTCGCTGCTCGCACATCAGTCCATACTTAGCATTTTCTACCCAATTAATCGCGCGGGTTTCAATACTAAGACCTCTAACATCTGAAGCAATGCCGAGTGAAATAATTGCGTCCGCTTTTATTTCTAAAGCTTTGGCAACCACAAGTTCGCCGTAATTTAAAGTTGTTTCCGTTGAAACAACCACCGGAAAACTCGCATTACCCACAGTTACAGTGCTGATGTCTTTACTTTTTTGGCGCGGAAAAATCAGAACCGGAAAAACCATTCCGTAAACATCCCAGTCGCCAAGGGTTTGTAACTTAGTGGCGGCAAGTTGTGAAAGATTTTCTTCATAAGGACCAAAGGGTTCGAAACCAGTTATAAGAACTGTTTTCATAGCACCTTTTTTATTTCCATCAAAGTTAAAGCTCGACTAGTTTCTGGCGAAACACCTGATTCTGGATTACCTTTAGTCATTTGCGCCCCCATTACCACAAACGTGGCACCGGACTCTAAAGCTTCGCCAACACCAGTCGTTCGTTTTTGATGTTCGTTCGCTTTTTTCATCCACTCATCACGAATACCAGGGACAATAAAACCATAAGAAGCTGGCAAACTTCCTTTTAAATATGCGACTTCTTTTGGTGAACAAACAACTAAATCAAAAGGATCTTTTGGCAATTCTGGATCTTTTGATCGTCTGTCTAAATAAACCTCATAAATACACGTTAAGTCGTTAATGATTTTGTCTTCTGGCGTAAAACCAAAACGACTAAAACATTCATCTTCACCAATGTCGGTTAACATGCTAACCATTGCCAGTTTAGTGTTCGGTAACAGCTTTCTCAGTTCAATAATACTATTTACGCTACACTGAGAACTAACCGTTAAAATGTCGGGAGCGTAATGATACTTTTTCAAAACATTCACCAAGGTAGCCGAAACGTCATAAACTTTTAAATCCAAGAAAATACCAACTGACCCCGGGATATTCATTCGAATTTCATCAACTGTTTTAGGACCGCCTTCGTCAGAATTATGAACCCCGTCGTTAAGTTTAATGTAAGCTGTCATATCCCAAACATCCAAAGACATACTGGCAATAGCTTTATGCAAAGCCGCCGCACTTGAATAACCATCAAATGGTAAAATAATCACTTTTCTTTCCATGATTTGTTAATTTTTTGTTGTTAAAGAATCGTTAATACTTTTTTAATTAAGTTTACACTAGTATATTTTAAAGATACTGTCAATCTTAACTTAGGTTACCGACTATAAGTCCCAGTTAAAACTGATGAAGCAATAACATGATTATTCATCGCTTTTATAAGTTCTGATTTTTCAGTTGAATCTGCGAGAGTTAAAACTTCATCAAGAGCGTAAAGTTTAAATTTATAATGATGAGTGCCCATTGGTGGACAAGGCCCGCCATATTTTTTATCACCAAAACTATTAATACCTACCACTGCACCATTTGGAACACTATTTTCATCAACACTTTCAGTTTGCGGATTAATATTAAATACCAACCAATGAACCCAGTCACCACTTGGCGCATCTGGATCATCAACTAAGAGCACTAAACTTTTGGCTTCTGTTGGAACACCAGAAAATTTTAAAGGCGGATTAACATCTTGTCCGTGGCAACCATAACTATCAGGAATTTTATTACCTTCTAAAAAAGCTGGGCTAGAAATAATCATATTATTAGAATTATTAATTGCAATTTTTTTAATCGGTTCAAGAGAAGAATTTTTATTTTTTAAAAACAGCACACCAAAAATAATTGTTACGGTAATTAAAAATAAAAGTAAAATTATTTTTAGATATTTGGACATATAATTTTATTATACTCTACTAAAAAATAATCAACAAAAAAGAAGCCCCAAAATAGGACTTCTTTTTCTTATGTGAGCGGGTAAGGGGAATCGAACCCCTCTCTCGACCATGGCAAGGTCGCATAATAACCACTATACGATACCCGCATAAGCTATATAAATATATAGCAAATATTTATTTTTGAATCAACCCCTAAATTAATAGAGATATAATGTGCCGCGGGCGGGAATCGAACCCGCACTGTGTCGCCACAACTGGATTTTAAGTCCAGCGCGTCTACCAATTCCGCCACCGCGGCTAAACTATATTTATTCAAAAAATAAATGTGGAGATGATGGGAGTTGAACCCATGTCTAACAAGTAACTTTAAACGCTTCTACAAAATTATTCTGGTTATATTTGTTCGCATTAGTAATAATTAGCCAGAAGAAAATTACTAACACTATCCTTATTTTAGTTCGGACTTCTTAAGTAAGGCTACCCAATCATCCTAGCTTTATAAATGACACCGATCTCTAGCTATAAAGCGTCGCTAGTTCGATGGTTGTGGCTATATTAAGCGACAACAGGTGCGAAACTTGGAACTAACCAAGTAAACGCTGCAGATTTCTTTGCATTTGTTTTTTGAGCCTGTTTACGTGGGTGCTCACCACGTTTTGCACGTTTAAAGAGAAGTCTTGCTATCGAAAGCCCGACATCCCCCTAGCCTAATCTTCGTTTCATTAAAGTACTGATTTGGCGATCCAAATCTTTCTTTTTTAGGTCTGCGCGTTTGTCGAATTTTTTCTTACCTTCGGCAAGTGCGAGCTCCATTTTGATTAAGCTACGACTAGTATATATTTTAACTGGCACTAATGTCAAGCCAGTTTCTTCCTTCTTTCCCAGCAAATGCTGAATTTCTTTATTCTTAAGCAATATTTTACGTTCCCGAATTGGATTGTAATTTTCTAGGTTGCCGGCGTGACGATATTTAGAAATATGAGCTCCGATTAAAAACAATTCAGGCTTACCATTTTGATATCTAAAAGAAATATAAGACCCCTTTAAACTCACATGACCATCCTTCACGGCTTTTACTTCGTGGCCAAATAAAACCAAACCGGCTTCGAAAGTTTCGATTATCTTATAGTCAAAGGTCGCTTTTTTATTTGTTGCCAGTACCGGCATAATTCCATTCTTTTAATTTAGCAATCACTTTACCATTTTGTAAAATGTTGCCAACATAGCGACGATATCCTTTGTCAGCTGCCATTTTTTGTAAATCAGTATTTTCTTTATGAGTTTCTTTTAACTCATTAATTTTATCATCGATTTCTTTTTCGGTTGCTTCAATTTTTTCAACAATACCAATTTCTTTCATAATTAAAGCGGTCTTTACACGCTTGACTGCGTTTGGTAGTAAATCCAAAACTAATTCATTACGAGTTTTGCCGATATGTTGTAAGTAGTCTTCCATCTTACCTCCCTGACGAGCTAAATCATCTTCAATTTCATGCATCATAAAATGAGTTTCGCTTTCAACCATCGCTTCTGGTAAATCACCAAAGTTAGTATCGTTTACAATCTTATCAAGCATCTCAAGTTCCGCTTTAGTATCAGCTTGATTTTTACGATCAGCTAAAATATTTTCACTTAAAGTCTTTTTTAAATCAGCTAAATCTTTGAAACGGAAACCAACTGCAAATTCATCATTAATTTCTGGTAAATTACGTTTGTAAACTGAAACAACTTTAACTTTAAATTCAACCATTTTACCAGCTAAATTCTTTTGATGATGATTTTCTGGGAAAGGTAAAGAGAAATTTAATTCAGCACCAGTTTTAGCACCTTTTAATTGGTCGTCAAAACCACCAACAAAATAATTTTTACCAATAATAACAGCTAAGTCTTTAGTTTGTCCGCCTTCAACCGGAACCTTATCTAAAAACATTTCAATATCAACCAAAACTTTATCACCATCAGCTGCTCCGTCCTCTGACAAAACTTCAGCTACACGCATTTCTTGTAATTCTTTTAAAGTCTTTTCGATATCAACTTCTTCAACCTTGCCTTCAGTTGGTTTGATTTTTAAATCTTTATATTTACCAAGAGCGACAGTTGGCATAATTGCGGTTATAACTTTATATTCAAAAGGATTACCAGGAGCAAGCTTTGTAATTTCAACTTTTGGTTGACCAACCGCTTGTCTATCCATTGTGTTTTGATCAATGATATCGTCGATAGTTTTGTGAATTGCCACATGAGCCGCTTCTTCTAAAATAGTCATTTCACCAACTTTTTGTTTTAAAATTTCAATTGGGGCTTTACCAGGACGGAAGCCTTCAATTTTTACTTTTTCAGCTAATTTAACAGCGCCTTTTTCAATATAAGGGGTAAATTCTTCAGCCGTAAGTTCAACCGTTAATTCAATTTGAGACTTTTCTAACTCTTTTTTAGTAACTTGCATAATTTTTATTTTTATAATATAAACACTATTTTATGAATTAATACTATAACATTTATCTAGTAAAAATCAAGGTTTAAATTTTAGCCAAATAAAAAAAGAAGGGTTATTATTTACCCTTCTTTACTTTCAATTGTTTAGTTAACTCTTTAACGGCCAACTCTTGCCTAGGTGTCAAAGTTTCTCTTTTTGGCATTTTAAGGACTTCATTTAGTATAAAATCCAAAGCATCGACCCAGTCACCAGAAAACACTTCTTCGCCTGTTTCATACCAACCTTTATAAACAAAGGCACCTTCGGGATAAAAAGTAAATGAAAATGTTTTTTCATGTTTCTCTTCCTCGGTTAACCGATGAAATTCTGAACTGGTAAAAAGATCGATAACGCCTTGAATAAGAGCGCCTTTAGTCATACAACTCTTAACAACTATAATCGTCTGTGGCAAATTTCTAAGCAACCGACGAAACAAATCCTCTCGAGTAGCCAAGGCCATGTCATTATCTTTATACAATTTTTTAAGGGAAAAAGTTATTTTTTTCCAATTACTAATAATTTCTTCTGTTGTCATTTTTTCCTCCTATTTTTAAGGTTCTTATTAATAAACACTTTGCCACATACAAATATTTTAGTCAAATCAAACATCTTGACTTTACCTCTTTTTTAGCACAAAATAAGCACATAATAACATAGTGTTATTATTTTAGGACCTTTTAAATTTAAAATGATGGAAGCATCTCTATCACAAGAACGATGGCAACAAATCGCCATTGCCATGTTTGACAACTATGTTGCCAAAAATTTGACTGAAACATCTTGGATTGTCACCAATGAAGGGATTGATAAGCGAGACCTTAGCCGCTTTGCTACGACTCTAGGATTTGACCCGGTAAAACTTCGATCAACTATCGTGGCTTCTTTAATTAGAACCGACAGAAATGAGAATCTTTCGGTACACGATGTTCATGAAGATGGAGAAAAAGAAGAAATTCCTTTTCTTAATATCTCTGAAGACGAAGAAACCGAAATCATTATTGCCGTGCTTAAGTTTAACATTAAAGAGTCGAATCTTTCTTTGTTCAACTTAAAAAGAAAATTCGGTAAAATGCCACACGATTTAAATCACAGAAACACCGATTTAAAAGTAACCTTAGAAGATCTTGCTGACTTTATCAAACCTTTATACAAGGTTGTGATAGACGAAACATTTACTTTTTAACTTTCGCTTTGGTCACGGTAAGGCTAACTAGCTTTCTAAAAGGGTAATTTTACTTCTCTTAAATAATTAAGACTAAGTAAAGAACAAGAACCTATCCCCACCAAAAACAAAGAAGCCCGTAAATTTATATTTACGGGCTTATTTTTTTTAAAAAAAGAGCTATACATTTTGTATAGCTCTCTATTTTAATTTTAGATAATTTTTATCTAATGATACGAGCGGTAATAAAGATTACCAGCTCTTGGTCTTTTTGCGCTTTCCCCTTATTGCCAAACACCATCTTACCAACGATAGGCAAACTACTCATAAGAGGAATGCCACTTGAAGTGACCTTCTTACTTTTCATAACTAAACCGCCAATCGCTACCGGCTGGTCGTTATCGACTTTGATAATAGTATTAGTCGACCGACGAGCGATAATTGGCAAAGTTTGATTACTGCCAGCGTTTTTGAAAGTCGTTTCACCAACGATGTCTGATAATTCAGGCTGTAGAGCCAATCTTATCATTCCATCACGAGTAACGTTAGGCGTAACCGCTAATACAATCCCGACCGAAACTTCCTTGGTCGTAAAATAATTGTAAGCAGTACCGCCACCAGCTAAGATCTGAAACATATGTTCCTCGGTAATCTTAAGTTGGCCTTCAGAACCATCTTCAACGACGATGCGTGGCTCAGCAACGATGTTGACACTCGTCTTATACCCGCTGGTTTGCAAGACATTCGACAAAGCGCCACTAAAATTGGAACTGATAGCATCGCTAGCACCTTTGATTAAATTGGCAATCCCGGTTGCATCGAGGTTAATATCACCCCACTGCATCCCTAGATTACTTCCTTTTTCCCATTGGACAACCACGAATTTAGCCGAGACTTCAATCTGACGACGCGAAGCATCAATCAAACTGATATCATGCTCGATACGAGACACAATGTCTTGAGGACCGTTAATGGTCATCACATTTCCATCCTTGCCGCTTTGAATAAACGGCTTGTAATAATCGGAAAGTTGCATCAAAACTTTTTCCGCCGAACGATTTGTTTTAACTGTTTTGGTAACCGTTAGAGCTTCAAAGCTGTAATTTTCCGGTAAACTTTTCCCGACCAAATAATAATTTCCGTCTTTGATATAACGGAAGCTATATCCTCCAGGAAACAAAACCATTTTCAAAGCTCTTTCCAAAGGAACTTTTTCGAGATTAACCGAGATATTACCTTCAACGGTAGCATCAGGGATGATATTGACATTAGCCTGAGTCGAGATGTCAGTCAAAGCTGACCGAACATCCGTTTCTACGAACACATTAGTTATCTTCGGCTGTTTAGCCATAGACAAACTGTCTGCTCTCATAGATTGAAAATAGGCTTTCATGGCACTGTCGGCCTCGCTTGTTTCCAGTTCTTTTATCTGTTCCTTAGTCAAAGTATTTTTTTGAACTAAAGGGATAAGAGGCGTGGGAGCGGTAGAACGACAACTAACTACGATAATAGCCATAACAACTACTAACAGGATACACTGAAATTTTTTCATCTGAATTTTGCTTTTTTGTTTAAATTACTACTGTTTCTTTTAATCTCATTTTCAAATCTACTTCTTGGCAACAGGTTTAATGATAGTTACCGGCATAAACAAACTTAAACCGCGATCCGGCTTAAAAGTAAGTAAAGCTTTTTGAACATTTTCAACATATTCAACTGTTCTAATAATCAGTTGGATATTTCTCATTTCACCTGGCTTAAGCACTAAATTTTTAGGATTGACGTCAGCCAAAGAATTGTCTGATTTAATCTCAACTGTTAGGGGTCGATAATCATTATTAACAATTCTAACTACTTTAGTTCTGGTTGAGAAAGCTGGTAGTGACATATCAATGCCGCCAGATTCTAAACTCAAAAAGAAAGCCTGGGTTTCGTCAACAGGAACTTTTCTAGTAAAAGTAAATCGCTTAACTTTGGTTGCCTTTTTAAAAGTGTAACCATAGTCATACTTAATCTCAGCGATATAATTTCCACTTGGCAGTGGTCGATAAAGAAAGCCTTCAAAATCTCTGGTAGCTCCAGGAAAAACGAAAGCTTGCTCTACAGGACTACCAATCGCTTTAATCGGAAACGACCCAAAACTTACCCCTTTATCATTTCTGACAGTAATAGCCGAAGTCACATCCAAATGAATATTCCCCGAATTCTTAAAAGCAGAAGTGAACTTAACTCCTTCATCATCCTTTAAGAATGATGTTTCAAGGTCAAGAGCTTCTCCTTTCTTTTCGTAAATACGGCCTGGTACATTTAGAATTACCACGACAGCTACTCTGGCCTTGATTTCGAATTTGACTGGTTCTTTCTTGTCCTTGGTAACAGTAAATTTGGTCGGTTCAACCATTATCACCGCATAATACTCACCCGGAGTAGCATTTGATGGAACACTAATCTTAAAGTTAACCGGCAATTTTTTTCCTTCAAGCAATGATACTTGAGGAGTTACAATCTTTATCCATTTGACCGCTGAGTTTTTGAGCGATCCAATTGGAATTTCCAAAGCGGGTTTAACTTTTAAAGAATCCACTCGAGCCGAAATAGAATCGACAATCGAAACTACTTTTATCGAATCAAAAGACAGGGCACCATTGCGATACATTGCGAGATCAGACGGATAAATAACCAAATCTTGGTTATGTAATCCTTTGGTTCCCGTCAAATTCAAAACAAATGTTTTACTATTACCGCGATTGATAGCCAGATCAAAACGAACTGGCGACACTTTAACGGCAAAAGCTGCTGGTGCAATTAACAAAATTACTAACAAAATACTACAAATTTTTTTCATTGCTGCTGATTTTTACTTTTAGTTTATTCTTTTAACAAATTTTATCTCTGATTAATATATTAATTTTCCAAATCAACTAACTTAATATTGATTTGGGTAGAATATTCACCGGCCGGAATCGCAAATTTATTTGCTTCCAAACTAGTGGGGATTTTAGTTTCTAAATCTAGATATAGAGTATATGGTACTCCGTAAACAGATGGAGAAACTTTGATTTCCATTTTTGAAAGTTCCGACATAGTCTTATTTTCAAAAATAAAATCTTCATTAATATCAGGAGAATAAATTCTTCCCGAATAAACAACCGCTAAAGTGTTAGATGGCTTTTTTTTGTTAACTCCAAAATGATTTTTTTCTTCTGTAGAAGAATTATTCTTTTTAAAATCGTTTTGATAATCAACAAAAACTACTTTTTTGGGTCCGTAAAGATTTTTTCCTAAAACACCGCCTTTAATATTTCTATTAGCCGTGGCATCGTTTAAGACATTCGATTTAGGTAAAATAACGTTTTTTTGCGCAAAACAAAAAAACGGAATGAGGCCTAAAAAGAAAAACAAAAAAAGTTTGGTCTTTTTCCCGTTCATGATTAGATATTTATTGGTTTTATTTAATTTTAAAATTACTAATTAGTCAATATAAGACTAATGATAGATTCTAACGCATAAATCATTTTTTGTCAAGGGGATAAGTTAAATATTGTTCGAAAATTAAAAAAAGAGCATCTCATTTTGAGATGCTCTTAGCGCACGAAAGATTTTGGTTAAATAGCGGCGAGTGTCACAATCATTTTGGCTGTGTACACACCGGCATCAGCTGAACTACGAGCAGTGTAAGTCGGATCGATTTTCGATTTTTTCTGAGCAATACCACCTTCATCATCAGTGTTTACTTTTGCGGCCAAGGACATTTTTACCTGTCCATTGTGCGGAGTTTCGCTAAAAGTAGCCGTGTAAGGGAAACTGGCAGCTGGCATCCATTGTTGGTTCCAAAAATTTACTTCTTGACCATTGGTAGCAAACTTGATGTCATAGAACGTCGGTAGAACATCAAATCCACTAGCATGAGCACCAACTTCGGCGCGAGCAAAACGCGGGAAAGCATCACCGGCAGCATTGGTTCCGGAAATCGTTACTTTGAACGGGCAATTTGCATAAGCTAAGTTCCAAACACCGGTATTACTCGAACACAATTGTTCGGCGCCATCGCTATGCACGGTTGTACCAAAGTCAAAGCTTACAGGAGAGGCCATCACTTCGATATATTTGTCGACAGTCATCGACAAATTGAAAGTGGCAGACATAGCTGGATTTCCATCAGGTGGACAAGGGTCAGAAGGTTTCGGGCCGAATTGATCCCACGGGTTACAAGCAAACGACGATACAGTTGCTACCAAAAACATCGCGAACAAAATACTAAAAAATTTTTTCATGATAAAAATGTTTTTAAATATTAACCTCTAAACACTATTGCTTAGATTATTCCAAATTCCAAATAAATTTGAACTCCAGAATAATCTAGGCAAATGAGTAGAGACAAAAGATACAAATATCATGGTTTGTGAATGTGCTTAGCTAATGTTAGCAATGAAGCTAAAGATTGTCAATACCAGTTTTGCAATAATAAATAGGGCGTTTTTCGTCCTATAAAGACTTGCCATAAACTGAGTTTTTTTATCTTAGACAATTATAAAAAATTTGTCAAGACTAAAGTGAGTGTGGATAAGTTTTAAGATAGACACAAAAAAAGGAAACGACGTTAGCGTTTCCTTTCACAGTTAATATTCTTATTCTTGAATATAAAAAAAATTTAACGTTTCTTTATCAAGTTCCCAGGAAACATAGTCCCCGCGAAACTTTTGTTTACTCCAGAAATCAGAAAAATCTTTATCAGTCCAAGCTTGAGCTATGACTAACACTTTTCCATGTGAGCCTTTAAGTTTAAAATTGCGCAAGTCTTTATACTTACTCTTGGCAAGTAAACTGTCAATTTCATAATACACCGCTTTGTTTTTGTGGATAACCCAAATACGACGTGTATCGTTTGTAATCAAAGCGAAATCAGGATAAAGCGTTGAAACTGTATTACCTCTGACCGATAAGACCGGTTCCTGACCATAGCTAGCAACTATGAGCGGGAAAGTCTGTTTGTCATAAGTAGTAATACACAATGATTGTGCCGAAGACATTGATACGGCAATAACGACAAAAAACGAGAGCCACAAGATTCTTTTCATGAAAAAACTTTTTTAAAGTGTTTATTTAATTGTTAATATTCGATGAAAGTTGATTATTTATCATTTATTGATTTTTGTCAAGAGGTGCACATAACCAAAACAAAAAACACCTCCAATATGGAGGTGTTTTTATATTCTAACTATTTAAAGTTTAGAGAAGTAAACCAACAATTAGTAACGCTACAATGTTTAATACTTTAATCATTGGGTTGATTGCTGGACCAGCAGTATCTTTGTAAGGATCACCAACGGTGTCACCAGTAACAGCGGCCTTGTGAGCATCTGAACCTTTACCACCAAAGTTACCTAGTTCAATGTATTTCTTAGCATTGTCCCAAGCACCACCACCTGAAGTCATAGAAATCGCTACGAACAAACCAGTGATAATTGAACCTACAAGTAAACCACCTAAAGCTTCAAGACCGTGTGAACGGAAACCGAAACCAACGATGATTGGTACTAAAACTGGAATTAAGGCTGGTGCAATCATTTCTTTAATCGCCGCCTTAGTTACGATATCAACGGTGCGTCCATAATCTGGTTTTTCAGTGTTTAACATGATTCCTGGTTTTTCCTTAAATTGAGCACGAACATCTTCTACTACAGAACCAGCTGTTTTACCAACCGCTTTCATAGCCATCGCACCAAATAAATATGGAAGTAAACCACCAATAAATAAACCGATTAAAACGTATGGATTATCAATTAAGAATTGAGAACTACCCCCACCATCTTTAATCTTCTGAGTAAAGTCAGCAAATAATACTAAAGCAGCCAGAGCGGCGGAACCGATAGCATAACCTTTAGTAACGGCTTTAGTAGTGTTTCCAACAGCATCTAATGGATCAGTGATGTCACGAACATCATCGCCAAGTTCTGCCATTTCAGCAATACCACCAGCGTTATCAGTAATTGGACCATAAGCATCAATTGTAACAATGATACCCGCCATAGATAACATAGCCATTGCAGCAATAGCTATTCCGTATAAACCACCTAAAGAATAAGCACCTAAAATAGCTAAACAAATAACAATGATTGGAGCCGCTGTTGATTGCATGGAAACTGCAAGACCAGCAATCACGTTAGTTCCGTGACCAGTCTTAGAAGCTTCCGCAATAGACTTAACTGGAGAATAATCAGTAGAAGTATAGTATTCAGTAATAATAACTAATAAACCAGTAACTACTAAACCGATTAAACTAGCACCAAAGATATTTAAGAAATTAGCTTCTGGAACAAAAGCTTTAGTTACAAAATAAAAAGCAATCGCTGATAATACACCAGCCGCGATTAAACCTTTGTATAGAGCCCCCATGATATTTTGTTTTTTACCAAGTTTGATAAAGAAAATACCAATGATAGAAGCAATAATAGAAACAGCACCCAAAACTAAAGGCAATAAGATAATTGCTTCATCACCTTTAAACATTAAGTGACCAAGAACCATAGTAGCAATAGTGGTAACGGCGTAAGTTTCAAATAAATCAGCCGCCATACCAGCACAATCACCAACGTTGTCACCAACGTTATCAGCAATTACCGCTGGGTTACGAGGATCATCTTCTGGAATAGAAGCTTCAACCTTACCAACTAAATCAGCTCCTACATCAGCTGCTTTAGTATAAATACCCCCACCTAAACGAGCGAAGATAGAAATAAGAGAACTACCAAAAGCAAAACCGATAATAGCGACTAAGTCATGAGTTAAGAAGTAAAAACCAGCAGTACCAAGTAAAGCTAGACCGACAACTAACATACCAGTAACACTACCACCTAAAACAGCAACGTTTAAAGCTTTTTGCATACCGCCACGAGCCGCTTCAGCTGTTCTAACGTTAGCACGAACACTTACAAACATTCCGATGTAACCAGTTAAAGCTGAAAGAGCTGCACCGGCTAAAAAAGCAAAAGCAGTTGTCCAACCTAATGATGGAATAAAACCAACTACTAAGAATAAGATAGCAGCTACAATCGCTACCGTCTTATACTGACGATTTAAAAACGCACTAGCACCTTCTTGAATCGCTCGAGCGATTTCTTTCATTCGGTCATTACCATCTGACTTTTTTAAGATTAAACGGATAACGATAGCCCCATAAATAATGGCTGCTAAAGCGCTACCCAAGATAATCACGAGAGTCGAATTGATCATAAATCTTGGAACGGCTAGTTGGTTCTAAATTAGAAAACAACTGCGCCGACTGTTATTTAAATTTTTATTATTTATTCAGTTAATTCTTTTTCAAAGGCCTCAGCTTCTTCAGCGTCAACATGAGCTGTTTCTTCAAAAGCTTCTGCCGCTTGTGGATCTTCACTATCAATTAAAACTGGAGTGACACCATCTTCAAGAATATCAATTTTCCAACCAGTAAGATGTGCCGCTAAACGAACATTTTGACCACTCTTACCAATTGCTAGTGATAATTTATCAGAAGCTACTTTTACAATTGCCTTATGTTCAGCTTCATTTAATTCAATTGAAGTAATTTTAGCTGGTGCTAAAGCATTAGCAATAAATTTAGCTGGATCTTCATTATACTCAATAATATCAACTTTTTCACCACCTAATTCAGAAATAATAGTTTGAATTCTAGCTCCACGTTGACCAACACAAGAACCAACCGGGTCAACATTTTCTGCCTCAGTATAAATTGCTACTTTAGAACGAGAACCCGCTTCACGAGCCACCGCCTTAAGTTCAACTAAGCCATTAGCAATTTCTGGGATTTCTAAATAGAAAATCTTACGTAAAATTTCTTCACTGCGACGAGATAAAATTACTTCAGGACCTTTATGTCCTTCACGAACCTCTTTAACGTAAACTTTAACGCGGTCAGAAACATTATATCTTTCGCCAAAAATTTGTTCTTCAGCTGGTAAAATACCAATTGCTTTACCTAAATCAACAAACACTAAACGACCTTCTCGGCGTTGTACAACACCAGAAACAACCTCACCTTCTTTATCTTTAAATTCATCAAAAATCATATCACGTTCCATTTCACGTAACTTTTGAATGATAACCTGCTTAGCAGTTTGAGCTGCCATACGTCCATAAGATTCAGGAATTGGTAACTCAGTAACAAGTTCATCACCAACTTTAATACCAGACTTTAAAATGGAAGCTTCTTTTAATTGAATATCAGTCTTAGGGTTGAACTTACGAATTTCTTGACCGTTAGCATCAAGTTCCGGTTCAACATAAACTGCTTCTTCTTTGGCGTTTTTATCTTGTGGACCATAAAGACGCTGTAACATTTCAGCTTCTTCTTGTTCTGGCAAATCTTCAACTACGGTTTTAACGTCAAAAATCTCACTGGTTCCAGTGTTAACATCAAATTTTACTTTAATGTTCTGATTTTTTTCGCCGTAATCCTTACGATAAGCAGCTGCTAGAGCGAGTTCGATAGTTGATACCACAGTATCATACTCCAAATTTTTCTCTTCACACACCTGTTTAATGGCGTTTGATAATTCAGACATAATATTTATGAGACACCAATTAAAATGGCGTCTTTATTTATAGTTAGAGAAAAAGCTAATTGTAAGAACAACTAGCTTTATAAATACATAATAGCAAATTTTGGAACTTTGTCAAAAATTACCAAATAGAAGTACAGCTAGCACCAGCACTTGTGGTAGTCGCACACACAATCCATTTAAGTAAATATGAGGTAATTCCCCAGGCCGCCAAAATTATAATTAAACCAACCGCTAAAGCTCTAATTTGACCTAAGGCTTCTTTCATCTTAGTTTCATTACCTTGAGACATCATATATTTGAAACCAGCTGCAATCATAAGAGCCACCATTAAAATAGCCAAGAAAGTTAAAATAACCTTAATAATACTAACAATCACGACTTTAATATCTCTAGGTTTATTACCATAATTGCCAGCCGTTGATTCCTGAAGCAAGGTTTGGTTGCTAAATAAAGTTGAGTCAGCTGAAGCTGGTGAAATTAATGGCAGCGTGTTAAACTGCAAAATCCCCAAAGAAAGCAAGAATACAAATGATAAAAAATATTTCTTAGCACGAAGCATATTATTTTGATATAATTATAAAAGCTATTCTTATTATACGTAAAAAAAAGTCAAAAGACAATCTCATGAACCTTTCTTCCAAAATCGCCTACAACACAATTATTCAATTAGCCGGTAAAGTGGTTTCCACTATTTTAGGTCTGATTTCACTAGCCATGATGACTAGATATTTAGGCCAAGCTGGTTTTGGTTCTTACACGACGATTATTAATTTCGTTTCGTTTTTTGCCATCATTGCTGATCTAGGATTAACCCTGGTTACCGTGCAAATTATTAGCCGTCCTGGAGCTAACGAAGAACAAGCTTTAAATAATTTATTTGGTCTGCGCTTAGTTTCAATTATTTTATTTTTAAGTTTAGCGCCAGTTATTTCGATTTTTTTACCTTACACCCTCGATGTAAAAATTGGTATTATAATTGCCGCTATTTCTTTTTTATTCCCCGCCTTAAGTCAGATACTAGTCGGTTTGTTCCAGAAAAAATTACGCATGGATAAATCAGTTATTGCTGAAACAATCAGTCGTATAATTTTAGTAGCCGGAATTTATTTATCAATTCAATTCAGTTATGGTTTGAATGGAATTTTATGGGCCACTGTTGTCTCGGCAGGTTTTAATTTTTTAATTAGTTATGTTCTAGCTACCAAATACCACACTTTAAAACCAGCTTTTGATTTTTCTCTCTGGAAAGAAATTGTTAAAAAAAGTTGGCCACTAGCCGTTACAATCGTTCTTAATTTACTATATTTAAAAACCGATACTTTAATTTTATCACTAATAAAAACTCCAGGTGAAGTTGGTTTATATGGTGCTGCTTACCGAATTATTGATGTGCTAACCACTTTACCATTTATGTTCGCAGGTATTATTTTGCCAATTCTAACCGCTTCTTGGTTTGAGAAGCGGAAAGAATATTTTGCAGCTGTCTTACAAAAATCATTTGATTTGATGGCCATTTTTTCAATTCCCATTATTGCTGGAACTTTAGTTTTAGCTCGGCCGCTAATTGTTTTAGTTTCTGGTTATGATTTCGCAGATAGTGGTTTGATTTTAAAAATATTAATTTTTGCACTTGCCGCAATATTTTTAGGTTGTATGTTTGCTCACGCGGTAATTGCGATTGGTCGTCAAAAAGAAATGATTGGTCCATACATTTTTGTGGGCGTGTCTTCGGTGGTTTTATATTTAATTTTTATTCCAACTTTTTCTTATTTTGGCGCTGCCGCTGTAACTATTTACAGTGAAGTAGTAATTGCCTTTTTCTCAGCTTACATTGTTTGGCGTTATGCTAAATTTATTCCTAACTTTAAAATCGTTGCTAAATCAATTATTGCTTCTATTATTATGGGGTTAGGACTTTATTTTATACCAAACAATTTTTATTATTCCTGGTTCGGTTTAATTACTGGCGGCATTTTAGCCGTTTTAATATATATTGTTAGTCTTTATTTAATTAAGGGCATAACACAAGATGATTTAAAAATTTTATTAAATAAAAAACTTTAACTATATGGAAAAAAAATTAGAACCAAAAATTATCTTTGAAAATGATGATTATTTGGTTATTAATAAACCAGCTGGACTTATTGTCCATGGTGGTACTGGAATTACCGAACCAGTTTTAACTGATTGGTTACGGATTCATTATCCCCAAATTGAAAATGTCGGTGATGACCCAATTCGACCTGGTATTGTACACCGCTTAGATAAAGAAGCTAGTGGTCTAATGGTAATTGCTAAAAATCAAAAAGCCTTTAACTACTTTAAAAAACAATTCCAAAACCGAAAAATTGTTAAAAAATATATTGCTTTAGCTCATGGCAACATCAGCAAAGAAGAAGATGTAATTTCTTTTCCAATTAAACGCTCTAAAGATGGTTATAAAATGGCGGCACTACCAGTTAGCTCCGAAACAATTAGCGATAAGAACAAGCCAAACAATCGTGACCGGGGAACTTTAAGGGCTCAAGAAGAATCAAAAGAAGCAATTACAGAATTTTGCGTATTACATAGATATATCAATTACACCTTATTAGATGTAACAATTAAAACTGGCAGAACCCATCAAATTAGAGTTCATTTATATGCTTATGGACACCCACTAGTTGGTGATCCACTATACTGGACTAAAAAAACTAAAGTTAAAAATGAAAAGATAAAATTAGGTCGTATTTTCTTAGTGGCTAAAGAGTTAAGTTTTAAGGATATAGACGGTGAAAAACAAAAATTTAGCATTAAATTGCCGGCTGACTTACAAAGCTTTTTAGACAAAACTAAATAAGCTAAAAGTTTTGACGGAAAGACGGCTTTCCGATATAATAGACAAAGAATTATAAAAAATTAATTAATAAAATTATGAACAAGAAGAAGATGAATATGATGATCCTTGGTTCAGCTGTCCTACTTGTAGTAGTTGCTGTTATCCTGGGAATTACCTTGTATAAAGGTAAAAATACTCTTAAGCCAGAAGCGGCTCGAGTAAAAGTAGAAAATTTTGTTAACACTTACTTAATGCAAAACGGTGCCAAAGCAACCGTATCTAATGTTACTGAATCTTATGGTTTATATAAGATGAAAATCAACATTGGAGCTAATCAAAGCGTTGACTCCTATATTTCTAAAGATGGAAATCTTTTCTTCCCTCAAGCTTTAGATATTGCTAAAACTATTGCTGATGCAACTGGGGCTGGAGCAAATAATACAAATGATGATCAAGCCGCGGCCACTCCAACTGACATTCCTAAAACAGATAAGCCAGTAGTTGAATTATTTGTAATGAGTTATTGCCCATACGGCACTCAAATGGAAAAAGGAATTTTACCAGCCATTGCTGCTTTAGGTAATAAAGTTGATTTCAAAATCAAATTTAATGACTACGCAATGCATGGTGACAAAGAGTTAAAAGAAAACATGGTTCAATATTGTATTCAAAAAGAACAAACTTCTAAGTTCTCAAACTACTTAACCTGTTTTCTAAAAGCTAGTGATAGTGCTTCTTGTTTAGCTAGTGCTGGTATCGACACTGCTAAAAATGATGCTTGTGTAGCTAAGACTGATAAAGAATTTAGTATTACTGCTAACGCTGCAAGTAACACTGATTACAAAGGTACTTATCCAAGTTTCAACATCTTTAAAGCTGATAACGCTAAATACAATGTTGGCGGTTCTCCAACTTTAATCATCAATGGTACTGAAGTTTCCGCTGCTCGTGATAGTGCAAGCTTACTAAAGACTATTTGTTCTGCTTATAATAACGCTCCATCAGAATGTAAGACAACTGTTTCCTCAGCTGCTCCAGCTGCTGGTTTCGGTGATGGTGCTGCAAGTGGTAGCACTGCTGCTGGTTGTGGACAATAAAAATATATCAAACACCTAATAAAAAAGGGGCTTTAAAAAGGCTCCTTTTTGGTATATTGACACATTTCATATTTAATGTTATTATTTAATAGCAAAAAGTTCATTATGCTAAAAAGAAACAATGACGCCTTTATCGAAAAAATGGCCTCGGTTCATAATTTCAAAAGCTTTTACCAAAGTGGTAACTGTTTACTTGAATCATCGATTTTGGAAAGTGACAACAAAGAAGATAAAAAATACGCCCTGGTGCGCGTTTTTGTTGACTTTAAAACAACTGAGTCTCCTTACGCTATCTTTATTAAAAACAAAGAACGAGTAGTATTTATTGACTTAGTGGCTGGAGATCAAAAAACAATTGATTCTCACCTAACTTTCTCTCCAAATCAACAACTCTATAAAATAGGGTCTGTCAAAAAAAATGAATCTAAGGTATCTTTAAATGAGGGCGACTCTTTAGCGGCCGCAATTTTATGGTCAGTTAAAGCAGAAACTAATGTTGATCCAAAAATTGGATTAGACGAAGTTAAAAAACTCTTGAGCCCCAAACCTTTAAAAAAGTAAGGGGCTCTTTAATTAAAAATATGTTTAAAGAATCTTTTAACCCAAATCAAGCTACAGAGAAAATCGAAAAAAAAGAAAGCGTTTTAAAAAATCAGGAAAATATGATTGCTCTTTTTAGACGCCTACAAAATGTTTACGAAACCAGACCAGAAATGAAAGATTTTGTTGGGGCTATGGCAGGCAGTAAATTTGCTGAAGAATATACTCCCGAAAGAGTAAACAGTGATTTACAGTATGTCGAAACAACCAGAGATAAAATAGATGCTTATAATAGAGAAAAGGGGCAAGAACAACTTGATACTTTTGAAGAAAATTTCGCTTTTGCCGAAGCTACCCAAGCAATTATAACTGATCGTATAAATTCCTGGATGCCAGAATTTAAAACTATTATGACTTCTGATTATGATGATTTACGAGTTGGTATTGATATGGTAATGAAGCATCAAGATGGTGGATACCTAGGAACCGCTTTTGACGCTACTGTTTCTAGTCACCCAGAAAAAATAAATGGTAAATTAGAAAAAAATTGGGATAACAATACCGTTAAAGGTAATATCCCAACAGTAAAATATTTTCAAGATCCAGACACTAAAGAAAAAGGAAGAATTTTGGTACCTAAATTTATTATCGGTGTTTCCGCTAATGAAATAAATCAATTAGCTGAAGCTTATCTTAACCAAACAGAATCTAGCTTTGATTCACATCCAATGAGAATGGCTATTCTAGATCAAATAAAACTTCAGATAAGCGGTGCTCTAACTTTTTATGAAGACTCCTCAGACCCAAAACATTATTTTGCTAAACAACAATATTTAAAACTTGAAAGAACTATTGATGATGCTATCACACAACTATCTAAATCAGAGGCCGTTAATCGTTTAGAATATCACGAGTACCGTAAAGAAAATTTAACTATAAATTTAATAGAAGATTTTTTCAACAAAAAACAATAAAAAATATTTTACTTTTAATAACAAAAAAACAAGGCTTTAAGCCTTGTTTTTTTAATTCTTATAAAAGAGCCATTAAATCGGCTTGTAGGCTGTCTTTACTGCGCATACCAATAAACTCACCAATTACTTCACCATTCTTGAATAACTTCATATTTGGAATACTTTGGATTTGATATTGAATCGCTAAGTCTTGATTATTCGCTTCTTCGGTATTAACTTTAACGATTTTAACTTTTCCGGCTAATTCAGCTGATAGTTCATCAAGGGTTGGCGCCATCATACGACATGGACCACACCAAGGAGCCCAGAAATCCACCAAAACTGGGATTTCACTTTTTAAAACCTCAGTTTCAAAAGTATTTTTGTTTACATCTTGTGCTTGTGACATAAAATTATTGTTTAATTATTTCTTTAAATAACTTAGATATTTTTTCTGGCTGCTTATTATTTTTAGAAAAACAGCAGTCCATTTCTTCTTCAAGTAACTTATTCATTAAAGAAGAAATTGCTGACCGAGCCGCTTTAAGTTGCACAATAACCGCTAAACATTCTTTATCTTTGCAGTTTAGCATCTTTTTAGCACCTTCCAGTTGCCCGACAATATTATTAATTCTTTGTTCAGTTGTTTTCATAATAAACTAAGTTTATCATATACCCCTAGGGGGTGTCAATAACAATCCAATAATTATGTTTATCGCTATACAATTTAAAGTTTTTAAACCCGGATAAGTGCAATAATTTTTTAAGGCCTGATTTGGTAAAAGCATGATAATATCTAACGCTTACTGCCTCGCCTTTATTATTTTTCCACGGAAAAAGTAAATCACCAAATTCTAAATCACTTCTAAGGGTTAATTTTTGCCAAATATTTTGCCACAAATATTTTTGATATTTTTTATTGTCCCACAAACGCCACACACTAAAAATAATTTTACCATTTGGTTTAGTAACCGATTTAAATTGTTCTAAAGCCTGAAGTCTTAAATCTCTACTTGGTAAATGGTGTAACACTGCGACCGAAATTACTAAATCAAACTTTTGATTTAAGGTTTCTAGTTTTAAAATATCCAAAACTTTAAAATTTTTATCTGGATAATTTATACCAGCCAGCTTAATTAATTCTTCACTGTTATCAACCCCTAAATAATTAACTGATTTATTTTTTAAATTTTCAATCAAGCGTCCATTACCACAACCAACATCTAAAACAGAATCTCCGTCACGTAAATCACTTAAAACTTTTTCTAGTTCCGGCCAAATATATTTCTTTCTGGTCACATCAAACTGAGCCGCAATCTCACGGTAGTTATCATGGACTATTTTAAGTAATCTATTTTTAGTATCTGGTTTCATTTTAACTTAAATATGTTTTATAACGATAATCTTTACCGCCAGAATCTTTAACCTTTTTTAATTTTAAACAATTGTCGCAAACCCCACAATCTTTAGCATCATGATCACCAAAATATTTTAAAATATACTGTTGACGACAGCCAATTTGATAAACGTATTGTTCCATCTCGTCTAATTTTTCATAAGCCCGATCGGCTTTATTGCGAAGCGATTTAAAATCTAAATTTAAATCTTCACCGCGAACTCGTTTTAAAATTTTAATCTCCGTCCCTCGAAATGGGGCACGATATTCCACTAAATCTTTTTCAACTAATTTTTTAATCGTTCGAGACAGCGAATCTTTTTTAACGTTCATAATTCTCGCCGCATCTTCTAAACTAATTTCCCAACCAGCTTCAAACTCTTTTGCAAATTTTTCAAATAATAAACTGATAACTTCAATTTGTACTTTAGCTCTTTTACCAGACGCCTCAAACATAGTTTGCGCATCAGCCTTAGCTTTTAAATAAGCATTTGAATTTTTTTCATTAGGCCTCGACAAGTAACCTTCTTTTTCTAAAATTTTAAGCGCCGTACCAACTGCCATTTCTGGAACACGCTCGGATAAATTTTGAATTATTTCTGAGTAAGTAACTAACACTGTTTCTTCACCAATTTCTTCATTGCGGTCTGACCAATCAGAGAGCAACTCATAAATTTCTACAATAATATTTGGAGATGGATTATCACCTTTAATAAAAAATTCTCGTAAAAATCTATCCTGAGGAGAATAAAATAATAAACAAAAACTAGACTTACCATCACGACCCGCGCGACCCGCTTCTTGATAATAAGCTTCAATCGTTCCCGGTAAATCATGATGAATTACAAAACGAATATCTTTTTTATTAATTCCTAAACCAAAAGCGTTAGTCGCAATTACTACCTGAGCTTCGCCTTTCATAAAACTATTTTGGACCCAATCACGACTTTCAGCGTCCATACCAGCGTGATAAACAACTGCTTTAATATTTCGTTCAATTAAAAGTTCAGCAAGTTCATCAGCCTTAGACCGAGTGCCCACATAAATAATTCCTGAACCCAAATTATCATTATCTAAAGCATCTAAAATATATTGTGTTTTTTGCCCGTTACTTGCTTGAACAACCGCCATCTGTAAATTAGGACGAGCAAAACCAGAGATAACATATTTAGCATCTGATAAATTTAATTGCTTGGCAATATCTTCGCGAACTTCTGGAGTAGCGGTGGCAGTTAGCGCGACCACAATTGGCGAACCAATCATTTTAACGACATCTTTTAAACGCATGTAACTTGGACGAAAATCATGTCCCCATTGAGAAATACAATGAGCTTCATCAACCGCAAATAAGGAAACTTTTAAGCCACGTAAATCAGCCATAAAAGCCGCATTATAAAAACGTTCTGGAGCAATATAAACTATTTTATAATATCCATTTTTAATTTTATGTAAACGTTCTTCGGTTTCTCTTAGTGATAAAGATGAATTAATAAAAGTTGAGGGAATGCCAACAGCATCTAGTGAATCAACTTGATCTTTCATTAAAGCAATCAGTGGCGACACCACCAAAGTAATGCCTTCAAAAATTAAAGCGGGTAATTGATAAATCATCGACTTACCACCACCAGTTGGCAAAATAACAACCGTGTCATGACCCGCTAAAATATAATCAATAGCTTCTTCTTGCCCAGGACGAAAAGATTCATAACCAAAATGAATTTTAAGTAAATCAAGTAATTGTTGTTTACGATGCGGCATCAGGCAAGAGTTAATAAAACCGCTTTAGGCGGTTTTTTTATTTTTATAAATACTTAAAACATTTTTAAACAGAAAGGCAATGGTCATTGGGCCAATTCCACCGGGCACGGGTGAGATAAATGAAACTTTATCTTTGACATTATCAAAATCAACATCACCACAAATTTTATCACCCACTTGAGTAGTCCCAATATCAATAACAACTGCATCTTTTTTTATCATGCCTTCTTTAATAAAGAATGGAGCACCAATGGCTACCACTAATACATCAACAGTTTCTGATATTTTAGCTACTTCGCTAGCATCACGAGCTGTAATTCCCTTAACATCTTTAAAACCATAATCAGTTAATAACTTTTTTAAAGCGTCACCAAAAACTTCAGAATTATATAACGCACCAGCACTTAAATTTTTTGGCTCAATCTTGGTATCATCCAACATCATTTTTACTGAAGATAAAACTGGAGACAAGACATTATCTGGATGATTATCTAAAAAACCATCAGCATCTTTTTTAGGATCAAGAGCCGCCATTACTTTTTCTGTATTAATGTTTTCCGGAAGAGGTAATTGAACTAACACTGAATCAATAGCCTTATCATTATTTAAAAATTTAATAGTTTCAATAATTTCATTTTCCGAAACAGTTTCTTCCAGTTCATAAAGATGAGTATCAATCCCTAATTTTTTAGCTTCTCTTTCTTTTAATTTAACATAGAGTTTTGAATCTGGACGAGAGCCAACCAAAACAATAGCTAAGCTTGGATGAGCTCCACCATTTTTTACTTCTTCAAAAACCTCTAAGGCAATTTGATCTTTTACTTGTTCCGCCAGAGCGCGACCATCAATTATTTTCATGAGTTTTATTTTTTATAAATTGGAAACTGCTGACACAAATCTTTTACTTCTTGTTTTAATTCAGCTAACGTCGTTTCGTTGTCTTTATTAATTAAAGCGCGGTCAATGATATCAGCTAATATTTTCATCTCAGCCTCTTTCATTCCCCGAGTTGTTACCGCTGGAGTACCAATTCTAATTCCTGATGGATTCATTGGTGGATTTGGGTCATTCGGAATTGTCGAACGTGAAACCGAAATGCCAATTTTCTCTAAAGCAATTTCCGCATCTTTACCAACTAAATTTTTACTATTTAAATCAACTACCATTAAATGATTATCAGTACCACCAGATACAATTTTATAACCTTTATTTATCAATTCATTGGCCAGTGCCTTGGCATTAAGAATTACTTGTTTAGAATATTCTTTAAACTCTGGTTTTAAAGCTTCACCAAAAGCGACAGCTTTAGCGGCGGTAATATGATCATGCGGACCACCTTGCATACCTGGGAAAACGGCACGATCGATTTGTTTGGCAAATTTTTCCTTACACATAATAATCGCTCCACGTGGACCACGTAAAGTTTTATGTGTGGTAGTTGAAACGACATCAAAATACGGCACTGGAGTGTTTACAATTCCAGCTGCCACCAGTCCGGCAATATGAGCGATGTCAGCAAAAGTATAAGCACCCACTTCATCAGCAATCTCTTTAAATTTCTGCCAATCAATTTCACGTGAGTAAGCTGAGAAACCAGCCACAATCATTTTTGGTTTTTCTTTAAGTGCAATTTGTCGCACTTCCTCCATATCAATAATTCCCGTTTCAGAATTTATACCATATTGCACAAAATTATATAAACGACCCGAAAAATTTACACTATGACCATGGGATAAATGTCCACCGTGATCCAATCTTAAACCTAGAACTTTATCGCCTGGCTCTAAGAAAGCCATATAAACGGCGGCATTAGCCGGTGAGCCTGATAAAGCCTGAACGTTAACGTGCTCAGCCCCAAATAATTCTTTAGCCCTAGAAATTGCCAGGTCTTCAACCTTATCAATCACCTGATTGCCACCATAATAACGATGACCACTATAACCTTCACTATATTTATTAGCTAAGGCCGTCGACATCGCTTCCAAAACAGCTTGTGAGGCATAATTTTCCGAAGCAATTAACTCAATTTCAGTTTCCTGACGAGTTTCTTCTTCACTGATATATTCCCAAAGTTTTGGGTCTTGAGTTGGCAAAAATTCGTATTTCATATGTTTATTTATTGCCTATTTATGATAGTTTAGGTGAAGGTTTTTGTCAAAAATTACAATTTTTTAACCATATAACTATCCTTCAACTTATAATCAGTCTTTCGATAATAATCTCTAACCCCAACCCCCGAAATAATCGCCATTTTTTTAGCCCCTAATTCTTTAGCGATTTTCTCCGCTTCAGCCAGTAATATTTTTCCTAGTCCTCGGTGCTGAGTTTTTTTGCCACCACCTACCGGCATCAGTTGTCCATAAACATGAAGTTCACGAATCATCGCGGGCGCAATTAAACTCTCACTACTTATTCTTAAACGGCAGAAACCATACAAAGTTTTATTATCAGAACTATCAGCACTAATAAAATATTCTGTGCCGTAGCCTGCCGCATATTGCTCCGCATTAATTTTAAAATTTTTAACATAAGCCGTTTCCTTAGATTCACGGCAACGGATACAATTACACTCAACCCCGCGTTGTTGCATTATCTGACGCAAGTTAGTAATTTTATTACCCGCTAAAATTGATTCACCCGGAATATCCCGAATCAGTCTGATAATCCGAACATATTTTGGCGTAAAGTTTTTACAATCAACAATTAATTCCTGAAGTTCGGTGTCTGTATATGGTTTATATTTTCCCGCCTTCCACCACTTATATAATAAGCTGCCAGAAGTTACAACGGTTGGATAAAATTTAATTTGATCAGGTTGAAAACGGGCATCAGTAAATAACATTTTATACATTTCCAAATCTCTCTTTGGTGTTGAGCCCGGAAGAGCTGGCATAATGTGATAAGTAATCTTAAACCCAAAATCACGCAACTCTTTAGTCGCTCGAGCAATTTCAGCCACATTATGTCCCCGATTATTTAACTTTAAAATCTCATCATCTGGTGCTTGGACACCAATTTCCACTCGAGTACAACCAAGTTCACGCATTTGGCGAAGTTCCTTTTCATTAATATAATCCGGACGTGTTTCTAAAGTTAAACCAATAATTTTATACTGAGCCGTTTCGTTTTTTTTCTGTTCTTTAGCCAAAGCTGTTTTTAAATCAGCTAGCGACATTGTTTTAGGATAAGGAGTTTTAACTTGAGAAATAACTGATTTTAAAATTTGGGCTTTATCATCAAACTCTATAAAAGAACCAATCTTTTTTCGCAGTTTAGTAAAATCATTAGCCGCCCGAAAACAATTTAAGATATACCAATATTGATATCTATCTGGCAGATAACTCCAAGTCCCACCAATCACAATAATTTCAATTTTATTTGGTTCGTGTCCATTATTCTCTAGTGAGTTAAGTCGCAACACTGTTTGTTTATAGGGATCAAAGTTACACTTAACCGCCCGCATTACAGCTGGTTCGTTTGGCAAATAAGAAACGGGCATGTTCGGAATATTAGGACAGTAAGCGCAATTTCCTGGACAAGGAAATGGTTTAGTTAAAACGGCTACTGGAGCAATTCCAGATAAAGTTCGAACTGAACGTTTCCGAAGTAAGCCGTCCCACAAATTTTTATCAAAACCGCGAGGTAATTGATTTTTTTTCTTAAGTTCACGATAAACCTCCAAAATCTGAGAATTTAAAAGAGACGAAATTTTATATTTTTTAGAAATTTCGCGCTTAGCCTCAGCCAAATCATCCCGTGTTTTCACGCGATTATGCCAATATTTAATTAAATCTATTATTGCTTCCTGCATCTTATTGGGTTATAATCTAAGTGTTTATTACTATAAAGATATACTAAATTTTCTAAATCTACAACTATGAAAAAATTTCTTTCGGTCGTCGTACTAGCCTTTTCTTTTATCATTTTTGCTCACTCTGCGCAAGCCTTCGAGGTTAAAGTTGATAATTCGGTCAACCTAACTAAAGAAGAAATCGCTGATGGCAACGTTTACGCTAGCTGTGATGATATGAAAATCGATGGCACAGTTAATGGGGATGTAATTGCCTTATGTAAAAGCGTTACGATTAATGGCACCATTAATGGTGATTTAATCGTTTTCAGTCAGGATATTACTGTAAATGGTGAAGTAAAAGGCAGTGCTCGTATGGCTGGCACAAATATTACGGTTAATGGAACCATTGATCACAATATTAATGCCTTTGGCACTGAAATTAATTTAACTCCAAGTTCAACGGTAGCTTGGGATGTTCTAATTTCTGGAGTAAATGGTAAATTTAACGGTATTATCGGTGGCAATTTACATGGCAGTGTTGCTACTGCTAATATTGCCGGTAAAATTGGTAAAAATATTAATCTAACAATTGAAGATTATAAAAATTCTCAAGGCGGGTTACTTATTACTAAAGATGCTATTGTTGGCGGCGGTTTATCTTATACTGCTAAAAAGGAAGCTCAGCTAGAAAGTTTATCATCAGTTGTGGGACCAGTTTCACACCAAACACCTAAGGAAACATCTGAAACTCCAATTGAAATAATCTCAACCATATTTTATAAATTGTCGGCTCTATTTTTAATCGGTTTAATTTTAATTAGTTTAAAAAAGAAAACAGTTTACGATGTCGCTCAAAATTTAGAACTTAAAAATTTAGCAGCCACTTTAATTGGTCTTGGAGCTTTAATTTTAACCCCAATTGTTATTTTATTTTTTGCAATTACCATTATTGGTATCCCATTTGCTTTAATCCTTCTAGCGGCTTATTTAATTCTGCTTACTCTTAGTCTTATTTTTGCCTCTTTCTTTGTTGGTAATATGTTGCTAAAAAGTTTTATTAAAAAGCCACTTAATGCTTTTGTAATTTTACTTTTTGGTTTAACTATTTTTGTACTACTTTCTTCCATGCCTTATATCGGTTGGGCATTTACCTTGGTCTTTATGACTTATGGTTTAGGTGGTGCGCTTATTACTATTAAAAATTATTTATATGCTTAATCCAGAAATCTTTAAAGCTTACGATATTAGAGGTGTCCATAACGTTGATTTTGATGATGAGGCGGCTTATAAAATAGCTTTGGCTTACGTTGCCTTACGTAAAACTGACGCTGACTATGACGCTGGTCAACCGCTTAAACTAGCGATTGGTATGGATATGCGACTCTCATCACCAACTATCAAAGAAAAATTGGTAGCTGGTTTCATTGATGCTGGAGCACAAGTGTTAGATTTTGGATTACTATCTACCCCGGCTTTTTATTTTGCAGTCGCCAGTTACAATCTTGATGGTGGAATTATGGTTTCAGCTTCTCATAATGCTAGTGAGTGGAATGGGTTTAAAATGGTTCGCGCCAAAGCCGTTCCAGTTAGTGGAGAATCAGGCATACAATGGATGAAAGAAAAAATTCTCGCTAACGATTTACCCGTTTCAAATATTCGTGGCACCATCACCGAACATGATCACATCGTACAAGAACAATTATTACACGACAAACAATATATCCATCTCGAAAATATTAAGCCTTTAAAAATTGTAGTTGATACTGCTAGCGGTATGGGGGCTCAATATGTTTTTGAATTATTTAAAAATCTACCAATAGTTTTATTACCTTTAAACTTTGAATTTGATGGATCCTTCCCAGCTCATGAAGCTGATCCACTTAAAGAAGAAAATTTAAAAGAACTCCAAGCAATGATTACCGAAAAACAAGCCGATTTAGGTATCGCCATTGATGGTGATGGTGATCGAGTATTTTTTGTAGATGACCAAGGAAAAACAATTGAACCGGCAATTATTCGTGGACTACTAGCAAAACTATTTTTAGCTGATAACCCTGGATGCAAAATTGGTTATGATATTCGACCAGGAAAAATAACCCCAGATTTAATTTTAGAATATGGTGGAATTCCAGTTGTAACTCGCGTCGGACACTCATTAATTAAAGAACAAATGTTACGCGAAGATATTTATTTTGCCGGTGAATCATCAGGACACTTCTTTTTAAATTTACCAATTGGTTGTTTTGAAATGCCAAATATTATGATTGGAAAATTGCTAGAAGAATTTTCTAACTGTGGTCAAAAAATTTCTGACTATCTCAAACCATTTAGAAAATATTTTTCTTCTGGTGAAATAAATAGTAACGTAACTGACAAAGAAGCCGTAATAAAAAAAATTGCCGCTAAATACAGCGATGCTAAAATCAATTTATTGGATGGTATTACGATTGAATACCCAGATTATTGGTTTAATGTCCGCGGCTCAAATACAGAAAATAAAATGCGTTTAAACTTAGAAGCAATTAGCCCAGAAATAATGGCTCAAAAACGCGATGAAGTTTTAGAGTTAATTAAATAAATAAAAAAAAGACCTAGCTTAATCAGCTGGGTCTTTTTTTATAATAAAGAGAATTGAAAATAATAAATAACATTTCCAGCTGATTCACAATTGAATTAATTAAAAATTCTTGGTTATCATTTTTTTCAACGGTTGGCAAAATACAAAAAGCTTTAATATTAAAATTTTCTTGATTTGATTTTACAATACTACAAGACCCAAAAGAACACCCTCCGTTTAACAATTCTTTATTATCAATTTTAACCTTATCAATCTTTTTGCGTCCTCGAGATATAAAATACTCATGTAAACTATTACCCGTTTCCACATCAACTATTTTAAGTGTTACCCAATCAACATTAATAATACCTAAAATCCTTTCAGCGGTATGAACAAATAAAGCTTGAATGTCTTTTTTGCTTTCTGGATATTTGTTTACACTCCTAAAAACTTTTTTCATTTCTTCAAGCTGCAAATTGATTGAACCAATATATTTAAAAGTTTCTCGAAGCCTTTCTTCTAATTCTTCTTGTTGTTTTTTATATTTATCAACCTCTCGAGAATAAAAACCAAATAAGAGAGCCATTAGTAAAAATAACGACGATACAAAAATGGCTTCAGAAATATCTTCCGATAAACTCCAAAATTTAATATTAAAAAATGGAGCCAATATAATAAGAACTACATTAATTACAATTAAAAACAAAATACCACCTTTAAGTTTCTTATGCTTTCTAGACATATATAATTATTTTTTTATTTTAAGATATCTAACTGCCAAAATAGTGGCAATTGGGGCTGACAAACATAAACTGATAACCCCCACTAATGTTCTTACGATTTCTGTGGCAATATCTTCATTATTAATAATCTGCGAGACCGTTAAAAACGGCTCTTGATGAACACTAAATAACAATACTAGTGGTAAAGCCGCACTCACATAGGCTAAAAACAAAGTGTTAATAATAGCCCCTAAGTGAGCCTGTCCAATATTCATCGCCATTTTAAAAACCTCAAAACTCTTTAAGTTTGGATTAGCAGTTCTTAGCTGTTCAACTGCTTCAACTTGTCCTACTACTACATCATCTAAGACACCTAAAGTACCAATAATAATCGCCGCTAATAATAAGTTGTGAAAATTAATTGGCACTTTAATGGCATCAATTAAAAACACCACTTCTTCATTAGACGAACCAGACAAACGACTCCAGTAACCAAAAATTAAAGCTAAACTGGCAGTTACAATTAAAGATAGGGCAATACTTAAAACTGAAATGTGTGATTTTTTGTTCCAACCTTCAGTTAAATAAATTAAGGCAAATAAAATTAAAAAAGAAATTCCCACACCGACTAGCAGTGGATCATAACCAGCAAAAACTAATGGAACTAAAACTTTAATAATCACAAAAAAACTAACCACTAAAGAAAATAAAGCCATGACGCCTTTTTTACCACCAATAAGCAAAACGATACCGATAAAAATCAAAGTCAGCCAAAACAAGCTACCAGTTCTAACATAATCGGTAACATAAAAAACATAATTACCAGTTTCATCGCGGTTATAAGAAACTAAAACTTTATCATTTACTTTATAAACATTTGAAGATACAACATCAATTCCCGAGATACCGGTATAAATTTCTGTTTGACCTTTAAGTGGTCCAGACAAAATTCCCAGTTCTAAGTTTTGTTGAACCGCTTTAGAACCATTTTCTCTTAAAGTTTCTTTCTGATCTAAAACTTTTAAAACTTGGGCTTCAGCTGTTTTTGGTTTTTCTAAATTATTAGCGGCAGTGGCGTCAGTGCTAGTTGCAACATCAACTGAGCCGCCATCTTCACCCTCAGCTCGAACCATATTTGGTCCAAAACCAAAAAACAAAATTAGTAATATTGTAATTATTGTGATTTTTTTCATATACCTAATTATACCAAGATAAAGGCAGACTTAGAAGTTGACTAAAACATAAAAAATGAGCTTTTAAACTCATTTTTTCTAAATATGGGTGACTAACCCTAAAACTTGGCAAATTATTCTAATTAATAAATCCTCTACAATTTTTACTACCACAATTACATTTTCCGGCTGTCATATGCCCAATGCAAAATCGCTTGGCGTTGAACCGGACGACATGATTTATCGCCGGCTTCACAATGTTTTTTAATTTGAGCAATGTGCCGTACGATAGCTTTCCATCGCTTGATTTGTCGTTCATCTTCAATCGGGATTCGTCTGCCCATATAATATCGGCAATACCATTGGAACCAACCTCTTGGATCATCCTTATAAATCCAACCTTTTTTTATCCAAACGGATAAGGGCTGACTAGCATTCACTTTAAAAAAATTTAGCGCGGGGTCATGTACGTATGAATTTTTATTTTGAAATTTTGCCTTTGTAAACCAATCCTGAGGAAATTCTTTAACACAATCACGCATATAGACCCCACCAAAAATGCCAAGCGCAAGCATCTGTTTTGGCGTAAGCTCCGGCTTAAAATCAGGATGAAAATTTCGCCCCATCGGTTCGGTAAGTTGGTATTTGTAGTCCTTCTGAAATTTATCGTTTATCCTGACTATTTTTTTCATAGATTTTATTATTGAATATTATTCAATCTCAATCATTACTTCATTTCTATTTAGCCACGGGGCAGTAAATGGCGCGTTGTATCCGGCATACTCAGGTGATCCTTTTGGTTTAATAGAGTCTTGTTCTAAAAGTTTAGATAACTCTTGTTTTTTACCTGCAATACGTAGAGCATTTCTAAACCATGAAAAACTAAGTACTGCTACTTTTCTTGCGTTTTGCGGAACAATTTTTACTTCGGGATTATTCGGTTTTGGAAGTGTTTCAAGTGTATACTCAAATGGCATAACAAATGAAATAATTCTTTTTTTATTATCCCCGGTTTCAACTACTGGCGCAGTCATAGCTATTTTTTCTGACTCTGCTTCTGTTACCGGCGCAGTCATGGCAATACCAGTTTGTTTCGTGTTATTGCCAAAAATATAATCAGCTAGAATACTAAATCCCTGATTTATTGCTTCATCATAAGTACCAGATACTTCAACTTGAGCTGTGAGGTACGGTTTATACAAACGTATTTCATAACCCTTACTTTTCTCTATAACAGTATATTCTGGTGTTTTTACTGAACGATTTAAAAAATAGCTAATCGCGGTCCACACAAAAAGTATGGCGACAATAACCAAAATTATTATGTACATAATTTTTTTCATATGATTATTAAATTTCATTTAATATTATTCATATCTAAACCTCATCTTTATTTTATCTTCTATGGTTGGTATTGTCAAAAATACATATTTTTGTCATTTGCCAATATATAAGTACCAGTCAAATAAAAAAGAGCAGATAAACTCTACTCTTTTTGTTTATAGGGTGGCTAATCGAAAAACTTGGCAAACTTTTTTAATGGATTATTTGGTAAATTGATATAAAATTAAAAAGGTATGTTTTCTACTCTTATTTCTTCTTCATCACAATCAAAGCACTCTTCTTCGTTAGTTTCACTAACTGCCTTTTTTATCTTTTCAATCATCGCATCAACCGCTTGCCTTTCTTCACTCGAGAAAACACCTATAAAATCGCTTTCCTCTAATTCTTCACCAGCAATGAGGTGTTTCAATAAAACAATATAATCAAAATCTTGTTCTTTGTCTGCTGTTTTTATAATCAAGTGGTTTCCTGAGCTATTTTTTTCAAAAACTAATTTCATATCTTTAATTATTAAACTTTTTTATACTATATTTTTTTAATCTTTTTTTAATAGACGATTTTCCACCGTCCGTAACCCTAGCAATATGATCTATAACACTAGTATTATCAATTTTTTCTTCTAACCTTCCTGATTTAATAATTATCTTATTATTTTCATTAACACACAATATAATATTCTCTGCATCACCAATCATCGGTATTGTAGCATTATGAGAAACAATAATAATTTGTTTGCTCATCTTTAATTTTTTAATTGAATTAATAAGATCACTGTTTATATACTCAGATGATAAATTATCCTCTGGCTGATCAATTATTAATGGTGCCCTATCTCCGGTATATCCCAAAATAAGATCTAAAATAACAGAAGCTTTTTTACCAGGGCTTAAATTATAATAATCCACACCATCTTTTGTAATAATACTGTATTTTATTACATTTAATTCGCTAAATTTATTACAAATTTTATTTCCAAGATCATGATAATCATTAATCCCTCTACTTTTATTCCACCTTTCTTTAAAAAGGTTTTCTGGTAATATGTCTTCTAAATTCTCTACCAAAAACTCTTTTTTTAAAAAATAATTTAGAGATTCAGTAACTTTTTCATCATTCAAAATTAATAAATTTTCTATAAACAAACTATGCCCCATCGATAATATTGGGGGCGTTTGATGTTTAATCTCATATCTTGCTATTTTATTTATTTTTAATTTAAAGTTTCGATAATTTATAGCATAGCTAAGTGCAAATTTTAAAAGATTACTAAACTCATTATTTTTTGAAAAAGATATTTTATCTTTATTTTTAATTGATAAATCTATTTTTTCTTTTGCTTCATTAATAGCCAAGCTGATAAATTCTTCCGTGTCTGAGTACTTTTTTGATGAATTTATTTCTTCTTGCAGGGTTCGCACCGCATTATCATCGTGAACAATAAGTGGATTATGTAATAAGTAATCACTTATTTCAGAAAGATTATTTTTAAACTTAATATAATCATAATAAGATAATTTGGCTTTATTAAAACCCTTCATGGATGAAATAATATTTTCAATGATATTATTCTCTTCTTTATTAATGTTTATTAGTTGCGAAAGGTTTGCAATCTTCTTTAGACTAGTTTCCGCTAGTTCTACTTTTTCAACACAATCAAATAATTCTAAAATATCCTCTTTAAATGAACTAAACTTTAAATCAACAAGTTTTTGAGTTTCCAAATTCGAAGGGAAAACTTTTTTAACTATTTCAATGTCATCGATTTTCTTATACTGATCTTTTGAGTCAATAACTCCATTAATAAAACTTTGACTAATATAGTGAGGTAATATATCATTTGAATTTTCTACAACAATCTCATCAACTTTAAATCCATTTATATAATCGCTTTGATTAATTTTGTTTGCAAGTTTCTTATATAATGAATCGACAAATAAAGTTTTTCCACACGATGATCCACCAATAACAACATTTAATCCTGGGGTGAGCGTTGCATCAATATTAATTTTTTCATTTTGCAGCCTTACGCCTTTTATATATTGACAGTCTATAACAGGGGGCTTATCAGAATAAAACAGTCTGCTTTTTTCTGATAAAGAAAGTCTTAACCCTTCAAACGTAGGAAGAGCCAACATCCACGTAGGAGTAAACTCACCAGCATTTTCGTCTTTGGCGTTTGGATATTTTTGTGGATTATAATTATCAGAACAAGTTATTAAATTTGTAAATTCATCAATTCCTAATTTTTTAAAATATTCATCTGTTTTTTCTCGACCATTATTACCTCTGGCAGTAAATCCGTCAAAAAAATTATAGTAAATACTTTTTTCAATTATATTATCAAGAGAAGCGTCGCTTGGTATTGCTCCATTAAACACTGAGTGTTTTTGCCCTGCATGTGGTAAAAGTATAAAATCATAAGCATGAAACTTATTAATTATTTTCTGTAACAATGGGGCGTCATCATTAGGGCCAATGATTTTGTTTGGATATATTTCATTAAGTATTGTGTTTATCTCATCTATTACATCAGATGAAATATGATCTGTTTTAAAATATATATGGCAATGATATGGCTTTTTATGGTCATCATGTCTTACATGTAATTCTGCCCCAATAATAAGGTTCGGTATTTTTTCTTTTGCCACTAAATAGACTTCTTTATTAATCGTGTTGTGATCGGTAAAAGAAATTAAAAAATCAAGCCCACACGACTTTTCTTTTACCTTTTCAATAAGAGTATCAACATCATAATTCAGGTTAAGATTATTGGGATCTTCTGAGGTGTGTATGTGTAAATCTAGATATAATGGTTTCATAATTTAGATTAATTGTTTGTAATCAAAATTAAAAATTTTGAATATTAAAACTAAAGACGAAAATATTAAAAATAAGGATATAATTATATTTACCAACATCAATAAAACCGCAAATAAATGCATTTCCATTTCAAAGAGTAGCTTTGAAATGGGAATACTTAGCAAGGCAACAATTACATTTATGAACATAATAATAAAAAACCAAACCGCTTTTTTTATTATGTTCTTTTTTTCTGATTCCAGAGAATTAATTTTTAATAAAAAGCTTTTTGCTGTTAAATTCTCCTCATGGCTTAATGCGTCAACTAAAACATCTCTAACTTCTTCCCAAGAATAAGATTCTGAAGGAAGTCCTTTATAGTATCTTACTGTTGGAAGCGCATGATCGCGAATGCTTTCCAAGTTGTTATCAATTAACTGAATTTTAAAAACAACAGCTGTCCCCAAAACACCACCCAAAGCTAAAAACCCCTGAACAATTGTGCTAAATAAATAATAATACAGATTACTATCTGAGATTATATTAAAATTTCTAATTAAACTGTAGAAAATAAAAGAAATTAATATAATTAGAATAATTATAAAAATACATTTTTTTACTTTTAACATAAAGTATTTTTTGACTAATTAACTTAACGATATTATAATATTAGCACAATTAAATAAGAATGATATAACCTAAACCTTTATTTAAGGCATGGTTGCAAGTCCACAAAAGCAGAAATGGTCTCCAGACCAGTTTTTAGCTTTTGTGGCACATATTCGAAAGGGTATGTTAACTGTGTCGGGGGACCTTTTGTGTATCTTAACACCCCGCTCGGTTAAAATCAGCTCGTTTTGGCGTCTTATACAGTCCAAATTGAGCCGTTTATCTCATTTTGTGTCTTACCCTATTGCTAAACAGCCTTTATTGAAATTAGGACTGTATACGGCTTAGCTATTTACTTTTTTAAATTTGCGTAATAATAATTACTTTATAGTTAGCAAAATATGACAAACAAAAAGATACTAGTTGCCGTAGAATCAATAAGCGATGCTTTTGAAAATAAGCTAACAAATAAATCTGATGAGCTTTTTTATATCAAAACATCTGATTTAAAAGATTGGGCAGAAGACCAAAGTAAATTTATTATAAAAACCTTTGGAGATAAGCTAAACGATATTGCTATAAATTTTGTTTACAAAGACGGAGACAAAGAATTTGAGCCAGAAAATTTAACTCTAGAAATTAAAAAGTTTTTATTTTTTAAAGCCTTATCTAAATCTAAGTCTAGTTAATAATATGAAAAAAGGACAAACCATTTTAGTCTCCTGTTTAATATTTATATCAATTTTTATGATTGCCTATTGGCAATTTTTTTATATAAAAAATAAACCTTTGAGTTATGATCAAATTCAAAATTCAAAAATAGAAGCATCCTCTAATGACGGATATTACCAAAGCACTCGCAAGAACTCTATTATTACTTGGCAAGGAAAAATAAGCGCCTATTATTCTCAAATCACTGGGATAAAGTTTTGTATTATTGATAATGACCACACTGAAATAAAAATAGATAAACCTTGTGATTGGTTTTGGGCCTTATCAGATGAAACAAAAGAGGCTGATTCAATATCAGTTAATCCAAACTGGGATGGTCTGTGGGTAAACTATATTTTAAATTACTATAAAGTGTCATTTGATAAAAATTCTAATTTTTATAACGACACCTATAAAATAACTGGAAGAATAAGAGGGTTAGACTGCGGTGTTGATGATAAATGCATACCAGACATTGAAATTATTAATATAACAAAATAATTAATTTAAAAATTTATGTTACCAATCATTTTAACGGCTGTAATCACAGCTATCGTGACCGCTATTTTTGTTACCTATTGGAGTGGAAGCGCTAGAGGACAAGGAGATGCCTCTGTCTATGTTACAACCACTCTGTTAATTAAAGAGATAAATTTAATGGCAGAGAAACTTGGATATAAAGATGTTGGAGAATATTGGTCAAAAACAAAAGGTGAAGAATACGCCAAGGTTGGAGTTAATAACTTAGTCAACGCCATAAATTATATAAATCTAACAAAAAAATAAACTATGTCTTTATTAACAAAGTCTATTATTAAAGTATTTGCTTTAAAACAAAACGACATATTAACTTATTTAACTCAGTTCGTGACAAATCCAATTACACAAGTAATCTTTTTTTCTACATTGATTGGTTTAATTCTTATATTAATTTTTAAAAAACATTTATGAAAAACTCCATAAATTACTGGTTGCTTATTTTATTAATTTCAATTTTATCTGGTTTTTTGTTTTATTGGTTTCAGGTTAGACCGTCAAATATAAAATCAATGTGTTCTAATGAGGTGTCGTCTTGGATAAAAGAGAAAAAAGCCACCTCAGAAGATACGGATATAATAAAAACTAAGCTAGACCTATGTTTATACAGAAATGGGTTAAGTCGATAGTTTATAAAATCTTCCTAGACATCTAAGAACAGTTTTACGCTTAGCGTAACTTCAAAAGTGAGGGTATACGTCGGTTATTTAATTCATTGACGGCTATTTTTATTAGCCTTAAAATGTAAATATTAACTAATTCATACACTCCGTTAAAACGAAGTGGATAAAAATATGAAAGAAGATGATTCTGATATTAAAATAAAAGTACGCAATGAAGCAACAATTACAGCGATGGAACAGGAATATGAAAGAATCTCTCTTAATAAAGATTTTGTTAATGAAGTTAAAAAAATAAGAAGTAATTGGCTAATTCCAGAAGATGGTTTTTTATCAATATCAAAAGATTTTAAAGACTGGTTATTAAAAAATAAAAAAGATAATTTTAAAAAACTTAATATAAAAAGCACAAAGATAATAAAGACAAATCCTCAAATATTTTTAAATAAAGTTTATAAATGCATAGAAGACGATGGGATTAACGAAAACTATCCGACTGACTTATATTTCTTAGAAAGTGAAAAAACTTTTTATTATTTAATAAATGAACGACCATTTCCAGGCGTTGTTCATTTTATTTTATTTAATAATTTATTTATTCCAGAAACAAGAGAAACCCAATTAACCAGAGATCGTTATGGAAATATGGTGATTAGGTGTGGACCAAATTCAACAAAAAGAGATGTGGAAGAATTGTTATCTGTTATGAGTTTTTTTCAAAAGAAAATGAAAAATTATCATAAGGGTAAAAATAAAAGCAGCAAATTACACAACAAAGACAAAGAAATATACCAAAATAATTTAGAAGCATACGAAGCTTTAGACATACTAGGTTTAGATGAAAACAAATATAAAGCTAAAAAATCTTTAGCGACAATAAGACAAAGAAGAAAGAGATTTAAAAATAAAATCGAACACATTTCCTGACACCAATAAATGTCACTATACCAAAATTGATATCAGTTAAAATAGACCCGTAATAAACGAGTCTATTTTTTTATGGAAAATATAAAAGATGAAAACTTAATTGACTATGTTCAAATAATCCTGGACATTTTTGAGCAATAAATTTTTTGTATTTTCTTCAAATTTTATGAATAAAAAAAATTCTTTACTTAAAGCGAGAAAAAGCAAGAAGCCAGTTTTAGTTTTTAGTTGTACCAAGTATTTAATAAGTAAAATACCACACAACTATCAAATAGAAATAAAGGCTACAAATAAAATAAGTTATAAATTTTGGTATTCACCATTAGAGCTTGGGATAGATTTTGCAAAAGAAACCGCCGAAGAAGTAATAAAAAAATACTTTAGTAAAATCTAATATGAATATAAAAAAACTAATTCCACTAATAATTAATTCCCTCGACACGATTAATACAAAATCGGTTACTAAAGATATTAAGGTAATTAATAAATTAAGCGATACTCCATTAAAGGTTAAAGAACTACAAAAGGTTATTCGTGCTGAACTTAAAAAGAAAAAACAACAAAACAAACTGATTAATAAAAATAACCCCCTAGAAATAACATCATCAAAGGCATTATTGAAAACTAATTTTGATAAAGAATGGATTATTAAAGATTTGTTACCAGCCGATGGTTTAACTATATTGTCTGGAAGACCAGGAAACTTTAAAACTTGGGTGACTCTTTATTTTGCAATTTGTATATCCGAAGGGTCTTCCGTTTTTGGTGTTTTTAAAACCAAGAAAGCAAATGTTCTAATAATAGACGAAGAAGATTCTGGCGTGCTCATAAAAGATCGATTAGAAAAACTTGGTATTAAAAAAGAGACAGAAATAAATCTTAGCATAATGATTGGATTCAAAGCTGACAATGAAGAAAAAATGAATGTCTTAATAAAGGAAATACAGAAAAGAAATATTAAGGTTGTTATTATAGACAGCTTAATAAGAATTCACTCTGGTGATGAAAACAGTGCTAAAGATATGGCAAATCTTTTTACTCAAATATCTCGTTTAAAAAAAGCTGGTGTAACCGTCCTTATAAATCACCATCACCGAAAAAGCCAAAACAATCAAGATTCTGATAGTCAATCAATGCGTGGCTCTGTTGATATATTAGCAGCGCTAGATTGTCACATGATGATAAATAAAAAAGATAATGACTTAATAATTAAACAAACTAAAAACAGATATCAACCAGAAATAAAACCGTTTACTATTACGCCAACAAAAACTGACAATGGTATAAATTTTGATTATAAAGAGGGCTGTCAAGAAAACATTCAAGAAAGAAATAATAATATTGAGGTTGTTTTAAGTTTAATATCTAAACAAGAAAAACCAATAGCTCAAGATGAGTTAGCTAAAGAGCTTGAAGGAGTAATCGGTAAAAATAAGTTATGGGAAATTTTAAAAACACTAGAAGAAACAAAAAAGATAAGCCCAATAGTCAAAGAAAAGAATAAAAAATATTATATTAGAAATCCTGCTTTTTAGTTTTTTAAATATCTATGATTTTAAAAAGCTAAAAAGCAGAAAGTAAGAACACCTTTTTCCTGTATCGCTACACAATTTATAACAGAATCATTTAGATTTTTTTATTTGCGTCTTATATTATAACCATTCGTAATCATCTTTAACGCTATAATTTATGACCAAAAAAGCTATTGCGTATTACAGGGTTTCAACTGAACTTCAAAAAGAAGAAGGAACAATCGAAGTTCAAAAAATGAAGGTTAGAGAATTTGCTTTGAAGAATGAATATCTAATTGTTAGTGAATTTTCTGATGATGGTTTTAGCGGTGGTCTTAGTGACAGACCAGGATTAAAAGAGTTACTAGATTCTTTATCAACCACTGAAGCAGAACACATTATTATCTACAAACTAGATAGACTGGCTCGAGACCTTTATATTCAAGAAGGTTTAATCAAGGAGTTTAACAAGAACAGCAAACAACTCATATCAACACTTGAACCAGATTTAGATGGTAGTGACCCATTTAGAAAAGCATTTAGACAGATGCTCGGGGTGTTCTCTGAATTTGAAAAAGCAATGATTGCTATAAGACTTGAAGGCGGTAGAGAAAGAAAGGCTAAAAATGGTGGTTGGCATGGTGGAAAAATATATGGCTATGACAATAATGAAGGAAGTCTAATTATAAATAAAAACGAAGCTGAGACAATTCAACTAATATTTAAATTGAGAAAGAGTAAAAAATCTTTTAAGTTTATAGCCAATGAATTAACAAAAAATAATACACCAACAAAAAGAGGCAAAGATAAATGGAGCGCTTCAACAATTAAAAAAATGATAAGTAATCCAATTTATAAAAAAGGCATTATCTCATACAAGGGAGAACGATATTTATCTTCATCTGAGGTGATAATACGATAGTCTTTTTAGGGGGTAATAAAAGCATTAAAAACAACCTAGTTAAGTCCCACTTAAAAATTAATAAAAAATTATATGAAAAAGTTTTTCAGTTATATAAGAGTTAGCTCAAAAGAGCAAGCTGACACAGGAGCGTCATTAGATGCTCAACGAGAATGTAACTTAAAATATGCCCAAGAAATTGGAGTTGAAGTAACAAAAGAATTTAAAGAAGTTCAAAGTGCTGCTAAAAAGGGGCGAGTGCAATTTAATTTAATGATTAAGGAATTAAAAAAGAGAAGAGATGTTGCTGGTATTATATTTCATGATGTTGATAGATCCACAAGACAATATTTTGATTTAGCCGCTCTTATGGAATTAAGTGAAAGCGGTTACGAAATCTGTTATAGCAGAACTAAAATATCATTAAACTCGGCTGGCAGTAAAACTCTAGCTGGCGTACAAGCTGTTATGGCAAAACAATTTATAGACAATCTCTCACAAGAAACAAAAAAAGGAATGTATAAAAAAGCTGAGCAAGGGTTTACAGTATTTGGCAGGGTGGTTATTGGTTATATAAATAAAGGCGGTGGAGTAAGAGAGTTGGACCCGTTTAATGCCCCGCTTATTAAAAAATGTTTTGAATTATATGCTACTAATAAATACACTCTAAACGAACTAGCGGACAAAATGTATAAAATGGGATTAAGAAATTCAAAAGGAAAAAAGATAGAATTTACAAAAATCAGTAAAATATTAAATGATCGTTACTATGTTGGAATGATGAAAATAAAAGACAAGATTTACAATGGCAGACATAAACCAATTATCTCTGTAAAATTATTCAACATCGTTCAACAGAATTTACAAAGACGATTTACCCCTCACACAATAAAAAATGAATATAAATTTCAGCATATTCTTTTTTGTAACCAGTGTGGTAAAAGACTTAAAGCAACAACCGCTAAACATAAATACCATTATTACTTTTGCCGACACAAAGAGTGTAAAATGAAATCCGTATTAGAAGAAAAAGTTGAAACTTGGTTACTTACAGAATTTGGTAAACTACAATTTACAAAAATAGAAATAAACCAGATGTTAAAAATAGCCAAAGAATTAAGGGGTTCATATTTATTAGAGTTAGAAAACAAAGAAAAAGCTTTACGGCTACAAATTGATAGCTATACTTCAAAGTTAAACAAACTAACCGATATGTTATTAGATGGTAATATTGATAAAGAGGTTTATAATCAAAAACGAGAACAGTTCATTGAAGAAAAAAGGGTCTTGGAATCTGAAATAGATAACTTTAAAACAGTTAATGGAGGCTCATTTAGTAGAGTTGATGAACTAGCAAAACTCTTAGCTAACCCTGTCTATGCTTATAAAGTGGCAAACCACGAAAATAGAGCTAATCTTATTAGAAAAATGACCAATAATATCAAAATATCAGACCAAGGAATAAATATTGACTGGCAAACCACTTTTTTAGCCTTATATCAAAGAAAAAACGAGCCTGAAAGCTCGTCTTTTCAAAAGGGGGTGCCCATCGGGAATCGGACCCGAAATAACAGGACCACAACCTGCTGTGTTACCACTACACCATGGGCACCATACTATATCTTAAATAATCTGATTACTATTTATCGTCTTCTTCGTCTTCATCACCACCATGACAATCATGGTCACAATGACTACAATCACAACCACCAAAACCCAAAAGTTCATCCATCTTAGCAATTTCTTCTGGTGTTAATTCTTCTTCATTTTCATTTTTTATTTCTTCCATAGAATTAAAAATTAATTATACGTACGCCCGGGGGGAGTCGAACCCTCGTAACCAGCTTAGAAGGCTGGTGTTCTATCCGCTGAACTACGGGCGCATACTTTTATTATAAAAAGCTTCCTAGATTCTACAAGATATTGCTCTATAAGTCAATTCATGAAAAATCCCTTTGTTTCCAAGCCTCAAAAATTAAAATAGCCGCTGAAACTGACACATTTAGCGAATCAATTCCTGGTTTCATCGGAATTTTAATAATTTCGTCAGCCGCCTTAAGCCAAGCCTCACTTAAACCGGTTGCCTCAGTTCCTAATAAAATTGCCGACGCCTCTTTATAATCTGATTCAGTATAATTTTTAGCCCCAATTAAAGCAGCGGCAAAAACTTTAATTTCTTTATCATTAACAAACTTAATTGTATCCTCACGACTAGCTATTATAACAGGTAGTCTAAAAATTAAACCCTCACTGGCTCGAATTATATTTGGGTTATAAATATCTGTTTGTTCATCATTAATAATTATCGCATCAACCCCGGCTGCATAAGCACTACGAACAATCGCCCCTAGATTACCAGGCTTCTCCACAGCTTCTAAAATGACGATGAGTGGTTTTGTTTTTAGTTTAAGTGCCTCCAGCTCTAAAATCTGTGGACGAGCCACAGCTAGAACTCCAGCCGCTTTTTCTTTATATGATATTTTTTTATAAACTGCTTCGGAAACATAAGAAGTTTTAATATCCGAAAAATCAGTAAAATCTTCACCCACAATTTCTGGACAAATAAAAAGTTCGTCGATAATTATACCGCCATTTAAAGCTTCTTTTATCTCTCTTAAACCATCAATTATAAAAAGTCCCTGTTTTTTACGCTCACGACTTTTTTCTTGCAGTTTAACAATATTTTTGATTCGAATATTTTGTTCGCTTGAAATTATTTCCATATAAGTTATTATAACATACTGGTTTTATGTTATACTATATAAGAATAAATACAAATATATGCCTATACCACAACTCAAAAAACGCCCCGATTTTACCGAAGAAGCCTTAAAATCATGGAAAAAACCTCATTCTAAAAAAACCTTTTGGGAAAAAGTTTGGTTAAATCGCAAAAGATTATTAGCGCTACTAACTATTTTTGTAGCCTTTTTTGCCTTATTCGCTTTTATTGGAATTATTTGGATTAGCCGTGACCTGCCAAACCCAAACCAATTAATCAACCGTGAAGTAGCTCAAAGCACTAAAATTTATGATCGCACTGGCACTCATGTTTTATATGAAATTCACGGCGAACAAAAAAGAACTTTAGTCACCTTAAATCAAATTCCGGTTTATGCACAAAAAGCTAGTATCGCCATTGAAGATAAAAATTTTTATAAACATGGTGGTTTTAGTCTTTGGGCCATGTTTAGAACCGCTATAACCAATATTATTTATAACCGTTCAGCGGGTGGTTCAACTTTAACTCAACAATTTGTTAAAAATGCTATTTTAACTAATGACAAAACAATTACTCGAAAAGTTAAAGAACTTATTTTAGCTCAACAAATTGAAAGTAAATTTTCTAAAGATGAAATTTTACAGATGTATCTTAATGAAATTCCTTATGGTTCCAACGCTTATGGTATTCAAGCGGCTAGTCAAAAATATTTTGGTAAAGATGTAAAAGATATTACTATTGCTGAGGCTGCCTTACTAGCTGCTTTACCACAATCACCTAGTCGTTATTCACCTTATGGTTCAAATAAAGATTTATTACTTGGTCGTAAAGATTACATTTTAGATTTAATGGCTGAGCAAGGTTATATTTCTGAAGTTGAACGTGATAATGCTAAAAAAGAAGTATTAACTTTCCAAAAACCAGAAGCCAGCATTACCGCTCCTCACTTTATCATGTATATTAAAGGTTTATTATCCGATAAATACGGAGAAAAAACTTTAGAACAAGGTGGTCTTAAAATTATTACCACCATCGATTATGATAAACAAAAAATTGCTGATGAAGTCATTACTCAAAAAACTGCTAATTATTTAACCAAATATAATGCTAATAATGCTGCCTTAGTTGCCATTGATCCCAAAAATGGACAAGTCCTCGCTATGGTTGGTTCTCGTGATTATTTCGATGACAGCATCGCCGGACAGGTTAATGTAGCTACTAGTTTAAGACAACCGGGTTCATCTATTAAACCAATTGTCTACGCTGCTTTATTTGAAAAAGGTTATTCTCCAAATACAATTTTGTATGATGTAGTGACAAATTTCTCAACTAATTCAGCTCAACCTTATATTCCTCATAACTATAATTTAAAAGAATATGGTCCAGTTAGCATTAGAAAGGCTTTAGCTGGCTCTTTAAATATTCCAGCGGTTAAAGCTTTATACTTAGCTGGTGTGGATACGGTTATTAAATTGGCTCACACCATGGGTTATTCTTCTTTAGATGATAGTGTTGGTTTATCTTTAGTGCTTGGTGGTGGTGAAGTAAAACTTTTAGAGCACACCAATGCTTATAGTGCTTTTGCTAGAGACGGACAAGTCAGTGACATTGTTACTATCTTAAAAGTTGAAGATAAAAATGGAAAAACTTTAGAAGAATATCAAACCAATACTAAAAATGTTATTACTTCTCAAACTGCCAGATTAATAAACAGTATCTTATCTGATAATTCGGCTCGTTCATTTATTTTTGGTGAAAAGAATAGTTTAATTTTAGGTGATAGACCGGTAGCCGCTAAAACTGGTACCACTAATGATTATCATGATGCTTGGGCAATTGGTTATACTCCATCGCTTGTTACTGGTGTTTGGGTTGGTAATACCGACAACAAACAAATGAAACCCGGTTCTGATGGTAGTGTACTTGCTGCTCCAATTTGGAAAGCTTTTATGAGCGGAGCACTTGCTGGCACACCAGCTGAATCGTTTAAAGAACCAGAAATTAAAAAAACTGGTAAAGCAATGATAGATGGCGAACTTCCAATTATTGGTACTACTCAAATCGATACTAGAACTGGAAAAGCAGCCAGTGCTAATACACCAGCTGAATTTATTGGTAGTAAAAATATTTACGACAATCATTCAATTTTATACTACGTTGATATTAATGACCCATTAGGACCTGCTCCAACTAATCCTGCTAATGATCCTCAATTTACTGGTTGGGAATCTGCGGTAGCACAGTGGGCTCAAAAAAATCACGAGTATGTTTCCTCATCTACTCCGATTATAATCGATACAGCTAGCTCCACGGCCTCTACAACTGATGTGAGCATTCCAACCACAACTGAAACTAGTAGCGCTACTAGTACCAAATAAAAAACAAAAAACCCGCCTATTAATTTAGACGGGTTTTTTGTTTAATTTTTTTCTATTGTCTAATTGGCATTACTACGTAAAGATAATCATCTTCTTTATCCGCAGTCAGTACACAGGGGGTGTTATTACTTACCACACTTAGTTTTACCTTATCACTAGTAATATTATTTAAACCATCAACTAAATAACGGAAATTAATGGCGACTTCGTTATCAATACCGGTAATTTCAGCATCAACATCAACTCGACTTTCACCACTTTGACCCGAGGAAGCAGAAATAATAATTTTATTATTTTTAAATTCTAAATTAACGTCATTAATTCCAGTTTTAGAAAAAATCGCTACTGCTTTTACGGCTCGAGATAAATTTTGTTTACTGGTAATAATTTCTGTTTTACTTTTATCAGGAATAATTTGTTTATAGTCTGGATATTGTCCGTTAATTAATCGAGATACTAGTTCAACAGAATCAATAGTAAATAAAATTTGATTATCTGAGATAGAAATTTTTACTTCACCATTTTGTTCAAAATTTAAATCTTCACTATTGTAATTACTTAAAATACGAAGAACCTCTTGCACGGTGCGCGCTGGTACAATTAATTTTTGATTATTAAAAGTATTATTAGCCACCACAGGAATTGCTTTTTCAGCTAGTCGATAACTATCAGTCGCTACTAAAATTAATCTATCATCTTCAAAGTTAAATAAGACACCAGACAATTCAATTCTGTTTTCACTATTTGAAACTGCAAATGAAACACTATTTAGTGCTTTCTTAAGTTCACCTACCGAACATGAATAATAATTATCTTGAGATACACTTGGAATTAAAGGAAACTCTTTAGCAGACTCGCCTTTAATTTTGGTTTTAAAATTTTCACATTCAATTTTAAGTTCTCCCTCAATTTCTTCTATTTCTACATTTTCACTAGGAAGCAAATTTACATATTCAGTAATAATTTTTGCATCAACAGTAAATTCACCGTCTTCCTCAACTTTTCCACGTAGTTTGTGGATAATTCCAATTTCTAAATTAGTACTAATTAATTCTATAGTATTTTGATAGGCTTTAATTAGAATGTTATTTAGAATTGGTAAGTTGATATTTTTACCTGTTCCGTGACTAACTATTAGAAGTCCTTTTTTTAAGTTTTCTTGGACGCTGATTAATTTCATATTATATTATTTAATATATATTTATATATAAATAATAATAACAATAAGGGGGTGGATAAAACTGAGTTGTTATTATTTTTTGACTGACGCTAGCTACTAAATAGACTTTTAAACTGTTGATTAACTATTAACTTCTTGTGTGGTAAAAGTGGTGTAAAAGTTGATAAGAAATTTTTAAATTTTTTTGTTAACAACTCATCACACATTCGTCCACAGAGTAAGTCACAGGAAGTGTTAAGTTGTTAACTAGTTATACACATGTTGTTCTATGAATTGGCGAACAACTGTTTAATGGAAGCAATCTCTTGTTTAATTTTTTCGTTCTCGTTTTCTTTTATTTCGTGACTAATTTTATTATAAGCATGCATGGCTGTGGTGTGATCTCTGCCACCCATTTCATGTCCAATACTTGGATAAGAAGTTCTCACTTCTTCACGCATTAAATAAATTGCAATTTGTCTTGGCCACACAAGTTCTTTTTTGCGACTACTACCAATTAAATCTTTAGAACTAATATCGTAAAAACGACAAACAGCATCAATTACTTCTTTATTAGATAAAGATTTAGTTTGAGTATTAGCCACAAAATCTGACAAAATTTCTTTAACACTTTTTTCAGTGACATCAATATTTTTAATTTGATGAACAGCAATAATTTTATTGAGTAGTCCTTCAAGTTCACGAATATTGTTTTGAACACTCTTAGCTAATATGTTAAGAATTTCTGGTTTAAGTGGAAAACCTTTTTCTTCTGATCTTTTTTCCAAAATAGCGATTTTAGTTTCCATATCTGGTTTTCCCACATCAGCCACCATACCAGATTCGAAGCGTGAAATAAGACGAGCCTCAATCGCTGGTAATGATTTAGGTGGGCGATCAGATGTTAAAACAATTTGTTTATCGCCTTGTTGCAATTCATTAAAGGTGTGAAAAAATTCTTGTTGAGTACCATCTTTACCACCCATGAATTGAACATCATCAATTAAAAATAAATCAACATTACGATATAAATTTTTAAACTCTTTTGCTTTTCCAGAGTGAACCGCTTGAATATAGTTGTTAGTAAATTTTTCTGAAGTGGTGTATAAAATACGATCAGTTTTTTTAGAAACTTCATTACCAATAGCTTGTAGTAAATGAGTTTTTCCAAGACCTACACCACCATAAATAAATAATGGATTATAAGCTTTACCTAAGTTATTAACAACTGCCCAACAAGCAGCGTAAGCTAATTCATTATTTTTACCAACGATAAAATTTTCAAAAACGTAACGAGAATTAAGCCCAAATTTATTTTCATTTCCATTCTTTTGAGGAGTAGCTGGTTTTACTGATTCAGTTTGGTTTAAAGTTTTTTGTGGTGTATTACTAGGTGTAGTGGTTGAAGTGTTTTTAACTGGTTCACTTATAATTGTTCCACTACCATTTTTTCTAAGCTCAACTTTATAAATAATATTTACTTTTTGTTTTAATACATTCTCTAAAGCACTTTGAATATTCTTATGATATTTTTCTTCTAGCCATTTTTTAATAAACGCATTAGGCACACAAACAATTACTTGTCCGTTTTCCACAGACGAGATAAAGGTGTTTTTAAACCAAGTAATAAAGTTAGCTCGCGATAGGCTAATTTCAATTTCACCTAAGGCTGATTGCCAAATTTGTTCGTAGGGCATAGAATTTTTTTGTTATGGTTTCATTATATTTGATAAATATTCTTATAACAAGCGCTGGCTTGTTCATAATATGTTAGTAACTTGTTAATAACTAAAATATAAAGAGCCTCCTTATATTATTGACCTTTAAAAATAAAAGTGTTAGAGTATATTAGAATTTAAATTTTAAAAATTATAACGTTTGTATGCCAAAGAGAACATATCAACCAAATAAAAAACGCGCTAGCGCTAAACACGGTTTTTTACACCGAATGGAAACTGAAGATGGCCGCGCTGTTTTAAAAAGAAGACGCGATAAAGGAAGAGCTGTTTTATCAAAATAGTAAACTTTTTAATTTAATGTTGGCGAAAAATAACCGCCTAAAAAAGAATAAAGAGTTTGATTTGGTTTTTAAAGAAGGTAAGACTGTTTATGGTGGTATCTTGGGATTAAAAATTCGTAAGAACACACTAGAAATTAATCGTTTTGGAGTACTACTTAGTACTAAGGTTAGTAAATTAGCAGTTATTCGAAATCTGTATAAAAGAAGAATAAAAGCTATTTTAAAACAGGAAGAACCAAAGATAAAAACAGGGTATGATTGTGTGGTAATTGTTTTACCAGCAATTATAAATAAAAACTATCAAGAAATTGAAGCAGAAATAAAAACTGCTTTTACTAAATTAAAGTTCTATAGATAATATAGGGCTTTAATTGTATTTATGAAAAATTATATTGATTTATTTTTCAAAAAAATAGCGATTGGTGGCATAAAGCTTTATCAAAAAACTTTATCTTTTGATCACGGACCACTTAAAGCCTTGTATCCACATGGTTTTTGTCGTTTTTACCCAAGTTGTTCACAGTATGGTATAGAAGCGGTAGAAAAGTATGGTATAATTAAGGGTGGTTTTAAGACGATTTGGCGAATTCTTCGTTGCAATCCTTGGAACAAAGGTGGCAACGACCCACTTATTTAATAAATTTATTAACATTTGTTTATGTCCTATCTTTATCAAATTATCTGTTATCAACCGATTTTAAATGTTTTGGTTTTTTTGTATAACAATACAGCTGATTTAGGCGTTGCCATTATTTTACTTACAGTTGTAATTAAATTAGCTCTTTGGCCATTGTCTCAAAAAGCCATTAAATCACAGGCTGAACTTCAAGCTATTCAGCCAAAAATGGAAGAACTTAAAAAGAAATATGCTGATGATAAAGCTGGTCTAGGTCAGGCCACTATGGATCTATATAAAGAACATAAAATAAATCCTTTATCATCTTGTTTGCCACTACTTATTCAATTACCATTTTTGTTTGCAGTTTATAGAGTTTTAAGAGTTGGTCTTGAACAGGATTTAGGTTTGGTTTATTCATTTTTAGCTAAACCTGAAAACTATCATACTTTAGCATTTGGGTTTATGGATTTAAGTAAGCCAATAATTTATTTAGCCGTATTAGCTGGTGCCGCTCAGTTTATTCAAAGCAAAATGATGGAAGCTAAACAAAAAAAGGCTAATATTGGCAAAGATATTTCAAAAACTGAACCAGATATGACTACTATCATGACCAAACAAATGACTTATATGTTTCCGATTATGACGGTTATTATTGGTTTAACTCTTCCTGGCGGCTTAACTCTTTATTGGTTTATGTTTACTGCTTTAACTGCGCTACAACAATTTATTGTTTTAAAGACTCAAAAGAAATCAGCTATTTCTGGAATAAACGGACCAATTGAAGGTGAAATAATTAAATAAATATTGAACACAAAAAAACAGAGTTATAATTAACTCTGTTTTTTTATTTGTATTTATTCAAAGCTACGATCTTTGCCAACCACCACATTAAGTTTTCCAGCAATTATATTAATATCAGCCGGAGTTTTTATTTCAATAATATCGTCTAGTACTAACGGTTGGTTTGGGTTGGTTATTTTTAATTTATCAACTGATAAGAAACTTAAATCTTTTCCGCGTCCTTTAATATAAACATCTAGTTTTCCATCAATAGGGTTAACTTTAATATTTTTATCATCGTTAGCAGAACTTTTTAAGTTGAAAACGCTGATAGTTCCCTTGTCTTGAGGTTCAATCGTGTATTCGCCATTAATTTCGATTAAAGAGCCTTGAGCTTCAATAGTAGCTTTATTTAAGAAATAATAGTTATTTACTAGACCAATATCAATTTTTTTAACGCGACGAGCGAGTAGTATATTACAAGCCTCTTCTTCTTTTTTAATTCCAAGTGAATCGGCAATTGAGTTGTCTTCACCAATTGGAATAATTGAAAATAAAATGTTTTTTTGAAAAAAGCCGTATAATTCATTATCAATTACAGATCCGATAATTTTATTAACGGTTTGGTTGTTGCCAACTGCAATAATAGTCTTGGCTCCATTTTTTATTTCATTTTGAATAACGTCACGAATATTTTTGATTGACCCTAATCTAATAATCTTTCCATTTAAACCCAAATCGGTTAAACGAATTTCAACCCGATTTAACACCCGGTTATACTTGCTTTTATTCAAGTAGTCATCATATATATAAATATTCATACATTTAGGTAGATACGCCTGTTAGGCCTTTATATATATGGTTATTCTTCTGTTTCGTCTTCAGAAATTTCTTCTACCGGTTGACGGTGAGAAGGTTTTCCGCTATTTGAAACATAAATAATCTGTCCATTAATTATAGCTCCCTTTTCGATAGATATCTCAGAATAATTAATATCACCAATAATTTTAGCTGTTGGACCAAGAGCTAAGTATTGATGAATTTTTAAAGATCCTTTTACTTCTCCATTAATAATGGCATCATTAGCCTCAATGTTGGCCACAACCTTAGCCTTATCGCCAATAAATAAATTAGCCTCAGTTCTTAGGTTTCCTTCTAATTGACCCTCTACCACAATGTTTCCTTCGCCGTGAAAGTTACCTTTAACTTTGATGGAAGCACCAATAATAGTTTCAGCTTCTTTGAATTTTTCTGGTTTGTTGTCTTTTGTAAACATAGTTTTAGGAATCCCTTAAGTTTTACTTTGGGGATTGCAAAATAAGAGTAAATCTATAACTTAATTGTATGGTATCGGTAAAGCTTTGTCAAAGATTTGACTTAAAATCATAAAAAAAATATAGTTATAAGATAGTCCCCGTAGTTTAATGGATAAAACAAGAATCTCCTAAGTTCTAAATCCAGGTTCGATTCCTGGCGAGGACACCACTTCACACCATTATTTTAATAAGTTATAATGGTGGCAGTAAATTATTGGGCCATTAGCTCAGTTGGCTAGAGTACTTCCATGGCATGGAAGGGGTCAAGGGTTCGAGTCCCTTATGGTCCACCAATAACAGATAAAAGAAGTTAAAAGGCTTCTTTTTTTGTTTGTCAAAGCTATCGTGGACAAATTAAAATCGAATGTTCTTCAAGGAACATAAAATATTGAAATAAATTAAAAAATAACAAACAAAACCCCTTGTTCCTTAAGGAACATACGTTTTATATTAAATATTAGCCAAAATAACTTTTTAATTCAATAAAAAAGAAAATAAAGAAAATTTGCTGGAATTCTTTAAAAAAGGTATAATTACACTTATATAAATCTTTTTTAACTAATTATTTATGATTTACGATACAATTATTATTGGTACTGGTCCAGCTGGTATGACGGCAGCGATTTTTGCTACCAGACGAGAGATGAAAACCTTAGTTATAGGGCGAGAAATGGGTGGCCAGGTGGTTTGGGCGGGAGAAGTTGAAAATTACCCAGGTTTTAAAAGTATTACTAACTATGAGTTAATTGAGCGCTTTAGAGACCAAACAGTGTCTTGTGGCGCCGAAATTAAGGAAGCTGAGGTTAAAAAAATTGAAAAAATTGATGATGACACTTTTAAAGTTATAACTAATAAAGAAGAATTTTTAACTAAAACAGTTATTGTGACTATTGGTTTGTCGCCTCGAAGATTGGCGGTTCCGGGTGAGATTGAATATAGCGGTAAAGGGGTGTCTTATTGTGCTAATTGTGATGGCCCATTTTATAAAGGTAAAACTGTGGCTGTTATTGGTGGTGGTAACGCCGCTTTTGACGCCGCTGAAGTTTTGTCAAAAATTGCTAGTCAGGTTTATTTATTACATCGCAATAAAGAATACAAAGCTTTTGATGCTTTAGTAACCGAAGTGTCACATCGAGATAATATTAAAATGTTAAGTGATGTAAAAATTAAAGAAATTGGTGGCAATGGTAAGGTTGAAAAAATAATTTATACTGATGCTGAAAATAAAGAAATCGAAATAAAAGTTGATGCGGTGTTTATTGAAATTGGACGAATTGCTAGCACTGATGTGGTGGCTGAATTTATTGATCGTGATGAAAAATTGCAGTTAATGGTAAACAATAAAATGGAAACTAAAACTCCTGGTATGTTTGCGGCTGGGGATGTTTCAAACGCCAGTGAATTTAAACAAATTTCCGTCGCTACCGGACAAGCAACAATTGCGGCTTTATCTGCGTATAAATATTTGCAGAGCAAAGACAGTTCTAGAACCGCAGCTAAACATTATTAATTCTGCATTCTCGTTTTTTGCTGTATAATATAGAAAAGAGTTAAATATTTTTTTATGAATAACGCTAAAATAAATTTGGTTGCAGCTGACATGGGTTATGGACACCAACGGGCGGCTTATCCACTTATGGATATTGCTAGTGGTAATAAAATTATTTCTATTAATAATTATGAAGGTGTTCCAGCTTGGGAAGAAAGTTATTGGAAAAATAGTTTAAAGTCTTATGAGCAAATTTCTAGATTAAAAAAAATTCCTTTGCTTGGTGGTTTAGTTTTTGCAATCATGGATGCATTTCAAAAAATTGACCCATTTTATCCAATTCGTGATTTATCAAAACCAACTACTCAGGAAAAATTTTTTTATCGCGTGGTAAAAAAAGGTTTAGGTAAAGATTTAGTAGAAAAATTAAATAAGAGCAATTTACCATTTTTAACCACTTTTTTTGTAGCGGCTTATTTTGCGGAAGCCCAAAATTATAAGGGTGATATTTATTGTGTTATTTGTGACACCGATGCTTCCCGTTCTTGGGCTAATTTAGATTCTAAAGATACTCGGGTTATTTATTTGTTGCCAAGTGAAAAGGTTCGCGAACGTTTTATGATGTATGGCGTACCCGAAAAGAATTTAATTGTAACCGGCTTTCCATTACCTAAAGAAAATATTGGTGAAAATCAAGAAATTATTAAAAATGATTTAGCGGTTAGATTACACTTATTAGATTCTAAAGGTGTTTATTTTGAAAAATATTCATCACTGATAAAAAATTATTTACCAGAAAAGATTGTTACTCGACCACTTACAATTACTTATGCGGTTGGTGGTGCTGGGGCTCAAAAAGAAATTGGACTGACTATTTTAAGAAATTTGAAAGATAAAATTGTATCTGGTACTTTAGCAGTTAATCTAGTTGCCGGAAATCGTCCTGAAATAAAAAAATATTTTGAAGACGGAATTGCTGAACTGGGACTAGATACCAATGTTAATATTAAAGTTATTTTTGATGCTGATAAAATTGAGTATTTTAAAAAGTTTAATCAAGCTTTAAGAACCAGTGATATTTTATGGACTAAACCATCAGAATTATCTTTTTATTGTGCCTTAGGTTTACCAATTATTATCTCCAGTCCAGTTGGTTCTCAGGAAGACTTTAATCGTGAATGGTTAATTAATATGGGGGCTGGTATCGATTCTTATGATCCAGAACATGTTGAAGATTGGTTACCAGATTTACTTGAATCAGGACGGTTAGCTCGAGCAGCGATGGATGGTTTTTTAAACGCAGAAACTATGGGAACTTATAATATTGAAAAACTTTTTAATAAATAATTTATGTCTTGGTTTTGGATTGCCGTTTTATCTTATTTTTTGTTGGCTATTGTTAACTTAACAGATAAATTTTTAATTGATAATGTTTTGAAAAGTAGTAAGGCTTATGTCTTTCTAGTTTGTCTTTTAGGTTCTCTAGTTTTTTTAATTGCTCCCTGGTTTTTACATTATCCAGGAACGGTTTTATTAATTGAAAATTTACTGACTGGAACTTTGTTTACGGCGGCTTTATATTTTTTATATGAAGCACTACGTCGGGGTGAGGCCACTCGTACTGTTATTTTAATTGGTGGCATGATTCCGATTTTTTCATTTATTATCGGTTGGTTAGTTTTAGGTAATACTTTTGCGTCTGGAGAAATTTTAGGTTTAATATTTTTACTAATCGGTATTTTTTTAATCGCTTTTTTACCAGGACGACATTCTTTTTGGGAAAAACTTTGGAGCCGCTTTAGATCAGAAGATTATAAAAAAAATTCTTTACTACTAGCGATACTAGCTGCCTTTTTTTATGCTGTATTTTTTTCAGCCTCCAAATATGTTTATACCGGTCAAGAATTTTGGAGTGCTTTTATCTGGGTTAGACTCGGTGCTTTAGTTACAGTTTTATTTTTCTTATTTGATAAAAAAAGTCGAACCGAAATTATTAAAAATTTAAAAGGAGATGATGGAAAAAAACATAAAAATAAAAATATTTTTTTGTTTTTGTTTAATCAAGGTTTAGGCTCTCTTAGTTTTATTTTACAAAATTTTGCCATTTTCTTGGGACCGGTAGCAATTATTACAGCCTTACAAGGAGTTCAATACGCCGTGATGATGTTCTTCTCTTTTTTCTTAGGCTTCTTTTTTAAAGAGTATAAAGAAAAATTTTCTTGGCGGTCTTTAATTCAAAAAACAATTGCCTTAATCTTTATTAGTTTTGGTTTATATTTAGTCTCACTCTATTCTTAATTTATGAAAAAACAAAAGAAAATCAATATCTTGATTGGCATCGGGGTTTCTGCTTTGGTAATTTTAGGCGTCTATTTATTTTTAGCTCTTAAAGTTTTAAATAATTTTCCATCCAAAATAACTTTAGAGCACCGGTCTGGTGAATTTGGTGCTACTTTTTCTAAGAAATTCTGTGACGAGTTAGGTCTTGATTGGAAAGAAACTTATATTGCTATTTTAGATGATCTTAAGGTTCGTTATTTACGATTACCTACTTATTGGGATGAGATGGAAAAAGATGAAGGAGTTTATAATTTTGCTGATATGGATTATATGGTAAGTCAGGCCAGTAATCGTGATGCTAAAATGATTATTACGCTTGGTCGTCGACAACCAAGATGGCCTGAATGTCATAGTCCGGCTTGGGTAAATAAAAAAAGCACTGAGGAGTCTCGTGCTAGTTTACTTAAAATAATGAAAGCGATTGTTTTACGATATAAGGATAATACTCATATCACTAACTGGCAGGTGGAAAATGAAGCTTATCTTGGAACCTTTGGTGTTTGTCCAACCTTTGATCCAAAATTCTTACAAGAAGAAGTTGATTTAGTTAGATCTTTGGATTCACGTCCAATTATTATTACTGGTTCTGGTGAAATGAGTTCTTGGCGTAAAGAAGTAAAAATGGGTGATATTTTTGGCACTACTATGTATCGAGTAGTTTACAACAGCTGGGCTGGTTATATTAAATATATTTTTCCAACTAGTTTTTATGATATTAAAGCTTATTTAGCTGGAACAACTCCGGAAAAATCTTTAATCATTGAACTTCAGATGGAGCCTTGGGTGGACCAAGGGAAAATGGTTTATTTAACGACTGATCAGATAAACAAATCTCTTAGCATTCCGCAATTTAAAGCTAATCTTCAGTATGCCCTTGATACTCACTTCGATCAAATATATGTTTGGGGAGTTGAATGGTGGTATTGGGAAAAACTTTATGGCAATCAGCAATATTGGAATATTGGAAAAACACTTTTTAATTAGTATGTTTAAGTGTGATAATGTCTAAGATTTTGTTAGCCCCATTATCAACCCAATCTTTAAAAAGCCGTGTCGATTCTGTCGAGCGGTTTTTTTGATTTAGAAGTGCCGCATCAATATTAAAAAAAGTATCAAAAATAGCTAACTTAGAACGAAGTGCGTCATGAGCATTACATAACTGTTCATAATGGTTTTTAGTTGGCACCATTAAAATGTTCTTTTGCAAATAAGCGGCTTCACAAATTGATTCAAAACCACCAGTTGAAATGTAAGTAGTACAATCTTGTAGCAAATCTAAAAATTTTTGGCCGCTAATTGGATGAAATTTTAAACTATCACTAAAAGCAAAAGTATCAGTTTCACCTTTTTTGTCCCAAAAGGCTTCAATTCTTTGTTCTGGATGTTTAAGTGACCAAGCTTTTATCTCATCAAAACAGCCAGGGTTTAAAGCATAAGACAAAATAAACCCTTCACTTTTTGGAGTTAAATTTTTAACCGCCGATCTAATTAGTGGTGGACAAACAAAGATTTTTCGATCTAGAACATCAGCCTCTTCAGTAAAAGATAAGGCAAGTAAAGCTTTTGAACCATAAGAGGTTAGATGGTTATAAAAAGAAAAATATTCATAATCTTTAAAATAACCTTTTGGTCTAACAAAAGCTGGATGTTCTACAAAAAACTGATGTCCGATTGAAAATACTGGAGCTTTTTGTTTAAAAAATAAATTATAAATACCACACAATGGTTCAAAAAAATTAATCACTACATCTGGTTGATTTTTTTTATATAATTTATGAATCGTTTTTAAACTATTAATGTAAGAGCTAAGTCTTAGAACATTAAATAAAACACTTTTTCTAAAATCAATACCGGTACCTTCTTTATTAATTAAAAAATAAGGGCTTTTAATATAATAAATTGGCGCCCCAACACCTTCAACAAAAAACTCAGGAATTGTTCGTATAGGATTTTGGTTCATAACCACGCCAATGATTTCGTGGCCTTCTTTACGTAATGATTCTGATACAGATAGGGCTTGGGTTAGGTGACCGCGACCCTCACTTTGGACAAAAAATAAGTATTTCATAAAAATTTGATTACTCTATAATTATGGCAACAATTATTTTCTTTGGCAACTGATTAAAGGTTGTCTTTAAATAAAGTCAAGTTTTTATAGGTAAACAAAAAGAAGTCTCGTAAAAGACCTCTTTTTAGTGAGCGGGTAGGGGGAATCGAACCCCCATCCTCAGCTTGGAAGGCTGATATAAAAAACCATTATACGATACCCGCCTGATTTAGATATAATAACTGAACTTTAACGACTAGTCAACTGGCTATTTAGTGTCTTTTATGGTTAATAAAAAAGGAAAAGCCGAACAAATAAAAATGGCAGTGGCTAAGAAAATGTAGTTAATTGGTAAAAAAATTAAAACAATAACTGAGATTAAAGAACCAATTAAATAACCAAAAGGCATAGAGGTTCTAAATAGATTAATTTTATCCACATCCTTATCGCTAACATTTTTAAAGAAATAAGACTCACGCATGGCTTCAATTAAAGCTGCTCCAACACGACTAATAAATAAAATAGCGGCCCAGAACCAAATATTGGTTGAAGTGCTAATTGCAAAGACACATAAACAAATAATAATAATAAAGTAACCAAGACCAAACATTTCAGTTTCACCAATGTATTTATCAGCAATAAAGCCGGCAGGAATTTCTACAAATAAAAATGGAATGAGCATGATAGAAAAAATTAAACCAAGTTCAGACCAAGTAAAACCAAGGTTTCGGTTAAGATAAATCGGAACAAACATTACAGCGGCATTAAAAAAAACATTAAGCAACATAGCCAACCAAAAAGCACCTCGTAAATTATGATTGGAGTACATGTCTTTTATAGATTTTATAAAAGATGTTTTATAGGTTTGATGACCATCTATTTGAGCCCCTTTGATAATAAAAATTATAAGAAAAGGAATAATTAAAAAGGCGGCGCCTAAAAAGACACCGGAATAATTACTCAAATTAATAAGCCAAGCAGAAACAGTTGGAGAAATAATCCAAGCTAAATTTATAATGGTAAAATAAACTGTTCTAATGCGACCCGTAGATGAATTGCTGGAAAAACTTTTAACAAAAATATCCATGTTTATCCAAATCAAATTTAAAGCGATTTGCATTAAAACAAAAAATAAAAAAATTAAAATTGGTTTAGTTGTTATACCTAAACCAACTAACGAAGTAATAAAGATTAAAGATACGGTGCCAGTGGTAAAATAGTTACCCAGCTTTTTAATTATTTGAGGAAAAAATAAAATTGTAATAATTGAGATAGCGTTGGCGGCGATAAAAAACCAATTAACAGCTGAGATGCCAACAAAAGACTCTAAAAAACTTGATTGAATATAAGCTGGTATGGCGCCGGCTAAACCTAAAAAAAAGGCCATTACATATAGTACATATAAACTGGTTTTTGGTTTTTTCCAAAAAAGTAAATTAAACATGGGATGATTTTTTATAAATAATAACAGCAATAATTAAAATAACTAAACTTATAATTTGGGGCCAACGCAAACCAAGAAATAATGGCGTAATATCAACTTTAATAAATTCTAAACTAAATCTAAGAATTGAATATAGAGCTAAATAAATAGCTGTAATTTTCATGGCCATTTTTCTAGTTAGGTCATGTTTTTGTTTATATAATAATATTAATAAAAGAAGTGTAATAAAACATAAACCTAAGCTCTCATATAAAAAAGTGGGATGAAAAAAACTTTGATTAATATAATCTAAGGGTCGATTTTGAATTTCAATCGGAATTCCCCAAGGTAAATTAGTTGGCAAACCAAAAAGTTCTTGATTAAACCAGTTACCCCAGCGTCCAATCGCTTGACCTAAAGCTAGTCCAGGTACCACAATGGCGGCTAATTTCCAGAAGTCTAGTTTATTTTTTTTAATAAACAAAAATAAAGTAATGGCTCCGGCAATAATTGCGCCATGAATAGCGAGACCGCCTTCCCAAATTTTTATTATTTGATTTGGATGAGCTATATAATATGGAAATTCTAAAAAAATTTCATAAATTCGAGCCCCGACAATTCCAAACAATACTAAGTAAAAACTTAGGTCCCAAACTTTTTCAGACTCAACCCCAAAACGCTTTGCCAGACACAAAATTAAAAATAGGGCCGCAAGGATCCCTAAAACAATAACCAATCCGTACCAATAAATGGTAATTATTCCATAATGAAATAGCACAGATTGGGGTATAAAGTTGTGAAGATAAGAAAACATATGTGCGGGCGGAGAGACTCGAACTCTCAAGAGTTGCCCCGCTAGCTCCTAAGGCTAGTGCGTCTACCAATTTCGCCACGCCCGCGTAGTTATTATATTATCGGATTATTCTTATATTGTAAAGATTGTGATATAATAATAAAAAATAACTCTAAAAATATTAATATGAAAAAAATTTCGTTCATCAAGTTTTTTAAGGAACTAACAATTTTTGATGTTCCTTCGGTCGGTGGTAAAAATGCTTCTTTAGGAGAAATGTACCGCAAATTATCAGATAAAGGAATTAATGTTCCTAATGGATTTGCAACTACAGCTGATGCTTATCGCTACTTTTTAGAAAGCACTGGTTTAAAAAATGACATTAAGGAAATTTTAAAAGACTTAAATACTAAGGATGTTAGAAATTTAATGAAACGCGGAAAAGCGGTTCGTGAGCTTATTTTAAAAACAGAAATGCCAGAAGATTTTAAAAAAGCAATTTTAACTGCTTATCGAAAATTATCCGCTGAAAATAAAGTTAAAAATTTAGATGTAGCTGTTCGTTCGTCCGCTACGGCTGAAGATTTGCCAGACGCTTCTTTTGCTGGGCAACAGGAAAGTTATTTAAATGTAGTGGGTGAAAAAGCTTTACTTCATGCAGTTAGAATGTGTATTGCTTCTCTTTTTAATGACAGGGCTATTTCTTATCGAGCTGATAAAGGTTTTGATCATTTCTCAATTGCCTTATCAGTTGGAGTTCAAAAAATGGTTCGATCGGACATTGGTGCTTCCGGTGTTATGTTTACTATTGATACCGAATCAGGCTTTAAAAATGCGGTTTTAATTAATTCTATTTATGGTTTAGGCGAAAATATGGTTCAGGGTCGTGTTAACCCTGATGAATTTTATGTTTTTAAACCAACCATGGCAATAATCTATAAATCAATTGGGAAAAAGGCACTGCGAATGATTTATGATTTGAAATCTAAGTTGGCAGTTAAAAATATTCCAGTTCCGGTCGCTGATCAAATCAAACAATCAATTACTGATGAACAAGTTAAGCAACTGGCTAAATGGGCGATTACAATTGAAACTCATTACAAACGTCCAATGGATATTGAATGGGCTTACGATGGTAAATCTAAAAAACTATATATCGTTCAGGCTCGTCCAGAAACCGTTGAAAGTATTAAAGATCGTAATGTCTTAGAACGTTATGTTATCAGCAAAAAAGGTAAAGTAATTGTTAGTGGTCAAAGTGTTGGTAGCCGTATTGGTGAAGGTGAGGCTAATCGTATCATGAGTATTAAAGATATTAATAACTTTAAAAAAGGACAAGTGCTTGTAACTGATATGACTGACCCAGATTGGGAACCAATTATGAAGATTGCTTCTGCTATTGTAACTGATAAAGGTGGCAGAACTTGCCATGCTGCGATTGTGTCTCGTGAACTAGGAATCCCTTGTGTGGTAGGCACTAATAATGGTTCAAGTAAAATTAAAAAAGGTTCACAAATTACGGTTTCTTGTGCTGAAGGTGACGCTGGCTATGTATATGAAGGTAAAATTCCATATAAATTGGAAAAGACTAATATCAAAGAACTTAAGCGTCCAAAAACTAAAATCATGATGAATATTGCGGAGCCAGACCTAGCTTTCTCTTGTGCTCAAATTCCTAATGATGGTGTTGGACTTGCTAGATTAGAGTTCATTATTAATAATTACATTAAGATTCATCCTTTAGCACTGCTTAATTATAATAATTTAAAAGATAAGGCCGCTAAAAAGCAGATTGATGCTTTAACAGTTGGTTATAAAAAGAAATCGGATTATTTTGTTGATCGTTTAGCCCAAGGCGTGGCGATGATTACCGCGGCTTTTTATCCAAAGGATGTAATTGTTCGTTTGTCTGATTTTAAAACCAATGAATACGCTAATTTAATTGGTGGTCGTGAATTTGAACCAGTTGAATCTAATCCAATGATTGGTTGGCGTGGGGCTAGTCGTTATTATGCCCCAGAGTTCTTGCCTGCTTTTGAGCTTGAATGTCAGGCCTTAAAGCGGGTTCGCGATGACTTTGGGCTTAAGAATTTAAAGATAATGATACCTTTCTGTCGTACCGTAGAAGAAGGTAAGAAGGTTTTAAGTATTATGGCGGCTAACGGCTTAAAACGAGGTGTAAATGGCTTAGAAGTCTATGTTATGGCTGAAATACCCGCTAATGTCATTTTGGCTGAGGAGTTCTGTAAGATATTTGATGGCTTCTCAATCGGTTCTAATGATTTAACCCAATTAGTTCTTGGTATTGACCGTGATTCTGGTGGAACTTTGAAGATCGAGGGTGTTTCTAATGAAAAGAATGAGGCGGTTAGAACTCTAATTAAGTCACTGATTGCAACTGCTAAGAAAAATCATCGTAAAGTTGGTATTTGTGGTCAAGGACCAAGTGATTTCCCTGATTTTGCCCAGTTCTTAGCCGATAATGGGATTGATAGTATTTCCCTGATTCCTGATACGGTAATTAGCACCACTATGGCGATTTCTAAAGGAGAAAAGAAAAAGAGTCGTGGTTTTATGTCATTTTTGTTCTAAAATTACACATAAAAAAGACACCCTAGCAAATTACTAGGGTGTCTTTTTTTACAGTATATAGATTTAAAAATTATTCTAAAACTTGAATTTTGGCTGTTTTTACACCAAATTTGATAGCACTAGCACGATCTTTCATCCAAATATCAACGCGATTAGGATGTTTAGCATTCATACGGTCGCGAACTACGAAAATTCGATCACCATATAATTCAGGAATTTTAACTTTAGTACCAAATTTTAAGAAGTTGGCAGCAATAGTATCTTCCTGTCCGTGTTTACAAACATCGAAACCGTTGGCTGTAGTACAAGGAGAATTATCGGTTTGTCCGACTTCGGAGTTGTAAGCGGTCATAACATGAACGCTGGTGCTTTTTACTTTGAGTTCTGGAGTTGAACTTGCTTTTACTGGAGTTGCCACAGGAGTTGGCGTAACATCAATGTTATCGGCAATTTTCTGGGCATCAGTGTCCATATTAGCGCTTTTATTAACACCATCAAGACTAATTATGTTATCTTGTGCTGCTACTGTTTCAGCCGCTAATGCTGGAGTGAAAAACAATACAAACTGAAAGACACAAGCAATAAGCAAAAATATTAAAAAACTTTGCTTACTACTGAGAGGCACTATTTCCTCTCCAAATTTTTGAAGACGTTTTTTCATAAGTTTATATATTTGATTTGGCCGAAAATAAAAACCCGTTTTTATGGGTTTGTTTTTGCGACCTTTATTTATAGCATAGCTATCTTTCCAAGTCAAGTCTGGCCTGGGGATAAGTCATTGACATTATCTTCTAAATATGTTATACTTTTTTTAGCTGAAAATGTAATTTTTAGCCCAAAAATTTTGAATATTAACAATCAAAAAATAGTACACGATGAAAAAAATTGTTTTTTTTCTTTTAGCCGCGTTAACTTTGGTAAACGTTAAGGCTCAAACCTATCAAGAGACTCAGCACCAAACCAGTAAAGAAATTTCTAGTCTTAATATCTGTTTAAATCAGATTAAAGACAAGATTTATTATTACGAGGTGACACTGGAGGAAAAGTTGAATGATGCCGCTTTTATCAAAAAGCAATCTCTAAGCTATTTGAGCAAGCTTAAAAAAGAAAAATTCTTTGCTCAGGAAAACCTGGAAAACCTTAAGATTCAAAAAGAGGCAATCGAAAAGACTTTGAAAGAGCTTACTAAAGTAAGTTTGGCTAGTACTGAAGCTCGAATTAAAACCGATGCACAATCAAACCTGCCTGAACAAATGGGACGACGAGAGTACAAAAGAAGAACTCGGTCTCAAATGTTTGCCGCTTCTCAAGAAATGTTAAGTAGCCCGGTGGCTAGTAATGGACTGTCTGGTATTCTGATTAATTATAAAACTGGTGTAAACGAAATTGCCACTTTTAAAATTACCAGAATTGGTTTTCCGGAATTCCCCGCAATTATTAAAGCCCTGGATCCCCAAGAGAGAGTCGTGATGAATTTACCAATCGGAGAGTATTATGTAGAAATTGATTGTGGTAATTATCACGGTCTCGTAAGATGTAGTGTTGATCCTCGAGTGATTAAGCATTGCGACAAAAAAGAAGTCTACTGGTTTGCCTGTAAACTTCAAAGCGACCTTTAATCAAAACGATTAAAAAAGGACTATCAAAATTGATAGTCCTTTTTCTTTTATCTAAAAGTATTTGTTTATCCACCAATTGCACCACCAGAACCACTACTGTTACTGGAAAAAGGTAAATAAGTGAAGACGGAATAAGTAATTGTATAAGCGGCAATGACAATAAGTAAACCGATGATTGAATTCTTTAAAGAGCTTTTAGCTTTTTTAATATCATCTTCGTTGCCCTGAGAAGTCATCCATTTAAAACCAGCCATAATAGTTAAAACCAAAAATACAATTCCTAAGAAACCTAGGATGGTTTGAATAAGAACTGATATAATGGCAGCTAAATTGCTGTTACCACTAAGTCCTGATTGAGCCATTAGGGCAGTGTCTTGTTTATCTAGATTATCAGTTTGGATGCTGGCGGCGAGTGCAAACGGAGCGGTAATTAACTGAATTATGAATAAAAAAGTGATGGCTTTTAAGTTTTTTAATTTGCTCATATTTTTATATTTTGGCAATAAAGGTTGTTTTAATGAAGGTCCAAATTGCATAAGAGGAAATAACTATAATTAAACCAATAATGGCTCTAGTCATTGAATCTTTAGCTTTAGTAACTGATTGTTCATTGCCTTGAGCAGTCATCCATTGGTAACCAGCTAAAATAATAATAAAGATAAAAATAACCCCTAAAATACTTAAAACTGTATTAATTAAAACACCCAAAGTAGTGGCCAAGGTTGTTTCATCGGCTTTGGCTGTGTAAGGGCCGTAAGTAGTAGCCGTGTTTTCTAAACGATCTAAAGGTGAGGCACTATCTTTTATAACTGAGGTTGTTGAGGTGGCAAATACAAAACCAGGAATCACTAAAACTAAAGTTAAAAATACAATATTAAGCCACGATTTGAATTTTTTAATCATAAAAATATTTTTAGCAAGAAAGTAGTTAAGGCATAACTACCAATTATAAAGATTAAACCAATAATAACATCAACAAGATTTTCTTTAGCTTTAGTAACCTTAGCTTCGTTGCCACGAGCAGTCATCCAAGTAAAACCACTGTAAATCAATAAAGCGATAGCAATAATACCCAGAATAGAAAATAAACCAGTCAGTAACATACCAATATAATCTTCTGGAGTTTTTGTAGCATCAGTATAACCGGCTTGTCCAGCAAAATTAGTCAAACCGCTTTCAGAGGAAAAACCATCTTTTAAACCTAGGGCTAAAGTTGGTAGTGCCCCTAAAATACCACCTATTAAAATAAATGATAATAAATATTTAGTTAAATTTAGTTTTTTTATCATATTACTGTGCTTCTGGTGTTGAATAATCAGCAGTATTAGTTATTGTTTCTTGGGGTGTATTTTTTTGGACACCTCCTTGAAAAACATTAAAGACAAAGAAGGTTAAAGCATAAGATAATAAACAAATAGCCAAACCAGCAATCGCTCGGGTTATAGTTGTTTTAGCTGTATCCACTTGACTAGTATTACCTTGAGCCGTCATCCATTTAATACCAGCGTAGATGGTAAGAATCATAAACACTAAACCACCCATTGAAAAAAGAACTTTTAATATTAAACCAATATAATATTCTGGAGTTTGGGCGGAATCAGTTGAATAACCAGATGGAGTTGCTATTTCATTAATACCACTATTTTTGGAAAAATCATAAGCTTGAACTGAAAAAACGACTGAACTTAAAAAAACAAAGCTTATAAAAAATAGAGATAGTAATTTTTTCATAAATATACTATTTAGCTAATTGATTTCCCACAAATAAGGTTAGTGAATAAGCGGCGCTGACAATGATTAAACCAATAACAGCGTTAATCAATAAGTCTTTAGCTTTTTCAACTTTGGCAGAATTTCCTTGAGCAGTCATCCACATTAAACCAGCATAAACTGTTAAAACAAGGAAAATAACACCGACAAATGATAAAATTAAACCAACAATACCACCAACACGGTTTAAAATGGTAGTTCTGGCACTAGTATCGCTAACTTGAGATTTGTAAGCATCAATTTTTCCGGCTGTAGCATCAAGCCCCCCTAAAGGAGTTTGGTCAGCAGCAAGAACAGGGCTTATCATAAATAAAGATAAGCTAAAAATTAAACTAACAAAAAAGTATTTGATTAATTTCATATAGTATTTTTTACTGCTCTAAATCTAAATAAATTTAGGTTTAAGGCGGTAACCCCCATAATTATGAGGGAACCGTTTTTTCTGAAATCGATTTCGGAAAAATTATTTAATATCAACGGTTTGACCGGTTGTTAAGTTAACTGATTGGCTAAGAACCCAAGAGGCAATACCCCAAGCAGATAAGATGATAACGATACCGATAACACCCGCACTCATTAATTTTTTAGCTTCAGTGATTTTATCTTCACTTCCACCTGCAGTCATCCATTTAAAACCAGCTAATAAGATAATACAAACAGCAATTAAACCTAGAAACATCATACCTGTATTAATCAAAGTGGTAGCTGTTTTCATTGGAGATTGATTACCTAAGTTAAGACCACTGGTCTCTACTTGGGTGATACCTACGTCAGGAGTTCCGGCAGCTAAAATAGCGGCGCTTGGAAGAACAACGATAGATAAAACAAAAACTAATGATAACAAATTTTTTGTAATTTTTTTCATAATTCACCACCTTTCTAGTTTTAATAATTTTTAAATTTTATACCATTATTTTAGCATAACGGTGTCGACAAGACAACTAATTAAAGCTGATTTTTTTAGATGTCAAGGTGGTGACAAAGCGTGATAGTATCTTTATTTTTAATTTTTATGGTTATTAAATCTAGCCTCGCTAGGTTGTAATTAAAATGCTTTAAACGACAATATGCATTTAAAGTTAGCCTTAATCTGGCTACTTGTTTGGCACCCAAAACGGTAAAAGCAGGGCTTATCTCGCTGGTTCTGGTCTTAATTTCAAAACCAACTAAACCATCTTTATAAGCGATAATATCTAGCTCTTTATGGTGATAATGCCAATTAGTTTCTAAAATTTTATACCCTTTTGTCTCTAAATAATTTTTGGCTACCATCTCACCCCAATTACCAATTATTTTTTTATCCATATAAAAACCCCTCACAAGGGAGGGGTTTTGTGAACTTTAAATTTTTTAATTTATTTTATGGTAGATATTTTTTTATTTCATCAACTTCAGTTTGATCTTTTTTCTTGGAAATAATTTTTTTAGCTTTCATAAAAATACCAATAAGCCAAACAATCATTATAATAATCCAAAGTAGATACCAGAAATAAGCGGAAAAGAAAGGCACAATTTCGTAGTTGAAAAATAGTAGTAATAAACCAACTAAAGCATTGGAAATACTGAAGTTATAAAGACTAACCAGTAAACTGCGATAAGAACTCTTTTTTCTTTTGGCAATAAATAAAACCACAGTGGCAATAATTAAAGCAATAATAAAACCAATAAAAATATTTCTTGGTGCACCACTCATGCTGCCTGGTCTTAAATTAAACCAAAAAGAAAGTGTAAGTAAGGTTGACATAATGATTACAATTTTTTAAGGATGAAGGCGTGATACTGGATTCCGACCTCAAATTCCTCAATAATAGTTAAACTTAATTTAGGGGCAGCTTGTCTTAAGGCTGCTGGCTTTAACCGGTATTCTGGTTTGGGACCAAATAATAAAGAATCATTTTTCCAATCCACGATTACTAATTTACCGCCACTTTTTAACATTCTAACAGCTTCACGAATAATTTCCACCTTTTTTTCCGATTGGCTTAAAACATTAATAATTAAGGCTGTATCAACGCTTGATGATTCAATTTTAGTGCCTTTAAATATTTCTAAATTACTCCAAATGGTTTTTATTTGTGGTAAATTTTCGGTGTGAGCTCGTCTTTTAATCTCATCTAAAACATTGGGCAAAATATCAACGGCATAAAGGGTTCCGTTTTTACCAATTAATCTGGCAACTGGAAAAACAAAATGTCCAAAATGTCCGCAACCAAGTTCAGCTACAGTTTCATTCTCCTTTACTGCTATTTTATGCAAAATGAGATTTATGTCAAACATTTTGGTTTCTAAATTTTTTAACATATTTTTGAAATTGATTATTCAACTAAGATTTGTCTTAAAACGGTGGCTTCACCGCTATATTTCTTTTTAGCTGTGATAACAATATTGTTTATGCCTTTTTTTAAATTAATGATGGTGGAAAAATTTCCTTGGTTAGTGTTTAAAATCGCTTCACCATTAATATTTAATTCAGCTTCTGGTTCAGTTACGCCTTTAATTTCAATATAATTTGCTGATATTTTTAAATTCTTATCCGGCTGGTAAACATTTAGTTCTGGCGGGAAAACAATTTTTTTAAAATAAAAACCTAAATAAAATAAACAGGCTAAAAAAATTAAAATCAAGGTTAAGTTTCTTATTAATTTAGGAAAGACCATAAACTCCTGACGCCTAACGATTTTCTGTGAAAACGGATCATTGGTTTCGTTGATAATTTCTAGGTTATCAGCTAACCATTTTTTTATTTCAGCTGCCGGCAAACCAACTAAAGCAGCATATTCTTTTATATAGTTTTTACTATATAGTCCAGCTGGCAAACGGTCAAAACGATCTTCCTCGATAGCAATTAAATACTCTAAACGAATATTTAGTCGACGAGCCGCTATTTCTGGGTCTATATGTCTTAGTTCTCTGGCTGCTTTTAACCGAGCACCTAAACCACGGCTATAGTTTAATGATTTTTTAGTAAATTCAGTCATGATTATTTAGAGGTTACTGCCCCAGTAGTCGGATTCCAAGTAACACCCAATCCACCAAAAAATAAATTAATAATTAAGACACTGGAAAATACTAAAACAATACCAATAACTGCAGCTTTTAAAATCTCCATCCCCTTTTTTATGGTCGTTTGATTGCCAGCTGAAGTTAAAAAAGTAATACCACCATAAACAAACATTAGTAATGATACGGTACCAACTAAACTTAAAATAAGTCTCATAATATAGATAGCGTAATCACGAACATCATTTAAAGAGTAGTTGCCGGTGGCATAACCTGAATTAGAGGTATCAACTAAACTACTAACCGCTAAACAAGACCCAGCAGTAAAGATAGTAAGACTTAAACTAAGAAAAATTAAGCCTGTTTTTAGATATTTTTTCATATTATTTTTTGTCTAATTGATAGTTTGTTGAACTTTACTAGCCCCATCAGCTAAAACATCTTTTAATTTGTCAGTGGCTGTTAAAGATAGGTTAATCATTTCACCGATTGCATTTTCAGCATCAACAACACTCTTGCCGTGATACCAACTCTTAGCACTTAAAAGTTGTTCAGCAAAAACACCTAAATCTTCATCATCTTTTTGAACATTAATTAAAGATTTTAAAGCCGTTGGTTTTTTGGTTTTAGCTAAATATAGTTTAGCATTTTCTTCTTTAGTTAAGAATTGAAGGAAGTCCCAGGCAGCGTCTTGATATTTACTTTTTTTAGAAACGGAATCAACCCAATAATTAGCATAGTTAACCGCAATTGAATTGCCTTCAATTTGAGGTAGTTTAGCAATTCCAAAATTTAATTTAGGAGCTTGAGCTCTGATTTGTTCTAAGTTATAAGAGTAACCAAAAAACATCGCTAAACTGCCGCTGGTGAAAGCTTCAAGGGAATTTGGCATATCATTATTCCAACAATAAACTTCTTTATTTGGGTTAGCAAAGTCAGTGTAAAAACGTAAGGCCTCAAGTCCTGGATTATAATTGCTGTTAGACATAGATGGTGGCACAGCTCCAAAAGTAACTTGATTGCCAGTAGTCATAATTGCACCGTTTTGCATCATTAAAACTGATAAAATATCACTAAAACGACTGATATTTTTTGAGGTGCCAAGAGCAACGCCAGATTGGACCAAACCTTTTTTAGGATCTTGTTTAGTTAATTTTTTGATATTTTGTTGGAATTCTGTATTCCAATATTGAGGCACGTTAACAATTCCGGCACTATTTAATAAGTCTTTATTATAATATAAAACTAAAGTATCAACTGAGAGTGGTAAGCCATAGACTTTTCCATCTTCTAAAATTACATCACTAGCTACTACATCGGCAAAATTATTTTTTAGTTCACGAGTAGTTAAACTTTTTTTGGTTTGTAATTGATAGGTTTGTTCTTTTTTGATAGTTCCAGTTTCTACCATGTAAGCTAAGGTAGTTTCGGCTGGCATTGGAGCTAATTTTGTTTGGTATTTTTTTATCCAAGTGTTTTGAATCGCAAAAATATCTGGACCACGATCTTCGGCCCAAGCATTTAAAAGTTCATTTTCATATTCTTCATAACGAAACTTTTTATATTCAATAGTGATATTAGGGTGAAGTACTTTATATTTAGCAATAATTTCACTAAAAGCGTCTGAATCATCAAAGGTTTGCCAGAAAGTTAAAGTAATTGGTTTTGAGGCATTAACTGTGGCTTGATCAGTTTTTTGGCAACCAAAACCAGCGGTTAGCACAAAAACAAGTAGCAATGAAAAAGCAATTATTTTTTTAGACATAATGTTAAAAACCCGTTGTTTAAAATTTTTCGGGTAAGTATGTGAAGTCTTTTTATTATACCAAGAAAACTTAAAAAAATAAAACAAAAAACCCACTCATAAAGTGGGTTTTTAAAAGATTTTTTTGTTTAAGCACGATCTTGTCGGCTAGAGACTTCTTCAAGTTTAACGCTAAGCAATTTACTAACACCATCAGACTGCATAGTTACTCCATAAAGGATATTGGCCCGTTTCATCGATGCTCGGTTATGGGTAATAACAATAAATTGAGTTTGGTTAGATAAGTCATCTAAAATTTGAGCTAAACGTTCGGAATTAGCCTCATCAAGAGCGGCATCAACCTCATCAAGCACAACAAATGGTGATGGATTGGCGCTAATAATAGCACAGATAAGAGCAATGGCGGTTAAAGCTCTTTCGCCACCAGATAACATCGAAATAGTTCCAATTTTTTTGCCTGGAGGAGTGGCTTGAATTTCAATTCCCGATAGTCCAAGGGCATTACGTTTTTTAAGTAATTTAACTTTTCTTAAATTATCACTACTTGGGTTAGAATCTGGGGTTTCAGTAGCTCCTTCGGTTACTGGTTTTTCTTCTTCAGTTAGTTTAAAGATTTTTGCTGAGCCACCATTAAACAAAATTTTAAAGTATTCAGTGAATTTTTCAGAAATAATATTAAATTCATGATCAAAACGATCTTTAATATTAACATCGAGTTCAGAAATAATTTTCTCAAGTGATTTAACGGCACTATTTAAGTCGTTAGTTTGATTACTTAAGAAATCATAACGTTCTTTAGTTTCGTTAAATTCTTTTTCGGTTTCTGGATCAATACCACCAATCATTTCTAATTGATTTTTGCATTCAGTTAAACGTTTATGCCAACGGTTAACATCAATTACTTCTTCAGTAATTTTATGATTCTTAATTTCAGCTAAACTTAACTCGTCGTTTCGAATATTATTTTCTAAATCTTCTAATTTAGTTTCTTGGCGGGTGGCTTCAATCTTTAAATCACTTAGTTCGGCGGATAAAGAATTAATTTCGTGTTGAATTTCTTGAAGGCGACGTTGCAAATCAAACATTTGAGCCTTTTCAACTTCTTTAGCTTCGTTTAATTTGGTAATTTTTGCTTCAAGCTCATCAATTTCAATTTGAATTTTTTCTAACTTATTATTTATTTCTGCTTTTTCTTTTTCAATTCCGGTGGCATCAAATTTAATTTGGCTTTTGGCAATCTTGACTTTAATATCCGCAATTTCTCGTTCGGTTTGCATTTTCTTTTCTTGAAGTAAACGCATTCGTTCACGAGCGGATGACATCTTTAAACGATAGTCATTAATTTTATTTTGGATATCTTGTTTCTTTTCTTGAAGTTCACGAGTTTGGCTTTTTGGATATAAGTCTTTAATCTCAGTATCTAAAGAATTTATTTGTTTAATGAGTCCTGCTTTTTCGGCTTCAAAAGTGCTCGCATCAAATTTAATTTGACTTTTGGCAATCTTAACTTCTAGGTCAGCGATTTCACGATCGCTTTGTTTCTTTTTATCTTCAAGTAATCTTAGGCGTTCAGATATAGATGATAACTTTAAACGTTCATCATTTAATTTATTATTTAAAGTTTGACGTTCTTCGCTTAAACTAATAATTTCATCTTGAATTTCTTTAACCCGATTTAATTTATCAGCATTTTCATCGGCTAAGTGTTCGCGAATTTGATTTTGGAAATTATTTTTAGCTTCCTCAATTAATTGTCTAACTTTATTTAGATCAGTTTCTTTCTTAATATCTTCTAGACTATTTAAAAACTCTTCAATGATGCGACTAATTTCTTCACGGTTATTTTTAACCGCACCTGGTTTTTTAAGTTCGTTTTTGATTGATTCAACTTCTTGATTTAATTTATTTAAATGAGTAGCGACTACATTTAATTTTTCTCTTAAAGTATTTTCAGTGTCGCGGTTATTATCTTTTTGCAGAATAATAATCTCTTGATTTAAAACGGTAAGTTCAGCAATCAATTCTTCTTTTTTATTATTAAGCCAAGAAACATCGTACTGCCCCTGAGCTTCTAAATTAGCTTCAATAGTGGCTTCAATCTTAGTAATTTGTCTGGCAAAATCATTTTTATTATTTTCCTTGCGCTCAATTTCACGACGAACTTCATAGGCGCGACTTATCTCTTTTTCAATGTTAACTAACTCTTCTTGATAAGTTTTTTCTTCTTGATTATTTTGAGTATATTCTAAAGAAGTTATTTCAGAGCCAATTTTTTCTAAGTCAGAAGTTAGTTCGCTGTGTTTATTATTGAGCCAAGAGATATCAAATTGTCCTTGAGTTTCTAGTTGAACTTCAAGCTCAGCTTGTAATTTAGCTAGGCTGCGATGCAACCCATTTTTTTCCGCTTCAAGTTCTTTAAGACGAGGTTGTAAAGTATTTATCTCTTGGAAATTGTTGGTATTTTTAATGTGATTTAACTCTTCATTTAGTTTGTTGAGTTTATCTTCACGATCAATTTTAATTTTTTCTAGTTCTAAAAATTTTGCATTAGCGGATTCTAGTTTAGTATTAGCTTCTTGATATAAAAAGTTATAGTAATTGAATTGATTGCTAAGTAATTCAGCTTCAATTTCACTGCGACGTTTTAATTTTTCAACTTGTCTGGTTAAACTTTTAAGACGAGGACGAATTTCAGATAAAAGCATTTCTACTTGTTGTAGATTTTCGTAACTACCTTCTAATTTATTAAGAGACATTTCTCTCTTAATTTGAAATTGTTTAACACCGGTAGCTTCATCAAAAAAATCTTTACGTTCAGAAGCATTAGTATTTAAAAAGTTTTCGACCATACCTTGGCCGATAACACTGTAAGTTTTTTGCCCTACACTAGCTTTAGCGAGCAACATTTGAATGTCGGCTAAACGCACTCTTTTATTATTGATTAAATATTCACTATCACCACTACGATAAATACGACGAGAAATAATTACTTGGTCGGCTTTTAAAAATTCACGAACCATGTCGAAATCAGTTTCTTCTTTTGGGTCTTCGCTATCAATTTTATTTTCGTCAAAATTACGTAAAGCACTTTTATCAGCATTATTTAAAATCAAAGAAACTTCAGCAAAGCTCAGTTGATTCTTTTGGTCAGAACCAGAAAAAATAACATCTTCACTTTTTTTACCTCTTAAAGTTTTAAGACTTTGTTCGCCAAGCACCCAACGAATTGAGTCGGCAATATTAGACTTACCGGAACCGTTTGGACCAACAATAGAAGTTAACCCTCTTTTTCCACCAGCAATTAGTCCAGGGAAAATTAAACTATTTTTATTAGCAAAGGATTTAAATCCTTGAATTTCTAATTTTTCTAAATACATAGGATAAGGCGTTGCACTTAGGCAAACATTGTTTTATGATAGTTATATAATAAACGTTTATCACCTAAAAGACAACCAGATGATTATTTCATTAGGAGGCAATCAAGGATCAGGAAAAAGCATTTTAGCTAAAAAGTTGGCTGAAGCTTTGGGCTGGCCAAGATATTCAATGGGAATGCTACATCGTGATATGGCGGCGAGTAAGGGGATGACTTTGGCAGAACATAATAAATTAGCTGAAAGTGACCCGAATATTGATTTAGAAGTGGATAAATATCAGGAAAAACTGGGGAAAACTGAGGATAATTTTATTATTGAGGGCCGAACTTCTTGGCATTTTATTCCCCATTCTTTAAAACTTTTTGTATATGTTGATGAAAAGGTTGGGGCTCAGCGAATTTTAGACGCTCATCGCGAAGGTGAGGATAAATCAATGGATACATTGGAGAATGTTTTGCTTAGTTTAAAAAATCGTAAAAACAATGAAAGAAAACGATATTTGGACTTTTTTGACATAGATGTCTTTGACCCGAAAAATTACGATTATGTTATAGATACGACAAATATGACCCCCGAGGAAGTTTTTAGCGAAGCTTACAGAATAATTAGAGAGAAGCTATCTGATGGTTTAGCCATTGACAAGCAAATGATTTAATTATAAGATTATACAAGACAAAAAATATTTATTAAGATAAACGAGACCTAAAAAGCTCGTTTGTGAAATTTTATACTAATATGGCCGAAAAAAAAGCTACTCTAGCTGAAGAAGTAACAGACAAGGATATGGATCTAAAACCAGGTCTAACTGTTAGAGTTCACCAAAAGATTAAAGAACTTAATTCTAAAGGCGAAGAAAAAGAAAGAATTCAATATTTTGAAGGTATTATTATTGCTAGAAAACATAATAAAGAAGTTGGTGCGACTATTACTGTTCGTAAGGTTTCTGACGGTATTGGTGTTGAAAAAATCTTCCCATTAAATTTACCTACAATTACTAAGGTTGAAGTAAAGAAAAAAGCTGAAGTAAGAAGAGCTAAATTAACTTTCTTGAAAAAGACAGGAAATAAGAAGAAACTTAAAGAAGCGGTAGTTCGCTAAATTTTCAGTTTTTGGGCGGATGGTGAAATTGGTAGACACGCAAGCTTGAGGGGCTTGTGGCCGCAAGGCCGTGGAGGTTCAAATCCTCTTTCGCCCACCAAGCCTAAAAATATGGCAGTATTTCTGCCTTTAAGGGCGCATAGCTCAGCTGGTTAGAGCACTTCGTTTACACCGAAGGGGTCCAGGGTTCGAATCCTTGTGCGCCCACCCTAAATAAAAAGCAACCCACTTGGGTTGTTTTTTGTTATAGTAAGGAAAAAAATTGTAGTTTATTTACAAAATGGTATAATTATATCAGAAGGTTTCCACTGGAAACTAAATTTAAAAATATGAAAAATTTATCGACGTTAGATTGGATCGCTCTAATCTTAGTTATCGTTGGTGGTTTAAATTGGGGGCTAGTTGGTTTTCTTAATTTCGACTTAGTCGCCACTATTTTTGGTGACATGAGCATTTTAGCTCGAATTGTTTATGCGTTAGTTGGTGTGTCAGCTATTTATTTAGCATTTATTACTCCAAGTTTATCCAAGAAATAAAAAATATAAAGTTTTTTAAAATAGACCCCTTGGTGGGTCTATTTTTTTAATCTTTACATACTTAACTTTTCCTCTTACAATTAACACTATGAAAGAATTTATTACCAACAGCCCTGAAGCCACTTTTGCTTTAGGAGAAAATTTAGGTAAATCCTGCCAAGGTGGTGAGGTTATTTTATTAATTGGCAATCTGGGGGCCGGTAAAACTTGTTTTACTCAAGGAATTGCTCATGGATTAGGAGTAAAAGGTAAAGTAAGTAGTCCAACTTTTAATTTATTAAAAGTTTATAAAATTAAAGCGGGGGTATTATGTCACATCGATGCCTATCGTTTAAATTCCGGTAACGATTTAATATCTATTGGCTTAGATGATTATCTTGGCAAAAAAGATGCGGTGGTGGTAATTGAGTGGGCTGAAAGAGTTAAAGATATTTGGCCAAAAGATAAAATTAAAATTGAATTTAAAAATTTTAAAGAGGGACGTAAAATAAAAATATATTAAAAAAGACTCAAATTTATTTTGAGTCTTTTTTTAACAAAGAGAAAAGTAAAATTAGCGAACAGATACTTATTAGCGCATCGGCTATATTAAATATAGTAAACCACCTGAGATCAAGATAATCAACGACAAAGCCATATTTAAATCGGTCAATTAAATTACTGGTTGCCCCCAGCAATATTCCAAAAAAACTAATAAATTCAAGGGTTTTTAAGCGTTTGTAATTTAAAAATAAATAATAACAAATAGCAGTAATCACACCACTAATTAAAACAATCAGCCATGGACCACTAATTGGTAGTGAAAAAGCAATTTTATAATTAGGGACAAAATTAAAATCTAACAAATCTTTGATGATTGGTTTAGAGGTTGAGTTAATGGCAATTAATTTTAAATAACGGTCTAATAAAAAAAATATAGCCAGCGTAACTAGCCAGGCTATATTTTTTATTTGAAGTTTTGAAAATTTATTATTCATTTTCTTGTAACTCGGTTTTACATTTAATACAAGAACTAGCTACTGGACGAGCCATTAAACGTTTAGTACTGATTGGCTTACCACAATATTTACAAATACCATAAGTACCATTTTCAATTCTCTTTAAAGCACCATCAATATCTTCTAAAGTTTTTTCTAATACTTTTTCAGTCATTAAACTAGTTGAATAGTCAGTAATTTCTTGAGCATTTTCATCTGGCTTGTCGCCATATTCAGGGAACTTAGCACCAAGATTATCAGCATCATGATTATCTTGTTTAGCAACTTCTTGTAAATCATGATTGATCTGATTTTTTCTAGCAATAAGATCAGTTTTGATTTGTTCTAGAGTTTCTTTGTTTAGTTCTGGTTCCATATTTTTTGGTCTTAATTTTGGAGTAAAAAATTAATCCGCCATTAAGTGGAGGATCATTTATTTACTATAATTATAGGCTAAAAATAAGAGTTTGACAAGATATAGACGCTTTGCTATTATTTGGTTGTTGACTAAGTAAAACTGGTCAATTTTTAAGATATTTGGAGTGGTAGCTCAGCTGGTTAGAGCGCCTGCCTGTCACGCAGGAGGTCGAGGGTTCGAGCCCCTTCCATTCCGCCAATAAAAAACCGCCTATTTTATAGACGGTTTTTTATTTATGAGAGTTTAAAAATTATAGTTTAATTTTTAATTTGGAATATTTGTTAATTTTAACGGCTGCAATTAAAGTACTAATACCGATAACAATTAAAAGCAAACCAACTAAAGTGCTTAAAAATGTAGGATAAACAAAGATTAATACCCCGATAATAATTGCTAAAATACCAGTTAAAACAAAGTTCCAAACAATGTTTTTAATCGCTTTGAAAACAAATTCAAATTGTTCCATAAGATTTTTTATTAAAAGTTAATTATACTATTATTATAATATTTTGAGGTCTTAAAGTAAATTTTTTATTGGGGGTCTTGACAAGTTTGTTAGAATAATATAACATTGTAGTATGTTAATTAATTCTAACAAATTTATGAATCAAACAACTTATCAAAAGTGGCGCATGGGAATTGTTTTCGTGCTTGCCGTGGCTGTTAGTCAGTCAATCATGTTTAATAATTATGTTATTCCGGTAATCTTAATGATTGTTGGCTCGTTGGTGCTCTGGTATTTACGTAGTCGTGTTAAAGAAGTGTTAGCTGATGAAAGAGATTATGCAGTTGGAGGCAAAGCAGCTTTACTAGCCATTCAAGTTTTTGGTTGGTTAGCCGCTATGGGTTCTTTTATTCTTTATTCTCAAAGAGCTGTTAATCCAATGTATGAAGTGATTGGCACCACTCTCTCTTATTCAGTTTTATTTTTATTTTTAGTTTATGGTTTAATTTTTAGATATTATAGTAAATTTAAGTTTGATAAGAGAAGTATTTATTTGATGATAGCGATAATGATTCTTGTTATTGTAACTGGTTTTGGAATTAGATTATTTTCCGGTGAAGATAATTGGATTTGCCAAAATGGTTCGTGGCAAAAACACGGTCAACCAAATTTTCCAGCTCCAACTACTGAATGTAAATAATTATGAAAAATAATATAAAAGAATTTAGAACTAAATTAGGTATGACTCAAGACGATTTAGCTATCTTGGCTAAGGTGCGTCGCGAGACCATTGTTTTTTTAGAGCAAGGCAAATATAACCCTTCACTTAATTTAGCGCACAGTGTAGCCAAAGCGCTTGAAACCACGATTGATAATTTATTTGACTTTGAAGATTAAAAAAAGAAGCTCGAAAGAGCTTCTTTTAGTTTAATATTTCAATCCAACCGAGTTTTAACCACAGGACAATTTCATTATAACATTGGACTTCAGGTGCTGGCAGGTGAGCAAGAATTAATTTTAGATTTTGTTTATGAACTAATTTTTGAGCTAAACCGAAACCTAGTTCAGCAAAAGTTTCAGCCCCAATATAACCACTGATACCATTTTTTTCTTCATTAGCAATAAATAAAATATCAGCTTCAGTTATATCTTTAAAAAAATTAGTATGAACGTCAGGATAAAGTTGCTCAAAATTTTCACTCGGTATTTGATGGGGAAAATTTAAAACTTCGCCCTCTGGTTGAGCGTTCCAATATTCAATCCAGTGTTTGATTTCAGTTTGTAATTTAGCACTGCCGGCTATAACTACTTTCATATTATTCTAAGTAATCTTTTTTAATTTTATTTTTATAAGCTTGCTGAGCCTGTTCCTCTTCAAATCTTTTTTTAGTCGCCTCTTTTACTTTGTCTAAATAATCTTCGTTTGGATTATAATGTTTCTTTTGATCTGGTCTGGTACGATGAACTAGTTCTTGTTTTTTGATAAAAAAAAGACTGCTAAGACCACCGACTAAAACTAGAATTAAGATGATTTCCATAAAATTAGTATATCATTTTTTTATATAAAAAATAGCCCTCTTTTTTTATTTCTACTTATGTTTATTTTTAACTAATATTAGCTATCTTATTTATTATACCTTGACAAGTATCATAAAATATGATATAGTACTTTTACAATTAAAAACGTCCTTATACAATTTAAAACAATAGAAAAATGAAAAAATTTTCAGAAGTATTTTTTACTAGTGCTAACTTGATAGCCATCGTATCAATAGTTATTGCCATGATTCTCTGTTTTGTAAACTTCTTTGTACTACGGAATCCGGATGTCGTGTTGGACCGCGTTAGTGTAATCGGTATGATAATTTTTGGATCAGTATGTGTGATGTTCCAATTATTGCATGGTGCCGGTTTGATGAAGAAATATTTTAGTGATGAGCTTCCGCTTATAGCTAAAATTGCGATTCATGTCGTCTTTTTCTTTCTTGACATCTTCTTGATTTCTGCCTTAAACGCCGCTCTTCACTTTTTGCCTGACTACCATCAAGCTATAGCCCAAGGTGCTAGTCGAATAGTTATTGATACCATAAAGGATCAAAATCAAGAACAAACTATGATTATATCTTTTATGGGATATTTTTCTATCATTCTCATCGGTTTTTTCTGCAAGACTATCTTAGCTAAAAAAGCCATCAAAGCCGTCGCTTAAAAGACACCCAAAAAAACAAAAGAGCTTTCACAAAGAAGGCTCTTTTTTTATTATTGGCGGAGAAGGAGGGATTCGAACCCTCGATACCTTGTGACAGGTATACCGCGTTTCGAATGCGGCGCAATCAACCGGGCTATGCGACTTCTCCAATTAGCCCGAATAACTGGGCTGCGTTTATATTATTACATTTTCTTTAGTCTTTCAACTTCAGCTTTATTAAGATAACCCCACTTCCCTTCAGGTAAATTTCCTAGTTCTAGTCCAGCGAAGCTAACCCTTTTTAAATCAATCACTCTAATTTCAACTGATTCAAACATACGACGAATTTGACGTTTTTTACCTTCAGCTAAAACAATTCTAAACATCCCATCGCCAAGATAATCAACTTTTTTAGCTTTAGCAATTCCTTCTTCCATTCCAAAAGGGATACCTTTGATAAAATTAGTTTTAATTTTGGCGACAGTGGTATCACTAATATCAGCTCTTACTTTAACTTCATAAACTTTTTCATGAGCCATCCGTGGATGAGTTAGTTTTAAAGTTAAGTCACCGTCGTTACTAATTAAAATTAAACCACGACTATTTTTATCCAGTCGCCCAATCGTAAATACTCCACTTGGTAGTGATTCAGCCAGTTCAAAAATATTTTTTTCACCTTTAAATTGACGGTTAGTGCAAGTATAACCAATCGGTTTATTCATCTTAATATAAACCTTAGTTCTTGGACCACCAATTATTTGACCACGAACTTTTATTTTATCGCCTTCTTCAGCCATATCACCTGGCTTAGCGAGCACATCATTTAATTTTACTTGGCCACGTTTAATTAAATCTTCGGCGGCACGACGAGAGCAATAACCAGATTCAGCTATTATTTTTTGGAGAATTTTTTTCATTTGGTTTTAAAGTTAATCCGCCAAGCATCGCAATGCTGATCCAAAATAGTGCGGATAAATCATTTTTAAAATAAGGCACATCAACTAATCCGTGAACTACTAGAGCAATCATTGATGTGAGCAGTCCTAAAGCAATAAAGCGTTCGGTGTTAGTTTTTTCAGTTAAGAAAAAACGGCTTGATTGCCATAGAAACTTAGCAATAATCCAGCAAAATAACAAGGCACCAAGCAGTCCGAGTTCGCTCCAGAAATTTAGGAAGATATTATGAGGGTACATGTAAATTTCAGTTGGTTGCCACATTTGTCGACGATATTCAGCTGAGGTTCTAATTTTTTCTAACCAATTAGGGTCGTCATTCTTTAAAAAGATGCCCTCTTGATGATATGGGGCGACGGCTTTTTGATAACCACTAAGTCCGGCTCCCTGTAAGATTCGGTTAGCCGCTAACATTTTTTTAGTTTCGGTCCATTGCTCTTGTCTTATCTGACCGGATAAATCATTTAACGTAGCTTTTTGGATTACAAATTGACGAAGTGGGGTGTAACTTAAAATAACAACAAGTCCAATAACAGCTCCTGAAATAGCAGTAATTCTTAGTTTTTTATTAGCAAATAAGGCAAAAACAAAGATGGCGACGGCGAGTCCAATTAGAGCACCCTCGGACTGAGCGAATAAAATAGCTAAAATAGACGTAATAATAGTGAGACCAAAAAATAGCTTGGCTTTTATATTTGTTTTAGAAAATAATTGACTAATAAATAACATGGTCATTGGGGCTAAAAATAGACCAATGGCATTTGGGTAGCCGAAGAAAGAAACGGCGCGACGGGTTTCGGCAGCAGCCCAAAATGGGTTATCAATGAATTGTCCAGTTATCTTTTGATAAATAGCAAACAAAGAGACAATTAAGGCGGAAATGCCCAAAGATAGAATAATTTTTTGGCGTCCTTCTGGGTTAGAAAAGAGGTTAATTACTAAAATAAATAGCATTAAAGGCTCGAAAAAGTAGGCTTTCCAGATGCCAAAGGCTTCGTTAGTAATTCCAGCGGTAATAATGGCAATCCAGGAAATAAGAAGTACCCCTAAAATTTCCCATTTATAAGGATAAGCGGTGCGTCCAGCTTTTTTAAATAAAGTTTTGAGTTTAGCACCATCTTTAATAAAGAACCAAACAAAAAAAGCAATTAAAATCATGACCTCGAGCAGAGTTAAGGGAATGCCTAAAACTTTGAAACGATATAAATAAAGAGGTGTTCCGGCAATAATAAATAATACTGCCCGATCTAAATGCTTATAAGCTAGTAAAGCAAATAAGGCTAAAAAAATAATAAGTAGTGTAGTCATATGAGCTTATTATAACACGTTATAAAATTGCTTACATCATTATAAATTGTTAATATAAATAATAGAACGTTAAAAATTAAATAAAAAAATGAAAAGTCTTACCCCCTTCGTCGTAATGTTTATGCTGCTTAGTATTATTTTTTTGGTTGTAAGTCACAACTTGGCAGTTTATTTTTCTATTCCTAGTTTAATTTTGATTTTAGTTCAACTAATTATTAATAAACAACATAAAAAAGAGCCAGCCATCTTTTTTAATTTAATAATAGTAATTATTATTATGCTCGTTGACATTTTTATAAGAAAATGATTTAATACTTGGAACTAAGAGAACATTAATAGATACAAATATTACAAAGATGAAAAATCAAATTAAATTATTGGGCTATCCAATAGCCATAATTTTTCTATTTGCAATCGTCGCTTCCTTGGTTTACAACTGGCCTACGACAATTTATTTTGCAGTTGTAAGTTTAATTTTATTTTTAATAGAATTACTTAAAGGAAGAAGAAACCCTGAAGCTTTGTGTTTTATTATTGTTGTTTTAATAATGATAATAATATATAAGGCTTTAACCTAAAATAAAAAACCGACCCATAATGGATCGGTTTTTTCTTATATAGACGTTTATTTGATAGCTCTTTCAACATATTCACCAGAATCAGTATTAATTCTGATAACCTCGCCTTCTTCAATAAACATTGGAACGCTGATAACAGCGCCAGTTTCAATTTCTACTTGTTTGTTAACGTTACCAGCTGAATTACCTTTTACTCCAGGAGGAGCGGACACAACTTTGAAATCCATTTTAATTGGTAATTGAATAGTAACTGGTTTACCTTCGAAATATAAAACAGAAACGTCAGTTCCGTCTTTTAAGAATTTAGGTTGATCGCCTAAATCTTCTAAGGCTAAAGTAAACTGTTCATAGGAATCGTTATCCATGAAGTAAGCGTCAGTCGCGTCCTTATATAAGAAATTAGCCTTCTTTGTTTCAGTTTCCGCTTCTTCAGCTTGTTGAACACCTTGAAAAGTTTGTTCAAGTACACGTCCATCAATTAAGTTACGAAGTTTAGTTTTTAAAACTGCACCACCGCGACCCATTTTATGATGGTCGGTTTTTGTAATAACATAAGGTTGATTATTAATTTTAATCACCTTACCGATTTTGATTTCACTGATACTTAGCATAGTAATTTTCAGTTAATAATTAGCGATGTGTGTGGGCAAGTAAAGCCATGATACGAGCACGTTTGATAGCTTCGGAAAGCTTTCTTTGGTGCCAAGCACAAACGCCAGTTCTTTTTCCAGGTAAGATTTTTACATAGAAGTTAACAAACTTACGTAATGATCTTGTATCTTTGTAATCAACATCTAAATTGTTAGCGCAGAAATAGCACTCTTTGGTTTTTTTAATAGCCATATTTATTTATGATTTTTTAATTATTTAGAAAGGAATATTTTCAACGCGAATTTCTTCCTCTTGTCCGTCGTCTACTGGGATGTTTTGGATGTCATTTTGAAAATCGTTACCAGAGTTAGAAGCGGTTGCTCCCTGTCTGTCTAACATAATCATATTTTCTAAAACAATTTCCGTTCGATATCTTTTGATACCATCTTGTCCAGTCCATTCTGTTGTTTGTAAACGCCCTTCAACGTAAACTTTTGAACCTTTACGTAAATATTGTCCACAAATTTCAGCTAATTTTCTCCAAGCTACAATGTTGTGAAACTCAGATTTTTTTTGTTGCTGTCCACTAGAATCGGTCCAGACTAAGCTGGTTGCGACGCTAAACGAAGCTACTTGAGCGCCAGATGGGGTAGTACGCATTTCTGGATCACGAGTTAAGTTACCAATGATCATCGCTTTGTTTAAATTCATATATTTTGTAAGCGATAGGGGGTCGCTTTTAATTAGTTTAGATTAAGTCGTTAGCATTTAAAATGCCTTCTAATTTTGTATCTAAATCTTTAAGTTCAGCGCGATTTTCTTCTTTAGGAGCAACTTTTTTGGCAGTTGATTTTGCGGCTGCTTCCTTTTTAGCATTTTCCTCTTCTTCCTTTTTAGCTTCTAATTTTTCACGGGAAGCTTTAGCTTTTGCTAATTCTTCAGGAGTTTTTGGGGTAACACTTAAGATTTGATGACGTAAGATTTCGTGTGATAATCTTAAATCAGTGTCGATTTTTAATAAATCTTTACCAGCTAAATCAAATTGATATAATTGGTAATAACCGTAGGCATTGTGCTTAATTTCATAAGCCAATTTTTTCTTACCCCAGTATTCAGAGTAAGCAATTTTACCTTCAGCATCGGTAATCATTTTTTCAACTCGGCTAATAACTGTTTTAGCTTCGTCTTCAGTGAATTTGTTTGGAACAATGAACATAATTTCATAGCGGTTCATGCCAGACTTTTTTGTTTTTGACATAGTTTGTTAGAAGTCAGGTTATTATTTAAGTAATAAGTAACCCAAACCCCTGATTAAATAAAAACCCTCTAAGTATTCTAAAAACTTTAGGGTTTAGAGAATACCTTTAGTTCCCTCTCTTCAGAAAAATCTGGGAGAGAACTGGCCTTAAAAGTAAGGTCGTGGAAAAGATATTAAAATATTTTTTTGTATGCTTAATTTAGCATAAAGATTAAATTATTGCAATAGTTTAAAAACTAGGGTAAGGTAATAGACGTATGATTTACTTTTTTATATTAGGCAACAATCCAACTTTATCACTGGCAGAACTAACTGCTGTTTTGCCATGCCAAGATGGGCGTTTAATTAATAAGGATTTGTTTATTTGGGAGACTGATAACGAAATTGTGCCTGAAAATTTAATAAAGACCTTAGGTGGAACTATTAAAATTGGAGTTTTTGAAAAAATGGTTACAGCTAAACAGGATTTAAATGAGCCAATGTTGGCTTTATGTCTTAAAATTAGTAAAAAAAGTACTGGTAAATTTAATTTTGGTATTTCAGATTATGGAGGACAACCACTTAATTTAACGGCGATTGGTCTAACTTTAAAGAAAAAATTACGTGATGTTGGTGTAGCTTCCCGTTTAGTTACCAGCCGAGATAAGAATTTATCAAGCGTAGTAGTTGAACAAAATAAGTTACTCACCAAGGGTGTGGAAATCGTGTTAGCGGCTGATGGTGGACGAACTTTAGTGGGTCATACTTTAGCGGTTCAAGCTTTTAAAGACTTAGGAAAACGTGATTTTGGTCGTCCGGCTCGAGATGATGCCTCTGGTATGTTACCGCCAAAATTAGCACAAATAATGCTAAATTTAGCTGAAATAAAAGATTATAATGGTTTAGTGCTAGATCCTTTTTGTGGATCGGGTACAGTTTTACAAGAAGCACTGCTTATGGGTTTTAATAATGTAGCCGGAACAGACCTATCCCCTAAAGCCATTGAAGATTCTAAAGAAAATATTGCTTGGCTTAAAGAAAAATTTGCTTTAACCGGTGTTAAAACTAATATCTTCTTGAAGAATGCCACTAAATTATCGGAATCATTTAAACCAGAAAGCGTAGAAGCAATTGTTTGTGAGCCTTATCTTGGCCCACAACGTGGTTGGAATGATTTAAAGATTGTTAAAGATGAACTCGAGGAATTATATACTAAAACTTTAAGAGAATTTGCTAAGATTTTAAAACCACATGGACGGGCCGTAATGATTTGGCCAACTTTTTTTGGCAATAAACCAATTAACCCTGATTATTATAAGTTTGAAATTAAAAGCTCCTTACCAGACGACTGGAAAGCTAGTCCGCTTATAAAAATAACCCAGCGAAATACTATTGTTTACGGTCGTTCCGGGCAAAAAGTATTTAGAGAAATTGTGGTGCTTGAGAAGAAATAAAAAAACGCTCTATATAAAATAGGGCGTTTTTGTTATCTAAAATCTTTATTTATTGATTAAGAAGTTACAAACATCACCATCTTTGACCACATAATCTTTACCTTCAATTCTCATAGTACCTAGTTCTTTAGCTCTTGCCTCGGAACCAGCTTCAATAAATTTATCCCATTGAATTACTTCAGCTCTCACAAAACCTTTAATGAAGTCAGTGTGGATTTCACCAGCCGCATAAGGGGCTTTGGTTCCAGATTTAATAGTCCAAGCTCTAGTTTCTTCATGTCCGGTAGTGAAAAAAGTATCAAGACCTAAAATTTTATAAGCGGCTCTAATTAATTTATCTAAACCACTTTGTTCTAAGCCTAGTTCTTTTATATATTCAGCTTGATCCTCTTCTGGTAAAGCGGCAATTTCTTCTTCAGTTCTCACGTTGACTGTCAAAACTTGTTCATTAACACCTAAAATATCACCTCCCGTAAAACTGTCGTCCACGTTTAATAAATAGATAATTGGTTTAGTAGTTAGTAAACATAGAGATTTAACAAAAGGTAGTTCTTCTTCGGAAAATTCTAATTCACGAACAGCTCTGCCCTCGGATAAATGTTTATTTAATCTTTCTAAAATTTCTGCTTGAAGAATTAATTCTTTATTGCCACCACGACTATCTCTTTTAGTACTAGCCAGTCGCTTCTCTACCGTAGCCAAATCAGCGAAAATTAGCTCTAAATTAATAGTTTCTTTATCTCCAGCTGGATCAATTTTATTATTTACATGAATAATATTCTTATCTTTAAAATCACGAACCACCTCACAAATCGCATCACATTCTCTAATATGAGCCAAAAATTTGTTGCCTAAGCCTTCCCCTTTGCTAGCGCCAGCTACTAAACCAGCAATATCTACAAATTCAATGGTGGTTGGCACTATTTTAAGTGGTTTAGAAACGTTAGCTAATTTATCTAATCTATTATCTGGCACTTTTACAACGCCAACATTAGGATCAATAGTACAAAATGGGTAATTAGCAGCGTCAACGCCTTTTTTAGTTAACAGATTAAAGAGAGAAGATTTACCAACATTAGGTAAACCGACGATTCCAATGGATAATGACATATGTATAAAATATTGTTTATTTAATTCTATCTTATTTAAGCAGACTTTTAGGAAAATAAAAAGAGGCTCAAGGGGGCCAGGTTTTATATTATATAAAAATAGTTTCTGGGCCGATTATGAGCCTCTGTATTTTGCTAGCTTTTTGCTCCTTTTTTTGTAAAAAGAGAAAAAAGTAAGTCAGCAAAATAAAAAGTCTTCATTGTTAGATTATGAAGTGTTTTTTCTTTTACTAATCATTGGTAAATAAAAGGCCAAAAATAGAAGTTTAATTGTTTAATCTTGTGATTGTAAATCAAATCTTTATTTTTTCGTTTTTTACCCAATTAGCGTTTACCACTCTAACTTTGGTAAGTTTTTCCCGATTAGTTAAGAAAATTTGTTTTTAAAAAAGAACGAATTTTTGTATATTTAGTTGTGTAGCAAAGAACGTCAAAGTACGCAATTGTGTTTTCCTGTGTATATTTTAACATTTTTTAAACAACGCAACAAGAGTATGTAAAATAATTGTTGATAAATAGGGAAGTCTTTAATAAATTTGGCTAATATTAAACATATAACATCTTTTGCATAATGTGTAATTTTGTGTTTTTTTACCTTTAAAGTCCAGTGCTTAGTGGACAAAAGATTAAAAATAAAAAAGTAAATCACAAGTTATCCACAGATTAATCACCTAGTAATAGGGTAAAAAAACGACTTAAATCTTGTTTTTAGATTTAAGTCGTTTTTTATAGTTGAGGTACGGGTGGGAGTCGAACCCACGAATGGCAGTTTTGCAAACTGCAGTGTTAGACCACTTCACCACCGTACCAAAATCTTATAAGCCAAAGTTTACATCAACTTTTAATTTTTGCCAAGAGGATGTTGCGCCATCTTGTAGGGCATAGTAACCAGCCAGAGCGATCATAGCTGCGTTGTCAGTTGTGTAGGTTAGTTTAGGTATCACAAGAGACATACCTGGTAGTTCTTTGGTAACTTTTTCAGCTAAGAAAGTTCTAAGTTCGCTATTGGCTGAAACGCCACCAGATAGCATTATGGTTTTAGCTTTATATTTTTTAGCCGCCACGATTGCTTTACGACTTAGAATGTCGATAATAGCTTCTTGATAGGCAAAACAATATTCAGGTATGCGATTTTTCCAATTTTTATCTTTTTGAATTTGATATAGAAGAGCGGTTTTTAGTCCGGAAAAAGAAAAATCAAGACCATTACCAATCATTGGACGGGGCAGAGTGATATTATTTTTTTGACCAGAATTAGCAAATTCCTTGGCATATTTAGATACAATTGGACCACCTGGGTAACCAAGACCTAACATTTTAGCTCCTTTATCATAAGCTTCACCGGCCGCATCATCGCGAGTTTCGCCAACAATTTTAAAATGATTATGGCTTTTCATTAAAACCAGATTAGTATGACCACCTGAAACAGTTAAAACCACTAAAGGGAAATTAATTTTTTGTTCAACTTCTAAAAAGTCAGAATAAATATGACCGGCAATATGATTAACGCCAATTAAAGGTTTGTCCCAAGCGTAAGCTAAAGTTCTGGCAGTTTCTGTGCCAGTGATTAGGGAGGTAACGAGACCTGGGCCTTTAGTGACCGCAATGGCATCAATTTTCTTTGAAGTGACACCAGCCTCAGTTAAAGCTTCATGAACTACTGGAAGCACATTTAACACGTGTTCGCGAGCGGCGACTTCAGGAATAACTCCTCCATATTTTTGATGAATTGCAATTTGAGTAGAAATTACATTAGACAGAGTTTTTGATTTTCCAGTTTTCTGATTAATTTCTACAATTGAAGCGGCAGTTTCATCACAACTTGATTCAATTCCTAGTATAAGCATAAAGTTAATTGTAGACGATTTTTAGGAAAAGGCAACCACCCAAGCTCTTGACACGTTGAACATTTATTTATACAATAAAATCAACAATTTAGTTCCGATTGGGTTCTAAATTTTTTTATGCAAAAGATTGGTCCTATCGTCTAGTGGTTAGGACACCAGGTTTTCATCCTGGTAACAGGGGTTCGATTCCCCTTAGGACTACATAATAAAATAGGCTATTAGCCTATTTTTTTATTGTTAGATAAGTTGACACGACACCGGTTATAGAGTATATTTTTTTTGATATTTAATATTATTTAAAGTTTTTTTTACAATTTAATAACCCTGCAAAGTAAACTGTTATGGAAAAAAAGTTGAAGACCAAAAAGATTTGGCGTCTCTCGTTGTTTATTACCTTAGGTATTTCTTTGGTGTATATTTTAAAATTTGTATCATCAAATTACATTTTTAGTACACACCAAATTGTTTTATTTAAAAATAATTTTGATGTTTTTTTAGGTTTGCCTCAAGTAATTGATTTACCAATATCCATCTCTCGCTGGTGGGATTTATTTTTTATTTTTATTGATGTTTTTTTCTTAGTAAGAGTAATTTTTACTATCAAAGAAAACCAAACAAAGAATAGCTATTTATCCGCTGGCTTAGTTTTTAGCCTGTTATCAGGTTTGGCTATTGGCGGAACCGCTAGTATGATGCCAGGTTTTATAATTGGTGTCCAAGCAGCCATTTTTTTAGGCTTAATCTTTGGCTTAATCTTCGGTTTACTTTTTGGAATGGAGCTAGGTTTTAATTTTAGCTTTAAATCAGGGGCGGTGGCTGGATTATTTTCAGCTTTAATTTTTGTTTATAATTTTGGTTTAATTACAGGAATTGCTTTTGGTTTAATTTTATTTTTAATAATTTCAACCGCAATGATGGCTGGCACAATTTTAAAGTACCTGTTTTCTAAAGAATTATGGGGAAATCTAATTAAGTAAAATATTAAAAGGAGTTACAATAACTCCTTTTTTTGTTATAATAAAGACCTATGAAGACTAGAAAAAAAATAGGTGTCGCCCTTGGTAGCGGCGGTATTCGAGGATTTGCTTTAATTGGTGTTTTAAAAGCCCTCAAAGAAAATAATATCCCAGTTGATTTTATCAGTGGTGCTTCAAGTGGTTCGCTTGTGGCGGCCCATTATGCTGTTTTTGGGGATCCAGAATTATTAAAAGCAGCTCTTATTGGTGGCACTAAGGGTAAAAAACCATCCGTTAGGGATTTAGGATTTAGAGGTGGATTTATTAAAGGTGATAAATTTACTGATTTACTTAAATATTTATTTGATAAAAAAACTTTTTTGGATACTAAAATTCCGTTACGAATTATGGTAACAGATTTAATTAGTGGTTCGGCTAATATTTTTTCAGAAGGGAAGCTTTCTTTTGCGGTTCAAGCTAGTTGTACGGTGCCAGTTTTATTTGAACCAATTAAAGTTAAAGGTCATTGTTTTGTTGATGGTGGTTTAAGCGATCCGGTTCCAGTTGATGTTCTTAAAAAAATGGGGGCTGATTTTACAATTGCTGTTAATCTGTATCATAAAAATGAATTTATTAATCGTCGTTTTACAGTCGTTAAAGTGGCAATGCGTAGCTCTCGAATTGCTATGTTTAATTTAGCTCAAGCTTCGATTAAATCAGCTGATGTAGTAATTGCGCCGGATATGTCACCTTTTACTGGTGATAATGATTTTAAAAAATATTTAACTCCAGAGATGATAGATCGAATGATTTTAATCGGATATAAAGAAGCTATGAAGCATATGGATGTAATAAAAACTGCTTTACAATAATTATGAAATACCGTTTTTATACAACTTCAAGTAAGGCCTGGGATGCGATGTTTAAAGCCATCTCAGAGGCTACAAAATCAATATACCTAGAAATGTATATTTTTTTAGATGACACTAATTTAACTCATAATTTTTTAGGTTTACTTAAAGAAAAAGCTCGCAGTGGGGTGGAAGTGGTAATTATTGCTGACGCTTTTGGCAGCCGCGATCTTAAAGCAAGCTCAATTAATGAACTAAAAGAAGCGGGAGCTGAAATTATTTTCTTTAGTCATTTGTTACGCCGAACACATCGCAAGATTTTAATTTTAGATAATAAAATTGCTTTTGTAGGAGGGGTAAATATTGAAGAAAAAACTCGGTATTGGCGTGATTTACAACTTAAATTATCTGGTAATATTATTAAACCAATTCTTAAATCTTTTGCTTACGCTTATAAGATGTCTGGCGGACACAAAACTTCAATTTTACAATATAATGATCATTCTTTTCCTAAAAGACTTCAAAGTTGGTTAGTTGATAATTGGTCTAATACTCAGCATTCATATTATTTAGATAATTATTATCGAACCAAAATTATTGGCGCTCAAAAATCGATTAGAATTGTGACTCCTTATTTGCTGCCACCTCGTTGGTTGTTAGCTTTGCTTGATAGTGCGGTGCGTCGCGGGGTTGAAGTGGAAATAATTATGCCCCAGGATACTGATTATAAAGCACTTAATAAAATTAACTATATAAATACTTGTCGCTTATCAGCTATAGGAGTTAAATGTTATTTTTTGCCAGTGATGAATCATGCCAAACTAATGTTGGTTGATGATGAAGAAGGGGTTATCGGTTCACAAAATTTTGATATTTTATCTTTTGGTCCAAATATGGAAGTCGGCGTCTTTTTTAGACAAAAAGATATTATTACGAGTTTGATCCATTTGCTTAATAAATGGAAAAGAGAATCAACTTTATTTGTGAATGGAAATACTAAGATATCTTGGAAGGATTATATTTTGATTTATATTTTTAAGTTTTTTTACCCTATTTTCTAGGGAATTTACAAGACCCCGATATCTAAGTTGTCGGGGTCTTGTTTTTTTGCTGGTTTTGCGCTATTCTGTAGGCTAATCAAAATTAGTTTTAAAATAAAATGTCATCAGATTTTATCAAGATTCGCGGCGCTCGTGCCAACAATTTAAAAAACATCAACTTAGACATTCCACGTAATAAATTAGTGGTTATTACTGGTCTTTCTGGTTCTGGAAAATCTTCTTTAGCGTTTGATACGATTTATGCTGAAGGTCAACGTCGTTATGTTGAGTCATTATCTTCGTACGCTAGACAGTTTGTAGGCTTAATGGATAAGCCAGATGTCGATATTATTGAAGGATTATCTCCTGCTATTTCGATTGATCAGAGAACTGTTGGTAACAATCCTCGTTCAACTGTTGGAACTATTACTGAAGTCTATGATTACTTTCGTTTACTGTATGCTAAAGTTGGCGTGCCTCATTGTCCTAAATGTCAAAGCAAGTTAAAAAAAGAAAGCGTTGCCACTAATAAAGATAAAGCTAAACCCGAAGCTAAAGATAAAACTTTGTTTTACGTTTGCCCATCTTGTGATTTTAAAAGAACTGAACTTGAACCTCGAGATTTTTCTTTTAATTCCAGTTATGGTGCTTGTCCATCTTGTGGCGGGTTGGGAACCAAACTAGAAATTGATGAAGATTTAATTTTTAATACCAATTTAAGTATTAATCAGGGGGCTGTTAAATCTTTAGCTCATGCTAATTCTAGTAATCAAATTATTTTGATTCAAGAACTTAAAAAAGTGGCTGAGCGAAATGGTTTTAATTTAGATACGCCAATTAAAAATTTAACTGAAGCTCAAAAAGATTCTTTAGTTCATGGTGATAATTTTTTCAGTGGTTTAGTTAATTATTTGATGGATCGCTACAACAGCACTAAATCAAATTTTGTAAAACAAGAAATTGAAAAAATCATGCACTTATCTAGTTGTTCTGATTGTGGTGGTTCTCGTCTGCGTCCTGAAGCCTTAGCTGTAAAAGTAAAAAATTATAATATTTTTGAACTCGCTGATTTAAATATTGAAAGACTTAAAACTACTTTTAAAGACTGGCAAGAAGATGAAAAAGTATTTAATGGTAAAGCTGTTATTGTTGAACCGATTTTAAAAGAGATTGTTAAAAATCTAGAATTCTTATCAAAAGTTGGTTTAGATTATTTAACTTTATCTCGCGGTGCTTCTAGTTTATCTGGTGGTGAAGCGCAACGTATTAGATTGGCTACTCAAGTTGGTTCGACTTTAAGTGGTGTTTTGTATGTTCTTGATGAGCCTTCAATTGGTTTACATCAAAGAGATAATGATAAATTAATTGAAACTTTAAAACATCTTCGTGATAATGGTAATACGGTAATTGTAGTTGAACATGATGAAACTACAATGCTTGCCGCTGATCATTTAATTGATATTGGTCCGGGTGCTGGTGAATATGGCGGGGAAGTAATTTTTTCTGGTACACCGGTGGATATTAAAAATTGTCCAGAATCATTAACGGGTGATTATTTAGCTGGTCGTAAAATGATTAAAGCTCGTGGTATTACTCATAAAGATACAGGTAAATTTATTAAAATTGTTGGTGCCACTGAACATAATTTAAAAAATATTGATGTGGAAATTCCACTTGGTAAGTTAGTAGCAATTACAGGTGTATCTGGTTCTGGAAAATCAACTTTAATGAGTGATATTTTAGCTAACGCCTTAAATAAGAAATTTTATCGCGCTAAAACTGAGCCAGGTAAACATAAAGAAATTCTTGGTTTAGAAAATATTGATAAAGTTATTGATATTGATCAGTCACCAATTGGTCGCACTCCACGGTCTAACCCCGCTACCTATACTGGTTTGTTTACTTACATTCGAGATTTGTATGCTAGTTTGCCAGAAGCTAAAATGAAAGGCTTAGAAGCGGGTGATTTTTCATTTAATGTTCCGGGTGGTCGTTGTGAAAATTGTTCTGGAGATGGTGTGATTAAAGTGGAAATGCAATTTTTATCCGATGTTTATTTAACTTGTGACGTTTGTCAGGGTCAGCGCTTTAAAGATCGTGTTTTAGCGGTTAAATATCAAGGTAAAAATATTTATGAAGTGCTTAATATGACAGTTAAAGAAGCGATGTCTTTCTTCCGTGATCAATCAGCCCTGTATCATAAATTAGAAACTTTGCATCAAGTTGGTCTTGGTTATATTAGATTAGGCCAGGCTGCCACCACTTTTTCAGGCGGTGAAGCGCAGAGAATTAAACTAGCCACTGAATTATCACGAAGGGCAACTGGAAAAACTTTATATATTTTAGACGAACCAACCACTGGTTTACACTTTGCTGATATTGATAGATTACTTCACGTGTTAAATTTATTAGTTGATCAAGGAAATACCGTTTTAATCATTGAGCATAATTTAGATGTGATTAAAGCGGTTGATTGGATAATCGATATTGGTCCAGATGGTGGTGATAAAGGTGGTATGGTTGTAGCACAAGGAATTCCAGCAGCGATTGCTAAAGTTAAAGAAAGTTTCACTGGTAGATATTTAAAGAAGATGATGTAAATAAAAAAGTAAGCTGTGAGGCTTACTTTTTTATTTGGTTTCAAGTATTTGAAGTTCCAGTTTTCCAGTTTCAGTATCTAGGGTGGCAAATGATGATTTGCCAAAGACTTCTTTGAGTGTCCCAGGGTTAGCTACGATAACACCATCTTCTTGTTTAAGCCATGGTTTATGAGTGTGACCGTAAAAAGCAAAATTAAAACTATTATCTTCGGCTAAATATTTTTTTAAATCAGTTGGTTTATGAACAATGATAATTTTTTGATTATCAAGTTTAAATTCTAATTTATCTTCTTCGTAAATTATATTTTTAAATTTTTTAGTGTCAGATAAATAAAATGAATCAGCGTTACCGCCTACAATATAAATTTTATCAGTAAAATTTTCCGCTAAATATTTTAAAGTGGACACATTAGCTAAATCGCCACAAAAAATAAGACGTTCAATCTTATTTTTTTTAACCCAGTCTAAAAAATTATTTAAGTTGGGAAGGTTGTCATGTAAATCAGAAAAAATCGCAACTTTCATTAGTTTATTTTTAATTTTATTTCGTAAGCCATTTGTTCTAGCTTACGCAGATGTCCACGAGCTTGATCGTATTTAGTTCTAAGATAACCAGTCATGTCAAAGTCGATTAATTGGTCCATCATATCGCTAGCAAATTTTTTAATCTTTTCTACTTGATCAAAATTTCCAGCCGCTGCTTCGTTAGTCGCTTTTCTTACCAACTCACCGAGTAAATCACAGATACCACCTAAGTAAGCCGAATCATCTAATTTTAAAGTTTTAATGCGATCAATTTTTTCACCCTTAATAACTAGTGATAATAATTTGGCTTCAACATATTCTTCAATCGCCGCACGATAAGCGCCTTCTTCTTCAATTCGTTTGATACCAAACTTTTTTTCAAGTTGAAGCAAAATAGTTTCCATGTCTTTTAGTTTGGCGTCTGCAATTTTAATATCATCACGATGTAAAGCGAAAATGGCTTTTTTAGAATGGAATAATACATCATTAGATAAAGCAATAATTTGACGACGCTCACTTTCTTGATTCCGGTAATCTTTTTTTAACTGTTCAATGAATTTTTTGTTAATCATAAAAATTAAATTACACGGAAAACTTCGTCTAAACTAGTTTCTCCATTTAAAGCTTTTAAAATACCATCAGCTACCATCACAACCGTACCATTTTTAACAGCTGCTTGTTCAATTTCATAATCAGTGATGTTTTCATTTTGAATTAATTTTTGGATTTCAGGTGTAACGGTAATTGTTTCATATAAACCAACTCGTCCTTTGTATCCAATGTTTCCGCATTTGTCACAGCCGGTGCTAGTAAAGAAATTTAAGTCTTTTGGAATAACGACTGCTGGATTATTAATTTGATTTAAAATACTTTTAACGCGACTTAGAGTTTCTTCATCAGTGGTGGCTGGTTTTTTACAATATGGGCAAAGGCGTCTTACTAAACGTTGACCAATGGAGAATTCTAAAGAGTTAGCGAGTGCTTGTCTTTCAACGCCTAAACCAAAGAAACGAGAAATTGCTCCAGCTGCAGAATTTGCGTGGATAGTTGATAACACTAAGTGACCAGTTGAAGCGGCTTCAATGGCAATTTTAGCGGTTTCATTATCACGAATTTCTCCAATCATCATGATGTTTGGATTTTGACGAAGCAGAGAACGCATTGCGGATGCAAAAGTATAACCATGTTCCGTATCAATTTGAGTTTGCATCACACCGGCTAATTGATATTCAATTGGGTCTTCAACCGTGATGATTTTAACGTCAGGTTTATTTAACTTATTTAAAATACTATACAAAGTTGTTGTTTTTCCGGATCCTGTAGGACCAGTGGTAATGATAATACCTTTAGTCTTAGTCATAGCTACCTGTAATGAACTAAGAGCGGTATCAGCGATACCTAAAGTTTCCATACTTAAATTAGCGGCTGAAGTCGATAGCAAACGAATAACGATAGTTTCACCATATCCACCAGAAATAATTGAAAGACGACAATCCATTTTGCGATCGCTTAAATGTAAACTAAAACGACCATCTAAAGTGGCGACTTTAACGTTAGTGGCAAAGCCAGCTAAGATTTTCATCTCAGATAATACTGGTAAATAAGCAGAAGTTGGTAAACTTACTACATCATGTAGCACCCCATCAATACGGAAACGAACTTTAACGGTTCCTTCAGCTGGTTCAATATGAATATCACCCGCATTTCGAGAAATGGCGAGCGCCATAATTAAAGTAATAATTTCTTTGGATGGAATAGTCTTAACAATTTCAGAAAGTTGTGTGGAATCCTGACTTAAAGTATTAGCACGACTTAAATCATCTTCAGTAATTTTTAGACCACGTCCAATAGTTTGAGAGACTACAATATCATAAAGCTCATTAATATAATCAAAGTTTCCAATGACACGATAAACTTCTTCAAGGGAAGTGATACCATCAAAACATTTAAGCACCCCGTCTTGAAGCATAGTAATCATGCCGTTTTCAATTGCTTGTTGTAATATTTTAAATGATGGTGCTTTATCAACGGTTAACTGTTTAATGTTATCGGCCATGGTAAATATTTCATAAATACCAAGACGTCCTTTGTAACCAGTATGATTACAAGCATCACAACCTGCACCCGCTTTATAAAGAGGTGGTAAATTATTTGGCAAACTAACACCTGATTTTGGAGAGATAACCGCTAATATTTTATCAACCTGTTCTTTTTCTTCTTCGTTTAAAGTTTGTTGGACCCTGCAAACAGGACACAAACAACGAACTAAACGTTGTCCAATAACGGCATTAATTGAAGGAACTAGAAAATATGGTTTAACTCCTAAATCAATTAAACGAGGAATAACACCCGCAGCATCATTAGTATGTAAAGTAGATAGTACTAAGTGACCAGTAATTGAAGCTTGAACAGCAATTTCGGCGGTTTCTAAATCACGAATTTCTCCAACCATTAAAACGTTTGGATCTTGACGCAAAATAGAACGAAGACCATCAGAAAAAGAATAACCTTTGGAATTATCAACTTGACTTTGATTAATACCGGCCAGTTGATATTCAATTGGATCTTCTAAAGTAATAATTTTGGTTCCGGGTCGGTTTAACTTATTTAAAACGGCATATAGAGTAGTTGTTTTTCCCGAACCAGTTGGACCGGTTGTTAAAATTAAACCATTTGGTTTAGCAATTTCTTTTTTTAAAATTTCAAAAACTTCAGCTCTAATACCTAATTTTTCAAATTCAAGGGAAGCAGCTGAAGAATCAAGTAAACGCATTACCACACTTTCACCGTATGATGTTGGTAAGAATGAAACACGAACATCAAGTTTACGGTCAGCTAAAGCAATACTAAAACGACCATCTTGGGGTTTATCAGTGATGTTTATTTTTACCTTGGATAAAATTTTCATACGAGTGGCAATCTTTCGCCACTTGTCACCAGTAATAACAGCCGCTTCTTGAAGCACACCATCAATTCTAAGTCTAATAACTGAACCTTTTTCTTCAGCTTCAATATGAACATCGGAAGCTTTAACTCGAATAGCGGCGGCTAACATCAAAGTAATAACATCAGAAATATTTACTTCATTAATTTTTTTATCGAGTAAATGATAATCAGTTAATTCAGTTTTAAATTGATTAAGCTTTTCTTCACTAATTTCTACCATTCCCATGTAAGGCTTAACTTTTGGTAAAATTTTGTAGAGATCTAAAGCATAATTAATACTGCCTTCTGAAACCAAGAAAACTGAAACGCTAGAAAAAAAACGATCAGCTAAATCTTTAGCTAAATCGGAAACAACGGAATTATTATTAGTAGTCGCTAATTTAATATTTTTGCCATCATAATAAAAACAAACCAGTTGTAAACTTCTGGCAGTTTCTTCGTCAATCAACACTAAAGATTCCGGACCAATCGGAAAATTAATCAAATTAATATAAGGAAGGTTTTGTTTGCCCGCCGCATATTCAACTGACTGTTCAATTTCTTTAGCTTTGATTTCGGCTTGTTTTTTAGAGAATTTATCCAAAACTGAGCCTTCTTCAGGCGCCTCGTCATGGATTAAACTATCTATTGAGGCCAAATCACTCATAATCAGGGGTTTAAATTATTTTTTTATTTTGCGAGTTGTTTTATTTTTTTTGCTAAAAATTCTTTCTAATTTAGCTTTAACGGTATTAGATTTAACATCACCTTTAAGCTCTAAAAATAAAATAGTCCAGGCAGAGGTTTGGAAGCTCATTAAAGCAGCTGCGATAGTTACTATTAATAGGAAGGTAACAAGTACAATTAAGTATAAAGGTAGAGCTAAGTTAAAGATAATAAGAGTTAAAATAATTGGCAGTAGTACAACTGATAAGCCGAAAATACCAATTAAACCAACAAAGAAATTAATTAAGAAAAGTAAAATTGCCATTTCTAAACTAACTAACCAATTTTTAGCAAACAATTCCCAACCAGATTCTAAAGATTTAACAAAAGATTCTTTTTCAAGCACAACGCCAGCAATTGAGTATTTAAGAACTAGGGCTAATGAAATGGCTAGTGGTAAGAATATAATAAAGAAGACGGTATAAACTAGAATTGCAAAACCAGAATCTTTAAAGTACAAGAAAATAAGAGGTAAACTAAGTAGTGAATAAAGAAGAATAAGAGCTACTTTCATTGTGATATTTAGACCTAAAACTGGCCAAAAATTACCATCACAAGTTGAAATTTCGTCACAGAAACTAACTTTTTTATCTTTATTTTTAACGTTTAAATAAGTTTTAGTCCATTTTACTAAGGCAATTTGTGATTTAACACAAATCCACAGAACAAGGAAAGCAAAACCAATCATCAAAATAATCATCATTAAAAGAGCTAAGCCAGTTCTTGGTTGAGAAATGCAGACATTCCACAGAGCAGACCAAAAAGATGGATTAGTTATTGATGAAGCGCTGGTTAGTTGATTGTAAATACTAGCTCCATAGTCTTCATTAAGAATTTGGGTCAAAATTTGGTATTCACCTCCAGCTGATAAGAAGAAGGCTAAGATGCCGAAGATCCATAATTTTTTATGTTGCTTGGTAATTGTCCAAGCCGAACCCAAGACTGATCGATAAGAAAACATAAATTTTTAGCTAATTTTTTATAGTTTTTGATTAAATAAATCTTATAAAAAGACATTGAAAAAAAAGAAAATCTTTGTTAATATTATATCATATTTATGAAATAATTTCCAAATCATTATGAGTCATGTAATCACTGACGAGAAGCTAGTTGATGAAATTTTAAACCGTGGAGTAGAAAAGATTTATCCTAGTCGTGAAGAATTAAAGAAAAAATTAATGTCTGGCGACAGAATTCGCTTATATTGTGGTTATGATCCTAGCGCTAAGTCTTTACATATTGGTCATGCCATTTCAATGGCTAAACTCGCACAGTTTCAAAAACTTGGTCACGAGGTTATTTTTTTAATTGGTGGATTTACGGGTATGATTGGTGATCCTACTGATAAATCGGCAGCAAGAAAAAAACTAACACGTGAAGAAGTTTTATCTAATGCTGAAAGTTTTAAAGAACAAGCCTCTCATTTTATTGATTTTGAGGGCGAAAACCCAGCAATAGTTAAATATAATAATGAGTGGCATGATAAGTTATCTTTTAAAGATATAATTGAACTCGCTTCTAATTTTACTGTGCAACAAATGATTCAGCGTGATATGTTCCAGAAAAGATTAGAGGAAGAGAAACCAATTTTTTTGCATGAATTTTTATACCCACTAGCTCAAGCGTATGACAGTGTAGTGATGGACGTTGATTTAGAAGTTGGTGGTAACGATCAAATGTTTAATATGATGTGTGGACGTGACCTCATGAAATCTTTGGGTAAAAAAGATAAGTCAGTTTTAACCATGAAATTATTAGCTGATGATTCTGGAAAAAAAATGGGCAAGAGTGAAGGTAACGCTGTATTTTTAGATGAAACAGCAACAGATGTTTATGGTAAGATTATGTCATGGACTGATGGTGTGATGGCATCTGCTTTTGAATTATGTACTGAGGTTCCTATGGATAAAGTAACTGAATTACTAGCTAATACTAATCCTCGAGATTTAAAAATGCGTTTAGCTTATGAGATTACTAAAATAAATCATGGAGAAGAAGGTGCTAAAGAAGCTCAGGATCATTTTGTAAAAACCGTGCAAAATAAAGAAGTGCCTGATGAAATTGAAGAGAGAAAAATTTCTGAAGCAAAAATGAATATTATTGATTTATTAATTTTTCTTGAGCTTGCTACTAGTAAATCAGAAGCTCGTCGTTTAACTGAGCAAGGTGGAATTAAAATTGGTACCGCTGAAAATTTAGTCGCCGTGACTGATGTTAAAGCTGAAATTGATTTAACTGCTGGTTTAATTGTTCAACGCGGAAAACGTCAGTTTGTAAAAATTGTAAAATAAAAGATTATGGTTTATTTGGATGAATTAAAAAAAGAATTAAGCGAAATTTTAGGTTGTTCACCTAAGGCTTTTGTGTACCCACCGAATTCAGACATGGGAGATTTAAGTTTGTTAATGTTTTCTAAAGCCAAAGAACAAGGTTTAAATCCAGTGGAGCTAGCTAAAACAATTGCTTCTTCATTTAGTGGTTTAGATAATATCAAGCAGGTAAAAGCGGTTGGTCCTTATTTAAATTTTTATTTAGATAAAACCGATTTTGTTGTTAATTCGTTAAACGATATTTCTGAGCAAGGAGCTAAATTTGGCACCAATAATAGTGGTAAAGGTGATGGCGTGATGATTGAATATTCTAATGGTAATACTCATAAAGAATTACACATCGGCCATCTTAGAAATATTTCTTATGGTGATTCGGTGTATAGAATAATTGCGGCTAATGGTTATGAGGCAATTCCAGTGTCTTATATTAATGACTTTGGAATTTTTACTGCCAAAACTCTTTGGAACTGGCAAAAAAATCCAGAGTACGCTAAGTCCGACGCTCCAAAAGGTTATTTACTTGGTAAATGTTATAGTGAAGCCTCTTTAAAAATTGGTGATGATGAAGTGGCTAAAAAAGAAGTTAGTGAACTGATGAAAAGTATTGAGAGCCGAACTGGTGAGACTTATAAATTATGGCAAGAAACCAGACAGTGGAGTATTGATTACTTCAATGAAGTTTATAAAGATTTAGGCATTAAATTTCGTGATACTTTTTACGAAAGTGATTTTATTGAAGCTGGTCTTAAGATTAAAGATAATTTGCTTAGCAAGGGAATTTTAAAATTAAGTGAAGGGGCAATTATTGCTGATTTAGAAGAGTATGGTTTGGGAGTGCTACCTGTGATTAGATCTGACGGCACGGCGCTTTATCCAGTGGCTGACTTAGCTTTAGCTTCAGCCAAGTTTAATAAGTATAAACTTAAAGAATCTATCTATATTGTTGATGTTCGTCAAAGTCTTTATTTTAGCCAGTTATTTAAATTGGTTGAACTTTTGGGCTACAAAGAAAAGATGACTCATTTGTCATATGACTTTTTGACTTTAAAATCTGGTATGATGGCTTCTCGAACCGGAAATGTTATTACTTATAAAGAATTATTAGACGAAGCATTAGACAGGACTACTTCCGAAATTAAAAAACGTCATGAAGATTGGTCTGATGATAAAGTTTTAGAAGTTGCCCGCGGTTTGTCTATATCGGCAATTAAATTTGAAATGATAAAAGTATCATCTGATAAGGTAATTACTTTTGATATGGCTGATGCTTTAAAATTTGAGGGCTTTACCTCAGCTTATTTACAATATACTGGAGCTAGAATTTGTAGTTTAATTAAAAAAGGTGAAGCACTTGAGAGCGTGTCAGAGGATCTATCTCAGTTAACTGAAGTTAAAGAGTTTAAGTTAGCTTTGAAGATGGAACAATATGGAGAGACGATTATTAAAGCTGGTGTTGAACGCGATCCATCAGTCATCGCTCGTTATTTGTTTGAGTTGGCTCAAGATTTTAATGATTACTATCATGATGTAAATATTATGAAAGCGGAAACTAAGGTGAGGGTGGCTCGCTTAGCTTTGGTAAAAAGTGTTAAACAGGTGCTTGAGAATGGTTTTAATGTTTTAGGTCTTACTTATTTAACTGAAATGTAATTTTAATATATATGACTAACGAAAAAGACGATTTAATGGATAAAATTGTGTCACTGTCAAAGCGTCGTGGTTTTATTTTTCCAACCTGTGAAATCTATGGTGGTTTAGCAGGTAGCTATAGCTATGGTCCTTATGGAACTACTTTAAAAAATAATATCAAGCGTTTGTGGTGGAAAAAATTTATTGAAGACAGATGTGATATGTATGGTATTGATGGTCCAATTATTCTTCACCCAAAACTTTGGGTTGCTTCTGGTCATATTGGTGGTTTTAATGATGCCATGGTTGATTGTAAAAAATGTAAAAAAAGATTTAGAGCTGATCATGTAGTTGAAAGTGCCACTGGTCTTGATTTAGAAGGTGATTTAGAGAAAATGAATGAAGCCTTAAAAGGTATTAAATGTCCTTTATGTGGTGCTTCCGAGTGGACCGAAGCTAGATTATTCAACATGATGTTTAAAACTGATATGAACGGCATTGACGAACCAGTTTATCTTCGTCCTGAAACAGCTGGGGCTATTTTTGTTGAATTTAAAAATGTGGTTGATACTATGCGTCCAAAACTTCCTTTTGGTATTGGTCAAATTGGTAAGGCTTTCCGTAATGAAATTGTAGTTGGTAATTTTATTTTCAGAATGAGAGAGTTTGAACAGATGGAAATCGAATATTTTATTGACCCAGAAATAAGCTGGGAACCAATTTTTGAGGACTTCTTAACTAAGCAAGAAGAGTTTGCGGGTGAACTTGGTTTAACTTCGGATAAGATCCGTCGTTATGAACATCCTAAAGAAAAATTATCTCATTATTCTCGAAAAACGGTTGATATTGAGTTTGATTCTCCTTTTGGTGGTTATAAGGAATTATTTGGTTTAGCTCATCGTGGTGATTTTGATTTAAAGAAACACAGTGAATTCTCTAATGAAAAATTGGAATATTTTGATGGTGTAACTAATCGTCGTTTTACTCCTCATGTTTTAGAGCCAACCTTTGGTTTGGATCGTTCTATCTTGGTATCATTACTTTCAGCTTATCATGAAGAGACAATAGGTGAAGACACCCGCGTGGTTATGAAATTTCCACATAAATTAGCCCCAGTTTCAATCGCTATTTTCCCACTACTTAAGAATAAACCGGAATTAGTAGCTAAAGCTCAAGACGTCTTTGATATGCTTCGCACAGAATATCGTTGTGAGTTTGATGATAATGGTAATGTTGGAAAGCGTTACCGTCGCCAAGATGAAATTGGAACTCCTTATTGTGTTACAATTGATTTTGATACTTTAGAAGATGACAGTGTTACGGTTCGTGATCGTGATACTATGGAACAGCCAAGAATAAAGATCAGTGAACTGAAAAACTTTTTTAAAGAAAAGTTTTAAAATTTTTTGTAAAAAATATTTTTTATTTTTAAAAAGGAGAAAAATTTTCTCCTTTTTTGTTATCTTGGGAGTTTAAAACAAAAAGTCTAAAAAATATTTAAAATAAAAATAAATTTTAGTCATTTAATTATAAGTAGTAAATATAAGGTTATTTCTTGTTTTTATAAAAATAAAAAAATAAAAAAGATTGTTTAAAGTTAAACTTTTAACGACATAAAGAAAGAATTGATTTTTTGCCAAAAAAGTATTGCTAACTATAAACCTTGGATGTATAATTATAGTATAAGTTTCTCGGTCGAAATTTTTTAAAAAAGATTGTTTAAAATTTTTATTTAAACATCACGTAGTAAAGGAGGTGATATTATGCCAGCTAAAAAAATCAAAAAGGCTGCACCTAAAAAAGCTGCTGTTAAAAAAGTAGTTAAGAAGGCTGCTCCTAAAAAAGCTGTTAAAAAAGCTGCACCTAAAAAAGCTGTTAAAAAAGCTGCTCCTAAAAAAGTAGTTAAGAAAGCAGTTAAAAAGGTTGCAAAAAAGAAATAATATTTCTTTGATATAAAATCAATAAAGTTTATTGATTTAAAAATTATACAAAAACCATCCTAGTAATAGGGTGGTTTTTGTATTGTATAAAGCTTTATCAAAAATTCATTAGCTGTATGTTATGGTTTAGAAATGAAAAGATTATTTTTGTTACTCATAATATTTATAGGAATTTGGTATTTTTATTTGTCTTATTGTGATTGGTTTAGAACCGATTGTTTTAAAGTAGTCTTTTTTGATGTGGGGCAAGGTGATTCAATTTTGATTATTGCTCCTGGTGGAAAAACTATTTTAATTGATGGCGGTCCAGATGATAAAGTTTTACGAGGTTTGGGTGAGGTTATGCCTTTTTGGTGGCGTCAGATTGATTTAATGATAATAACTCACGCTCATGATGATCACACAACGGGTTTAATTGAAGTGGAACGTAGATATCAGATTAAGCAAGTTTTATATAATAACTTAAAAACTAAAACCTCGGCCCTTGATATTATAATTAAACTTTTTAAAGAGAAGAGAATAAAAACCACCCAAGCTGAACCCGGAATGTCTTTTAAATTTGATAATGATTGTTCTTTAAATATTTTAGCTGCCAGTAAAGAATTAAATTTAGATGAAAATGATTATTCCATTGTTACTAGTTTTAATTGTCTAAATAAAAAGATACTACTAGTGGGTGATGCCGGAATAAAAATTGAGAAGGAATTACTTAATCAAAACATAGATTTAAAGTCAGATATTTTTAAAATTTCTCATCATGGTTCTGTAACAGCTAATTCAGAAGCATTTTTAAAAGCCATTAAGGCTAGAGTAGTGGCTATTTCAGTGGGGATAAATAATAAATTTAATCACCCTTCAGCGGTAATTTTGGATCGTTTGCAAAATTTACCTGTGGATATCTATCGAACTGATGTAGCTGGTACTATGGTGTTTTTGGCTAATAATAAAACAATTAAACTTATAAAATAAAGGGGATAAAAAGCTTAAGTTATACCCTTGACAAAGTATTGCCGATATGATATATTTAATCGTTAACAAATGAAGAACACAACTAAAGGCCATTTTGAACGGGTCAGGCACGACAAGCATGGGGATGTTCTTGCTAGGGTTTTTTGGGCCTACAAAAGATGAAGAATACTTGGTATTATCGTTTTTTGTGGGCTCTGGAATTCCTAGCAGATATTTTCTTGCCTACCCGTTTAAGCTGGTCTTTTTTGTTTGACAAAAATAGTCACAACTATTAATGTTTATAAAAACATATTACGTATTATTAACAATTAAAAAAAATCTAATGGAAGAAAAAGACGACAAGTACAGGCTCGATGGTGTTAATATTGAGCTTGGTGATGACTTTAGTTCATTTTGTGGCAGAGTGTGTAAAAGTACTTATAAGCACTCTGGTTTTGTGGAAGTTTTAGATCTTGCTCGTGGTAATTTTCGTGGTCCACGTGGTTTCATTTTAAAAAACTTACCAGATGGTTGTATTCAAACAATGGTGGCTGATGGAATTGGCACTAAAGTTGTTCCTATTGTAGCTTCTGGAAAGTTAGAAACTGCAGCTAGTAATGTTATTGCTATGACGGCGATGGATATTACTCGTTACGGTGGATTACCTTTAGTGTTTGTTAATATTTTTGATGTTAACAGTTTAGGTGAGCCAGGATCAGAAACTTATCAACTTTGTGTTGACACAATGATTGGCTTGAAGCGATTAGCCGGCACTTACGGCTATGTTGTTTTAGGTGGTGAAACTGCTGAGCTTGGTGCTTGTGTTGGTTCTGAAAATATTGATGCTAAAGTTAAATTTAATTGGGGTGGAGTAATGCTTGGCGTTTACCATCCTAATAAAATGATTTACGGCGACACTTTAAAACCAGGACAAGTTATTATGGCTTTGCAAGATGATTTTCGCAGTAACGGTATTAGCTCTGTTCGCAAAGCCTTTGCTTTGCAATATGGACCAGATTGGTACAACAATCCAGAGGCTTTGCCAGATATTATTGCCGCGGCTTCTCCATCGGCTCAGTATGATCGTTTTCTTAACTTTTTAAATGGTTGGGGTAACGTGGTTAAGAATTATGAGCCAATTATTAATGCGCATCTGATAGTTCATTTATCTGGCGGAGCTTTTGAATCTAAACTCGGCAAAGACATGCTTGAACCTCAGGGTCTATCAGCGGAATTAGATAATTTATTTTCTCCGCCTGACATTATGAAAAAATGTGCATCTTGGCGTGGTCTTTCTGATGAAGAATGTTATCGTACTTGGAATGGTGGTCAGGGCGCTTTAGTTGTCATTGATAAAAAAGATGTTAATAATTTTTTGTGTTGGGCTGAATGTTTTGGTGTTGAGGCTAAAATTGCCGGTAAGATAGTTAAGAAACAAGACTATCTTGTGAAACTAAAATCAAAATTTAGTGATAAAATTATCATTTATTAATTTAAAGGCCACCCCTTATAAAAACGGGTGGCCTTTTAATATTGTTAAAATAATATTCTTGTGTTAGCTTGTATTTATATATAAAACATATGAACCAAACTAAACAAGAAATTTTTCAACTACTACTTAATCTTCACAAACAGTTACTTGAAGAGCAAAAAAAAGAGTATGAAAAAACTTATGGAGTTATTGCCACTACTAATCAATATTTTCAACTAGTAGTTAGCCATGAAGATTTTGAGTGGTTGCGTCAGTTATCAGTTTTGATTTCATCCTTTGATGAAGCCTTAGAGTCTGATAATCAAGATGTCACAGGTGTTACAAAAGAGTTGTTATTGCTTTTATCTGGATCAGGAGATGAAAAGTTTTATAGGCATTTACAACTTTCTACTCATCAGGAGTTAATTAATCAAGTAATTGATTTATTAAAAAACCTCGCTTAACAGCGAGGTTTTTATTTAGTTAGTTGGTGTGGTTGAAGTAGCTTTGGTTACTGGAGTGGTTGTCGAGGTTGAGGTGTCAGCCTCTTTACCAATTAAACAAACTTCTTGCCAGGGAACATAATGAGATTTAAAGCGAGTTGATTTTACATCACCACTGGCATAAGTTACTTTATAATCAAAGTAAGCATCGGCACCATTGTGAGCTTTTTCAGTACATTTTTTTACACCTGGTTTTAAGTCAGTGGTTTCAATTAATTTTGCCGGTGCTGGTTTGGTAATATTGTAAATAACAGGGGTGGTTGAAGAAGCAATACGTCCATCTTTTTTACCCCAGAAATCAAAGTAAATATCATTCTTAACGATTCGTGTTTGGATTAAAATATAACCGCCAGAATCATTTAAGAAACGGATATCTGGCCATGGATCATAAACAGCAGCATCAGTACCAGCTGGTTCATAGTAACTAACCCGGTAGGAATGATTTTGTCTGGCAGTAATTGGTAACCCAGAAGCTAAAGCCGAGCGGAAAATAGTTGTAGCTACTTGGCATAAACCACCACCATATTCAGGAATTGTTTTATTACTTTTAATTACAAGTTCTGGTAAATATCCAGAGGTCGCATCAATAGCCCCTAGGGTTTTGACTAAAGAAAATTCTTCACCGGGAGCAATTAGCATGCCGTTAACAGCTGCCGCCCCGACTTGGATATTATGACGACGATTAGCTGTTGAGCCGACAAAATTAGAATGACCAGTACCAATTATTTCTTCAATATTTAAATTATTTGTATTCTCGGTAACTTGATTTTTAACAGTATCAATTATTAACCCAGCTTCGGTTTGTTTATTTATTAAATATTGATCTCTAATTTGAGCGGCGCTAGTTTCTAAATTTAATTTTTGACCATCGCTGCCGGTTTGCCAACTCGACATTTTACCACCACTAATTGTATAACGAGGAGTTTTAGCTTCTTGGTCAACCGATGGCGCAATTTTTTCTTTTAAGTAATCAGATATTTTAGTTAAATCAAGAGAGACATGGAAATTACCAACTTCACCTTCGCTAATTATCCAAGAAGCAATAGTTTCTTTTTTAACCGTCCAAGTACTGCTACTAGCTTTTAATTTTAAATCGCCTTGAGCAATTAAAGTCTCAGCTTCTGGCTTTAAAGATTCTAAATCAGCGACATGAACTTTTGGTCTAGCAGTAATTGTTTTAAGAATTATTTTTTCACTGCCAAAAGATTGAAGCTGATCTTCAACTTCATCAAAAGCTAAGCCAAAATTAATTTGTCTTCCAATTGTTTCTGGCTCAATATAAAACAGATCGGTTGAATTATTATTTTTTTTGCCAGCAAAAGAAGCATTTTGTGGTTCAACTTCAACCTCTTTCAAATTTTCTAAAATAAAAGTTTTAGCTCTTTCTCTGTCAAAAGAATAAACAGCTTTAATTTGATGATCGGAAAAAGCACCAGTTAGAGAATTTTTAAGATATGACCAGAATGAATTTTGAGGACTGGCTTCTAGTAATTGTTTTAAAGTTTCGTCACGGTTATAAGTAAATACTGGGAAAGATAAATCTGCGTTAGCAGAAATAATAGCCGGTAAAACCGTTTGTTTGTCGTTATAAGCAATTATAATTCCATTTGATTCTAGTCGATCAGCTTCAGCATTGATTTTTGTTTCAGCTTGAGCTGGAGTTAAACCGCTTAAATCAATATTGCCAATTTTAATTCCAGGATTAATTTTATCACGATAATTATTATTCCAAGTTCCATAAGCAAAACTTACGGGTATAATTATTAATAATAAAAAAACCACTACAAATATGATGGTCTTGTGCGTGTTTGTCAGTTTGTTCATATTTTTCAAGATCAGGCGTCTATTTTTTTGCCACCTAATAATTCATTTAAAATTTCTTTGGCAGTAATACTTTTTTGGTTGCTGGCATCAAAGTTAATTTGTAATTTTATTGTTTGCCCAATAGTTGAATTTTTTGGTAATTTTTCAATTGGAAGATAGATCAAGTTATTTTCTTGATCTTTTAGAGTTGCCTTACAACTGGTTATATCTTTAATCGTTAAAGAGTATTCCATAGTTTATTCGTTGGTTCTGATTTTGATTTGACTGGAATCAGTTTTATGTAGAGTAATAATTAATACACCATTTTCTAATGCTGCATCAACTTTATGATTATCAACTTCGGCTGGCAGGATGATTGAGCGGGAAAAAGAACCGTAGTAGCATTCTTTATAAAAATAATCTTCTTCTTTGATACTACTGTTTTCTTTTTTGTGACATTTTATGGTTAATAAATCGTTGTGTAGTGAGATTTTTAAATCTTCTGGTTTAACGCCGGCAATGTCAGCTTTAATAATAATCTCAGTTGGTGTTTGATAAACATCAAGCGCTAATTGATTTTCTAAATCTTTTTCTCCAGCCCACTCAGTGATAGATGGATATTCGTTTTCCTCTACCAAGGCTTCGTTTTTTTTAGTAAATAGATTGTTAAGCATAAAAATTATGAGTATTTGATGTGGGCCCGTGCAGACTCGAACTGCAGACCTCTACGATGTCGACGTAGCGCTCTAACCAACTGAGCTACGAGCCCTAAATTTGGCTCTCCACAACTGTAATATTTATATATGGTATCAGCTTTATATGTAAAAGTAAATAATAAAAAATAACTGATTTAACAGTCATTTCTTAATGTGCTCCCAGATGGAATCGAACCATCGACCCCCGCTTTATAAGAGCGGTGCTCTAACCGCTGAGCCATGGGAGCGCTTATTTTTATCTTATTTATATATAGCACTAGAGGTCTTAGAACGCAAGATTAGAGGAGCTTATTTGATAATGTTTTTTAGTTTTATTTCCAATTTATTTAAATATTCTTGGCTGACAGTTTCCAGTTCGCCAGTTATTTCTGCTTGAGCTGTTTTAAAGTTGCCGCTTGGTGAATAATCTTTTAACATCTCAAGAGCATTGATATTTTTAACGGAATAAAGCAAAATTTTGTTATTAGAATTTTCTGGATTTTCAAAAATAATGGTAATTACTTTAGCTTCAGGAATATTAGCGATTAATTCATCGATAATATCTAGCAAACTATCTTCTAAAGCCTCCGCAGTTTTAAAGTCGTCTCGTTTTACAATCGACCAAACAATTGAACCGTTTAGGGAAGTGTTCAAATTATTTAAAACTTTACCCCATAATTTTAAAGTTTTAAAATTACGTGAGTGATAAAGTTTATCAATAATTTCTTCACGACGGCCACCAAGTGAAATCAGTTTTGAAGTTGTAAGTAAAGTTCGAGGAGTTAAATTAGGCGTACGAAAATTTTTGGTACCCGCTATAATACCAGCTAGTAAACAGGTGGCTATATCTTCATCAATTAAATCTGGATGTTTTGTTTGAAGTAGATTGAATAAAGTTTCGGATGTGGCAGCTGAATTAAGGTCAATTAAATTTATTTGTCCAAATTCTTCATTACCCGCTTGGCAATCAATATTTATAATGCTGGTCTTATAAAAAAATTCAACATTGTTGTCGTAAATTTGGCCAAGTGATTCTAAGTCAGTCGCCCCAAAGACAATAATTAAATCATATTTAAAACCACTATCTGAAGTTGTAATATCTTCAGCTTTAAACCAACCGTTATCAGGAGATACAATAAAGTTTATTTTTTTATCTTCGATAGTGTATTTAATTTGATTAACTTTAGTTTGGCTAATATCTAAAGATATAACAAATTTACGTAAATCGTCTAAAGAATTTTTAATTTCCGATTGATTTGGCAAGAATGACCAAACCGGACTTTTAGCTGAGGTGGTGGCTACAACATTTACCTCTTTGCCAAGTTTTTTTAAAAATAAAAACAAAGCCAGGGATGATGCCACAGCATCACCGTTCCAATCGGACGAAAAAACGATGAGCGGTCGCTCACATTTATCTATTTGTTTAAAAAATTGTTCTTGAGTATTTAACATTAAATTCGTTTTTGTTTAAGAGGCTGACTAATCAATATATCGTTATTTTAGCCCTAAGTCAAGGCTAATGTAAAGGATATTTTTGGTTGACTTTTAGGCTTTTTTTTGGTAATTTAGAGAGTATGAAACAAGAATTAGACAAAGCTTATATTCCTCAGGATAATGAGGATAAAATTTATAAAATTTGGGAGGATTCAGGATTGTTTAACCCAGATAATTTGGGTTTACCAGATACTGCTCCATCATATACAATTGTTTTACCTCCGCCAAATATAACCGCTAAACTCCATATTGGACACAGTTGTATGTTGGCGATTGAGGATTTGCTGATTCGTTACCGTAGAATGAATGGTTATCGGGCTTTATGGGTTCCGGGGACTGATCACGCTGCTATTGCTACTCAAATGGCGGTGGAGAAAAAAATCTTTCAAGAAACTGGTAAGACTCGTCATGATTTAGGTCGTGAAAAGCTTTTAGAAGAAATTTGGAAGTTTTTAAGAACTACTCAGGCGACTATTTTGCATCAAACTAAGAAGATGGGTTCATCACTTGATTGGTCACGTGTGGCTTTTACCTTTGATGAAGAAAGACAAAGAGCGGTTAACCGTATGTTTGTTGATATGTACCGCGAAGGCGTTATCTATCGAGGAGAGAGGATTGTTAACTGGTGTCCTCATTGTCATTCCACTTTAGCTGATGATGAAGTTGAATATAAAGAACAACAAGCAAAACTTTACACCTTTAAATATAGTGCTGATTTTCCAATCTCAATTTCTACCACTCGTCCCGAAACTAAATTAGGTGATACGGCGATAGCGGTAAACCCTAAAGACGAACGTTATAAAGAATATATTGGTAAAGAATATGATGTTGATTTCTGCGGACAAGCACTTCATATTAAAATTATTGCTGATCGTAATGTAGAATCTGATTTTGGTACAGGTGCTTTAGGCGTAACTCCAGCTCACTCCATGGTTGATTGGCAAATGGCTCAAGCTAATAATTTGCCAGTTATTAAAGTTATCGATGAAGATGGCTTAATTCATGCTGGATTTGGAAAATATTCAGGTTTAACTACTGAAGCAGCGCGTCAATTAGTAGTTGAAGAGTTAAATGCCCGTGGCCTCATGGAAAAAGAAGAAGATATTACTAATAACTTATCTATTTGTTATCGCTGTGATACACCAGTTGAACCATTACCATCTAAACAATGGTTTGTTGGTGTTGATGTTAAATTAGATCGTTTGGGTGGTAAGTCTTTGAAAGAAAAAGCTCTTGAAGCTGCTCAAAATAAAGATATTGAATTTATTCCAGAACGTTTTGATAAGCGTTATCAAGATTGGATGGAGAATTTGCACGATTGGTGTATTTCTCGTCAGATTTGGTTTGGTCACGGTATCCCAGTTTGGTATAAAGGGGAAGAAATTTATTGTGGCGAAACTGCACCAGCAGGTGATGGTTGGACAAAGGATGAAGATACGCTTGATACTTGGTTTTCCTCAGGTATGTGGACATTTTCAACCCTTGGTTGGCCAGATAATTATAAAGATGGCGTAAAAACTGGTGATTTAGCTAAGTTTCACCCAACTCAAATTTTAGAAACTGGCTATGAGATTTTAACTTTGTGGGTATCTCGCATGGTTATGATGTCATTTTTTGCGGTGGGAGAAATTCCATTTGAAAAAGTTTATCTTCACGGTACGATTTTGGATGCTAAAGGTAAGAAAATGAGTAAGAGTAAAGGTAACGGTGTTGATCCACTTGATGCAATTTCGGAATATGGTGCTGATGCTCTGCGTTTATCATTACTTATGGGTTCAACTCCAGGTAATGATAGCCGTTATAGTGCTGATAAGATTGAATCAAAAAGAAATTTCATTAATAAACTTTGGAATATTTCTCGTTATATTTTAAGCACCGTAAATGAAGCTACGAATTTACAAAGCGACATTATTCCAGAAGCTAAAACTATTGCTGACCGTTGGATTTTAAGTGAATTAATTAGCACCAGATTAAATATTAAAAATCGTTTAGAAAATTTTGAATTTTCACTTGCCGCCGAAGAACTTACTGATTTTACTTGGAATAAATTAGCGGATTGGTATTTAGAAATTGCTAAAATTGAAAAAGATAAAGATGAAATTTTAGTTTATTTGCTAAAAAATATTTTAATCATGTGGCATCCATTTATTCCGTATGTAACGGAAACTATTTGGGCACAGCTTGAAGATGGATTATTGTTAGTTAAGCAGTGGTCACAAGATAAAGACTTTACTCCAGACACTGAAGCGGTTGAACAAATGAACTTACTGCAAGAAATAATTATTTCGATTCGCAATGCTCGTTCAGAAAATAAAATTGAACCCGGTCGCAAAATTAAATCTTTAATTTATGGTAAGGAATCTTTTTTAACTGAATCAGTAGAGCTTATTAAAGGTTTAAAAACTGGTCTTAGTGATTTAGAGATTAAAGAATCAGGTGAAGTTCCAAACAATTCAATTGCCATTGCGACTGCTCACCTAGATATTTATTTACTTGATGCGGTGGATGCTGAAAAAGAAAAAATTCGTTTAATTAAAGAAAAAGAAAATTTAGAAAAAGTTATTGCTAACTTAAAAAATCGACTTGGTAATGAAGAGTTTGTGTCTCGGGCTCCAGAAAATATTGTTAAAGCTGAAACGGAAAAATTAAATGGTTATGTTTTAGAATTAGAAAAGATAAATAAGCTAATTGTATGACTTTAAAAAAATATTTAATGGTAACCGCGATCGCAACCGCTATTTGTTGGACGGTGCTTCTATTTGTTTCTAGTATTATTAATCCGGAAACAACTAGTTTACTTGGCTTTTTATTATTTTACTTAGCCTTGTTTATGGCAATTTCTGGCACAGCGTCTCTTATTGGTTTTTTAATCCGTTTTGTTGCTTTGCGCCATGAATTAGTTTTTTATGCGGTTAAAATTGCTTATCGCCAGTCATTTATGTTCGCTTTGTTTATCGTTATCACTTTAATTTTAGCCTCACAGGGCTTATTTACTTGGTTGAATTTATTTATGTTAATTATTGTATTTGCCATTTCCGAAATGATGATGATTCATTCTCAAAAAACTAGATAAAAAAATATGAAGACTAAATTACAACAACTTAAAGACGAATTCTTAAAACAGTTGAATACAGTAACTGACCCAGAAAAATTACGAGAATTTGAATTAAAATTTTTATCACGTAAAGGGGAATTAGCTCAGGTGATGAGTTCAATTAAAGATTTAAGCGACGAAGCTAGAAAAGAAGCGGGTGCTTTGGCTAACAGTATTAAAACCGAATTACAAGAACAGTTTGATAATGTTAAAAAAGCTTTAGATGAAAAGAAAGATGCTAGCAGTGAGGCTGATATTACTTTGCCTGGTAAAAAAATTACCACTGGCCATCTTAGTCCTTTGACTTTGGTGCAAAATGAAATTGAAGATTTATTTACTTCAATGGGTTTTATGGTGCTTGATGGTCCAGAACTTGAAAGTGATTATTATAATTTTGAAGCTTTAAATGTGCCACCACATCATCCAGCTCGTGATATGCAGGATACTTTTTATGTTGATCTTAAAAATAAAGATGGTGAATATGATTTGTTAATGAGAACTCAAACTTCTCCAGTTCAGGTTCGGGCCATGAAAAAATATGGTGCTCCGCTTAAGGCGATTATTCCTGGGCGAACTTTTCGTTGTGAAGCCACTGATGCTCGTCACGAACATACTTTTTATCAATTGGAAGGTATTATGATTGATAAAAAAATTAACTTCGCTAACCTAAAAGGAGTGTGTGAAATTGTGGGTAAAAAACTTTATGGACCAGAAACTAAATTTAGAATGCGTCCTAAATTTTATCCATTTGTTGAGCCAGGTTCTAATGGCGAATATACTTGTTTCTTATGCCAAGGTAAAGGTTGCCGGGTTTGTAAGCATACTGGTTGGTTAGAAATTCTAGGCTGTGGTTTAATCCACCCAGATGTACTTCGTGCTGGCGGTATTGATCCTGAAGAATATTCCGGTTTTGCTTTTGGTTTTGGTTTAACCAGATTAGCCATGCTTAAATATGGTATTGATGACATCCGATTATTTATGGGTGGCGATCAACGTTTTACTCAACAGTTCTAACTACGAATATATATGTTATTATCACTTAATTGGTTAAAAGATTTTATAAAAATTCCTAAAGGTATTACCCCAGAAGACTTAGCACTTCGTTTAACAATGCACACCGTTGAAGTAGAAGGTTGGAGTGACCAATCAGCTAGTTTTAAAGGTGTGGTTGTTGGCAAAGTGTTAACCGTTGATAAACATCCTAATGCTGATAGATTACGCGTTACAACTGTTGATATTAAAAAAGAAGTATTAACTATTGTTTGTGGCGCACCTAATGTTGAAGCGGGACAACTAGTTCCAGTAGCGACTATTGGTGCAATACTTCCTAATGGATTAGAAATTAAAGAATCAGAAATTCGTGGTGAAAAATCATACGGAATGATTTGTGCTGAAGACGAACTTGGTTTAGGTAGTAATCATGAAGGGATTATGGTTTTAGGCAAGAAAGCTAAAATCGGCGAAGCCTTCTCAGAATATTTAAACTTAGATGATATTATTTTAGAAATTGATAATAAGTCACTATCTAATCGTTCAGATTTATGGGGTCATTATGGTATGGCTCGTGAAATTGGAACTTTTTATGATACTGAACTTAAAGATTATAATGAATTTTTAAAACCAGAGATAACCCCGGGAACTGAAAAGTTAGATGTTAAGGTTGAAGACAAAAAATTATGTCCTCGTTATATGGCTCTAGCTGTATCAGGCATTAAAGTTGAAGAATCACCAACTTGGTTAAAGGATCGTTTAGTAGCGGTTGGTCTTCGTCCAATAAATAATATTGTTGATATCACTAATTATGTAATGTTTGAAACTGGTCAGCCACTTCACGCTTTTTCTAGAGACCAAGTATCTAAAATTATTGTTCGTACTGCTAAAAAAGGTGAACATATTGAAACTTTAGATGGTAAAGAAAGAGAACTTGATGAAGAAATGTTAGTGATTGCTAACGGCGATGGTCCAATAGCGGTAGCGGGTGTTATGGGAGGACAAAATAGTGGCGTGACTGATGAGACTACCGAAATTGTTATTGAAGCGGCGAATTTTGATGCTGTTTCAATTCGTAAAACTGAAGGAAAATTAAGTCTTCGTACGGATGCCTCAATTAGATATGAAAAATCTTTAGATCCTAATTTGGTTGAAACTGGTTTGCGTCGCGCTTATGCACTGCTCAAAACAATTTGTAAAACAGCTGAAGCTAGTAGTGAAATAATTGATATTAGTAATTTCTCAGTTAACCAAGGTCCTGTGGTTTTAGGTCTAAATTGGATCAATGATAAGATTGGCCAAGAAATTCCTGAAAAACAAATCATTAATATTTTAGAAAGACTTGGTTTTGTTGTTGTAAAAGACGGCAATGATTTAAGTGTTACAATTCCTACTTGGCGTGCTGCTAAAGATGTAGCAATTAAAGAAGATATTTTAGAAGAAATTGTTCGGGTTTATGGTTATGACAATATTGTAACCTCCGCCCCCCTTATTTCTTTAGATCCACCAGAAATTTTAAGTGAGAGAGTTTTGGAGAGAAAAATTCAAACAATTTTATCAAGTAATTTTGGTTTAAACGAAACTTATAATTATTCATTTGTTGGTGAAAGCCAGCTTAAAAAATTAAATTTAGACTTTACTAATTATTTGAAATTGGTAAACCCAATTTCTGATCAACTGACAATTTTACGTCAAAATTTAATTGTTGGTTTACTTGGTAGCGTTAAAGTTAATCAATTTAATTTTGATGAGGTTCGTTTATTTGAACTTGGCCGTGTTTATTTAGACGCTCCAGGAAACTATGATAAGGCAGGGGGCGACAAAGAACGTTTACCTTATCAAGAAAAAAGAGTTGCTTTTGTTTTATCAGGCAAGCAGGGTGATTATTTTTCTGAAAGCAAAGGAATTACTGAAAGTTTAATTAAGCAAATTTTTGGCGGTGCTTTTGAAGCAGAATTTGTAACCGTTGAAGATTTCCCAGCTTATAGTGATAATAAAAAATCAGTTCGAGTTAGAGTTAATAATCGTGATTTAGGATTAGTTTCAACCATAAATAGTGAGGTGTCTGGAAAATTTGGTTTGAAAAATGAAACTGTAACTGTCGAACTTAATTTAGCTGAACTTTTAGCTTTGTATACTTCTTGTCCTTTAGTAAAATATAAACCAGTTCCAAAATATCCGATGATTTCTCGTGACCTCGCTTTTGTAGTTGACTCAGGAATGATGTATAATGATTTAAGAAGAGAAATAAAATCATTTGACGATTTAATTGTTGAGGTAGAATTGTTTGATAGTTATCAAGGTGATAAATTAGGAGAAGATAAAAAGAGTTTAGCTTTCCATGTTATTTATCAATCACTTGAGAGAACTCTTCGCGCTGAAGAAATTGATGCCATTCAAACTAAACTGATTGCTCGTTTAGAAGAAAAATTTGGGGCGCAAATTAGAAACTTTTAAATTTAAATAATTTACAATTTTATGTTCGAAACTTCTGCTGATGTTTTAAACTTAGTTTTATCAGCTTGTATCATCGCCCTTACCTTCTTTTTGTGCTGGGGTATCTACTACTTTGTAGTCACAGTTCAAAAATGGTATCGCATTATTAAAAAAGTGGAAACTGGCGTTGATGAAGTTGAAAAAATAATTTATACCGTTAAAGATAAACTACATGGCAGCGCCGCCTATCTATTTACACTGGGCGATGTAGCTAAAAGAGTCTTTGAATTCGTTCAAGAAAAAAGAGCTGAGGCTAAGCCTAAACCAAAGACAGCTAAAAAGAAGAAATAAAAAAATCGCCCTTGAGTAGGGCGATTTTTTGTATAGATTTTTAGTAGATAGCTTTTTTCTTGGCTTTAGCCTTAGGTTTCTTTTCAGTGGTTTTATCAGTAGTTTTTTTGGTAGCCACTTTTTTAACTCCACCTTTATGACCACATTCACGATTACTACATTTAACGCTTTCGGTTTTTAAATCCTTAATCATTAAAGCGTCGCATTTTGGACAGGTTTCGCCAGTTGGTTCACCGTAGTAAGCATTTTTACAAGTTGGATAATTGTCACAGGCATAGAAAGCACCACGCTTACTAAATTTTTTAACAATATTTCCGTGTTCGCAAACTGGGCATTTTACATCGGGTGCATCACTAGTTTTAATGTTTTTGATATTCTTACATTTAGGATAAGCAGTACAAGCTAGGAAAGCACCATAACGTCCATTTTTAATGGCCATATCAGCCCCACACTTATCACATTTTTCACCAGCATATTTTTTAGTTAGTTCTTCTAACTTAGCGCTTTCAGGGGTAGCTTCTTTATTTTTATCAACTAATGATTTGATATTTTTACAAGCCGGAAAACCACTACAAGCCAAGAACTTACCATAGCGACCAGTTTTAATAATCATTGGTGAGCCACACTTATCACATTTTTCTTCAGTGGTTTCTTCGGGCATAATATCAGTCTTATTTATTTCCGCATATTTAGTCTCTAAATTAGCGTGAAATTTATCATAGAAATTTTTAATAACTGGTTGCCAATCTTCTTCGCCGGTGGCTACTTTATCTAAATCATCTTCCATTTTAGCGGTAAATTTATAATCAATGATTTCTGGGAAGTGAGCGATCAGTAAGTCAGTTACCACAAAAGCAATATCGGTTGGGGCTAACTTTTTATTTTCATCACGGTTTACATAACCACGAGTAATAATAGTATTAATGGTTGGCGCGTAAGTTGATGGACGACCAATGCCGTGTTTTTCCATTTCTTTAACCAAGCTTGCATCAGAATATCTGCCAGGTGCTTTAGTAAAATGTTGCTCACTACGAATCGCAATTAAATCTAGTAAATCTTTAGCGGTAACTACTGGTAATTCTTGTTCACTAGTTTTTTCTTTATAAACTTTTAAGTAACCAGGGAAGTCTAAAACTTGACCACTAGCTCTTAAGCCATATTTATCAGCGCTAACATAAATAGTGGTTGCACTTAAAATAGCGGCTGGCATTTGACTGGCTACTGATCTTTCCCAAATTAGTTTATATAATTTGTATAAGCCTTTTTCTAGTTTTTCTTTTAGACTGTCTGGAGTTTTTAGAACTTCAGTTGGACGTACCGCTTCGTGAGCTTCTTGAGCATTCTTATTTTTATTTTTGAAAACGCGATGTTCAGTTAAAGCGTATTCTTTACCCAAGTTATCAATTAACCAAGTTTGAGCTTCACCTAAAAACTTCTCTGATAAATTTAGAGAGTCAGTACGCATGTAAGTGATATAACCTTGCTCATATAATTTTTGAGCAAGTGTCATAGTCTGCTTAGCCGAAAAACCAAGTTGACGATTAGCACTTTGTTGTAAGGTAGAAGTGGTAAAAGGATTTGGGGCACTTTTATTTACTTTTTTCTTTTCAACTTTTTCGACAGTATATGTGGCTGCTTCTAATTCTTTTTTATATATTTCCGCTTTATCAGCATTGATTTCTAATTTTTCTAAATTCTTGTCGTCAATTTTATATAATTCAGCACTAAATTTATCTTGATTTTTAGTCGCTAAGTCGGCAGTGACACTCCAATATTCATCACTGATAAAAGCTTTGATTTCTTTTTCACGTTCAACCACTAAGCGCATCGCTACACTCTGAACACGACCGGCTGATAAACCGCGAGTTACTTTTTTCCAAAGAAATGGTGATAATTCATAACCCACTAAACGATCTAAAACGCGACGAGCTTGTTGCGCGTCAACCATTTTCATATCAAGCGTTCGAGGGTGTTGTAGGGCAGCTAAAATAGCGTCTTTAGTAATTTCATGAAAGACGATTCTTTTGGTGTTAGTTGGATCGATTTTTAAAGCTTCAGCTAAATGCCAAGCGATAGCTTCTCCTTCACGATCTTCATCAGAAGCCAGAATAATAGTATCAACTTTAGCAGCTTGTTTCTTTAAATTAGTCACCGTTTTTTTAGCGGCGGTGGGAATGATATATCGAGGCACGAACCCATTTTCGATGTCGATGCCCATTTCACTTTTCGGTAAATCACGAATGTGTCCGAATGAGGATTCGACTAAATAGCTTTTATCTAAAAATTTAGATATGGTTCGGGCTTTAGTTGGAGACTCAACAATAATTAAAGTCATATTTTTAGATAAATTATTTAGGTATTCATAACTAGTTTACTATTTACTCGTAACATGTCAACCTTTGGCATATTTCATTAAGTTCGGCCGAACTAGTAACCGGAATAGCCCCTTGAGCGATTAAAAGGTGTGGTCCAGCGCTTAATTCATTAAATATTGAACCTGGGACAGCTAGCACCTCTCGTCCACCTTCTAGAGCTAAACGAGCCGTAATCAAGGCGCCAGATCGAATTTTGGCCTGAATAATTATGGCGGCTCGGCTCAGTCCAGCGACTATTCGATTCCGCTGAGGGAAGTTTTGGGGTTTTGGTTTAGTGCCAATCGGAAATTCAGAGATAATAAGTCCACCATTTTTAATAATTTGATGGTAAAGCTCTAAATTTTCTTTGGGGTAGAAACTAGCCTCATCAAGTCCAGTACCTAAAACAGCAATTGTGTGTTTGGCGATTTTATGAGCTAAGGCATCAATCCCTTTAGCTAGACCACTTACAATAACTATTTTATCTAAAATAGCCTTACTCAAAATATTTTTAATTACTCGTTCGCCATAAACATCGGATTCCCGACTACCAACAACAGCTAAAGGAAATAGATCGGTCTTTGGCCACTTACCAATATAATATAAAACTTTAGGCGGGTTGTTGATTTCTTTGAGTAAGACTGGGTATAAAGGATCGTCTATTTTTAAAGTTTTGATCTCGTAACCAGACATAAAGGTAAATATAATACCCAGAAGAATAAATAATCTGGGTATGTTGCTAACTTAGCAGTTATATATTAAGATAATATAAGTCTAGCGCTTAAAGTTTTGCCCAAAAATAATCAGATTAAACCGCCCCTCCTTGGTTTAGTTGCCGATTGTTTTAAGGCAAAATCTTAAGCGCTATTTTTTTTATAGAGATTTTATGGCCTCAGCTAAGACATTTTTAATAATGTCTTTTTCCTCGGCATTGAAGTTTTGTAGCACGAATTTTTCCACCGGAATTCTGGTTCTAATTAATTCATTTTTAACCCCGATTTTAATTCGTCTGAAATTTTTAGTTTTAAGATGATTAATGATTGATTGTACACCATTGTTACCGCCACTTCTAGAATCAGTCGCAATTTTCCATTTGCCAACTTCAATATCAATATCATCGTGAATCACAGTTAAAACATCTGATAAGTCAGCATCTTTTTTGTTAAATAGACCTAAAGATTTTGGTATTAAACCGTAGTAGGATAAAATGGCTTGAACGGATTGTCCGGAGTTATTCATGAAAGTTTGTGGTTTCAAATAAATACAGTCACCCACCTCATAAGTTAAAGCATTAAACTTTTTATTAAGTTGCCACCTAACATCGCCAAGCAATAAGTCTAAAGCCATAAAGCCGACATTGTGACGATTCTTTTGATACTGGTCGCCCGGGTTTCCGAGGCCAACGATAATTCTCATATATTTGTGGTTATTTATTTCGATGGTTTTATTATACAACATCAATCATTAAAAGACGATTATTAATGCTTAAAGTTTAAATTAATTTAAAATCAATAATATCTGAAGTTAAATTTTAAAAATAGACTTAATTTATGGTTTAATTTAAATATCTAACTAAATTAAAAAATGTTTTAGGGTCGCTTATAAAAATAGTGGTGGAGAAAATAATATTTAATTTAAAAATATTTATTAAAAAAAGAGCTCCAACATTGGAGCTCTTTTTTATTAGGAAGCTGTACCGTGAACTTTTTTATTTTTAGTTACTGTCATTTTGATTGGTGTGCCAGTGAATCCCCATTTTTCACGTAATCTATTTTCCATAAAGCGAACGTAAGAAAAATGTAAGTTATCTTTTGATCCAATTCTAATATCAAATGAAGGTGGGTTACTGCGCACTTGAGAAAATTCGTAAATACGTGGAGCTTTTAGTCCTTTGCCTTTAGCTGGTAAATGAATCTTAACAATTTTCATTAAGAATTTTTGTAACTGAGAATCAGAGATTTCAATCTTACGAGCTTCAGCTATAGTAGTCACTAGGTCCATGATTTTTTGAACCTTAAGACCAGTTTTAGCGGAGATAAATTGAAGGGGTGCCCAAGCAGCAAATGGTAATTCATGATAAATGTCTTGAGTCCATTTTTTAGTATCTTTAACTTCAACCTTATCCCATTTATTGGCGATTAAAATTAAACTCTTATGACGCTCAATAATTTCACCTACGATTTTAGCATCTTGGTGAGTTAGTGGTTCACTAACATCAAAGACCAACAAGGCAATATCAGCTTTATCTAAAACGTGTAATGATTTTCCGATACCTAGTTTTTGGATGCCATCACCTTTATGTCCTTGGCGAGAAATACCAGCGGTATCAACAAAACGAATTTTTTTCTCACCCCAAGTAATAACAGTGTCTTGCGGTTCACGAGTAGTGTGGGGTTCATCGCTAACGATAACCCGTTCATAACCTAGGATAGAATTAAGTAGGGAAGATTTACCAACATTTGGTTTTCCAATAATACAAACTTTAATTTCATCACTTCTATCTTCAATAACAATTTTTTCGTCAGCGAATGGTTTCAATTTGATAACAATTTCATCTAACAAATCACCAGTACCAGAACCAGTAGTTGCTGAAATAAGTCTTGGTTGACCAAGTCCTAGTTTAACAAAATTTAAAGCCTCGGTAGCATGCTTTTGACTATCAACTTTATTTACAACAATAAGAGTTTTTTTAAGTAGTTCTGGATTCTTTTTTAAAGCAGCTGCTAAGTGTCTGTCTTCAGTTAGTAGCCCGGCACGGTTATCAACCATAAAAACAATAATCGCCGCATCATCTAAAAGTTGGCGTACTTGTTTTTGGGCTAAGAAATCAATTCCGGATGCATTTTTGGTAACCTCGTTATTTAAATGTTTAGCATCAAAAATACCAGCCGTATCAACTAATTCGAAATCACGGTTATTCCAAGAAACGTAACCAAAATTACTGTCACGTGTAGTGCCAGCAACATCAGAAACTAAAGCTTGTTGTTTTTCGGTTAGACAATTAAAAAGAGTTGACTTACCAACATTGGCTCGTCCTAACAACGCGACTAAAGGCAGATTGTGTTTTAGGTTATTCATTTTTATTGTTGAGGGTTTGTTAGTTCCCATTTTTCTGCATCTGTTCCTAGAATTAAAACTAGATCAGGTGTAGAGGTGCTGTTTTTTAAATTAGTAAGCCAAGTAGGACTGTCGTAGCTAAGAGTAGCACCAGTTAAATCAGTTAAAGCTTTGATAGCGGCTTCGTTTTTGCCATAGGATAAATCATAGATAGCACTTTTTGTAATATTTCTTTCGCTACCATTACTCTTAGTAGTTGTGAAATTGTAAGCATCTAAAGTAGAACCAATTTTACTAGCTAGACCAGTTACCCAAGTTCCATTAACGATTTGTAAATTAACGGATTTAGATAAAGGTTTCACTTCAACTTTTGGAGCTGGAGCAGTGCCAAAAATATTTTGAGTGAATGATTTAATTTCGTCGTAATTACCAGTTCGAGGCATTAGTAAATAAGCACCATCAGCTCCGGTAGTATTAACTAATAAACCATCAGCTCCATTATCAAGAACTTTATTAATGATATTTGATTTTTCAACACTCTTGTAATCGTCCCACAAAGCAATCATATCAGTAACTGAAATATTAGTATCAACATGTTCTTTTAATTGATTGGAAATTCTAACTAACATGGCTGGCTTAAGCAAAGTGTTGGCTGATAATAAATTATCTTTTACCGCTTGTAGAATAAGTTGTTGGCGTCTTGCTCTAGCAAAATCAGAACCTTCACCACCAACACCGTGACGACTACGAGCAAATTTTAAAGCTAAACTGCCATCCATTTTTTGTAAACCAGCATCAACGTGTAAGTGTTGATATCTTGAATAATAATTAGGATTATCTTCTTCACCTAAAATTGGATATGAATAATCATCAAGGGTGTGTTCGACATTAACTGTAACTCCACCTAGCTCATCGACAATATTAACAAAACCTTGAAAGTCGGCTCGGACATAATAGGTAATTGGGGTGCCAAGTAAATCACTCAAATACGCAGTCATAGCTGGTCCACCACTTCCTGTTTGTTTAGCTTCAGCCGTTGCATTAATGGAATTAATTTTTCTCCAGTAACCATCGGAGACCTTAACTGCCATATCTCTAGGAATTGAAATCATGGAAACCTGTTTGGTTGATGGTTTGATACTAACTAGCATAATAGTATCTGCTAAATAGCCACCATCATGATTTTTTCCACCCATACCAATTAACAAAACATTAATTCGGTCATTTTCTTCACCGATTAATTTTTTGTTTGAAGAGGTTACAATATGAGTTATTTTGCTAAAAATACCAGTATTAAACCAAGAATCACTGCCAGAACCAGAGACAATAACTTTACCAGCAAAGATAATAAATAAAATAGCGATTACACCTATAATACGAAATATTTTTGTACTCTTTTTTGTTTTATTTTCGGAAGGAACGCCAGTTTCTGACTCCATACCATTTTTGAAATCAATCATATATAATAAAAAATAATTCAATAACTGGAGTAGTATTGAATTAGTGAAATAAATTGCCTATTTTATCGTAATTACTTAAGGTATTATATAATTATTTTGCTCTTTTGGCAACTTGACCTACATTAGCAAAAAAACGCCTTCAAGTCAAGACGTTTTCCTCTATAAATAGTCGGGTTGCCCGGAATCGAACCGGGGTTACGCGAACCCGAATCGCGCGTAATGCCACTATACCACAACCCGTTAAATTATCGCTATTGTTAGCATTTATTTGAAATAATCTTAATTCTGTTTATGGTTTTTGTCAAAAAAAACTTGACGAACTATAAAACTGGCGTTACAATGCTTGTAGGTACGTTACGCGAAAGACCCAGATTGGGGTCTTTTTTTGTTGCCTAAAAACTCAATTTATCATAAGATAGAGACATAAGAATAAATATTATGACTGATAAAAAAATCATTTTCTCAGGTATTAAACCTAGTGGCCGCTTGAATATCGGTGGTTATATTGGAGCTCTATCACAATGGGTAGAAATGCAAGATAAATATAACTGTATATTCTGTGTGGTTGATTATCATGCAATTACTGTTAAACAAGATCCATTACAGTTAAAAGCCTGGACTATGGAATTAGTTAAAACTTATTTAGCGGCTGGGATTGATTATAAAAATGTTATTTTATTTAAGCAGTCTGATGTTCCAGCTCATACAGAACTCGCTTGGATTTTAAATTGTTGTGGAGCTCGAATTGCTGATTTAAATAAAATGACTCAGTTTAAAGATAAGGTGGGGAAGCATCAAGAATCGGCTACAGTCGGTCTTTATGATTACCCAGTTTTAATGGCATCAGATATTCTTTTATATAATACGGAAATAGTTCCAGTGGGTGAAGACCAAAAACAACACGTAGAACTAGCTCGTGACATTGCTCGACGTTTTAACAAAGAATACTCAGAAATTTTTAAGATTCCAGAAGCGGTGGTTCGTAAAGAAGGGGCTAGAATCATGGGATTACAAGACCCAACTAAGAAAATGAGTAAGAGTGATGAATCTGGTTTAGGTTGTATTGATTTATTAGATGATGTCGAAAGTGCGAAAAAGAAAATTATGCGCGCGGTTACTGATTCAGATAGTTTAGTTAAGTATGATGCAAAAAATAAACCAGCGGTTTCAAATTTACTTACCATCTATTCTTATTTAGGTAACAAGAGTATTAAAGAAATTGAAAAAGAATATGAAGGCAAGGGGTATGGTGATTTTAAAAAAGGCTTAGCTGATGTAGTTGGCAATTTTTTACAATCTTTCCAAGATAAATATTATGCTATTTCAGATAGTGAGGTTTTAGATATTTTAGAGAACGGAAAAGAGAAAGCTGCTAAAATTGCTAACGCGACACTTGATAAAGCTAGACATGCAATTGGTGTTAGATAAAAATAAATAAAATATAAAAGTATGAATCACAACAATGTTACAACTGCTTTAGAATTACCAGGTGCTAAAATAATTAAAAATTTAGGAGTAGTAAAAGGAATCGTTGTTAGATCTCGTTCTATTTTTGGTTCTATTGGTGGGTCACTACAAACTATAGTTGGCGGAAATATTTCTTTGTTCACTCAATTATGTGAAAGTACTAGAGAAGAAGCTTATAATTTAATGATTAAGCACGCTGAAGATTTAGGGGCTAATGCTATTATTAGTATTCGTTATGATGCTACTGAAGTTATGGGTGGTGTGACTGAAGTTTTATGTTATGGTACTGCAGTAGTTATTGAATAGTTAATATATTTAAAAAGAGCTTCTTGCGAAGCTCTTTTTTTGTTTATATTTTTGGATACAAAAAAGACCTTTAAAAAGGTCTTTTTTATTTAACAATTTCAATTTTTGTGTTTGTGAAGTTTTAAGTCTAATTGGCACCAATTCGGATCGACATATAGTTTTAAATTAATGATTTGACTCAATAACTTAAACTATTGTTTCTCCCTAGAAAGGAGGTGATCCATCCACAGCTTCCGCTACGGATGCCTTGTTACGACTTCGTCCCTGTCATCAGTCTCGCCTTAATCCCATAAATGAGCTTTTGGGCGCTACCAACTCCCTTGACGTGACGGGCGGTGAGTACAAGACCCGAGAACGTATTCACCGTGGCATAGCTGATCCACGATTACTAGCGATTCCAGCTTCATGGAGTCGAGTTGCAGACTCCAATCCGAACTGAGAAAAGTTTTTAGGGATTTGCTCCATCTCGCGATTTGGCGTCCCTTTGTACTTCCCATTGTAGCACGTGTGTTGCCCAAGGTGTAAGAACCATGCTGATTTGACGTCATCCCACCTTCCTCCCATTTAAAACGGGCAGTATCTTATGACATATAAAACATAAGAAAAGGGTTGCGCTCGTTTCCCGACTTAACGGTACATCTCACGACACGAGCTGACGACAACCATGCAGCATCTGTGTAGCACCCTCGAAGGCGGATCTGTTTCCAGACCTTGCAGCTACATGTCAAACCTTGGTGAGGTTCCTCGCTTATCGTCGAATTAAACCACATGCTCCACCGCTTGTGCGGGTCCCCGTCTATTCCTTTGAGTTTTAGCCTTGCGGCCGTACTCCCCAGGCGGGATACTTAACGTGTTAACTTAAATTAGCAGCACTGGAAGGGTCGATACTTCCAATGCTTAGTATCCAACGTTTACAGCGTGGACTACTGGGGTATCTAATCCCATTCGCTCCCCACGCTTTCGTCCACTGAGTGTCAGATTTGTCCTAGCAAACTGCCTTCGCATTTGGTGTTCTTGCTGATATTAATGGATTTAACCCCTACACCAGCAATTCCGTTTGCCTCTTCCAATCTCTAGTTTGTCCATCTCTCCCGCGGACTCGAGGTTGAGCCTCGAGATTTAACAGGAGATGCGATAAACCACCTACGGACGCTTTACGCCCAATAAATCCGGATAATGCTTGGGGCCCTCGTATTACCGCTGCTGCTGGCACGAGGTTAGCAGCCCCTTATTCAACTGCTACCATCATTGTTTTGTCACAGTTAAAAGTACTTTACACCCCGAAAGGCTTCTTCATACACGCGGCGTCGCTCCTTCAGACTTTCGTCCATTGAGGAAGATTCTTGACTGCAGCCTCCCGTAGGAGTCTGGGTAGTGTCTCAGTCCCAGTGAGTGGGGTCACGCTCTCGCGCCCCATACCCGTCGTAGCCTTGGTGAGCCATTACCTCACCAACAAGCTGATAGGCCATAGACCCCTCTCGAAGCGTCGTAGCTTTAATGAACTAACTCATGTTAGTTCATACTATCGGGTATTATTCTCGCTTTCGCAAGGTTATCCCCGTCTTCGAGGTAGGTTATCAATGTGTTACTCTCCCGTTTGCCATGCCTAGTAAACTAGACATTCGACTTGCATGCCTTAGACACGCCGCCAGCATTCATCCTGAGCCAGGATCAAACTCTCTATTAAGTTTGTGACTCTAAATGAAAGCAAAGCTTTCAATATATTTGATATCCGATAAATCGGATTTTTGTTTTGTTTTTATTCTCCGAATCGATGCCAATTAGCATCAAAACTTTCACCAAAAATTGAAATTGTTAACGTCCGCGAAACAGGACAGAAAAAAACAGAGATATAAACTATATCTTGTTTTACCTAAGCTTTATTCCGTTTTATTTCGATGTTGTTAATAATATACTACAGACAGATGTTTGTCAATACCCCTAAAACAAAGGATAAAATCATTTTTTGAAAGCATTTAAAATAATTGTTTTTAGATTATATTTATTGTATGATTAAGGGACTAAAATAAAGAATATTTTTTAATATGTCTGACGAAAATAAAATGAGTGAAAATTATAAAATTGAAGTGGTGGAAAATCTGTTTCAAGAAGCTATGGGAAAGTTAAAAGAACTTCATAATGAGAAGCTAGAACTTATTAAAAAATTTAGAGCTGAAAACAACGCCGATGAGCTAAATAAAATTCGTCAGTTTTTTAAAAAATAGATTTATGATCAATGAAGAAATTGGAACTACTTTAAATAGAAAAATTACTGGTGCTACATCAGAAATTCTTAGACGCAAAGAATTGGATGAAACTGTAGAGAAAAATTTAAGCGCTGGCTTAGAAAATAGTCTTGAATTTGTTGCCGCTAGCACACAAATTGATGAAAAACGGGCTATAATTGTCTCTACATATAATAAGTATATCAATCAACAACCAAATGCCAATTCTTTAGTTTCTATTAATAATATATTTGAAGAAGAAATTGTTTTGGCAGATGAAGCTGGTATAGAGGAGACAATAATTGATACCAGTATTATAAGTGCCACTGCTGAACCAGAAAAAAAATCAGACTCTTTTGTTAAACGTTTGGCAAAAAAGATCTTTAGTATTTTTAAGTAAGAGTAACTATAAATTAAAGGCCGATTATATCGGTCTTTTTTATATATAGAAGCTGGACTTAATATATTGACAAAATCTATCTTTATTGATACAATAATTCGGCTATTATTAAGTAGCTATCGTATTTTAAAAACAAATATCAACAATATTAACCCCGAAAAACAGAAAAAAATAGAAAATGAAAAAAAAGTTAATTTTTTTAAGTTTATTGGCAATGATTGGGCTTAGCTCATTTGGCCAATTAAAAGTTGTTAACAACTTCGGTTGCGGACTTAATGTCGAAAATGGTGGTAAAGTAATTTTTATTCCTGATAAAGGAATAGCTACTTTCCCAACGCGTATTCGAACAGCTGATCTGTCTTGTTGGACGCTTGATAGCAAAATAAAATTTGTTATAAGCCGTGAGGTGTCTCGGGCTGGAGTTGTTAAAATTGAAGCTAGTGATCGAGCAAATGTTCCGGTTCAAACGAATCCAATCATTTACGATAATGCTAGTAATGCGCCGGTCAATAATTCGGAGAAAACACAACCTTTATCGGCTATTTTAAGCGGTTCCGTCGGTTATTCAGCGCCAGTTTACAACAACAGTTCAACTCATTATTCTGATTCGATCAATGACTTGTCTGGAAGTAAAACTTCCTATGAAGATGTTGACGCGATGAATAAAAACTCTAACGTCACAGTTACTTCAGTTGGAACTCCGGTCCAAGAAACTTCGTTAAGTGCGATTTTGAAAGGCGATGTCGGTGATCCTGAGCCCACTGTTTCTGCAGCGGTTCCAGTTCAAACGAAAAGTGTTCAAACAATTGTTAGCAGATCAGTAACCTATGCTGGTGAGCCAATTACGCTTGAATATTTAGGCACTAAAACTTTAAAGATTATTTCTAGCGAAGGGCAAGGATTAGAATTGATTGGGCGAGCTGATTCGGTTAACAATTCTGGTGTAAAAAATAAATACACCATCTATGTTAAGAAGAATGCCGATTTAGTTATTGGTATTGGCGAAAAGAAACAAGCTAATCAAGCGATTTGGCCTTACGGAGAAATTCGTAAGCGTATCAATGCTGATGACGCTGTTTGTAAAATCACCGATGCTGATATTAAAATGATGTCGACCAATCAAACACGAAAATTAAAATTTCGCGTTGATGCTAAAGGTTACAAAATTTTAATTGAACCAGATTCTGGTGAACTTATTTCGTTAGGGTATTGCGGGGTTTCTCGACCAGTTGATTTGCCAATTGGCCAATCGTATATTCGTATTGCTTACACTGATCCTCAAGGAGTCTTTCATCCGACAGCTTTTATGTCTGTCCATGTTACTTCTCAAGATCGGTATATCCCAATCACGGCTAACGATTTAGCTAAAACTTTTACCATTAATAATTGGTAACCATTTACTTTCTCGGAGCTTATGACACAATGTCGTAAGCTCCTTTTTTATTGAAAAAGGCTTTATTTTAGCCCTTAAATTGACCTTTTAATGTTTGCCTGATATAATAAAACATAGGTTTAAGGACCTTTTTATTGTTTTTAAGATTTTATACGAATATGATTATAACTTGGCTAGGACAATCAGCTTTTAAATTACAAGACAAAGTTAGTGCTGACGGAATTACGGTGGTAACTGACCCATATGGTAAAGAAACTGGACTTAAAATGCCTAGTTTTGAAGCTGATATTGTAACCGTTTCCCATGATCACGCCGACCATAATAATGTAGATGCTTTAAGAGGTAATCCTTTTATCATTGATTGTGCTGGTGAATATGACACTAAAGGAATTTTAATTGAAGGCATTGATTCTTATCATGATGAAGAAGAAGGTAAACTTCGTGGTGGTAATATTATTTATCGAATTGAAATTGATGATATTTCGATTGTTCATCTTGGTGATTTAGGTCATGTTTTATCTAATGAACAACTTGAAAAATTAGTTGGTACTGATATTTTACTGATTCCAGTTGGCGGTAAACACACTTTAGATGCTAAGAAAGCGGTTGAAGTTATTTCTCAAATTGAACCTCGCATTGTTATTCCAATGCATTACAAGGTGGAAGGTTTAGCTTATGAAGATTTTGATTCAATTGAAAAGTTTATAAAAGAACTGGGCATTGAACCAAGTCGTGAAGAAAAATTAAAAATTTCTAAAAAAGATTTACCACAAGAAGAAATGGAACTAGTAATTCTTAACATGTAAATAATAAAAAAATAAATATAAAATTTATGATGCAACATCCAAAGAAAGAAAGAACTTTTGTTATTTTAAAACCAGACGCTGTTCAACGCGGTTTAATGGGAGATATTATTGCTCGTTTTGAGCGTGTTGGTTTAAAAATGGTGGCTTTAAAAATGATTATGGCTACTGAACAACAATGTTGGGATCATTATAATAAAGATGAGGCTTGGTTTTTAAAGAAGGGGGCAAACATTATTAAAAATCGTGAAGATTTAGGAATGCCTATTGAAAAAGATGCTTTAGAATATGGTAAAGATATTATTCGTGCTTTAGTTAAATTTATGACAGCTGGTCCAATTGTGCCAATGATTTTTGAAGGTAACCAAGCTATGGGAATCGTTAAAAAAATTGTTGGTGGAACTGAACCTTTAACTTCTGAAGTTGGTACAATTCGTGGAGATTACACTTTAGATTCTTATGAATTATCTAGTTATGATGATAGAGCCGTTCGTAATTTAATTCATTGTTCTGATGAAGTTGCTGAAGCTGAAAGAGAAATTAAAATTTGGTTTAACGAAGCTGAAATTCTAAGTTATCGTTTGGTTTCCGAAGGTATTATGTATGATGTTAATTTGGACGGAATCAGAGAATAACATATGAACCCGGAAGAAGTTCAAAATAAAAAATCATTGTTACCAAAAATAAGCATTATTATTTTAATTGCAGTTATTTTTTGTTTGTGGTTAGCTAACTTAAATAATGTTTTTGATGCTAACTCAACTTCAACTGACGACACTTTTAAAAAAATTAGTGCTGACATTGACGAATCTCTTGCTAAGGTAAATGCTAAACTTAATAAAACAGTTAGTTCAACTAGCAACACTTTTGTTGATGATTTGCTTGAAAAAGCCAGTAGCTCAACGGCTACTAGCACAGTTAAAATAGAACTAAAAGAAGAATTAAAGGGATTAATAAAAACAGCAACCACAACTAATAAAAAAATTGGTTGCCCAGAATATATTAATTGTATGCCAACAATCGGCGACGCTAAGCCTTGCGTCATTCCGGCTGGTTGTGAAAAAATTACCAAAATAGCTTATTAATACTTAGAAGTTTATGTCTAATGAGAATCAAGAGTTAGAAACAATAGATAATATTCGAAAACAAACGGAGTTTGGTATAGTTGAAGAACAACCGATTGTGGAAGAAATGAGCCGCTCTTATTTAGAGTATGCTATGAGTGTTATCGTTTCTCGTGCACTACCTGATGTTCGTGATGGTATGAAACCAGTTCATCGTCGTATTTTATATGCAATGTGGACTATTGGGCTTAGACCTAGTGCTAAATTTAGAAAATCGGCTACTGTAGTCGGTGAAGTTTTAGGTCATTATCATCCTCATGGTGATACAGCTGTTTATGATTCAATGGTTCGTTTAGCTCAAGACTTCTCAATGCGTTATCCTTTAGTTCGTGGCCAAGGTAACTTTGGTTCTATGGATGGTGATAGTGCGGCGGCGATGCGTTATACCGAGGCTAAGTTAGCTGGTATTGCTGAAGAAATGTTATTTGATCTTGATAAAGATACTGTTGATTTTATTCCAAACTTTGATGGATCTTGCAAAGAACCAAAAGTACTTCCAGCTAAATTACCAAATTTACTTTTAAACGGCACTATGGGTATTGCGGTTGGTATGTCCACCAATATTCCACCACATAATTTAAGAGAATTATCAGCAGCGATTGTTCATTTACTTGATAATCCTGAGGCCAGCATCGAAGATTTAATGGAATTTGTTAAAGGTCCAGATTTCCCAACTGGTGGTATTATTTATAATAAAAAAGATATTTTAACCGCTTATGCTACCGGGAAAGGTGGAATTGTAGTTCGGGGTAAAGCTGATATCCAAGAAGACAAAAATGGTTTCAAAATTATTATTTCCGAAATTCCTTACCAAGTTAACAAGGCTGATTTAGTAGAAAAAATTGCTGATCTTGTTAAGGATAAAAAAGTAGATAGCATTAAAGCACTTCGTGATGAATCAGATCGTGATGGTGTTCGCGTTGTAATTGAGCTTAAAAAAGATGCTTATCCTAAAAAAGTTTTAAACGCTTTGTATAAACATACATCACTGCAGACAACTTTCCACTGCAATATGTTGGCGTTAGTAGATGGTGGTATTCAACCAAAAGTTTTAACACTGAAGATGATTTTGGAAGAATATATTAAACATCGTCAGGAAGTAGTTAAGCGTCGCACTCAATATGAACTCGCTAAAGCTTTAGAGAGAGCTCATATTTTAGAAGGTTTAATGATTGCGCTTCAAAATATTGATGAGGTGATTAAAACGATTAAAGCGTCTAAAGATAAAGAAGTAGCTAAGGCTGCTTTAATGAAGAAGTTTAAGTTGTCTGAACGTCAAACGGTGGCTATTTTAGAAATGCGTTTACAGAACTTAGCTAACTTGGAACAACAAAAGATTGAAAATGAACTTAAAGAAAAGAGACTTCTTATTGCTGACTTAGAAGAAATTTTAGCTTCAGTAACTAAGATGCGAGCGATTATCAAAGATGAATTAATTGCTCTTACTGAAAAGTTTGGTGATGACAGACGTACTGAAGTCGTAGCTCATGGCATGAAAGAATTTAACGTTGAAGATTTAGTACCAAACGAAGAAGCTCTTGTTATGATGACAAGAGATGGTTATATCAAACGAACTGAACCAGATACTTTCAAAGTTCAGGCTCGAGGTGGCAAAGGTATTATTGGACTTACTACTAAGGAAGAAGATTCTGTTTTATTCATGTTCACTACCTTAACTCATAATGACGTTTTATTCTTTACGACTAAAGGACGTGTGTTCCAATTAAAAGCTTATGAGATTCCACAAGCCTCTCGTATCGCTAAAGGAACGCCAATTGTAAACTTCTTACAACTTATTGGTGGCGAACAAATTTCTTCCATCTTGCCACTCGACAAATTATCATCGAGCAAATATTTATTCTTTGCGACTGAAAAGGGTCTAGTTAAGAAAGTAGAACTTTCTGCTTTTGCTAACGTCAGACGTAGTGGTTTAATTGCGATTAAGATTAAAGAAGATGATAAATTGATTTGGGCTAAACCAACCTCTGGTAACGACCACATTCAATTAGTTACTTCCCAAGGTCAAGCGATTCGCTTTAAAGAAACTGATGTTCGTGATATGGGAAGAAATGCTGCCGGTGTAAATGGTATCAGATTACATAAGGATGATAGAGTTATTGGTATGGGTGTCGCTAAGACTGATAAAGATAAGATTCGAAAATATCAAATCTTAACCATTATGGCTCGTGGTTATGGCAAGAGAACAGATTTTGGTCTGTATAAGTTACAGGGTCGTGGTGGTTCTGGTATTAAGACAGCTAAGATAACTGATAAGACCGGCGAACTAACCAATGCTTTCTTATTAAATGAAGAATCAATGAGCGATCGTGATGTTATTATTATTTCCGATAATGGCCAAGTAATCCGCGTTCCATTTGCTTCAATTAGTGTTTTAGGTCGTGATACTCAAGGAGTTAAGATTATGAGATTTAAAGACCCAGAAGATAGAGTAGCGGGCGTAACTTGGGCTTAAAAATACAATAATGGTGAATATAAAAGTCAGGCGTTTGCCTGACTTTTTGTTTAAAAAAGGGTATAATAGAAGTAATAATTTATAAATTTTTCACATATTCTATGGAAATTCTACTTATTGTTTTAATTGTTCTAATATTGGCTGGTTTGGGCTTAGTAATCAGCCTTTTGCTCAAGAAAAATGAAACTAATACACCACTCATGGAGAAGTTGGTTACTCAATCCGAGCAACTTAACCAGCTAAATCGTCAAAATTCCGAACTTCGTCAGGAATTAGATCGTAAGTTATCTGAAACTCACCGGGCGAATCAAAATCAATACGAGCAAACCGCCAGAACGATTCAAAATATTACTGGTCAGTCAGCTAAGTTAATCGCTGATGTAACTGAGAAACTAACTAAATTGGATGAAACTAATAAACAGGTAGTTAATTTTTCCGCTCAACTTCAAAGTTTGCAAGATATTTTAAAGAACCCAAAACAACGTGGTATTTTGGGAGAATATTATTTAGAAGAAACTTTAAAAAATGTTTTACCACCTAAGTCTTATGAGCTTCAATATAAGATGGGTAAAGATGAAAAAACTGGTAAAGATTTAATTGTTGATGCCGTTGTATTTGTTAAAGATAAAGTTGTGCCAATTGATGCTAAATTTTCATTAGAAAATTATGAACGTTTACTTAATTGTACCGATGATGAAGCTCGTAAAAAATTAGAAGCGGCCTTCAAACAAGATTTAAAAAATCGCATTGATGAAACTTCAAAATATGTGATGCCAAGCCGAGGGACTTTGGAATTTGCGTTTATGTTTATTCCATCTGAATCAATTTATTATGATTTATTAGTTGGCAGTGTGGGTGGTGTTAAAGTAAACAGTCGTGATTTAGTTGAATACGCTTTCCGTGAACGAAAAGTTATTATTGTTTCACCAACTTCTTTTTTAGCTTATCTTCAGACCGTTTTACAAGGCTTAAAAGCGATGCAGATTGAAGAAAAGGCAGTCGAGATTAAACAGAATGTTGAAAAATTAGGTCGTCATATTTTATCTTACGATGATTTTTTACAGAAGATGGGCAATAGTTTAGCGACTACAGTTAATCATTATAATAATGCGTCCGCTGAATTTAAAAAAATTGATAAAGACGTAATTAAAATTACCGGCGGCACTAGTGAGATTGAAGTTTTAAAAATAGATCGTCCTAAAAATGACCAGTAATAATAAAACTCAAGAAGCAGTTTTAAAAACAGTCATCTTTTTTGATTTGTTTAATTATCCACTGACAAATTGGGAGATTTGGCAGTATTTAAAGCTCGAAATTAGTTTGGGTGTTTTGGAATCGGCAATTACCGATTTAGTTTTAGTTGGTTCTTTGGAACAATATGATGGTTTTTATTTTTTACCTGGAAGATCCGAGATAATTGAAACTCGTCGGGAGCGGTATAACTTTGCTAATTACAAAATTAAATTAGCTAGACGTGCCACTAAATTATTTAAGTGGTTACCAAGTGTTAAATTAGTCGCTGTGGCTAATTTAATTGGTCATCATAATCTGCGCAATGAAAGTGATATTGATATTTTTATTGTTTCATCGCCTAATCGTTTGTGGCTGACTCGTTTATTTTGTACGGGGCTAATGAAAATAACTAAACAACGCCCAACTAAAGAGTGTAAGCGCAATAAAATGTGTTTAAGTTTTTATGCCGCCGCTGATGGACTGGCTATGGAACCTTTACGCTTTAAACCAAGCGATCCTTATTTTGATCATTGGTTTTTGGGTCTTTATCCAATTTACGATAATGATAAATATTTAGCTTATATGCGATTTAAAAATCCTTGGCTAAAAAAATCTTTTCCAAATTCATTATTACTTCGAGAAAATTTTCCCGATAATTATTTTAGTAAAAATTTATTAGATAAAATTTTATATTACGGCGCTAACGTTTTAAATTCTTGGTCTAAAAAAATTCAGGTGGCAATTATGCCTAAAGTTTTAAAAGATTTAGCCAATCGTGATACGGGCGTAGTTTTAACTGATCAAATTTTAAGATTTTATCTTAAGGATAAGCGTCAAGAATTTTTAGATAAATATAATAAACGACTCGCGGAGTTTAATCTTTATGAATAAAAATAAAATTGCGCAAATTTGTTTATATTTATGGTTACTAATTTGGCCTTGGCAGACTAAATTAATTTTGCGGACTTCGGACGTACCATACCTTGAGATTTCTTTATTTTTATCATTACTTATTTTACTAGTACCGACGATTATTTGGAGTCATCAAATATTTGTGGAAGATTATTGGCGCTTCAAGAAGGGAATGACTAAGCCGTTATGGTGGATTGGTTTAATTTCTTTTGAACTAATTACCTTTGCTTCAATTTTTTGGTCTCAAGATATTTATCTAGCACTTTATCGCTACATAATTTTAGTGTTTGGGATTTTATTATTTTATATCATTAAAAGAACCGATTTTGTTAAAGTAAAATTAGTAATTCGATATTTTATAATCGGACTTATTGCCCCATCTTTACTAGCGATTTGGCAGTTTTTTTCTCAGACCGCTTTTGCTAATAAGTATTTAGGTTTAGCTTATCACTCATCTTATGTTTTAGGTGATTCAGTTGTTGATACGGTTTGTGGTCGGTTTTTACGAGCTTATGGTTCATTTGATCACCCAAATATTTTAGGTGGCATGATGGCGATTGGAATTATTTTAGTTTTATATTCAAGTTTAAAAACAGAACTGAAAAAAAATGAGAGAATTTTTTACACTATCTCTTTGGCGCTTTTTTATGTCGCTTTATTATTGTCTTTTTCACGTGCGGCTTGGTTAGCTTTAATTGTTAGTGTGCCATTTATATTATTTACCGCTTGGCGTCGTGGTAAATTCCAGAAGAAAATAATTATTTGGTTTAGTATTTTAATTGTTGGTATCTCTATCATGGTTATTATTCCAGGTCGAGAGTTATTTTTCACTCGTGTCCAAACTCAAAGTCGTTTAGAACAAAAATCAGTTTCCGAAAGAGAATTATACTTAGAGCAAGCTAAAAATATCATAAATAAAAAACCATTTTTTGGAACTGGTGTCGGTAATTATATTTTAGAATTAAAAAATCAAGAGCCAAATCAAGAAGCTTGGTATTACCAACCGGTCCATAATTATTGGTTACTTATTTGGTCTGAGCTCGGAATTTTTGGTTTAGTTAGTTTGATTATTTTTTGGTTTGCCATTATTAAGTCAAATTTAAAAAAAGGTTTGTGGCCGATTATTTTGGCTTTATTTGTTTTTAGTTTATTAGATCATTGGTTATGGGATCAAACCCTAGGAGTTTTAGTCTTTTTTATAATTATAGGGCTTATTTTTAGGGAAGATTCTTAAAAAAATTGACTAGTTATCTTTTCTTTGTTAATTTCAAAGTAGTACTTTTAAAATTTAAAAAAATGAGGAAAATAATTATTTTATTGCTTTCTATTTCGATGTCTATGTCGATATTTGGAATAGGTCCTGAAAAGATTATCATTGTCCTCGACCCGGGTCACGGAGGTACAAATGGGCAAGATAATGGAGGTGCGGTCACTTTTGATAATAAAAAATATTATGAAAGTGGATATGCTTATGATGTTTCTTTGAGACTCGAAAAACTTCTAAGTGATTCTGGGTATATAGTTTTTAAAACTGTAAAAAATAGCAAAAGAAATATTTCTAACAAAGAATTTTTATCTAGAAATGTTTCAGCTATTTTTACTCTTGATAAAACAAAGGTAACATCTGATAATATTGGTCTGTCTAAAAGAACTTCTTACACAAATTCTGTTTGCGTAAAACATCAAAATGTTAAAGTTATTTTTTTGGCAATTCATTTTGATCAAATTGATCCAATTTATTTTGGAGCCAGATTTATTAAAAATAAGGATAGCTATTTTTTGAAAGTGTTAGAATCTTCTTTTAAAGAGGTTAATTTAATTTCCAATAATCCATTGTTTGAAATAACAAATGGTGATAAAAAAACCTACGGAAGAAATATATATGTTTTGTTGGATAAAAATAACAAAGCAAATATAAAGATTTTAATAGAGCTTGGCAATTTAAGTTCTCCTAAAGATTTAAGGCGAATAAAAGATGCAAAGTTTAGACAAAAATATGCTTACCTAATCTTTAAAGCTATTAAAAATTATCAATTTTTAGAATAAATACCCATACAAAAGTATGGGTATTTTTATATCAAAAAACGAACTTACTTAGTTCGTTTTTTTATTTGATATTTCTTTTGTAGTAGCATTAAATCGTCGTGTAATTCCTGATAATTTTTCTCGGGCCACTCTTTATTTTGTTGCCACAGAGATAAGATAGTCGCTAGTGTTCCAAAGTAATCATCGGATTCAACGTGGAACTTCACACTTTTCTCGTCATGAAGTAAAAGATTATAAGACTTGATTTGATAAGTCATAGAAAGAGAAAATCTCGAGGGGGAAGAATAGTTATTTTAAGGGAACACTGATAAATTTACTACCAGCAATAATTAAATGGTCTAAGACATCAATACCGAGTACGCGACCCGCTTCAACTAAATTGGCAGTTACCTCTAAATCAGCTGGTGTAACTTTTAATGATCCTGATGGATGATTGTGAGCAATAATGACAGCCACCGCACTATATTCAAAAGCTGGTTTAAACACTTCACGAGGATGAACTAAGCTTGAAGTTAGACTACCAACGGAAATTACTTCATCATGAACTAATTGATAACGACTATTTAAATATAAACCACGGAAATTTTCTTTACCTAAATTACCCATGTCTTTCAAATGGTCAAAAGCTTGCTTAGCAGAACGAATAGTTACTGAACCATGGGGTTTCTTTTGGAAGAAGCGACGACCTAGTTCAAAACAAGCCACAATTTGGCAAGCCTTAACCAAGGGAATATCTAATTCGGTCACTAGTCGTTCAGGGCTAGTTTCACTAATAATCGCTTTTTCACCATATTCTTTAAGTAATCGAGCACTAAGTTCTAAAACACCCTCTTTTTTATTGCCAGTATTTAAAATAATAGCTAGTAGTTCAGCTGAACTAAGCTCACCCACGCCTTTTTCAAGCAGTTTTTCGCGAGGTTTGTCTTTGTCGGCCAAATCTTTAACTCGCAAGACATACTTTTTATCTTGACTGATGATTAAATCGTGATCGGCTATTTTATAGTTGGCCATAAGTGGTAAAATTAGAACCAGAAGTCTTAAAATCTGGCTAGTTTCAATTATAGCAGACTTGTGATAAATTTAAAGTATAAAAAAATAGAAAAATCAATATGAAACATTATAATATTAATACTTTAGCTAATAAATTGGCTTATATCAGTGCCCCCATGACTGGCACTCAAACTGTGACCGTTTTGCTAGTAGTAAGAACTGGGTCTAAATATGAAAGCCGCAAAGAAAGTGGTTTATCTCACTTTTTAGAACATATGTTCTTTAAAGGTACTTTAAAACGTCCAACCGCTTTAGTTTTATCATCAGAGCTTGATGGCATTGGTGGTGAATATAACGCTTTTACATCTAAAGAATATACTGGTTATTGGATTAAGGTTAGTTCAGAAAAAACAGCCATTGCTTTAGAGTTAGTTTCTGATATGTTACTTAATTCTAAGTTTGAAGCTGAAGAAATTGAACGTGAAAGAGGAACTATTATTGAAGAACTTAACATGTATGAAGATAATCCTTTGCTAAAAATTGAAGATGCTTTTGAGACTTGTCTTTATGGTGACACTCCAGCCGGTTGGGATACTATTGGTACAATTAGTAATATTAAAAATTTTAAACGCCAAGACTTTATTAATTATTTAAACCGTCAGTATGGTACTAAAAGCGCCACTTTAATTGTCTCTGGTAATTTACCAAAGAATACTAATAATTTGGTTAAGAAATATTTTTCGGCTTTTACTAAAAATGATTGGAAAGATAAAGTTAAAGTTAAAGAAAATCAAAAATCACCGGCTATTTTAAAATTTGTTAAAAAAACTGATCAGGTCACTTTATCTTTAGGTGTTAGAACAACGGCGATTGGCAGCAAGGATGAATTTGTAATTAAATTATTAGCCGTTATCTTGGGTGGTTCAATGAGCTCACGACTTTTTAGTGAAATAAGAGAACGCCGAGGGTTAGCTTATACGGTTAGAACAGGCGCTGAATTTTATTCCGATTCTGGTTACTTAACTACCACTACTGGTATTAAATTAAATCATGAAGAAGATGTGGTTAATTTAATTATTGAGGCTTACAAAAAAGTTTCCAGTGAGCTTATTCCTGAAGACGAAATTACTCGGGCTAAAGATATGCTTAAAGGACGCTTGGCAATTTCACTAGAGGCCTCTGATGATTTAGCTAATTGGTATGGTCGTCAGGCAATTTTGCGAAAAAAATACGTTACTCCAGATGATTACGTTAAAAAGATTTCTGAAATTACTGCCGCTGATTTGCGTCGGGTAGCTAAAAAAATCTTTGTTGAACATAATTTAAACTTAGCTTTAATTGGTCCAATTGATGCTAAAAAAGAAGCCACTTTAAAAAAAGCTTTAAAATTCTAAATCCGTGAACGACGAATTATTTCAAAAATTAAATAGCAGACAACAAGAAGCCGTTACTCATGAAGCTGGTCCGCTTTTGATTGTGGCTGGTGCGGGAACGGGAAAAACTACGGTTTTAATTAATCGTTTAACTTATTTAGTTTTAGAAAAAGGCTTATCAACTGAAGAAATATTACTTTTAACTTTTACGGAAAAATCAGCTGGCGAACTAGAAGCTCGTGCCGATACATTATTACCATACGGTTATGTTGATTTATGGATTCACACCTTTCATGGTTTTTGTGAACGTATTTTACGCGAACACGCACTCGACATTGGACTAGCGGCAGATTTTAAATTGATCTCAGCAACTGAACAATGGATTTTAATTAAAAAAAATCTCTCTCGTTTTGATTTAGATTATTATAAACCACTGGGTAATCCGACTAAATTTATTTCCGAATTATTGCGTCATTTTTCTCGTCTTAAAGATGAAGATGTGTCCACTATAGATTATTTAGAAACCGCAGCTAAAAATATTGATGAAGATGAACTTGAAGTAAAACGCTTAAAGGAACTAGCTGGTGCTTATCAAACTTACAACGAATTGTTACTAGAAAACAATTTTTTAGATTTCGGTGATTTAATTGTTTTCACTCTTAAATTATTTAAGACTAGACCTAATATTTTAAAAGCTTATCAAAAGCAATTTAAACATATTATGGTTGATGAGTTTCAGGATACTAACTGGGCTCAATATGAGCTAGTTAAAATGTTGGCTCTGCCAAATAATAATTTAACGGTTGTGGGTGACGATGATCAATCGATTTATAAATTCCGCGGGGCTTCGATTTCTAATATCATGCAGTTTAAAGATGATTATAAAGAAGCTAAGGAATTAGTACTCGTTGATAATTATCGCTCCCGTCAAGAAATTTTGGATTACTCTTACGAATTTATTAAGCATAATAATCCAAATCGACTAGAGGAAAAATTACATATTGATAAGCAACTTAAATCGGGGGCTAATTTTAAGACTAAAGAAACGGCAGCGGTTAGATATTTACAATTTAATCGTGGAGAAGAAGAGGTGTCTTTTGTCGCTTCACAAATTGCTGATTTGTATGAACAGAAAAAAGGCGAGTGGCTAGACTTTGCAATTTTGGTGCGGGCTAATGATACTGCTGATGCTTATGTTAAGGAATTAACCCGACTCGGAATTCCAAATCAATTTGTGTCGCTTAAAGGTTTATATTTTAAAGAAATTATTTTAGATTGTTTGGCATATCTTCGGTTACTAGATAATTATCATGAATCATCAGCTCTGTTCCGTGTACTTAATATGCCGGCTTTTAAAGTTAGTCATTTAGATATTATAACTATTAATAAATTTGCTCGACTTAAAGTTTGGTCTTTATTTGAGGCCTTAAAAAATATTTCCGCTATCGCTAATATCTCTGAAACCGGTCGAACTAATATTGATAAACTACTTGAGTTACTTGATAAGCATTCTAAATTAGTGGCTGATAGTGAGCCAAGTAAAATATTTTTACGTTTTGCTTATGATTCAGGACTAGTAGCTTCTTATGATTTTGATCGTGATCAGGAAATTTTCTCCTATCTTAATCAGTTTTATCAAAAAATAAAAAAGTTTGAAGATACCTTACCAGCTTCACGTCTTAGCGACTTTATGCAACTGATGGATTTAGAACTTGAGGCCGGAGAAGTGGGTGCTCTACGTTTAGATTTTTCGGATAATGATACAGTTAAAATTATGACCGTTCATGCGGCTAAAGGTTTAGAATTTAAATATGTTTTTTTAGCCAATATCGTTGATAAAAAATTCCCAACCATTTCTCGCTCTGAAAAAATAAGTATTCCTGATAATTTAGTTAAAGAAAAAATTGCTAGCAGCAAGGATGCTCATATTGAAGAAGAACGCCGTCTGTTTTATGTAGCGATTACTCGTGCCAAAGAGGAGTTATTTATTACCGGGGCCAAAGATTATGGTGGGGCACGTGAGAAAAAACCATCACCATTTATTGCTGAGATGGGGCTTGATGTTTTTGAAGTGGGAGCGGATGAAAATTTTTCTAAAAAGTTAGAACTGATTCGTGACCTTGAAAGATTGGATCAAAAAGAACCTGAAAAACCAGAAAAATTAGTACTGCCAGATAAATTTTCTTTTTCACAGTTGGCGGCTTTTTCAACTTGTCCGCTTCAATATAAATTTGCTTTTGTATTAAAAATTCCCGCACCATCAGATAAAGCATCTTTAATTTTTGGTCGTGTACTTCATAACGTACTTCATGATTTTTTAGAACCACTAGAAATAGCGAGCGCGCCACAAGATTCTTTGTTTAGTAAACCAAAAGCCGAGTTAAATGAGAAAAAATTGTTAGCTCTTTATGAAGATAAATGGCAAGCTGATGGTTATGGCAGTAAAGAAGAGCGTGAAAAATATTATCAAAAAGGAAAAACTATTTTAAAAACTTTTTGGCATAATTTATCAGCCGAAGAATTGCCAGAAATCTTATTTTTAGAAAAGAATTTTACTTTTAAGATTGGTGACGGCATAATTAAGGGGGCGATTGATCGCGTTGATAGATTGCCTGATGGAACTTTAGAAATCATTGATTACAAAACGGGAAACCCTAAAGAAACTCTGCAATATGCCGATAAGCGACAACTTATTTTGTATAAAATATTTTTGGAAGAATTCTTAAAGATAAAAGTAAGTAAACTTAGTTATTATTATTTAGAAGGAACTTATAAAACCTCTTTTGAAGCTAAAGATAAAGACGTTGAAAAATTACGTCAGGAGGTTTTAGAAGAAATTGCGGAAATTAAAAAAGGTAATTTTCCGCCTAACCCAAGCGAGCTTTGCAAATACTGCGATTTCCGTGATATCTGCCAGTGGCGTTATTAATTAAATTTATGTCTTGGTTTAAATGGCGTTATTTTTTATATTTAGCTCTCATTATTTTGTGGTTTATTTGGTTTGCCAACATGAAAGTTTTGTTTGGCTCAAGTGATATTGCGGTTGATTGTGATAAAAATATTGAAGCTTACCCAGTTGGCATTGTTTTAGGTGCTCGTGTTATTGGGGCTACAGTTATTGATGGTGTTTATGAAGATCGTTTACAAACAGCTATTAATCTTTATAAAAACGGAAAGATTGCTAAGATTTTAGTTTCTGGTGATCACGGACAGGTAACTTATGATGAAGTTAATGCTGGTAAAGATTTTTTAATTAAAGCCGGTGTTCCAGCAACTGATATTTTTTTAGATCATGCTGGTTTTGATACTTATGATTCAATTTATCGAGCTAAATATCTTTTTGGAATCGATAAAGCTTTAGTGATTACTCAAAATTTTCATTTACCAAGAGCTTTGTATTTTACGGAAAAATTAAATATGAAAGCTTTGGGTTGCAGTGCTGACTTACATGAGTACCAAAATATTGGTAATATGGAAAAAAGGGAAATACTGGCGAGAGTAAAAGCGTGGTTTAGTATTTTGTGTAATGCTCATCCAAAATATATGGGGGAAACTTATGATATAACTGGCGATGGTCAGAAAACTTGGGACCAACTTAGTTATTAATAATTTTATGGAAACAGAACAAAGAATTATCGACCCAAAAGAACAAAGCAGTGAAGACACTTTTGATTTTTCTCTTAGACCAAAAACTTTAAGTGAATATGTTGGTCAAGAAAAAGTTAAAGCTAATTTAGAAATTGCGATTTCGGCAGCCAAGAAAAGACAAGAAGGCATGGAACATGTTTTACTTTATGGTGCTCCAGGGCTTGGTAAAACTACTTTAGCTCATGTGATTGCGAATGAGGTCGGAAAAAATATTAAAGTTACTTCTGGTCCAGCGATTGAAAAGAGTGGCGATTTAGCGGCTATTTTAACTAACTTAGAAGAGGGTGATATTTTATTTATTGATGAAATTCATCGTTTGAATAAAAGTATTGAAGAAATTTTATATCCAGCGATGGAAGATTTTGCTTTAGATATTGTTATGGGTAAGGGGCCAAGTGCTCGGACTTTGCGTTTAGATTTACCTCATTTTACGATTATTGGTGCGACAACTATGGCTAGTTTGTTATCGGCTCCACTTCGTGATCGTTTCGGTCATATTCATCATTTAGATTTTTATGAGTTAAATGAAATGGAAAGAATTATTAGACGCAGTGCTAAATTGCTTAACGTAGAACTTGATCAAAGTTCAGCTAACTTAATTGCTACCAGGTCTCGTAAAACACCTCGTATTGCCAATCGTTTATTAAAACGGGTGCGTGATTATTCTCAGGTTAAAGGTAATGGTTATATTGATTTAAATATTTGCGATGCCGCTTTTAAAATGATGGAAGTTGATATGTTGGGGCTTGATCAAGTTGATAGAAAACTGCTGCTTACTATTATTAATAAATTTAAAGGTGGTCCAGTTGGTCTTAATACTTTATCAGCAGCGACTGGCGAAGATATTGATACCATTGAAAATGTCTATGAACCATATTTATTGCAACTTGGTTTTTTAGACCGGTCACCTCGCGGACGAGTCGTTACAGAAAATGCCTATAAACATTTAGGCTTAGAAAATATAAGTTAATTCGGTTATGAAATATAGTTTAAGCGATTTTGATTTTAATTTACCATTAGATTTAATTGCTCAAGAGCCAGTAAATCCTCGTGATGCCGCTAAACTTTTAATTGCCCATAAGACAAATAAAAAATTAGAGCATAAAAAATTTTCTGATATTGTAGACTATCTTAAGAAAGGTGATATTTTAGTGGTTAATGATTCTAAAGTTTTTCCGGCTCGTTTATTTGGCACTAAAAAAAATACCGGCGGAGTGGTAGAAGTTTTTTTGCATAAAAAATTATCAGAAACTACTTGGGAGTGCTTACTTGGTGGACGTGTTGGTGTTGGTTTAGTTATTGAGCTGGCTAAAAATTTTGAAGCGACAGTGTTAAATAATAATCAAGATGGCACTTGGCAAGTAGAATTTAATAAAACCGGCGCCGCTTTTTTCTCCGCTATTTCTAAAATTGGACATTTACCCTTACCACCATATATTAAAAGATCGAAGGATCAAAAAGAAGATAAACGAAATTATCAAACAGTTTATGCTGATGATAAAAAAGTCGGTTCAGTAGCAGCACCAACCGCTGGCTTGCATTTCACGCCACGCTTACTTAAAAAAATAAAAGCCAAGGGGGTTATTATTGAGAAAGTAACCTTGCATGTTGGACTGGGAACTTTTTCGCCAGTTAAAACCGAAAATATTTTAAGCCATAAGATGCACTCTGAGTTTGCCGAAATCAACAAGTTAACTATAAAACGTCTCAAAAAAGCTAAGGCTAGTGGACAGAGAATTGTAGCTGTTGGTACAACAAGTGCCAGAACTTTGGAATCATGGGGGCGAGCCGGTTTTACTGACAAATATTCTGCCTGGACAGATATTTTTATCTATCCGGGTTATAAATTTACCGTCGTTGATGCTCTAATTACTAATTTTCACTTGCCAAAATCAACGCTTTTAATGCTAGTTTCGGCTCTAGCGGGTAAAAAATTTATGGAAAAAGCTTATAATGAGGCAATTAGCCATTCATATCGCTTTTTTTCTTATGGTGATGCGATGTTTATTTGCTAATATTTAATAAAAAGTATTTTAAGTTTAGGGCTTTAGAGCGGAGGTTTGCTTTTTTTTATTTTTAGTGTTAGAATAGACAACAGTTCGGTGGAATTATTGTCTTTAATTTAAGCAAAATTACACCACTTTAGTTCTAGATATTCTATGTTTAAAAAGATTTTTTCGCTCTTACGAGAACTTGTTAAGTTAGCGGCCATTGCCTTAGTTATTATTGTTCCGGTCCGCTATTTTTTAATTCAACCATTTTACGTTAAAGGTACTTCAATGGAGCCAAGTTTTCATAATTATGAATATTTGATTATTGATGAACTTAGTTATCGTTTTCACACACCGCAAAGAGGTGAAGTAGTGGTTTTCCGCTACCCACGTGACCCACAAGAACATTTTATTAAAAGAGTTATTGCTTTGCCGGGTGAATCAGTTGAGATTAAAAATAATCATGTTTATATTTATAATACCGCACATCCAGATGGTTTCGTTTTAAACGAAACATATTTAGATCCTAATGAGATAACGGTGGCTAATAATGAAAATAAAGTTACTTTGAAGGATAATGAATATTTTGTTTTAGGTGATAATCGTGATGCGTCTCAAGACTCCCGTATTTTCGGCGCCGTTGATAGAAGTTTTATTACTGGTCGCGTTTGGTTACGTGGTTTACCAATTAATAAAGCTCAAGTTTACGCTCAAAATAATTTACCAAAATATTAATTAATATGCCAAAGCAAAAAACTACAGCTGCTGTTAAAAAACCAGCTGTCCATGCTACTAAAGAAGTGGCTGGTGCAAAAAGAGTAGAGAAAAAAAGCGCTAAAGTAGTGGCTCGTCTTTTAGGTTTAAAAGATTATGTAGCTGCTGATTTTTTAAATTGGGATTTAGCTCAAACTAAAGCTTGGGAACTCGCTCGTATTTTTGGTTTTTCTGCAATTAGAACCCCACTGATTGAAGATTTTGATCTTTATAAAAAATCAACCCGAAAGAACTCAGATAAAGAATTTTATTTTGTTGATTTTGAACGTGGTGAAAAAGCAGTTTTACGTCCTGAACTTACTCAAGGAATGATTCGTTCTTATTTAGAAAATAAGATGGAAGAACTTCCTCAACCAATTCGTTTATTTTCAGTTGGTCAAGTATTTCGTCAAGAAAAAATGCAAAATGGTCGTTATCGTGAATCAACTCAATTTGATTTAGAAATTATTGGTGAAAAAAAACCAATGTCTGAGGCTGTTTTAATTAATACTGCTTATAGATTTTTTAAAGAGTTAGGTGTTAATGTTCAATTACAGATTAATAGTTTAGGTGATGCTGATTCTCGTAAAGAGTTTAATAGTAAGCTACTTGCATTTTACAAGGAACGCGGACGAAGATCTAAACTTTGTAACCATTGTAAGAAAAATTTAGGTAAGAATTCTTTAGCCCTACTGGATTGTCGTGAAGATTCTTGCGTGAAGATAAGAGAAGGCGCTCCACAAATTGCTGATTATTTATCAGCCGCTAGTCGTGAGCATTTTAGTAAAGTTTTGGAATATTTGGATGAACTTGGCATTCCATACAACTTTAATTCCTATTTAGTTCGTGGTTTAAGTTATTATAACGATACAGTTTTTGAATTCTGGCCAGTGGGAGATGATGGTGTAGCTAATAGTAAATTAGCTTTAGCCGGTGGTGGTCGCTGTGACTCTTTAGTTGAGAGTTTAGGTGGTAAACCAACTCCATGTGTTGGACTTGCTATCGGTTTAGAGAGAGTGATGATTAAATTAAAAGAGAAAAATTCAATTGCAACTTATGCAGATGAAGAAGAATTAGTTTACATTGCTCAAATTGGTGAACAAGCTAAAACTAAAGCGTTACTTCTTTTTGAAGAACTTAGAACCGCGGGCTTTAATGTTAGACAATCTTTTTCAGTTGATAGCTTAAGAACTCAAATTGAAGAAGCTAATGCACTGAAGGCTAAAATCACTTTAGTATTGGGTAAGAAGGAAGTAATGGATGAAACAATTTTAATGAGAGATATGGAATCAGGTGTTCAAGAAATTGTTGCCCAGAAAAAGATAAAAGAAAAATTAGATAAGAAAATAATTAGAAAGGTGGGTGTTATTTATGGCTGATTTAAAAAGAAAGTCTGGAGAGAGTTTTGAAAGCTTCTTACGTAAATTCAAGAAGTCTTTAAAGAACGGTAAACGTTTGGAAAAGGCTCGTGAAAAACAACACTTAGTTCCTAAAAAAACTAAGCGTCAACAAAAGAAGTATGCTCTTACCAGCATCAAGATTAAAAAAGAAAAAGACTTCTTACGTAAAACTGGTAAGTTACCAGAAGAAGAAATGAGAAGATAGTCTATAAAAAAGAACTCCATTAATTTGGAGTTCTTTTTTTTATTTATTATTTATTCCTGGAATAAATCTTTTAATATTTTCGAGAGTGGATTTTTTAGCATACTGTTTTATGTGATCACGAGCTCTTTTAGTTTTAGCAAATTTTATCCAATCTTTACTTGGGTGCTGACGACTTTTTTCTAAAACAATTTCCACTAAATCACCATTTTTAAGTTCCTGATCTAAGCGCCCTAAACGGTCGTTAATAATGGCGCCTGAAGCGTGATTACCAATATTGCTATGAACTGCATAAGCAAAATCAATTGGGGTTGAACCTTCAGGTAATTCAAACACATCACCTTGTGGCGAGAAAACAAAAATACGATCACGAAAAACATTTAGCTGAACATTTTTAATAAATTCAGAAGTGTTAGTAATTTCTTTTTGTACATCAGCAATTTCTTGTATCCAATGTGGTTGTTTTTCAAACTCTTTATTATTCTGGGCTTTATAATACCAGTGAGCCGCAATACCATAAACCGATTCTTCATGCATTTCTAAAGTTCTAATTTGAAATTCAACGGCTTTACCTTCGGGGCCAAAAACAGTGGTGTGTAATGATTGATAACCATTTGGTTTAGGCACAGCAATATAATCTTTAAAACGATTTGGTTTTGGTTTCCATAAAGTGTGAATAATACCTAATACTTTATAGCAATCATTTACATTATCAACGATTAAACGCAGAGCAAATACGTCATAAATTTCATCAAAGCGACGATTTTTATTTTGCATTTTTTTCCAAATACTGTAGAGATGTTTGAAACGAACTTCGATATCATAGTTGACTTTTGCTTCTTCAAGACGTGGAGTTAAAATATTTCTAACCTTTTGAAAATATAAATTTCGTTCAACTTTTTTTTCAACTTCGTATTCTTGCTCTAAACTATTAAATTCTTCTGGATATAAAAATTTAAAACATAAATCTTCCATTTGCCATTTTAAGCGCCAAATACCGAGCATTCCGGCGATTGGAGCATAAATTTCTAGAGTTTCTTTAGCAATACGACGTCTTTTGTCGTCAGGTAAAGATTCAAGAGTGCGTAAATTATGTAAGCGGTCGCAAAATTTGATAAAAATAATTCGAATATCATCAGTCATCGCTAAAAACATTTTTTTAAGATTTTCTCTGTAGCGTTCAATACCTCGATATTTTAATTTTCCTAGTTTGGTGACGCCTCGAACTAAATTAGCGACATCGGTGCCAAAGTTTTTTTCGACATCTTCAATTGTGCATTCAGTATCTTCGGGAACATCATGAAGTATACCAGCGGTAACAGTGGCTAAGTCAGCCTTCATTTCGGTTAGTAAATAAGCAGTATGGAGAGGATGATTTATGTAAGGTTCGCCATTTTTTCTTACCTGACCACGATGAGCCGCTTCAGCAAAATCATAAGCCAACCATAAAATTTCCGCATCGATTTGTGGATGATTTTCTTTGAATTTTTTGACGATGCGATCAATAGTCATATCTTTTTATTTTTATCATTTTCTGGTATAATTATTATAACATAATAAGAAAGATTATTATAAATAAATGAAAAAAAGTTTAACTTCTTTTTTAAAAAAATTTGGTCTGCCGCTTGCGGTATTTTTGGCCAGTTTTTTGTTAATTGGAACCGCCTTTGCAGCGGGAACGCCTGATGTTGGTGTCGACCAAGTCGGTGCTAATCTGAATTTAGGTAATACCTCTCCAATGGTAACGGTGGTTCGAATAATCCAAGTCTTGTTAGCTTTTCTTGGATTTTTAGCGGTGTCAATTTTTATTTATGCTGGTTTTTTATGGACGACTTCTGGTGGCAGCGAAGAAAAAATCACTCAAGCTAAAAAATTAATCAAAAATGCCATTATTGGTATCATTATTATTTTGTCATCTTGGGGTATTACGGTCTATGTTTTAAATAAAGTCCTTGGAGTTACAAATGGTAGTGGCATTTCCTCTTTAACTTCAAAAGTTAACAATACTCGTAATTTAAGTTTAGGAACTATGGGTTCCTGTTCAATTGAAACAGTTTATCCAGCGCCAAATGCAACTGAGGTGGCTCGTAATTCTAATATTTTAATTACTACTAAAGAACCGCTTCAACTTGATACAATTTGTATTAATAAAAATACTAAATCTCCTTGTACTTGTGATAATACTTCAGCTTGTAATGCTATTAATCCAGCTAATATCCAAGTTTACAAAACTGCTGATGGTAACAATTTAACCACCAATGTTAAAGATATTGAAGTTTCAGTGGCGACCGGTAATAAAACTTTAGTTTTAAAACCAACAGGTTATTTAGGAAATTCAAGTGGTAATGTTGAATATGCGGTTCGTTTAACTAATGATATAAAGAAATTTGGCGGTGAAGCTTTATTTAAGACCTGTTCCTCTGATTTCTTAGAATGGAAATTTGAAACTAATAGCAAATTAGATTTAGAAGCCCCACAAGTTTTAGCTGGCGATATTTTTCCTCCAGTCGATACTTTAGCTGATACCGCTAAAATTAATTCTGAGGCTAAAGCCGCTCAAGCTAAAATTGTAGTAACCGATTGTCCACGAACTCACACCACCGCTGATAAGGTTAGTATTAAGAAAGTTGGGACATCGGTTGAAGCTGATTTTGTAGCCGACCCTAATTACGCAGGTACCATTACTGATTTTACGGTTCAAGTAGAAGGTAATAAATTAAAATTATTTAGTGGCAATAGTTTATTGGGAGCTAGTGATATTGTAGATAATAAAGCCACTTTTGCTGGTTATTTTACGGTTACTTTATCAAGTGTCGTCTCTGGAAATTCTTGGAATTTAGTTATTAGACCAGCGGTTGCAGCCGAAACTTTAACAGTTGGGTCTAACACATATATTTTTGTTACGACTAAATCAAGTAGTGGTAATGAAATTTTAGTTCCAGCTAGTTGTTCTCCAGCAACTATGGCGGTTAACATTGAACTTATTTTAAGTGGCAATGATAATGTTAATGTCAGTGGCTCTGGTGGAACTTTAACTCTATTTGCTAAACAGGTTGGTGTTTCTGGTAACAATATCCTTTTAAATTCTAATGCTCGAGGTTTGGCTATAACTAAATTTTCAGGCGGTGCCGAAAAGAGCGATTCTTATACAATTAAAGGCTTAAAAGATAAACCAATGAATTCAGTTATTCAGGTAAATTTTAATGAAGCTATGAATCCAATGACTTTATCTGGTACAGCCGATGAAGTAAAAAACTCGGTTCGTTTAGTAAATGCTGATAGCACTTCTAAAGCTAATGGCGAAGCTTGTAGTTCAAATAGCAATTGTTTGTCTTATAATTGCCAAGCCAGTGTTTGTGTAGGCAATTATGTTGCTGGTAAATTTTCTTTAAGCAATGCTTATCGAACTTTGGAATTTGTGTCTGATAAAGAGTGTGGTGTAAATAGCTGTGGTGAAAAAATGTATTGTTTACCAGCTGGTAGTCATTTAGCTCTTAAAATAAATGCTGCGAAATTAAAAACTTGTAATACTGCTTCTGATTGTCAGGGTTTAGCACCCTATTCTGATTGTGTAGCGAGCGTTTGTCGTGATGTCGCTAAAGCAATTAATTATCCAGTAGCTGATTCTCTACAATTAAATGGAGCGGTTGATTTAGCTTTTAATTCTTTAGATGGTAATCGTGATAATAAAGCTGATGGACCAGTAACCGCTGTTTACCCTTATTTTATTGAAGGCAGCACCGATTTAACTAAACGTGATGGTTTTGAATTTTCTTTCTGGATTAGTAATGAAACAAATTCAGTTCCACCAAGTATTTCCTTAACATCGCCACGACTTGAAGAAGCTGGGGTTAGAGTTATGAGCCCAGTGGTTATTAATTTTAACGATTTAATGATGAATAGTACTCTAAGAACTGGTAGTTTGTTTATGAATAATGGTTTGACTAATACTGAACATAAATTAATTAATTTACGTAGTTCATCTAATAGTCCTTTGGGTTATTGGATTGAAAGTGAAAATAAAGAACAGGGAACTCCTGATGGCGAACCAGACTATACTTCACTTAAAATTTTACATTCAGATTTTTTTGAAGCGGTAACTTATATTTCTCAAATTGGTTCGGGTGTAAAAAATATTTATCAAAATTGTTTTAAACCAAGTGTTGGTCCTGGTTGTGTTAATTTAAGCGAAACCAATCCTTCTTGTTGTTTTGGTACTGGAACTAATTCTTTAAACAATAGTGGTAATTGTAATTAATTTTTGTTGATAATTTTTTGATATAAATATGTCTAATAAACTTAAAAGCTTTTTAATTTTATTTTTGCTCTGCGGGTCAATGTTTTTGCTTGTCCCTCATTCTTTTGCCGCTACGGTTAACACTGGGGCAGCTGAAGTTGGAGCTAATCTTAATTTAGGCGATCAAAGTCCTTATAAAACAGTAACAACTATTATTAATGTTTTAATGGGCTTTCTTAGTTTATTAGCTCTTTGTTTAATTCTTTGGGGTGGTTTTATTTACATGACCTCAAATGGTAGTGAAGAAAAAATTGAACAATCTAAGAAAATTTTACGTAATGGGGCAATTGGTTTAGTAATTATTTTGTCAGCTTGGGGAATTGCTTATTTTATTTTCAGCAAACTTTTAGATGCTACTGGCGGTTCTAGTTCAGGATCTGATGGTTGTACCAGTGGGGCCAGTGTTTATTGTGGATGTGGTGGCGCTCAATCTTGTAATGGTGGTACTTGGGGTCCATGTTTAGGTTCAACTTGTCAACCAATTATTGATAGTAAAACTAGTTGTGATGGTAAGACGGCTGTGGCTTCTTGTCAGGCTGATAATGCTTTGTGTGGCAGTGATTATACTTGCGATGCCACTGATTGTTTATGTAAACCAAAGGCTAGTTTAGGTGATTCTTGTAATGCCAGTACTTCTGGTGGAAAATGTACTGCCGATGATAATTTATGTGGTCCATATTTAAAATGTGACCCAAATTCTTGTACTTGTGCTGGCTCTCCAGTAATTACTGGTATTAGTCCAGCTGGTGGCTTTTGTCTTAATGATCAAAACCGAGCTTGTAATTTAGACTCTGATTGTTTGGGTGGTGCAAAATGTGATTCTTCAACTCCAAATGGAACCACTAATAATTTTATTACTATCTATGGTTACAACTTTGGTACCAGCTCTGAATCGGAAATCGCTGGTACTGGTCAAGTTATTTTTAATGGTGCTAGTGCTGGTCAGGCCAGAATCGCTAATTCACCTAAACTTTTAAATCCAACTTGTGTTAAATCTTGGACTGATCGTCAAATTATCGTAGCGGTTCCTGGTGAAGTAGTTACTGGGCCAATAACAGTTAAACGTGATAGCGTCACTGGTAGTAGTGATACTACAAATGATTCAGTTGGTCCTAAAATTGCTGATTTTGTAAAAAATGATATTGTTCGTCCAGGTTTATGTCAGATTAGTCCAACCCAAGGTGCTTTGGGTGCTAAAGTTGGTTATCAAGGGATTAATTTAAAAGATAGTGTTGCTTATTTTGGTGAATACTCAAGTGCTTATAAAGGTATTAATTCAACCTTCTTAACTGATAATTTGTCGGGTCAAACTTTAGCTCCTAGTATTGTTCCAGGTCAAACCACAACTTTCGTTGAAAAAACAACTACTGGAGTTACTCAAAAGAGTAATGCTTTGACTTTTATAAAAGAAAAAGAAGCGGAAGCCGGTCCTTATATTTCATCTTTTTATCCAGCCTCAGGTGCGGCTGGTCAATATATTACTATTTTAGGTAGTGGTTTTGGTAACTTAAGAGGTAGCCGCCAAGTTTTCTTTGGTGATAAAGAAGCTTCTTATGCTTTCCCAGATGCTTGTGCAAATGCAATTTGGACTAACAACCAAGTAGTTGTTAAAGTCCCTGATGGTTTAACTGCAGGTAATTATTCTATTAGAATGAATCTTGGCGATACTACTATTAATACTGATTTACTTAGCCCAAATAATACTTTTAAATTTAATCCAGCTGAATCTTTAAAAACTAGTTTGTGTAAAATCGATCCAGCTCGTGGTCAAATTGGTGATAAGGTTAGTTTATGGGGAGAATATTTTGGTACCAATGGCACTGATGCTTTAGTTGTCTTTAGTCGTGGTATTAGCACTTCTTCCAAAATTACTAAAGAAGGTACTGCTGATAAAATTCAAACTGTAGTTCCAGTAAGTAATACTGGTGTTCAAGCTATAACCGGACCAGTTCACGTGATGAAAAATGGTGAATGGGGTAATGAACTTAATTTTACAGTTGGTAAATGTACTAGCAATGCCGAATGTAATTCTTCAAGCCCAGTTTGTTGTCCAGGCAATACTTACAAAACTGGTTCTTGTGAATCAAATTTATTATCTTGTTATTTTGAAGTTCCTAATTCAGTTTATGAAACTAAATTTAATACGGCTTTAGCTGGTTCAACTACAGATACTCAATTTGATAGTTGTATTGCGATGGCTTCTTTCTACAAAGGTTGTCAGACTGGTCAATTCTGTCCAAATTCTCCAGGTAAATGTTCTCCATTTAATCCAATTGAACCAATTGTTTTAGGCGATTGTGGTAGTGCGACCTCAGAATGTGGTGCTTTAGATGCTTGTAAAGATTCGACTAACACCTGTGTTTATAATAAAGCTAAAGATGTTTGTCAGACTAAACAATGTATTTTAGAAAACGAACTTTCTTATTCTTTAACCACTCAAGTAGCTGGAAAAAATGTCGTTACTAATTATAAGGGAACAGTTAGCTGTCGGTCTTATAAAGATAAAGTAACTAATAAAAATTATTTTGTTAAACAACTTAAAGTTAATACTTCTTGCCCAGCTGGTTATACTAATGTTGGTGATGGTTATTGTGTAAATACTGTTCCAGTTGCATGTGACCCATGTCCAACCGGTTTTTCATGCAATGAAGATGGAAACTTAACTGATGATTTAGGTGTTTGCGAATCAACCAAGATTTGTGGTACGGGTGCTTCTTGTGGACTTAATCCAAGCAACTCAACTAAATATTCATGTCTTAAGATTCAAAATAAATCTTGCGATTGTTGTTGTGAAATCGGACAAGATACTCGTGATTGTTGTGCTCCACTTAAATGTGCCGGTACTTGCGGTAGCGATACTTCTGATGATGGCGTAGGTTATGGTAGTTGTTCCGGATGTTCGGCAGTTGGTTCAACTCAAGCGGCCCATGATGCTGCTTGTAACTGTAGTACTTCTAGTGGAAAGATTTGTGATACTTCTAAATCAGGCGGTGTTTGTACTGACTGTGCCTCACTTGATGAAGCTGGTTGTTCAGCTCATCCTGAACAATGTTGTTTCGATTCTGCTAAAGGCGTTTGCCAAGGTGGTAACGGAACCATTCTTCCGGGTGGTAAATGTGCTTATTATGATTGTGATGCGACCGATAAAGCAACTTGTAATCAAACAGCCACAACCACTGGTCAATTCTTGGCCACTTCCACTTGTGTGACAAATTGTGCTAAAAGTTCTAAAACAATTTGTGATTTAATTGGTGCTGACGCTGATAAATGTTCACTACAAAATAATTGTTGTTTTGATAGTAAGAATAACACTTGTACTGATGGCACTGATAAATTAAATGTTGGTGGTATAAAATATTGTGCTTATTATAATTGTGATATTTCCAAAGAAATTTGTGGTAATACGGCTAGTACAACGGGAGATATTTTAGGTCTGGGGGCTTGTAATAAAGCTTGTTCGTCTAACCCAACTTTACCAGGTCTTACTTGTGGATCATCGGTTGTAAATTCTTGTGATACTAGTTTCTGTGGAGATCCATATAAATGTTTGTCGGGTTCTGGTTCTGGTCCGTCTGCTCAAGATTGCGGTACTTGTTGTTGTACCCCAGGTTCTAAATCTGGCGACTTAACTTGTATTGCGGATCAAGGTAGTTGTACTGGTGGTAGTCGCGGTTTATTCTGTGGATGTTCTTCTGATACCCAGTGTGGTAAAGATTCTCAAGGTTGTGGTAGTGATACTTGTTGTTATGGCCGTCCAATGGTTGCTAGCACCGAACCTAAAAATAATGCTAAAAATGTTTGTCGTAATCGTCAAATTGAAATTAATTTTAATCAAGAAATGAATATTGGAACTCTCGCTTCTAATATTTTATTAGTCGAAGAGAAAGCTTATGGCACCGATACTTGTGCCGGTGGTACTACTTTAACTTTGGGTAATTATAAACCTAAGACAACTAATTTCTTTGCTAGATTATTCCAAACAATTACTGGCAACTTTAAGAGATTATTTAGTGGTTCAATAAATAACACAGCGATTGCGGCTGAACCTTCAGCTGATAAATTATATTGTGTTACTCCAATTACAGTTGATTCAAAACAGAGTTATTATAATGGTGCGACTTCAACTAAAGTTTATATTCAACCTCAAAAATTATTATCACCTCAAACTAATTATTTTGTAGTTGTAAAAGGTGATGAGAATTTAGATAGTAATTCAGGTGTGATGAGTATTAATAAAGTTGGTTTAAATGCTTCTAATTCCAGCCCAATTCCAACTATTGTTAATTCTTCTAAAGCCGTATTTAATGGAGTATCTTTTAACAACGCTTATGCCTTTAATTTCACAACCATGGCAGACAGTGGCGGAAAAAATGGTTTATGTACCATAAATAGCGTAGTTGTTAACCCAAGCTCTTTCTTAATTAATGTGGCTGATAATGATACTGGTGATGATAATCCAAGTGATGTGGCTACTTTCAACAAAAAAAATGACAGCGATCGAGCCGTATCAGCTTTTGCTTATAGCGTTGATAATCAATTGTTATATCCAATCTCTGGTTATGCTTGGAAGTGGGATTGGAAGATTGAAGACACTTCAGTTATTAAAAATTTAAATCTTTCCGATCTTAAAGTTAATCAAATTGTCGTTGGGGCGGTTGCTGGGGTGACCGACAAGAGTACTAAAATTACAGCGACAGTTAATATGGATGGTTTCTCAAATGCTATGGTTGATGGAGCTGGTCTTAGTGGTTCCGCCGATGCCTATGTATTTTTATGTGCTAATCCATGGCCTATGGAAAAAAATGGTGTTTGGAATCCTTGGGTTGATACTTGTACCGATGCAAATGGTAATAGTATTTCCGGTTGTACAAATTATAATTATAAATTCTATTATTGTCGTGATGCCGGTGAAGCGGGAACGGCTGATGATTTACCAGCAGTTGCTGATCCAGCTTTAATCTTAGGCTCTTCTGGAACTTTAGTTTGTAGTAATGATGGTAAAGCTTGTAGTGGCGCTGGTTCAGCTTGTGGCACCGGTGGTACTTGTATTTGGAATGTTCTAAAAGAATCTTATTTCTTTAGAGAGGCAATTCCACAATCAGGTGAAATTACCGAAATAAATAGTACGGGAGCTGGCGGATCAGTTGTTATAAAATGGTATACGCCAATTGTTAGTGCTACCAATATTGATTCTTTCAAAATTTATTATGGTTTAGCTTCTGGTAAATCAAGTTCTTATATCACAACTCTTTCAGCCAGTGATACTAGTTCTTGTGTTAAATCAGCTGATAAGTATAGTTGTTCATTTATTATTAATAAGTTAACGGATGGAGAAAAATATTATTTTAAAGTCTCAGCTGTAACTGATAAAAAAGCTGAAAGTCCATTATCTGGTGGCAAAGAAGTAATTCCAACCGATAATACCGCCCCCGCTGCTCCAACTGGACTTAAAGCAGATTTAAGTAGTAATAAATTAACTATAAGCTGGAAGGCTAATACCGACGACGCTCTTTATTATCGTTTATTCCATGGTATTTTGTCAGGTAAAAAGGCCGCTGATTCAGTTGATTCACCAAATAAAGCTACTAGTTTAGTTTTTGATCAAGCTGATTATCGTGCTGGCGATCACTTCTTTTATCTAGCAGCGATTGATAAGAGCGGTAATGTTGGTTTAACCTCCGATGAAATAAAAGTTACTATTCCAGAAAAATAAGGTTAATTAATTTTTAAGATATACGGTCATGGGTGTTAAAACCACTAATTTCAAAAAAATAGGGGTCATCTTATTAATAGTTGGCTCTATTTTTGCGATTTTAAACCAATCTAAAGCGGCTCAAGATTCTGATGCAATTGCAGTTCGGGTTATGCCTAATACTAATCACGATAGTATTGAAACTTGGTATAGCAAGCAAGGTTTTAAAGGTTCACCTCAAAGTTTAATTGTTGATGGTTATGAAGCGATTCGTGATGGACGAACTGTTTTTGTTAATGCTGCCAATGTCGATAAGACTGCTAAAAAAATATATACCAATATTTATTTGATTTCTTATAACCAAGAATCGGAAACTAAAACTATAGATATTTTAGGGCAGTTGGTTTCTCACTGGAAATTTAATAATAATATTGGTGATGCTGGCTCTTGTTCAATTTCAAAAATTAATTGCCAAGCAGATAAAGATTGTTCAAGTGATTATATTTGTTCTAATTCGGGTAATTCTAAAGGCAAATGTATTTTGAAAAATAATAAAAATTGTGTAATTGATAGTGATTGCCCAGTAAATTTATTTTGTGATAATTTAAAATCAAGTGCGATTCGTGATGTTAAACGTTTAGGTGAACTTAGTCAGATAAGTAGTGCTATTGAATCATACAAAACTTTTAATGGCGCTTATCCTAGTTTGCAATCTGGTACCTATGTTTTGGGTAGTAGTATGTCTGTTTGGCCGAGCTGGAAAGAAACTTTATGGGGTCAACTTGGTTTAGGTCAATTACTTGTTGATCCAATAAATAGTTTGGGGTATTGCGACGGTTATGATGCAGCTACTTGTTGGAATAATAAAACTAATACTTTTGTAAATTCTGATTTAACTTTACCAAGCGGCAGTTATAATTTTGTTTACCGAACTACAAAAAATGGAATTAATTATTCTTTATGTTCGGTTTTTGAAACTAAATTTTTAGGTTATGATACTCAGGATAAAAAAATTAGTGCTGGTGCTTGTTCAATCAATGCTAGTTATAGCGGCTCTAGTTTAAATACTGCTCCAAGTATTGTTGGTTCTTACTTAAATGGAGAAGCGGGTAAAGAATTTTCTGGATATATAAAAATTAAAGATAATGAAGGGGATGGAGTTTCTTGGAGTTTGTCAGCTGATCCAGATAGTTTTGCTAGTTGGAGTAAGTCACCAGTTTTACAAGACACAGGAGACTCTAATCAAAAAAAGATTTATGCCGCTACCGCTGGCAGTGTTGGTTCTTATAGTGTTAATTTAACTTTAACGGATAGTCGTGGTGCCACTGCAACCACTAAACTAACTATTAATATTAGTAATACTAATAAACCTAGAATTGAAGCCGAAGATGTAACTTATTTTGTTGATCCAGTGATGCCTTTAAAATATACATTTACGGTTGAGGGTGTAAAATCTAAACCAACTTATAGCATTACTGCTCTTAATCCAGCATTTGGTGCTATTAATAATGCAGTTATTTCGGCAGCGACTAGTAATGCTGGCGTGACCTCGGTTGGTTTAAACAAAAATAAAGTAGAATTTTCAGTTTTTATTCCAAAACCAATGGCTCAAGATACGGTCGTGCCTTTTCGTGTTACTGCTACGGCTAGTGGCGTTACTTCAGTTAAAGATATTAATTTTAATTTAAAAGTTGAGAAACCAAATTTAGATTTTCAATGTGAAAATATTGCTCGTATTGGTAGTACTTATCAAATTAGCGGTACTCCTTGTTTGATTGGAAGTTTGAAAAGTGGTAATCATAGCTTGAGTTATTCAGTTAGCGGTTTATCTGGACTGGCAGTGTTAAATAGCAGCGATAACGCTTATTTAAAAGCTAATGCCGTGGCTCAAACTGAGACTAAAGAATATCCAGTTACAGTAACAGTTGCAAATGAATATGGAGCTAGTACTCAAAAAAGTTTTAATATAAAACTTAATACTTTTTGTGGCGATGGTATAAAGCAATCACCTAATACTGAAGGACAAGGCGGTATTAATAATGATGGTATTGAAGCTTGCGACGGTTCTCAGGGGGTTCAAACTAATGCCATTAGTACTTCTTCAAGTATTCAATATGGTTGTACTACGGAATCTGGTAGCACTTCACCATATCCAATTTTAGACAATAAGCGTTGTGTTTTTAAAGACGCTGATGCTGGTGGTGGTTATTGTGGCGATGGCGTTTGTCAATTTAAAATTAAAGTTGACGGTGTATCAAAAACAATGGAAAATTGTTGGAATTGTCGACAGGATTGTGGTGTTTGTTTAGCAACTCTAGAGTCTAGTGCTGACAAGGAACAAATGACTTATTTTAATAGCAATTTTCTTTATAAGACTTTTAATATTGGTGCCTCCGGAGAAAAAAAAGTTTCTTTAGCACCTGGAAAAAATGTTTTTTCTTTTTGGGCTCAAGATTTAAATGATGATAATTATGGTTTAGCTTTTAAGTTAACGGCTGGGGTTAGTACTACAGCGGAAATTTCTTATGCTAGTGGTACTTTATTTCAAGAATTTAGTACCAAATCACCACTGCCAGAAGGTCGTTTAGCTTGTAAATTTGTGCCTCGAGCCAGCAGTTTAAATTCTCCATCATCGAGCGACTATGATCCATCAGTGATGTCAGATCCTTATTTAAATTGGACTAGTCTGTCTTATGATGATTCTAGTTGGGGTGGAACTTCTGTTAACTCGGCTAAGGATTTTTTTAAGGGAGTGCCTTATGTCTGGGCAACTGGCAGTCATAGCGGAGACGCCGTTTTGTGTCGTTTAACTTTTGATTATAAACCGTATGACATGGCCACTTGTGTACCAAGTTGTGCAGGAAAAGGTTGCGGTTCTGACGGTTGCGGTGGTTATTGTGGTGGTTGTAAAGATACTCAAAAATGTACCGCTGGAAAATGTGTTTGTAAACCTAATTGTGATGGTAATGTTTGTGGCTCCGATGGTTGCGGTGGTGTTTGTGGCTCAAATAACGGAGCTTGTCCTTTAGCTTATGGCAGTGTCTGGTTTAGCAGTAGTGCAACTTCTTTTGGTTGGACATCAGCTCAAACAAGCCAAAAATGTGTTAATGGACAATGCGGTTGTAAACCAGATTGCACAAATAGAAATTGCGGTTCTGATGGTTGTGGTGGTTCTTGTGGTGTTTGTGGTGCTGGTTCTTTTTGTAATGACATAAATCAATGTCAGTCTAAATGTTTTGGTCGTGAATGCGGACCAAATCCAGTTGATGGTAGTTCCTGCGGTACTTGTTCTGGGGGTGCTTGTATCGATGGTCAATGTCCCAGCTCTGATACCAATATTCAAATTTGTGCTGATAACGCTCACACTTCTTATTTTAATGGTTCCAATACAGCCTCTAACGGAAAAGCGATGGTTGGTAATAATTGGCAAAATATTGAAGAGTTTCCAGTAAAGTTAGCTGATCAAAATATCTTTGCGATTAAAGCATCTGATTGGGGTGGCATTCATGGTATGTCAGCGACTTTAAATGTTAAAGTGGATAATGTTACCGTTAAATCTTTAAATACTAGTGATACCAGTGGTTGGTTGTGTAATCGAACCGCTACTAGTGGCTGGACTAATGATTGGAATGCTGACAGTTTGTGGACGCCTGCTGTTTCAATGAATAATGCTTATAAGCCTAGCGGCAATGCTTTATATAGATATGGTATCAGCCAAATTTGGTTAAATGATCCGGCTTATCCAGCCCCTGATTCTTCTTTTTATTATTCTTCCGAAAGCAATCCAGATATAATTTATTGTCGTTATAAATTTAATACTAGTGATATTAAACTTCCATGCACTCCTAAATGTTCTGGTAAATGTTCTGGTCCTGATAGTTGTGGTGGTTTTTGCTATAGCACTTGTCCTAGTGGACAAACTTGTGGCGGTAACACAGCTAGTCCAAATACTTGTGCTGTAAAAACTTGTACTCCTAAATGTGGCGCTGGAGTTTGTGGCGGTAATGATGGTTGTGATGGTATTTGCCCAAATGTTTGTCCTAGTGGACAAACTTGTGGTGGCGCCGGTGTTTACAATCAATGCGGATAAATTTAAATTAATTTTGTTATATGATACAATTAGATAGTAGAAAAAAAATTATTATTAGTGCGGCTATTTTACTTATAGTGGTGTTGCTTGTTGTTTGGTTAATTGTAAAAAATTATCAAACGAAAAATATTATAAGTAAGCCGGGAATAAAAGCGACAACCTCCGTAATTACTAAACCGGAACCTCGGCTTATGACAGATGAAGAAAAAACAGGAGTAGTTGGTATTGATCCGTCTCAGAATGCCGAAGTATTAAATGATCAAGACGGTATATATGCGTATCGTATAAAAAAATAAAAAACTTTAAATAATTATTTTATGTTTAATGACTTAAACCAACCAAATCAACAAGCTGCGGGAACACCGCCAGTTGATGACATCTTTGCGGAAACTGATAAATCAGTCGAAGCTAAAAATTTTTCCGGTTACTATGCAAATACTAACGCAGCACCAACTCCGGGAGTTTCCGCTGAAATAGAAACTCAAAAAGCTGGCTTATCAGCTGCCGAAGATTTACCAACATCTTCTAAAGGTAAGATTTTAAAAGTGGGTTTAATTACTTTACTTATTCTTTTACTTATTGGTTTGTGTTATTTAATTTATGTTAAATTTTTAACTGGACAAGAAGAAGTTCCAGTTGTTAATACTCCAGTTGCTACAACAACTGAACAAACTCCAGTGGCCACAGTCACTCCCGTAATTACTGAAGTTCCAGTTGTTACTTCAACTCCTGAAGTAGCTACTTCTACAGATACTACTTTAACTGACACTGATAGTGATGGTTTAACTAATGAAGAAGAAGGTATTTTGGGAACTGATATTAATTTAAAAGATACTGATAATGACGGTTTATCTGATTATGATGAAGTTAAACTTTATAATACTAGTGCTTTATTAACTGATACCGATAAAGATGGTTTACCAGATTATGATGAAATAAAAATTTATAAGACTGATGCTAATAAAGCTGATACCGATGGCGACGGTCACAGTGATGGCGAAGAAGTTAAAAATGGTTACAACCCTTTAGGGTCTGGTAAAATGGTAGATGCTAGTAAAGCTACTAGCACCACTAGCGTAAAATAATTAGTATGGAAAAAAATCTGGATAATAATAAGGCTAAGAAGTCGGGTAGGAAAGTTTCTTTAAGCCTTCATGTTATGCCTCAAGGACGTGAGTCAACTGATGTCCGTGTTTTTAGTTGGTTAACCGGTGGATTACTTATATTGGTTAGTTTGATTATTTTTTTGATGTTGTATGTTTAAATCTAATAAGCCGAAAGAACTTATTTCTGAAGATAAGACCGAAGATAAAATTAGTCAGGATTTTATTACCCATAATATGCCAGCGCCCCACTTATTTTCTGGGCAGACTTTTTCAAATGGAGCAGTAGCTAAAACCGATAAGGCAATTTTAATTTCTGGCGCTGAAAAACATCATAAAGTCGGCATACTTATTATAATCGGTGGTTTAATTTTAATTGGTGTTTTGTTTTATTTTGGTTATGCTTATTTTGTTAAACCTCTGCTTGCACCCAAAGAAACTGCTCCAGTTACTAATGTAGTTAGTGATGAAACACCGGCAACATCCACTCCTCAAGTAACTGAAAACATTTTACCAACTGAAAGTATTGCCACTGAAACTCCAGTAATCTCAACTTCAACTAGTGAAACAGCCTCATCTTCAGAAACTATTTTCCCAGAAGAAACTCAAGTTGTGACTTCAACCGTGGCCGTTTCAACTGTTGATTCTGATGCTGATGGTTTAACGGATGCTGAGGAAAAAATAATTGGTACTGATCCAAATAAAGCTGATACTGATGGTGATGGTTATTTAGATATTGCTGAACTTAAAAGTGGTTATGACCCTTTAGTTCCTAGTGGAAAAATCACCGATGCTTCTAAAATGTTAAGTTATAAAATTGATACTAAAACTACAGTTATTTATCCCGCTGCTTGGGAGATAACTAGAAGTGATATCAACAGTACTGTTATTTTTGCTGATTCTGATAAAGCTTTTATTCAAGTTACTTATCAAGATAATCCTGGCAAAATTGCGCCAAATGTTTGGTACAATCAACAATTTTCTGGTTTAAATCCTGGTGAAACAGTTAGTGGTGACACTTGGCAGGGGATTTATTCTCAAGATGGTTTAGCTGTTTATGTGTTCAATAAAGATTTTTCCAAGATTTATAGTTTTTCTTGCTCACCACTTACTTCAGATAATAGTAGTGTTAGTCTGTTTCACTTAATGATTAAAACTTTAATTATTAAATAGTACTTTAAATAAAAAAAGACTTACTAATTTAGTAAGTCTTTTTTTATTTTTTTATTTGTTTTTTAGAACAATATCAATTAAACCATATTTTTTAGCTTCTTCGGCGACCATCCAATTATCACGGTCACTATCACGTTCTACTTTTTCAGTTTTTTGTCCAGTGTGTAATGCTAAAATTTTATTTAATTTTTCTTTAGTTTTTAGAATGTGTTCCGCTTGAATTTTAATATCAGAAGCTTGACCTTCAGCGCCACCCATAACTTGGTGAATCATGACTTCACTATTAGGTAGAGCCATTCTTTTACCTTTAGCTCCGGCGGCTAGCAATACTGAAGCCATGGAAGCGGCCATACCTAAACAAATAGTGGAGACATCAGCTTTAATAAATTGCATGGTGTCATAAATAGCGAGGCCAGCGCTAACAGATCCTCCAGGAGAATTGATATAAAATTTAATATCTTTAGTTTTGTCTTCAGCATCTAAAAATAATAGCTGAGCAATAATATTATTGGCAACATGGTCGTCTATGGCTTCACCTAAGAAGATTATACGGTCTTTTAAAAGACGGGAATAAATATCATAAGCGCGTTCCATTTGACCTTCTTTTTCAATAACTGTAGGGATTAGTGGCATATTTTTATTATTTATTTTAGTTTATATTGGATTAATTATAGTTAAAAGCAGCTAATTTGTCCAGATGTTAACAAATATGGCTTTTACCCATTGATTTTTTATAGAGTTTATTCTAAGATTTAAAAGCAAAACGTTGTAATTCTATCGTTTCGCTTTTTAATCTTAAAACTTATATGAAAATTCAGTCAAAGGGCTTATTTTCTTCAAAAAAGGCTCATTTACGGTTCACACTTTTACTAATCTTAATCTTTGCTGGTGTTTCTTTCTTGGGAAGTGCTGGTAATTATTACAATCAGTTCTCAAATGCTTTAGCTAAGAAAACTGGTAACGTGGTTGTTTTACCTCGTACTGAAGAAATCCCTTTTGTTTTAGGGCTTGATTTACAAGGAGGTACTCAACTTACTTACGAAGCTGATGTAAAAAACATTCCAGAAGCTGATAGAGCATCTTCTTTAGAAGGTGTTCGTGACGTTATTGAACGTCGTGTTAACTCTACTGGTGTGGCTGAACCAGTAATTCAGGTTAATCGCAGTATGAGTGGCGATTATCGTGTTATTGTTGAACTTGCTGGTATTAAGGATGCCAATGAAGCGATTAAGATGATTGGTGAAACTCCTTTATTAGAATTTAAAGAAACTTCATCTTCTACTCCAGTTGTAACAGGTAGCGGCACAACAACCGCGGCTGTTAACTTACAACAGACTTGGATAAATACTGAACTTACTGGTAAAAATCTTAAGAGTTCAACTTTAAAGTTTAATCAAAATGATGGTACTCCAGAAGTAGCTTTAAAGTTTGATGAAGAAGGGGCTAAGATGTTCGAAGAAATTACAGGACGTAATATTGGCAAGGATATTGCTATTGTGTTAGATGGCTATCCAATTAGTATTGCTGGTGTTGATGAAAAGATTCCTGGTGGAGAAGCAGTTATTTCTGGTAAATTCACAGTTTCTGAAGCTAAATTATTAGTCCAAAGACTTAATACCGGTGCGCTTCCAGTACCGATTACTTTAGTGGCTCAACAAACAGTTGAAGCTAGTCTAGGTCAACAATCAATTGATAATAGTATGAAAGCGGGTGTTGTTGGTTTCTTGCTAGTTGCCTTATTCATGATTCTTTATTACAGACTTCCAGGTCTTATCTCAGTTGTTTGTTTAGGTGTTTACGCTTTGGCAGTTCTTGCTATCTTTAAAGCAATGCCTTGGTGGATGACAGCCGTGTTCTTATTATCTCTATTTGCGTTATTTATTTATGTCTTTAGAGAACTTAAGATTTTTGATGGTATTTTATCTGTTGGTTTATTCTTGGTTGTGTTTGTCTTCTTAGGCTACTATGCTCATACCGCTGTAACTTTAACTTTAGCGGGTATTACAGGTTTCATTCTTTCAATTGGTATGGCGGTTGATGCTAATATCTTGATTTTTGAACGTATGAAAGAAGAGCTTCGAGCTGGTAAGCCACTTGATATTGCCGTTGATGAAGGATTTAAACGTGCTTGGCCATCAATTCGCGATGGTAACACTACAACAATTTTAGTTTGTTTCGTTTTAATGAGTTTTGGTACTGGTTTAGTTAAAGGTTTCGGAGCTACCTTATTCTTAGGTGTTGCGATTTCTATGTTAAGCAGTATTGTTATTACAAGTAGTGTAATGAAAGTATTTGTTGGCAAATTCTTAGCTCGTCACCCTTGGTGGTTAGGCGTTAAAAAAATTAATAACTAAGCTTCATTATTATTATAACTTTATGATTAATTATCAAATTATTAAATATCGCAAGCTTTGGCTTATAATTTCTGGGGCAATGGTTGTTCTGTCGATTGTAGCCTTATTAACTTGGGGTTTACGGGCTGGTTTAGACTTTACTGGTGGTAGTTTGCTTGAAGTTAAAATGGCTGGTGGTCAACCAACTGTTGCTCAAGTTCAAGATGGCTTAAAAGGAGTTGGGGTTAGTAGTTTAGTTATTCAACCAACTGGCAGTAATTCAGTTATCTTACGTTTTCAAGAAACTTCTCAAGAAAAGCATTTAGCTGTTGTTGATGCTTTAAAGAAAATGGAACTAGCTAAAGGTGGTATGACTGAGGTTCGTTTTGAATCAATTGGTACCTCCGTTGGTGCAGATTTAAGAAGTAAATCTTTCTCAGTAATGTCTTTAGTTTTACTTATTATTATTCTTTATATTTCTTTAGCGTTTAATAAGGTTTCTAAACCAGTTGTGTCTTGGAAGTATGGTCTAATTGCTGTTTTAGCTCTATTCCACGATATTATAATTACTTGTGGTATCTTTGCTATTTTAGGTCATTATTTTGCCGTAGAGGTTAATACACCATTTGTAGTCGCTTTGCTTACAGTTCTTGGTTACAGTGTTCATGATACAATCATTGTGTTTGATAGAACTCGTGAAAATTTACCAAAAAGCCGTGATTCTTTTGCTGATACCGTTAACCATAGTTTAAATCAAACTTTTGTTCGTTCCATTAATACTACTTTAACCGTGCTTTTATCATTACTTGCAGTGTTACTATTTGGTGGCTCTTCAATTCGTGATTTCGTATTAGCTCTTATGGTTGGTGTATTCTGTGGGGCTTACAGTTCATTATTTGTAGCTAGTCCATTGCTTGTTTATTTTGAACAATGGCAAAAAAGAAAATAAAAAATTCTTTATAATAAAAAAGGACTCCGTTTAGGAGTCCTTTTTGATATGTGATATAATTTTGTTATGAAGAAATTTATTTTAAATGTCGGCTCAACTTGGCTCGGAGATTTAGCAATTCTTATTGTTTTGGGGGTAACACCTTTATTTTTTAATTATTTCTATCCAACGAGTATTGATTTAAGTAAAATAGTAATTTTTAAAGTATTTGCTTTATTATTACTTTTTTCAGTTGCTTGGCGTTTGGTTAAATATAAAATTAGTTTTTTTGATGGTGTTTGGAAAAGCTTAATGCCATTTAGTCTTTTATTTATTTTTTTAATTCTTAGTTTATTTTTTTCGGTTGATGTGGCAACGTCTTGGTTTGGTTCTTACACTCGCCAAGAAGGCCTTATTTCTTGGTTATTTTATGGTTTATGGACGCTATTGCTTATTATTCATTTAACCAGTGATGAAAAAATATCAAAATTAATTAAGATTGAATTTTTTTTGAAAGTTATTTCGATTTCTGGATTGCTGGTTTCTCTTTATGCTATTAGTCAGCTGGTAGGTTTAGATTTTATTTCTTGGTCAGAACCAGCTAGTGTTACCGGTCGAGCCGTTTCTTCTTTTGGTCAACCAAATTATTTGGCTTGTTGGTTAGTGATCGTTTTACCTTTAGTCGCTTATTTAATTTCTGTATCTAAAAATAAAATTACTCGTGCATCTTGGTCTGGTGTTTTTATAATTGAACTTTTGGCCTTATTTGCAACGGGTAGTCGAGCGGTTTTGTTTATTTTTATATTGGTTTCCGTTATTTGGTTGCTTTGGTTTAGTTATCAAAAAAACTTACTAAATCGTAAAAAATTAATAATTATTATCTCTGCTGGAGCAATAATTTTAGCTTTGTTTTTAACCTTTTTAGCTCTTAGCAATAAGTCGCGTTTTATAGAATTAACTAATTTTAAACAGGGTAGTGCGGCAGTTCGTTTAGATTTGTGGCAAAACGGAATTAAGGCTTTTACAAAAAAACCAATTTTAGGTTATGGTTTAGAAAATCAGGGCGAAGCTTACGTCGGTTATTATAAGGTTGATGATGCTTTGTTTGCTAGACCAAATTCTTACAGTGACAGAGCTCATAATTTAATTTTAGATATTTTATTAACCAGTGGCATTGTTGGTTTATTAGTCTTTGCCTATTTTATTTATTGGGTATTTATAAATTTAATTAAGACCTTAAAAGATGAAAAATATCGCCATTTAGCCACTTTTTTAATTTGGGCTTTAACAGTTTATTTAGTGTCTTTGTTATTTAATTTTTCGGTAACGGTTACTAATATTTATTTTTGGTTTATTGTGGCTGTATCTTTTGTAGTAACTGGCAAATCTTTATTAGTCTTAAAAACTGAGACTAAAAATTATGATTTAGCTCAAATAATTTTGATTACGGGAGTGGCAATTTTATTTTTGTATGGTTCTTTGGTTGAAATTAAACGCTTAGAAGCTGATTATTATTTTAAAGAATCTTTGAGTAATATAGCTAAATCAGAGTATTTCATGGCTTTAGTTTTTAACGATTATTTAGATAGTACTCATCCTGATCAAATTACTTTAGATTATTATAATCAAGCCTTATCTTTAAATTTTTTAGAACGGCGACCAAGTATTAATAATCGACCAAGTATTTTGGTTATTAATAATTATTTAATTACGGTTGAAAAAACATTATCCAATAAAAATTTTGAAAATAAATTTGTTAAAGCTTTTATTTTAGGTTTTGAGGGGAAGCGATATGATTCGGAAAATTTATTTAATAGTTTAATGACTTTAAGTCCACAGTTACCTAAACTTTATTTAGCTCGTGGTGACGTGCAAATGTTTAATCATGATTATAAAAATGCTATTATAAATTTTGAAAAAGCCGATAGTTTGTTGCCAGATTCAAATTCTGCTTATTTAGGAGTTATGCAAAAAAATAATTTAATTTCTTATAAACAACAAATTGACGCTCATTTAATTTACGTTAAATCATTAAGCAAATAGTTATATGGAAGATTATTTATTATTTGGACCGGTTATTTCTTTGGTTTTTGGAATGTTGATTGGGAGTTTTATTAACTGTCTCGCTTGGCGTTTGTATAAAGAAGAAACGATTTTTGGCCGTTCATATTGTCCTAAATGTCTTGGCAAAATTAAATGGTATGACAATATTCCGGTGCTTAGTTTTTTAATTTTAAAAGGGAAGTGTCGCTCTTGTACTCAAAAAATATCTTGGCAATATCCTTTAGTAGAGCTGATTACGGGGTTATTATTTTATGGCGCCTTTTTATTTTTAGGTGGAAATTTAATCGATTTAATTAGAAGTTTTATTATTATTTCCATTTTAGTTTTAGTCTTTATTTTTGACTTCCGCTGGTATCTAATTCCGGTTTCCGCTCTTCTGTGGAGCACCCCAGTAATTATTATTTTAGGGGCGCTGACTTATCCTTTAAATATCGGCTATTATATTTTTGCTTTAGTTATTACCATGGCCATAGCTACGATTTTCTTTGGTGCCCAGTATTTAATTACCAGGGGTAAGGGGATAGGGGAAGGCGATATTTGGTTGGGAGCTTTTTTGGGGGCCGCTTTTTTTAATTTAAGAGAACTTTCGGTGGCTGTTTTAAGTGCTTATTGTATTGGTGCTCTAGTAGGTATTATATTGCTTATATCGGGTAACAAAAAGTGGGGTAGCAAGCTTCCTTTGGGTGTTTTTTTGTCAATTGGGGCGATAATTGGACTATTTTGGGGTGGGCAAATAGCTAGCTGGTATTTGAGCTTATTTTCACTCTAAAATTGGTTGTGAAAAAAATAAAAATCTAGTATAATAAACCTAAACAAGTAAAGCTCTTTTTGGCTAAGCGGATATTGCTAAAGTTCGTTTTTTTCTTGGTTTCGCTGCAAAAGCCTGAATTTACAAATTATTTATGAGAGATGAAATCATCGCCGGTTTAGATGTCGGCTCAACTGCTATTCGTTTGGTAATCGGCCAAAAAATAGAAACTCCATCTGGAGAAGAATTGCAAATTATTGGTGCAGTATCTTCACCAACTGTTGGTGTTAATAAAGGAGTCGTAAGCAGTATTGAAGAAACAACTTCTTCTATTTCGGCTTGTCTTGAAAAAGCTGAACGTTTAATTGGTGTGCCAATTACTAACGTTTGGGTTAGTATTAATGATCCTCATGTTAAATGTGAACGTAGTAAAGGCGTAGTAGCTGTGTCCAAGAGTGATGGTGAAATTAACGAAGCCGATGTTAATCGGGCGATTGAAGCGGCTCGTGCTTTAGCGGTTCCAGTAAATTACGAAATTTTACATGTTATTCCAGTTAAATTTTCCGTTGATAATCAAACTGATATCAAAGATCCAATTGGGATGAGTGGCATTAGATTGGAAGTTGAAACTTTAATTATTCAAGGGTTATCTACTCAAATTAAAAATTTAACTAAAGCTATATATCGCACTGGTCTTGAAATTGAAGATTTGGTTTTGGCACCACTTGCAGCCTCTGAATCAGTTTTAACTCCTAAACAAAAAGAATTGGGTGTTGCTTTAATAAATATTGGTTCTTCAACTACTTCAGTGGCTATTTATGAAGAACGAAATTTATTACATACAGCTATTTTACCAATTGGTTCTGAACATATTACCGCTGATATTGCTATTGGTCTTCGTTGTCCAATTAATTTAGCGGAAAGAATTAAGAGAGAATTTGGTAGTTGTAATCCAGCTGAAATTGATCGTGAAGAAGAAGTGGATGTTTCTGAACTGGTAAAAGAAGAAGATGTAAATGATGATATTACAATGATTTCTAAATATTATGTAGCGGAAATTATTGAAGCTCGGGTTGAAGAAATTTTAGAAAAAATTGATGCAGAATTTAAAAAAGTTGATCGTTCTGGCATGCTTCCAGCGGGTGTTGTTTTTGTTGGTAGTGGTTCCGAGTTAGTTGGTTTAGTTGATTTAGCTAAGAGAAAATTAAGACTACCAGCTTGTATGGGTGTGTCTCGTAATGTTAATGTTGTAATTGATAAAGTAAAGACTCCAGAATTCTTAACCTCTTTAGGTTTAGTTATTTGGGGAAATCACAACAGCTCAGAAGTTCGCAGTAATAACAATATTCGAAAAAATTTAGAAGGAGCTTTTGGAAAAGCCAAAAATTTCTTTCAACACATCATTCCAAAATAATAAAAAAATTTAGAATATAGAGCCGGAATTATTTTTTATTTCCTATCTATCATAGTTATATGGCCGAAATCAAACCAGAAATTGAAACTTTCGCTAAAATCAAAGTTGTTGGTGTTGGCGGTGGTGGTGGTAGCGCGATTAACCGAATGGTTGATGGTGGTATTAAAGGTGTAGAATTTGTTGCAGTAAATACTGATATTCAAGCTTTGCATTATAATAAAGCCGGTGAAAAAATTCATATTGGAAAAACAGTTACTCGTGGACTTGGTGCTGGTATGAATCCAGAACTAGGAAAAGCAGCGGCTGAAGAATCTGAAAACGAAATTAGAGAAGCTCTAAAGGGTTGTGATATGGTTTTTATCACTTGTGGTATGGGTGGCGGAACTGGTTCTGGTGCTTCACCTGTGGTAGCTAAAATATCACGTGAACTTGGTGCTTTAACTGTTGCTGTTGTAACTAAACCTTTTGCTTTTGAAGGCGGCCAACGTAAAAATATTGCTGATCGGGCTTTTGCCGAACTTGCCGATAAGGTTGATACAATTATTACAATTTCAAATGATAAATTACTTCAAGTAATTGATAAGAAAACATCTTTACTTGATGCGTTTAATATTGCTGACGATGTACTTCGTCAAGGTGTTCAAGGAATTGCGGAAATTATTACGGTTCCTGGTATTATTAATGCCGATTTCGCCGATGTTAAAGCAGTTATGTCTAATGCGGGTAGCGCTTTAATGGGTATTGGTCAGGCCAGTGGAGAAAATAAAGCGATTGATGCGGCTAAAGCAGCCATTAACTCTAGTTTACTTGATATGTCTATTGATGGGGCTCGTGGTATTGTATTTACAATTACTGGTGGTACTGACTTATCAATGAGTGAAGTTAGTGAGGCGGCTAAAGTTATTACCGCTGCAGCTGATGAAGAAGCTAAGATTATCTTCGGTGCTGTTATTGATGAATCCCTTAAAGATGAAATTAAAATTACCGTTGTGGCTACTGGATTTGACGGTAAAGGAAACACTGGTACCCCAAAAGTTGAACCAGCTAAAGCTCCTTCTTATACCTCTAATTCATTTATTGAAGAAACTGAAAGAGAATCAACTCCAGCTTCAGCTTCTTGGGCTGATAAAACTAAAACTAAATTATCAGTTTTCAAAAATACTCCAATTAAACCAATAATTGAAAAGAAAATGGAACAACCGGCTGTAACTAATTCTGATGAAGACGATTTAAGCGTTCCAGCATTTATTAGAAAGAAAATGATGTAATTCTATTTTATTTAAATACTTTAAAAACCAGCTTTTGCGGCTGGTTTTTTATTGAATAAAAAATTTACAATTATTGCAAATTTTTATATAATAAAATTATAATAATAAAAATATGCAAAAAGATAAATTTATAAAAAGTTGGGCACAAATTAAAAAGCATAAAAACTTTATCCTCCCAACATTTTTATTTTTAATTTTTTCAATATTAATTCCAGTAGTGGCTTTTACTTACAATACCCCTTCTAGTTACTCTGGAAGTATAAGTACCGGTTACTTAGCTCCAGCTGGAGTTATTTCTGGACCTATGTTTGCCCCAGAAGCTGCTATGTATAGCGGTACTGCTGCATCATATTATTCAGGAACTATGGGTTTTTGTGTAAAAAATACTTCCTCTAATAATTATTTTGTACCAACTAGGAGTGCTAGTGAACTAAGAGCTTTTTTCGCTGGTCGTCCTTCAAATCTTTATATTATTGGTTGTCTTGGTGATGGTATATGTGATGCAGACGAACCTTGCGACTCAACTGATTGCGGAGGTTGTTCATACTCAGGAGGGGGCGGCGGTGGTAGTGATCCCTGTGGTGGTAGTATGGGCAGTGGATTTTATGCCAGTTGTTATTAGTATAATAAAATTAATTATTTTAATATTTTAAAAGATATGAAAAAACAGGCTAAAATAGCTGTTATCGCCAGTGTAGTCTTTGTCTTAATAGTTATTGCTATTACTTTTATCTATTATTTTCAACTTGGCAAAAATAGACCTCAAAAAATTACACAGGAAGTCATTGATCTTTCGAAACCAGCCCCAGAAACACCAACTTCTACTAATGTTAATCTTGCTTTAGTTACTAGTACTGAAGCGATACCTAGCACGACCGATATAATGACCCGTGAAGAGATGCAAAAAGCAGGCGTATATCATCGGGCTATCTATGAAGTTACAAGAGATAAAGATGGCAAAATTACTTCGGCTAAACTTATTGGCTTAACTGATCCTCAGCCCCTTAAATTCGATACTATGACAGCAGCAGAAAGGGAAGCAAAAGGAATGCCGGCTAATGTTAAAATTCAGGTTCTAGAACGCGATTCTTCCGGAAAAATACTTAAATATCGAGTTATGAAAGATGATAATGATATTATGAAGATGTATTAAGATTATATAAAAAAGCCATTAAAAATAATGGCTTTTTTGTTATTTTAGGTTATATATTGACAAAAAGGCAATTTAGTATTATAATATAAGTACAATTAAAAACGTATTTTAACAACAAAAAACCAAATAATCATGAAAGCATTCTTATTTTCCGCGATGGCCGTGCTTTTCGCAATTGGCTTTATGAGTTGCTCTAAGAGTGACGATATTGTTCCCACGGTTCCGACCGTGACTACTTCACTGGTAGCCGTTGCCATTAACACCGCTGATTTGAGTGGTGAAATAAGCAATGGAAGTGCTGTTATAGATACTAGAGGGTTTTGTTGGTCAACCAGCGAGAATCCTACCCCTAACGATGGTCATGCTATCGTTAGCGGAACAACTGGTACTATGACAACTAAGTTGACTGGCTTAACCGCCAATACGGTGTATTATGCCAGAGCTTACGCTATTAGTAATGCCAGTGTAACTTACGGTAAAACTGTTAAATTTTGGACTTATGCCGTAGTTGACAATAACAATAACGGCTACCACACAGTCAAGGTTGGTTCTCAAACTTGGCTGGTTGAAAATTTAAAGGCAACTAATTATTTAAACGGCGACCCTGTTAATAAAGTAGTAGCCGATAATCGTTGGCTGACTTTAACCACTGGAGCTTATTGTGATTATAATAACTCTAGTGACACGGCTAAGGTCTATGGTCATTTGTATAACTGGTATGCTGCCGTTGACAGCAGAAAGTTTATCAAAGGTTTCCATACTGCCAGCCAAGCTGAATGGACGCAAATGTATAAGTATCTTGGTCAACTTTACAGTCTTACTTTGCCTTATTTAGCCGGTCCTCACATGATGGACAAATATGGCTGGAGTAATCCCAAACCAACCGGTACTATCGACAATGAAACCGGTTTCAGTGCTCTTCCTGGTGGAGGTTTTTCTCCAGACGATAAAGGTAATTTAACCTTTATGTGTTTGCATGAAGATTTTACATCTTGGGCAGCGGATAATTTGGGAGCATCATCGGTTATGGTCGATATCGATCAGAAGAATTGTTTCTTCGAACCGATATATGTTATTGCTAAGTACTGTGGCTTCGGAGTTCGGCTCGTAGCTGACTAGAGGCTGTAATAGATTTATAGATAAAGGATATTCGTAATGGATATCCTTTTTTATTGTTTTAAAATTAAGATATAGCTATTAATTCCATTATTTTCAAGAACACCATCAATAGCGGCTGCTGGCTGAGGCAAACAAGAATCGGTCACTATTAGTAGGGGGGTTTGCCATACCCCTTTATTTAGTAGAGAGGCTTGAGAAGTAATTGTTAGCAGAGGGGAAGGATTTGGGATATTTCCAGGATTTTTTTTAGAAATCATGATAGCTTGCAGAGTTGTTTTAACTCCTTCTCGACAAGTAATTCCGGGGATAGAAATTGGTTCGTAATAAATATTTTTGCCTAAATTATTAATCAGTTGGGTCGCTTTTATTTTTTGATTAGAGACTTCTTTCTTAACTTTCATTAACTTATAGTCATAGTTATAGTAAGGCGTTCCAATATCTAATATTGCTTGGCTATAATTTTTATAAAAATAGTAATCATTTTTTAAAATCGGCCAATCGCTAACGAAAATTAATAATATTAAAAAAGTTAAAATCAGTCCATTAGCTTTGCGTTCGGTACCATATAGCAGAGCAGTAAATAAAATAAACAAGGTTCCGATTTGGCATAGAGCATCTGAGCCAAAATAATAAAGTACTAAAAAATTAGTGAACCAACCACTGGCCGATATAATGATGCCGATAATCAGTAAAAGTAGATAAGTTTTTGAAGGTAGCTTACCTTTCTTTTCTTTAACTATAAAAAGCCAAATAAAAAAAGGAATTACTAAAAAAATTAAACGAAAAAATCCTCCATCTATAGATTCTTTAATTAAAGAAAAAGAAGCAATGGCATATCCTGTTACCATGAAAATTTGCTGGCGGAGGTTACGTCCCGACAGAAGATGTCTAAAAGAAGTAATAAAATAAAAGATTGCGGCTATTAGTAGAAACAGAATCAAAATTGAACCAATAAGAAAAACGATTCGAGGAAAGACTTCCAAATAAGCACCGCCGATATCGGCTGTTGTTAAATGGCCAGCTTGAAAATAAGAATAAATGATTCCAATTGCCGCTTTGGCAATATGGGTATGATTAAAAGAGGAACATGATATGGCTGAGTTATAAGCGGTAACAAAAAAACTAAAAAAAGGCAGGTGATATTTTATAACATAGACTGTTTGTAAAATAAAACCGTAAAGACACATTGCAATCAGGCCGAAGCCAAAATATTTCCAAGGGTAGAATTTAGTTGGTTTTTTTCTTAGTATAAAGAAAATAAGCACTAGCAATGGTAAATAAATAAGAAAAAGAAATAGCTTAGTGCTACTGAGGCCGCCAGCAAAAATATTAACAAGAGAGTGAAGAATATTTAAAAGCATATTGGTAGTTTAATAATATAATAGATAGTAGTTAAAAACAATTTTTTGCCAAATAAAATGTTATAACTATTGACAAAATATCAAATATAAGTTATAATTGGCATAACTAAAATAAGTTAAACCGTTTTTTAAAAACCTATATGTAATGAGAAAATTGTTGTTTTTTTTAGTAATTTTGCTATCAAGTGTAGCTACGTCAGCTAATAAGCTCTCTAGTTATTCAGGCCTTTATTTACCGGTATCACATTGGTCGGTAGATGTTATTGGGGGAGTAAATTTGTTTGATGGGGATATACCTCAAAATAACAGTATTTTGCCTTCTTCATCCTTAAGTACAGCTTTAGGGGTTAATGTTAATTATCAATTTACACCGACATATAGTTTGTTTGTGGATTATAATTATTATTCGATTAAAGCTCAAACTAAAGGTTGGGATATTAGAACTAAAATCCACATGGCGGCCATTAATACCTCGGTTAATTTTGGGAGCCTGCTATTTCCTTCTGATTACTTTAGTTCCAGATTTAATGTCTATGGATCGATTGGCGTGGGGCTAGCTAAGTATTTTTATAACACTGGCTATACAACCCCTCTTGATCACGGAACGGCGGTTACTTTACCGGTTTCTTTGTATTGTATCTACAACGTTTCGGAACACATAGGTGTTGGTCTGAAGTTTTCGTATGTGTCGTTTAACACTGACAACCTTGAAGGCATAACTTACCTTAATTACAAGGGGGTTAGTAATGACTGTATTGAAAGCGGTACCTTCTTTTTAAGGTATAATTTATAAGGAAAAAATTTCTAAAGAAATAAAGCCAATCTATTTAATTAGTTTGGCTTTTTTGTTATTTGGAGAGTGGTTTATTTTTAATTTTAAAATTTTTTGTAAAATTTTTTACCCTGATAAATATTGGTCTATATTTTGTTTGTGGTTTTTTGTACCCGTGTTTATTAGATATAAAATTCCCCACCTTTTATCCACAATCGTTCAATTCATAAAAATATTGTTATTTTTTCCAGAAAATATCACTATTTCATTTTTTCGGTCATTAGTTTACAATGGTGTTACATACAAGATGTAGTGTAACGATTTAAAATAGACCCACTAAATATTGTTATTTCTCCTATTGACGAATTTCAAATCTTTAGGTAATAATACATAATTATGAAATGTCCAATTTGTTATTTTGACGACACAAAAGTGGTTGATTCACGCGTTGCTACTGATGGTTTATCAATTCGTCGTCGCCGCGAATGTTTAAAGTGTGGATTTCGTTTTTCTACCTACGAAGAAGTTGAAATTTTAGATTTAATGATTGTAAAACGTGATGGACGCCGGGAATCTTACAGTCGTGAAAAATTAATTAGTGGTCTTAAAAAGTCATTAGAGAAAAGAGCAGTTACCGAAGATAAGTTTAAACAATTAATTCACGGAATTGAAAGAGAATTACAGAAACTTAAGAAGAGTGAAGTGACTTCTCGTCAAATTGGTCAAATGGTAATGAAGCAGCTCAAAAAAGTGGATCAGGTTGCCTACATCAGATACGCCTCAGTTTACGAACAATTTAAAGATGCTAATGAATTTAGAAAAGAGCTTAATAAATTAATAAAAGAAAAAAAATAATTTAAGTTAATTTTTTAAAGATTGTATATTTGGCCTTGCGCCCTTATAATCTTTAAAACATTAGCAGTTTGTTATGCCGGAAATCATCACACAAATTCGCAAACGTTCTGGGGAAATCGTGGCTTTTGATCGAAACAAAATTACCACCGCTATTAAACATGCTCAAGAAGCTATCTCTGAGCCAGATGATAAATTAGCCGAAGATTTATGTGACAAGATTGTAGCTAACGTAGCTAAGCATTTTCATAAACACACTATTCCGGCCGTAGAAGAAGTTCAAGATATTGTTGAAGCGACTTTAATTGAAAACAAACAAGTAGAACTCGCTAAGGCTTATATTATTTATCGTGACCAACACCGACAAATTCGTGATATCAATAAAGGAACTTCGGATGAAAAGTTAATGGAAGATTATTTGGGTCGGGCTGATTGGCGTTTGAAAGAGAATAGTAATATGAGCTTTTCAGTTCAAGGTTTAAATAATTATATTGCTTCGGCTGTTTCCGCTCGTTATTGGCTTGATAAATTATACCCAGAAAATATTAGAGAAGCTCATGTAAGTGGTGCTTTACATATTCATGATTTAGGATTGCTGGCTCCATATTGCTGTGGTTGGGATCTTAAAGATTTACTTATTAAAGGTTTTCAAGGCGTTCCAGAAAAGGTTCAAAGTAAACCACCAAAACATTTTAGAAGTGCTTTAGGTCAGATTGTTAACTTCTTCTACACTATGCAAGGTGAAGCGGCTGGTGCTCAAGCTTTTTCTAATTTTGATACTTATCTAGCTCCATTTATCCGTTATGATCATTTAACATACAAAGAAGTTAAACAAGGTCTTCAAGAATTCATGTTTAATGTAAATGTACCAACTCGGGTTGGTTTTCAAACCCCATTTACTAATGTTACTTTGGATGTTACTCCATCTAAATTAATTGGTGAAGAAAATGTGATTATTGGTGGGGAGGTTAAAGAAGAAAAATATAAAGATTTTCAAGCGGAAATGGATATATTTAATCAAGCTTTTGCGGAAGTAATGCTTGAAGGTGATTCTACTGGTCGCGTGTTCGGTTTCCCAATTCCAACTTACCAAGTTGATAAAAATTTTGATTGGGATAGAGAATGTCTAAAACCAATGTGGGAAATGACTGCTAAATATGGTATTCCTTATTTCTCTAACTTTGTTAATTCAGACATGGATAGAGATGATGCTCGTTCAATGTGTTGCCGCCTTAGACTTGATAACCGTGAACTTAGAAAACGTGGTGGTGGATTATTCGGTGCTAATCCTTTAACTGGATCACTTGGTGTTGTAACTATTAACTTACCTCGTTTAGGTTACTTATCTAAAGATAAAGAAGATTTTAAAAAGAGATTACTGGCTTTAATGGAAATTGCTAAAGAAAGCTTAGAACAAAAACGTAAAGTAGTTGAAAAGTTTACTGAAGATGGTTTATATCCTTATTCTCGTTTTTATCTACACGATATTAAAGAACGTTTTGGTTCTTACTGGCAAAACCACTTTAATACCATTGGTATTAACGGTATGAATGAAGCTTGTCTTAATTTATTAGGTTCTGATATTGCTTCACCAGAGGGTCATGCGTTTGCAGCGGAAATTTTAGAATTCATGAGAGGCAAACTTTTAGAATTCCAAGAAGAAACTGGTAGCTTGTATAATTTAGAAGCTACTCCAGGTGAAGGTGCTACTTATCGTTTTGCTAAAAAAGATAAAGAAACTTACCCAGAAATTATTTGTGCTAATGATAAAGCAGTTAGAGAAACCGGAATTCCTCCTTATTACACTAACTCCACTCATTTACCAGTAGGCTTTACTCATGATATTTTTACCGCCCTTGATTTACAAGATGATCTACAAACTAAATATACTGGCGGAACAGTATTGCATGGTTTCTTAGGTGAAAGAATTAAGGATGGCGATGCTACCAAGAAGTTAGTTCATAAGATTATTGATAATTATAAATTGCCATATTTTACGATTACTCCAACTTTCTCTATTTGTCCAAAACATGGTTATTTGTCAGGTGAACATAAGTACTGTCCAAAGTGTGATGAAGAAATTGGTTATGCACCTGAGAGTGAAGTTAATGCCAATCGTTTATCTAATACAGAAAAATAATTCACAAACATATTAAAAATTTAAATAACAAAAATAATATGAGCCCAATTAAAACAAACAGACAGGAATGTATTGTTTACAGTCGTGTAGTTGGCTGGATAACTCCAGTACAAAATTTTAATCCAGGAAAAACTTCAGAATACGCTGATCGTCAAACTTATAAAGTTGAAGATTGCGGTTGTTAAATAACTAAAGAGTGAGGAACCTGACGTGGCGAAGGGCCTCCTTCGTATTTCCGAAGGTCAGCCAGTTTGTCCGTTTTTTCCTAGTCTAAATATATGATAATTGGTGGACTTGAAAAAATGACTTTAATTGATTACCCAGGACAACTCGCGGCCATAGTTTTTACTAAAGGTTGTAATTTTCGTTGCCACTTTTGCTATAACCCCCTGCTTGTCTGGCCCGATAGGGAAACAGACGAAAAAAAATATGAAAAGACTTATCCTCTAATTTCAGAGGATGAGTTTTTTCTTTTTTTGAGTAGCCGAAAAGGTAAATTGGATGGAGTAGTTATTACTGGTGGTGAGCCAACGCTTCATCGTGACTTACCTGAGTTTATTGAAAAAATTAGAGCCATGGGTTATAAGATAAAATTAGATACTAATGGTACCAACCCGGAAATAATAAAAAAACTTTTAGCGGAAAATTTATTGGATTATATTGCGATGGATTTAAAAGCACCATTTGATAAATATGAAAAAGTTGTAGGCGTTAAAGTTAACTGTGATGATTTGCAAAAAAGTGCTAAAATAGTAATTGAAAGTGGTCTGCCTCATGAATTTAGAACCACGGTTGTTCCTGGTTTATTAGAACTATCTGATTTTGATAAAATGGGAGAGATAATTGCTGGCGCCGATGCTTGGTATTTACAAAAATTTAAATCCGATACTGAATTAGTGGATCGTAATTTAGAACGTCAGGCTCCATTTACTGATAAAGAAATGGAAGAAATGGCGAGTGTGGGTAAAAAATATGTAAAAATTTGTGAAGTTAGATAATTATATGGATAATAAAAATACCGATAACTTAACTGAAGAACAAACTGAACTTTTGCGTCGCAATTTAGCAGTTAGTGAAGATATTTTAAAAAAAACCGAGTATATTAGAAAATATATTAAATGGCAAAAGATTTGGGGAATCATTAATATTTTAATTATTGTTATCCCTCTTACTATTGGTGTTATCTATTTGCCCCCATTGTTTAGAGATTATTTAAATCAGATTACTTCTTTATCTAAATAAATATGGCCAACGAAAATATAGCTGTTTTTGCTCAAACAACTTTTAGAAATGAATTTAAAAAATTTGGTATAAAAACTGACGACCGTCGCCGTCATATGTATTTGATTGGAAAAACCGGTATGGGTAAATCCACGGTTTTGGAAAATATGATTGTTGATGATATTCGGGCGGGTCGTGGGGTTGCAGTTTGTGATCCACACGGTGATTTAGCCGAAAAAATCATTCAATTTATTCCACCAGAGAGAGTTAAAGACGTGGTTTATTTTAATCCAGCGGATATGGAATTTCCGGTGGCTTTTAACGTGGTTGAACAAGTTGATCATAATGTTCAGCATTTAGTAGCTTCAGGTCTTATTGGTGTGTTTCAAAAATTGTGGGCTGATTCTTGGGGACCTCGTTTGGAGTATATTTTGCGTAATGCAATTTTAGCTATTTTAGATTTTCCAGGTTCAACTTTATTAGGTGTAGTTAGAATGCTTAGCGATAAAGCTTATCGTAAGCAAGTAGTTGCCAATGTTAAAGATCCAGTTGTTAAAGCCTTTTGGGAAAAAGAATTTGCTGGTTATGCTGATAAATTTGCTTCAGAGGCGGTGTCGCCAATTCAAAATAAAGTTGGACAGTTTTTGTCTAGTTCTTTAATGAGAAATATTGTTGGCCAAGTAAAATCTTCAATCGATGTTCGTGAAATCATGGATAGCAGCAAGATTTTAATCATGAATTTATCTAAGGGACGTATTGGAGAAGATAATTCGGCACTACTTGGAGCGATGATGATTACTAAAATTCAATTAGCGGCGATGAGCCGGGTTGATATTCCTGAAAAAGAACGTAAAGATTTTTATTTATATATCGATGAATTTCAAAACTTTTCCACGGATTCATTTGCCAATATTTTATCTGAAGCCAGAAAATATCGCTTAGACTTAATTTTGGCTCATCAATATATTGAACAGTTAAGTGAAAAAGTTAAACCAGCGGTTTTTGGTAATGTTGGTACGATGATTGCTTTTAGAGTTGGCTCATCAGATGCTGAAGAACTGGCTAAAGAATTTTTGCCAACTTTTAACGAAGAGGATTTGGTTAATTTACCAAAGTATGAGATGTACTTAAAGCTTATGATTGATGGTGTAGCTTCATCTCCTTTTTCGGCTAAAGGTTTGCCACCACTGACCGAAGATGAAAAAACTAATCAAGAAGAAAAAGTTATTAGAGCTTCAAGAGAGCGTTACGCTACTCCAAAAGCATTAGTTGAAGAGAGGATTATGAATTGGCATGAAAGCTCCATGGAGGGTGTTGCTACCAGTTCAAGTAATACGGTTAATATTCCATCAGCTAGTGGTAATAATTCTAATAGTACTGTAATTCCAGGTACTAGAAATTATGAGCCTCAAGGTGGTGAAGGGTATAAAACTAATTGTGCTTTATGTGGCAATGTAACTTTTACTCCTTTCGAGCCTGATGGCGTTCGTCCAGTTTTTTGTAAGAATTGTTTAAGTAAGAAAAAGGAAGAACGAAAACTGGAAATGGATTTACGACAGGGTATAAAATCAGCTAAAGTTGAAGCATCAGCTCCAGTTAAGCCAGTTACTCCGGTAACCCCAGCTCCAGTTGTCGCTCCACAACCGGTTGTCCCAAAACCAGTGCAAAATAAACCAATTGTTCCACCTGTTCAAGCTCGACCAACAAACCCAGTTCCACGGGCAAATTCTGTTCCAGTGACAAATCAAGCAAAACCTGTTAATCAGGCTCCAACACCTAGACAAACTAGCCCTATTAGACCTAATATAGTAAAACCTCAACCATTTAGACCATCAAGTATGGAAGCTTTTGAGGTTCCTGAAAAACCAGTTGCCACTCTATCTTTAGGTGACTTAACTAAGGCTCAACCACTCAATTTTAAAGGTAAACCAGATAAGGTTAAAGTAGAACCTATAGAACCTTTAGATGATGTAAGAGATACTGACAGTGAAATTTTAAAAAACTGGCCTAGCGGTGATGATTGGAAAGAAGGAGAAGAAATTGATTTAAGTAACAAATAACGACGCCGTATTTTATTTTTCACCCTCCGAAATAGATGATTGGCTTATAAATTTATGTATTTATTTTTTGATACCGAAACAACCGGATTACCTAAAGATTATAAAGCGCCAGCTTCTGATTCAAATAATTGGCCAAGACTGGTACAGATTGCTTGGAGTATTTATGATGGCGAGGGGAATGCTTGGGAGAGTTATAGTTATATAATTAAACCAAATGGTTTTACAATTCCTGAAGAAGTGGCACGGATACACCGGGTTACACAGGAAAGAGCTGAACTTGAAGGTTTGGACCTGGAAGAAGTTTTAAAACGTTTTACTGAAGACGTAAAAAAAGCTGAATTTATTATTGCTCACAATATTGATTTTGATGATAAGGTTATTAGTGCCGAATTTCATCGTTTGCAGATGGAAATGGCACTGGATAATGCTCGTAAAATTTGTACTATGCGAAGTAGCGTGGATGTTTGTCGTATTCCTAATGCTTACGGTCGTTATAAATGGCCAAATTTAGACGAACTCCATAATTTTTTGTTTGGTGTCGGTTTTCCAGATGCTCATGATGCTTTAATTGATGTAAATGCTTGTGCTAAATGCTTTTTTGAATTAAAAAATAGAAACGCTATTTAATTATTTATATTAAATAAAATGAAAGACTATCTTAAAATTGGTAAGGCAACCGAACTCGAAGGCCGCGAATACAAAATGTATCGCTTCTTTGAAATGTTGCCAGCTATTTTATCAATTGGAACTTTGGTAATTTTGGTGGTGCTGTCTTATTTTAAACCAGTTTGGGTTGCTTATTTTTTAATTGCTTTTGATGTTTATTGGTTGTTACAAGTTATATACATGGCTTTGTATTTGATTTCGTCTTATAGAAAGGTTCAGCAAAATGTTCACGTTGACTTTAAATCCAAATGTTTAGCTTTATCAGTTGATGATGCTTCGTTACCAGCTGATTGTTTGGCTAAACAGGGAATGAAATATACTGATCTGCGTCAGTTAGTTATTTTACCAACTTATAATGAAGATTTAGAAATTATTAGAAGTGCGCTTAATTCTATTTTCGAGGATGGTTTTCCAACCGAACAAATGATTATTGCGGTTGCTATGGAAGAACGAGCTGGGGCTGAAGCTCATGAAAAGGCTAAAGCGATTAATGAAGAATTTGCTTCAAAGTTTGGACGCTTTATTATTACTTTTCATCCAGACGGGATAGAAGGCGAAATAAAAGGTAAGGGGGCTAATCAAGCTTGGTGCGGTAAACAAGTTAAAGATGGTATTATTGATAAAGAAAATATTCCATACGACAAAATTTTAGTTTCAGTATTTGATATTGATACTATTGTTCGTCCGGGCTATTTTTTTGCATTGTCTTATAAATTTTTGACTGTTTCTAATCCTTACCGAGCTTCTTATCAACCAGTGCCAATCTATCATAATAATCTTTGGTCGGCACCTTTTTTCTCTAGAGTTGTATCAGCTTCCAATACTTTTTGGCAGATGATGATGCAAATTAGACAAGAAAAATTAGTAACTTACTCATCTCATTCCATGACTTGGAAAGCTTTAGTTGATATTGGTTTTTGGTCAACTAAAATGGTAAGTGAAGATTCACGTATTTTTTTCCACTGTTTAATGTATTACAAAGGTGAATATCGCGTGGAACCTCTTTATATTATGGTTTCAATGGATATCACAACCGATACGAGTTTTAAGAAAACCGCAATTAGTTTATATAAACAACAACGACGTTGGGCTTGGGGTGCAGAAAATGTTGCTTATCTTATTTTTAATTATTTAAAGATGAGCAAAGAACCAGGTAGCGGTCGAAAAAAGATTTTTGATCAAATTTGGATTCAAATATATGGTTTTCATTCTTGGGCGACTAGTGCTTTAATTATTGCTGGTGTTGGTTGGTTGCCAATGTTACTTGGTGGCGATCGTTTTAATTCAACTGTTTTGTCAGGTAATTTACCAGCCATCACATCTAATTTAATGAATCTGGCCATGATTGGTATGATTTTATCAGCTGTTGTTTCTAGTTTATTACTTCCAAAACGTCCTAAAAAATATTCTCCTTGGAAAAATGTGGCGATGTTGGTTGAATGGGTTTTTGTCCCAGTTTCAATTATTATTTTTGGTGCTATTCCTTGTATTGATGCTCAAGTGCGTTTAGCCCTTGGTAAGTATATGGGTTTTTGGGTTACTCCAAAAGAACGTAAAGACTAAGTTAGAATTTTTTTCTCGAGTCTGCTATTATTGTAGATAGTTATTTTAGTTTTTTTATTTAAATCATTATCATGTTTCATCGTTCTTATGGCCTGAGTCCGGCCGACAGAAGACAAAGTAATCAGCCATTTTGGCAACGTTTTTTAATGAGTCAACGTTTTTTGGCTATTGTTTTTTTGGTAATGATTGTGGCAATTTCTTTTCCTTTGTTACGTAGTGTTAGTCAACGTCGAATGATTGAACAAGAAATCGCTGATATGAAAAAAGATAATGAAAATTACCGTAATAAGAGTCAAGAACTTAAAGACATGATTGATTATTTACAATCAGATATATCACTTGAAGAACAGGCTAGGTTAAATTTAGGTTTAAAGAAGCCTAATGAACAAGTGGTGGTTGTTAATCGTCAAAAAGTTACTGAAATCGCTAGTTCAACTGTACCGGAAGATAGTAGGGTGGCCAATTGGTTGCGTTGGATTCATTATTTTACTAAATAAAAAAACCAAGTCTTTTTATTAAAGCTTGGTTTTTATTATGGAGCCGAGAATGAGGATCGAACTCACGACCTGCACGTTACGAGTGTGCTGCTCTACCAACTGAGCTATCTCGGCAATTAAAATACACTTAATTATAAGTTTAATATTAAATTAAAGTCAATCATTCTTATGAAAAAAAGTATCTCCAAAATTATTGTAATAGCACTATTTATCAGTCTTTTTAATTTTCAAATTGCTTTAGCTGCTGGTTCAAATTTAGTTCAATCAAAATCACCGGTGACAGTCACTGCTTTAGAAGATAAAATTGTTGCTCCTTGGGAATATACAGCGCTTACTCCATTGTACCAAATCAGTTTACCAGCTGATAAATTAGCTAAAGGAAAAACATATTCAGTTGAGATTAATTATTCTAAAACAGATAATAATTATAAGAAAGTTTTTTATTTTGATAAGGTAAAAAATCTGTGGAAACCACTACCAACCACTGATAATCCAAAAACTAATAAAGTAAAAGTAGAAATTCCTTTTACCTCAGTTCGTTTGGCTGTTTTTTCTCATAACACTATTTTAACTGTCGGAAAGGCTAGTTGGTATAATTATAAAAAAGGTTTATTTGCGGCTTCACCTGACTTTGCCAAAGGTAGTATTTTAAGGGTTTATAATAATGATAACGGAAAATTTGTTGATGTAACTGTTAATGATTATGGTCCAGTTAGATCTACTCATCCAGGTCGTGTGGTTGATTTAGATAAAGTGGCCTTTAAAAAAATTGCCGCCACTAGTGCTGGTACAATTAATGTTAGAATTGAAGTTTTAAAATCAGTTGGCAAAGATTTCAATCAAGCTTTAGTTCCAGCTTCTGAGCCAACGGTTTCGGCTTGGTCAGCGGTTGTGGTTCGTGAATCCGATGGTAAAATTTTGTGGGATAAAAATAGCAAAAAAGTTTCACCACTAGCTAGTTTGACTAAAATTATTGCGGCTCAGGTTTTTTTAGATACTAATCCAACTTTATCTACCGTTGTTACTTATTTAAAACAAGATGAAGATTATAACTATAAGTATTGTAAACCAGGTGAATCAGCTAAATTAACTGTTAAAGATGGCGAAACCATGACTCTTCAAGATTTGTTATATTCCGCTTTAGTTGGTTCAGCTAATAATGCTGTTGAATCACTGGTAAGAAATAGTGGTTTAACTCGCGATGAATTTATTGCTAAAATGAATGATAAAGTACACGAGTGGGGTGCTACTTCAACTTCTTTTGTTGAGCCAACCGGGCTTTCAGAAAAAAATATGAGTTCTCCTTCCGATTATGCTATAATAACCAAAGAAGCTTTTGTAAACCCACTTATTAAAAAAATAAGTGTTACAACTTCGTATACTTTTTCAACCATTAATACAAAAGTTAAGCATACAATCAAAAATACTGATAAATTAGTTACTTCTGGGAAGTATAATATTATTGGTTCTAAGACAGGTTATTTAAATGAAGCTAAATATTGTTTAATGACTCGTGTAAAAACTGCTTTAGGAAATTTAATTGTTGTCAATTTTGGTTCCGATAATAAAACTGCTAATTTTTCTGACAATGAAAAATTAATAAATTACGGATTACAGCTTTTAAAAAATAGAATATGATAAAATTTGAAGAAGTTTCTAAATCATACACTAACAAGATTAAGATTTTGCGTGGCATTAATCTTAATATTAAAGTTGGTGAATTTGTTTCCATTGTTGGCCAATCTGGAGCTGGTAAAACTACTTTAGTTAAAGTCTTGATTGGTGAAGAACGGGTTGACGAGGGTAAGGTAATTGTTGGCGATTGGGATATCACTAGAATCAGTCGTCACGATGTGCCATTTTTACGCCGTCAAATCGGGGTTATCTTTCAAGACTTTAAATTGTTGCCTAAAAAAACTTTAAAAGAAAATATTTCTTTTGCTTTAGAAGTTTGTGGAGCTAGTAATGCTAAAATAAAAAAAATTGTTCCTAGTGTACTTAAAATTGTAGGTCTTGAAGATAAAGGTGACCGTTATCCTCGTGAAGTTTCTGGTGGTGAACAACAGCGTGCAGCCATTGCTCGGGCTTTAGTGCATCAACCAAAAATACTACTCGCTGATGAGCCAACAGGAAATTTGGATGCTATTAATGCTGATGAAATTATTGATTTATTACTTCGAATTAATAAATTTGGCACGACTGTTATTTTGGTAACTCATAATAAAGATATTGTTAATCGTTTAAATCGTCGGGTTATTACTATGGATAAGGGAATTATCATTAGTGATAAAGAACACGGTAAATATTTACTTTAATTTTTATGCTTTCTTTTTTTCGCATCATTAAATTCAGTTTTCAAGATATTGCTCGAAATATTTGGTTATCAATTGTAACTATTACAATTTTGATTTTAGCTTTATTTTCCATGAACATGTTGTTTACGGTTAAGTTAGTTAGTCAAAATGCGGTGACTGCAGTTAAAAATAAAATAAATATTAGTTTATATTTTAAAGCGGATGCTTCAGAGGCTGCTATTTTAGATGTCAGACAAAAAGTAGAACAAATGGCTGATGTAAAAAGCTCAACTTTTATTTCTAAAAATACAGCTTTAGAAAACTTTAGAAATAATAATAAAAATAATCCGGAAATTTTAAATGCGCTAAAAGAATTAGGGAAGAATCCATTATCCCCATCGCTGATTATTGTGCCTCGTGATTTTGATAATTCTGGTAACTTAATTACTTCACTTAAAATGTTAGAAAGTGATGCGATTGAATCTCGTGATTTTTCTGATAATTCAGATATTTTAGAAAAAATTAATTTCATTACTTCTCGGGTTAACGAAGTTGGAATGTTTTTAATTATTATCTTTGTTCTAACTAGTTTACTGGTAGTTTATAATGCTATTCGGGTAGCGATTTACACTCATCGTCAGGAGATTGAAATTGAGAGACTGGTTGGTGCCTCAAATTTTTTCATTTACATGCCTTATCTCTTCTCAGCGTTTATTTATGCTCTGGTCTCAACCTTAATCGTTGTGACGTCTTTCTTTCCACTACTGACCATTTTACAGCCTTATCTTGAAGTTTTCTTTACTGATTATAGTGTCAATATTTTAACCTATTACGTTGATAATTTTATACCAATATTCGGTATTCAATTCTTGGCGGTTTTTGGGATTACTTTAGTGGCCAGCTTGTTAGCGGCTAGAAAATACGCCAAAATTTAAGGGTTTGACTTGTTGTCAAGAATGTCATAATATAAAGGCAGTTTTGTAACTGCTTTTTCATTCGGGGATCGTCTAATGGTAGGACAGCGGCCTTTGAAGCCGTCGATCCAGGTTCGAATCCTGGCCCCCGAGCACATAAAAAATAACGCTAATTTTAGCGTTATTTTTTTATACAATTTTTGGTAATTTGAACCTATTTTAAGACATCTCAATCTATATATTGACAATTATACATAAATATTGTATAATTATAACATTAAAATATTCATTAACAATTGAATAAACACCAAAATTATATATCATGAAAAAATTAAAAATCATTTTGTTTTTGCTTGGGGTAGTATTTCTAGCTTGCAGTTGTAAGTCTAATAGAGAGGAGTTTAAAGAAAATGGGATACTTCAAGAACATCAACTAAAAAGACTTAAAACGTTTAATTCAGATTTAGGACAAATTAATGGAGGAATCTTTTTTGGGGTGAATGGAACTTCTAAATCTGAACAAATGTTGCAGTTCTGGTGGGAAGTAAGACCCGGCGAATTGATTGCAACTGCTATCCCGATAAGAAAATTTAAATTTCTTATCGACGAAAGTAAAAAAAATCCTACCATTGAGTTTCTTTTTAGTGACGGCTTTCTAAATAGAGCAGCAGATGCCACATTTAAAAACTTAAACATCAATGATATTTTGGATAACGAGGTAAACTTTTGTTTGGTTAGATTATCCAAAGAAACCCTTGAGAAAGAGATATATCTGCCTGAGTAGTTTTTTACTCTTTCTAATTAGCCCCCATTATATAAATAATGCGGGGCTTTTTTATTTCTAAAAGTTGAATACACAATTTAATTAATTAAAATTATACACATTGACAAAATAGCACATTTAGTGCTATTTTTTGTTTACAGATAAGTATTATTAACAACCAAATAATTTAATATATGAAAACATTTTATCTTTATGATCGGAATATGCCATCGCTAATGGCTGTTCTTGGCAGAGAAATAGAAGACAGAGGTGTGGAAATAGTTTATATTGAAAAATTAGCTCATATAGACAAAAACGATAACTATCCAATAGTTATAAATCCTTTATCTTCTGTTTGTGTTGAACATTGGGAGAGAATAAAACAATTTATAAGTGACTCTCCTGATCGAAGAATAATCATGGTTACACCTAGTTATTCAAAAACGGAACTTGAGGCAATAATTGGGGCACATCCGAACGTTCAAATTTTTGGTCACAAAATTGATTTTGATTTGTTACTCAGAGAATTGACGGAATAATAGATAAAAAATGTTGTTTAACTATTGACGCTGATTTAATTAATTTTGAATCAGCGTTTTTATTTTCTCAAAAAATATTATATAATTAACTTAAGTTAAATAATTTTCTTATAAAATATACCTTATGTTTAAATTTGAAACCTTTAACCCTCTAAATAAAGTTAGAGATACAATAAACGGTAAAATGAATGAATCGAGGATTCCTACTGAAGACCATGAAAGTACTTTAGGTGTTTATGGTGGCAAAATTAAAATGGAAGATGATGGCAAAATGGTGTGGAATAATCAAGGAGTTATTTCAAAAATTGATAAATGGGGTGATGCTATTTTGCGAACTTACGATGATCATGTTGTTAAAGATTTAGGAGAATTAATCAGTCGTCATCCAAAACTATTCTTTCAATTTTTAATTCCTGGAACAAAACGATATCGTGGTACTAAAGAAGAAATTTTTGAAAATATAAAACGTTTAGGCCTAGAAGAAACTTATGGTTTACATGAAAATGGAATTGAAATTAAGGATCAAGATCTTTATCTTAAAGGTCTTCCTTTACAAGATGTTTATCGCTCAGACCTAATTGAGAGTGATACTGTTGATGGTTTTGATAGATTTCAGGCTTTAGATGAATCTGGTAAATATTTGAGAAAGATTCATGATGAACATGGTGGAATAGGAGAAGTAAATATTGGTGATATTATTTTTAAAAAGCATGAAAATGGTCAAGTTGGCGAACCGGTTTTAAATATGCCTGATATTGTTTGGAATGAAGACAAAAATATTAGTGATAAAGAGAAAAAAGCCACTGATATGTTAGATTTTTTAATTAGTGTTGGCGCTGAAGAATTTAGAAATTCAGAGGGTGATTTAGACAGTGTTAAAAAATCAATGAAGCAAGTTTTAGAAAGTTATAACGATAAAGATGTTATTAGTTTAGTTAAATCTTATATAAAAAGAGGTCGACTAACTTTATTGGGCGACACTAATTCAGAAGCCGTGAATTTACCAGCCGATACTTTTACTACCAAAAATAGAGCTTTGTTTACTAAACATAATGAAGCTAGAATTGTAAATAATAAAGATTTAGAGACTTCATTAAAAGATATTGGCTTTGATGTTTGTGAAGAAGTTATTAACGAATAGGTAATTAAAATAAAAAACGCTCAACCTGATAGTTGAGCGTATTTTTTTTGGCCTTTTTATATCCGTTTAGTAGATATTAAGCCAACGATTGAGTCTTTACCGGGATAAATTTTATATCCAGGACGACTGACCCAAATACCACCAATAAACTCTGGTTCAGCTTGTTCCTGATAAAAGAACACTAAACGATAATTCATTTTCCATGAAATATAGTTAACGGCTTGTAGAGGTTTAAAAAATGGTTGTAAATAAACGGTTTCTTCTCTAATAAATCTAATAATTGATTCTCTGGTGGCAAAACCAATTCGATAGCGTTTGCGTAATTCCGGGTGCCAAATCTTAGTTAAGCCTTTGGCATTTTTAACACAAAATTGTTTACTCCAATCAAGCAGTTCGTGATAATTGTTTTGGTTGATTCGTTTCCATAAACCTAGCTGTTCCCCTAGTAAATAATTAGGGTAAAACGGTTTTTGCTCAGATACGCCAATTTTTTGAGCCAACCAGGCTCGTTCTTCACCAATAAAAGATCCGCCCAGGTTTAAAATTGTTTTAGCTGATTCGAGCCCATTTCCATAATGAAATTCGTTTAATTTTCCGTTAGGGAAGCACTCGATTTCGATAAAGTAATTTTTACCACCGGCATCATTTCTTAAATTTAAGGCTAAATTCTTAGCTTCTTGTTCATAAGCATGATCTAGTTCAATGATTTCGTTAGAAATCCCAAATAAATTAGCATTTTTTTTCATGATTTAAAAAATTTTAAGTGAAACATTTATTTTTTTTTGCATATTTAGTTATTAAAAAACAAAAGACCGGATTTTAGTCCGGTCGGTCTTTTTTTTGATATTTTTTACGGTAATCTGGGTTAGCAATTTGCTTTTTTATCAATAAAAACCTTCCGGACGCATAACATCCAGCAATTCATATTATTTTGGTTCTTATATGATAAATTAAACATGGAAATATTTTAACAGATTTGAAAAATTTTGCAATATTCTGTCTTATTTTGGGTTTTTCTGGTATTATATTAGTAGTATGCCTAAGTATAAATATCTAATTGAAACCAGCAATAATAGCTGTGGCGATGCTTTAATTATCACTTTGAAGCCTAAAACGCCTCAGGATATTTTTAATTTTAAACCAGGACAATATGTCATGTTGTCTTTTACTGACGTCTTAGGAAAATTATTTATTAATCATCCGTTTTCAATTGCTAGTTCGCCTACTGATGATAATTTAGTTTTTGGAATTAGAGTGATAGGTAAATTTACTCAGACTTTATGTAAATTACCACAAGGGACAAAAATTGATGTTTTGGGTCCTTTTGGTACTTTTGTTTTTGATGAAGCTAAATATAGTGAAGCCGTCTTTATTGCGGGTGGGGTTGGTGTTACTCCTTTTATAAGTGCCATTAAATATGCCACTAAAAAAAGCTTAACTAATAAATTAACTTTGTTATACAGTAATCGTGGCCTTAACTCCACTTTATTTTATGATGATATTAAACAATTAGTTACGGTGAACCCAAATTTTTCAGCTCAAATCGCGATTACTGGTGAAGTTGTTCCCGATGATGCTCTTTATTGTAAAAATTGTCGCATCGACAAAGATTTTATAACCAGCAGTATTGATTCAATTATTAATAAAGACTTTTTCCTTTGTGGTCCAAATGCTTTTATGAAAGCGATGGAAAAAAACTTAATTGAACTCGGTGTTAACAAAAATAGAATTCATCAAGAATCATTTAGTGTTGTCCCAGATACCTCTTTAAAAAATAATTATTTAAATATTTTATTAGTTTATGGTTTCTCGATTATTTTATTTATTGTGGCTTTGATTTTTGTTAGCGGTGGCTTTAAAGAGGAAGAGAACGAAGAAAAGACTGAAATAGATTATCAAATCGTAAATACTAATACACAAAAAGTCGAAACGGTTACTGCGACAATCACTCCTACTTATACTCCTACATACACGACATCAACAATTCCGGCGCCGCGAACTAGAACTTCTTAAATTAACTTTATTTTATGCAAGCTTACAAAACAATTAGAGCTCTGGGAACTGAAGTAGAGTTTTATTTACAATCAGACACTAAACGTGATTTTGAGGCTGATTTAACTGAGCTTGAAAAAATTGTTAATGATTTTGAAGTTGCTTTTAGTCGTTTTATTTTAACGAGTGAACTTAGTTTATTTAATCAGTCTTCTGATTCTTTTTGGTCTAGTGTTGAGTTTATTAATATTTTGCTTGAAGCTCGTAATTTTTATCATTTAACTAAAGGAATTTTCAACCCTAGCGTTTTACCAGATTTAGAAAGGATTGGTTATGATAAAAGTTTTAATTTATTAGATACAGATAGTGCTAAAGCGGTTACACCTCAAGAATACAGAAATAACAATTTTGATTTAATTAGTGTTGAAGGTAATTTAATTACCAAACCGGCTGATTTAAAAATTGATTTAGGTGGAATCGGTAAAGGTTATGTGGTTGACGAGCTAGTTAAAAACCTTACAGATAAAGGGTATAAAAATTTTTGGATTTCCGCTGGTGGTGATATGTATTTATCAGGTGTAAATGAAAAGAAAGAACTTTATAAAGTTGGCGTTCAAAATCCTTTAAAACTTGATAAAGATATTGCGAGCATTTTAGTTATTGATGATAAATTAGCTGTGGCAACTTCTGGTGTGGCTAAAAGACAATGGAAGCGAGAAGGAAAAATTTATAATCATGTCATTGATCCACGTACTGGAACCTCAGTTAATAATGATGTGTTAGCGGTAACAGTTATTTCTGATAAAGCAATTAAATCTGATGTGTTTGCTAAAACAATTTTAATTTTAGGTAAAGAAGAGGGTTTAAAATTTATTAATAACCAAAAAAATTGTGAAGCACTCATTATTGATAAAAATTTAGACTTTTCTTTGTCTAAAAATATGAATAAATATTTAACAAAACTATAATGTCTAAAATAATTAAAAATATTTTTGTTTGGTTTATGGTTGTAAGCTGTTTGCTTTTGCCAGTTTTGTCTTATGCGGCTACAGGAGACACAACTTCTAATCTTTGGCCCTGGTATATTACCCGAGCTTCAGGTTTGGTGGCGTATATTTTATTATTTTTCTTAGTAGCCTCAGGCGTTGGAATTAAAACTTCTTGGCTGTTTAAATTTATTAGTCCAACTTTTGCTTGGATTAATCATCGTTATTTAGGAATTGCTTTAAGTGCTGCGGTGGTAACTCATTTAATTTCATTGCTACTGGATACTTATTTAAAATTTTCAGTCATTGATGTTTTTGTGCCTTTCGTATCAAACTATAAGCCATTACTTTTATCCGCCGGGATTATTGGTTTATATATTTTATTAGTTGTGATGTTTTCTTCACTTGTAACGATTAATAAATTTCCTAAAGCTTGGCGTTTACTTCATTATTTAACTTATCCTTTGTTTATAATTCTGTTTATTCATGGATATTTTATCGGCACAGACACTAAATTTATTATTATTAAATTAATTTATTTAATTACGGGCGTGATTGTAGCTTGGCTCAGTCTTTACCGTTTATATTTCTTTTACAAACAGAAATGATTATAAAATATTAATCTTATGCGTAAAATTTTTACTAAAAAAAGAATTATCTGGACAATCATCCTATTACTAATTGCTGGTGGTGTTTGGTATTATCAAACTAAACCAAAAAGTAACGCCGCTAACATTCAAACTACAACCGTTACTCAGCAGAATTTAGAGCAAACAGTTTTAACTACTGGACAAGTGGTTAGCGAAACTAATCTGAGCTTGAGTTTTCAAACTGGCGGCGTAGTTGAACAGATTACGGTTGTAACTGGCAGTAAAGTTAAAACTGGCGACACTTTAGCTATTTTAAATCAAGCTAATGCTAAAGCAGCTCTAACTAGTGCTAATGGACAATTAGCTCAAGCTAACGCTAATTATCGTAAAGTTGTTGCTGGTACCACCAATGAACAAATTAATGTTTCACAAAAAGCCGTTGATGCGGCTCGAGTTGCTTATAACAATGCTGTTAGTCAATTGGCTACTGTTCAAGGATCAACTGCCGCTACTATCAGTCAGGCTCAAACTAATTTAGAAGACTTGCAATCCCCAACTACAACTTCTGATAACAAGCGTTCAGCAATTTTAGTAAACATTGCTAACCAACTTTCCACTATTAAAGCAGACTTGGATAAAGAAAATAGAATTTTAAATGATAGTGATTTAAAAGATACTTTTGGTGTAGCTGATTTTTCTAGTTTAAGTAATTTCAAACTAGCTAATAGTCAGGTTCAAGATTTATTAAATAAAGCTAACGCTAGTTTGAGCACCGCTCAAGCTTATAAGAGTGATGAAAATATTTATCAAGCGGTAGTTGATGCAACTAATGCTTCAAATCAAAATATTAGTGCTTTAAATTATTGTTATACAGCTCTACAAAATTCAGTAGTTAGTTCCAAATTTAGTCAAACTCAACTTGATGCTTATAAAACCTCAATCAGTACTCAACTGGCGGCTGAAAATTCTGGTATCACTACTATTAAATCTTCAAGACAGGCTTTAACTGATGCTTTAACTGCAGCCACTAATGCTGTTACTAATAGTAAATTAACCGCTACTCAGCAAATTAATTCAGCTCAAAATCAGGTAAACAGCGCTAAGGCTTCACTTCAACAATCGGAAGCTACTTTGGCTCAACAAAAAGCCAAGGCTCAACCAGCTGATATTGATGCTGCTAAAGCTCAGTTATTATCAGCACAGGGAACCGTTGAGGCCGCTCAAGCCACTTTAAATAATACAGTTTTAAAAGCTCCAGCTGACGGCACGATTACACAAATTAATACGAAAGTTGGTCAACAAGCAACAGCCATGCAAGCAGTGTTTGTTTTGCAAAATATTAATGCGTTACATACGGAAGCTTATGTTAGTGAAGCTAATGTTGCTTCTTTAAAAATTGGACAACCAGTTGATTATACTTTCGATGCTTTAGGTCCTGATAAACATTTTGCAGGACAAGTTTTAACTATTGATCCTGCTTCAACGGTTATCTCAGGTGTAGTTAATTATTTAGTTAAAGCTGGTTTGCCAAACATTCCAGAAATTAAACCGGGTATGACAGTTAATATGACTGTTTTGGTAGCGACTCGAGATAATGCTTTAGCAGTTTCTAGCAGCGTTATTATTAATAAGAATGGTGAACAGTATGTTCGGGTTATTGATGATCCAAAATTAAAAACTTATCATGAAGTAAAAGTTACCACCGGTTTACAAGCTGATGGTGGTCAAGTCGAAATTTTAAGTGGTTTAAGTCGTGATCAAGAAATTGTTTCTTTAATTAAGTAATTATGACTTTAATAAATATTAGTAATCTAAAAAAAGATTACGTAACTGGTGATGTTACAACTTCGGTTTTAAAAGGAGTAGATTTTAAAATTGAAGAAGGAGAATTTGTAGCAATTATGGGACCATCTGGTTCTGGAAAATCAACCTTAATGCATATCTTAAGTTTTTTAGATCGCCCAACTTCAGGTATTTATGAATTTAAGGGTCAAAATATTAATCAATTTGATGATGATTATTTAGCTGAGCTTCGAAATCAGGAAATTGGTTTTGTGTTTCAATCATTTAATCTATTACCCCGAACTACAGTTTTAGATAATGTGAAATTGCCATTAGTTTATAGTAAGAAAAAAAATCATGAAGAGATGGCTAAAAAATCTTTAGAAGCGGTTGGCTTGTCTCATCGTTTAAATTATTACACTAACCAAATTTCTGGTGGTGAAAAACAAAGAGTAGCGATTGCTCGAGCTTTAGTTTGTGATCCAGCGGTTATTTTTGCTGACGAACCAACGGGTAACTTAGATTCTAAATCAGGTAATACAGTTATGTTTTTGTTGCAGCAATTAAATAATCAGGGTCGAACGATTATTTTAGTAACTCATGAAACTGATACAGCTAATCATGCCAAAAGAATTATCAGAATTAAAGATGGTAATATTTTATCTGATGAGCCAGTGACCAATCGAACCATTGCTGAAGCTGATAAAGATTTGATTAAATAATTTAAAATTGTGAATTTTCTATCTATTATAAAATTAGTTACAAAGAATTTACGTGCTCGAAAGGGGAGGACGGCTTTAACTATTTTAGGCATTACTATTGGTGTGGCTGGGGTGATTATTATTATCTCACTGGGAGCTGGTGCGCAAAATTTAATTTTAGGTCAAGTTACTAAATTAGGTAGTAATTTAATTGTAGTCCAGCCTGGAAAAATGGCTGATAGCGGCGCTCCAATTCCAGGATTGCTTATTACCAGTTTGGTAAATAGTGATGCCGATGCTTTAAGAGATAAGGGAAGAGTGCCTTATGCTGAAACGGTTAACGCTAACGCTAGAGGTTCAGCAACTATTATTTGGGGAAATAAAAGCATTGATACGACATTTTTAGGTACTGATAGTGAATATCCAAAAACAACTGATTTCACTATGCAATCGGGTCAATTTTTTACAGCCGCTGAAGATTCTGGTGGGTCTAATGTAGTGGTGCTTGGTTCAGAAATTGCTAATAAATTATTTAGTGATTCAGGTGTAAATCCGATTGGTCAAGTTATTAAAGTAAAAAGTTCGGTTCAAGATAATGTTGGTGGTGTACCACTTCGTGTTATTGGGGTAATCAAACCTCGTGGTAGCTCATTTTTTCAGAATCAAGATGAATTAATTTTTGTGCCTTTAGTTATTGGACAACAACAAATTTTAGGGATTCATCATTTGCAAATGATTTATGTAAAAGTAGCTGATGCAGCTAACTCAAGTTCCACTGTAGCCGCGATTACCAGTGTTTTAAAACAACAACATCACATTTTAGATGATATAAATATTGATTTTACAGTCCGTCGCACCGATGATGCGGCTAAAATGTTATCAACCATCACCGATGCTTTAAGTTTATTTTTAGTTTCGATGGCTGCTATTTCGTTAGTGGTTGGTGGTATTGGTATTTTAAATATTATGATGGTGACCGTAGCTGAAAGAACTCGGGAAATTGGTTTACGAAAAGCCGTAGGGGCAACTAAAAAAGCAATTCGTAATCAATTTTTGCTTGAAGCCAGTTTGCTAACAGGTTTAGGTGGGGTCGTGGGAATTATTATTGGAATTTTGGTTTCTTACTTGATTTCACTACTAATGATAAAACTAGGTTATGATTGGGCTTTTATCATTTCACCATTTTCAATTATTTTATCGGTCGGTGTTTCTATTTTTACTGGTATTGCTTTTGGTTTATTTCCAGCCATTAAGGCAGCGAAACTTGATCCAATTGATGCTTTAAGATATGAATAATTATGTTTAATGCTTTTGCACAATCAATTAAGGCTTTGTATGCTAATAAGGGCAGAACTCTGCTGACAACTTTAGGTATCATGATTGGTATCGCTACGGTTATTTTAGTGTTATCAGCGGGCGCTGGTTTTAGAGCTTTGATTGATGATCAGGTGGCCTCTTTCGGAACTAATACTTTATATATTAATACTAAAGTTCCATCAGCTAATAAGAATATAGCTCAAGCGGGAACAGGCAATGTTAATTCAGGTATTATAATTACTAGTTTGAAACAAAGAGATTTAGATAGTGTTAATCAATTACCAAATGTAAATAATAGTTACGGAATCGCGATTGGTCAGGCAGTGGCTAGTTATCGTAATAATCAAAAGACGGCAGTTTATTTTGGGGCACCAGCTTCACGTTTTGAAATTGATAAAAGCACTTTAAAAGCCGGTCGTTTTTATACTGCTGCTGAAGACGCAAGCGGTGCTCAAGTGGCTATCTTAGGCAGTAAAATTGCCAATGAATTATTTAAGCAAGATGATCCGATTGGTAAATTAGTTAAAGTTGGTTCATTAAATTTTTTAGTTATTGGTGTTTATAATCAATCAAGTGGTTTGGGTGGTGGCATTGATGATTACGTATGTATCCCACTTATAACGGCTCAGAAAAAATTATTAGGGATTAATTATTTATCTGAAGCAGTGGTTCAAATCGATAATTTAGATTTAAGTGATTTAACCGCCAAAGAAATTGCCAAAACAATCAGACATAATCATGGTATTACTGATGAAAATAAAGATGATTTTATTGTCACTACTCAAGCTCAAGTGATGGATATTTTTAATACGATTTTTAATAGTGTAACGATTTTGTTAATTGCGATTGCAGCGATTTCTTTAATTGTTGGTGGTGTTGGAATTATGAATATTATGTATGTGGTGGTAACCGAGAGAACTGCTGAGATTGGTTTAAGAAAAGCCTTGGGAGCTAAGAACCATAATATTTTACAAGAATTTTTAGTAGAATCAGTTATGGTAACTGTTTTAGGCGGGGCAATTGGCATTGCTTTTGGAGCCTTTTTAAGCTGGGTTTTAACGGCTGTGGCGGTAAGCAGTGGTTTAGCCTGGACCTTTGTAGTACCACTGTATGCCATTGGTATTGGTTTCGGTGTCTCAGCCACCATTGGAATTGCTTTTGGCGTTCTACCAGCCTTAGGGGCTGCTAAAATGGATCCAATTGAAGCTCTGCGACATGAATAATAATAAACTTTAAGATATAAAAAAACTCGGATTAAATCCGAGTTTTTTAGTTTTATTTATTCTTTATATTTTTATAGAATAATTGTTTAACTCCTTCAACAATTAACAAGTAGATAATAACTAAAGCGAGAATTATTAAATAAGCATTAAGCGGTAGTGGATCAAAACCAAAGAAACCGCCAATACCATCTAAAGTTAAAATTAAACCAATTCCTAAAATTCCTAGAGTAGCTAAAGTTAGAGTTCTGCTTGGTCTGGATTGGATAAATGGAATTTTTTGAGTTCGAATAATATAGATAACTAAAATTTGGGTGGCTAGTGATTCAATAAACCAACCGGCTTGAAAGGTTCCTTCGTTAAGACGGAAAATTGTAAACAAGAAGTAGAAAGTAAGTAAATCAAAGACGGTACTAATTAAACCAAAGATAACCATGTAACGATTAATGAATTTCATGTCCCAATGTTTTGGTTTCTTTAAATATTCACCATCAACATTATCAGTTGGAATAGCAAGCTGGGATGTATCGTAAAGAAAATTGTTAAGTAAGATTTGACTAGCCGTCATTGGGAAGAAGGGTAGAAATATGCTAGCTCCAATCATACTAAACATATTACCAAAATTAGAACTAAGACCCATCATCAAATATTTCATGGTGTTACCAAAAGTCTTACGACCTTCAATTACTCCTTCCATAAGCTCTTTTAAGCCTTTACGCATTAAGATAATATCCGCTGTTTCTTTAGCTACATCAACGGCGTTTTCGACGGAAATACCAACATCAGCGGCTTTAAGTGAAGGAGCGTCATTGATGCCGTCACCTAAATAACCCACAATCAAACCATTACGTTTTAATTCATAAATAATCTTCTCTTTTTGACTAGGAGACATGCGGGCACAAATGGTTGCATTTTTAACTTTCTTATAAATTTCTTCATCAGTTAAAACATTAAGATCAAGTTCGTCGCCAGTTACAATACCAGTTACCGGTAATTCCAAATCATCACAAATCTTTTTGGTAATTAGTGGTCCATCGCCAGTTAAAATTTTAATGGCAATACCATGGGATTTCATAAATACTAAAGTTTCTTTAACATCAATTTTTGGTGGGTCATAAAAAACCATGAAACCTTGTAAAATTAAATTTGATTCCTCATCATAGTTATACTTATCTTTTTTCTCCTTAATTGTTTTTTCGGCGATGGCTAAAATTCTAAAACCTTGACTACTTAACTCATCGTGAGTTTTTTTAGCTGCTTTGAGTGTGTCATTAGTAAATAATTTAACTTCACCTTTATCAATATAACTAGAACAAATTTTAAATAATTCTTCAGGGGCTCCTTTAGTTACCATTGTAATAACACCTTGGTATTCTGAAAAAACTGAAGAGCGTTTGCGGTTGAAGTCATAAGGAATTTCTTCAACTTTTTTATAATCACTTAAATCAATGGTCGTATGTTCTAAGATAGCCTTATCTAAAATATTTTTAATTCCAGTTTCAAAATAGCCATTAATATAGGCAGATTTAAAAACAGAATCAGAATCAGTTCCATAAATATCGACGTGTTTTATAACCGTAACTTTGTCTTCAGTTAAAGTTCCGGTTTTATCAGTACAGAGTAAATCAATCGAACCGAAAGTTGGAATGGAGTTAAGACGTTTAACTAAAACCCCACCTTTAGCCATCTTTATAGCCCCTTTAGCCATATTAACGCTCATAATCATTGGTAGTAGCTCTGGGGTAACTCCAACGGCTACGGCTAAGGCAAACAAAAAGGAATCAAAGAAACCTTTGTGCATGATGGCGTTAATAATAAAAATAATCGAAACAATAACCGCAATAACACGAACAATTAAAAAACCAAAACTCTTAATCCCTTTTTCAAAAGCATTTTCAGTTTCGGGACGAGTAATGGTTTGAGCAATTTTACCAAATTCAGTTTCAAGGCCGATGTTGGTTACTAAAAAACGACCATAACCAGAAATAACGTTAGTACCTGAAAAAATAACATTATTTTCCGTGGCAAATTTTTCAACCGGTAAACTTTCACCAGTTAGACTAGCTTCGTTTAAGAAGAAATCATCGGCGCTGATAATTTTGCCATCGGCAGGAATAATATCTCCGGCTGAAACCATAATTACATCACCAGGGACAATGTATTTAGTTTCGATTTCAATCTCTTTGCCGTCTCGTAGTACTTTAGCTTTAATTGCTAGACGTTTGGAAATCTTTTCGGCGGCTTTGCTAGATTTATGTTCTTGATAAAAGTTTAAAGTGACACTTAAAAAAATCATTGATAAGATAATGATCATGTTTTTAAGTTGTCCAGTTAGTCCAGAGATTAGAGAAGCGGCAATTAAAATCAAAATTAAAGGGTTTTTAAAGTAAGATAAAAATTTTAAAATGATGTTTTGTTTTTTAACCCCACTAAGCACGTTGTAGCCAAATTCCTTAGAACGACTTACCGCTTCTTCGGTTTTAAGACCTTTTTCGGTGGCGTCTAATTTTTGATATAAATCCACCAAACTTAAATCTTTAAGCTCAGAGGCGTTTATTTTTTGGGTAATCATATAATCTTATATTAAAGCGCTTTTTCTTTTATTATAGCAGTTTTATATAAAATTTGGGATTTATTTAAATTCAGCTAAAAAATCTAAACTTTTTTGTTAATTTTTAATAGTTTTTGTATGTATAATCTATCGTTTATACTGGTATTTTTATAGTAAACGTTGTTCCAAAATTAACTTTGCTTGAAACATGGATGGTTCCTAAAAAACTTTTTTCAACAATTTTTTTAATTAGGGATAGACCCAGACCAAGATTTTCACCATTATGTTTAGTGGTAAAAAATGGTTCAAATATATGATTTATTATTTTTTCTTCAATACCTATACCGTTGTCAGAAATTTTAAGTTCAATTTCATTTTCCAGTTCAGTTAATTTTATATTTATTTCTTTATCTAAACTATCTTCTTGATAGGCGTCAATAGCATTAGATACTATATTTGTGACAATTTGGTTGAATTTTATGGCATCACCTTTAATTATAAGGTTCTTATCAGCATTAAATATAATTTCAACGTCATTTCTCTTGGCTTTATAATTTAAAATTGTAATTGCTTCTTCAATTTCTTGGTTTAATGAAAAATCTTCTTTTTGATCTTGAAAATTAATTTGTTTTCGGACAGAAATAATAAAATCTTTCATTTTTTCTGAGGCTTTTATAGCGGCATTTATTTCATTTTTTACAATGTTAAAACTTGGTTCATTTTCGCTATCTAGTTTTACTTTATTAATATTTAACATTAAGGCCGTTAAAGGGTTTACTAAATCATGAAATAGTCCACCAGACAATTTTCCAAATTCAGCAAAATGATAAACCCGAGCAATTTCTTTAGCTTGAGCATTTTTTAATTCTGTAGTTTTTTCCTCTATTTTTATTTCTAGTAAATCACGCTCATTTTTTAATTCAATTTCTGATCGATTAAGCTCTCGATTAAATAACCATAATACGGTAGCAATGATAAATAGAATAATTGAGGTAATAATAACATCGGTACCACCCCAAGATTCATATATCCAAGAACGATCTGCTCGTATAATATTATAGCTTTGTAGATAACTAATTATAGATAAGTTTATTACAATTAAAAATGTACTAATAAAAGAAAATTTAGCCCCAATTAAAATTCCAGAAATTACAATTACTAAAACATAAAATAAAATTTCTGCATGTGAATCAACCCCCCAACGGTATCCCATATAGGCAGCTAAAGAAAATAAAATACTGATTAAAATATAAGACGAAAATCGACTATAACCTTTGTATGAAGCAAGCCTAAGAAATATAAGCAAACTTAAACTAATAAAAATATATAGTAGCGGTAAGGAGTGGTGTTTATGATTTTCTGAGGTTGTGAATAATACGTGATAACTTATCAATATTAGTCCAACTAATGTCAGAACAATAACAGTATTTAACATTATATTTAAAATATATTGTTGCCTTAATCTATTTTCGTCTTTTATTTTTAGTTTTGTTAAAATTTTTAGCATTTTGATAATAATTTTTTATATTAATTTTGACTTTTGATTAATTAAATTTATAACCACGACCAGAGACAGTTTTAATTAATGGAATTTTTCTTTGGTTGTCAATTTTTTTTCGTAAATTAACTATATGCATTTCAATTGTTTTTGAAAAGAAATTAGCTTCCATGTCCCAAGCGTGCTCCATTAGTTCGTTACGAGAAATTACAACCCCAGAATGATCAATTAAATATTCTAAAATTAAAAACTCTTTTTTAGTTAAATAAACCTCTTTATGATTAATTTTTAATATTTGTTTTTGTTTATCAATTTCTAAATTATCTATTTTAATAAGGGGGCTAGATATTTTTTCTGGGCGACGTAATAATGCTTTAACCCTGGAAATCAATTCGGCTATAGAAAATGGTTTGTTTAAATAATCATCAGCTCCTAAATCGAGTAAGTTTATTTTACGATTAACTTGATTATCGCCGCTAATGATTAAAATCGGCAACATTATTCCGTTTTTTCTTACAATTTTGCATATTTCTTCACCATTTAAATCTGGGAGATTTAAATCTAAAATAATTAAGTCATAAATATTTTTTTTGATTAATTCTAATCCGGTTTGACCATTTTTAGCAGCGTCGACTACAAAATTGTAGTGGCTTAAACTAGCCTTTATTGGGTTTACAATGTTATTATCATCTTCAATGATTATAATTTTCATATATTTTAAGTATTAAATTTTACTCTATTTTGCTATAATATTCCTATATAAATTAACGATTTTTTATGGGTTTGTTTTTGGCTACCGCTTTGATTTTACTCTCTACCTCCGTTTATATGGTTTATTTGCTGTTGTCAGCTTTTTTTTCAGCTGGGCAGATTGGTAAATGGTTTATTTTAGGCAGTCTAATTGTGGTTTGTGTTAGTTTTATGTTCTTTTTATTTTTAGTTAGAACTTCGGCTAATCCAATTGCTCACTGGTTGTATGTTATTTTATCACTGCTTATTGGTTTATTATTTTATTTAACAGTTTTTGCTTTTTTATTTCAAATTGCTAGGTTGATTAAAATAGATATCGATCCTTTACTGCTAGCTAGAATTGGTGTCGCGACGTCTGTTTTGCTATTTATTATTGGTTTATTTAACGCTGCTTTTCCAGTAGTAAGAAATTTATCAGTTCATATGGCTGGCTTGTCTCAGGCTTGGCAGGGAAAGAAGATTGTGCAAATTTCCGATCTTCATTTAGGAGGCATCTATGACACGGGATTTTTAAATCGCCAAATTACTACTATTAATACCTTAAATCCTGATTTAATTGTGATTACTGGCGACCTGTTTGATGATACGGAAAATCATATTGCTGATTTTGGTCCAGAGCTAGCTAAATTAAAAGCTAAAGAAGGCGTTATTTTTATTCCTGGTAATCATGATGTGTCTTTGGGGATGGATAAAGTCGAGCCTATTTTACATGAGGCTGGAATTTTAATTCTAAAAGATCAAGCCATAACCATAAATGGTTTAGAAGTTATTGGTTTAGATCTCCACCGTTTAACCCAAAATGATAATAATCCAAACATTGCTAATTTAGCACCTTACACTGGGCAAGCTCGATTATTACTTAAGCATGTGCCAATGGATATTGCTTGGGCTAAAAATTTAAATGTTGATTTGCAGTTATCAGGTCACAGTCATAACGGACAAATGTTTCCTATGTCAATTTTAACTTATCTGTTTTATGGTAAGTATCAGTATGGTTTTTATACCGATGGCAATTATAATATTTATACCAGCTCTGGTTTAGGTTCTTGGGGACCACCGGTTAGAACTTTTAATCCAGCTGAAATTGTATCCATAACTCTTAATTAATTATATGAAACATAAAAACAAAATAATTATTTGGTCCAGTATTTTAGTGCTTATTATTGCAACTGTGGTTTTACTTCTTATTTTTAGACACAAACCAGTGCTTACAGCTGTTGATAATTCACCTTACTTAGATGCTAGCGGTCATTTAATTGTTACTACCAGTCTATTTCCAGTTTATGATTTTGCTAAAATAGTTGGTGGTGACAGGGCAACTGTTTCTCTAATTTTACCAGCGGGTAGTGAAGCTCATGCTTATAAACCATCAGATATTGATAAGGAAACAATTAAAAAATCAGCCATTTTCTTTTACACTTCATCTATTATGGAGCCTTGGGCACCCGCTTTATCCAGTACTGTAACTTCTAAAACAAAAATCTTAGCAGTAGCGGAAAATTTAAATGACGAAACACTCGATCCTCATGTTTGGCTAGACTTTACTAAAGCCAGTTTAATGGTGGATAACATTGCCTCTGAATATAAATTAGTTGACCCTAAAAATGCCACTTACTATCAACAAAATGCTGATAATTATAAACAAGAATTATCCAAGTTAGATTCTGATTTTGAGGTCGGTCTAAAAAACTGTAAATTACACGAATTTATTTCTGGTGGACACTATGCTTTTGGTTATTTAGCTAAACGTTATAATCTTAAATATCAAGCGGCTCAAGGTTTTATTCCAGACGACAGTTTAGATGTTCAAAAAGTTCTTAGATTAAGTAAGGAACTTAAAGATAGTGGACAGCCTTATGTTTATTATGAAGAATCAATCATGCCATATCTTGCCGAACTAATGCATCAAGAAAGCGGTTCTAAAAAAATGCCATTAAACGCCGCTCATAATATCGGAAAATTTGATATAGAGAGTGGAGTGACTTTTATTAGCTTAATGAGAAGTGATTTAGAGACTTTAAAGATTGGTCTTAGTTGCAAATAATAAATTATATGTCTAAAATTTGGTCTAAATTAATTGCTATTTGGCCATGGCTACTAGCCGCTTTAATTATTGGCTTAATTTTATTTTGGCCAGTGGCGGTTTTAACCGAAAAACATAATTCAGTTATTTCTAAAATTATTTCACCGCAAAATCATTTAAGTGTTAACACTGGAGTTGCGACCACTACGCCAAAAGCAAAAAATATTTTAGTTTTTGGTGGTGACATTATGTTGTCGCGAACGGTTAACACTAAAATGGAAAAATATAAAAGTTATACTTGGCCACTAGAAAAAATTTCGTCTTTATTTAAAGAGGCTGATTTAGCGATTGCTAATTTAGAATCGCCTTTTTTAGTAACTAATAATTATCAAGTATTAACTGGCTCCTTTTCTTTTAAAGCTAATCCAAAAAGCGTGGCGTCTTTATCTGAAGCTGGTTTTGATGTTTTGTCTTTGGCTAATAATCATATGTTAAACCAAGGTGCTAAAGGTTTAGCCGATACGGAAAAAGTTTTAGACGAGGCTGACATTAATTATATTGGTCCTAAAAATCACAATTTAGTAATTAAAGATAGTAATGGAATTAAGTTTGCTTTTTTAGCTTACACTTATAATGATTCAAATTTGATTGCGACTATCTCAGACAATTCACTTAAAAGTGATATTGAGTCGGCTAAACAACAAGCCGATGTGGTTATTGTTTTAATGCATGCTGGTACTGAATATACCCGTAAGCCCAATGCTGACCAAATTAAATTTGCTCACACAGCAATTGATTATGGAGCGGATTTAATTGTGGGACAGCATCCTCATTGGCCACAAACGACCGAAACTTATAAAGACAAAACGATTATTTATTCATTAGGTAATTTAGTTTTTGATCAAATGTGGTCTCAGGACACTAGTGTTGGACTAATTGCTAAAATTTATTTTGATGATAAAGAACAAATTAATGTAGAATATATTCCAATTAATATAAAAGATTATGGTCAGGCAAGTGTAATGCCAGACGGTGCCGAAAAAGAAAATTTACTTAAGGCGATTGGAGTCAAGTAATTAATCGCTAGCATCTAATTTGTAACCACGACCGGAAACCGTTTTAATTAGAAACGGTTTTTTGAAATCAATTTTTTGGCGTAATTTTAAAATGTAAGCCTCAATAATATTAGAAAAGTGATTACTGGCATCATCCCAAGCTCGTTCGTTAATCGCTTGTCGGTTAAAGGTTATCCCAGGATTTTCCATCAGTAGTTTTAAAAGTAAAAATTCTTTGGTTGTTAAATAAATTGCTTGTTCGCCACGATGAGCCTCGTGGCTTAATAAATTTAATTCTAAATCTTGATAGGTGATAACTTTTTGATTGGTGATTTTGCGTCGGCGTAGCATCGCACTAACTCTAGCTTGTAGTTCAGTAAAGAAAAATGGTTTTACTAAATAATCATCAGCCCCTTGGTCTAACAAATTTATTTTGTTTTGGGTTTTATCGCAAACCGAAATCGCTAGAATTGGAGTTGCGTTACCATTATTTCTTAAACGATTAATTATTTCTTGGCCATTTATTTTGGGTAACATGTAATCGGTGATAATTAAATCATAGTCATTATTGTTGGCTAAATTAAAACCATGTTCGCCATCAGTGGCAACATCAACGACATAATTATTATTTTTTAGAAAATCGCTTAAAGGTTCGGCGATTATATGATCATCTTCAATAATAAGCAACTTCATAAATTTAAGGATGATTTATTAAATTTTATGGTTAAATATATTATACCTGATATGTGATGAAAATTTCATAAAGAAATAAGGGCGATTTTTTGTCTAATTTTAAATAATTTATATTTTTGGGAAAGTTTGATTTTCAAGCTTTTTAAGGGTATTATATAAAAGAACAATTTAAGTTATGAGTTTATTTGGTGGAAAATCGAATAATTCAAAAAGACGATTCTTATCAGGTTTAGAAAATGAACACTCTGATCCTTTTGTGATACGTGAGGGTAAGTTTAGTTATGGGCAACTTAAGGATTCATCTTATTATTCTGATTGGACAGAGCATGCTTTTTTATCAGATGCAGGAGATAAAGAAATTGTGGGCCGCACTTTTAGTTTTTCTAAACTTTTTTATATTAGAGCAATTTTGTTATTACTGTTGTTAATTTTGGGATCACGAGCGGCCTGGCTTCAACTGGCTAAAGGGGACTATTATTATTCACTGGCTGAAGGTAATCGTTTAAGAATTGAAGTTGTTGAACCACGCCGGGGTATTATTTATGACCGCAACTTAACGCCACTGGTCCGCAATACGGCTAATTTTGTGTTATATCTTCGGCCGATTGATTTACCTAAAAATGAACTAGACCGTGATAATTTAATTAGAAAAGTCGCTAGCATATTAGATGATACGGCTAATTTAAATAATGATACACCAACTACCACAGTCGAAAATGTCGGTGGTTTATCTTTAGTATCTGATACTCCTTCATATTTTAAAATTAAAACTTTATTAGACAAAGTGGCAATTGGTTCACTCGAATCTTATCAACCATTATTTGTGACAGATAATATTGATTATGACCGGGCAATGCTTCTATCGTTAAAATTAAATGATTTACCAGGTGTCTTTTTATCCAATAAAATTCGTCGGGAATATTTATTTCCCGTGCTTGATGATAAGACCGGTGAAAAGGCTTTAAGTTTTTCTCACTTATTGGGTTACACTGGAAAAGTGAGTGAGGCTGAATTTAAAAATTTAGGTGATGATTATTCGGTTATCGATTATATTGGAAAAAGCGGTTTAGAGTATGTTTGGGAAAAAGATTTAAAAGGTGTTCCAGGACGTAAAAATATTGAAGTTGATGCTCTGGGTCGTCAGAAAAAAATTGTAAATGAAGTACCCGCTCAAGACGGGGCTAATTTGCGTTTAGCTATCGATGCTGACTTGCAACGTAAAACTGAAGCGGTAGTTGATAATTATTTAAAAAAATTAAATTTAAAACGAGCTTCAGTTATTATTATGAATCCGCAGACTGGCGAGTTGTTATCTTTGGTTTCAGTGCCTGGTTATGATAACAATTTATTTGCTAAAGGGATTAAGCAGGAAGATTATCAAAAATATTTAAATGATCCTGATAGACCCTTATTTAATCGGGCTGTGTCAGGTGAATTTCCTAGTGGTTCTACTTTTAAGTTAGTAGTGGCCTCAGCGGCTTTACAAGAAAAAATTATTAATGAAACTACTAGCTTTTTATCAACTGGTGGTTTACATATTGGACAATGGACTTTTCCTGATTGGAAAGCTGGCGGTCATGGACAAACAAATGTGAGAAAAGCGATTGCTGAATCAGTAAATACCTTCTTTTATTATGTGGGTGGTGGTTATCAAGATTTTGTTGGTTTAGGCGTTGATCGTTTGGCTAAATACGCTAAATTATTTGGTATTGGAACTAAAACTGGGGTTGATTTACCAAATGAAGCCACTGGTTTTGTGCCGACGGCTGATTGGAAAAAAGCGACTAAGGGTGAATCTTGGTATATTGGTGATACTTATCATTTTGCGATTGGCCAAGGTGATGTTTTAGTTAACCCATTACAGGTGGCTAATTTTACGGCCACAGTGGCTAACGGTGGCAAATTATTAGAACCCCATTTAGTTAGTGCTTTACTTGATTCAAATAATAATGTAGTACGGGAAATTTCTCCTAAAATAGTGCGAGAAAATTTTATTGATGCGGCTAATTTACAAATTGTTCGTGAAGGGATGAGGCAAACAGTTCTGGCTGGTTCAGCCCGCAGTTTACAGGCAGTACCAGTTGAAGTTGCTGGTAAGACTGGAACCGCTCAGTGGTCCAGTAAAAAGGCTCCACATGCTTGGTTTACCGGTTTTGCGCCTTATGATAATCCTCAGGTAGTGATTACCGTGATGGTTGAAGAGGGACGGGAAGGTAGTAGTGTTTCCGTGCCAATTGCTAAAGAAATTTTACAGTGGTATTTTGGGGGTCGAGATCACCCCACCACTACAATCCCAGTTCTGCCGGTAGCCACTTCGACAGAAGTATATTTAGACTAAAATTAAGACTTATATGTTTATTAGCACTCTATTGACACGAGTGCTAATTTTTTATATAATTAACACAGAATTACTAAATATATGATTTCTGACCGCAAAAAGATAATTTTACGCACCATTATTAAAGAGTATATCAAAAATGCTCAGCCAGTTTCTTCTGGTGTTTTGGTGGAAAAATGTAAATTAGGAGTTTCGCCAGCGACGGTTCGTAATGATATGGTAGAGCTTGAAGAAGATGGTTATATTATTCAACCACATACTTCTGCAGGCCGAATTCCAACTGAACTTGCTTACGAATTAGAACTTGAAGAAATAAATAAAGAAAAGAAAGGTTTAAGGGAGAGTGAAATCAGTTTACTGGATGAATTATTTTCTTTTGAAGAAGCTGGCGCTAAGCAAACGGCTAAAGCAATCGCCGAACTATCTAGTGGGGCCGTATTTTGGGCCTTTCATAAAAATGATTTATATTACACCGGTCTTTCAAATTTATTTGCTCAACCAGAATTCAAACAATCAGAAATAGTTTATGACGCTTCAGTGGTTATTGATCACATGGAAGAAATTATTGATGGTATTTTTGAAAAAATTGAGGATGGGGAACAAGTTTTAATTGGTTCCAAGAATCCATTCGGTGCTTTTTTAAGTACTGTGCTGGTAAAATATAAAAAAGATCATAAATCAGGTGTCTTTGGTATCATGGGTCCAATTCGTATGGATTATGCTCATAACCTAGCCTTAATAAATTATATAAAAAGTAAATTTGAATAATATGGAAGATAAATCAATAATTGCAGCCGCTAATGGTTTCTTTATAAATGATAAAGAAGAAATTTTATTACTTAGAGAAACGGGAAGTCAGTTGTGGCTAACTCTAGCTGGCATTATTAAATTTGGCACCAACCCAAAAGCGGCTTTAGAAGCCAAAGCTAAAAAAGAATTAAATTTAAAAATCGAAAATGCTCAGATATTTGATTCTGGTTTTGTGGACAATATTTTAATGATTAGATTTATGGTGTCCGAATTCTCTGGAGAAATTAAATTAGGTGATAAGTATGAAGAATTTGCTTGGGTTAAATTATCTGATATTAAAGATAGAAATGATGTTTGTCCTTATGTTAAAAAATCATTTACCAAAATTGCTGATATAAATGAACTGGATAATTTTGAAAATAAATATAAATTAGCTTTAGCTGATTATCAAAATTTACTTAAGAAAACGGCGGCTGATAAAACTGAATTTGCTAAATATGCTATTTCTGATTTGCTTGAAGATATTATTCCAGTTTATGATCATTTAAAAATGTCGCTGAGCGGTTTACCGGCTGAAGAAGAAAATAGTGCTTGGGTAGTTGGGGTTAAATATGTGTTAAAACAATTTAGAGATAGTTTATCAGCTCGCGGAGTTGAAGAAATTAAAACCGTGGGTGAAAAATTTGATCATAATACAATGGAAGCGTTAGAAGGTGAGGGTGATATAGTTTCTAAAGAAATTATGTCTGGATACAAATTGAATGGTAGGCTAATTAGAGCCGCTAAAGTAATTGTGGCTTCAAAATAATTAACAAAAAGTTGTTTCATCTATCTAGCTAATTAGATTTTGGAATAACTTCTTAATTTATATGTCGCTTATAAAATGGACTCCTTTTTTCGCCGATAGTTTCGACGAGATGGACAAAACTTTATCAGACATGTTACCAGCAGTACGCGGTGATCAATTTGGCTTTACGCCAGCAGTTGATGTTTACGAAGATAAAAATAATATCATCATTGAAACTCAACTGGCTGGAATCAATCCTGATGATGTTACTATCTCGATTGAAAATGATAATTTAATTATCAAGGGTCAAAGTGAGAAGAAGAGTGAGATTGATGAAAAGAACTATTATCGTAAAGAAATTAGACGTGGTTCATTCTTCCGTTCAGTTTCTTTGCCAGCCAAAGTTTTAGGTGATGATGCAAAAGCAGTAGCCGAAGATGGTGTGCTTAAAATCACTATTCCAAAAGCCACCGAAACAAAAGCTAAAACAATTAAAATTGAAAATAAAAAATAAAAATTTTGTCGGCATACTCGGTACTTTAAAAAGTAGAGTGCCGAGATATATCAATAAAATTAATTAATAATAAAACTATATGGGAAAAATTTTAGGAATTGATTTAGGAACAACCAACTCCGCGATGGCTATTATGGAAGGTGGTGCTCCAAAAATTTTAGAAAATATTGAAGGTAATCGGACTACTCCATCTATCGTCGCTATTTCTAAAGCCGGCGAAAGATTAGTTGGTGCCGCTGCTAAAAGACAAGCAGTTATTAATCCAGAAAGCACTGTTTATGCAGTTAAACGTTTAATTGGTCGTCATTTTAATGATGAAGAAGTGCAACGTGATTTAGGCACTATGCCTTATAAAATTGTTCAAGCTGGTGAAGGTGTTAAGGTAACTATGGGTGACAAAGATTACACTCCACAAGAAGTATCCGCTATGATTTTGTCTAAGTTAAAAGCGGATGCTGAGGCTAAAACTGGTGAAACAATTACTGAAGCGATTATTACTGTTCCAGCTTATTTTGATGATGCTCAACGTCAAGCTACTAAAGATGCTGGACTGATTGCTGGTTTAGATGTTAAACGTATTATTAACGAACCGACTGCGGCTGCTTTGGCTTATGGTTTTGATAAGAAACAAGGTCAGAAAATTGTAGTTTACGATTTAGGTGGTGGTACTTTTGATGTCTCTGTTTTAGATATCTCTGCAGACACTGTTGAAGTAAAAGCTACTAATGGTGATACTCATTTAGGTGGTGAAGATTTTGATAAGAGAATTATTGATTGGATTATTTCTGAATTTAAAAAAGATCAAGGTATTGATTTGTCAAAAGATACTTTAGCTCTTCAACGTATTAAAGAAGCTGCTGAAAAAGCTAAAATTGAATTATCCACTGCGATGGAAACTGAAATTAATCAACCATTTATCTCAACTGACTCAACTGGTCCTAAGCATTTAGTAATGAAAATTTCTCGAGCTAAGTTAGAAGATTTAGTTGGTGATTTAGTAGCTAAAACAATTGAACCTTGTAAGAAAGCATTAGCTGATTCAGGTTTCACTTTAGCTGAAATTAATGAAGTTGTTATGGTTGGTGGTATGACTCGTATGCCACTTGTTCTTCAAAAGGTTAAAGAATATTTTGGTAAAGAACCAAATTTAAGTGTTAACCCTGATGAAGTAGTAGCTCTTGGTGCTGCGGTTCAAGCGGGTGTGTTACAAGGTGATGTTAAAGATGTTTTACTTTTAGATGTTACTCCACTAACTCTTGGTATTGAAACTATGGGTGGTGTAGCGACTGCTTTAATTGATAGAAACACTACTATTCCAACTCAAAAATCACAAACTTTCTCAACTGCCGCTGATAGTCAGAGTAGTGTAGAAATTCATATCGTTCAAGGTGAACGTCCAATGGCTCATGATAATAAAACTTTAGGTAGATTTATTTTAGATGGTATCCCAGCCGCTCCTCGTGGTGTACCACAAATCGAAGTTAAATTTGATATTGATGCTAATGGTATTTTAAATGTTAGTGCGACTGATAAAGCCACTAACAAAGTTCAAAAGATTACTATTACCGCTTCTTCTGGTCTATCTAAAGAGGAAGTTGAAAAGATGAAAAAAGAAGCTGAACTTCACGCTGAAGAAGATAAGAAAAAGAAAGAAGAAGTAGAAATGACTAATCAAGCTGATGCCGTTATTTTCTCCACTGAAAAAATGATTAAAGAATCAGGTGATAAAATGAAGGCTGAAGATAAAACTGAACTTGAAGCTAAAGTAGCTGAACTTAAAAAGGCTAAAGAAGCTAATGATTTAGCTGGAATTAAAAAATCTTTAGAAGATGTAAATAATGTAGCTCAAAAGATTGGCGCTGCGATGTATCAAGCGGCTGCTCCAGAAGCTGGAGCTGCTGGTGCAACTGAACCAGAAGCAACTACCGAAGAAAAGAAGGATGACGTTGTTGAAGGTGAAGTTGAAGAGAAGAAATAATTTAATTCTTATAGATCGCCTCTATTTTTAGGGGCGATTTGTTAAGCAGAAAATAAACATGGATAATAAAGTTTTCCCATCTAATTTCTTTTGGGGGTGTGCTACTTCGGCGCATCAAATTGAAGGCGGTTTAATAAATGATTGGTCACAGTGGGAGACATCAGCTAAACGTTTAGCAGATTTAAAAAATAAACAACAGGATCCAGTTGATTTTATATCTGGTGCTGCGGCTAATTCATATTTGGAAAATAATGCTGATATTAAATGTCTTAAAGACTTAAATAATAATGCTTATCGTTTTTCGGTTGATTGGTCACGCATTGAGCCAGAAGAAGGCAAGTTCGATAATGACGCTTTAGAATATTACCGTGAGCTAATTGTAAAACTTCGCGCTCATAACATTGAACCATTTGTTACTCTTTGGCACTGGCCACTGCCAATTTGGTTGAGTGATAAAGGGGGCTGGAGCAATAAAGAAATAGTAAATTACTTTAAAAAATTTGTTGAAAAAGTTGCCACTTATTTAAATACGGAAGTTAATTTTTGGATTACCTTAAATGAGCCAATGGTTTATGCTTCGCAAAGTTATTTAGTGGGTGAATGGCCACCGCAAAAAAAGAATCCTTTGATTATGTATCAGGTGATTAGCAATTTAATTGCGGCTCACAAAGCGGCTTACTTCGTTTTAAAGAAGATTGATAATAATAACCAGGTTGGAATTGCTAAACATAATATGTACTTTGAGGCTGCTCCAGGATTTGTTAATATAATCTTGAAAAAGTTGGCTGACTGGTGGTGGAATTTTAGATTTTTAGATAAGATTAATGAGTATCAAGATTTTATCGGTTTAAATTATTATTTTCATAATTTAGTAAACTATGGATTTAGTAAACAATTCTCGTATGAGAAAAAATCAGATTTAGAATGGGGCTTACATCCAGAAGGAATTAAATACTTATTAGAAGATTTAAAAAAATATCAAAAACCAGTATATATTACGGAAAACGGTTTGGCGGATCGTGGTGATCAATATCGTTCCTGGTATATTAAAGAGATACTGACAAATGTTCACGCCGCCATCCAAAATGGGGTAGCTGTTAAAGGCTATTTTCATTGGTCACTGATTGATAATTTTGAATGGGCGGAAGGTTTTAAACCACGTTTTGGTTTATATGAAGTGAATTTTCAGACCTATGAAAGAGTGGCTCGAAGTTCGGCGGAGTTTTATGCCGATATCTGTAAAAATAATCGAATTTAAATTATGTCCAAAGACTATTACGATATTTTAGGAGTTGATAAAAATGCGAGCGCTGATGAACTTAAAACGGCTTTTCGTAAACAGGCTCACATCCATCATCCTGATAAAGGTGGTGATGCCGAAAAATTTAAAGAAATAAATGAAGCTTACCAAGTGCTTGGTAACGAACAAAAACGTAAACAATACGATCAGTTTGGTTCGTCTTTTCAAAATGGTCAGGCTGGTGGCGGCTTTAATCCTGGAAACATGGGTGGTTTTGATTTTTCTGGATTTGGTAGCGGCGGTGTTGATATGGATGATTTATTTGGTGGTTTTGGTGATTTATTTGGTTTTGGTGGTGGCCGGCAAGCTTCAAAAAAGAATCAACGGGGACGCGATTTAGAAATGACTGTTAATGTTGAATTTTTAGAAGCGGCTTTTGGAATTGATAAAGAAATATCTTTTACAAAAAATATTACCTGTAACCATTGTCATGGTAATGGTGGTGAGCCGGGTGCTAAAGTAGATACTTGTTCAACTTGTGGTGGTTCTGGTCAAGTAATTGGCGTTCAACGTACTATCTTGGGCAATATTCAAACTAAGATGCAATGTTCGGCTTGTTCTGGTGAAGGAAAAATTTATAGTGCTAAATGTTCTAAGTGTCATGGTAGTGGCGTGGTTCGTGAAGAGGTAAAACTTAAAGTAAAAATTCCAGCCGGTATAAATGATGGTGAATCAATTCGTTTAAGTAAACAAGGTGAGGCCGGACAAAAAGGGGCCGCCGCTGGTGATTTATATTTAAGAATTAAAGTTTCAAAACATAATAAATTTGTTCGTGATAATTATGATGTTCGTACCGAAGAAGTAATCTCAGTTAAACAAGCCATCTTGGGCGATAAAATTGAAGTAAAAACTATTCATGGATCACTTAATCTCAAAATTCCAGAAGGTACTCAATCTGGTACCACCTTTAAATTAAAGGAAAAAGGTATTACTAAATTACAAGATCGAGGAATTGGGGACCATTATGTCAAAGTGACAGTTTTAATTCCCAAGGGGTTAAGTAAAAAAGAACGTGAAGCGCTTGAAAAATTAGATATTTAGGGCTTGTTTTTGATAAAAATGTAGGTAAATAAAGGGTTTAAATTGACATTTTGGCTAACTATGTTAGTATAAAAATAAGGTAATAATTAATTTTTAACTTATGTGCAACTGTAAAATGTGTAATTGGCTAAAGGGCCTTTTTGGAAAAAAATGTAATTGTGAAGAAAAAGGATGTTGCGAAGAAAAAAAGACTGAAGAAATCATTACTCCAGTAACTCCAACTGAAGAATCAAAAGTTGAAGAAACTGTTGCTCCGGCTGAAGAAAAGAAAGAAAACGAAACAGCTGCCTAATAATAATCCAAATCAAATAAACACGCTTAGCGTGTTTTTTGAAGTTTAACTTATGCTTATAGACACACATGCCCACGTAAACTTTGCGGACTTTAAAGAAGATGCTGATGAAGTGATTCGCCGGGCACTCGACAATGATACTTGGATGATTTTAGTTGGTTCGGAGTACAAAACTTCGACTCGAGCTTTAAATTACGCCAATAAATACCAACGAGGTGTTTACGCAGCGGTTGGACTTCATCCAACTCATTTAGAAGATTCCAAAATAGAGAATAATGATGAGAATGGAAAATATAGTTTTACCACTCGAGCGGAAGATTTCTATTATGATAACTATGAAAAATTAGCTAAGTTTGAAAAAGTAGTAGCTATTGGTGAAATCGGTTTGGATTATTATCATATGGACCCCGCTAAAGACCCTAAAGATATTAAACAAAAACAACAACAAGTATTACTTCAACAATTACTACTTGCTAGGCAACTTGATTTACCAGTAATTATTCATTGCCGCCAAGCCCATGATGATCTATTAGCCTTACTCCAAGATTTTAGAAAAGTATATGCCAATATTATTCCTAACGATCGACCTTGGGGTGTAATTCACTGTTTTTCTGGCGATGAAGATTTGGCTTGGAAATATTTTTCACTGGGTTTACTAATTTCCTTTACTGGACTGATTACTTTTAGTCAGACTTGGGATGATTTAATTCGTAAAGTACCAATTGATAAGATTATGATTGAAACTGATTCGCCTTATATGACTCCAGAGCCATATCGTGGACATCGTAACGAACCAGTGCTTGTTCAATATGTGGCTCAAAGAATCGCTGAAATTAAAAATTTAAAAGTTGAACGCGTAGCCGAAATTACTAGTGAAACAGCTCGAAATTTGTTTAGAATCTAAAATAAAAAACTGACTCGGTTGAGTCAGTTTTTTTTATTTGTGAAGCCTTTTATAGAAATAAAACACCCAAAACAATTAAACCTAAAACAATTCGATACCAACCAAAGGCTTTAAAGTCATTTTTTTGAACGTATTTAATTAAGAATTTAACGCCGATAATCGCAGTAATAAATGAAACTACAAAACCAACTAACCAAACAGTTAATTGATCACCCGTAAATATAGTTGGGTTTTTATAGATATCCAGTGATGTCGCCGCAATCATAGTTGGAATAGCGAGCAAGAAAGAAAACTCAACAATGGTTTTTCGTTTAATGCCTTGTGCAAGACCGCCGATAATAGTAGCTCCAGCTCGAGAAACGCCTGGCACAATTGATAAGGCTTGGACTACGCCAAGTATCGCAGCCTGTTTATAGGTAATTTTATTTAAATCATTTTCGTCTTCAGTTTCATCAATTTTTTTCTTAGCATACCAATTTTCAAATAATAAAATAATAATACCACCGACAATTAAGGAAATGGCAATAACTAAATCACTTTCCATTAAAAAACTTTTAACCAGTTTATAGAAAATTAAACCAATGATTGAAGTTGGAATAAAAGCGGCGGCAATTTTCCAAATAATACCAATATTGCTCCAAACTTTTTTCCAATATAGAATAACCACTGATAAAATGGCTCCTAATTGAATGGAAATTTCGAAACTCTTTAGAAAATCAGATGAGGGGATATGAAGTAGTTGTCCAGTAAAAATTAAATGAGCCGTGGAGGAAATTGGCAAGAATTCAGTTAAACCCTCAACAATACCCATGATAAAACTTTGAATGATAGTCATATATTAGTGATTACTTATAATTACCACCTTATTTTAACCTAGTTAGCTAAATAAATAAACCACTTCAAATTGGTGCTTTTTTTTGTTATAATAAGCTTAAGTTAATATCTAAAATTTTATAATATGTCTGTTACCCCTAAAAAGAAAAAACCAGTTGTTGTAGCTGTTTCAGGCTACTTTAACCCATTACACGTTGGTCATTTAGAAATGATTGAAAAATCTAAAAAATTGGGAGATAAATTAGTGGTTATTGTTAATAATGATGCTCAAGTAAAATTAAAAGGTTCGGTACCTTTTATGACTTTAGCCGATAGAGTAAAAATTATTAGTGCTTTAAGAGCGGTTGATGAAGTTTTTGTTTCAATTGATCGTGATAAAACAGTTTGTAAGTCACTGGCTAAAGTTCATCCAGATATTTTTGCTAATGGTGGTGATCGACATACTTTAAATGACGTGCCTGAATATCCAGTTTGCCAAAAACTGGGTATTACTATGGTTGATGGGCTAGGAAGAAAAATCCGTGCTAGTTCAGAATTAATTAAAAAAGCGGCGGAAGCAAAAATTATTGCCGTTAAAAAATAATTATGTTAAAAGTTTTTAAATATTGCGCTTTAGGTTTTATATTATTTGTTGTAATAGTTTTTTTTGCTGTAAAATATGGCAGAATAGTTGATAGATTTCATAAGCCAGAACCTAGCCCAATTATTTTAAAAGAAGAAAAAACTTTACGGGTGATTGAAGGCTATCGTAATAGTGATATTGCTAATTTACTGATTAAAAATAATTTAGCCACAGCTGATGAATTTGCTAAGGCACAAAAAAATTATGATACCAGTAAATTTTCTTTTTTAGCGGATAAACCAAAAAGTACTGATTTAGAAGGCTATTTATATCCTGATACTTACCGGGTTTATGCTTCAAGCACAGCGACCGAAATTATTACTAAAATGCTTTCTAACTTTGATCAAAAGTTAACGCCGAAAATGAGAGCTGATATTGCATCCCAAGGAAAAACAATTAATGAAATTTTAACCATGGCTTCAATTATTGAAAAAGAAGCCCCAATTTCTTATTCAAAAGGTGAAAATCAAGACGCTAAAATAATTTCTGGAATTTTTTGGCGTCGCATTAAAGTCGGGCAGGCACTACAATCCTGTGCGACTTTAGCCTATGTATTGGGCGTTGATAAAGAGCAGTATAGTCAGGTTGATACTAAATTTGATTCCCCTTATAACACTTATCAAAATAAAGGTTTACCACCTGGACCAATCGCTAACCCTGGAATTTTAGCCATTGAAGCCGCTATTTATCCAACTCCATCAAATTATAATTATTTTCTAACTCCTAAAGATAGCAAAACAATTATTTACGCCGTGACTTATGAAGAACATTTGCGTAATAAAAATAAATACTTAGATAATTAATTTAGTTTTTATGCTAAGTGAATCAGAATCAAGTAATTTAGACGAACCAAAAGTAAATGCTATTAAAGTATTCTTGGAAGAGAATAAGCCTTTAATTATTGGTGTTGCTGTATCAGCTGTGGTTATTGCTGGAATTATTTATGGTGTAATTGTTTATTTAAATAAAAATAAAAAAGTTAGTACCCCGGTTGCCACTTCTACTCCAGTTACAACCACACCGGTGGCTGTTTTGCCAACTGAAGTTAGTACCAGTACTGATGGCATGGCAAGCTCAACTATACTAGAAGCTTTAGAAAAATATAATTTTAAGGATTTTTATCAAGAACCAGCCCCAATTCCAGATTTTGATTTTAAAGATTATAAGTTACCACTTAATGTAAAAATTGATGCTTTAAATTATTATGATATTTCTCGAAAAGTAAGTTTAGATGCGGGACTAAATAATTTAAATACTAATGGAGTCTCTGTTTTAGAAAATCCCTCAACTAAAGATATTACGGATTTTTATAGTGCTTATTCGTGGTTATCAAATAAACAAGTACCACTACTTATTACTTCAGATTTTTTAACTCATTATCATCAAAATGTTACTAAACAAGTTTTTAAAGATATTGAAGAAAATGTTTTCTATGATAATCTTTGGAAAATTTCTAAGATTTTATATGAATCATCAAAAACTCGTTACGAAAATCGTTTAGCAAAAATTGGTAATGTTAATGATCAGGTTTTAGAAGGAGAGCGTCTGGCAACGGCTTATTTTGCGGTCGCTTTAAAATTACTTGAGCCAGATGCGGCTCAAGTTGATGGCAAAGGAAATGATAGTACTAAATTTTCAAATAGTGATGCGTCTACTTTTTATTTTACTCTTTTACCCTATCTGCAAAATGATGCGGGACAAGAAATTAATTTAATTAAAGCGGCTAAAGAAACTAAAAAATCCCCAGTTTTACTGTATAATCGTAATTACACAGATTTTGTAGTGCCGGCTGAATATCGTCGCAGTGCCAAGCTATATAATTTTTATTTAGCCAGTACTTGGCTTAATTCGGTTTTTCCTTTAGTGGTTAAAGATAAAAATTGTCCAACTTGTTTACTGGATAAGGATGATGCTCGTTTAAGTTTAATTGCTTCAACTTTTATTACTAAAGATTTTTCGGCTGACCAAGAGCTTAAAAATCGTTGGGCTTTAGTTTATAAATTACTTTCTTATTCTAAAGGTTTACGAGATGATCTTACTTATCGTAATTATGATGATACGATGAAAAGTTTGTTTGGTGAAAATTATGATCCGGAAGTTATTTTTGATGAAGCTAATAAAGATACGGGTGCTAATATTGATAAATTACGGGCTAAATTGTTATCTTTAAATTTCAATAGTTCTCAAGGAGCTCTTGATAAAAATAAAGAAAAACCTCGTTTAGGTTTTAAGTTGCTATCGGATTATTATTTTCCTAATAATTATATATTCAGTCGCTTAACTAATGAAAATGTTGGCAATTATGTTGGCGCTAAAGCTAGTTCGAGTAATTTAACTATTTGCGGTAAAGGTTTAAAACGTTGTAATGGTTTTGGTTTAGATGTTATTGGTGTGGTTTCTGATAAATTAAGCGCTTCTAGTTTATGGCTTGAAAATACTAGTTTTGCTTCTTACTCAGAAAAACTTTTAGAATTAAAAGTAGAACTTAAAAATGCGCCAATTTGGCATAGCAATAATTTTTGGTCAATGCTTGGCGTAATTAAAACTATTTTTGAAACTAATAATGGTCAGATGCAAATTTATTCAAGTACTAGTTACTGGCAGCAACGTTTAGCAGATACAGCGGCGGCCACTTGGACAGATTTACAATTACCACTTGAACAATTAATTCCGGTTAGTGCGCCCGTTAAAACTGGTTTGTCTAATGATGTAGCTTTTAATGATAATTTTTATATTGAACCTAACTATGCTTTAGTACAAAAATTAATTGCTGATAATGAAATGATGTATGGCATGCTTGACGTGATGGGAATAAATAAGCAAGTAACTTCAGTCGCCATTAATTTAAAAGAAGAAAATGGAAAATTAAGACGAATATCTGATTTAATTAAAAAAGAGTTAAACGGCGAAGCGCTTAACTCTGATGATCAAAGTTTTGTTAATACAATTGCTAAACAATATAAAGTAGCTCAAGCGCCAAGTAATCAACTAGTTCTAAAAGTTGGCGATTCTCGTTTATACGAAAATCTTGGCGTTAAACTAATGGCTTTAGTTTATCAGTTAAATGATGGTAAATATATCGCTATTGGACCAGTATATTCTTATAAAGAAAGACGCCAATAATTAGTAATTAAATTTAAACACGTAAATATCGCCGCCATTTATTTCCCAGTAAGTGTCGGCGTTTATTTTTGCCTGACCAATAATTCGATTACTTAGCCACCAATATTTACTGACTACAAAATAAGACTCTTTAACACCTACTAAATCCATAGCTTTTTTCATTGTGTCTCGACTTGGAGTATTATCAACCATGTCTAAATAATATTGATATAATTTTCCACCAGTTGGAATTGGATAGAAAAATATTTCTTCATTGTCAGTTTTAAAATAATGATCAAAGCCTAATTCTTTAAGAGAGGCCACACTAGTTTGTTGATTGGCTAAAACAATATATGGTTTGTTAGTTTGTTTAGCAATTGAACGTACGGCTTGTAGATCGGCATTAGATACGCTATAACCACGAGAATTAACATAAGCATCTAAACGAGGGTAGGATAAGTAAAGAGCGGTAGTACTTAAAATTACAATTAAAATCCAGCCACCGATGCGAGTTGTTTTTGATCCACACCACGCTTTAGTTGTTAAATAGTTGGTAGCAATAATTAGAGCTGGTAAAGCCAATAGTCCCATTAAAACAGGTAGTCGGGAAATATAATTATCACGTTCGTAATCAATTAGAAAAGTAAAAGTAAGCGATGCACTTAGTAAAAAACCCACTAGAATAGCACTCACCATTTTAATCAGTAAGGCCGCTTCGTTTTTATTTTGTTTAAACCAAATAATAAAACCAGTAATAACTAAGGCTACAAAAATAATTAGCCAGTTATTATTAATTAAGTAAGGGAAGTTTAAAACAAAATTGCTTAAATTAGTGCTAGTGTGACTAAAACTAAAAACTGATAAAAGACCTTTAAAAGATAGAGATAAATCGTGCCAAGATTGTCCGGTTACAATTGTAAAAGATAAAGGGAGTGACAGAGCAGCACCTAACCATAAAATAATATTAGCTAGTTTGTACCAAGTAGCTTTTAATTGGTCTTTTCTTTTAAGTAGTTCTATCCAAGCGACAAAAAATAAAGCCGGCATTCCACCTAAAGGATGGATTGATAAAGTGGCGATAGCTAAAATAAGCGGTAAATAACTTAAGTGGCTAACTAAGGAATAAAAAATTATAAGTAGCAGCCAGAGATAAGTTAAATTTTGAGGAGTGCTTAAAATAAATAAATTAAGCGGTAAGGCTAGTAAAGTTAAAATAACTAGCATCGCTCTTTTAGGCTCACCTTTAGTTTTAACAAAAGAGAAGATGGCGCCTGGTAAAAATAAAGCAGCCAGTAGCGGCACTAAAATTTTGTTTAAAATATAAATGGAGACACCACTTAATTTGTGAAGAATAACTATTAGAGAATATTGACCTAAATAATAAAATGGTTTTGGTAAAACGTAACCTTGTTTATCAATTAGCTCCATAGTAGCTTGGTGAATAAAGGGATCAAAGCCATAACCAATTTGATAAATAATAACTGCGACTGAAAAAGCTAAGAAATAATGAATTCTAAGCAACCACAATTTAACGCTAGGTTGAAGTTGGCGGTTTAAGACAAATATCAGCCAAGCCGTAGCACCAGCATATAACCAGAAAAAAGTCGTTGATACGACTAGCCAAGGAGAAATTAGGGCATTTGGGCTAGAGCTTCTTAAAAGAAGGCCAAATGAGCTCGCAATTAATATTATATAGATAACAATTGGCCAAATTAGGTGTAACCAGTTTTTTTGGGGGATTACTTGGGTTTTTTCTAGTGTTTCAGTTTTAGTTTGTAAAAATCGCGCTCTAATGTAAAAAGAGGCGGCACTTAAGACTAAAGTGATACCAGTTCCAAGCCAATTAAGACTATAAAGATAATAAACAATCGACCCCCAAATCATAATTAGACTGAGGGCTATTAAGATATTTTCTTCTAATTTTAGCAATATTTTTTTCATTTGATTTATGGTTTCTTTTGTATTTTACTATTTATTTTAAATATAGCAAATTCTTGCTAAAATTGGTATTTTTTTATACTATTAAGAGTATGAATAAGAAATTTTTGAAGCCCAATTTTAATTTTTTGGTGGTTATTGTGGTAGCCGCCGCTTTTTTTGTGGCCGCTTCAACTTATAATTTCATTACTCAAAAAGATGGCACGGTTAAATGGAATTCCCCAGACGAAACGGCTAATTATTATTTTGCTAAAAGTTTTGCCACTGACCATAGTTTATCTAAATTTGAACCAGAAAATATTGTAGCGAACGATTTAGTAATTCCTCGAAGTTTAAGATCTGATAATGGTTGGCTTAAACCAGTTAGTTTTTTGGGAATAATTTTGATTTATGGTGAAATTGGTTCGCTTACAACACCAGCGGTTATTCCATATCTTACTCCATTTTTTGGGGCTATTGGTATTATCTTTTTTTATTTACTAGTTAAGCGTTTGCTTAATCCACGCATTGCTGTAATTTCTGCCGCACTACTCGCGATTTTTCCTGTTTATCTTTATTATTCAATTCGCAGCATGTTTCATAACGTGCTATTTTTAGTTTTGCTTATTATTGGTTTTTATTTTTTAGTCAGAACTTTAGACAAAGTTTATTGTTATAAAGTTAAACCAAAAATAATTAGCTGGAAAATTCCTAAAAATGTTTTGCTTGGTTGGTTGTTTATCTTTTTAGCTGGTTTATTTATTGGGCTAGCCGCAATTACTCGAACTTCCGAATTATTATGGCTCGCTCCAGTGCTTGCTGTTATTGTATTATTTTATGTTCGTCGTCTTGGTCCATCGCGTTTAGTTTTATTTGCTGGGGGAATTTTGCTTGGTATGTTGCCCGCTTTTTATTTTAATCAAATTTTATATCAGTCACCTTTTTATGGTGGTTATGGTGAAATGAATCGGTCTTTAGCGGATATTTCTTCAGCCGGTTCGCAATTGGTTAAAACTACAGTCGCTTCACAACTGACAGCTTATCAAGAATTATTTACTCGTATATTTAAAAATGTTTTCTTCTTTGGTTTTCATGTTGGTCAGTCTCGAGAAATGTTTAATTATTATGTAGTTGAGATGTTTCCGTGGCTTACTTGGTTGGGCGCTTTAGGAACTATTTGTTTAGTTGGTTTAAATTTTCCCAAACCACGCCGAAAATATTTTGTGTATTTACTGGTCTGGGGAATTTTATCAGTTATTTTAATTTTGTATTACGGTTCTTGGCGCTTTACTGATAATCCAAATGCTGCCAGTCACACAATTGGTAATTCTTATACTCGCTATTGGTTACCCATGTATTTAATGGCAATTCCAATGGTAGCTTTAGCGATTGAATTATTCTTAAAAGGTTTATTTTGGTTGTTTAGAAAACATAGTAGTTATCGGTCTTTAGTTGCCGGTGGTGCGACGGTAATTGTTTTCTTAATCGCTCTTTATTCTATTAATTTTTTATTGTTTGGTTCTGAAGAAGGTTTATTTAATTTATACTATAATACCCGCGAAGATAAACGCATCGGAGAAATGGTTTTTAAATTAACGCCTGATAATGCGATTATTATGACTCAATATCATGATAAAGTCTTGTTTCCAGAACGGCAGATTATTATGGGTAAAATGGATGAAAGCCAATATTATCCTTACGTTGATAAGTTGCTTAAATATTATCCAGTTTATTATTTTAATTTTTCTTACAAGCCAGAAGCAGTTGATTATTTAAATAATGGACGTTTAGCTAAGTACAATATTAAAATGGAACTCGTGAAAAAAACTGGTGGTCGTTTTGCTTTGTATAAATTATCTAAAACCCCAATTAAAAATGTTAAATAAAAAATATTATCACTTAATTACTATTGGTTGTGCCATGAATAAAGCGGACAGTGAGAGAGTCGCTAATTTTTTAGAAAGCAATCATTACGAAGAAAAATCAGATTGGTTAGACGCCGATATTGTTATCCTAACTACTTGTGGAATTCGTCAGTCAGCTGAAGACCGGGTTTACGGACTGGTTAATCAAATTAGAAAGACGAATCAAAAAGCCGCCGTGGTTATTACTGGTTGTTTATCTAAGCGCAAAGATGTAATGCGTCGCTTGATTGGGCAAGTAGATTTGTTTATGCCTATTAATGAGCTGCCAAACATGTTTGAATTACTTAAAACCGCTCAACCAGAGCAAGTGTTAAGTTTAGATAAGGTAAGAGAACTGGGTGGCGAAAAATATTTATCCATTATTCCAAAATACGATAGTGAATATACCGCCTGTGTGCCAATTGGTAATGGCTGTAATAATTTTTGTTCTTATTGTGTAGTGCCTTATGCTCGGGGTCGGGAAGTTTATCGTGAGGCTAAGGAAATAATTTCTGAGGTTAAATCTTTAGTTAAAAAAGGTTATAAAGAAGTTATTTTAATTGCTCAAAATGTTAATAGTTATAAGAGTGCTGAATTTAATTTCCCTAAATTACTGATTGAGTTAAATAAAATTCCGGGTCATTTTTGGATCCGTTTTACCTCAAGTCATCCTAAAGATGTCAGCGATGAATTAATTGCGGCTATTGGCTCATGTGAAAAAATCGCTAATCATTTACATTTAGCCGTTCAGTCAGGAGACAATAAAATGTTGGAACTGATGAATCGTAAATATACTGTAGAGCATTATCGTGATTTAATTGCTAAAGTTAGAGCTGCTCGACCAGGCATTGCTATTACCACTGATTTAATTGTTGGTTTCCCAGGCGAAACTAAAAAACAATTTAATGCTTCAGTTAAATTGTTTAAGGATTTAAAATTTGAAATGGGTTATGTGTCTGAATATAGCCCACGCCCCGGAACAGTGTCTTGGAATATGCCAGATAATGTGAGTCGGGAAGAGAAAAAAATGCGCAATAAAATTATTACTGATATTTTAAAGGAAACTAGTTTGGCGGCTAATAAAAATTTATTAAACACTGAGCTTGAAGTATTAGTCGAAGGTGTAAAACCAAACGGCAAATTTTTTGGTAAAACTTCAAGTTCAAAAAATTTAAGGTTTAGTTCTGATAAAAAGCCAGAAGAATTAATTGGTCATTTTGTTAAAGTAAAAATTATCAAGGCGCTAACTTTTGGACTGGAAGGAAAATTGGTATAAAAAAAGAGAGACATTGGGTCTCTCTATTGTACACTAGGGATGATCTCTAATTCGCATGTTGGCAGGGTTTTTGCATGGTTTTGCGCCTGCGTTTTCGACGGCGCGTGCGGGAGTTATTCGGTAATAGTCGGGTGTGCTGTATGGAACTGGTATGTTCCAGACGATTTGTTGTGCGTCATTTCTGCTGAATTTAAAGATTAATATATTGTCAGTGAACTATGTCTATATAATATCATTATTTTAAATATATGTCAAGAGTAGTTATCCACAAACCAAAAGTTCTCGTAATTCTCGGTCCCACCGCTTCTGGTAAGACGTCTTTAGCTGTAAAATTAGCCAAAGAATTTAATGGCGAAATTATCTCCGCTGACAGCCGCCAGGTTTTTCGGGGTATGGATATTGGCACTGGTAAAGATTTGGGGGAATACGGCAACGTGCCATATCATTTAATTGACGTGGTAAATCCTGAAGAAGAATTTAATTTACTTAAATATCAGAAGCTAGCTAACAAGGCGATTAAGGATATTTTATCTCGCGGTAAATTGCCAATTATTGCTGGGGGGACTGGTTTGTATTTGCAAGCCATTGTTGATGGCTATAAGCTAGATGAAAATATCCCTGACCCAAAAAGACGAGCTGAGCTAACTGCTATGACTGTGTCTCAGTTATATAAATTACTTGAATCTGAGAAACCAGAATTTGCGGCTAATATAAATAATAGTGATAGAAATAATCCTCGTCGTTTGATTCGTTATGTAGAAATTATGGAGGCAGGCGAGACACCAAAAACCGTTTCTAAAAAAACCGTGCCCTATGATTTTTTATTACTTGGTTTGCAACAAGATGATGAAACGATGCGCGCGCGAATTGTTAAACGAATTAAAGATCGACTAGATAACGAAGATATGATTGGCGAAGTTGAACGTTTAGTTGATGAGGGATTACCATATACTAGACTTAATTCTTTTGGTTTAGAATATCGTCATATTGCTTGGTATCTACAAGATAAATTGGATTATGATGAAATGGTGGAACGTCTAGGACTAGCCACTTATCGCTTTGCTAAGCGTCAAAAAACTTGGTTTAAGCGTTGGGAGAAACAAGGGCGAGTGATTAATTGGGTGGATGATTTAAAAGCCGCTAAAAAACTAATAAAAAATTGGTTATAAAAAAATCGAGCCGTGAAGCTCGATTTTTTCTTATTCAACTAAAAGTTTTTCTAGTAATTCACGAACAATTTCTGGATTAGCTTTACCTTTGGTTTCAGCCATGACTTTTCCGACAAAGAATTGAATCAGTGGTAACTTACCGGCTTTATATTCAGCTGCTTGGGTTGGATTTTTTTCGATAATAGTTTTAATCGCTTCAGTTAAAGCTTCTTTATCATCAACCTGTTCTAAGCCTAATTCCGATAAAATATCTAATGGATCACCGCCTTTAACATACATATGATTTAAGATTGTCTGTCCAGCGGTCGAGTTTATTTTACCTTCATAAATAAGGCAAACTAGTTTGGCAAAATCTAATGGGGTGATTAAAATATCTTTTAAGTCTTTATGATCAGTCTTTAAGTGTTTAAGTAGTTCACTGGTAATCCAATTAACCGCAATGGCGGCTAATTTTTTATCTTGGCGTTCATATGAATCACCTTCGGAAACGACTATACCACCAATTTCAGAAATTACTTCTTCGGTCCAATCAGCTAAATCTTTATCAGCGGTAACAACTTCCGCTAAATCTTCTTTTAGACCATACTGCTCAACAAAACGAGCCGTTTTTTCAGCTGGCATTTCACCCATTTCTTCTTGAATTGAGGCAATCATATCATCACTGATATTTAGTGGTGGAATATCTGGTTCAGGGAAGTAGCGATAATCAGCCGCCGTTTCTTTAACGCGCTGACTTTTGGTTTCGCCTTTGTTTTCATCAAAGCCGCGAGTTTCAGCAATAATCTTTTCACCAGCCTCTAAAACTTTAGTTTGTCTTTCAACTTCAAACTTAATGGCTTTTTCAACTGAACGGAAAGAGTTAATATTTTTTACTTCTACTTTTGGATTTAATTCATAACCATCAAGACCAATAATTTTATTGTCTTCATATTTCCATTTACCAGCTTCCTGAATACTAACATTGGCTTCACAACGCATTTCACCTTTTTCCATATCAGCATTGGAAATATCTAAATAACGTAAAATCTGCTGGAATTTCTGACAGAATTTTCGAGCTTCTTCAGCACTTTTAATTACGGGCTCAGTTACCATTTCAAGTAACGGTGTGCCGGCACGATTAAAGTCTAATAAAGTATGGTCAGCTCCTTTAGGGTGGGTTGATTTTCCAGTATCTTCTTCTAAGTGAATACGGGTAATTAAAGCCTTTTCACCATCAATTTCTAAATAACCGTCATAGCACAAAGGTAGGTCGTATTGAGAAATCTGGTAGCCCTTTGGCAGGTCAGGATAAAAGTAGTTTTTACGATCGAATTTAGAGATTCGATTAATAGTACAGTGAGTCGCTAGGCCGGCTAAAATAACCAGCTCTATAGCTCGTTTGTTAGGAACTGGTAAAGTTCCAGGATGACCTAAACAAATCGGACAGACGGCGGTATTAGGCGCCTTGTCGTCACTGTTATTGTCACAGGAACAGAACATTTTGCTTTTAGTTTTGATTTCGGCATGGATTTCCAAGCCAATGATAACATCGTATTTCATATATTATGATTTTATAGCAAAAAGGTGGTTAAGGGAAGTATTTTTGACAAAAACTTAAAATAATTTTAGTATTAGGAAACAAATATGAATGAATACGAACTTTAAAAACATTATAAAAATGAAAAATCTATTATCAAATCTTTTTAGTGGCTTGCTGGGTATTTTCAGCAGCATCAAACCTGACCCCTCGCAAGAGATTAATCATAATTTGGAGTATGTTTTAGTTGGTGAGTCGCTTATTCCTAAACTTGATGGTAATCAACTTGTTTATTGGCAAAAAGCACTTTTTAAAGTTGGTGTTAGTGCTGAGTTTAAAAGGTATAGTTCTGAGAAAAACAAAAAGGCTACACCAGAAACTTTGCTGGCCTGTTATGAAATTAGAAGTGTGGGGCGCTATGGTAAAAACTTAAAATCTTTACCTGGTACTTGGAGTCAAAAATGTGTTACTCAACATCAACTCATTAAATTTTGTAAACAATCTCAAAATTTATTAGCCACAGCTTATGATGCTTCTACAATTTTTCTTTGTAAATTAGATGAAACTAAGCCCATTAATGAGACTAGACCTTATGACAATTTAATGGTGGCACGTGTTTATTTTCACGGTTTTGGTTTTCACTTAGTTTACTCGCCGCTTCATTTTGGGGGTTGTATCAGTAATGATTATTTTTATCGAATTGTGATGCCGAAAATCTAAAAATAAAAAAGCTATCTAGAACAGATAGCTTTTTTTATATTTTTTTTAAAAATTTCCTGTGCTACCAAATCCACCATTTTGTCTTTCGGTTTCATCGTCAACAGCGCCTTCTTCAATTTCTGGCAGCTCCACTTTTTGGATTAAGAGTTGTGCAATTTTTTGACCCGGTTCAATATTATAAATATCTTCACTTAAATTTTTAAATACTACTTTTATTTCACCACGGTAACCAGAATCAATTACACCCCCCATAGTCTTATAACCTTTATTAGCTAGTCCGCTCTTATCCCAAATTAAACCAACATAACCAGTCGGAATTGCAATTTTAATGCCAGTTGAGATTAAAGCTTGTCCATAGGGAGCAATTGAATAATAATCGCTAGCATATAAGTCTAAGCCAGCATCATCAAAGTGAGCTCGAGTTGGTAATTTAGCATTTTCGGTAATTCGCTCAACTTTAAGAGTATTAGTATTTGGAGTTTGGATTTCTGGAGTTAAAAAAGTATTTTTTGGCTGATAATTATTTGTTTCTTCTTTTTTAAATAATAAATCTTTATGATTAATAATTTGTGGATTGCGACTAATAATTTCAGAAATAGCATTAAAGCCACTAGCGGTTTTTTGTTTTTTGCCGCCTAGTATTTGATTAGTATAAATCCAAACTAATTCATGAATTTCTTCACGAGTCATAATTTCACCTTCTCGGGTACATTTAATTAATTTAAAATCAGGAAACATTTGAGCAATCTCAAGATAAACTTGTTCCGCTTTTTGTAAATGATTTAAATTTTCTTCATGAATATCTCGAGTTTTACCCACCCAATCTTCACGATGACGATTAGCAGCTAACTTTTGAGCAATATCAGCTTCAACATGTAAGATTAAAGATAAGTCTGGTTTAGGAATATTAAAAAGTTTATATTCCAGTTCATATAACCAATTGAAAAAAACTTTTCGTTCGAGAGGATTGTCAATTTTACCTCCTTGATGACCTAAGCTAGCCGAAACATAGCGATTAGCAATAACAATTTTGCCGTCTTTAAGCCATTGTCTAATTTTAAAACTAGCATCAAAGCGATCAACGGCATAAAAAATGGATGATTGGTATGGTGTGACATCGTCAGCACCACCGTATTTACCAGATAAATATTCTTCAACCAGTCCAGCAGATTTAGTATTATATTGAGGGAAGTCGGCTAATTCGACTGCAAAACCTTCGGCTTTTAACTTCTCGACCAGCAAATTAAACTGAGTGGTCTTGCCAGACCCATCAGTGCCGTCGATAACGATAAATTTTCCTAAGTATTGTGACATGAAAAGTAGTCGTTAATTTCTAATTATTTTGTATCTTCTCAATCGTTTTGTCAATTTCTTGATAAAGACTATTTAAATCACCGCTATTATCGATTTGATAATTAGAATTACTCATTACTTCAGGAATTGTATTTTCAGTTTCTTTATCATGATCAGCTAAAAATTCTTCATAAGTTTTAACATCATCACCTGGGTTTTCGTTGCGAGTTACTGAACGGGCATAACGAGATTCTGGGCTAGCATTAATGGCAATTAAAACAAAGCCAGGAACTTTCTTTAAATATTCAATGTCAGCCATTCGTCTAATACCATCAACAACGATTAATTCTTCATTTGATTCAGAAACACTTTTAGCAATTGCTTTAGCTAAAATATCTTCACCGTATTGCTGACGTAAAAAAGTTGATAACGCCATAATATTGTAACGATTCTGATCAACATCAATAGAATTTAAAATATTTCTTAAGATAGTTGAAAATTTAAAGCTACTAGCTCCATATTTAGTTTCAATATATTTTTTGGCGACTTCTTTGCCACTAGCGATTGGACCAGTAAAACCAAGGATTATTTTAGACATGTTAGTTTGGATATTTTACAGCATATCGAACTGCAAAAGTGTTATCGTTTAATTTTTCTAAAGAAGTAAGTTCTAACTTAGCCTCGGTTTCACAGTCGAACAAGGATAAGCCTTGACCAAATAAAATTGGCTCAATAGTTAAAACTATTTCCGATATTAATTTATTTTTTAAAAATAGGGAATTAAGAAAACAACCACCGCCAAGCAAGGCTGATTTATAGCCCATTTGCTCAAGTTCGGCTAAAACTTTTTCTGGCTCACCACTAACATATTTTACATTATCATAATTTGGTTTAGGGTCTGGTGAAAAAACTACATTCAATCTGTTAGGTAGTGGAGATGGGAAAGTATTAAAAGTATTTTCGCCCATCATAACCACACCGTGTTTTTTAGATTCGGCGACAAAAATTTTTTTATCTTCTGGACTGGTCCAATTAGCTAATTGGTTTTTATCTTTAGCAATTTTACCATCAGCGGAAATTGCCATCATCAGTGTTACAGGTATCATAATATTATTACAAGAAAAGCCCGGTTTTATTAATAAAATCGGGCTTTAATTTTTAAACAGCAATTGGAGCTGCGATACTTGGGTCAGCTTCGTAATCTTCTAATTTGAAATCTTCATACTTAAAATCAAAAATACTTTTGACTTCCGGATTAATTTTCATTTTTGGTAATTTCTTCGGTGTTCGAGATAGTTGTAAAGCTACTTGGTCAAAATGATTTTTGTAGATATGCAAATCTCCGTAAGTATGAACAAATTCACCTGGTTCTAAATCGCAAACTTGGGCAATCATCATGGTAAGCAAAGCGTAAGAAGCGATGTTAAATGGTACCCCTAAAAATAAATCACAACTTCTTTGGTATAACTGACAAGATAATTTACCATTTGCTACATAAAATTGAAATAAGCAGTGGCATGGTGGCAATTTCATGTCGTTAATGAATGAAACATTCCAAGCGGAAACGATGAGACGTCTGGAATTTGGATTATTTTTAATCATATCGATAAGTTCAGTAATTTGATCGATATGTCGGCCGTCAGGAGTTGGCCAAGAACGCCATTGGACGCCATAAACTGGTCCTAAATCACCATTTTCATCAGCCCATTCATCCCAAATCTTAACACCATTATCATGTAAGTATTGAATATTGGAATCGCCTTTTAAAAACCACAATAATTCGTGAATAATTGATTTAAGATGAAGTTTTTTTGTGGTTAAAACTGGGAAACCTTCACTTAAATCAAAGCGTTTTTGACGACCAAAGACGCTACGAGTACCGGTACCAGTGCGGTCACCTTTGTCAGCACCATTGGTCATGACATCTTCAAGTAATTCTAAATACTGTTTCATAACGTTATATTTTAGAGGGTTAATATTTTTAAAAAACTGCTATTAAACTACCATAAAAAACTTTAATAGTCAATTTTTAATATTCAGTTACTTTATCATCAAGTAAAACAAACTCAACCCCAGCTTCTTTGAAAATTTCTTTACTTCTAGCGGAAGCTTGGTAATCTTGGGAGCAAACAACTCGTTTAATACCAGCATTAATAATCATTTTAGCACAGGCATAGCAGGGAGCCATTTTGGTGTAAATTGTGCCACCGTCTAAAGCGATGCCAAAACGAGCCGCCTGACAAATAGCATTTTGTTCAGCATGAGTAGTGCGAATACAGTGTTTGGTTACTGAACCATCTTCATTGGTGACGGTGTGCATTTCATGACCCACTTCATCACAATGAACTGTGCCTGACGGAGAACCGGCATAACCAGTTGAAACTATACGTCTATCTTTAGTAACCAAGGCGCCGCAATGACCACGGTCGCAAGTACCACGCTCACCCACTAAATTAGCCAAATGGCTAAAATATTCGTCCCATGATGGACGGATGGTTTTTTCTTCATTCATAGAAGTAAAAGTTAATTTTGTTTCTTTATTATAAGCTAGTTTTCAAGATTTTGAAATGTTGACATTAGAGCCTTTTATTGGTATTTAAAATAATTTATTTTCAATTGATTTTCGTCTTAAAAGAGGCTAAACTGTAAATAAATAAACTTTTAAGATTCTATGAAAAAATTTAATTTCATTTTAATATTTTTAGCCCTACTAGCGGTTTCTTTACCGGCCCAAGCTTTAACTTCAACCGCTAAAATTTTAGCAGGGCAGGTAATTTATTCGACCGAAAAACCAAATGAACTTTGGATGGTTAGTACTTCCACTCTAAAACGAATGCCCGTTAGTGACTATAAGACCACTTTAAATTTGTATAAAAATAAATTTGTGGGTATTAGTGAAGCTAATTTTAAAAAAATTACTAGTTCTGATTTAAGTGTTAAAACTAATTTGGAATTAGCTAAGAAATTTTTTGGTAAAATTATTTTACGGGTGGAAAAACATGGCGCTGCTTGGTATGTAAATCCAACCGATTCGCAAACTTATAATTTAAGTGATAGTATTAATTTTTTCAAAAATTTATCACTACTTGCAACACCAGTTAGTCCACGTCAGTTAGCGGAAATTCATAAACCAGGACTTAAAGAATCAATCGATAAGTATAGTAGTTACGAATATACTAAAATAAAAACTGAACGAGGCACTTTTAGTATGGATGTTATAAAGATTGATTTAAGCGATCCCAAATTAAAAATTATTACTGACACGGCTGACACAGCTGAGTGTCGAAAAGATTATAGGGCTAAACCACTAGCTGATTATATTTTTGATGCAAAAGCTTTTGCTGGAATAAATGGTACTTATTTCTGTTCCAGTCGTGGTTGTACAACTAACTATTATTTTTTTCCAGTTTATAACACCGCTAAAAAATCATTTGTAAACGAAGATCAATTAAAATATTGGACTACTGGACCAATTATGGCCTTTGATACGAATAATAAATTTTATTATTTTAAAGACTCACGTGATTTTAAAAGTGTGGCTAATTTTGAAGCGACCAATGGTGTAACTTTACAAGCAGCAATGGGTAATAAACCTCGTTTAGTTGAAGATGGTAAAAATGCTTTAATTGATTGGGAGGTTGATCCAGGACAGCTTAAAGGTAAATATTGGCGTAATGCGATTGGCTATCAAGATAATGGCACAAATGGTCACGGTATTATTTATTTAGTAATTGTTAAAAGTGCAACCTTAGATGACTTAGCGGTTATTATGAAACAAATGAAAATGGATTATGCTTTAAATCTCGATGGTGGTTCAAGTGCCGCTTTGTTTTACAACGATGAATATATGGAAGGTCCTGGACGTGATATTCCAAATGTATTAATGTTTGCTCACTAATATGTGGGACGATATTAAAACACAACTGGAAAATAAAGGGGAAGCTTATTTAGCGGTTAAAGTTATTCCGGGAAGCGCTAAAACTGAATTCCGTGAGATAATGGCGGGTGATACTTATAAAATTGCAATTGCGGCCGCTCCTGAAAAAGGTAAGGCTAATACGGAACTATTAAAATTTTTAGCTAAAGAATTAAAAGTTCTAAAAAGTCGTTTGGTAATAATTTCTGGTGCCGGTGAGCGAACTAAATTAGTAAAAATAACAAAGTAATATGGATTTATCAATTATCATTGTCTCTTGGAAAGTGAAAGAAAAATTACGCGCTAATTTAGAAGCCTTATTTAATTCTCAAGGTGATTTTTCGTATGAAGTATTTGTAGTTGATAATAATTCTGATGATGGAAGTGCACAAATGATTAAAGATGAATTTCCCAAAGTTAAATTAATTGCTAATCCTGATAATGTTGGGTTTGCTAAAGCTAATAATCAAGCGATTAAACAAGCCACTGGTGATTATATCTTGTTGCTTAACCCCGATATGTTAGTTAATCCTGATACTTTATTAAATGCCGTTACTTGGGCGAAAAATAATCAACAAGCCACAGTATCTAGCTTTAGATTATTAAATGAGCGAGGTGAAACTATTAAACATGTCCGTCGTTTTCCATCACTGTTTGATCAGTTGATGGTTATTTTTAAAATTCCACATTTTTTACCTTTCGTTTTAAACCATTATTTGTATAGTAATTTTAATTATGACAGAGAATCTCGAGTTGATTCAGTTCGTGGGGCTTTTTTCTTAATTAATAAAAAAGTTTGGACAGAAATTTCTCGACAAGAATTGCCACTGCTTGATGATCGTTATTTTATTTGGTTTGAAGAAGTAGATTTCTGTAAACAAGTTTATCAAAATGGTGGGGAAGTTTGGTATTCTCCGGCAGCCACTTGTTTAGATTATATTGGTGCTAGTTTTGGACAAGTAGCCACTGGCACTAAACAAAAATATTTTGAAGAATCAATGCTTAAATATTTTAAGAAATGGAAAGAAAATTATCAGGTTGCTATTTTGCAAGCAGCGTGGAATTTAACTAATTTTATAATGAGTAAGTTGGCTAAAAAATAATATGAAAAAAGTCGGAATTGTTTTAGTTAATTATAAAGATTATGCCAAGAAGTATTTAGATGCTTGTCGTAATTCTTTGCGTGGTCAAACTTACACCGATTTTACAGTTTATATTATTGATAATGCTTCAAGTGAAGAATCATTAAAATATTTAAAAGAATCATATTCTGAGGCAGTTGTTTTACCTAGAGCCGATGGTAATTATTGCGCCGCTAATAACTTAGGTATGAATCAAGCCATTAAAGATGGTTGTGATTATTTAGTAGCGGCTAATATGGATACTGAATTTGAACCTGATTGGCTTAAAGAGCTAGTGGCTGCTTTAGATAATAATGTTTCAGCCGGCATCGCTCAATCTTTAATTTTATTATTTCCTAAAAATAAAGCTGAACTTCAAGAACCAAAAATAAACACTACGGGAAATTTCCTTCATTTCTTATTTTTTGGTTTTACAAATAATTATAATGTTAAAAAATCTGAAGTTGTTTTAGAGGGATACCCAGAAATAACTGGTTATGCTTCAGGTTGTTCCTTTATTATTCGTCGGGTCACATTTTTAGCAATTGGTGGCTATAATGAAGAATATTACATGTATCATGATGACCTAGATATTAGTTTAAAGGCCAGATTAGCAGGGTATAAAATTATTTTGGCACCGAAGTCAGTCATGTGGCATAAGTATGAATTTGAAAGAAGTGTTAGAATGCTCTATTATATGGAACGCAATCGAGCCATTAGCTTTTTTGCCTTTTATCCTCTAGGTATTTTACTTTTACTTAGTCCAGTATTTTTAATTATGAGTTTAGGGATGTTAGCTTTTTCACTGGTCGGTAGTTGGTTCTTAACTGATCTAAAAGTATTTGGCTATTTCTTAAAACCATCATCGTGGCGTTTGGTATCTAAAATTCGCCATCATTATCGAATGATTACCAAAGGGTCTATTTCGAAAGTAACCGATTCGTTTGTGGGTAAGATTGAATTTCAGGAAATTGACAACCCAATTTTAAAAAATTTAGTTAACCCAGTCTTTAATGCTTATTGGAATTTAGTTAAAAAAATTATTTAGTATGGATATTTCAATTATTATTGTTAATTATAAAAGCAAAGAGAAGTTAATTACTTGTCTTGATTCGATTGCCAAATCTGATTTAGCGGGTTTAAGTTATGAAACAATTGTAGTTGAGAATAATTCAACTGATGATCTGTCTGATTTATCTTATCCAAATTTAAAAATTATTGTTAGTCCAGATAATTTAGGTATGGGCGGTGGTAATAATTTAGGCATTAAAAATTCAACGGGTGAATTTATTTTAATTTCTAATCCCGATATTGTTTTTGAACCGAATACCATTGCTGAGCTTTATAAATATTTTAAAGCCGACCCTTCAATTGGTTTAATTGGTCCTAAGTTAATTAACCCCGATGGTTCGCTTCAATATTCTTGTATTCGTTTTCCGAAATTTTATATTCCACTACTGCGTCGGACTTCGATTGGCCATTTTTTCCCAAAAACTTTGGCTAATTATTCCATGAAAGGTTTTAACCATAATGAAATTCAAAAAGTTGATTGGTTACTTGGAGCTTGTTTCATGGTTAGACGGACAGATATTAAAGATAAATTATTTGATGAGCGTTATTTTATGTATTTTGAAGACGTTGATTTGTGTCGCCAGATACATCAGCGTGGTCAATCAGTGGTTTATTATCCAGTGGTTCGCGTAATTCATAATCATGCTCGGCAGAGTGCCTCTTTGCCTTGGTACAAAGCTTTATTTAAGGATCGAATTGCCAGAGAACATGTTAAATCGGCGCTTAGATATTTTTATAAGTGGAAATAAATTAAATACATATATGCAAAAAATTAAAAAAGTTATTATGCCAGTAGCTGGCTTTGGAACTCGTTTTTTACCTGCCACTAAAGCTCAACCAAAAGAAATGTTGCCTGTGGTTGATAAACCCGTAATTCAATATTTAGTCGAACAAGCGGCTGAAGCAGGAATTAAAGAAGTTATTTTTGTAACTGGTCGTGGTAAGCGTGCTATTGAAGATCATTTTGATTATTCATTTGAGCTATCTAAAACTTTAGTTGAAAAAAACAAATTAGATTTAGTAGCTAAGGTAGAGGCGATTGAACATTTAGCTAAATTTTCTTATGTTAGACAGAGTATTCCATTAGGTGATGGTCACGCTATTAATTGTGCGGCTCACTTAGTGCGTGATGATGAACCAGTTTTGATTATGTTTGGCGACACTTTGTATGATGCTGAAGTTTCTCCAGTTAAACAATTAATTGATGTTTATGAAAAATATGGCGAACCGGTGGTTGGTTTAGCCGAGGTAGCTCCTGAAGATGTATCTAAATTTGGTGTTATTGATGGTGATGAAATAGTGGATGGTATTTATAATATAAAACGTTTTGTGGAAAAGCCGGCCATTGATAAAGCTCCTTCTAATTTGGTAGCGGTTGGTTTGTACATTATTACTCCAGAAATTTTCAAAATTTTATCTCAGATGAAGGCCGGTAAAAGTGGTGAAATTCGTTTAGCTGATGCGTTTGATGTATTGCTTTCAAGTGGTAAATCATTACATGGTGTTAAATTAAAAGGTGAATGGTTAGATACTGGTGATAAATTTGGTTTTATTAAGGCTACAATTAAATTAGGGCTTAAAAATCCAGAAGTAAATGATCAGCTAAAAAAGTTAATTCAAGAAATGGCTGATAAAAAATAATTAGATAAATAAAAAACCGACTGGAGTGAGTCGGTTTTTTTTATTGATGTAAATTTTATTTTAAAGCCATTTTGTAGAGACCACTTTGTTGTCCAATCGAAGCAGAGAAATAAAGAACTCCAGTTTTATTATTAAGATAGAGTGATGATAAATTTTCGCCTTGCCAGAGAACAGTAATATCGTTGCCTTCACTAGTTAAATTAATAGTTCCAATGGCTTTAGCGGTTGAATAAATTAAATAATTATCAGTACTCCAAGCTAAAGAATTTATTTTTTCACTAAGACGAGTGATTAAATAAGGTTTTGTTTGGGCTAAATCATAAATATAAATTTCTGATTCACTGGCATAAGCTAATTTATTATCATCTAACCATTTGAAAACAGTTACACCTCTAATTACATCTTTAATAATTTGCTCACTACCATCATTTTTTATTAAATAAGCAATTTTATGATCTCCATCAGTTAAAAGTAGTGAAGATTTATTAGTACTAAAAGAAAAGTTTTTAGAATTAAGTAGAGTGGCTGAACTAATAAGTTTATTATTTTTAAGATCAAAACTTTTAATCATGGTTTGATTATGTAAAGTAGTGACAAAATATAAAGTATCGCCAGTAGTTTTGTAAGCTAACACTTCACCTTCGCTAGGAATTTCAACGGAAATTTTAGTTTTAGTGTTTAAAGTTGATAAATTATTATTAGTTTGATAAATAAGTAAGTCGCCAGAAAGTTCAGCTTTTTTAACGGTTCCAGTGATTGAACTATAATCGGCAACAGAGTTATTTTCTAAATTAATTACTTTGGCGCCATCAATAATTTGTTTACCATTTTCTGACCAGTTAATGTCGGACTTAGTTTTGGTGTTAATTTCTTGTTCCGTTTCTAAATCAATTATTTTTTTGTCACTAGATAGCCAGGCATAGTGACCATTTGTTGAATAATTAATATTTTGAACAGTTGTTTGATAAACATTTAAAGGTAAACTTTTTCTAAACAAAATAACATCTTCTAAAAAAGTGGTTTGTTCAGGATTAACACGTAATTTTTTTTGATAAGGCCAGTAGTTGTCTAAAGTAAAAGAAACAACGTATTCACCAGGCAATAAATTTTTTATTTTAAGCGGTGTTATTTTATCTTTAGAGCCAAATAAAGAATTTCCAGCATTTATTTTTGTTTCGCTGGTAATTGTAACTGTAGCCCCTTTGGGGGTTGTGTCTAAAGCTAAAGTACCGGTTTTAAGCAGCATGCGATCAAATCGTAAAGGCCAGCTTAAATTAACGCGGTAGCCGGTGGCGTAAAGAGATAAATAGATGGTAATAACAACGAAGAGAAAAACAAAAATCCTAAATAACCAATTGCGATTTCTTTCTGTCATAAAATTTTTAATCTATTCTTTTTATGTTAGCTCCAATTTTTTGTAAACGAGTTTCAAGTTGTTCGTATCCACGATCAATTTGATAAATATTATCAATTTCTGTTACCCCGTCAGCAATTAAACCAGCAATAACTAGAGCAATGCCCGCTCGAAGGTCTGGAGAAATTAAATGTTTACCTTGTAATTTAGTTGGTCCTTGAACTAAAATTCGGTGTGGGTCACACATTGTGATATTTGCCCCCATCTGAGATAACATATCAGTCCAAATTAAACGTCTATCATAAATTGTTTCATGAATCATTGAAGATCCATTAACTTGAGTCATAAGAACTACGTATGGAGATTGTAAATCAGTTGCAAAACCTGGATATTCATGAGTTTTAATATCATGGGCTATTAGTTTGCCACTTTTTTTAATTTGAATCCAATCTTTTCCAATTTCAAAATTAACTCCGATTTTTTTAAAAATCGCGAGTAAGGTCATAATATGTTCTGGATTACATTTAGTAATTTTAATTTCAGAATTAGAAGCGGCGGCTAGAATTGCAAACGAACCAGTTTCAATTCGATCAGGAATGACATTAAAAGTTCCCGCTTTAAGTTTCTTAGTTCCTGTAATAGTAATAGTTGGAGAACCAGCTCCTTTAATTTTAGCGCCTTGCTTATTTAAGTATTCAGCTAAAGCCTCAATTTCCGGTTCCATCGCACAATTTTTTAAAATTGTTTTACCAGGAATAATAGACGCCGTCATTAACATGCTTTCAGTAGCGGTTACTGAGACTAAAGGGAAGAAGTAGTTAGCTGGTTTTAACTTTTTAGCTTTAATGTTATAGAAGTGTCCATGGTGTTCTTCAATTTCAGCCCCAAATGCTTTATAGCCCTCAATAAATAAATCAATCGGACGTCCGCCAGCACCAATTACACAACCACCAGGATGTGGAAATTTAACTTCACCAAAGCGAGCCAGCATCGCACCCACAAACATAATTGAACCGCGGAACTTATCTGCCATTTTTTTATCAAGTTCAGTAGTATTAATTTTTTTAGTATTAATAGTAACGCCACCTTTAAAACGAGTGATACTAGCACCAAGTGATTCTAAGAGTTCTAAAGAACGGTCAACATCTTCAATATTTGGTAAATTTTTAATCGTGATTGGCTCCTCTGATAAGATTGAGGCCGGGATTATTTTTAAGGCTGAGTTTTTGGCACCACAGACAGCAATTTGTCCGGATAGCTTAGTTCCACCGGTAATTACAAATTTAGGCATAATTATCATTATTATTATATTATGTATATCTACTATAATTCATTTATTGACATTTTTCAAATATTTGATAATATAAGTAGGTATATTAAGCCAAATACGGCCGAGCCCTGTGCCTATTGGCTATTTTTATTCTTAAATTAGCAAAGATTCTATGAAAATCGCCATTATTAAAACCGGAGGCAAACAATATCGCGTTAAAGAAGGCCAAACCATTAAAGTGGAAAAGCTTGAAGCGGAAAACGGTGCTACTGTAAAATTCGATACATTACTTGTTTCTGATGAAGAAGCTACTAACTTAGAGTTAGGTGCTCCATCTTTAGGAGAAAAGGTAACTGGAGAAGTTATCAAGACCGCTAAAGATGATAAAGTTACTGTTGTAAAATATAAGAGCAAAACTCGTTACAAAAAGACAGTTGGTCACAGACAAGTTAAGACTGCTGTTAAAATCACTGCCATTGCTTAACTCAAAAATATCTTCTTATATAAAAAATCCACTGAAAAGTGGATTTTTTGTTATCTAATTTCATTTCGATATTTTAGAGCCGTCGCCAGCGTGGTTTCATCAGCGTATTCTAGATCGGAGCCGGCCGGCAATCCTTTAGCCAGGCGAGTTATTTTAACATTATAATCTTGTAAAACTTTGCCTAAGTAAAGGGAAGTGGTTTCACCCTCTAATGTAAAATTAAGGGCTAAGATAATTTCCGTATAACCTTCCTGTTTTATCTTTCGTAGTAATTTTTCCACATTTAAATTTTCTGGCTTAATATTTTCAATCGTATTAATTAAACCATCCAAAATAAAGTAACGTCCTTGGAATTGTCTGGTAGCTTCAATCGATAACATATCTTGAGTATTCTCGACAATACATAGGGTACCAGTGGTTCGTTTTTCATCCGCACAAATCGGGCAAGGATTACTTTCGGAGATTGCTAAACAACTAGAACACACAGTGATATTAGTTTTAAGCTCGGCAATTGATTTTGCCAAACTTTCTAATTTCTCAGGTGAACTTTTGAGTAAATGAAAAACATAACGTTCAGCCGTTTTGGGGCCGACGCTAGGTAATTGGCAAAAGGCATCTATTAAATTGGCAATCGCGCGAGGAAAGCGCATGAGAGTATTTTTAGTTTAAGCCAGGAAAACCACCCATATCTTGTAGTTTTTTAGCCATTAAACGTTGAGCTTTTTTAATAGTTTCGTTCATGCAAGTTTTTACACTGCCTTCAATTACTTCTTTGGTAAGACCAGATTCAATGGCCACAGATAAAACCTCCATATTACCATTCATAGTAATAGTTACGCCGCCTCTGGTTTCGCTAACTCTTTCAGTGGCAAGTGCATCTTGCATGGTTTTAGCTTGGCTTTTTAAATCTTTAAATTGTTTTAATTTGTTAAACATAGGGATATATAATTAATTATTTTTTTTAATTAAAATTCTACGGGACCATTATTGCTTTGTTTGATAACACTTTTAAAACTAGCCATATTTTCATCAAAGAATAAATCTACTTTACCAGTTGGACCGTTACGATGTTTAGCAATATGAATTTCAGCTTTATATCTTTCATCTTGAGGTAAATCAGCTGGGTTGAAGTTTCTATCAGCCGCTTTACGGTAAATAAACATAACAATATCAGCATCTTGTTCAATGGAACCAGAATCACGTAAATGGGATAATTTAGGAACTGCAGGGGACAAAGCTTCAACGGCACGAGATAACTGAGCTAAAGCTAAAACTGGAACATTGAGTTCACGAGCAATTGATTTAAGACCACGAGAGATTTCGGCAATTTCTTGAACGCGGTTTTCACCATATTTACCTTTACCTTCCATAAGCTGTAAGTAGTCGATAACAATTAAACCTAAACCTTTTTCCATTTGCAAGCGACGACATTTAGCCCGAATTTCCATAATAGACAAAGATCCAGAATCGTCGATATAAATTTGCGCTTCGGCAAGTTTTCCCATGGCATCAGCAATCTTAGCGAAGTCATTGTCATCTTCTTTATCACTTAAGTTACCAGTACGCATCTTCCAAAGGTTAACTTGAGCCTGGGCACATAACATACGATCAACTAATTGTTCCTTACTCATTTCTAATGAGAAAATGCCAACACCAACCTTATTTTTAATGGCCACTTGTCGAGCAATATCTAAAGCGAATGATGTCTTACCAACTGAAGGACGAGCGGCTAAAATAAGTAAATCGGATTTTTGAAGACCGGCGAGTAAATTATCTAAATCAGTAAAACCAGTGGCCAGTCCTCTTAAACCACCGCCAGTTTTTTTATGTAAGTCATCAATACGTTCAAAAGCTTCACTAAGTAAGCTATCAATTGGTAAAAAAGCATTCTTTAAGAATTTTCGAGATACGGCAAAAATTTTCTTTTCAGTTTCGTCTAACACTTCGTCAATTTCTTTTTCTTCATCATAACTTAAAGTCATGATCTCAGATGCAGCTTGTTGCAGACGACGTAAAGTCGCTTTACGTTGAATAATATTAGCGTAATGAACAATATTAGCTGAAGTCGCCACTAAATTGGATAAGTGAGCCAAGAAAGTTCGACCCCCAATATTAGTTAATTGTTTCTTTTCCTCTAACCGGTTGGATAGGGTAATAATATCAATTGGTTCTTGATTGCCATAAAGTTCTTTGATCGTTTCAAAGATAATCTTATGAGAATCCTTATAGAAATCTTGAGGTAAAATGCTGTCAGCTACTTTAATAATGGCATCTTTATCAATAAGTAAAGAACCCAACAAAGACTCCTCAGCTTCTAAGCTGTGTGGTGGTATTTTTTCTAATGGGTTTTTCTCTGATTGATTGGCCATAATTTTTTTGTTTTTAGTGCTTATATCTTAGCCTAAGAAAGCAGATATTTCAAGCCGACATCTGCACATTTTATTAACCGTTTATCCACCGTTTTTTTGCTTATTTTAGGGGACTAATTTGTTATTGACGATTATCTTTTTTAATTGTAGAGTTTAGTTAACAGTTCTCGAACGTTAACAATCTAAACTATATTACTATGGATGCAACTGAAATCTTTAAAAGTTTAAACGGTTTTCTCTGGGATTATATAGATAACATAACACCAGACGAGTATATTGAGCCAGTAACTGAGGTTGGCCCTGTTGATTTTGTTTTAGGACCAATGATTAAACTCGAAAAAGTTTTGTTTTCAATTAATAATTCCGTGTTTTTTAGTTTGCTGCCCTTTTTTCGTATTAATGAAGATGATGATGGAGAAATGGATGATTTTTATACTTGGCTTATTGAAACACCCCAAATTGATTTTTTGGGCAGGTTTTTGGAAAATCATCCAGATGAAGAAGATGGTGCAATTGACGAAGCAACAGCTTTGATTTTAAGAAATAATTTTATAGCGTCTTACGATTTTTTAGAAATTGTAACTTGCCAAAGATTTAGCCTTTTTCCCGAAGATGTTTTTATTAACTATCGAAAAGGTTATATGGTTGCAACTACGGATTGTAAATTATTTGCTGTGTCAGATAATTAAAAATAAAAAAACACTTATTCAAAAGAATAAGTGTTTTTTATTTGGAGCCGACTGTCGGGCTCGGACCGACGACCTGCTGTTTACAAGACAGCTGCTCTACCAGCTGAGCTAAGTCGGCTTCTAATATAAAATCCGTAAAACGGATTTTTTTGTGCGCCCAGTAGGGCTCGAACCTACGACCTTATCCTTAAAAGGGATCTGCTCTACCAACTGAGCTATAGGCGCATCATACAAACTATGAAGATATTAACAAAAAAAAATTCCTTTGACAAGAGTATAACTAAAAAATGCCAAAATTTTAAAAAAAACTAATAAATAAGACATTTTTATGATAAAATTAAGCTGTCACCTTTTACAGTTGTCAGTCGTTGTATATAGTATAAAGACTATAGTCACAAAATATGTTAAATCACGAAGAGGAACTTAATTTGGCAAATAAAGCACGTCTTGGCGACAGTGAAGCTTTCGCGACTCTTTATAATGCTAATATCAAAAAAATTTATGATTTTATTTATTTTAAAACTTTAAATAAAGAATTAGCTGAAGATTTAGTAAGCCAAGTATTTTTAAAAGTTTTAAAAAATATTGGTCAATTTAAAAGTGATAATTTTGCGGCTTGGTTATACACGATTGCTCGCAATACTATTATTGATTATTATCGTTCTAATCGTGAAACTAAAAATATTGAGGATTGTTGGGATTTATCAGATGGGGTTAATTTAACTGATAATGTTGATGACAATTTAAATTTAGAAAAAATTAAAGAGGCCATGAAATCTTTATCAGTTTCAGATCGCGAACTTTTAATTATGAGATTGTGGTTGGATTTACCATTTAAAGAAATCGCTCTTAATTTAAACAAAAAAGAAGCAGCCGTTAAAGTGTCTTTTGGCCGAGCTCTTAACCGTTTACGCGGCAAAGTAACTCCGGCTTTATTCTTATTAATTTCTCTATCAATATATGCAAAAAGATAAATTAGATTTAATTCTTGAAGAACTTTATGCTTGGAATCCAGAATTAAAAAACAAAGAAGCTGAACTGATTAAACTTATTGAACTTATGGTTAAATCAAAACCAGATACTAAATTTGATGAAGCTTTTTCTGAGGCTTTAAAAAAAGATTTATTAAGTCATCGAATTTTGCTTGATAATGATGATGGTCTTAAAAATAATAATTTTTTATTTAATTTAAAAAATATGAATAAGAAAATTTATATTGGAGTTGGGACAGTTGCAGTTTTAGGCTTGGCAGTTTTAGCTATTATGTTGAATACTGTGCCAGTTAGTAAATTAGCTTTGATAAATAAGTCTAATAGCCAGTTTGTTAAAGTAAGCCCTGGTGCTTTTGGTAGTTTGGCGCGTTTAAGTGCCAGTAACAATAGCAAAACTCAAGAAACAACTGCTGGTAATATGGCTGTTACAAGTGCGCCAATGATGAAGGCAACCGGTCTCTCGGCTAGCGCAGTATCAACCAGAATTGCCATGCCAATGAATTCATATAAGTATGTTTATAAAGGTGATACTTTAGATTTAAAAGATGCTACTGGCACAGTTTATCGCCGTCTTAAAGGTGATGGTAATTTAAGTAGTAATTTAGATAGTTTAATTAGTACTAAATCTTTTGGTCAAATTAATTTAGGCAAATTTTCTAATCTTCAAACTAGTAATCTTTCTTTAATGGAAAATAAAAAATTAGGTTTGCAGATCAACATTGATTTTAGAGAAGAAAATATTTATATTGGTCAAAATTGGTTAGAGTGGCAAAGCGAACGTGATAATTGTGGTGATAATCAAGCTTGTTGGGATTCTTATCGTATAAAAATTTCTGACATTCCTGAAGACGCATCTTTAATTAAACAAACCAATGATTTCTTAGCTGAGAAGAGAATTAATTTAGATCACTATGGTCCAGCTTCAGTTGATAATAATTGGCGCGTAGATTATGAAGCGACAACTGATAAAACAAATTATTATATCCCTGAAGAAATTTCTGTAGTTTATCCTTTGGTGGTAAATGGTGAAACTGTTTATGACCAAAATGGTAATTTGGATGGTCTGCGAGTAACGGTTAACTTATTGCAAAAAGTAGTTTCTGGTGTTAATAATTTAACTTCATATCGCTACGAAACATCCGACTATGCTCTTGAAACTGACAGCGCTACCATCTTAGGTCTAGCCGAAAAAGGTGGTTATAGCTCCAGATATTATTTTGGACAAGATCAAAAAGAAATTACTTTAGAACTTGGCACTCCAACTAAATCATTAATTCATTTATGGCGTTATAGCAATAATACCAATGATGAATTATTAGTCCCAGCTTTAATTTTCCCAGTCCTTAATACTCCAGCTAATTATTATGGCTCTAAATTTGTTACCGTGCCCCTAGCTAAGGAAATGGTAACTGAACTAACGAATAATTCAGGCAACATTGGCGGCGGAATTATGCCAATGATGAGATAAAAAGGGCTTATCTATTGACATTCAAGTCATTATCTGGTAACTTATTAATCGATAATAAATCGAACTTAAACAATTTAATAAAAAGGAGGAAACAGAAATGGAACAAATCAAGGTTTTAGTGAACGGAATTTATGATAAAGTTGGTGCAATTACGGCCAGAAATGTGTTAAGACAAGCGGATATGTATTTACTGCCGACAAGCATCACTAATTGCGGTTTTTATCGCAAGGGAGCAATTAATCAGGTTAAGATTAACTTGATTGACCCTAAAGAAGTTAACGCTAAAATAGTATGTAATCCAATTTTTGGATATAGCGTGCCGGATGTGGTAGTGGATTTTAATCCCGATTCTTTTTTCGGAAAAGAAATTCCGGAATTTTTAGACGCTAAAACATCATTTGTTTTGGTAGCTCAAAATGACAAAAAAGATTATACCGTCAAGCTTACGACAATGATTGAAAAATTAGGCGTAAATATTGCCTTACTACCGGAAAATTCTTCGGAAGCTCAAATTCTGTCAGTGATTCGCTGCCTGTATCAAAAAAACAAAGCCAATATTTTCGGCCAAGTGATTAGCTTGGAAGATATAGCGGCCTAAAAAAATTCACCTGCAAACAAAAGGATTAACGCAACGTTAATCCTTTTTTTATTTGTCTGAAATTAAACTTCAAAACTTTCACCGAGTTTAGGAATAATTATTTCTAAATCAGGTCGTTCTTTTTTAATTAAGTCAGCGAAGACGTTGGCTGATTGATTTTCGGAGTGAACTAAGAAAAGTTTTTTAAGTCCTTTAATGCTTAGAATATAATTTAATAAACCAGTTTGATCGGCGTGCGCACTAAGTTCATCTAAGCTAAGTATTTGGGCTCTAACTTCAAATTGTTCGCCATAAATTTTTACTTGTTTAGCGCCAGTTTGTAATTTATGACCTAAAGTATTTTCCGCTTGATAACCAGTCAGTAAAACTGTGGAGTGTGGGTTACCGATATTATTTTTTAAGTGATGTAAAATGCGACCACCTTCAAGCATACCTGATGAAGCAATAATCATCATCGGCCCAAGTTTATCGGCAAGCATTTTAGATTCAGTAACAGTTTTAATATAATTTAATTTTTCAAAAGAAAATGGTGATTCATTATTATTAATAAATTCTTGCCAAGTTTCTTTATCAAAATCACTATTATATTTTTTAAAGACTTCCGTAATCTCGTTACTTAGTGGACTATCTAAATAAATTGGAATCGCTGCAATTAAGCCGTCGTTATGTAGTTTATGAAGAATGTAAATTAATTCCTGAGTTCTGCCTAAGGCAAAAGCGGGCACAATAATACGGCTTTTATTTATTACTGCGTCATCAATAACTTTCTTTAAAAAATCATAAGCTTCTTTAATCGGTAAATGATTTCTATCACCATAAGTACATTCACTAATTAAAGCGTCGATAGGTTCGGTAATATGTTCTGGGTCTGGGAGAATTGGCACATTAATATTTCCTAGGTCACCAGTATAGGCTAAGGTTTTGTCACCAGATTTAATAACAGTTATCGCTGAGCCTAAAATATGTCCGGCGTTATAAAATTTAAAATCAATTTTTGGTCCTAAATTTTGCCATTGTAGAGAGTTATTAAAATAAGGCACTTCTTTAAACAATCTATAAGTTTTTTCAACATCTTTTTCATCATAAACGGGTGGCAAGATTCCTGGCACGTGATATTTTTTTAAATGTTCATAATCATTTTCTTGCAACTTAGCCGCGTCTAACATAATTAAATGAGCAATATCAATTGTGGCTGGAGTGGCGTAGATTTTTTTATTGTAACCGTTTTTAACTAGTAGTGGCAGGGAACAACAGTGATCAGCGTGAGCGTGTGACAGAATAACCGCATCAAGATGATTGGTTTCGGTTGGTAAAACAGAATTAGCTTTGTGGGATTCTTCGCGACGTCCTTGAAAAGAACCACAATCAAGTAAGATTTTTTTACCTTCGGTCTCGACTAAATGTTTAGAACCAGTGACACCGCCAGCAGCCCCTAAGAAAGTTATTTTCATATCATATTAAAAATTACTATAAATAAGCCTATGATAAATAGTATGCTAAAAACAGTTTTAGTATACTTAGTTAAAAAAATTGGTAAGTAGATATCAAAATTATCAGCTCTATCTGTGGTATATCGCTTGGCAATCGAAGTCACAGGACAAACCCATCTATTAAGTAGTAAAGCTAAGCCTTCTAAAAAAATTAAACCAATTGAAATCCACAGTAATAAATTAAATTGTTTAGTTAAACCGCAATATAAGATATATAAAACGGCTGCTACCATAATAGCCCAAATAAGCGTGTGAATTATTTTGATGAATTTAATCATATTTTATATTATATCATAAAAACGATTATGTATTATTTCTAGCTCTTATGTTAAAATGAAAAAATAAGATATTAATATATTAAATATATGAAAAAAATTTGGTTTTTACTTATTTTTTTATCTATTTTTTTTGATTGGTGAAACAGCTTCAGCGGCTCCTTTAAAAAATGTGGTTACTAAAAAAATTCATAAAATTACCTCGACCTTAGAACTTAATGTTGAATATCCGCAAATTGGCAACAAAGATATTGATAAAAATATAGGTGATTATGTTGGTCAAACTATTAAAGATTTTGGACCAGGTGAAAAGAGTGAACATTGGACTAGTGTTCTATATATCAGATACAAAATTTCTTATTATAAAGATAAAACCGTTAGTATTCGTTTTTATAATTATCAATTTACTGGTGGCGCTCATGGTTCAGAAGTGGTTAATTTCAGAACCTATGATCTAAAAACAGGAAAACGTTTAAGTTATAGTGATATTTTTAAATCAGACTATCAGTATTTAACTTCACTTTGGAGAAATGCTGAGCCACAAGTTCTAGTAGCTTATAAACAAAGAGGTTGGGCAAATGATGCTTATTCTTTGGAATGGGTTAGAGAAGGGGCGGGGCCAAATGCGGGTAATTACCGAAATTTTTATTTAACAGATAAGGGGTTAGTAATTTATTTTGGTCAGTATCAAGTGGCTCCATATGCCGCTGGAACGGTTGAAGTACCAATTAAGTATGAAAAGTTATCCGATGGTTATAGTGATTATTTTAAGTCTTTGCTGAAATAATAAGAATAAAAAATAGGCTTAATGGCCTGTTTTTTAAAAAATTAAAGAAATATTAAGTGTTTAAATTATGTTTTACCCTTTACAATTATTAGCTGACTTATTAACTTATTCGGTTTTTAATCTTGCTCCACAAACATTATTAGCCAGTGCAGTTAATTTTTTTATTTTTGATACTTTAAAAATAATTATTCTTTTATTGGTGATTATTTTTGTAGTGTCGTTTATTAGAACTTATTTACCGCCCGAAAAGGTTCGTTTGTTTTTAGCTAAGAAGAATAAATTAACTGGACATATTCTTGCATCACTGCTTGGAATTGTAACACCTTTTTGCTCTTGTTCAGCTGTTCCTTTATTTTTAGGTTTTGTTGAGGTTGGTGTACCGTTGGGAGTTACCTTTTCTTTTTTAGTCGCTTCACCAATAATTAATGAGGTTGCCTTAGTTTTATTAATTGGTCTTTTTGGTTGGAAGATTGCTTTGATTTATATTGTTTCTGGTCTTTTAATTGCTGTTGTTTCTGGCTTAATTATTGATCATTTAAAAGTAGAGCATTTAGTGGCTGACTTTGTTTGGAAGTATCGTAAACAAAATAATACAACTTTAATTACCAAGAAGACTTTTAAAGAAAGATTAATTTATTCAAAAACGTATGCTTTAAATATTGTAAAAAAAGTTTGGTTATACGTTATTATTGGTGTTGGTATTGGTGCTTGGATTCACGGTTATGTACCCGCTGATTTCTTAGTTCAATATGCTGGCGCTGATAAGTGGTACGCTGTGCCACTAGCCACTTTAATTGGTATTCCGCTTTATTCAAACGCCGCTGGTATAATTCCGTTAGTTAGTGCGCTAACAGAAAAAGGTATGGCGATGGGAACCACTTTAGCCTTTATGATGGCAGTAACTGCTTTATCTTTGCCAGAATTTATGATTTTAAAGAAAGTAATGAAGACTAAATTAATAATCATCTTTGCTTCAGTCGTTGGAATTGGAATTATGTTTACTGGTTATTTATTTAATGCAATTTTAAAATAATTATAGTTTAAAAAGCTCAATAAAAAATAGGCTATTAGCCTATTTTTTGCGTTGTAGTCCCTAGGGGAATCGAACCCCTGTTCCCAGAATGAGAATCTGGTGTCCTAACCGTTAGACGAAGGGACCATTTTTTTTATTCAAATTTTTGACCGACAACGTCGCTGTGTCCCGCTAAAAAGCTTTGTGAATCAGTCGCCTTTTTGCCTTCAAGTTGTAATTCTAATATAAGCAAAGCGTTTTGTCCACATTTAACTAAAAGCTCTTTATTTTCGCTAAATATTTGGCCAACGGCTAAATTATTATTCTTTTCCACGACTTTAGCTTTGATTATTTTAATCAATTTACCATTTAGATAAGTAAAAGTTCCTGGCCAAGGAGTAAAGGCGCGAATTTTTCTTTCAATCACTTCAGCTGGGTTATTCCAATCAATTTGACCGTCTTTTTTATCAATCACTTTTACATAAGATGTTAAGCTTTCGTCTTGTTTTTGGGGTGTGATTTTACCTTCAGCAAAATCAACCAAAGTATCGCCTAAAACTGACGCTCCAAGAACAGTCAATTTATCATGAACTACTTCTAAAGTTTCACTGCCATCTAAATCAATTCTTTCTTGACGCAAGATATCGCCCGTATCAAGGCCTTTATCCATCAACATTATAGTGATTCCTGTTTGTTTATCGCCATTTAAAATAGGGGCTTGTAGACACGATGCACCACGATATTTTGGTAAGAGGGAAGCATGAACATTAATACAAGCTATTTTAGGAATATTTAAAACAGTTTCAGTTAAAATTTGACCATAAGCAATTACCACAATAAAATCAGGTTGAAGGTCATTAAGTTTTTCAGAAATATTTTTTAAACGATTTGGTTGTAAAACCGGTAGATTTAATTCTAAAGCCGCTTGTTTAACTGGAGTAAACAGTAACTCTTGTTTGCGCCCCACTGGCTTATCTTTTTGAGTGACAACTGAGACAATTTCAAAACGACTATCGCTCGCTAACGCTTTTAAACCAGGTACGGCAAAATCTGGAGTACCCATAAATATAACTTTGTATGTTGTCTCACTCATGCTATTATTATAGTAATTAATTTTATTTAAAGCCATGTTTACTTCTCTCGTCGCTTGGATATTAGCTATTACTAAAGGGCTCGGTTATACCGGCGTCACTATTTTGATGGCAATTGAAAGCTCTTTTGTGCCGCTGCCATCAGAAATTGTGATTCCACCAGCTGCTTGGTTGGCGAGTGAAGGACAACTTAATATTTATTTAGTCGTTTTCTTCGGTGTTTTAGGCAGTGTTATTGGTGCTAGTATCAATTATGTGATTTCAATGTGGCTCGGACGATTAGTTATTTACAAACTATCTGATCATAAAGTAGCCCATTTTTTTCATATTAACAAGGAGAAAGTGGAAAAAGCGGAAGCCTTCTTCTTAAAAGACGCTAATTATTCCACTTTTATTGGTCGTTTAATTCCGGTAGTTCGACATTTAATTTCCATCCCCGCTGGTTTCTGTGGTATGCCATATGGTAAGTTTGTTTTATTTACCACTCTTGGTTCTTTAGTTTGGGTCTCAGTTTTAGCGACACTTGGTTATGTGGCGGGTTCAAATCAAGAATTACTTAATACTTATTTTAGCGAGATAAAATGGTTCTTAATTGTAGTGGGTATTATCTGGATTTATTTTACTTTCATTAGAAAGCGAAAAAAATAATGACTTTAAAAAATCGACCTTTTATCAGGTCGATTTTTTTTATTTTACAAGTCTATCAATAAATAATATTCCGTCTAAGTGATCTGTTTCGTGTTGAATAATTCTAGCTAACATTTTTTCGCTTTGAATTTTCTTCTTATCGCCATTTTCATCAAAATAAATACAAGTAACTTTTTTATGGCGTGATACTGGACCGTAAATTATTTTTCCTTTTTCATCGACTACTGATAGACAACCTTCTTCATCAACTTCTTGACCCCAAGATTTTTTAGTAATTTTTGGATTAATCATCCAGAATATTTTTCCAGATTTTTCATCGTTGATAACCACAATTCGAATATTCATTCCGATTTGTGGCGCTGCTAGTCCCGCACCATCAAGTTTAACCATGGTGTGTTTCATATCAGCTAGAAGTTCCTTCATTTCTGGTTTTTTGATATCAGTTAAAGGCACCTCAACGGATGGTATTCGCAGAGATTCACTTGGGTATTTAATTATATCTAGTATTTTTGGCATATGTTTTTGGTTTGTATTCAGTTCCGGCGGGTATTTCAACTATTTTGAAAAAATATTTCCATTGTTCGCCGCTTTTACATAATTCTTTAGTATCGTTAATCGCTCTTTCAATTACCTGGGCTTCTTTTTCTTTACAGATTTTAAAAACGGAAGAGCGTTTAAAATTAGGGATGTTTAATTCTTTAATTACTCTCAGCGCAACATCTTGCCAAGGGTAAGCTGGCGCTTTAACTGTTGGTTTGGCAAGTTTGGCTTTAAAGATATCAGCGAGTGAGGCTGGCTCAGTTTTTTGCATAACTTATAATTTAAAATTCATCGTTAAATAACCAATCCCAAAATCCGTTTGGTAAGCCATTACTTCTGGTTCATAAGTTTTATCATCAAGTACGCCAAGTAGCACCATAATTGATTTAAGTCCGCATTCTCCGGCATCTTTAATTAGTTTAGCGTCCATGTTTAAAATATTGGCTTTAGCCGTTTTAGGATCGTTTAAAAATTCAATCAACTTATTATCAAACTTAGCTCCTTTTGGTGAATAGCCAGTTGGAGAATTCTTTTTTAATTTATGAGATAAATCACCAGAGGCAATCACCGCAATTCTTTTAGCGCAGTTATTTATCACTTGATTAATTCTATGACCAAAAGCAATATGATCTTCTAAACTAAGTTCGCCCGCATAATTAATGCTAACAATTTTTACATCAGGCATGGCTTCAGTTAATAAGTATAAAGGTACTGAAGCGCCATAATCTAATTTAGGACTACTAGTTAATTGAATTTCCACCCCTTCAGTATTTTTAAGTTCGTGGGTGAAACTTAAATCACTTAAGAATTTTTTTCTGGTGCCTAAAAATCCAAAACTACTTAAATCAATATTTAATTCTGGACCAACATTAATTGTAAAACAATTATCTTGAATTTGTCCGTGCGGGGAGATAATTACAATTGTTTCAATATCGTTACCTTGTAACTCGCGAGCTAGTTCAGCGTAAGCTTCAACAGTCTTACTGAGAATCTGTTGATTTAGTTTACCGATTTCAGGAATTAAAATCGGTGAATGGGTTACGATAGCCGCGTTTAGTAAGGGCATATTAATTAGCTATAGTTTCAATTATCACTGGATCACCAGCTGGATATTGAGCGAGTAATTGAGGTGATACGGTAATTATATTAGAGAATTTGTAACCAAGTTTTAGGAAGACATCGCCACTTGAAAATGGTCTCTTTTGTCCGCCGGAAATTAAGTAAACTGTTGATACGCTATTAGACATTAAAAGTTCACCGTCGCCAAACAACACTGGAGTGCCTTTGATATATTTATTTAGTTCAGCGGTTGTACCTTTAACAACTTTTTTACCTTTGAATTTAGTGTTTAGTAATACTTTATCAGTAACTGGATATTTATAACCGCTTTCAACATAGAAGACACCGCCAGATTTTGGATCCTGGATTAATTTTCCAGTTGGGTAAGTTGAAGTGGCTGTAATTGTGGCGCCAGTAGTGTAAGAATCAAGTTCAGCAGCTGTCGCAGTAATTATTTCATCTGGGTTGAAACCAATTTTTTTGAAAATATCTTTTGAAGTAATTGGTCTCTTTTCACTGTTAACCAATAAATAAATACCACCAGTTGGAATTTGCACTAAAGAGTAATTAGCAAATTTAATTGGGTCGCCTTTAGGATAAGATGACAGAGCTGAAGAATCAACAGTAATAATTTTCTTAACATCAAAGCGAGAAGTTAGAGCACTATAACTGCTAAACGGTCTCTTTTGTCCATTTTCAATTAACCAGACACCAGCTTCACCACTAACTTGCAATAATGAACCGTTTGGATAATTTCTAGCTGTTTTAGGGAAGTACCGACGGTACAAACGATAAAAATTATAGTTACCATTATAAACGTGAGGAGTGTAATTATATAAAGCAGCAGTGGCTTTATTTTCTACAACAACAGTGGTTACAGAGTCTTCACAGTAAGCGTTATAAGGATTAGTAAAAACATAAGTTTGACCAACTTTATATGGGTAACGATTATTTTCATTCATGTAAGCTAGAAACTGTAAGGCAGCGCTATTTATTTGTTTAGCGAAACCTTTATAACGTGGATTACAACCACCACTATCAGGACAACCATAACCAAGAGAATAACCATCTAGTTTTGAATCATAGTCTGATTCTTCAATTAAACTGGATTCTTTTTGAATGGTAGCAAGTATTACCTTTGGACTAATAGTGGTAATGTGTTGGCATTTTTGTTGTCTTTCAAGTTCGGTTGGATTGTCGCTTAAATTAGCATTATCGCAATCATAATTATTATTAGCCGCATCATAAATAATTTCAGCTGCTGATTTATTTGGCGTGCCATAAGCATTAGTTGTTCTGTAAGTTGCTAAGTAACTATTCTTGCTAACTAAAAATTGTTGGATATCAGAAACACTCATACTTCTAGCATCAAGCATTTCACTGTCATCAATAATGTGATTAGGGTTAAATGTTGGATCTACGTCTTGAGCAGAAGCAGCTACAGCTGACAACAGAAAAACGCTTAACATTAAGATACTAAAAATACGATTTGACATATACTAAATATTTTATTTATTACAGAATTTACCACTTTATTATAGTATAAATACCCTCTCTTGGCTACCGAGCTTAAAAAAGGACCGCAGTGGTCCTTTTTTAATTTAGATTACGCTAATTGCCAATTCTTGAGTGGCACCGAGTTCAATTTTTACCTTATCGCCTTCTTTGATTTTGCCTTCGATAATCTCTAAGGCCAGTTCATCAAGCAACATGGTTTGAATAATTCGTTTGAGTGGTCTAGCTCCATAAGTTGGGTCAAAACCTTTTTCCGCCAGCATCTTTTTAACTTTAGCACTAATCTTAAGGCTAATGTTTTTATTGTGCAGACGTTTTTCCACTTTAGCGAGTTCAAGATCAACAATATTTTCCAGAGCATCTTTAGATAAACTCTTAAACAAAACAATTTCATCAATACGGTTTAAGAATTCTAATTTGAAATGGTCGCGTAAGATTTTATCAATCTTTTCTTTCATTTCATCTTGGCGCCAGTCTTTCTTGTCTTCTTGTTCACCAGAATTAAAACCAATGGTGTATTGTTTAATTACTTCATTACCTAGATTTGAGGTCATGATAATAATTGTATTTTTAAAGTTTACGGTTCGTCCTTTAGAATCGGTTAAACGACCATCATCTAAAATCTGGAGTAACATATTAAAGGTATCTGGATGAGCTTTTTCAATTTCATCAAACAAGACAACGGAATATGGATGACGACGAACTCTATCAGTTAATTGTCCGCCTTCATCATGTCCAATATATCCAGGAGGGGAACCAATTAATTTAGCGACTGAGTGCTTTTCCATATACTCACTCATATCAATTCTAATTAGTGAGTTTTCATCATCAAAGATAAAACGAGCCATGGCTTTAGCCAGTTCGGTTTTACCTACACCAGTTGGACCAACAAATAAGAAGGAACCTATTGGTCTTTTTTCTTCGTTGATACCAGCACGAGAACGACGAATGGCATTTGAAACCGCTTTAATTGCTTCATCTTGACCGACAACTTCGCGAGTTAATACGGCTTCAGCTTGGCCTAACTTTTTAGCTTCGCTATCTAACATTCTCTGAGCCGGAATTCCAGTCCAACGGGCGACAACTTTAGCGACATCTTCTTCACCGACTTCTTCTTTTAACATTCGCTGTCCTTTCTTTTGAATTTTTATCAGTTCATCTTGGAATTTAATAATTTTATTTTCCAGTTCAGGAATTAATCCATATTTTATTTTAGCCACTTCAGCTAAATCAGAACCTTGGCGCTGAGTAATTTCCGCCTTAGTTTTAAGTTCTTCAATTTGTTTTTTAGAATCTCTAATTTTAGAAATAATATTCTTTTCATTATTCCAGTGTAATTCTAATTGGGAGGACTGTTCTTTAAGTTTAGCTAACTCTTGATTGATACTTCGTAATTGGGATGGCTTAGAAGTTTTTTTATCAGTATTTACAATGGCGGCTTTGTTAATTTCTAGTTGTTTAATATGTCTTTTTAGTTGATCAAGTTCTTCAGGCATGGAATCAATTTCCATACGCAGGGAAGAAGTCGCTTCATCAATTAAATCAACAGCTTTATCAGGTAGGAAACGATCACTGATATATCTATTAGATAATTTAGCAGCAGCGATTAAGGCATCATCGGTGATTCTAACGCCATGATGAACTTCATATTTTTCTTTAAGACCGCGTAACATCGAAATCGTATCTTCAATACTTGGTTCGTTAACTAAAATTGGTTGGAAACGACGCTCGAGTGCTGCATCTTTTTCAATATACTTTTGGTATTCTTTAGTAGTGGTGGCACCAATAGTGCGAAGTTCACCACGAGCTAAGGCCGGTTTTAACATATTAGAAGCATCCATAGAACCTTCACTGGCACCAGCTCCAACTAAAGTATGTAATTCATCAATAAATAAAATAATGCGTCCGTTTTGAGAAGTAACTTCACGAAGCACCGCTTTTAAACGGTCTTCAAACTCGCCGCGGAATTTAGCTCCAGCAACCAGTGCCCCTAAATCTAAGGCCACCACTTCTTTGTTCTTTAAATTTTCTGGTACATCACCAGCGACAATTCTTTGAGCTAAACCTTCAACGATAGCGGTTTTTCCAGTTCCTGGTTCACCAATTAAAACTGGGTTATTTTTGGTACGACGTAGTAAAATCTGCATAATACGGCGGATTTCAGTGTCACGACCAACAACTGGATCAAGTTTTTCGTTTCGAGCTAGTTCAGTTAAGTTAGTGGTATATTTTTCTAAAACTTTAAATTTATTTTCTGGGTAAGGGTCAGTTATTTTGGAATCACCTCGAAGACTACTTAAAATTTCTTTAACGGCTTGGTAGTCCGCTTTAAATTTAAGTAAAATTGCTTGAGCTGGAGAAGTAACACCAATTAAAGCGAGCAAGATGTGTTCGGTGGAAATAAACTCATCACCCATACCATCCGCTTCTTTTTGAGCCCGTTCTAAAATCATGGCTGTTTCAGTGGTTCCGGAAACAGCTTGAATTGGACCATTTTGTGGTTTTATTTTTTCTTTAGGTAATTTATTAATCTCGCCCACGACATAATCTTCAATAACATCTGGATCAACTTTAATTTTTTCAAGCAGAGGTTTAATTAAGCCTTCATTTTGTTGAAGCAGAGCTAGTAATATATGAACAGCTTCAATATTAGCTTGGCCATTTTGAGCGGCAATAACCTGGGCATTAATAATTGCTTCTTGTGATTTATCGGTAAATTTATTAAACATATGTATATTTTTAACGTTTTAATTAGCAGTCTAACATTATGAGTGCTAATTTCATAATACTATAGCATTTAGCTAGTGTCAACCCTGATAAATGTTTTTTAAACTAATAGTTTTATGTTATAATTAAAACAACTTATAAATAAAATATGGAACATAATTCAATTACTTATTTTGGTAAAATCCTGGCACGGGTTATCTGGGATTTTTTGTATTTTCCAATCTGGTGGTATAGCGCCGGTTTAGTAAAAACAGTGAAGGGGGTTGGTCATTTTTACCATCACCAAGAGATGTCGCTTAACTTTTTAGTCTGGTTAAAGAATATTTTTGTACCAATGTATGGTCAGTATGATATTGCCGGACGGGCTATTTCTTTTGTAATTCGTTTATTTCAAGTTATTTATCGTGGCTGCGCCATGTTGATCGTTTTAGTTCTTGGCGTGGCTTTTATTGCTTTTTACTTAAGTTTACCATTTCTTATTCTGCTGGCGATTTTAAAACAGCTTTTTTAAAACTATGAATGAAGAACCAATTCAATTTGAATATAACCAAAAAGTAAATAGTTCTGGCATTTGGTTTGCTGGCTGTTTTGTTTACGCCCAATTTCAACTCAAGCGTTCAATGATTATGCTTGATAGAACTTTATCTTTGGTTCGTAAAGTAGTTAATTTTATTTGTTTCTTTTTTGCGGCTCTTGGTTGGTTAGCTTTGGCTTGGTATTTTTACGAACAGCAAGAAGTCATATTTAATTATCCAGTTAGGCTAATTACCCCTGAATATTATCAGCACCCACTAATTTTAGTCTTTTTGTTAACTTTAGTTTTTGATTTATTTCTTTATTATCGCACTAGCGTTAGCGCAGCTGAGAAAATTAAAATCGATTATTATAAATTACGTGTTGATAAAGAATCTGGTCAGTTTAAAAAGAAAACTTCTTGGAATATTGCTAACACCTTAGATGAAGAAGCCAAAAATGTTTTAGATGAAGCTTTTATTTTAGCTTCTAAATTAAAACAAGAAGAAGTTAACCCTCGTCATTTATTCCGCGCGCTACTTAAATCAAAAAAGATTCAAGCTTTATTTATTCGTTTGGGAGTAGATGCTAATTTACTAGTTGAAACTTTAGATAAACATTTAGCGGATGATGAAAATTCAGCTAAAGCACCAAAGATTAGTTCAAGTTTAAAAGAATTAATTGTTTTAGCTGGACTTGAAGCTTATAAACGTAAGCAAGTAGCGACGACGGTTTTAGATTTAGCTTGGCCTTGTTATTCTCATGATTCTATTTTGGCAGAAATTTTATATGATTTAGAAGTTGATGAATCTAAGTTACAAAATGTTATTGAGTGGTTTAAAGTTAATGAAGAGTTGATTAAAAATTATAAAGATTATCATAAAGCGGCTTTGTTTAAGCCTTGGGGAGCCATGAATCGTTCTTATACCGCTGTGGCTACACCAACCTTGGATCATTTTTCTAGCGACTTAACTAGTGCGGCTCGTTCTGGTCGGTTAGATTTATGTATGGACCGCGTTAAAGAATTTTCGGCTATCTTTGATGCTTATTCTAGCGGACAATCTGGTGTGCTACTGATTGGCCCAACTGGTGTGGGTAAACGAAGTATTATTGAAGGCTTAGCACAGATGATGGTTAAAGAAGAAGTACCTGAATACTTACAAGATAAACGGTTACTTGAACTTGATTTAGCTAATTTAATTTCGGGTGCGTCAGCTTCTGAGGCTCAAGAAAGATTACTGATTTGTCTTAATGAAATTAATCGAGCCGGAAATATTATTTTATATATTTCTAATATTGAAAAGTTAATGGGTATTAGTTCTGGTGGAGCTGAAAGTTTTGAGCTCATTGGAGTTTTAATTGATGCCATTTCTCGTCAGTATCTATTTTGTATTGCCACCGCGACCACCGAAAATTATTCCAAATTTATTGAAGGCACCGCTCTCGGTGAATCAATGACTACTATTGGAGTCGCTGAACCAAGCTTTAATCAGACAATTCAAATTTTAGAAAGTAAGGCTAGTGCTTTAGAAGCTCATTATGGAATTTATTTAACTTATAGCGCACTAGAGAAAACAGTTTTACTATCTAATAAATATTTACGTGATGTTAGTTCACCACTTAAAGCGATTAATTTATTACAAAAGGCGGTTATAATATCTAATAAAGCCGCTCGTAATAACCCAGATCGTGTTATTTGCAGTGGTGAAGAAGTAGCGATTGCGATTGAACAAATCACTGGTATTCCAGCTAATAAAGTATCTGAAGATGAAGGTAAAAAATTATTAAATTTAGAAGTTGATATTCATGAGCGAATGGTTGGACAAGAAGAGGCTGTTAAAGCAGTGTCTGCGGCTTTGCGTCGTGCTCGGGCTGAGCTTAAAGATGGTGCTCGTCCAATTGCATCTTTCTTATTCTTAGGACCGACTGGTGTGGGTAAAACTGAACTCGCTAAAACTGTATCTGAAGTTTATTTCGGGGATGAAAATTATATGGTTCGTCTTGATATGAGTGAATATCAAGAAGCTAGCAGTGTTAATAAAATTATTGGTGATGCCAGTGGTGCTGTTGGTTATTTAACAGAAGCAGTTCGTAAAAAACCATTTTCTTTAATCTTGTTGGATGAAATTGAAAAAGCTCATCCTGATATTTTAAATTTATTTTTACAATTACTTGATGATGGACGACTCACTGATGGACAGGGAAGAACAATTAGTTTTACGCAATCAATTATTATTGCGACTTCTAATATTGGTTCAGTGACAATTCAAGAAAGCATGAAAAATGGTTTAAGTGTGGATGCTATTAAACAAGATTTGATTGATAATCAACTTAATAAATACATGCGTCCAGAACTTATTAATCGTTTTGATGGTATTGTCGTATTTAAACCTTTGACCGAAGATAATATTATTGTGATTGCGACTTTGATGTTAAAGAAGATAAAAAAGAATTTAGCGGATAAAGGGGTGGATTTCCAAGCGGATAAAGATGGGGTTGCCATCTTAGCTAAAGCTGGTTATGATCCTAAGTTCGGGGCTCGTCCACTACGTCGTTTACTTCAAGAACGCGTTGAAGATGAAATTGCTAATCTATTTTTAGCTGGCAGTTTAAAACGCCGCGATACTGTATTTATTGGCAGTAATGGTGAAATTGGAGTTGAAAAAGGACGCGAATTATAAATTGAAATTGTTTTATAGACAGATATGATATTTTTTGGAGCTTTTACTTTGGCTTTAGTTTTATCGCTGCTGCTTACACCGGTAGCAAAAAAATTAGCCATCAAATTTGGGATTATTGATAAACCAGACTTTATTAGAAAAATCCATCAGAAACCAATTCCACTTCTGGGTGGAGTGGTTATTTTTATAGTGTTCTTTGCCGTTATCTTTTTAAATTATCCTCAATTACTTTCTGGTGACCTGCAACTTAAACATTGGCTTGGTTTTTTTATTGGCTCTTTGATTTTAATTGTTGGTGGCACACTTGATGATAAATATAATTTTAGTCCCAAGAAACAAATTATATTTCCAATTCTAGCGATTGTTGCGGTTTTAATTGGTGGTGTTGAAATTACTAAATTATCCAATCCTTTAGGAGGCTATTTTAGTTTAGAGATGGTGGCTTGGTTATCGCCTTTATTTATTGCTATTTGGCTGATGGGTATGATGTATACCACTAAATTACTCGACGGTGTTGATGGTTTAGTTAGCGGTGTCTCAACTATTGGGGCTTTAGTTATTTTCTTATTCACGCTCACTACAAAATATTATCAACCAGACATTGCTTTTGCATCTTTAGTTTTAGCCGGTGCTATTTTAGGTTTTTTAGTTTATAACTGGAATCCCGCTTCGATTTTTTTGGGAGAAGGGGGGTCGTTATTTTTAGGTTTTGCACTGGGAGTACTGGCGATTATTTCAGGAGGTAAAATTGCTATTGCTTTGCTTGTTATGGGTATCCCGATTTTAGATGTCGCTTGGACAATTTTACGTCGCTTACTATCTGGTCAAAATCCTTTTAAAACAGCGGATAAAAAACATTTACATCACAGGTTGCTAGCTTTAGGTTTAAATCAAAAGCAAACCGTTTTAGTTTTTTATTTTTTATCAGCTTTCTTTGGTTTAGCTGGTTTATTTTTACAGAGCCAGGGGAAATTTTTAGCTTTAATTGCAATTGTTTTAGTCATGCTAATATTAGTTATTACTTTTTCTTATATTTCTTCTAAACAAAAAGTTAAAGCTAAATTATTGTTACATGTCTGTTGTGCTCCTTGTAGTGCTTATTTAGTTAAAGAAATTTTAGCCCCAGAATTCGACGTGACTTTATATTTTTATAATTCTAATTTATGTTCTGAAGAGGAATATGAAGCTCGTCTTAAATGGGTACGCGTGGTTGCTGAGCAAAATAAAATCCCTTTAATTGTTGAGCCTTATAATCATGAAGAATGGTTTAGTAAAATTGCGGGCGGGGAAAATGAACCAGAACGGGGCGCTCGTTGTTTAGTTTGTTATCGTGATCGGTTAGATAAAACGGCTAAAATAGCGACTGAGCAGAAGTTTGATTATTTTTCTACCAGCTTATTAGTTTCACCATATAAAGATGCGGCGGCCTTAAATAAAATAGCTCAAGAAGAAGCCGTCAAATATCATGCAACTTTTTTAGATCGAGATTTTCAAGCAAATGATACTTATAATAAATCACAAGCCCTTGCTAAAGAGTTAGGTTTTTACCGTCAGAAATTTTGTGGCTGTGAATTTACTAAACGTTAAAAATGAAACATAAATTATTTATAATTTTGCTGGTTGTTACTCCATTATTATTTTGGGCTGCGCCATCACATGCCGCAGCTCCGGTTGATAGTGATAAAGATGGCTTAACTGATGATATGGAACTTAAATTTGGGACAGACCCTAATAATCCAGACACTGATGGGGATGGTTTTAAAGATTTAAGAGAAATTGATTGGGCATATAATCCACTATCGACTTCCAGTGATAAAATGTCTCAAAAAATTGAGATTAATTTGAAGAAACAAAAAATGTCTTATTTTGTAAATGGTATTTTATGGAAAGAATTTAAAGTTTCAACTGGTAAGGCTAGTAAGCCAACTCCAAAGGGTGATTTTAAAATTAGAAATAAAGTTAAAAAAGCTTGGTCTAAGGAATATGGACTTTGGATGCCTTATTGGATGGGGGTGGTTGGTGGTGTCGGTATTCATGAACTACCAATTTGGCCTAATGGTTATCGTGAAGGAACAAATCATTTAGGGAAACCAGTCTCTCATGGATGTGTGAGACTTGGCTTAAAAGATGCTCCTTATCTTTTTGACCGTGTAGATCCTGGTGTATCAGTAAAAATATATTAATTGTTCGGTAAATTTTTAAGTGCTATAATAGAAGCATAAAATTAAGTTTTATTTTGACACTTTATGCGAAAAAAGAGTTATATATTATCAATTTTGTCAATTATTATTCTCTTGTCAGTCACAGGTTGTACTTTTCCGTGGCAAAAGAAAAAAGCAGTTACTCCCGCAACTAATCAAAATCCAACTGCTACTACAACTGTAGATATTACTACCGGCTCAGAGCAACCATCTGGTGGAATTAAAAAATTTAAAGATATTCAAGAATTGCAAGCTTTTTTAATTCAACATGCCAGCAATAACGGTCTTGGTGGTGGTAAGATGGTTTCTGACTCAAATACTAGTGCTGTTAGTGCTCCTACAACAAGTGTAAAAGAAGGCGCCACTGCCTCAACTGATTATTCAAAAACCAATGTCCAAGTTGAGGGCGTTGATGAAGCAGATATTATGAAGACCGATGGTGATTATGTTTATCTGTTAGATTATAATGATCTTTATATTATTAAAGCTAAACCGGCTAGTAGTGCTTCTGTAATTACTAAAATTACTTTCAAATCTCGTCCTCAAGAATTTTATATTAGTGGCGACCGTTTAGTTATTTTTGGTTATGACAATCAAATTTTTAATGATGCCACTTATAAAACTTTTAAAAGACAAAGTTCTTATACTTATGTAAAAGTTTTTGATATTTCTGATCCTAAGAGCCCAAAACAAATTCGCGATCTTAATTTAGAAGGGAATTACAGTGACTCACGCATGGTAGGTGATTATCTATATTTCATTACTAATAATTATCAAAATTATTTAGAGGGTGAACCACTTTTACCACGCGTTTTAGATGGTGGACAAGTTTTGCCAGAAAAATGTGGGCTGTCAGCTAAATGTTATACACCGAATATTTTCTATTTTGATATTCCATATCAATCATATAATTTTACTTCCGTTACCGCTGTTAATGTAAAAGATGCTAGTGAAGCTATTTCGGGCGATATTTATTTGCTCTCCGGCAATCAAAATTTATATGTTTCGCCAAATAATATTTATATTACTTATACTGAATATTTAAATGAGTATGATATTGAACGCGATGTCACGGTTGATTTAGTTAAATCTCGTTTGTCCGCTGATAATCAAGCCAAGATTGCTAAAATTGAAGCCGTTGATAATTTTATTTTATCAGGTGATGAAAAGAAAAATAAAATTTATAATTTAATTCAGGCTTACATCTCTAGTTTAAGTGACGGAGAACAAGCAACTCTGCAAACTGAAATTGATGCACTGCTCAAGAAGACTTTGGATGCTAAAGCCAAAGAGATGGAAAAAACAGTGATTCATAAAATTGCTTTTAGTGGTTCTAAATTAGAATACAAAGCGCAGGGACAAGTTTCTGGTCACGTTTTAAATCAGTTCTCGATGGATGAAAATAATAATTTCTTTAGAATCGCAACCACTAAGAGCCAATCTTGGTCACGTCTTGAATCAAACAATAAAGATTCTTACAACAACGTTTATGTTTTAGATGATAAATTGCAAACGGTTGGTATGTTGGAAAATTTAGCTACTGGTGAACAAATTTATTCCGCTAGATTTATGGGCGACCGGGCATATCTTGTGACTTATAAACAAACTGATCCATTATTTGCGATTGATCTTAAAGACCCAGCAGCTCCTAAAGTTTTGGGAGAATTAAAAATTCCAGGTTATTCAACTTATTTACATCCTTACGCTAATAATATTTTGCTTGGTTTCGGTCGCGATACTGAGACCAATAGTAATGGAACTACTATTAATAAAGGTTTAAAATTAGGTTTGTTTGATGTGACAAATCCAGCGTCACCGAAAGAATTAGATAGTTTTGTAACCGGTGATCAGTATAGTGATTCTATTGCATTATTTGATCACAAAGCTTTCTTAGCTGATAGCGGTAAAAATTTAGTATCTATTCCAGCTGTGCTTCGAAGTGGTGCTTATGGAGACCGAGTTGAATTTAGTGGTGCTTTAGTTTTTGGTATTACTAATAATAAAATTAAATTACGGGGTCGAATTGATCATAGCGATAACGGTAACTATACTAAGCAAGATTATTGGTCTGGTATTAACTATTATGATAACTCAGTTAAGCGCAGTCTTTATATCGGAGATTCTCTTTATACTTTCTCTAATAAGTTTTTAAAGATTAATGATTTAAAGAGCACTGGCGATAATTTAACTTTGCTTAAAACCATTGACTTATTACCTAATTCAGGTAAAGATTTTGAAGTTAAACCAGTAACCACTCCAATTTCTGTTCCAGTAGTTACTAGTTCGTCACCTGGGGCAGCACCTTCTAAGATTGTTAACTAATTTTTATTATGAAATTTTCACGTCTAGCGGTTATTATTTATCCGATTGTTGTTTGGTTGCTGGCTCAAGCTTATTTTGTTTGGCCAGAATTTTTGTATATCTCCGTGGGAATTTCGGTTTTTTTAACCTTGGCTCTGTCTTTTTATTTAAAGCAACCAGAAAGAGATACTCCTTGGTGGCTGCTATCAATTTTACCAATTACTTTTTTAGCAACCATTACTGCTTACATTTCATTGCAGTCTAATTGGGTTATAGTTCAAATACTATTTTTAGCTTTACTTATCTTTCTCTTTAATTATTTTAAAAGTGTTTATTATTTCTGGCGTCGCCGGGAATTATATAAAGAGGAAGATAATACAATTCTTAAAGCTTATGGCAGCTTCTTGGTAATATTTTTAGCCGCCGCTGATTTATATGGCTTACAATCATTACTTGGTTTGGATGTTTGGCCAATGCTCTTAATATTTACTATTATTGTGTTAGCGGTTTCTTATATTAATTTGGAAATCTCAGAAGTGAAGAAAAATATTATTTGGCAATTTGCGATTATTCAAACAGTTTTAATAGTTGAAACGGCGATAGTTTTTATATTCTTGCCTTTGAGCTATAATGTTTCAGCTTTATCGGTGGGTATTATTTATTACTTGTTTATAAATATGACTCGCCTTTATTTACTAAAAGCTTTAACCCCTAAAAAAATTAAATTATATCTTATAATAAGTTACGCCGGTCTAGCAATTTTACTGCTTACGGCTCGCTGGCTAAATTAATATGAAAAAACCAATCAATACTTTTACTGTAATTTTATGTGCTCTAATTTTTGGAGCCATTGCTGGTGGCTTAACTTCAGTTGTAACCAGTTCTTATTTAGGTGAAAATTTAAAATCTTTAATCAACTCTAAAGAAGTTGATATTGCTAATTCAGTTTATGACCGAGCTAATTTAGTAATTCGTGATGCGAAAAAAGTGGTGGTCAATCAAGATGTTAAAATTGAAGAAACCGCTTCATCACTGCAACCAGCTTTAGTTTCGGCTTTTAAAAACACTAATAAAAATTATTATGTTTTAGAACAAGCTGATTCTTTTGGTTTAATTTTATCTAATGATGGCTGGGTGTTACTTAATGGTTTAAAAGAAACTAATTCTCAAGATATTGTTAAAAATTATTCCGTCGTATCTTATGATAAAAAAATCTATCCTTTAGATAAGGCTTTTTTAGTTAAGATTACAGGGGACGGTAATATTGCCTTGGTTCATTTAAAAGATGCAACTAATTTACCAGTCAGACAAATTAGTGGCGCTTATAATTTAAAACCAGGAACTTCAGTTATATTATTATCACCAGATGGTAAAACTTTACTTAGTTCGATTGTCACTAAAAAACGTCCAGAAATTATTTTAGCTAGTGACAAACCAGATATTCATCTTGAACTGGCTAATTCAATCAGTGATGAATTTAAAAATGCTTTAGTCTTTAATTTAGGTGGTGATTTTGTAGGTTGGGTTGATGGTAGCAAAGCTGTTCGTCCTAATTATACTTTCTTGCCAGCTTGGCGCGCTTTTATTGCTAAATCAAAATCAGTTTTTCCATCACTTGGCGTTAACTATTTGAATTTAGCCGTCATTAAAGCTCCAACTCTTAAGATTGATAAGGGTGCTTGGCTTAAAGGTGATGATGAAAATCCAGCAATTATTCCAGGTGGTGTTGCCGCTAAGGCTGGTTTAGTAGAAGGGGATGTAATTACTCGGATTAACAATCAAGAACTTGATCAAAATAATGATTTAGCGGAAACAATTTCTTCATATATGGCTGGTGAAACAATTAGTGTTACTTATGATCGTGCCGGAACAATTGGAGAACTTGAAATCACTTTAGGTGAAGCTAAATAAAAATAATTCTATGAAACTTAGTTCAATTGAAAAAATAAAAGGTTTAAAAAATAAAAAAGTTTTAGTTCGCGTTGATTTTAATGTGCCGATGGAAGACGGAAAAGTTAAAGATGATTACCGCATTAAATCAGCCTTGCCAACTATTAATTATTTGGTTGATGCGGGAGCTAAAGTAATTTTGATGGCTCACTTAGGTGATCCGGGGGCTAAAGTAGTTCCAGCTTTATCACTTAAACCAGTAGCTCGTCGCTTATCTCAAATTATTAAAAAAGATGTAACTTTTGTTCCTGAAACCGTGGGTTATAAAACCGATGAAGCAATTTCTGAAATGATTGCGGGCGATATTGTGTTTTTAGAAAACCTTCGTTTTAATGAAGGGGAAGCTAAAGATGATGTTAAATTTGCTAAACGTTTAGCTTTGCTAGGCGATATTTATGTAAATGAAGCTTTTTCTGTTTGTCACCGTAAACAGGCTTCAATTAGTGCGATTAAAAAATTGTTACCTACTTACTATGGCTTACAACTAGTGAGTGAAGTAACTAACTTAGATAAAATTTTAAAACCAAAAAAACCTTTAGTGGTAATTATGGGTGGTGCTAAAATTAGTACTAAGGCCCCAATTATTTCTAAGATTTATGATTCGGCAGATAAGATTTTACTTGGTGGTGGACTGGCCAATAATTTCTTTAAGCATTTGAAACTTGAAATTGGTAAATCTTTAATAGATGAAGATAGTGAAATTTACGTTAAGAAGTTTTTCAAAAATCAAAAGATGGCTGATAAAATATTGTTACCAATTGATGTTGTAGTGTGTGGTAAAAATAAACGACCAAAAATTAAATACTTGGATGAAGTAAATAAGAGTGACGCGATTTTTGATATTGGACCAGAAACTATTGCCGCTTTTTCTAATATTATTAAAACAGCACAAACAATTGTTTGGAATGGACCTTTAGGAAAATTTGAAGAAGCTTCTTACAAACATGGAACTTTAGCAATTGCGACCGCAGTGGCGGCTCGTTCCACTGGTAAAGCTTATGGACTGGTTGGTGGTGGTGAAACCGTTGAAGCTTTAAAACAAACTAAAATGGAAGAATATGTTGATTTTGTTTCAACCGCTGGTGGAGCAATGTTAGCTTACTTGGGTGGCGACAAAATGCCTGGCTTAAAATAAAAATTATGTTAACGAACGAACAAATAAAACACATTGCTAATTTAGCGCGTTTAGAACTAACACCTGAAGAGGAAACTAAGTATGGTGAACAGTTATCCGCAATTTTAAATTACGTGGATAAATTAAGCGAAGTAAATACTGATAACGTTTCAATCACTGCTCAAACTGGTGGTCTTACTAATGCTTGGCGTGAAGATGAAGTTAAGCCTTGGCCAGAAGAAGAAGTTTTGTCAGCACTTGCTCAAGGAGAAACTTCCGGTGGTCAGGTAAAAGTAAAGCGGGTGCTTTAAATTAAATTATTACTATGGAACTTAATCGATTAAATATACAAGAAGCCAGACTTAAATTAGATAGCGGTGAAATTACTGCTAGAGAGTTAACTGAAGCTTGCTTGGAACAAATAGCCGCTACTAATGAACGTTTAAATGCGGTTTTAACTTTGTGTACCGAAACTGCCAGAGAAGAAGCGGATGCGGCTGATAAAAGATTGCAAGCTGGTGAACGCTCACCATTACTGGGTATTCCTTATTTATGTAAGGACAATATCATGGCTAAAGATATTAGAGTTACCGCGTCATCAAAAATTTTAGAAGGTTATATTGCGCCTTATGACGCAACTATTATAAAAAAATTAAAAGCGGCTGGTGCTATCTTATTAGGGAAGACTAATTTAGATGAATTTGCTCACGGGGCTTCGACTGAAAATTCAGCTTATGGTCCAACTCATAATCCTTGGGATTTAGATCGTGTACCAGGTGGTTCCTCTGGTGGTAGTGGAGCTGCGGTGGCTGCTGACTTATGTATTTTTGCTATAGGATCAGATACCGGTGGTTCGATTCGTTGTCCAGCTGCCTTTTGTGGTGTAGTTGGTTATAAATCCGCTTATGGCGCTGTTTCACGCTCTGGTTTATTATCCATGACCTCATCAACTGATGTTATCGGTCCACTAACTAAATCAGTGGCTGACGCCGCGATTGTTTATAATGTAATTGCTGGCTTTGATGAACTAGATGCTACGACTTATCAAGGTGACAGACAGGTTGAATTAAGCCACGATGTAAAAGGTTTAAGAATTGGTTTACCAAAAGAATACTTTGCGAAAGGACTTGATCCTGAAATTAAAGCTTCAATTGATAAAGTAAAAGAGGAACTGAAAAAAGCGGGAGCGACTTTTGGTGAAGTATCTTTGCCTTATACTGATTACGGAATTCCAGTTTATTATATTTTAACTCCGTCAGAAGTTAGTTCTAATTTAGCTAGATTTGATGGTATCGCTTGGGGTTTTAAAGCTAAAGAAGCTAAAGACTTACAAGAGTTTTATAAAAAGAGTCGTGGTCAAGGTTTTGGTCCAGAAGCTAAGCGCCGAATTATGCTTGGTACTTTTGCACTGTCAGCCGGTTACTTCGATGCTTATTATAAAAAAGCTCAGGCGGTTAGAACTTTAATTTGTCAGGACTTTGAAAACGCTTTTAAAGATTTTGATTTGTTGCTGACACCAACCGCTCCACATCCAGCTTTTAAAATTGGTGAAAAAAATAATGATCCACTGGCGATGTATTTGGAAGATATTTATGTAACTGGAGCTAGTTTGGCGGGACTTCAGGCAATTTCAATTCCAACCGGACTGATGGAAAAAGAGGGGAAGATGTTACCTATGGCGGGTCAGTTAATTGCCCCTCGAAATTCCGAAAATAAATTATTTAAAGCAGCGATGCTGTGGGAAGATAAAATTAAAATAAATAAATCTAATTTTATATGAAGACACAATTAAAAAAATCTTACGTATTAGGTGGGGTTGCTATTATTTTAGTTATTCTAGTTTTGTTAATTATTAAATTAACATTTAAAGATGACACTAAAGTAGCAACTGATTTAGGTAAAGAAGCAAAAGCTGAGAGTTTTACGCCAGCTACTCAACCAACTATTTCGACTGATGAAAAAGTTATGGGTTCAACTAAAGCCGCTGTTAAAATTGTGGTTTACGAAGATTATTCTAACATCTTTTCCGCAGATAATGCTGAGAATATTAAAAAGTTAGAAGATGAATTTGGCAACAAGATTGTAGTAGCAGTTCGTCCATTTGCAAGTCGCGAAAAACCAGTTTCACTTGACGCAGCGATGGCTATTGAATGTGCTTCAGATCAAGGTAAATGGGAAGAAATGCGCGAAGGTGTATTTCGTGCCGTTAAATCTGACAGCCTAAATATGGACGGAATCAATGGTTGGGCGAAGCAAATTGGCTTAGATCAGGAGAAATTTAATCAGTGCTTGACCGATACAGAAAAACAAGGAATAATGTTACAGGTAGCCACGGATGCTCAGAAGTTTTCGGTCTATGGCGCGCCAACAGTTTTCGTAAATAATGAGTTAGTTATTGGTGCTAGACCATATGACGACTACACTGATGAGACTGGTACTAAGATTGAAGGCTTAAAAAGCCTAGTTGCAAGACAGATAGCCAAATAAAATATCTAAGAGGCTTTATGCCTCTAATTGGAGAGTTCGCATAGTGGTCGAGTGCGCACGCTTGGAAAGCGTGTATACCGCAAGGTATCAAGGGTTCGAATCCCTTACTCTCCGCACATACAAAAAAGCAGCTTTAATTAGCCGCTTTTTTTGTTATATATAAGCCTAAATATTCAGTTCCAAAGGGGTTCAGATATTTTTAGGGAGTGCGGGACGCTTTTTGATAAAATCGCTTAATTATATTTATTTTTAGGTAAAATATCATAGTTCGAATTTATTATTTTACCGTTCCAGTTTCCTTACTCCATTTAGCATAGAGAAGATCCTTGTTTTCATAATAACCTTCAACAAAATTAGGCGAATTCTTGATAACATCTATCTCTTTATATTTAGGGGATAATGCGATTAGCTTATCAAAAGATTGATCAACGACCTCTTTTGGTGTTAGCCAATATTTTGTATCAGCATAAGGTCTAACTTTTAGAGCTGATTTAGTAATAGTGGAGGTGATGTTTATTGATAGCCCAGAAACCCATTTTGGATATATTTTTATGTATGATTGGATGTATTGTCTTAAAATATACTTTGCTTCACAAAAGGATTCAATAACAAATGGCGCGTATTTATCACCTTCACCTGCAATTATTGCTATTTTAAATTTAATATTATTTTTATTTTGAATATTTAAAGTATTTATTCTTTTAGCACAGTATTTTAATAAATATTTAAAAGTATTTACGTTAGTATTATAAACATCTTGGGGTATAGTAGACATCGGTTGAATCTCTGGATATCCTCTTGATTCAAATTTATCAACTCCAATAGTATGTAAAAAAATAACTTTTTTATATTGATTAAAATTGATAGCGGCAAACGAATTTTCTATTTCTTTCTCATTTTCAAGATTACAAATTAATTGTGAAAATAGATCTGATTTAATTTCTGTTTCTTTATTTCTTATAATTCCAATGCAATCAATCTTTTTATTAATTATTTTTTTGCAAAATTCTGTACCAATTTCACCAGCCGCTCCTGCAACTAAAACTAAGGTTTTGTTTTTTTTCATAAATAGGAATCTTTTATAGTTATTTCTTAATTATATAAAGATTATAGCTATCACTTGACGGATAATCAATTTTTATGTTATATTTAAGTTGATAGTAAAAAAACTTTTTACTGTAATCATAGTAAATATAAAAATATGTCATTAGATAGGCCAAAAAAAATAGAAGAGTATATTCTGAAACACCTTCAAAATGGACCAGTGCTTATGCTGGATTTAGTTGAAAAGCTGAAGATTGATAGGCCCAATACCACTAAACAAGCGGTTTATGCGGCTTTAAGAGGGCTTAAACAGTCGGAGCAAATAATAACATATAAAGGGGTGGCCTCAATAAATTTAACCTGGCTCAACTCCATGGTTAACTATTTTAATTTAACTAAACATAATTACATCAAGGGCTTAGTAAGTGATGGTGATTTTGTTAATCTTGAGGACAAGGACAAAATTAAATACTATTTTCAAAGCCCCATTAAAGCTGATATATTTTGGACTCACGCTTTATATCTTTTAACTGAAAAGATAGAAAAAAATGAGCCAGTATACTTATACAATCCTCACGAGTGGTTCTTATTAGCAAGAAAAGAAAATGAATTAGAGCTTTTTAATACTATTTCTAAAAAAGGCCATCGTTTATTATTAACAGCTGGAAATGATTCATTTTTAGATAGATATGTAAAAAAATATTTTGATAATAGTTATAGCCAATATCATGTTAAGGAAAAACCTTTATTTAGTGAAAATAATTATTATTTAAATATAATTGGTGATTTTTTGATTGAAGTTTGGATGGATAAAAATATTACTGATAAAATAGATAAATTTTATCAAGACACAAATGTTTGGGATGAGGGGGTTTATGAAAGATTAAAAAGTATAATAGATGTTGAGAGTAAAATGAAAATTGTTATATCTAGAAATCATAAGAAAGCAGAAAAGATAAAGAGCTCTCTAAGAAGATATTTTGTTTTAAAATAAAGTATAGAACATTTCTACTATTTTTTAATTTTCATTGGCATTTTTACAAATCTCAGTGTGAATAGAGTTCCTCACTCCCCGCACTTTTTAAGAGACGAGTCAAAAACTCGTTTCTTTTGTATTTATGGGGGTAAAATTGATTTTTTGAGCTAGAAAATTGACCTCTAAATTTTATCTGAAATTGTCGATTGTGACGGGATTGTGACTGGAATTTTTATCAAGTTTGTTTCGAATTCTTTCTAGCCAACCCTTTTCAATGAGAAAGTAAATTAAAAGTCTTTGAATAACCCAAATAACAATGACTGCAACCAAAAAAATATAACAATATATGTCATTTGTGTTGTTGCGTCTGATAAAGCTTTTTTAGTGATATATTATTTAACATTCCTACTTTTTAATTAATAAGTTATCAGAAAATAATGCATTAAAAACACCTAAAAAACTTTTAGATTTTGTTAGCGCTTGTTGAAAATTTATATGTTTTCCAAAATCTCTAGCAATAGCATGTCTATTACCAGATAAACCTCTTTCTAGAACAGCATCAAGTCTTACTTTTGGTTTTTTTAGAATTTCTGAGTTACTTTGAGCTATTAAAGTTTTTGTAGTATCATTATTTTTTACAGAAGGGAAACTAGTGGTTAAACCTCCTATAAACCACGATTCTATCTCTAAATTAGAAAATAGTATTTTAAAATCAATATAATCTAAATTTGCTTTGTCTATAGCTTTTTTTATAGCATTTTCTCTTGTTGTTATTTTTTTTGGCGCACCTCCGTCTGTATCAGTTGCGATTCTATAAAAAATTTCAGGATTATTTCCAAAAAATCTTTTATTATTATTAACAATAGTTTTTGAGATAATGTATGTCTCTTTTTTTTCCAGCATTTTCTTCCCACCTTTATGTGTTTGTCCAATGGATGGAATTGGAAAAAGCCAAAAAAGATCATTATCTTCTTTTGATTGATACAAAATGCAACCCTTTTGTTCTGTTTCTTTAAAGTTAAACTGATTTAATAATAAAGAAGAAAAAAAAGATTTTTCGCTTTTACCCTCTCCAACTAAGACACAGACTCTGCACATATTAAATTAATGGAAATAATGAATCAATTAATCCGTTGACAAATAATTCAGAATTTTCTTTTTTTGCAAAATAAGCATTATCGTTTGGCAACTTATCCAAGATATCTTTGTAGCTATAAACATTAGAAATCGCAATAGTTTTGTTTTTATTGTTTATTGTTGTTGTATCTTTTAGCCAAAATAGTTCATTTTTATCAAAACAATCAATAAAATGAGGGGAATGTGTGGAAATAAATAATTGCATGGTGTTTGATAAAGATTTTAATATCTCTGTGAACTGTGACATTAAAGAAGGATGAATAATACAGTCGATTTCATCAAAAATCATAATATCTGGTTTGATAAAACTTCTTTCAAGGTAAGATAATTCAACCCAATTTTTCAACAAGATAAAATAAATAAGAACAGCTGTTCCTGCGGATACACAAAAAATATCTTTAGGAGAATTGCAAGATTCAACTATAATTTCCCCTTTGTTGCCAATACTACCATCAAGATTTATCGTTAAGTTTGTTAGTAACCCATCAGTGTATAATTTAAGATCATTGCTGAATATTTTTTTTTGTTTTTTGTTTTTCTGAACATCAGCTAATAGATGTATAAATTTTGCTTTAACAAAAGGAGTTCTTGCATTTTGATTTTTTGTTTGATCTTCACTTTCTTTTAAAAAGTCTATTATCTGTTCATATATTTCATTATTGTTTATTCTTTCTGTTACATACTTAAATATACTAGTAGAGCTGACGGTTTTTGAATCAATCCATGAAAACAAGGAATTATCAAGACCAGAAAAAATATCAATAAGCTTATCGGAGTATTGAAAATTAGAAAGCTCTATGTTCTTAATTATATGATTGTCTTCTATGTTTTCTATCTTTTCATTATTAAAGCTTCTTTCATAAACTAGTTTATTTTTAACAACATTCTTTTTCTTATCGTTATCTTTCATTATTTGAGCCAAATCTGTTTTTTGAGATAATTCTCCTGAAAAAAATAATTTATGATGTATTGGTGATAAGGACTTTTTACTAAATGAATTTTCGAAGGTAAAAGATTCTGGAGATATATAGGTATATCCAGGTTCTTTGTCCTTTTCTTTGTTACTGTATATGTATGTAGTATTAAGAGTGCTTACTTTGGTTTTGAATAATGCTTTGCTTTTTCCTGGGCCAAAAGTAACTATATTATCATAAAATATATCAGAAAAATCTGAATCTGTTTTTATTGAATTAGAGATAGCTAGGAGTAAATTTGATTTTCCGCTAGAATTTTTACCAGTAAAAATATTAATTTTTTTAAGATTAATATCTGCTCTTATAATATTTCTAAAGTTTTCTATTTGGATATTATCTATTTTCATATAATTTTATTTTTATTTAAAACAAGCTATATAATTTATTATATAACAATATATTATATTATACAAATATTGATATGTCAATATTTAATTGGTATATTATTTACCCCCTTCCTGTATTGCTAATCACAAAATTGTGACAGAATTGTGACCGAGAGGGTATAAAAACGTGATAAACCAGATAACTTGAGACCAAAGCTCAATTTCAAGAAAAACCAATATTTACAGTAGAATAATCGATTTTATTAGGATTTTTTAAGTTTTCTAAACTTGTCTAATTCATTTTCGAATCCCTTACTCTCCGCACTAAAAATAAGCTAATAATAGCTTATTTTTTATTATATAAAACTCTTAGTTTTGCTTAGTAATTGACATATTTAATAAAATATGCTATAATTTAATCTGTTAAAATCGAACGTTTACAAATAAAAATAATCTTAAAAAATATACAAGATGAAAATAGTTGTTGATTTATTTTTTCAGTTTTTGCGCAATCTTGCTTTGTTATGTTTTTTTGAGCAAACAATTGTGTTAGAAGATGAGTTTGTGCTGTATACATTGAAAAGGGAAATAAAAGTACCTTCCAATTGGGCGCTAAAAAGAGTCGTTGCAACTACAGAACAAATATATTATTTTGTAGAAAAAAAGGCTGAACGATTTAAACAAGACGGCAAAGAGGACTTAGTATTTGTTGAAAATGACGGCCCATGCATCGTAAAATTGTATTGGGCGGAAAATTCTTGGAATTTAAGATCGGTCAAACTATCGTCTGATTGGACTGATAGATTAGTCGGATAAAAAACCATAGAGTAAAAAAAGGGGGCAAATAAAAGCCCCCTTATTTATTGACAGAAGTAGAACAGTATGATATATTCTATCGTAAAAATAGCTCATTAACAAATAAAAATAATCCCCAAAAATAGAAATCATGAACAAAAACGAAAAAGAAATCGAAAAAATCTCGAGTCAAGAACAGAAAGTGCTAGTTATAAAAACTGCTATCGGTATGGCCTTATGTTCTATTGCTGGATTTGTAATTTGGACATACGTGAAAGAAGTAATGGACTCAGCCTCAAATCCAATAATGGATATAGAACAAGACCGAATGGCGATTACAAGAATAATAATTACGTTATCGTTTTTTGCCATCACTTTACTTGCCGGTTATTTGTATGATAGGCAGTTATCCAAAAAATTGGAGAAACTCTGGAAACAGAAAAAAGCGCTTTTTGAAGAAATGGCTTAAATAGCTAAAATCACAATAAGGAGGTTTAAAATTTAAACCTCCTTTTTTTATATCGTGGTATAATATTAGTATATAAATTATAACTTTATGGTTAAAAAAATTTCCACTAATATTTTCCGTCAGCTCTATCAACCAAAAATAGATTCCCATAAAAGACAAAATGGTTGTTTACTGATTATTGCCGGCTCAGATAAATATCACGGCTCTTTACTTTACGCTCTTAAAACCGCTTCACGAGTGGTTGGCTTAATTTATGTTCTGTCCACTAAAGAGAATCAAAGTTTAGTTATGAAATTAAAAGAGAAGACCGCTGAATTTATCCCAGTCTCAAAAATTAGTGAAGTTAATGTTGATGCTATTTTAGTTGGACCTGGCTTAGGCGTGTCGCCAAAAACATCTCAACTGGTAAAACAAATTTTAGATTTAGGAAAGAAGGCTGTCTTAGACGCTGATGCTTTAAATGTTTTAGACGATAAGTTAAAAGCTAAATTAGGACCAAATCATATTTTAACCCCGCATCAAGGTGAGTTTAAAAGAGTTTTTAATCTAACACCAAACGCTAACAACGTGCAAAAAATGTCTAAACTTTATCGTTGTTATATTGTTCTTAAAGGCGAAACCGATTTAATTTCTGATCCGGACGGCAATATTATAACTTACAAAATTAGTAACGCTGGCATGGCTAAAGGCGGTAGCGGTGATGTTTTAGCGGGACTAATGGCGGCTTTGCTTTGTAAGAACTCAGCTAGTCTTTCAGCTCAAGCAGCGTTACTAGCAACTGACAAGGCGAGCTTAGAACTTTTTAAAACTCGAAAACATTTTTATAACGGCGAAGATTTATGTGAGCAGTTGCCTTATACCTTAGCTAAACTTTAATAATATTTATATGAAAAAATTCAATCCACTTCGTGTAATCTTGATTGTGTTAGTGGCGATTGGTTTAGTAGCTTTAATCATAGTTTGTGTTTCACAGATAGTTTATCGTTCAGCTAAAACGGTTGATGTGAAAACTGTTGTTTCAACTTCAACGACACCAAAAACTGATAACCTAATAGTTTACAAAAATAATAAATATGGATTTGATTTTTCTCTACCTCTAACCTGGGAAAGTTATTCAATTATAAATGATACTTGGACTGGTAATTTAGTCAGTGATTCAAGTAAAAAAATTACTGGACCAAAAATTGTCATTAGACACCCAAAGTGGAATCTTCAGGATCCACGCCAAGATATTCCCGTTATGATTTTTACTTTAGATCAGTGGCAATTAATTGAACAAGAACAACTGGCTGTTGGAGCTGCCCCAATCGGACCAACTGAATTAGGTCGTAACGCTAAATACGTTTTTGCTTTGCCAGCTCGTTATAATTTTGCCTTCCCAACTGGTTACGAAGAAGTGGAGACAATTATGAGTGGTCAACCTCTAAAAGCCTTTTAAATCTACCTATTCTCTTTATATATTGACACAATACCATAAATATGGTATACTATTTTTGTAGTTAAATAGAGTAAAGCACATTAAAACAAAGCAAAAAATGAAAAAAGCGTTAGTAATTGTATTTTTTATCGGAATATTGTTCTCATCTTGTACTAAAGATGAAGCCGTCTATGAACCATTTATTGTTACTGGTATCGAAGCCGTTAGCAATACTATGTCGAATTATTATGAGAAAGGGGAGGATAAGTACACTATGACAAATTATGTACTTGCCCCAACCGGTAAATACAAAATCGGTGATACCATTCCTGAAGCGAGCGTTCGCTTTAAATAATCTCAAACTGGGTTACAAAATGTAACCCAATGAACAGACCTTAGTTTACACAATGTATTCTAAGGTCTTTTTTTATCTTTAGAATTGGAATATAAATTTTTTAGATGTTATAATATACTAATAATAGATATAAAAATAAATATATAAAATTATGGAAAATCTCGATGCTCAAACTAAAATAGATTCTCCAAAACTAAATGTTTGGAAAATTATTGTCCCCATCGTCTTTGTGATAATTGTAATTGCAGCCATTTTAATTTATGTCTTTATATCTCAAACCAAGCCTGTTTCTAAAACATCCCAAGCTGGCATGTGTTCTGGTACTAACATTGTTTTCTTTGCTGGTGGAGCTGAAAATGACAGCTTTGCGACAGTAGTAGCTAATGGAGCTAAGGCCGCTCAAGCTGATTTAGGGGCTAATGTTCAATATGTTTATTCCGATTGGGATACTAGTAAAATGGTTAGTCAGTTTATCGATGTTGTATCTCAATCACCAGATGCCATTGCAATTATGGGTCATCCAGGTTCAAAAGCTTTAGGCTCTTTAATTGATGAAGCAGAAAGAAAAAATATTATTGTTACTTCACAAAATGTTGATTTATCAGATATCCGAGAAAAATATTCCAGTCGTGGCTTTGGTTATGTTGGACAATCAATTTATGCTTCTGGGCTGATGGTTTCAAATGCTGTAATTCGTAAATATAATTTAAAAGAGGGGATTGAAGTGATTGTTTTTGGAGTTGATAAAGTTTCTAATCCTTCCAGATATGAACGTACTAAAGGAGTTGTTGATGGCTTTAATAATAAAAAAATAACGGTTCATGAAATTGCGATGCCACTTGAAGTGCAAAAAGATGCTAATTCGGAAGTGGCTAAAAAAATGGTCTCAGATGCTTTAAGTGCTTATCCAAATACTAAAGTGATTATTACTGATCATGGACAACTAACTGCTTCAATATCTGATCATCTTAAAAATTTAAGTAAAAACCCAGGGGATTTTATAGTGGCTGGTTTTGATTTATCAGCTGGTACAGTTGCGGGAATTAAATCAGGTTATATTGGTTTAGTTTTAGATCAACAGCCTTATCTTCAGGGCTATCTACCAATTCTTCAAGCTTGTTTAACTAAAAAATATAGCTTCGCTGGTTTATACGTTGATACTGGTATTGGTTTAATTGATGAATCAAATGTTGATTTAGTCGCCAGTTTAGCTGAGCAAAAAATTAGATAACTAAAATAAAATTTGTGAATATAAATCGAAAAACAATTGGATTTCTGACTAGTGGTTTTTTTATAGTATCAATTATTGTAACTTATAGTTCTGTAAGCGCGCTTAAAAAAAGCCAAACGGATAATATTAAATTATTTAAGGATGAATTTTTGGAGCTTGGTCGAGAATTTTTTGATAGCCGATATAATTCTTTTTTTAATAATTTAGAAGCTGATGTTAGGGCTAATATGCCTGGGCAAAAAGAAGATCAATTAATTTTTGATTATATAAAACGTATCGACCCTAATGGTGATAATGTGGTTATTGTTGGACTTGATAGTAAACAATTTTTATATGGTTATAATAATTCTAATTTAACCAGTATTTTTGATCAGGTAACAACCCAGAATTGGTTAGATAAATATATTAGAGAAAATAAACTTAACCAAAAAACTGATTTTGATTTAGATAATTTTCAAGAATTTAGCGTTGATACAACACATACTATTATTCCTAAAAAGATTCACTTTAGAGTTTACCCTGATTCTGGTGTTATGATTGGTTTTGGTCAAGATTTTGCATCTGGTAAGGTTAGAATTGAATTTATTGAAAGACAAAATGAGATTTTATTTAATTCTCAAATGTACTCTTTGATTATTATCTTTTTGCTGGTTGTTGTTTTGTCGATTATTCTCATGATTTTATTTATGAGAAGAACGGTTCTCCTGCCACTTAGTAAAATTGTTGAGGTGGTTAAACAGATTGCCGCTGGTGATTTAACTAAAAAGGTAGAAATTGAATCTAAGGATGAAATTGGAGAACTTGGACTGGCTTTTAATGAAATGACTTCAAAATTAAAAAATTCATACGGTATTTTAGAATCAAAAATTGAAGAGCGAACTCGGGAATTACAAAATGAACAAAATAGTTTAGAGAAGAAAGTGGAAGAAAGAACATCTGAGCTTGAAGGTTTAAAAACTAATTTACAGAAAACAGTTGAAGAGCGAACTCATGACTTAAACGCCAAAGTGCTTGAACTGGAAAGAATGAATGAATTGATGCTGGGCAGAGAACTTAAAATGGTGGAACTTAAAAATGAAATTAAAAAACTTAAAGAGAAAAAGAAATAATAAAGCTTAAACAAAAAATGGAAGCCACTAGGACTTCCATTTTTTATTTTTCCGTATATTTTATTATTACATTTTCATAACAATACGACCAGTAATTTTACCTTTCTTCATATTATCGAAGATAGTATTGATATTTTCTAGCTTATCGATTTTAACATCAGCTTTAGCTAATCCGCGACCCGCAAAGTCTAAACATTCTTTTAAATCAAGGCGAGTGCCTACGATTGAACCTTTAATTGTTTTACCATTTAAAACTAAATCAAAGATAGAGATAGGGAAGGTTCCAGGTGGTAAACCAACTAGAGCCATCGTGCCACCGCGACGTAACATCGCTACCGCTTGCTTGAAGGCATCGGTTGAAACGGCAGTTACAAGCACGCCATGACCACCACCAATCTTTTTCTTGATTTCTTTGGCTGCATCAACTTTTAATGAGTTGATGATTACTTCAGCGCCCAATTTTTTAGCTAATTTCAATTTGTCATCATTAATATCAACAGCGGCAACACGCATACCCATGGCTTTAGCGTATTGAACTGCCATGTGACCTAAACCGCCGATACCTGAGATAACAACCCATTGTCCTGGTTTAACGGCTGTTTCTTTTAAGCCTTTGTAAACGGTTACACCCGCACATAAGATTGGGGCAATTTTTTCAAAGGAAACGTTATCAGGTAACAAGCCAACATAATTAGGGTCAGCTAAAACATATTCAGCGTAGCTGCCATTAACGGTGTAACCAGTCATCTGTTGAGATTCACAAAGAGTTTCCCAACCAGACATACAGTGATCACAATGTCCGCAAGAAGTATAAAGCCAAGGCATACCAACTCGGTCGCCAATTTTTACACTAGTTACGCCTTCACCTAAAGCCACTACTGTTCCGACACCTTCGTGTCCAGGAATAAGAGGTAGTGATGGTTTAACTGGCCAATCACCATTAGCTGCGTGTAAGTCGGTGTGACAAACACCACAAGCAGCTACTTTAACCAAGATAGTACCAGGCAAAACTTTTGGCACTGGAACTTGTTTGATTTTTAAGGGCTTACCAAATTTTTCAACTACCGCCGCTTTCATGGTGGTAGGAATTTTTGGAATTGATTTCTTTTTTAACATAGGGATGTAATTGTTTTTAATGTTCTTTAATTATAGCACGAGTTATCTATAAGATAAAATTAATTGCTAAAGAATCATAAAAAAGCTATTATTTAAGTATACCAATTTATTTTTTTTATAAAATTTATGTCAGAAAAAATTGAAGTTACGTTAAGTCCCAACACAATTAAAACAATTTTATTAATCGCGATTGGAATTATTTTTATTTGGCAGTTATCGGATTTTTTAATTCTACTTATCACTGCGATTATGGTTGCCTCAGCTTTAAATCCAGCTGTTAAGTGGTTGAATAAAAAATTATCCAAAACATTATCGGCTTCTATAGTTGTAATTTGTTTAGTACTGCCTTTAATTTTTGTTTTGGGCACAGTTATCCCTGATATTATTAATCAGTTTCCTGATATTGTAACCAAGGTTACTTCCATTTTAAATAATGCTAATTTTTTACCACCATTTTTAAGACAATTAGATTTCTCTCAGTATTTTCAAAGTAATAGTACTTATTTAATGGATTCAACTAAGATGATTGGCACTTTCTTTTTTGAATTGATTACTTTTATTTTTTTAATTTTTTATTTACTTATCGATGGGGAAGCTTTACATCGAATAGTGGCACTTTCAATTCCGACCAATAACCGTGAACGAATTGAAAAAATTTCATCTGACTTAGCTTTAATTAGTGGTCAGTATATTAGAGGTAATCTGCTTATTTCAGTTATCTGTGCTTCAGTAGTTTTTATTGGTTTATTTTTCTTAGGCATTCCTTATGCTTTGCCACTAGCGATTTTAGCTGGCGTACTCGATTTGTTGCCACTCATTGGTAGTACTATCGCCGCTATTCCAGCCATTATTTTAGGTTTTACAATTTCACCTTTAATTGGTTTCTTAACTATTGTTTTATATGCTGGTTATCAAGAAATTGAAAATGATATTTTAGCCCCAGCAATTTATAATAAAGTTTTAAATCTGTTGCCATTTTTAAGTTTTATCGCCGTAATTATTGGCTCACTTTTATTTGGTGTTGCCGGCGCATTTTTAGCTTTACCAATTGCTGCGGGGATTCCCACAATTATTAAATCATTAGAGAAAAATGTTAAGAAAATGGCTAAAACCGCTAAATAATTTTGTTTGACAAAAATTAGTAAATGTTTTAGAGTTAAGCTCTAACATTAAACGAAATAAGAACCTTAAAAATAACTATAACGATGGAAAAAATTGAGGAAACTCTGGAACTGGCCATCAATCGTTATACCGATGTGGCCAAGGCAAATCAATTAGCTCAAGAAGTTCATGATTTGCATCAAAAGATTCGTTTAGAGAATAAAAATTCTAAACCGGACATTATTTTTTCTTGTGATTTAGAGATGCCAGTTGTAGGTACTGATCATGGTGACCGAATAACCACTAAAACAGTACTTGAAAAAGCGGAAATTAGTTTCAAAGCTTTTTATACAAGTGGCAGATTTAGTGTGTTTTATTTGACCCTAAGTTTATTTAGCTCTAGTAAACATTTTATGTTTGATATTGCTAAAAGTAAGGAGGGGTATAGTGATTATCAAGTTTGCTACAAAGAAGACCACTTTAGATTGCAGTGTGGTGATGGCACATTTGTGGTTTTTAACTCTAAAGAGGATTTGCAATTTATTTTGAATTTTTGCTATGACGCTATCGCTATTTTTAACAAAAAGTTATCAGACGATTGCAAACTGGTAACTCATTTAGAAGTATTTCACAATTACTGAACTTATTTAGAACCGACTATGAAAAATAGTCGGTTTTTTTGCGAAAATTGGAGTATTGACTAAAATGAAAATATGTTGTATTATGCGATTGCGTGCCAAATGATTATTTTTTGGACATTAAAAACAGAATATTAATTTAAAATAAATATCATGGATAATGATTTTTTATTAAAAATTGTTCACAACAATTACCCTGATGAAGAAATTAAGGCTGCTTTTACCCAAATTACTTCAAAAGACGTAGCTGAACGTTTTGATTATTTTATTAGCTCACTAGAAGCCTCTCCGAAAATTATGTCTTTAGCTGACAGATTATTGGCTAAATTGGAGCAGGAAGATGTTAAGGGCTGGGTTATGAAGTTGGTTGAATATCAAAGATCTACGGATGCTGATGTTCGCGAGGTTACTACTTTTATAGCAGTTAACAAAATTTCTGAGCAAGAATTAATTGATAACATCGAAGCTCTTCTTGATTATCCGACCTTGGGTGATAAAGATGTAGTTCGGTTGATTGAGGTTTTGCTATTATCAATTGATCCTAAGAAACTGGAATGTAAAATTGATTTTCTTAAAAACAAAAAACATCCAAATTTAAGGTCTCGTCGACTAGTCGATCGTTTACTCAAAAACATTACTAAGCCGCCAAGACCAGAAAAAATTGAAGAAATTGTCGCAATGATTCTTTCTTAAACTAAAAAACACTCTAAAAGACTGACGCAAGCCGGTCTTTTTTGTTTTTATAGACTATTGACTTATTTGTAATTATATTGTATACTTTGAGCACAAAAAGTAACTTAAAAAATCAATAAAAATAACATAAAAACTGGAGGAAAAAATCATGAAGGACATTGAACAGATTATGGCTGGCGAGTCTACCTTGCTACAGTTACAAATTTTATTTGCTGAAACTTTGCAGGCAAATAAAGCGAAATTACCGCTTTATTGCATTAAATTGCAAGAATCACTTAATCCCGAATTTTGTGAGTTTGGTGTGCAGGAAGCTGAAAAATTAACGGAAGCACAAATTATTATTAATTTAGTGCCTTTGGTTGAAGCTAAGGGGTCTCATTGCCAAGCTAAGCGTGACCTGACCGGTAAAATACTTAACCGTATTTCTTCGGAAGAATTAGGTACCCATTTACTGAAATTAATTAAACTGGTTCGTTCACCTGTTTATTTCGTAGAAATGGAAGCGGAAAGATTACTGGCAAAAATTAAGCCGGAACATTTATTCGAACACTTCGAATATTTACAGACATTGCTTGACGATGGCGACAAAGATGTTCGAAAAATGGCGAAGACTTTGATTTTGAAAACCGCTGTTGCCTGGCCGCTTGAGAAAAAAATTAAGTACTATGATTTTGCGGTTCAGCTAAAAAATCGAACTGATTGCAAGAAAGCGCAAGCTGTCGGTAATTTGCTGACGCTACAGGTAATGACAACTTGGAAAACCAGCGAACTAAAGCCGCACTTATCATTTTTAATGCAGTGTACCAACACTGAAACCAATGATTTTGTGGTTTCAGAAATTGCCGCTAGCTTAGCTTTGCAAGTGTTTTTTGTCTCTGATTTGCCAACTCGAATAACTAATGTCGGCTATTTAGCCAGCTTTAATTATTATGGTAATAAAGTTTTGCGTCGGGAATTTCGACACTTAGCACTGCTTACCATCAAAGAGTTGGATGAAAAAGATTTGCCAAACTTCGCTTTGTTTTTCTTCCAATGTCTGGAAGCAAAAAGTCACGAAGACAGAACACTCGCTTGGCAGTATTTGCTGCAAATTGATCCGAACGCGTTGCCGATTACAGACTTGATTAATTGTCAGGCTTGCGGTTTATTCCGCGTTCGTCGGGCCAGTAAAAAATTAGGTCTTAGAATTTCCACTGAAGTTTTGGCGCAAAATTTGGAAGTATTGCTGAACGCTCAGAATTCTGAAGACCCAGATGTTCGTGGTTTTGCTTGCCGTTTAGCGACTTCAATTCCAATCGTACGTTTACGACAGGAGAGAACTTTTCTGGAAAAATACAAAAAAGCCAGGAGTCCTTACGTCAAAGATTTGGCGGAGTGTTTGTTATTTTTAATCTAAAAGTTCCAAAACTAAGAGAAGGGAGATTCACAAGAATCTCCTTTTTTATTTATTTAATGTTATAATTATGGTCTATGAAGAAAAAAACTATAGTTATAAGTTCGCTGATTGCGTTGTGGTTATTTTTGATGGCAATTTTAGTGGATATAACTGAAGATGTGCTTAATTCTGAGCCAATTATCAATTTCGATAAATACTTTGCGGGTATTTTTTTAAGTATGCGAACGGCGCTAGGCACAAATATTTTTTCAGTTCTAACTCATCTGGGTAATTGGCAATTTGTTGTGCCAGTCTTTTTAATAATTTTAGTTTTGCTTTATAAAAAGTATCATAGTTTTGTCTGGCCATTTATTTTTACTGTTTGTAGCGCCGAATTAGTTACTTTTATCGGCAAGCTACTGATTCAAAGAATTCGTCCTGATGGTGGCGCCATTGTAATGCTAGACTTTTCTTTTCCTAGTGGACATTCAACCATTGCGGTTACTATGTATGGTTTTTTAGCCTATTTATTAATCTGTCAGTTAAAAGAAAAAACCGCTAAAGTGGCGGTTATTTTGGGAGCGATTTTTATAATTTTACTGATTGGGTTTAGCCGTTTATATTTAGGAGTTCATTATGTGAGTGATATTTTAGCTGGTTATTTAGTGGGAGCTTTGGCTTTAATTACCGGTATTAGTTTAAGAGAATTTAAGATTTTGAAATAAAAATCTTTTCTATCCGACGTCTGATTAGAAGCCAAATGATTAAAACAAGAACAATGATAACTATTAACCAAGTTAATTTATAATCCCAGTGATTTATAATTATAGTTAATAAATTTCCAGAGAAATAACCAAATAAAACGTAAACTGTGCCCCAGATAGTGCCACTTATAATATTCCAAAACCAAAAAACTTCTGGTTTTACTTTTGAAACGCCAACCAAAAAAGGCATGACTGATCTAAGAGGACCGATAAAGCGACCCCAAAGTAAACTTTGATTACCATATTTATTAAAAAATAATTCACCTTTTTGAAGTAATATCTCGCTTATTACTTTTTTTCTTCTAATTAAATTCCCGCCATAAATACCAGTATAATAACCAATAGCGTCACCTAGGATAGAACCAGTAATTGATAAGACCAAAACTACGGGTAGATAAAAATAACCATGAGCAGACGCAAAACCACCTAAAGTAACAATGGTTGCTCCAGGTAAAAAAGTGCCAACAACAGGCAATGCTTCGGTCAAGGCGCCTAAAAAGAAAAACCAAGGGCCAAGCCAGTAAATGTAGGGAATTATAGTCTCGAGGGTCATAAAAGTATTATAGCACACCTAAAGATACTATTTTTTCATTAGAAAGTTTTTTTTAAAAATGTTAGACTTAAAGATATGAAAATACTTATTGTAATAACTAAATCAGAATTAGGCGGTGCTCAAGTGTTTGCGCTTAATTTAGCTCGGGGTCTTAAAAAAGCCGGCGAAGAAGTGGTGGTAGCCGGTGGACCAGGGACTTACTTACCAGTAGAACTGGAAAAAGATAACATTCCGTTTAAACGTTTAGAAAAATTAGAACGTAGTCATAATCCGTTTAAGAACTTAAGTTTCGTTAAAGAATTAAGCACTTATGTTAAAGCTAATAAATTTGATGTCGTTCATCTAAACAGTGCTAATGCTTTATTTGGTGTTTGGGGGGCATTAAATACTAAAGTAGTGTTCACAGTTCACGGTTTATCACTTTTAGACAGTGGGCACAAGGCTTTTAGTTTGCTTAAAACTGCTTATAGATTATTCTTTAGAACTGCTTTTAAAAAATTAGATCAAATAGTTTTTGTCTCTAAGTTAAATTTAGATTTTGCTAAGTCATCAGGATTAATTAGTGGATTAGAGACAAAAAGCCATCTAGTTTATAATGGTCTAGATTTAGAATCATTACTTAGTAGAGAAGAGGCTCGAAAAAAATTAAGACTAAACGCCGATGATTATATTTATGGTTCAATTGGTCGCCTAGCTTATCCTAAAAATTATGAATTTTTAATTAATGCTTATTTAGATGTTAAAGCCATTAAGCCTCAAGCCAAATTACTAATAATTGGCGAAGGACCAGAAAGAGGTAAGTATGAAAATTTAATAAAACTATATAAATTAGAAGATAGTGTAATTTTAACTGGGGAAATTGTGGACGCTAGCCATTACTTAAAAGCTTTTGATTTATTCGTTTTGCCATCTATTTTTGAAGGATTATCACTTAGCTTGATTGCAGCCGTTCAGGCTGGAATTCCAGCCTTAGCAAGTCGAGTTGGTGGTAACGAAGATGTGATAGGAGTAAATAATTGCTTTAAATTGGATGATAGAGAGGCTTTTATAAAGCTAATTAAAAGAAACACCTTTGAAATTGAGCAAAAAATTGATTTTTCAGCTGATAAGATGGTCTCTAGTTATTTAGAAGTTTATAGTATCTAGTGATACCGTTTGACACCTACTGACACCAAGATGTATAATTAAGTCATGAATGAAGAAATAAAACCAAACGCCGTTTACACAACCAGTGAAACGGAAAAACTACTTAAGATTAGTAATAGCACTATGAAGCGCTTGCTTAAGAGTGGTATGCTTAAAGCTAATAAAGTAGGGAAGCAATATCGAATTTTGGGACTGGAAATTTTAAAATTAGTATCTCCTAAAGTTGAAGAAAAAGCTGTTGAGGCTTATTTAGGTTTGAAAAATAAAGTGCTGGATAAGACTAAAGAGTGGTAAGCTCTTTTTATTTTTATGGATAAATTTTTAGACAAACTAAATAAAATAGTCCCAGCTAAATGGCAGTGGATTTTAAACCACGAAGGTTTCCGTAAGTATTTTAAGAATACTGGCTGGATGTTTTTTGGGCAGATGTTCTCTTTATTAGTGTCTTTTTTTATTGGTGCTTGGTTGGCTAGGTATTTAGGGCCGGAGAATTATGGTGTATTTAATTATGCTATAGCTTTTGTAGGATTATTTAGTTTTATTGCACCACTTGGCGTTGATGCTATTTTAAGTCGTGATTTAGTGGCTCATCCAGAAAAACGAAATGAATTAATGGGAACAGCCTTTGGATTAAAAATGATTGGTGGAATATTGGCTTTTTTATTAGCCTCAATAACGGCTTATTTTTTGGAAACAAGTTATTTGGTAAAAATTATTGTTATTTTATTTTCCTTGTCTTTCCTAGTTTATCCATTTAATGTTATTTATACTTTTTTTAATTCAAGCGTTGAATCAATAAAAAATGTTAAAGCACAAATTACGGCAGCTTTTATATCTTCGATTTTAAAAATATTTTTGATTATCAGTGGTTTGGGTATTATATGGCTTGCTGTTATTTATTTTTTAGAGATAATTATTCAGTACTACGGCTATTTTATAATATATAAAAAAAGTAATTTTAATTTTAAAGATTGGAACTTTAATAAAAGCTTGTCTTTTAATATCTTGAAAAACTCTTGGTTACTAATGTTTGCTTCGGCAGCAACTTTCATTTATCTTAAAATAGATCAGGTAATGATTGGAAAAATGATGGGGTCGGTCGAGGTTGGTTTATACGCGGCTGCAGTTAAGATGGCTGATGTTTGGTATTTTATACCAGGAATAATTTGCGGATCATTATTTCCAGCAATCATTAATGCTAAAAAACATAGTGAAGATTTGTATAATAAAAGATTAAAAAATCTATATTGGTTTTTATTTTTATTTTCCGTTGTTATCGCTTTGCCAATATCATTTTTATCAAAGCCCTTGATATTTTTAATTTTTGGCAGTGAATATATTAGTGCTGCTAGTGTTTTAAGTATTTATGTTTGGGCTGGTGTTGGTATTTTTTTAGGAACAGCAATTAATCAGTATTTAATGTCAGAAAACATGTTAAGAACCATTTTTGTTCTTAATATCTTGACCATGATAGTTAATATAGTATTAAATTTTTATTTAATTCCAATAATTGGTTTAAACGGATCTGCTTTAGCAACTTTAATCTCTTACTTAATTATCCCATTATCAATTTTTAGCTTTAATAATTTTTTTAAAAATAAAATAAAATAAATTATGATAAACACAGCTTTCCCAAATAAAATATTAGATAAATATAATATAGATTATTATAATTATATATTACCTTTAGATTTGCAAAATACAATTTCTAATCAAAATCATGATTTGTTAAATACAAGAGAATTGAGATTACAAAAAATTTATACTGATGAAGTTTGGATGAAAATAAAGTCAATTTCTCTAGATAATTTTAATTGGAAAGATAAAGATGTTTTAGATGTTGCCTCTGGTAATGGTTTTTTATCTTATCATTTACTTCAAAGAGTTAATCCAAAAAAAATAGTTCTTTCAGATATAAGTCCTTCGGCTATTAATGAATCAAAAGAACTAATAAATAGTAATTTTAAAGATGTCTTGGTCGAATTTAAAGAATTCGATGTATTAAAATCTGATTTAACGGATGCATCATTTGATGTAATTATTGGTAATTCTTTTATACATCATTTTTATGATATACCTGAAGCTTTTAAAGAATTTTATCGTTTATTAAAACCTGGCGGCATCTTTGTGTCTTTGCATGAACCAACTCCAGCCGCCGCAGCCGTTGAATCTGGCAATTTTTTAAGAATGTTTTGGTGGTTAATTCGTGGAAAGAAATATATTTCTGATGTTAGAAAAATTAAAGGTGACTTTTCTTTGGATGATAATATTGGCGGTGATGTTTGGCTTCTTGAAAAAAATGATATGATTAGATTGTTAAAAGAAGCTGGTTTTGATTCTGTTAAAATAAGCTTTTGGAATATTTTTAGATCTTTTTTTGTCGCTTTATTTAACATGCACTTAAATGAACAAAAAAAATCTTTAAATAAAATTCAAATTTATTTACTTAAGCTTGGTATAGCAATGGATTATTTTTTGTCTAAATTTTTACCAACCAGTAGTTTTGGTTCAATATCTATCTGTGCTAAAAAATAACTTTTAATTAAATGTTAAATATAATTTCTAAATCAGTTTTATCCAATTACACATCTGGGCCACAGAAAGTTGTTAAAAATCTGATTAAAGGCTTAGATTTATTAGATTACCCATATGTATTAAATGGTGCTCCAGATTCTTGTAAAAGACTTTGGATTCATGATGATTTGGATGCTTTATATACTTTAAATAACCTTAATCCAGATATTAAAACAATTGTCGGTCCAAATCTTTTTTCACTTGTAAAACAAGTTCCAAATGAGATAGATTTTTCTAAAGTAGTGTACATTCACCCATCTCCTTGGGCTAGGGATTTTTGGATTGATCAGGGATTTGATAAATGTCCGGTAGATTTTTGGCCAGTTGGGATTGATACTGAAATACATAAACCATCATTAAATAAAAAAGAAACAGTTTTAATTTATTTTAAATCTAGATTTCCAGAAGAATTAAAAGAAGTTGAAAATATTTTAGAGAACAAAAAAATAAAATATAAAACTATTGTTTATGGATCTTATGATCATAAAGATTATATAGAAACTTTAACAGAAGTTAAGTATATAATTTGGATTGGCAGGCAAGAAAGTCAAGGGATTGCTCTTGAGGAAGCTTTGTCTATGAACATACCAATTTTAGTTTGGGATGTTAAAAAAGTTGGACATTGGTTAGCGTCCATAAAAGAAATGACTATGTTTAATGAATATGAAAATAATTACACAAACACCACGGCAGCATATTATTTTGATGATCGTTGTGGCTTAAAAATTAAAGAATTAGATGAATTGGTTGGAGGGGTGGATTTTATGGAAAAATATTGGACCAATTTTAAACCACGAGAATATATTTTAGAAAACCTTAATCTAAAAAAACAAGCCGAAGAATTTTTAGGTCTTTATGAAAAATATTATGGACTTACCATTGAAGATGGTTTAAAGGAAAAGAGATTAAATAACAAAAAATGGAAAAATAGTAAGATAGTTTTTTTGTTATATATTCGTTTTAAAGATTTTGTTAAAAAAATAATTAGATAAAAATATGTTAGGATTTATAAAAAATTATTATCAATTATCAAAATTAAGAAATAGAGGTATTAAAGTAATGAAAGACACTAATGTTAGTTGTGATAGTGAAATAGGGCAGTATACTTATATTGGTAATAGATGTGTTATTACTAAAGCAAAAATTGGAAGATTTTGTTCAATTGCTGATAATGTTAGTATTGGTATGGGGGAGCATGATTTAAGTGAGATATCTAATAGCAGCTTGTTTTATGATAATGAATATAATCAATTAACAAGTAAAGAATGTGTTATAGGAAATGATGTTTGGATTGGTGTTGATTCAATTATCAGACGTGGTTGTAAGATAGGTGATGGCGTAATTATTGGTGCTAATTCTTTTGTTAATAGCGATATTCCTGATTTTGCTATTGCCGTTGGTTCGCCAGCTAAAGTTATTAAATATAAATTTGATGCTGATAAAATTTCTAGAATAAAAGAATCAAAGTGGTGGAATTATTCTTTTGAAGAGGCTAAAAAAATCATTAGTAAGATTAAATAATATGCCAACCATCTCAGTAATAATGTCAGTTTATAATGGAGAGAAGTATTTACGTGAAGCGATAAACAGTATTTTATCTCAAGACTTTTCTGATTTCGAATTTATTATTATTGATGATGGTTCAACGGATAAATCTTTGGAAATTATTAAAAGTTTTGTTGATAATCGAATTAAAATAACCTCTAGAGAAAATCGGGGCTTAATTGATTCTCTTAATGAAGCTATTTCTTTAGCTACTGGTAAATATATCGCTCGTATGGATGCTGACGATGTTTGTTTGCCTAATCGTTTCTCTTACCAACTGAAGGCTTTTGATGATGCTGAGGTGGCACTAGTTGGTTCTTGGGCAACTAAAATTAATGAAGCTGGGGAAGAGATTGGTGTAATGTCATATCCGCCAATAGAATATCAAAAGATTAAAAGTTTCTTTATTAAACACAACCCGTTTATTCATTCTTCGGTAATGATTAAAAAGGAAGTTTTTGATACAGTTGGGGTTTATAATTCTAAATATAAACATGCTGAGGATTATGAACTTTGGAGCCGGGTGCTTAAAAAATTTAAGGCCGTAAATATTCCAGAGCCACTTATAAAATATCGAATCAATAATAGTGGCGTTACTAAAAAATATAATTTATTCATGCGCTACCAAGGATTAAAGGTTAGAGCACTTGGATTTATTAGATTGTATCTATGATTAACTTAAAAATAAAAGGTGGGCTAGGTAATCAATTGTTTCAGTATGCCGTTGTTCGCAATTTAGCGATAAAAAATAACGTCGGTATAAATATCGATTATAGTTATTATAATCAAGCTGGACCCGATACTTCTCGTCAGTATTTACTAGATTTATTTAAAGTTAAAGTGACTGATAATCATTCCGCTAATTCGTTTTATGAAAAAATTCATTTACTTCATAAAGTTCTTAGAAAAATGGGATTTAAAACTCGTTTATATGCTAAAAAATATTATTTTGAAAATGGTATTGGTTTTGATTCCAGAATTTTAGAATTAAAAGATCATATTTGGTTAACCGGTTTTTTTCAAAGTTATAAATATTTTTCAGATATTGCTGATATTCTTCGAGAAGAATTTAAGTTAAGAGCAGCCTTTCCAGTAAATAGTAATATTACAGAGACCGAATCCGTTTTTATTCATATCAGACGTGGTGATTATGTTTCAAATAAGGCTGCCAGTCGATTTTTTGCTTGTTGTGCTTTGGATTATTACGAAAAAGCAATTAAGTTGATGAAAGAAAAATTAACTGACCCTAAATTTTTTATTTTTTCCGATGACATTTCGTGGGTTAAAAATAATTTAAAATTAGATGGAGCAGTTTATGTTTCAGATGGTAAACTACAGGATTTCGAAGAACTGGCTTTAATGAGCCAGTGTCATCATGCGATTATCGCCAACAGTTCATTTTCTTGGTGGGGTGCGTGGTTGATTAATAATCCTAGTAAAATAGTTATTGCTCCTAGCAAATGGTTTGTAAGTAAAAAAATAAGTACCAAAGATTTAATTCCTGAAGATTGGGTTAGAATATAAAAAGATAAGAGCTCGAAAGAGCTCTTTTTTATAACTTCTTTATGATTTATTCATGATGTTTTTGTTATGGTTAAAAGATAATAATTAACCATAATTTTATGAAGAAAAAACAAGGGGAGGGTGGGGTAGTTAGGAAATAGAGAATCCAGAGTTATTAATTACTAATTTAGTCTTATTGACTACATATCGTATATGATATATAATGAAGAATATAAAATAAAGTTTTATAAAGATAGTGTTAGTGGCAACAGTCCTGTTGTTGAATACCTAGAAAAGATAGCTGAAAAACACAGCTCTAAAATATATCGACAATTAGAATTTCTTAAAGACAGTTGTGGTTATATTAACGAGCCATATGGTCGACATATAACAGGTAAAATAAGAGAACTTAGAGTTGATTTTTCTAATAATTATTATCGAATTTTATATTTTACTTTTGTTGATAAAAATATTGTTATTTTACATGCTTTTTTGAAAAGAACTGATAAAACGCCAAATAGAGAAATTCAAATAGCTCTTAATCGTTACAACGATTTTGTAAATAATTATAAAAAATATGAAAAATAAAAAAGAAAAACTTATTCGCATGGATGATTTAGATGATATTTTAAAAGAAAAACTAAAAAATCCACGATTTAAAAAAATGTTTGACGAGCATGGTCGTCAACTGGAATTATCTTATAAAATTCTCCAACTTCGCAAACAAAGAAAAATGAGCCAGGAAACTTTAGCTAAAAAGATTGGCACCACGCAAAGTAATGTGGCTCGTATGGAGGCAGGAAATCAAAATTTTACCCTTAGTCTTTTAAATAAAGTGGCTAATGCTTTAGATGCTAAATTAGAAATAGATCTTAAATAAAAAAATCGGGAATTAAATCCCGATTTTTTTATCTGCCTTCACGACCAATTACAGTCGCGATTGTTTTAAGAAATATTCCTAGGTCAAAATAAATTGAGCGATGTTTTAAATAGTACAAGTCATACTGTAATTTTTCTAGAGTATCTTCCAGTGAAGGGGAGTGATAAACACCAGAAACCTGATCCCAGCCGCTAATACCTGGTTTAATCAGTAATCTAGTTTTATAAAATGGAACTTGTTTAGCTAATTCTTCGACGTATTCTGGTTTTTCTGGACGTGGACCAATAAAACTCATTTCACCTTTAATAATATTAATAATTTGTGGAATTTCGTCGATTCTGGTTTTTCTTAGTAAGTTGCCGAGTTTAGTGATTCGCTTATCATTCTTTAAGGTCATGGTGCCGTCGTTACCACTAGTTTTCATGGTGCGGAATTTAAGCATATTAAATACTTCTTCGTTTAGTCCAACTCTTTTCTGTTTAAAGAAAACTGGTCCGCGACTTTCTAGCTTAATCGCTAAAGCAATCAGCGGCCAAAAAGGTAAACTAATAATTAGTAGTAAAAGACTTAAAGTTAAATCAATAATTCGTTTTACTAAATTAAAGTAATGACGGTTACCTTCATTTAAATTATTAATAAACCAAGATTGGTCGATTGATTCAACTGGCACTTTGCCGTTGATATTTTCATAAAAATCAACTTGGCTATAAAAAGCGACATTAAGTGATAAACAGTTAAATAAAGCTTCAGTTAGTTTTGGATCTCCAGCTAGTTCATTACTGAGAACAATGGTGTGAATATTTTTGTTTTTAATAATAGCTGGCAAATCATTAATATCGCTAGCTTCTTTAAAAACTAGAGCCGTATTAAAACCATGATGAGGTTGATTCTTAACGTCTTCAAGTAAACCTTCAATAGCCTTATTCCAGCCTATAAAAGCTAAATTATTCTTAGGTAAGTATGATTTTACAAAGAAATTAAAGATTGAGCGCCAGGCAAAGAATAGGGCAGCAAAAACAACTACGAAAATTGCCAAGATAGTTTTTGGGGCAACTTCTGTTTGATTGATATAAAAATAGATAACTGATAATAATCCGGCAAAGGCAATCGAATTAATGGCTGATAGTTTAAAGCGATTAGGATTATAGGCTAGGTTTAGATTATAAGCCCCGCCAATGTACATAACTACAATCCAAATGGCAAAGATTGGCCAAAAATACGGTAAATTATTTTGCCATAAGCTTTCAGATGGCAGAATTAAAAAACGTAACATCAGTGAAATCCACAAGGTTAGATGCAAAATCACTAAATCGCCAATTAATAAGATAACTTGTTTGAATCGTTTGTTCATATATTTATAGGCTAACTATAACAATTTAAGGCGTAAAAATCAATTTTTGGGCTTTGGCTTATCAGTCCTGCCATGTTATAATAAAACCATGTCTGCAAATGTTAAACAATATCAAAAACAATTTCAGTGGCCACAAATTGGCAATGATAATCTCATCGAATTTCTTGATAAGAGCCTGGCTAAACATAAATTAGCCCAGACTTATATTTTTGCTGGCCCAGAAGATTTGGGTAAATCAACGGTGGCGCTCGCTTTTGCTAGAAATTTAATTATTTCTGATGTGGCAGAAACTCGTGATTTTTCATCGGTTAATAGCGATTTACATATTTTAAGTCGGGAGGCAGGGAAGAAAAATATTTCTATTGAAGCCGTTCGTGACTTTATTAAAATGTTGTCTCTTAGTTCTTTTCTTAATTCCTATAAGATTGGAGTTATTAAAGATGCTGAGACTTTAAGTCCGGAGGCAGCCAGTGCACTACTTAAAACTTTAGAAGAACCTCGTGATAAAGTAATTATTATTTTACTTACGTCTTCAGTTGATTTTTTGATGCCCACTATTGTCTCACGGTCTCAGGTTTTATATTTTTATCCAGTGGCTTTTGAAACGGTTTACGATTATTTAACCAAGGAATTAAATTTAAAACGAACTGATGCTAAAGATATGGCAGCACTTTCGGCTGGCCGTCCGCTACTAGCAGCTAAATTTGTTGAAGATGAAGCAATTTATGAAAATCAGTTAGACACTGCTCGTCTATTTTTATCTTTTTTTAATTTAGATATTCCTGGACGCCTTAAAGCTTTAACTAATTATTTAAATAGTAATGGACCGCTAACTACTGACAAGGCTTTGTCTATCTTAGAGAGCTGGCTCCGTGTGGCTCGTGATTTATCACTAAATGCCATGGGTTGTCCTGAACTTATTCAACATACGGCTTTAATTAAAGAATTATCTGCCATTAGCGTAACAAGTAACAGCGAGGCGTTGATTTATTATTCAAAAATATTAGAATTATTATATACTTTACGACGTTATTTATCCGCTAATGTAGCCCCTCAGGCTGTATTAGAACAAGTAATTTATAATCTTTAATCATATGACTTGTAAAAAAATTGTGTTTTTAGCTCTACTGCCGTTACTGGCTTTATCAGTATCAGCTTGTTCATTTTCAACTGGTTTGTCTGGCGAGAGTTCAGCTGGACCTGATTTGGGCGGTGTTTTCTTATCCACTGATCGTGGGGTTAATTTTAAACAACAAGTGGCGGTTCCATCTATTTCGGGGATGCCAGGTAGCATTAATTCAATTAATGTTCGCAGTTTAGTTTTAGATCCAAGTGATAGCACGGCTATTTATTTAGCTTCTTATGAACAAGGACTATTTTTTTCTTATAATATTACAACTGGTTGGGAAGAGGCTAAGACTTTCCCTAAGGTAACGGTAACTGATATTGCGGTTAATCCAAGTAATAAATGTGATATCTATAGTACCTTTGCTAATCGTCTGTATCGTTCAGTTGATTGTGCTCGGACTTGGAAACAGATTTATTTAGATGCTGATGCTAATGCTATATTTACTACTTTAGCCATTGATTTCTATAATCCATCCAATCTTTATTTAGGTACGACTAATGGTGATATTTTAAAGAGTATTGATGGTGGAACTTCTTGGCGCGTGATTAAACGTTTAAATGAGGCGGTAGCTAAATTGATTTTATCACCAAAAGATAGTCGTCAAGTTTATGTCGCTGATAGAAATGCTAAACTTTACACTTTCTTATCTAACACCAATACTGATCCTAATACTTCAGCGGATATTGATTCTAACTTTGCCGTTGATAATTGGACTGATTTAAACGTGGTTTTAAATGATTTACAAATTGGTAGTACTTTTAAGGACTTAGTGATTGTTCCAGCCGATGGTTCAATTTTCTTAGCCACTGAAAGTTCCATTGTAAAATCACCTGATCATGGGGTTACTTGGCAAAAACTTAAGTTGCTTCCTTCAGAAAAAGACGTTACTATAAGAGCCATGGCGGTAAATCCAAAAGATTCTAAACAGATTTACTATGCCACTAGCTTAACTTTTTTCCGTTCAATTGATGGTGGAGCTTCTTGGTCTAATAAAAAATTACCAACCAGTCGTGCGGCTTCTACTATTTTAGTTGATTATAAAAATCCTAATAATATTTACTTAGGAGTTAAAGCTGTTAATTAAATTTAAAAAAATATATGAGTAACTTTGTTTCGGACAATCAAGAAAATTTTTCAAATGTTGTGGAATTTTTTAAACACGATATTACCAGTTTAAGAACTGGTCGGGCTAATCCAGTTATGTTAGATAGTGTACAAGTGGAAGCTTATGGTGTTATGAATTCTTTAAATGGTGTTGCCAATATCACTGTGGCTGATTCTCGCAGCTTTATTATTACTCCTTGGGATAAAGGCGTAACTAAAGCGGTTGAAAAGGGAATTGTTGAAGCCAATTTAGGTTTAGGAATTGTAAATGAAGGTGATAAAATTCGTTTAAGCATTCCACCACTAACCGAAGAAAATCGTAAAGAGTTAGTTAAGAAATTAAATGAACGCATGGAAAAGGCTCGTATTTCTTTGCGCCAAGTACGTGAAGATGTTAAAGGTGAAATCGAAGCTGCTTTTGAAGCCAAAGAACTTACTGAAGATGATAAGTTCCGTAACATTAAAGAGTTAGATGAATTTATTGCTAAAAAGAATGACGAAATTAAAGAGTTAAGAGATAAAAAAGAAAAAGATATAATGGAAATTTAATTACATGATTTATACAATTATAATATTTATTTTGGTGTTGTCGGTTTTAGTGTTTGCTCACGAAGCTGGACATTTTTTTACAGCTCGAAAGTTTGGTGTTAAAGCGGATGAATTTGGTTTAGGTTTTCCGCCAAGAGCTATTGGAGTTTACAAAGATGCCACTGGGAAGTGGCGCCGTTTAGTCGGTAATCGAGATATTGAAACTTTAGTAGGCGACGAAGTGCCAGCTGATACAGTTTATTCTTTAAATTGGTTGCCAATCGGTGGCTTTGTAAAGATTAAAGGTGAAAATGGTGATGATCGTAATGAACCAGATAGTTTTGGTGCTAAAAAAATTTGGAAACGAGCCATTATTTTAGCGGCTGGGGTTATTATGAATATCGTTTTAGCCTTTGTGCTATTTTCAATTTGTTTTATGGTTGGTGCTCCACAAACGGTTGAAACTGGTGGCAAAATTCAAATTTCCGAAGTATCTAAAAAATCTCCAGCAGAATCGGTTGGTATTTTAAGTGGTGATGTTATTATTGGAGCTGATGATAAAACATTTGCTAGTGTTCCTGAAGTTCAAGCTTATATTGGGGCTCACGGTAATCAAGATATCAACTTAAAAGTAATTCGAGGCAGTGAAACTTTATCAGTTAAAGTTAAACCGGAGCTCAAAGATAATAAAGGAATTATTGGAGTTGGTTTAGATCAAATTGATACCGTTCGTTATTCATTTTTTAAAGCTCTTTGGGAAGGTGCAAAACATACTGGAATTTTACTTTGGATGATTGTGGTTTCTTTTTTCACTTTGATTAGAGATTTAATTATTGGACACGGAGCCGGTGATGCGGTTGGTGGTCCAATTAGAATTGCTCAGATGACAGGTGAGGTGGCTCGTTTTGGGTTTGTTAATTTAATAAATTTTACGGCTTTATTGTCTCTTAATTTAGCCGTGATTAATATTTTACCATTCCCAGCTTTAGATGGTGGTCGCATTTTTTTCTTACTTATCGAAAAGATAAAAGGCGCCCCAATTAAAAGAGAAACTGAAGCAATTATCCATAACGCCGGCTTCATGTTACTGATGCTTCTTATCTTGCTAGTTACTTATAAAGATATTGCACGAATGTTTTAAACAATTATATTTTTAAGCTAAAAATCGAGGCTATTTTGACCTCGATTTTTTGTTGTTCAACTGGTATAATTAAGATATAAAAGTTTGTTCTTTCTATTATTAAAATGCCGATTAATTTTTAAGAAATTTCTTTCTTATAACTTAACGGATAAGTATTTATGAAAATAAATTTAAAGGCTACAAAAATTGAAATGACCGATGCGATTGCAAGTTATGCTCAAGAAAAGATGGATATGCTGGAGAAATATTTAGGTAATACTCAAGTCCTTAACTGTGATGTTGAAGTTGAAAAAATTATTGGCGGTCAAGCTAAAGGTGATGTTTTTCGGGCTGAAGTTAATTTAGAAGTGCCTCATGAATTACTTAGAGTTGAAAAAACTTCTGATGATTTGTATAAAGCTATTGATAAAGTAAAAGACCATTTAGATGAAATGATTGTTCGGTATCGTGAAAAAATTCGTGATAAAAATCGTGGTAAATAAAAAAAACCGCCTCTAATTAAGAGGCGGTTTTTTTATTGAATAATTATTTTAGAATATCACCACCATCTTCAATGGTAATTTCAGTCGTGCTAGCAGTTGTGGCACAAGTTTTTAAACTAGCTTTATAAGTTTCCCAAGTATTTTTTTGGGAAGTCTTGGCTGTGTTATTAGCTTTTTTAGTGGCTTCTTGAAAAGCTTTGTTACAAACCTTAAGAGCGTCTTCGCGACCAGTACTTAAGGCTAGAGCGGCTTTTTGGCAAACGCCACGAGCATCAATAGCGGCAGTTATTTCAGTAACAGAATTAGTTAAAGAAATGTTAATGCTAGAATCTTTAGCATCAATAGCGGCGGAAACGCAAGTTAGAGCATCAGCAGATAAAACTGGTAAATTTTTATTGGCAATGATTTTTTTAAGACCAAATAAATCTTTACCAACCTTAGTTATTTTGTCGTATAATTTTACTTGGTCTAAGGAAGTAATTTTTTCTAAACCAGCTTTTTTAAGTTCTTCAATCTTTTTTTCAAGACCATTTGGGGTACTGGTTGCTTTTTTGGCATCATTCTTTTGAATGTTAGCTATAGTGCTAGTTGCTTTTCTAACACCAAATAAATCATTTCCAATCTTTTTAATTTGATTGTATAAATTTATTAAAGCTGGGGATGAGATTTTTTCTAAAGTAGAGCTAGTTAAGGTTGGAGGGGTTGTTGTAGTTATTTTGATAGTCTCAGTGGTTGTCCCAAGGTTATCTTCAGCTAAAACTGGAAATTGCAGGGCTAAAGTAAAAATGAAAGCAAACACCAAAACCAAAGAGATGGTTTTTTTCATATATTTTTTTAGATTATGATTGCTAATATTAGCAATCTTTTTAATGTTTATTAGTTATTTAATTATAGCACTAATTGGGGTCTTGATAAATATAAAGGGGTGGGGTATTATTAGATTAGCACTCATAATCATTGACTGCTAATTAAATGACAAATTTTATATATTTACAGTCTAATTTTTTATTGATAGTATCTATATAATAGCTAAATAATTATAAACATATTTATGAATTTCCTAACCAAACTCTTGGGCGACCCTAACGAAAAAATTATTAAATCTTTAAGTCCAATAATCGACAGTATTAATGCTCTTGAAGAGTCTTTTGTTAAGTTGTCTGATGAAGAACTTAAAAATAAGACCGTCGAATTTAAATCTCGCTTAAAAGCCGGGGAATCTTTGGATGATATTTTGCCAGCAGCTTACGCAGCGGTTCGTGAAGCGTCTCGTCGTATTTTAGGTAAACGTCATTACGATGTTCAGCTTATTGGTGGTATTGTGCTACACCGTGGTGAAATCGCTGAAATGAAAACTGGTGAAGGTAAAACTTTAGTAGCTACTTTGCCTCTTTATTTAAATGCTTTAGAAGAGAAGGGTGTTCATTTAATTACCGTTAATGATTATTTATCTCGTGTTGGTGCTGGTTGGATGGCTCCGGTGTATCACGCTTTAGGACTTACTACTAGTGTTATTGTTCATGACATGGCTTACGTTTATGACCCTGAGTATGTTGATGAAACTCAATATGATGATCGGTTAAAACACTTTAGAGGTATTTCTCGTCGTGATGCTTATCGCTGTGATATTACTTATGGTACTAATAATGAATTTGGTTTTGACTTCTTGAAAGATAATATGGTTGGCGATTTAAACCAAACCGTTCAACGCACACTTCATTATGCGATTGTTGATGAAATCGATTCAATTTTAATTGATGAAGCTCGTACTCCTTTAATTATTAGTTCAGCTGCTGAAGAATCAACTGATAAATATTTTAAATTTGCTGAACTTGTTCAACGTCTTAACGAAGAAGAAGATTATAACGTTGATGAAAAACAACGTAGCGCCACTTTAACTGAAGGTGGTCTAAATAAGATGGAAAAATTGTTGGGTGTAGAAAATATTTATGTGGCTGGTGGAGTTAAAGATGTTCATCATATCGAACAAGCCTTAAAAGCTCGTGTATTATTTAAACGTGACCGTGATTACGTGGTTAAAGATGATGAAATTATTATTGTTGATGAATTTACTGGTCGTATGATGCCTGGTCGTCGTTATAGTGAAGGTTTACATCAAGCGATTGAAGCTAAAGAGGGGGTTAAGGTTCAAAAAGAATCTCAAACTATGGCAACAATTACTTTCCAAAATTTATTCCGTATGTACGATAAGTTATGTGGTATGACTGGTACAGCGGTAACTGAAGCGGAAGAATTCCATAAAATTTATAATTTAGAAACGATTGTTATTCCAACTAATCGTCCCAATATTCGTAAAGATCTTAACGATTTAATTTATCGTACGGAAATGGATAAATTTAGAGCCGTTATTGCTGATGTAAAAGAAAGACATGCTAAGGGTCAACCAGTTTTAATTGGTACAATTTCGATTGAAAAGAATGAAATTTTAACTGAAATGATGGAGCGTGAAGGTCTTCATCCTGCGATGTTAAATGCTAAAAACCATCAACGTGAAGCTGAGGTGATTGCTCAAGCAGGTCGTTTGGGTGCAATTACACTAGCAACTAATATGGCTGGTCGTGGAGTTGATATTTTACTTGGTGGCACGCCAGAGCCAGGTGATGCAGCTGATGAAGCTCGAGCTAAGCAAGAACAGGAAAAGATTTGTGAACTTGGTGGTTTGCATGTTATTGGTACTGAACGTCATGAATCACGTCGTATTGATAATCAGTTAAGAGGTCGTGCTGGTCGTCAGGGTGACCCAGGTTCATCTCGTTTTTATGTTTCAACTGAGGATGATTTGATGAGAATTTTTGGTGGCGATAGAATGAAGAACACCATGAAAATGTTAAACGTTCCAGCTGATATGCCAATTGAAAGTAGTGTTATTTCTAAATCAGTAGAATCAGCACAGAAAAAAGTTGAAGGTAATAACTTCGACATGAGAAAACATTTAGTTGAATATGATGATGTGATTAATAAACATCGTGAAGCGATTTATCGCCGCCGCCGTGAGATTATGGAAATTGCTGAAGGTGAAGGTGAACATGGCGACAGAAAATTAAGTGATATTATTTTAGAATATATTCGTCAAGAAATTGATAAGATAATTAAATTTAATTGTGTTGGTGAAATTAAAGATTGGAATATTAAAGAAGTGGGTGAAACAATTACCACCATCTTTACTTTAAGTCCAGATGAATTAAATAAGTTAGAAGAAATTAGAAATGCGGATATTGCTGATGTAGAAGATGCTTTAATTACTTATTTAAATGATTTAGCTAAAGCTAAATATGACAAGTTATGTGAGGCTTTAACTACTATTGGTGTTGAGGTTTCAGAAATTGAAAAAGGAATTTTAATTCGTTCCATTGATCAACTTTGGGTAGAACATTTAGAGACTATGGATTACTTAAGAAGTAGCATTGGTCTTCGTGGTTACGGTCAACGTGATCCACTGGTTGAATACAAAAAAGAATCTTTTAGATTATATAAAGAACTTAACGATTTAATTCGTCAACAAGTGGTTTATTCTATTTATAAGACAGGCGACGCTATTGATATGGCTCCAGAAATAATTGCTAGCTTCCAAAAAGAAGAGCAGCCTAAGAATTTGCAATTTGCGGGTGCCATTAAAGAAGTCACCGACAACCCTCACGGCGAAACAATCGATTTAGTTCACGAAAAAATGAAGGGTGAGGATGGTCAAACGGTTGGTAGAAATGAGCTCTGTCCTTGTGGTAGCGGTTTGAAATATAAAAAATGTCATGGGAAGTAATTACAAACAACTCAAAGCCAAAGATATTGCTCCGGTTTTATTACGTATAAAACCATCAGCTAAGTTCAAAGGTATTGGCGTTTTTGCGCTTCGCGATATTTCCAAAGGAACTATTATTTGCGACGCCAAATTAGTGCCGGAAGATTTTTTTATTTCTCATAAAGAATTTAATAAGTTGGACAAAGAAACTAAAGAAGTAATGATTGATTTTTGTGCACAAGATGAAGATGGTTATTATACGCCGTTAAATCTTAATTACTTATCAATTCCACTTCACATGAATCATTCTTGCGATGGTAATGTTGGTTGTAATGATAAAGGTAATTTTGTCGCTATCAAAAATATCAAAAAGGGAACTGAAGCCTGTTTTGATTATGGACTAGTGATGTCTAATCCTAATTATAAATTAAAATGTGGTTGTGGGTCTCGAAAATGTCGTGGGGTAATAACCGGTAATGATTGGCTTGAAGCAAATTTTCGGAAAAATAATTATCAGTATATGTCACCGCAGTTAAAAAATTTAGTCGATGAAACCTATGCTTAAGCTTGGTAAGTATAAACACTATAAAGGTAATATGTATGAAGTGTTGGGCGTGGCTCATCACAGTGAAACTCAAGAAGAGTTAGTCGTTTATCGAGCTTTGTATAATGATTTTGATTTGTGGGTAAGACCACTAGCTATGTTTTTAGAAAGTGTGGAAATAAATGGCGTAACTATGCCTCGATTTGAATATCTAGGTGATAAATAATATGAAATTTGAAAATCTTAATTTAAATCAAACCGAGACTGAACCAAAATTTGAGATTAAAAGAGAAAATATTATCCCTTTAGAAAGTTTGCCGGAAAAATTATCTGATGATATTAAATCTTTAGGTTGGCCTTTGGAATGTCAGGGGTCTGGTCGTTTTTTAGAGGATGGTAAAAATTTTGAAATAAGATACCCACATGGCGATATGTTCTATTCCTGGAATGTAATTTTTCATGAATTTGGACACTTAAGACAGGAAGATCATAACCCTGAGATTAATGCTACCCCTGAAGAGCACGAAAGAAATCTTAAAAAAGAAAAAGACGCTTTTGCAAGAGGTTTAGAAAGAGTTAAAAAATTTAAACCAGAGTTAATTGATAAGCTAGAGTTTGAATTTGCAAAGTATAAACAAGCTGGCAAAATTCCAAGCTTTAATTCTTTTGTTGACTTGTATAATGATTTTAATGCTAACAATTTAAGAATAAATGAAACTTTGCAATTTAGTGATAGCCAGGAAGAAATTTATACTAAATTAAAAGCTATAAATATTTCTGATTTTTTTCAAGAAATAGAGCGTAATAAAATTGGTGTTAAAATAGACACTGAAGAAGCTAATGAGATTATTTTTGATATCGTAAATCAAATAATTAAAGAGACCAAGAATTAAAATAAATGATAGCGAACACAAAGAATATCAGTGGACTAAGCCAGTTGATGTTTTGAATTTAGATTTGATTCCTGATTTCGATGAGTGTTTAAAAATATCTTATAATATTTAAAATAAAAATTGAGCCTTAGGCTCGATTTTTTTTGACACTGGACGTTATTTTAGGAAAGCGATAAAATATAAGCTATAACCTTAAAATTTATGCTTACATTTATTACCGGTAACGACAATAAGTTCAATGAAGTAAAAGCGATTATTCCTGAGATTGAACAACTTGATATCGACTTACCAGAAATTCAAAGTTTAGACCCACAAGAAATTGTGGAATTTAAATTGAAGGCCGCTTTAGAAAATTTACCGGGCAATTTTATTGTCGAAGATACGTCTTTATATCTTGAAGGTTTGCATGGTTTACCAGGTCCATTTATTCGTTGGTTTATGAAAGCGATGGGTCGTGAAGGACTGGCTAAGATGGCGATTGCCTCAGGTAACGATAATGCTGAAGCCAGAACGATTATTGGTTACGCGGATGATAATGGTGGCACTCATTATTTTGAAGGTCGTATCACTGGTAGAATTGTAATGCCAATGGGAGAAACTTCTTTTGGTTGGGATCCAATTTTCTTACCAGATGGTCATGAATCGACTTTTGCAGAAATGGGTACTGATGAGAAGAATGAAATTAGTATGAGACGCCAAGCAGCGCAAAAATTAGCTGATTTTTTGGGAGCTTAAACCTGTTTTGCTATATTTTATAAAATCTGTCATTATTTGGCAGATTTTTTGTTTTTTAGCTTGATTTTTAGGCGTTTTATGTGCTATAATCAACTTACTAAATATTAAAAATATGAAAGAAAATTTTTGGTATCGAGACCCTTTGGCATCTGGTCATGCGGCTGCTGACCGGATTTTGGAAAAACAAAAACAAGAAGCTGAAATGGCAGCAGCAGATAATTATGCTGAAGAAACTAAGCCAGTTGAAGCTGCTGATGTTGAGTTTTTAGAACCAGACGATGAAAAAGAAAATCCTAGTGAAGAGTATTATAGACGTTTTGAGCAGTTTAAGGGTATTAAAAATCATCCAGCAGAAGCTTCTACTCAAAATAAAAAGAAAAAAGTTAAAAGCAAATACCCACCACATAGAAGTCCGCGGGCTTTTGATCCCTATAAATAATAAATTTAATTAGTTATGGCTGAACAAGAACAAAACAGAACTTCTTTTCCTGGTATGGAAGAAACAGTTCTTAATTTTTGGAATAATTCAAAAACATTTGAAAAGTCTTTAGAAAAAACTTCACCTCGTGGTGATTATGTTTTTTATGATGGCCCACCATTTGCTACAGGTACTCCACATTATGGTCACTTAGTTGGCAGTATTATGAAAGACGTTATTCCTCGCTATCAAACAATGCGTGGTCATCATGTTGACCGTAAATGGGGTTGGGATTGTCACGGTCTGCCAATTGAGAATATTGTTGAAAAGGAGCTTGGCACTAAAACTAAAAAAGAAATTGAAGAAATGGGGGTGGCAAAATTTAATGACTTATGTCGCGCTCGTGTTTCAACTTATATTGATGACTGGAAAACAGTGATTAGTCGTTTAGGTCGCTGGGCGGATATGGAAAACTCCTATCGCACCATGGATTTAAAATACATGGAAACTATTTGGTGGGCACTTAAGGAAATGTGGGATAAGGATTTAATTTATAAGGCTTATCGCTCCATGCATATTTGTCCACGATGTGAGACCACGCTGTCTCAATCAGAAGTTAGTGAAGGGTATAAAGATATTAAAGATTTATCGGCGATTGCTAAGTTTGAATTAATAGATGAGCCAGGTACTTACGTTTTAGCTTGGACAACTACACCTTGGACTTTAATTGGTAATGTTGCTTTGGCTGTTGGAGCTGAAATCACTTATGTCAAAATTAAAAGCGGTGAGTTAATTTATATTTTAGCTAAAGAACGTTTAGCTGATACCATGAAAGATGCCGCTTATGAAATTATTTCTGAATTTAAAGGTTCAGAACTAGTCGGTAAAAAATATAAACCATTATTTGACTATTATTATAATGATCAAAATTTACCTAACCGTGAAAATGGTTGGCAGATTTATGATGCTGAATTTGTTACAACTACTGATGGTGTAGGTATCGTTCATATTGCTCCAGCTTTCGGTGAAGATGATATGAATTTAGGTCGCGCCAAAAATCTACCTTTTATTCAACATGTTGGGATGGATGGTTTATTTAAACCAGAGGTAACCGATTTTCCAGGTTTGCATGTTAAACCGGTCGAAGATCACATGTCCACTGATATTGAAATTATTAAATATTTAGCTGGACACTCTACACTGTTTCATAAAGAAAAATACGAACACAGTTATCCTCATTGTTGGCGTTGCGATACTCCTTTGATTAATTATGCGACTTCTTCTTGGTTTATTAATGTAACTAAGTTAAAACCAGAATTACTTAAAAATGCTGAAGGGATTAATTGGTCACCAGAGCATTTAAAGGCTGGTCGTTTTGGTAATTGGTTAGAAGGCGCTCGTGACTGGTCAATTTCTCGTCAACGTTTCTGGGCTTCTGCTATTCCAATTTGGGAGTGTGCTTGCGGACATCAACATATGGTCGGTAGCGTTAGCGAACTCGAAGAATTATCAGGTGCTAAAAATATTACCGATATTCATAAAGACAAAGTTGATTTAATCACTATTCCATGTACTAAATGCGGTGGTGTAATGAAGCGAGTTCCAGATGTACTTGATTGTTGGTTTGAATCAGGTTCTATGCCTTATGCTCAGCTTCATTATCCATTTGAAAATAAAGCCAAATTAGAAGCGACTTTCCCAGCTCAATTTATTGCTGAAGGGGTTGATCAATGTCGGACTTGGTTTTATTACACTCATGTGGTTTCTGGTGCTTTAAAAGGTAGCCGAGCATTTGATAATGTAATTTCTAATGGAATTGTACTAGCTGAAGATGGCAAGAAGATGTCGAAGAAGTTAAAAAATTATCCTGATCCATTAATCGTGATGGAAAAATATGGTGCTGATGCTTTACGCGCTTACTTATTGTCATCACCAGTAATGCTTGCTGAGAATTTAAATTTTTCAGAGAAGGGTGTTGAAGAATCACTTCGTAAAAATATTATGATTTTATGGAACGTTTATAAGTTCTATGAAATGTATGGTGAAAATATCAGTGGCGAAATTAAAGTGCCAACTGGTAGCAAAGCGATAGACGCTTGGATTATTGCTAAATTAAAATTATTAAGTAAAGAAGTCACTGAATCTTTTGAAGCTTATAATTTACCTAAAGCCACTCGCCCAATTACTGATTTTGTGGATGAACTTTCCACTTGGTATCTGCGTCGCTCTCGTGACCGCTTTAAAGAAGAGGGTGATGATAAAACTGAAGTTTTAATTACGCTTCGCTATGTTTTAAGTGAGCTAGCTAAAATTATGGCTCCAGCAATGCCGTTTATGGCGGAAAATTTATGGCAAAAAGTTACTGGTTATAATTTTACTGATGAAACAAAATCAGTTCATTTAGAAGCTTGGAGTGATTTAGGTGTTTTAAATGAAACCGAAGTTAATGTTTTATTACACATGAGTTTAGTAAGACGTGTAGTTGAACTTGGTCTTGCATCACGTGATGAAGCTGGTGTAAAAATTCGTCAGATGCTTGGCTCAATTACGGTTAAATCTAAAGAAGCAGTTTTATCTGATGATTATTTAGACTTAATTAAAGATGAGCTTAATATTCAAAAAGTTATTTGGGAGAAAGGTGAACTTGATTATCCAGAAATTGCTTTAAATACCACAATTACTCCAGAACTTAAAAAAGAAGGCATAAAAAGAGAATTAGTTCGTTTGATTAATAATCTCCGTAAAGACTTAGACTTAACCTTGTCTGATATAACCGCAGTATCGGTTACTGGTGCTGATGATTTAATTATTGAAACGATTAAAGAGAAAGGTGAAGAAATTAAAAAGGATACGCTAAGTTCTTCAGTGGAAATTTCGGAAGTTTTAGTTAACGCAGAAAATAGTAAAGAAGTTAAAATTGATGATTGTAAATTTACCATTTCTTTTAAATTCTAACTTGATTTTTCGCTAATTTTTTGTTATAATTAATAAACTTAAATTAATAAAAAATATATGACAACTTGGATTATTGTTGGTGTTATTGCTCTATTACTACTTTTTGTAGTAGCAATGTACAACGGGTTAGTAACTTTAAAAAATCGTGTTGAGGAGGCCATGAGTGACATGGACGTACAACTTAAACGTCGTTATGATTTGATCCCTAATTTAGTGGAAACTGTAAAAGGCTATGCTAGTCATGAACAGGGAACTTTAGAAAAAGTAATCGAAGCTCGTAACTCAGCGATGGCAGTTCCTAGCTCAGATGTGGAACACAAAATTCAGGCAGAAAATAATTTATCTGCATCCTTAAAAACAATTTTTGCTTTATCAGAATCTTACCCAGATTTAAAAGCTAATCAAAACTTTTTAGAATTGCAACGTGAATTATCTGATACTGAAGATAAAATTATGGCTTCTCGTCGTTTCTACAATGGTAATGTTCGTGACTTCAATACTAAATTACAAGTTTTCCCAACTAATTTAATTAATAAAATTTTAAAGTTTACTGCTTATAAATTTTATGAATTAGCTGATGTAGCTCAAAGAGAAAATGTTAGTGTAAAATTCTAGTTTAAAAAATTAATTAATAATTTATATGCCTATTTTTTGGTTGGGACTTATTGTTTTAATTCTTATTCTAGCTTGTCTTAAACAGGTTAATCAATGGGAGCGTGGTGTCGTTTTTACTATGGGTCGTTATGCTTATGTTATGGAACCAGGTTGGAGATTGCTAGTGCCAATTTTCCAAACTTTTAAGAAAGTGGATATTCGTATTAAAGCGGTTGATGTTCCAGATCAAAAAGCGATTACTCGTGATAATGTGTCAGTAACTGTTAACGCCGTTATTTACTATAAAGTAGCTGATGCAGCTAAGGCGGTGATTGAAGTTGAAAATTTTTATTATGCTGTTTCTCAATATGCTCAAACAACTATGAGAAATATCGTTGGTGAAGTATCTCTTGATGAACTTTTAGGACAACGTGATAAAATTGCGGAACGAATTAAAGAAATTGTTGATAAAGAAACTGATGAATGGGGAATTAAAGTTAATAATGTTGAACTTAAGGATGTGTCACTTCCAGAATCAATGGAAAGAACAATTGCTAAACAAGCTGAAGCCGAACGTGAAAAACGGGCTGTGATTATTAACTCCGAAGGGGAATTAGCCGCCGCTGAAAATATTGCAGCAGCTGCTAAAGTTTTATCTGCTTCAGATGGCGCTTTACATCTTAGAACTTTGCAATCTATCAATGATATGTCTAGCGATCAATCTAATACGGTTGTATTTGTAACTCCGGTCGAAATTTTGAAAGCCTTTGCCGGCGGTTTCAAAAAAGACCAACAATAAATTATGACTTTGTATCAAGATAGTGATTTAAATAAAAGAAAAACCTGGTTTCTTATGACCGGGTTTTTCGTGCTAGTAATGCTAATTGGCTATGCCATTTCTTGGTATTTTAATAGCCCAATCATTTTAATTATTGCTGTCGCATTTAGTTTTGTTTCAAGCTTTGTCAGTTATTGGTGGAGTGATAAAATTGTTTTAGGCATGTCTAATGCTCAGTTAGTCGATCATGATAATGGTCGTGAAATTTATCACTTGGTAGAAAATTTATGTATTACCGCTGGACTTCCAGTGCCTCAAATTTATATTATCGAAGATAGCGCACCTAATGCCTTTGCTACTGGTCGTGATCCTAAACACGCCGCCATTGCTCTTACTACTGGTATTTTGGCTAAGTTAGATAAGGCTGAACTCGAAGGTGTTATTGCTCATGAATTATCACACATTGGTAACCGAGATATTTTAATTTCAACGGTGGCGACTGTTTTAGTGGGTACAGTTATTTTAATTACTGATTGGTCATCTCGTTCCGCTTTTTGGGGACGTCGGGATGATAATAATAATGATAGCGGTTGGATTGGTTTAATTTTAATTATTATATTATCCATCTTAGCGCCACTTTCTGCTCAACTTTTACAACTAGCAGTTTCTCGCAAACGTGAATTCTTAGCTGATGCTAGTGGGGCACTCTTAACTCGTTATCCTGAAGGCTTAGCCAGGGCTCTAGAGAAGATTAGTGCTGATCCTGATGAACTTGAAGTGGCTAATCGAGCGACCGCTCACATGTATATTGTTTCACCACTTAAAGGCGATGATGAAGGTAAAAAAACTTCTTGGCTCGCTCGGTCGTTTATGACCCATCCTCCAGTTGAAGAGAGAATTGCACGGCTTAGAGGTCAAGAAATAAAATAAAATATAAAAAGAAAAAAGCTATCCATTGTGGATAGCTTTTTAAAAGATGGTATTAGAATTTAAGGCAAATTAGATAGATTTTTGAACACCTCCTTTCTTTTAAACAGGTTAAACTAACTATCTTTTACTGATTTAATTTTTATTTTTAATTTGAAAAATCCAATTGCAAATAAAATTAAACCAACGAAAGAAATTACTAATAGAAGTTCTAAAATTTTTACTCTGTCAGTGGCAACAGTATTGCTGGCGAATAATTTGTTATAATCTTTTATTAGATTTGCTTTTTCAATTTCAATTTTTTCAAGACGACTGTCATAGACACCGTTTTGATTTTTGGAAAATACGGCCCATTCTGTTTCCGGGATGTTTAAATTTTTGAAATATAAATCATCAGGCAATATGGTTTCGTTTTTCGCGACAATAACCCCTTCACCCCAACCGTAATTATCGATTGTGTAAACAGTAAAACTTTGACCAATTTTTACAACGAAATACTCCGAGGAGTAATTGGCTTCTAAAAAGCCAAATAAAAAAATAAAGAAAATTACTAGCTTTTTCATTTTGCTGTTTTTTTGAGGGTTGTTATTTAATTTTTAAGAAATACATAAGTTATAAATATATTTTGGTATATTATTTATGCTTTGTCAATATTTATTTTAATCTCATTTTAAGCTATACTGGGTTAGTTAAAAGAAAATGGCTAATTTTATGAAAAAACTTGAATTATTGGCTCCGGCCGGCAATATTTTAAAGATGAGAACCGCACTTTTCTCTGGAGCCGATGCGGTTTATTTAGGAATTCCAGACTTTTCGCTTCGAGTTCGTATTAATGATTTTAATTTAGAAACTGTGGCACTGGCGATTAAAGAGGTACATAAACAGAAGAAAAAGGTTTATTTGACTATCAATATTTTTGCTCATAACAAGCACTTAGCCAAGTTGCCTGATTATGTTAAAAAAATTAAAGCGATGGCCCCCGATGGTTTAATTATTTCTGATCCTGGCGTTATGTCAGTGGTTCGAAAAGTCTGGCCTGAAGCGGAAATTCATCTATCGACTCAAGCTAATTGCACTAATGCGGCAGCGGCTAAATTTTGGTATGACAATGGGGTTACTCGAGTGGTTTTAGGTAGAGAAGTGACCTTGAACGAAATTAAAGAAATTCATAAAGCAGCACCAAAATTAGAGCTAGAATATTTTGCTCATGGAGCGATGTGTATGGCTTATTCTGGTCGTTGTTTCTTATCTAAAGAATTAGTTGATCGCAGTGGTAATTTAGGTGATTGCGCTCAGCCTTGTCGTTGGGAATATAGCATTAAGGCTCGTAATCATGAAGAAGAATTCGATTTAGTTGAAGAAAGTCATGGAACTTATTTGCTTAACTCTAAAGACATGTGTTTATTAGAGTATTTACCACAATTAGTTGATGCTGGTGTAGTGTCGTTTAAAATTGAGGGTCGAGCTAAGAGTGTTTATTATCAAGCAGTTGTCTCCGGTATTTATGCTCGGGCTTTGAAATTTTTAAGTCAGAAACCAAGTGAAGTGGCTTGGAAAAAAGAAGCTAAATATTTAAAAACGGAATTAGTTGATAAATTAGTTCATCGTGGTTATACTTCTGGTTTTTTACTAGGTGATAAAGCGGAACAAAATTTAACTAGTGCTAACCATTTAAGTGATTGGGAATTCTGCGGACAAGTGGTTGCTCCTGAAGCTGACTGGTTTAAACCAGTTTTAAAAGCTGGTGAACAAGCGGTTTATTTCCAGGTTCACAATACAATTAAAACTGGCGATACAGTAGAAATTATTGAGCCATATTATGATATAATAAAAATAAGCCCTAAGAAAATATATGACGCTAAAACTGGAGAAGAACTCAGTGAGGCTCATGGTGGCGGTGGAGCAAGAACGGCTTTAATTATTACTAAAGAAAAAGTCCCAGCTCTTAGTGTGTTAAGACGAAAAATAAAATAATATGATTGCTTATTTAAAGGGAAAGGTTATTGCTAAACCAAATAATTATTTAATTTTAGAAACTGGTGGCGTAGGTTATCAAGTTTTTGCTGGGGAAAATTTTTTGGCTGAGATAAAAATAAACAGTGAACAAGAATTATATATTCATCATCGAGTTCGTGAAGATGCGAGTGATTTATATGGTTTTAAAACTTTAGATGATTTAAATTTATTTGAATTATTATTGTCGGTATCTGGGGTTGGTCCAAAATCAGCTTTAGCAGTTTTGTCACTCGCTTCATCAGATGATATTAAAGAAGCAATTATCCGAGGTGATGCTAGTTTGTTGACCAAAGTTTCTGGTATCGGTAAAAAAACCGCCGAACGTTTAGTTCTAGAGCTTAAAACTAAAGTTATGCGTGCCTCAACTGGTACAACACTGGTTGGTGGTGGCTCAAATAGTCTAGGCGACGAACTTGATGCTTTAATGTCACTTGGCTATGCCATGAATGAGGCTAGAGAGGCTTTAAACCTGGTTGAACCGTCAATAACAAGCACTTCTGGACGGGTCAAAGCAGCTTTAAAGTTACTGGCTAGATAGCCTTTACTTAGGGGGTTTTATACGATAAGATAAGCTTGAATTAATACAATATATATGAAGCAATCTCAATTATTTACCAGAACAATTAAGGAATTACCAAAAGATGAAACCAGTTTTAATGCTCAAACATTAATTAGGGCTGGTTTTATTGATAAAGTGGCAGCTGGTGTTTATTCTTTTTTACCCTTAGGTTTAAGAGTTCTTAATAATATTCGTGAGATTATTTGTGAAGAAATGGAAGCAGTCGGTGGTCAGGAAATTAGTATGACCGCTTTTGCTTCTAAAGAAATGTGGTCAGCGACTGGTCGTTTTGACACTATGGATGTTTTATTTAAACTGGCTGGATCAGATAAAAAAGAATATGTTTTAAATCCAACTCATGAAGAGGTTGTAACTCCGCTAGCTAAAAAATTTGTGACCTCATATAAAGATTTACCTTTTTCTGTTTTTCAAATTCAAACTAAATTTAGAAATGAAAAGAGAGCTAAGGCAGGACTTATGCGCGGTCGTGAATTTTTAATGAAGGATTTATATTCTTTTCACACGAGCCAAGAAGATTTAGATGCTTATTATGAAAAAGTTTTAGTGTCTTATACTAGAATTTTTGACCGTGTTGGTTTAGGAGATTTAACTTACATGACTTTTGCCTCTGGTGGAACTTTCTCTAAATATTCTCATGAGTTTCAAACTTTAACTGATGCTGGTGAAGATATTATCTATACTTGTAAAAAATGTAAGATGGCGATTAATAAGGAAATTATTGAAGATCAAAATACTTGCCCAAAATGTGGTAGTAAAGATTTAGTACAAGAGAAGGCGGTTGAAGTGGGTAATATTTTTAAATTAGGTACTAAATATTCAGAACCATTTGACCTAAGTTATATGGATGCTAGCGGGGAAAAGAAATTGGTTATTATGGGTTGCTATGGTATCGGTTTAAGTCGTGTGATGGGAACGATTGTTGAAGTTTGTCATGATGAAAAAGGTATTATTTGGCCGGAAACCGTAGCACCATTTAAAATTCATTTAATTTCTTTAAAACAAGATGAGAAGGCTGAAGAGATTTATAATAATTTAAAAAAATCTGGTTTTGAAGTTTTGTTTGATGACAGAGATAAAGGGGCTGGTGAAAAATTTGCCGACGCTGATTTAATTGGTTGTCCAATTCGCTTAGTTATTTCGGCTAAAACTTTAGAAAGTAATAGTGTGGAAATTAAATATCGCAAAGAAACGGAAGCTAAATTAATCCCACTTACTGATTTAATAAATAATTTAAAATAATATATATGTTCTCAAAACTTTTAGGCAGATTCAGCCACGATTTAGGAATTGATTTGGGCACTAAAAATACTTTAGTTTATGTGACTGATAAAGGAATTGTAATTAATGAACCATCAGTTGTAGCTATTAATAAACGCACCAACGAAATTTTAGAAGTTGGGGAAGCGGCTAATCGCATGGTTGGTAAAACCCCAGGACACATTGAAGCAATTAAACCATTGGTTGATGGAGTTATTTCTGATTTTGAAGTAACTGAAAAAATGCTTAAGTATTTTATTAATAAAGTTCATCAAGAAAATTTTGCTTTAATTCCTCGTCCTCGAGTGGTAATCGGTATTCCATTGGATTTAACTGAAGTAGAAAGAAAAGCGGTTGAAGATGCAGCTAAATCAGCTGGGGCTCGAAAGGTTTATTTAATTGAAGAAGCCATGGCAGCGGCTATTGGTGCTCATTTACCAGTGGTTGAAGCAACGGCTACTATGGTAGTTGATATTGGTGGTGGTTCAACTGAGATTGCCGTTATTTCTTTGGGCGGTGTGGTAACTTGGAAATCACTTCGTTTAGCTGGTAATGAATTTGATAATAATATCATCGAATATATTCGTGAAGAATTTAATATTTTAATTGGCGAACAAATTGCTGAAAGTATTAAAGTAAAAATTGGTTCAGCCATGCCGCTTGATGAACCGAAAGAAATGGAAGTTCGCGGTCGTGATTTAATTACAGGCTTACCTAAAGCCATTATGATTAATGATATTCAGGTAAGAGAAGCGATTTCTCGTACTATTTCTAAGATGGTAGAAAATATTAAAACTATTTTAGAAACAACTCCTCCAGAACTTGTATCCGATATTTATGAACGTGGTATTTTCTTGTCTGGCGGTGGTGCTTTACTTCGTGGACTTGATAAAGCAATTTCACTAGCAGCTAAAATTCCAGTTAAGATTGCCGAAGATCCACTAACTTGTGTGGTTCGTGGTTGTGGTTATTTATTAGGCAACAAAGAATTACTTGAAAAAGTTGTCTTACCTAGTGCTTCTGAAAAATAATTTAAGCCTATGGCTTTTTATACTAGAAAAAATCGAAGTTGGATGTGGGCTGTGGCCGCTGTAGTAGTTATTTTTTTACATTTTATTAAGGTTTTAGCACCTTTAGAAAATTTAACTATTCAAACAATTAAGCCACTAGCTGGTTTTTTATATGGTTCTGGTTCTAGTATCAGACATTCTTATGAAGAAACCAAACAACAACAAGATGTGAAGTCTCACGCTGATTCTTTAGAAAAAGAAGTAGCTCGTCTTACGGTTGAAAATGCTCAGTTTAAAGAACTTGAACAAGATAATGTGAAGCTTCGCGCTCAACTTAATTTTTTATCGGCTAATAAATATAAAAATGTATTAGCCAATGTTATTTCTCAAAATTTAGTGTTTGATATTAAAGAAGGTGATCAAGATATTGTTATTGATCGGGGTAGTAAAGAAGGGATTAAAGAAGGAGTGGGGGTAGTTAATGAAAATGGGGTGATTATTGGAAAGATTTCTGAAGTTCGCGATCATATTTCTAAAGTTTGTTTGACTACTAATCGTAATTGTAAATTTGCCGCCACAATTCAAAATCAAAATCGAACTATGGGTATCACCGAGGGTGATTTAGGACTAACTATTAAAATGAATTATATTCCTCAATCAGAAAAAATAAATAATGGCGATACGGTTATTACTTCAGGTTTAGGTGGCAATATTTCTCGGGGGCTAGTGATTGGAAAAGTTAGTCAGGTTAATAATCATAGTAATGAAATTTGGCAGGATGTGAATATTGAACCTTTATTTAATCTCAGCACGTTAACGATTGTTACCGTTTTGATTCCTTAGTTATGTTAAGATTAAAGTATTATTTTGAATGGTTTTTTTACTTCTTATTTTTTTCTTTGGTTGCTATTGTTCAGGCGACTTTTATTTCAGCTTTGCCAGCCGCTTATTTTGCCATTAATTTGCCGCTGACAGCTTTGCTTTTTTCGTTGCTATTTTTTAACCGAAACATGTCTCTTGTTATCGCGATTTTGATGGGTTTTTGGTTAGATATTTTAGGGTTTAATTTTTTTGGTCTGCATATATTAGTATTTTTAGCCGTTGTGTTTATTATTGATTTTATGTTAAACAATTGGCTAACTAATCGTTCCTTGTATTCATTTTTAGTTTTATCTATTTTGGGTGCTTTAATTCATGATATTTTGCTCTATGGAATGGTGGCGTTGTGGCAAAGTGGTCAGGCTGGTTTTAGTTTTTTCTTATTTCAAGCTTATTTTTGGAAACAGATGCTATGGCAGATGTTTTGGAATGCCATTTTTATGATTTTATTCTTTAGTTTGGCTAATTCTTTATCCAAACATTTAAAGCCGTTTTTTTTGGAAAAGAACTAGGAATATGTTAAGATACAAACATATGAAGTATGATTTTGTAACAATTGGTGGGGCAACTCGTGATATCGCTTTTTTTACAGATGCTGGGGTTTTAATTGATAGTCAAGATAATCCTTTTAAATTACATCAAAAGTTATTAGCTTTTGAGTATGGTTCTAAAATAAGAATTGATAAATTTATTAATTTATATGGTGGCGGAGCTGCTAATGCGGCGGTTAATTTTTCTGGTCTTGGTTTTAAAACCGCAGCCTTACTAGAGGTTGGCAATGATGAAAACGGCCGAGCGATTACTAAGAATTTAAAAGATCATAAAGTCGCTACGGAGTTGGTTAACATTAATAAAAAAGCTGATTCTGGTTCGTCTTTTATTTTAATTACCACCAGCAGTGAAAGAATTATTTTTACTACTCGAGGGGTTAATGATTATTTAACTCTTGATAATAAACGGCTTGCCACAATTAATCAGTCAGATAATGTTTATATCGCTTCACTGACTGGAAATTGGATTAAAGTGTTACGTCAAATTTTTAAAACTAACCATAAAAAAGTTTTTTGGAATCCAGGGTCAAAACAATTTAGTGTTGGGCTCAAAGGATTAGCACCTTTTTTAAAGAAAACTTATTGTTTGATGGTTAATCGGGAAGAAGCCTTATCTTTAATTCTTAGTGATCCATCTAATATTAAAAAATCCCATCTATTTTTAGAAAATAATAGTAACTTACTGGAATTAATTAAATCTTATGGTCCTAAAATAGTTGTTATTACGGATGGTCATAAAGGAGCGTGTTTCTATGATGGTGAAAATTTTTACCATCAGAAAATTATTCGAGAAAAAAATCACGTTGACACCACTGGAATTGGTGATGTGTTTAATTCAACTTTTTCGGCTGGTTTATTATTTTATAAAGGTGATATTGTTAAAGCGGCTCGAATAGCTAGTCAAAATGCGGCTCATAAAATTGCTCATCTTGGTGCACAAAATGGATTACTTACTAAAAAACAATTAATGAAATAAATTTATGATAAACGGAGTTATAATCAAAGAGCTTACAAAATATGAAGACGATAGAGGTTATCTTGTAGAAACATATCGTCGTGATGAGGTTGATTTAGGGGTTGCGATGTCATATCTTAGTGTTACTTTGCCGGGAGTGGCTCGTGGACCTCATGAACACGCTTATCAAACTGATTATTTTGTTTTTCCAGGAGCAGGAGATTTTACTCTATATCTTTGGGATAGACGGGCTAACTCTAAAACTTTTGGTGAAAAAATTGAAATGACGGTAGGTAGCTCTTATCCTTGTACCGTGATTGTTCCACCAGGAGTAGTTCATGGTTACAAATGTATTTCCGAAGTTCCGGCAATGTCGATAAATTTTCCTGATAAGTTATACAAAGGGGTAGCAAAACAAGATGAAATTGATGAAATTCGTTGGGAAAAAGATGTTAATTCACCTTATAAAATAGATTAAGATTATGTGTATTTTTTGTAAAATTATTGCTGGCGAAATTCCAAGTTACAAAATATATGAAGATGATAACGCTTTTGCTTTTTTAGATATTAAACCGGTTAACCCGGGTCATGTTTTGGTTATTCCTAAAAAACATTACCAAAATATGGAGGAAATACCTGATAGTGATTTGCAAGCTCTTATTCTAGTGGTAAAAAAAATCGGTGCAGCTTTAAAAAATAAATTAGGTGTTATTGGTTATAATATTCATGAAAATAATGATTTGATTGCTGGACAAGCAGTGCCTCATTTACATTTTCATATTATCCCTAGAATAGAAACTGATTGTCTGAGTCATTGGCCAGGTTCTCCGTATCTGCCGGGACAAGCAGAGGATATTATTAAAAAATTAAGTTTTTAATTTATGAAATTGTTAGTTACTGGTGGAGCTGGATTTATTGGCTCAAACTTTATTCATTATTGGTTAAAAAAATATCCTGAAGATTATATTATTAATCTTGATGTTTTAACTTACGCTGGTAATTTAGAAAATTTAAAAGATATTGAAGCTAACCCCAATTATAAATTTGTTCAAGGTGATATTTGTGATGCAGAGTTGGTAAATAATTTAGTTAAAGAAGTTGATACAATTGTTCATTTTGCCGCTGAAAGTCACGTTGATCGTTCAATTTTAAATAGTGCTGATTTTATTAGAACCAATGTTGAAGGCACCAGGGTATTGCTTGAAGCGGCTAAAAATAATGGCAATAAACGTTTTCATCATATTTCTACGGATGAAGTGTTTGGTGCTTTATCATTTGACGCCCCTCGTTTTAGTGAGACCACTCCTTATGATCCACGTTCTCCATATAGTGCTTCTAAAGCCTCATCTGATCATTTAGTTAGAGCTTATTATCATACTCACGGATTGCCGGTTACAATTTCCAATTGTTCTAATAACTATGGACCTTATCAACATCCAGAAAAATTAATTCCTCATTTTATTACTAATCTAATAGAGGGGAAGAATGTAACGGTTTATGGAGAAGGAAAAAATATTCGTGACTGGATTCATGTTGATGATCATAACCGTGGCGTTGATTTAATTCTTAAGAAAGGTAAAATCGGTGAAACTTATTGTTTGGGTGGTAACAGTGAACGAAATAATTTAGATATGACCCATGATATTTTGAAATTAATGGGTTATGGCGAGGATAGAATTGAATATGTAGCTGATAGATTAGGGCATGACCTTCGTTATGCAATTGATTATTCAAAAGCGAAAGCTGATTTAGGTTTTGAGCCAGAAATTTCCCTAAATGAAGGATTATCTGCTACAATTGACTGGTATAAAAATAACCACGCTTGGTGGTCTAAAATAAAAAAATAATTAATTTTGTATGGAGAAAAAAATTTTTATCATCGAAGATGATTCTAACATCTTATATAGCCTAGAAGCTAATTTTAGTGCTGAAGGTCTTGATGTTGAAACTAGTGAAGGGGAAGAAGAAATTGATGAACTTTTAGATAATATTCGCGACTTTCAACCAGATTATCTTATTTTAGATGTTATTTTGCCTCGATTGGATGGTTTTGAAATTGTTAAAAAAATTAAAGAAGACGATGAAATCTCTGATCTACAAATTTTCATTTTCTCAGATATTTCTGACGAAGATAGCCGTAGCCGCAGTTTGGAAATGGGAGCTGATTATTTCTTTCCAAAGGATGAGTTCGATACCTATGAATTTACTGAAAAAGTAAAGAAAATTATGGCTAACCAGGAGCGTTTAGGTGAAGATACTGATAAAGATTGGAGTAGTGACGAAGACACCTCTCTCATTGACTAAAGCTGTTTTAGGAGCTAAGATAAATGATAATCTCGAGGATTTAAAATAATCGGGACTTATTATTTTTTTGTAATTTTATCCCAATTTTAATATATGTTTATAAAAAGAATCGGAATCGATTTGGGAACAACCTATACTTTGGTATATCTGCCTAAGCGGGGTATTGTTATTAATGAACCATCAGTTGTCGCTATTTCAATTGATGATAATAAAATATTAGCGGTTGGTAATGAAGCTAAAGATATGTTAGGTCGTACACCTGACACAATTCGAGCTGTCCAACCCCTAAAAGATGGTGTAATTGCTGATTACAGAACTACTGAAGCGATGATTCGTTATTTTATCAACAAGACTTTGGGTGGTATGCGATTTTTTAGACCAGAAGTTATGGTAGCAGTTCCGGCCGGTATTTCTTCAACAGAACGTCGGGCGGTTATTGAAGCGACTATCTCAGCTGGGGCTAAAGCGGCTTATATTATTAAAGAGCCGGTAGCGGCAGCCATTGGTGCTGACATTCCAATTGGTTCTGCAACTGGACACATGGTAATTGATATTGGTGGTGGAACAGCGGAAATGGCCGTTATTTCTTTAGGAGGTGTTGTAGCTTCAACTTCGGTGAGAGTTGGTGGTAATAAATTTGACGCTGCTATTTTAGAATTTATTCGTAAAAAATATAATTTAGCGATTGGTGAGAGAACCGCTGAAGAAATCAAAATAAATATTGGTTCCGCTCTGTTTATGGAAGATAAATTATATATGGAAATTCGCGGCCGTGATATTGTAACTGGTTTACCTCGCAGCATCACTGTTTCATCAGATGATGTCACTGAAGCGATTCAAAATGAATTAGAGGCGATTATGATTGCCGCTAAAAGAGTGTTATATACTACTCCACCAGAATTAGCCGCTGATATTATGGATAAAGGAATAGTACTTACTGGTGGCAGTTCATTACTTAGAAATATTGATCAACTTATATCTCGAACCACCGGCGTTCCAGCTTACGTCGCTGATGATGCCTTACTTTGTGTAGCTAAGGGAACCGGTATTGCCTTAGATAATTTGGATTCTTATAAGAGAAGCATTTTGGCGACTAAATAATAGTCGTCTTTTTGTGTTTTTGTTTATTAGCAGATTTACTATATGGTTATTGGAATTGATGCCTCAAGGGCTAATCGAAAAAATAAAACTGGCACCGAGTGGTATTCTTTTTATCTGATTAAGAATTTAGCTAAAATCGATAACAATAATCGTTACGTTTTATATTTAGATACTAATCCTTCAGTTGAACTTTTAAGCATTATTAAAGACCATTGGAATTTTTCTTATAAAGTTTTAAATTGGCCACTAACTTCTTTCTGGACTTTAGGCCGTTTGTCACTCGAAATGTTATTTAAACGTCCTGACGTTTTATTTGTACCAGCTCACGGCATTCCGCTTATTCATCCTAAAAATACGATTAACACCATTCATGATGTGGCTTTTGTCAATGAACTTAGTGTCTATCGCCAAGAAGATCCAAAAGCGAGTACTAAATTTAGACGTCGTGTTTTAAAGTTTATTATTCGTTTAATCACTTTGGGTAAATATGAAGGCAATTCTTTAGAGTATCTTAACTGGTCTACTTCATTTGCCTTACGTCATGCTTCTAAAATTATTACGGTTTCAAATTTTACTAAAGAAGAAATTTTAAAGTATTATCCGAAAACTAAAGCTGATAAAATAGTCCCAATTCATAATGGTTTTGCCAACGATTTATTTAATGATGTTCGTGATGAGGCAGTTATTAAAGCTTCTTTAGATAAATATAATATTTCTAGTCCTTATTATCTTTACGTTGGACGACTTGAGAAGAAAAAAAATACCTCTTTTTTAGTTGAAGCTTTGTCTATGATCCGTAGTGATTATCCAGAAATTAAAGAAAAATTAGTTTTAATTGGTAATGCTAGTTATGGTTATGATGAAGTTAAATACGCCATTGAAGAATTTAATTTAGGTCGGGAAGTTATTATGCCAGGTTGGGTGGAAGAAGCTGATATGCCAAATATTTTTAAAGGGGCTTCAGCCTTTGTGTTTCCAACTCGACATGAAGGTTTTGGTATCCCAGTTTTGCAATCTTTGGCTTGTGGTATTCCGACAGCGGTATCAGATATTTCAGTTTTGCATGAAGTTGCTGGCAATTCAGTTTTATACTTTGACCAAAATGATAAACGGGCTATTGCTGAGGCGATGGCTAAGATAGTTTTAGATAAAAATTTACAAAAAGATTTAGTAATTCGTGGTTTAGAACAAGCCAAAAAGTTTAGTTGGCTAAATTGTGCCAAAGAAACCCTTCGTGTGATAGAAAAGCGTGCTTAAATATGTTATGATAATGGTGTTATGAAGAAATTGCTGACATCTTTTTTTATAGGCTTATTTTTGTTTTTGCCATTTTTAACGGTGCAAGCAGGAATAACGCCAAATGATCCTTACTACCTCAGACAATGGTATTTACCAAAAATTGAGGCTGATTCAGCGTGGACAAAAATAAAAGAAACCCCAGATATAAAAATTGCTGTCATTGATTCTGGAGTGGACATTAATAATCCCGATTTAAAAAATAATATTTGGGTTAACCAAAAAGAAATACCTGGTAATGGACTAGATGATGACCATAATGGTTTTATTGATGATGTAAACGGCTTTGATTTTGTAAATAATGTCCCTGATCCATCACCTAAATTTGATACTGGCTGGACAGAAGCCGGTATTTCTCACGGTACTATGGTAGCAGGTATTATTGGGGCTGAAGGCAATAATGGTAAAGGGGTTACTGGCGTAACTTGGAAATCAAGCATTATGCCTCTTAGAGTTTTAAATGATAAAGGGGAAGGTAAAATTAGTTCTGTAGTTCGAGCTATTGATTACGCTGTTGCTAACGGAGCTGATATTATTAATTTAAGTTTTGTTACTTATAATTATAGCGATTCTTTATATAATGCGATTGCTAGAGCTTATCGTGCGGGTGTAATTGTGGTGGCGGCTGCTGGTAATGATCAGTCAAACGGTGAAGGACGCAATACTAGTAAATCTCCAATTTATCCAGCTTGTATGGACGGCCCTAATGGTGAAAATATGGTAATCGGTGTTGCTGCTACTGATGCATTGGATCAAAAAACAACTTTTTCTAGCTATGGTTTTAATTGTATTGATATTACTGCTCCAGGTGTTAGTTTTTTTAACACTACAACTTATGGTGGCAATATCGAAGCACCTGATAAAAATTATGATGGTTATTGGTCTGGAACCAGTATGGCCTCACCGGTTGTTTCTGGTGTAATGGCTCTGGTGGCTCAAGTGAATCCTGATTTAAATCGTTCGGAGATTGTAAATTTAGTTTTAGGTTCAGCTAATAATATTAGTTTACTTAATCCAACTTACTTAGGTCAGTTAGGTCATGGCCGGGTTAATGCTGACGGAGCAGTTAATTTAGCTCGTGATAAAATGTACGATCACACCACTAGATTATTGGTAGCACCTTCAGCTGGTTCTAATAAAATTAAAGTCACCACTGTTACTGGTAAAGTTATTAGTGAATTTGCAGTACCTGATTTAAAAACTGGTTTTAATGTTTCAAGTGGTGATGTAAATGGTGATGGTGAAAGTGAAATTATTTTAGCGGCTGGGGTTGGCAGTGAACCTTTGATTCGTATTTACAATAAAAATGGTACTCTGTTAAAACAATTTCTAGCTTACACCAAAGGTTTTAAAGGCGGTGTTAGAATAGCGATTGGTGATTTTGATGGTAATGGAGTTTATGATATTGTTACCGCACCTGGCGTTGGTGGTGGTCCTCATGTTCGTATTTTTAATGGCGAAGGTAGAATCTTAAGACAGTTCTTTGCTGATGATGTTAAAACTCGTGGTGGTTTAACTGTAGCGATGAGTGATGTTGATAATAATGGACAAAGTGAAATTATTGTTGGCGCTGGTGTTAATCGTCCGCCATTTGTTAAAATTTATAATTCTCAATCTAAATTGCAGGGTTCTTTCTTAGTTTACCCAAAAAATTATACGGGTGGGGTAAATGTAGCGGTAGCTGGTGTTTATGGACGAAAAGATAATCATAAACAAAGTATTGTGGTTGCTCCAGCTGGTAAATATAAACCACTAGTTAGAATTTATAATAATTTAGGAGTTCTTAAAAAAGAATTTTTAGCTTATGGTGAAAATTGGCAAGGTGGTATAAATATTGCTGTTGGTGATTTAAGTAATGATGGTTTAGGAGAAATTATAACTGGTGCTAAAAGTGGCGCTACGCCACACGTTAGAATTTTCGGTAGTGATGGTGGCTTAATTGATTCATTTTATGCTTACGACGATACTTTTACCGGTGGTGTCAGTGTCGGTTTGCTTAAATTTAATAATTAGTTAATTTTAATAATATGGCTAAAAAAGTAATCTTTGATAAAAAAAATGTGCTTGTGGCCGGTGGTGCTGGTTTTGTTGGCTCACATCTTTGTGATGAGCTGATTAAAACTTGTAAAGTTATTTGTATTGATAATTTTATTACTGGTTCGGAAAAAAATATTGATCATTTACTCTCTAATCCAGATTTTGTTTTTATTAATTATGATTTAACCAATCCGTTAGAGCTTGAATCAATCCATGAGCTTGAAAAATTTAAAATTCAATTCCAAGGGGTTCAAGAAATTTATAATTTGGCTTGTCCGTCGTCTCCTCGTCATTTTTTAGAAAATCGAATTGCCACTTTAGAAGCCAATTCTTTAGTAATTCGTAACTTGTTAAATTTAGCGGTTAAAAATGACGCTAAGTTTTTGCATTTTTCATCTTCAGTTGTGTATGGTGGTCGTGATTTAAATAATATTAATCGTAAAGTTAAGGAAAGTGAAATTGGTTCTGTTGATCATCTATCTCCTCGTAGTTGTTATGATGAAGGGAAGCGTTTTGCAGAAACTATGACTCATTGTTATCGTGAATTTTATAAACTCGACACTAAGATTATCCGTTTGTTTAGAGTTTATGGTCCACGTATGAGCATGGATGATGATCAACTTATCCCAGATTTAATTGATGCCGCTCTTGATAACCGAGATTTAGTAATTTCTGGTGACCGTAATTTTTCTTCATCATTTTGTTATGTTGAAGATGCTATTGATGCCGCTGTTAAAATTATGAGTTCAGAACTTAGCGGGCCAATTAATATTGGTTCTGATGTGGATGTTAATTTAACTGATATTGCTAACATGATAATTAAGGAAACCGAATCAAGCTCCAAGATCACCTATGCTGAACAAAAATTATTCATGAGTGAATTATTGTTGCCAGATATTTATCAAGCTCGAAATGAACTTGGTTGGATGCCAGTGGTAACTTTAGAAAATGGAATTAAAAAAACCATCTTCTCTTTACAAGCTAGTAACCGCCTTCAAGGTTTTAATGGTTAAACAAAAAATCTCGGTTTTAAACCGAGATTTTTTTAGAGTAGAGATAATATTTCGTTGGCGTAAATAGTAGCGTTTGTTTGTTCTTTTAGTGTTACCCCAGTCTCTAAAAATTGTTCAATTGTCATAACTAAACTATCTAAATTATCTGGTTCAAATAGTAGTCCGCCAAATCTTTGGATTAATTCTGGTATGCCACCTAAGTTAGCGGCGATAGCTGGAGTGTTAACCGCTGCCGCTTCATAAATAACCGTTGGTGAATTTTCGAAGCAACGAGAGGGAATAATCACCGCTAAACTATTATTTAATAAGTTGCTAACTTCTTCCGAGGTTTTGCGACCCAATACTTTTATATTAGTGGTTTCTTTAATTTTAAGTTCACCGCTACCAACAATTAAAAAATTATAATCAGTAAAACGAGCGGCGGCTTGGGTAAATAAATCAATGCCTTTGTGTTCTTCAAGCTGACCGATAAAAATAAAATTACGGTTGGCTTGTTTTGGGGCAGTATTTATTTTTTTAATAAATGGATTAGCAATTACTTTGGTTTGGCTTTGTTTAAAAAGTCCGTGAGCCTGATGTAGATCGAGTAACCACTTAGATGGTGAAACAACAATAAAATTGCCAAGTAGTAATTTAACTATTTTCTGATAAGTTTTGGCGAAGATAGAATTAATTAAATCTTCGTGACCAAAATACATTAAACCAGATGGATGTAGTAATTGAATGTCATGTAAAACATGAATATGTTTAGCTCTAGATTTTGAAATCGCTCGTGGTGTTAAGAGTCCTAAGCCCATTAAATTATTAGTGATTACTAAGTCTGGTTTTTCAGTTTTTAAAATTTTAGATATGGCTCTATATTTTTTTAAATTAACTAAGTTATTTATTTGCCAGAATAATCGGTGAACTGTAGAGAAGTGACTGAGTTCACTATAACTTGATGATAAATAATAAGCATTAGCCTCTTCGTTAGCTTTGATTATTTTTGGCTGAGTGCTAATTATAAAAACGGAGTGCCCCAGACTTTTAAGTTGCTCGCTTAAAATTTCGACGATACGTTCAGCACCGCCTTTTTGATATGGTTTGTATAAATTATTGATTAATCCGATTTTCATAGAAAAACTTTCTTTAATTTATCGCCCACTTGTTCCCAAGAATAAGTTGAGACTGCATAAGACCGGGCACTTTTAGACATCGCATTTCTTTTTGGTTCGTTACCAATTAGTTCCGCTAGTTTTTCGGCTAAATCTTTGGCATTACCAGTTTCAGCTATTAGTCCATCTAAACCATCTCTAAATACTCTACGTACACCTGGCAAATCAGAGGCAATAACAGGAACGCCACAAGCCATGGCTTCAGTTAGCACTAAGCCAAAAGCCTCATGACGATTAATTGATGGTAAAATAAAAATATCAGATGATTGATAAGTTCTAATTAAAGAGGCCTCATCAACGCGACCTAAGAATTTTATTTTTTTACTAAGTCCTAAATCGATCGCTTGAGTTTGATAGTCTGCCATTAAGTTTCCGGTACCAACAATATTTAAACGCCAATATTTATATTCTAATTTAGTTAGAGCCTCAAAGAGAACGGTTAAACCTTTAAAATAATGAGCGCTATCTAACCCACCAACAAATAATAAATTAACCTGACCACGTTTAATAAAATTTTTGGTTACGAAGTTAACAATCTCTTTAGTTTTGATAATTAGATTGTGTCCACCTTCAGGCATTTTTGGGCTATAAAGGTTAGTATCTAAACCAAACGGAATTTGAACAAATTTTTTAGGATGTTTTTTAGCAAAATTACTAATTTCGCTATTTTGAATATAATCTAAACTACCAGCCGTAATAGTTTTAGCTCTTTTAAATAAAGAGTTACGAATTAAATAACTTGGCCAAGCCAGTGGTTTTAAAAACCAAGATAGATCAGCGGTATCCATGTGATAATGGATAATGAGTTTAGTTTTTTTATGAAATAATAAAAATAGCCAAACAATTTCGGTGGCACCAAAAAATGGGTAGTGTAGATAAATGCAATCAAATTTACGAAGTGAGAATAATAGGGAAAATGGCAGACCGCCATGCCCATAACGAAATAATGGTTTTAAATATTTAGTGTCATCGGAATTTTCAGCCGGTTCGTTTATAGGCGCCAAAGTAAAAGTAGTGATTTGATGTTCACTACTTAAAATATCACTAAAACGTTTGGCGCTTTGGCCAATACCACCGGAGTAAGGTGGATAGGCACAAACTACTTGAGCTATTTTCATAAACTAATCTTTCTTTTGTAATAAGGTAACTTCACGATTTAAGTCAGTTAAATCTCTATCTAGTTTAGCTAAACCAAGTCTTAATTTAAAAATGAAGTAAAAAGCAATTAAGGTAGCACAGTAAAAAAGTAAGTTGATACCACTGGCTGAGAAGCCTAAACTAGAAGCTATTTTATCTAATTCTTTTAAAAATATAATGGCTAATCCAGAGCCAACCCAAAAAGTTAACCAGAGATAAAATTCGCTACCACTAATTTGTTTTTTGCCTTTTTGTTGAAATAGACGATAAACAAAAAAAGCAATAATAATCAAAGCGATTATTTGTTGTAGAGTGATCATGTTATTTAATGAAATTATGAATAAGTAAATCTTTGATAATTTTAAAGCCACCACCAAAACTTTGTCCGAATTCATGGTAAGTTACGGTAATTGGCACTTCGATAACTCGAGCTTTAGTTTGAAAAGTTTTATAAAGAATTTCCGTACAGTGAGCCATACCACGATTTTCAATTTTTATCTGAGATAAGGTTTTTTTATTTAAAGCCCTAAAGCCACTTTGGGGGTCGCTCATTTTAATGCCAAATAAACGATTGGCTAATCTGGCAATTGGCATAATAATAAATCTTTTAGCAAAAGGGAAATTAGCACTGCCTAAGAAACGAGAACCGAATACGGCATCAGCTTGGCCAGCTAAAATTGGGGCGACTAAACTAGGAATCTCTTCAGCTTTAAACTGATCATCGGCATCAAAGTGAACAACAATATCAGCTCCATGAAGCAAGGCATATTCATCTCCAGTTTGTAAGGCTGCACCTTGACCGCGATTAATTGGGTGGTGCAGGGCAATCGCTTTAGTGGCACTGGCTAGTTCGTAAGTATTATCTTTAGAACAATCATCGACCACAATCAGTTCATCCACTAAAGGTAGAACTTTTTCAATTACTTTATTTATATTTTTAGCTTCGTTATAAGCCGGAATGACACAACTAATTTTCATAATTTTTTTTCTGAAGCCGATTTATATTCAGCAATAAATTTACTCATCGATATTAAGCCGTTGGAGGCTTTTTGTAAAACATCAGAAGCTAGAGAAGAAATAATGTTTACATCTTTTTTGTTCATTTCAATTAAATTGAAGGAAGCGATTTGTCCGTTAGCTCCAGAGTGGTTACATTTATGGCAACCAGTACTAGAGAAGAAATGTTTTGGTTTATATTTTTTTTCAACGGGCCAATATTTAGTAATTAGTTCTTCAGATTCATTTATTAAATAAGCCTTAAGACAGTAAGGACAATTTTTTATAAGTAATTTTTGATAGACGAGCAAGAGTGGGACATCTTCACCTTTAGAAACTTTTCTAACTTTATCAACTAAAGAGGCGGCGTCATCAGTTTTAACACTAACAATGACTAGTCGTCCGGCTTCAGCAGCTGAGATAGCTTCTTTTAGTAGTTCACTATCAGCATCATCAATAGCAATTACTTCACTATCACTTTTTAAAATGCGATGCAAATCAGTTAATCTTTTATCACCAGAGCTTACAATTTTATTTACTTCATCGAGTTCTAATTCGGAATGTTTCTCGAGTAAATAACAAACTCGTTTAGTTTTATCAATTTTTTCTAGCAGGGAATAAAGAGTGGTTGTTTTTCCTTGATTATCATCGGCGCCAATAACAATAATACCGCGGCGTCTTCTTAAAAAATTTTCAATTAGTTTTCTTTCATCACGACCTAAACCTAAACGAGACAAAGTCATTACTTTGCGAGTTTTCGCGACCGTGTTGATGATAATTTTTTCACCTTCGCTATCGGGAATAATGGAAATTTTGAAGGCAGAGTCTTTATCTTTGAAATAAACACCACTGACTAGGTCGTTTGGGGCTAGAGACAATAAATGTCGATATGCCAAACCAAGCTCGTCTTCAAGTCGAGCTGGGAGTTTTAACTGATGTTTAGTGAGTTCGCCTTCACCATATAAAATATGATTACCGTTTCTTTGAGTGACGGTTAAATCAGTAATTTCATGTTGTTTGGCGTAGTCTAGTACTTTTTTGATTATTTTTGAATCCATAAGCTTATTATACATTATTTATATTATTTTTAAAATGTGTTAAACTGATAAGGTAAATCGTGTTTAACCCCATTTTAGCTAGTATTATGTTATATTCTAAACTTTACGAACGTTTTTATTCCTTTCGAGTTAAAATCGCTAATATTACTGGCGAATTTTTTAGTTTTCACCCTAATCGGATTTATTTAGGGGTGGCGGCAATTATTCAAGCGGCTTCTTGGTGGTTAGCCTATTATATTTTTAAAAATTTAACAGGTGATTTATTAGTGCTGCATTATAATGTCGATTTTGGTATTGATTGGGTAGGCGATCAAAATATTATCTTTTATTTTCCCTTGATTGGTTTAGCTTTTTTGCTAATTTCAATTATTTTGTTGTTTATTTTTGGCCCAGGTCGCAATTTTAGAATTCAATCTCATTATTTAATGGGTGGCATGATGTTGGCTAATTTAGGTATGTTAGCGTCTTTAGTTTTAGTTTATATTATCAATTTTAGATAAAGTTTGTCTTATGCAAGATTTCTATATTATTAAAGTTTTATTTTTATCAATCTGTGCCTTTTTATTTGCTGGGCTTGTGACTCCGCTTTTGTCTAATTTTTTATACAAACATCGTTTAGGGAAAAAGATTAGAAATAGTGGTGAAACTCCAGTTTTTAGTAAATTACACGCTCATAAAGAGGGGACACCAACTATGGGTGGCATTTTAATTTGGGGCACGGTTTTAGTCTTTGCTCTTACTTTATCTATCTTGTCACAAATTTTCCCTTGGGATATTTTAAAAAATTTAAATTTTCTAACTCGTTCTGAGACTTTTTTGCCTTTAGCGGCTTTAGTTCTGTCAGCCATTATTGGTTTATTTGATGATTGGTTGGATGTTCGTGGTAAAGGATCTCTTGGTGGTGGTGGTTTAAATATGAAACATCGTTTACTTATTTATACCATGATTGCTTTAGTAGGAGCTCTTTGGTTTTATTTTAAGTTAGATTGGACGGTATTACATGTGCCATTTTTTGGTAATTTAGAAATTGCTTGGTGGTACATTCCAGTCTTTGTCTTTATTGTGGTAGCTACAGCTTTCTCAGTTAATGAGACCGATGGTTTAGATGGATTAGCCGGCGGGACACTACTTATTGCTTTTGGGGCTTATGGAGTTATGGCTTTTGTGATGGGTCGTTATGAACTAGCGACTTTCTGTGGTGTTATTATTGGTGCTTTGCTAGCTTTTCTGTGGTATAACATTCCACCAGCCCGTTTTTATATGGGGGATACCGGCTCAATGAGTTTAGGAGTTACGCTCGCTATTATTGCATTGCTTACCAATAACGCTTTGCTATTACCTTTTATTGGTTTTATTTTTATGGTTGAGTCAATTTCCGTAATTATTCAACTGGTGTCTAAAAAATTAAGACACGGTAAAAAAGTTTTTTTGTCGGCGCCAATTCATCATCACTTTCAAGCAGTTGGTTGGAGTGAAAGTAAAATTGTAATGCGTTTTTGGGTTATCTCGGGGATGACCGCTATTTTTGGTTTAATTATATTTTTGTTAGATAAGAATTTTTAATACATGTTTTTTGCTAAAACAATCAAAAAGATAATGGCTCCTAAAAAAGGGGAACATGAGCCAGATAAAAGTTTAATTATTGCACTAGGAATTATCCTAGTTTTTGGTTTAGTAATGTTATCTTCGGCTTCCTCGGTTGTGTCTTATGCTAAATTTGGTAATAGCTATAATTATTTTTTGCATCAATTATTAGCAGTCGCTATTAGTTTGGTTTTGATGTTTGCGGTGTCTAAAATTGACTATCATTTTTGGCGAAAATACGCCGGAGCTTTTTTGATTGCGTCTGTGGTTTTATTAGTGTTAGTTTTTATTCCTGGAATTAGAGCTAATTTTGGTACCTCAAGAAGTTGGATTAATGTGTTTGGTCAGTCATTTCAACCATCAGAACTTGTAAAAATTACTTTTTTAATTTATTTAGCGACTTGGCTTGAAGCTAAAAAAGGGCAGCTTAGCAGTTTTATGGAAGGCACCTTTCCGTTTATTGTTACCTTAGGTGTAATTGCTGGGCTTATGTTACTTCAGCCTGATTTAGGTTCTTTACTGATTATTGCATCGTCAGCGATTGTGGTATTTTTTGTAGGTGGTGGTAAATTTAAACACATCATGATTGCTGGGTTGTTAGCTGTTTTAGTTTTATTTTTAGTGATGTCGCTTAAATCATCTTATCAAAGTGACCGTTTTAAATGTTATCAAAATCCAAGTTATGATACTCAAGATGAGTGTTATCAGATTAATCAATCTTTAATTGCTATTGGTTCTGGTGGTTGGTTTGGTCGTGGCTTAGGACAAAGTCGTCAGAAGTTTATGTATTTGCCAGAAGTTTGGGGTGATTCTATTTTTCCAATCATTGCTGAAGAAATTGGTTTTGTTTTTGGCACCGCTTTATTATTATTATTGCTCTTTTTGTTTTATCGAATTATTTATGTGGCCAAGACGGCTCCAGATTCTTATGGAACTTCACTGGCGGTTGGTGTGGTGGCCTGGTTGGCAATTCAGTCATTTTTAAATATCGGTGGTCAACTTAATTTAATTCCGATGACTGGTGTACCATTACCATTTATTTCGGCTGGTGGTTCATCGGCCATTTCTTCACTAATTGCTTTAGGTATTATTATAAATATCAGTAAACAAACTCGTAGTTTAAAGTAATATGGCTGAAAAAGATTTAAAAATTATGTTATCAGGTGGCGGTACTGGCGGAACAGTAACACCACTGCTCGCGATTGCTCGAGAATTTTATCGTAAGTATAATAATACGACTTTTGTTTTTGTCGGCACTCACTTAGGCCCGGAAAAAACTTTAGCTGAAGAAGTGGCTAAAGATTTGCCCCTTAAATTTATACCGATGTTGTCAGGCAAGTGGCGTCGCTATTTTTCACTTAAAAATTTTACTGATTTATTTAATATTGGTGGGGCATATTTCCAATCAATTTATTTGTTAAAAAAAGAACGCCCTAATTTAGTTATTTCTGTTGGCGCTTTTGTCAGTGTACCGCTGGTGTGGGCGGCTAAGTTACTTAGAATTCCCGTTTTAATTCATCAACAAGATTTACGTCCGGGACTCGCTAATCGTTTAATGTCAGGCGCCGCTAGCGTTATTACAGTTACATTTTCTAATTCGTTAAAGGTTTACGGTTCAAAAGCAATTTTAACTGGTAATCCATATTCGTTGCCGTCACTACCAAGTCGAGAAGTTATTTTTAAAAAATATAATTTAGATTTAAAAAAACCTTTAGTTTTAATTTTTGGTGGTGGCACTGGTTCGGCCTCAATTAATGAAGCAGTTAAAAATAATTTAGTTGACCTTTTGCCAGTAACTCAAGTTATTCATGTAACTGGTCATGGTAAGTTAAATACAGAATCTCAAGTTGGCTATTTTAGTACCGAATTTTTAAATCATTTAGATTTAATTTCCGTTATGGCAGTTAGTGATATTATTGTAGCTCGTCCTGGGCTAGGAACTTTAACTGAATTATCAGCTCTTAAAAAAGCGAGTATTCTAGTGCCAATGCCTAATAGTCATCAAGAAGATAATGCGTCTGCTTGTGCTGAAGCTGGAGCGGCAATTTATATTGAACAAAAAGATTTACCTGATAAATTAGTTAGAATCGTAACCGATTTATTAAATTCGGAATCTAGAAGGCTGGAGCTAGAAACTAAAATGGCAACGATTATTAAATCTGGTGCCGCCGATGCGATTGTTGATCTTAGTTATAAACTTATTAAATAAATTTATGGCCAATATTCTAGCGAAATATAAAAAAGTTTATATGGTTGGGATTAAGGGGGTTGGTATGACCATGCTGGCTCAATTTTTGAAAGAAAAAGGCTCAGTGGTTACCGGTTCTGATATTCCCGATACTTTTTTAACTGATAAGGTTCTTAAAAAAGAAAAGATAAAAGTTTTTGGACACTTTGATATTAAAAATATTTCAAGTGATGTAAATTTAGTGATTCATTCTTCAGCTTACACACCCGAAAATAATATTGAACTGGCTTATTTAACTAAACAGGGTAAGGTTAGAGTTTTAAATTATGCTTCAGCTTTGGGAGAAATTTTTAGTGCTTACCAAGGTATTGCCGTTTGTGGTAGCCATGGTAAAACCACAACTTCAGCTTGGTTAGGTTATGTTTTACATAAAGCTAATTTAGAACCAAATGTTTTAGTCGGCTCAAGTGTCCCTCAATTTAAAAGTAGCGGACTGGTTGGTTCGTCCGATATATTCGTGGCTGAGGCTGATGAGTATCAAAATAAGTTACAATATTTTTCACCCTATGGTGTTGTTTTAAATAATATTGATTATGATCATCCAGATTTCTTTAAAACTAAGGCAGCTTATTTTAAGGCTTTTAAAGATTTTGTGGTTAAAATTCCGGGTGACGGTTTTTTTGTAGCTAACGATAGTGATAAACAAATTCGGTCTTTATATCCAAGTGTTGATGGTTGGATTTTAAATTATGATTTTGTTGATGATGAGGCTGATTACTTAAAGAAAAAAGCTAAAGTAAAATTCGTAGCTTATGATCATCGGATTGAAAATGGTTATCAGTATTTTAAAGTTAATGACTTAGGTGAATTTAAAATTAGATTAATCGGTCGTCATAATGTTTATAATGCTTTAGCCGTACTCGCCGCGTCTTATGCTTTAGGCTTAGAGGTAACTGAAATTAAGAAACACTTAGCGACTTTTTTAGGCACAACTCGCCGGGCTCAGTATTTGGGGGATTTTAAAATGATTCCTATTTTTGATGATTACGCTCATCATCCAACAGAAGTTATTAGTACTATTTCGGCTTTTAAAGATGCTTATCCTAATAAAAAATTAGTCTTAGTTTTTCATCCGCATACTTTCACTCGCACTTTGGCCTTATTTGATGACTTCAAACAAAGTTTTTCTGGTGCTGATGAACTGATTATTATTGATATTTATGGTTCAGCTCGGGAAACCCAAGGGGGCACATCAAGTAAAGAATTAATTAAGGCTATTAAGTCTTGGAACAGTGAGCAGGGCATTAAACAAAAAGTTGTTCATCAAACTGATTTGGCGGCGGTTGAAAAGTATTTAAGGGATAACTTGAAAGCCAATGATTTATTATTACTAATGGGTGCAGGTGACATATTTCGCGTGGGAGAGAATTTACTTAAGAAATAAGTGCTCATTTTTTGACTTTTAAGGTCATTATTGCTTTAATTTCTATATATGAAAGATAAAATATCAACTAAAACTTTACCGGGCTTTACCGAATACTTACCAGCAGAGCAGATTGCCTTTAATAAGATTAAAGACACGATTACTAGTGTTTATGAGTCTTATGGCTTTGTGCCGATGGATACGCCAGTTTTGGAGCGTCAGGAAGTGTTACTAGCTAAGGCTGGAGGTGAGACCGAAAAACAAATTTATTGTTTAGAAAAGGGTGACGAAAAATTGGCTCTTCGTTTTGATTTGACTGTGCCATTTGCCCGCTTTGTTAGTGAGCATTTTGCTAATTTAGTTTTTCCATTTAGACGCTATCAAATTTCTAAAGTTTATCGTGGTGAACGTCCTCAACGAGGTCGCTTCCGTGAATTCTATCAAGCTGATATTGATATTGTCGCTGAAAATGAGTTACCACTAATTAGTGATGCGGAAATTGTTAAAGTAATTTATGCCGTATTTTCTAAATTAGATTTAGGTGGTTTTACGGTTCGCTTGAACAACCGGAAATTACTTAATGGATTTTTTGCAGATTTAAATTTAAGCCAAGAAGCTAATGATATTTTACGTATCATTGATAAGATGGATAAGCTTGGTCGTAAACAAGTTGAAGAATTATTATTGGCTTTTGAAATTGAAGCGGAAAAGGTAACTAAGATTTTAAATTTTGTTTCTATTAAAGAAAATGTTATTTCTGAACTTGAAGCTTTAAATATTAAAAATGAAATTTTTAATGAAGGTTTATCAGAAATAAAAGAAGTTATTTCTTACTTAAAAGATTTCGGCGTACCAGCTGAAAATTATATTATTGATTTATCAATTGCTCGTGGTTTAGATTATTATACTGGCACAGTTTACGAAACTGTTTTAAACCAATATCCACAAATTGGTTCTGTTTGTTCTGGTGGTCGTTATGAAAATTTAACTTCTTATTATAGTGATAAAAAATTAATTGGTGTCGGTGTTGCTATTGGTTTATCTCGTTTATTCTTTCAACTGCAAGAAGCAGGACTAATTAAATTAGACCAAGCGACTACCGCAGATATATTACTAGTTAGTGAGAATTTAAAAGCAGCCGCTAAATTAGCTGATGATTTAAGAACTCAAGGTTTATCGATTATTGGGGCTTATGGCAATGATAAATTTAAAAAGAAATTAACTTTAGCTAATCGATTAGGGGTTAAAGCGGTAATTATTTTAGGTGAAGATGAAATCGCTGGTGGTTATTTTTCTCTTAAAGATATGGTAAGCGGTAACCAGATACAAGCTAAAAATGTTAGTGAAGCCCTTAAGTTTATAAGTAGTTTGTAATAAAAGTAATTAAAACTCGTATTCTATAAGAAAGAGGGAATTATCCCTTTTTTCTTTGTGAAATAAAATATATGTCTGAAACTGAAAATAAAACTGAAGAAAAAGATATTCCTAAAATGTCTAGCCGAGAATTTTGGTCTAAACTTTGGCAATTACTAAGCGAAAGTCATCGTTTGATTTTTGTTATTTTAGCCTTTACGGTTGTAGCGGCTCTTTTGGATTTGTTAAAACCGTATATTGTTAAATTAGTAATTGATAACTTAACTAATTTCCAAAAAGAAAATTTGACTTTAATGTTTGTGTTAGTAGGAATGTTTTTTGTTAGTGATCAGGTTCGTTCTTGGGTAACTTATTTAAATAATATAAAAATTTTAAGATTATCAGTCGATATCGAATATAATTTAGGAGTTAAGGCTCAAGAAAAATTAATGTTTTTACCATTAAGTTATCATGAAACTGAAAACACCGGTAATAAAATTGTAAAAATTGAAAGAGGCGTTCAAAGAATTATGAACTTAACGGAAAATATTTCCTGGGAGGTAATTCCAATTTTAATTCAAGTTTCTTTTTCTTTAGTAGCTTTATTTATTACTGATTATCGTCTGGGAATGTCACTTTTAATTTTAGCCCCAATATTTTTGCACTTAACCTTTAAAGCAAATAAAAAAATGCGACCTTATCGCAAAGAAATGTATAAGAAGTATGAAGAGGCGTCTGGAAAAATGTCTCAAAGTATTATCAACATTAATGCGGTTCAATCTTTTGTTCAGGAAAAACAGGAACTTAGCAACTTTGAAAAGATTAAAAAATCGATTAGAGAAAATGAGCATTTTCAGTGGTCAAAAGTTATGTTGTCCAATATGTGGCGTAATAGCTTAGTTAATTTTGGAACCGCCATTGTTTTGCTAATTGGTATTTATTTAGTTTATCAAAATGAAATTACTATTGGTTCTTTAATTTTTGCTTTTACCATGTCGGTTAATTCTTATTCATCTTTATTTAGATTGTCTCGTTTTTATGATCGTATGGAAGAGGGTAAAGAAGGTGTTAGTCGTTTAATGGATTTATTTTCTGTTCAAAGTAATTTAATAGTTAAAGAGAATGCTTTAGAGCCTGATGATATTCGAGGTGAAATTGAATTTAAAGATGTCGAATTTAATTATAATAATTCTAAGAAATCGGCTTTAGATAAAATTAATTTTAAAATTAAGGCAGGCAAGATGGTGGCTCTTGTTGGTCCATCAGGATCAGGCAAAACAACTATTGCTCGTTTAATCTATCGTCATTATGATCCGTTATCAGGTGAAGTTTTACTCGATGGTAAAGATTTAAGAGATTATAGTTTGCATGGTTTTCGTCGTTTCTTTGCGATTGTCCCTCAAGAAGTTGAAGTTTTTGATGTATCAGTTCGCGAAAATATTGCTTACGCTAAACCCAATGCCACTCAAGATGAAATTGAAGCGGTGGCTAGAACCGCTAATGCTCATGAGTTTATTACCAAACTTGATAAAGGTTATGATACTTTAGTTGGTGAGCGGGGAATTAAATTATCTGGTGGTCAACGTCAGCGTTTAGGTATTGCTCGGGCACTGCTAGCTGATCCAAAGGTATTAATCTTTGATGAGGCGACGTCTAATTTAGATAGTCAGAGTGAAGCTTTGATTAAAGAAGCGATGGACCGGATTTCTAAAAATAGAACTACTATCATTATTGCTCATCGCTTATCAACAATTAAAAAAGCCGATCATATATTTGTACTTGAAGATGGTAAATTAGTTGAAGAAGGTAATCACTTAGAATTAGCTCACATTAAAGGTGGTCTGTATCATAAATTACTTAAGTTACAGGAGTTGGGAGAAATCACAGAATAAAAAAAAGACTGCTATTCATTGTTGATATAGCAGTCTTAACAATTGTAACTTGTGATTACAATTCCCCAATTTACCATTTTCCCAGGCCCTTGTTTGTGCTAAAAGGATATTATTCTAAAAAATATATCTTTTAGAGAACCCGTCTAAGGGAGTAATCAATTTTATTTGATTTTTAAAATGGCTTACGGCAGGATTCTTCTTTGTGAAGAGAAGAATGAGTTCAGCGACTTATTGGGGCTGCCTCCTCTAACACTTTCTTAATTTCTTTTTGTATATTTGGAAAATCTATTTTTCTTATTGAATCATTCGTTGATTCAAATATTTGTAAGACTTTCCATGGAGTAGAATATTCTGGCCCTAAATTAATAGCTAGTGCCCAGAAATATTTAGGAACCTCTACGTCAGTTTTGTAAACTACAAGACCGTTGTAATTTGTATATTGCCAATGGTCACTTAATCTTAAGCTTCCAATTGGACAAGCCCAATCTCGTTGTTCTTTTGGTACTTTATTTCTGGTTGGTAGTCTATAAAACGAACTACCACGATTTGGCTGAAGCCTCATATCCAGACGTGTTGCTATTATGGCAACAAATCTTAAAACATTAAACTTTTTTGCCACTTTTTTTATTTTTTTCATTTCTTAAAGATCTTTGTGTGATTTTAATAATATCATATTTTATAGATAATGTCAAATATATTATTTAAAATATAGACTTTTACTAGTTATTTATAGTATAATAAGCCCATGCTTAAAATTAATAAGAATGTTAAATTAGCCCCATATACCACCTTAAAAATCGGCGCCACAGCCGAGTTTTTTGCTATTATTACTAGTAAAGATGAGCTACTTGAAGCCATCGCTTGGGCTAAGAAGAATAAATACACGATTACGGTTTTAGGTGGTGGCTCTAATTTGCTTATTGCATCCAAGGTAAAAGGTTTAGTGATTAAGAATGAAATTGCTGGTACTCAGATAACCGCTGAAACAAAAGATGAGGCATGGCTTACTGGTAACTCTGGGGAAGTGTGGTCTAAATTTGTAAATCAGGCTGTTAAAAATAATTTATACGGTTTAGAAAATTTATATTTAATTTATGGTACTGTTGGCGCCGCTCCAGTTCAGAATATTGGCGCTTACGGTGTGGAGCTTAAAGATATTTTTGATTCACTGGTGGCTATAGATTTAAAAACGGGTAAAGAAAAAATTTTTAAACTTGCTGATTGTAAATTTGGTTATCGCGATAGCATCTTTAAGAAAAAATTAAAGGGGAAATATTTTATCTATCAAGTAACTGTTAAGCTTTCTAAAAAACCAAAATTTAAAATTGATTACGCTGACATAAAAATTGAACTAGGTAAGAAAAAACCAAACTTAACTAATGTAATTGCGGCAATTTTTAAAATTAGAAATGGTAAGTTACCAAATCCAGTAACACTGCCAAACGCTGGTTCATTTTTTAAGAATCCAGAAATAAGCGTGGCGCAATTTAAAAAATTACAAAGTAAATATCCAGATATAAAAAGTTTTGCATCTGGTAAAAAAATAAAAATTCCTGCTGGTTGGTTAATTGAGCAAGCGGGATTTAAAGGTAAAAAATTTGGACCAGTATCAATGTATGAAAAACAAGCTTTGATTTTGGTAAATCATGGCGGAGCTAAGGCCTCTCAAGTTTTACGTCATATTGACCGTGTCCAAGCTGCTGTGTTAAAACAATTTGGTATCAAACTTGAACCAGAAGTAAACATTATTTAATTTTAAACTTATGACTGCTAACGAACTCCGCCAAAAATATTTAGATTTCTTTAAAGGGAAAGGCCATGCCATTATTTCTTCGGCGTCTTTGATTCCGGAAAATGATCCAACCGTTTTATTTACAACTGCGGGGATGCATCCTTTAGTCCCTTATTTAATGGGTGAAAAACATCCAGCAGGGACTCGTTTAGCTGATGCTCAAAAATGTATTAGAACTGATGATATTGATGAAGTCGGCGATGCAACTCATCACACTTTTTTTGAAATGATGGGTAATTGGTCGCTTGGTGATTATTTTAAACAAGATTCAATTCGTTATAGCTGGGAGTTTTTAACTTCACCCCAGTGGTTAGGTCTTGATCCTAATAGACTGGCTGTATCAGTTTTTATTGGTGATGATGATGCTCCATTTGATCAAGAGTCTTACGACTTATGGTTATCTTTAGGTATGCCAGCTGACAAAATTGCTAAATTACCTAAAAAGAATAATTGGTGGGGTCCAGCGGGACAGACTGGCCCTTGTGGACCAGACACTGAAATTTTTTACTGGTCAGGTAAACCAGATGAAGTCCCAAGCTCTTTTAATGATGATAATGATTTGTGGGTAGAAATCTGGAATAACGTATTCATGCAATACAACAAGCAAGCTGATGGTACTTTTATTCCACTAGCTCAAAAAAATGTTGATACTGGTTTAGGTTTAGAAAGAGTTACCGCGGTTTTAAATAACTGTGATAATTATCAAACTGATTTATTTATTAATATTGTAAATAAGGTAGAAGAACTATCTGGTAAAAAATATGCTGAAGGCGGAGAAGTGCTTCGAGCTATTCGTATTGTAGCGGATCATATCAAAGCGGCAGTATTTATTATTGGTGATGAAAAAGGAGTTTCACCTTCAAATACCGGTCAGGGTTATATTGTTCGTCGTTTACTTCGTCGAGCTATTCGTTATGGTCGTAACTTAGGTATTAATCAAAATTTATGGACCAAGGAAGTGGCTCGTGTGGTTATTTCTGATTATCAAAAGACTTATCCAGAGTTAATTCGAAATCAAGCTTTTATTGAAGATAATTTTGATAAAGAAGAGGAAAAATTTAACAACACATTAGAAAATGGCTTAAAAGAATTTAATAAGATTTCTGGTGATATTGATGGGGTAACCGCTTTTAATTTATATCAAAGTTATGGTTTTCCAGTTGAAATTACTGAAGAATTAGCTAAAGAAAAGGGAGCTAAGGTTGATTTAGCTGGTTTTAACGTTGAACTGACTAAACATCAAGAATTATCTCGAACCGCTTCGGCTGGTAAATTTAAAGGTGGTCTAGCCGATAACAGTGAAGAAACCACCAAACTTCATACAGCCGCTCATTTACTCTTAGCTGCTTTAAGACAAGTTTTAGGAGACAGTGTTTATCAGAAGGGTAGCAACATTACGGCTGAGCGTCTTCGTTATGATTTCTCATATCCTGAGAAAATGACTCCAGAACAGATTGCTGAGACTGAAAAATTGGTTAATGAAGCGATTGCTCGAAAAATTCCTGTCTCTTGTGAAGAAATTTCCCTAGAAGAAGCGAAAAATACTGGTGCGATGGGTGTATTTGATTCAAAATATGGTGAAAAAGTTAAAGTTTATACGGCTGGTGACTTTTCTCGAGAAATTTGTGGTGGTCCTCATGTAAATAATACTGAAGAATTAGGACATTTCACTATTGTTAAGGAAGAATCGTCCAGTTCAGGGGTAAGAAGAATTAAGGCAACCCTGTCTTAGTATGAAATGCCAATAAGTAAGCCATGCAGTCTATTGACAAGCTTCGAACTTATCTCTATAATAATTCCATATCAAGATGTCAAAAAAATAAACTAATATTTTTACTAAGAATTGATAAGGCTCAAAAGGTCTATATCAAATTTTTTTTGTCTTAATGTCAAAACGTACTAAGGATAAAACCAAAAGTGAGGCCGAAACAATGAATGCGAAAGATTTCATTGAAATTCAGGGCGAGGTTGAAGAACTTATGCCAGCGGCTACTTTTAAAGTTGTATTGGAAAACGGTCATGAAATTTTAGCCCATTTATCGGGTAAGATGCGAATGAATAAAATTCGTCTTTTGCCAGGTGACCGGGTTAAGGTCCAGATTAGCCCCTACGACCTTACAAAGGGAAGAATCGTGTACCGTATGTAATATAGTAAAAGGAGGTTCCCCGACTTCCGAAAATAGATTTAATAATTTATAAACCATTATGAAAGTAAGAGCCAGTGCTAAACCAATTTGTAAAGATTGTAAGGTAGTCCGCCGTGATGGCAGAGTACACGTTATTTGCAAAAACCCTAAACATAAACAAAGACAAGGATAAATAAGGAAGCAAGTGGGCTGAGTTTTTAAAAACTGAGACCCTAAGCTTAAAAAATTATGGCTATTAGAATTGCAGGTGTTAATATTCCAATGGAAAAGAAAGCAGCGATTGCTTTGACTTATATTTTTGGTATCGGTAATACTCGTTCCCAGAAAATTTTAGCTGACGCTAAAGTTAATCCGGAAACACGTATGAAGGATCTTCAAGAAGCTGAAGTTAATGTACTTCGTGAAATCATTGAAAAAAAGTTTACTGTTGAAGGTGATCTTCGTCGTGAAGTTTCTAGCAATATTAAACGTTTAAAAGAAATCAATTGTTATAGAGGATCTCGCCACACTAAACATTTACCTTTACGTGGACAGAGAACTAAAACAAACAGCCGCACCGTTCGTGGTAATAAACGCGTTACTGCAGTTAGCGGTAAAGCTAAGGCTGGTCTTAAGACTTAAACCATTTAGTTTTTTATCTCTCTGATAAAACGATCTAATTTTATAAACTATGTCTGATGAAAAGAAACAATTGGAAGAAGAAATTACTCCAGTTACAAAAGAAAATATCTCAGTTGAAGCTCCAGTAGTTGATGAAGCTATTGAAATTCAAACTGAACTTGATAAAGAAGATAGAGAAGAACTAGCTCGTGGTTTTTCTATGGATTCTGCTGATGAAGAATTACCTGAAGAAATTAAGCAGAAGCTTGAAAAGAATAAACAAGCTCGTGCTAAAAAGAAATTAGTTAAAAAACGTAAGAAAAAGACTGATAAAGTAGTAAAAATCGGTCGTGCATATATTAACGCTACTTATAACAACACCATGATTTCTTTAACTGATAACAATGGTGACGTTATTTCTTGGGCTAGTGCTGGTATGGCTGGCTTTAAGGGGGCTAAAAAAGCTACTCCTTATGCTTCCCAAATCATTACTAAAATTGCTTGTCAAAAAGCCAAGGAAGAATACGGATTAGAAGAAGTTAGCGTGTTTGTTTCTGGTGTCGGTACTGGCCGTGAAGCTGCTATCCGCGCCTTAAATGCTAATGGTTTAAATGTGACTTCAATTAAGGATACTACTCCAGTTCCACACAATGGTTGCCGTCCAAAGAAACCAAGACGCGTTTAATTTATTTAAGTAATCCACGAAATACATATGGGAAAAAATTTAGAACCACAATGCAAACAATGTCGCCGTGTTGGTGAAAAACTCTTCTTAAAAGGGGAGCGTTGTTTATCTGCTAAGTGCGGTTTAGTAAAACGTAACACTGTTCCTGGTTTCCATGGTCCTAAGGGTCGCAAACGTTTATCTGACTACGGCTTACAGTTAGCTGAAAAACAAAAAGCAAAGAAATTCTACAACTTACTTGAAAAGCAATTCCGCTTAACTTTTGAAAAAGCTCAAAAGAAACCTGGTGATGCTGGTAAAAATTTCTTAAGACTACTCGAAACAAGATTAGACAACGCTGTTTATCGCCTTGGTCTTGCTACTTCTCGTTACGAATCACGTCAATTAGTTAGTCATGGACATATCACTGTTAACGGTAAAAAAGTTGATATCGCTTCTTACATTGTTAAGACCGGTGATGTTATCGGAATCCGTAAACAAAGTGCGACTAACCGTTTCTTCAAAACTATTTTAGAAAGAAAGAACGTTGAACGTCCAAGTTGGTTAAATTGGGATGCTGCTTCAAAGAGCGGTAAAGTATTACACGAACCAGTGGATACTGATTTACCAGCTAACTTAAATGTACAGATTATTATTGAGTATTATTCCAAATAATTTTTAGCCACATGTTCTTTTGCCAGATTTTTATCTGGCGGCAATGTGACAATCGCAACATATGCAAAACATCGCTTTACCAAAAAAAATAGAATTCAAAGCGGGCAACACATCTGGAGAAGGTCAGATTATTATCGAACCTTTATATTCTGGATATGGTATGACACTTGGCAATTCTTTACGCCGTGTCTTGTTGTCCTCATTGCCTGGAGCCGCTGTTATTGGTGTGAAGATCAAAGGTGTAAGTCATGAATTTATGGCTTTGCCAGGTCTTAAGGAAGATATCTTAGAAGTTATTTTAAATTTGAAACAATTACGTCTTAAGATGTTTACTGAAGAAGAAGTAACTTTGACTTTAAAAGCTAAAGGACAAGGTGTAGTTACAGCCGCTGACATTGAAAAGAATAGTGATGTTGAAATTACAAACCCAGAATTAGTTATTGCTACTTTAACTGAAGCTAATGCAACGCTCGAAATGGAAATTTTAGTTAAAGAAGGTCGCGGTTATAAGATGTCTGAAGGTGGCAAACGCGATAACGAAATTGGTTATATTGAAATTGATTCGATTTTTTCTCCTGTGTTATCTGTTAGTATCGACGTCGAGAGTGCTCGTGTTGGTAAGATGACTAACTGGGATAAACTCGTTTTAAATATAAAAACTGACAAAACAATTACTCCTGAAGAAGCTGTTGAGCAATCGGTTAAAATTTTAGTCGACCAATTCTCAGCTTTACTTCCTGGCGCTTTAGCTGCTGCACCTGCCCCGGTCGCAGAAGAAATTGCTGAAGAAGCTATTGAAGAAGAGGAAGTTGAGGCAGAAGAAGTAAAGCCTGCTAAAAAGAAGGCTAAAAAATAATTAAGCATTCAGCACGATTTATATGAGACACAGAAATAAAAATAAAATTTTAGATAGAAAAAAAGGACCACGTGAACTTATGTTACGTAACCTTGCATCTAGTATTATTCTTTACGAAAAAGTAAAGACAACCAGAGCTAAAGCTGCGGCTGTTCGTCCTTTAGTAGAGAAATTAATTACTATTTCTAAGGCTCAGGATTTAAATGCACGCCGTAATTTACTAGAAGTTTTATTACAGAAAAATGCTGTACTTAAAGCTATGGAAGTTTTAGGCGTTCGTTATAAAGAACGTAATGGTGGTTATACTAGAACTATTAAACTTGGTGCTCGTCAAGGTGATGGCGCTGAAATGGTTCAGATTGAGTTGGTTTAGTTTAATAAATTCGTTTAGACTTATGAAAAACATAGAAAGAAAATTACATAAAATAGACGCTACTGATCAGGCAATCGGCCGTATGGCTAGCGAAATCGCTATCTTACTTCGCGGTAAGAACAAGCCAGAATATGAACCATATTTAGACTATGGTGATATGGTAGAAGTTTCTAATATCGATAAAGCTAAATTCACTGGTCGTAAATTTGAACAGAAAAATTATTTTTCTTTCACTGGTTACATCGGTGGTTTGAAGACTAAAAAAATGTCGGAAGTCTTCTCTAAAAATCCGGGTGATGTTTTATACCGTGCGGTTAAACAAATGTTACCAGCAACAAGACTTCGCAACGACATGCTAAAACGTCTTGTTATCAAATAATTTTGAAAATTATGTCTGAGAAAAAAACTGTTAAAGAAAAAGAAATCAAGCCAGAGGTTGAAAAAACTGAAAGCGTTGAATTCACTGGTAAATATATTAAGGCTATCGGTCGTCGTAAGACTTCTGTTGCCCAAGTTCGTCTTTATACTGAAGGCGCTAAGGGTGCAGTTATGGCTAACGGTATGAAACTTAATAAATACGTTAATAACGATTTAGCAGCGGTTGTAATGCAAGCAATGAAAGCTACTGGTCACACTCGTGATATCAACGTTTCTATTATTGTTAAAGGCGGTGGAACTATTGGCCAAGTTGAAGCAATGCGTCATGGTATTGCTCGTGCTATCTTAGCTTTAGAACCAGAATCTCGTGAAGCCTTAAAAGTTAATGGTTTCTTAACTCGTGATCCTAGAGCTAAAGAAAGAAAGAAGCCAGGTTTAAAGGGTGCCAGAAAGTCCCCACAATGGTCAAAACGTTAATCTTTACCTTATTTCAAATATCAAAAAAGAACTCCTTTGGGGGTTCTTTTTGTGTGTATTGACAAAAATGATAAAAAGTATTAGCATAATTATGTAAAAAGAACCTTAAAAAACACTTTGTTACAGCTGATAGTAATTTAATTACTAGATTATTTTCAGCTGTAGCAAAATCAATAACGATTTGAGAACGGCAAAATTAAAAATTTTTTATTGTCATGAAAACGACGGGAAAAACTGTTGGAGACGAAAGACCAAAAATTACTGACGAAGAGATTGGTAAGATTCAAAGAAAGACGAATGAATTAGTTCGTCGAGTAAGTGAAGGAACAATCACGTTTGATGATGTTATTACTGGCATGCAAGACATTATTGAGGGCAAGTTTAGACGGTTAAAATTAGATTTTAACCATGGAAAAAAATGGTATGGAGTAGATGGCGTAATTTACATCAAACTTATTTCCGATGGTGCGACCGGTGAAGAGTGGATTAAACGTCTCGAAAAAAGAGGCATTCAACTTACTCAAGCAGCCAAAGATTTGTTGTTGTCGGATAATTTCAAACCTACGACTGGTGTTATCTATACGATTGCAATTTTAAAAAGCGATTTGTTTGTTGAAGGCGATTCTACTACCGAAAATGTTATCTGCGAGGCGTTAAAAAGAAAAATGGTAACCCCTAATCTTGAAGTTGCTTGTCTGCTTCGAGAAATGTTTTGGGACAAGGAAATCGAAGAGATGGGTTTTTATTGGGTTACAATTTTTCATAAACCATTTGAAGACAATGATGGTAGCTTAAATTTCTTAAGCACCGATCGTGATAGTGATGGCGTCTGGCTAAGTGTTCGTTGTGATAAATTCAACTTTGGCTGGGGTAGTCATCGTGGTTTCGTATTTGAAGTCTCTCAAGAAAAAGTTGTTTAAGTATTTGGACCCCTGATTACACAATGTAATCTGGGGTCTTTTTTTATTTATATTTAAAACAATGTTATAATAATCATACTATGAGTGAGAAATCAAAAATAATTGAAGACTTAGCCGTTAAACTTGCTGAACTGGAGACGATTTTAGATTTGCCAGCGAAACGTTTAATAATTGATAAGAATAAAGCTTTGCAAGGGAAGCCTGATTTTTGGACTGATCAAGAAAAGGCGGTCGAAATTGGTCAAGAAACTGAAAGACTGGTCGCTCAAGTCGCCCCTTTTGATAAAATGGATAAAGACTTAAATGATACCGCTGATTTACTAGTGATGGCTGAATCGGAAAAAGAAACTGAATTACTTTTAGAACTTGATAAAAAAATTGCTGAACTTGAAAAAGAATTTAAAGATTTAGAATTTTATTCATTACTTTCTGGGCCTTATGATAATGGTCCAGCGATTGTTTCAATTCATGCTGGCACCGGTGGCGTTGATGCGCAAGATTTTGCTCAAATGCTTGAGCGAATGTATTTGAGATTTTGTGAGGCCAATAATTTTAAAGTGGAAATTTTAGAACATACGATTGCTAATGAAGCGGGGATTAAAAGTATGATGATGCGAGTTTCTGGTCCTTTTGCTTATGGCTATTTACAAAGCGAAAATGGAGTTCACCGACTAGTTCGTATCTCACCTTTTGACGCAGAAGCTTTACGCCAAACTTCTTTTGCACTCGTTGAAGTTTTACCGGAGTTGCCTGATAGTGCTGGTATTACAGTTCGTGATGAAGATTTACGAGTGGATGTTTTTAGATCAAGTGGTCCAGGAGGGCAGAATGTAAACAAAACTGAATCAGCGATTAGAATTACTCATATCCCATCAGGAATCGTTGTCGCTTGCCAAACAGAGCGCTCACAGCATCAGAATCGTGAGATTGCCATGAAGATTTTATACGCTAAGTTATATCAATTAGCCATTGAAGAGAGAAGTGGCGAATTACAGAAAATTAAAGGCACAACTCAGATGGCAGCTTGGGGCAGACAGATTCGCTCTTATGTTTTACAACCTTATCAAATGGTTAAAGATCATCGCACTGAATATGAAACTTCAAATGTGACGGCGGTGTTTGATGGTGATTTAAAAGCCTTTATGGAAGAGTATTTACGCTTTAAGAAAAATAAAGAAAAACATTAAGAAAAATTAATCAGTGGTTTGTTAAAGTGAAGTTATGCTAGCTTCACTTTTTTTATTTGCCAATTTAGGATTTATTACTGGTATTGCACTAGCGTCTTTTTCGATTTCAAAATACTTATTATTAATTTTATTTCTACGATTTAAAAATTTTAAAATTATTTTAGTTTTTATTATCTTTGCTTTATTTGGTTCTTGGCATTATGAACTTTATCAAACTAAAAAACCAAACATAAATTTAAGTAATCAAAAAATAGTTTTAACTGGTCGCATAAATGAAGAAATAGATCCGGGCGGAAAATATCAAAAGTTAATTGTTAAAGATTTAAAAAATAATAATTTAATACTGGTGACGACTGATAAATATCCAGAATTAAAATACGGTGACGTAATCGAGCTAACTGGGATTTTGGAGACGCCAAAAAATTGGTCAGAGTTTAGATATGATCGGTATTTAGCGCGTTACGATATTTATTTACAAATGGCTTGGCCAAAAATAAAAGTAATAAAAAATAATCCAGATTTTTTTTCTAAATTATTAAATATTAAAAAAAGTGTTTATCAAATAATAAATTCAGCTTTACCTGAACCACAGGCTGGACTGGCTAATGCTTTATTACTTGGGTATAAAAATACATTAGATGAGGTTGAGAAAAAATCTTTTTCTTGTTGTGGTTTAAGTCATGTGGTGGCAATTTCTGGTTCGCATTTAACATTACTCTCAGCCCTCGCTTTTAATTTTTTATTAGCTTTAGGCTTATCAAGTCGTGGTGCTTTTAAACCAGTTATTATTTTTTTATGGCTTTATACAATTTTAACTGGACTACAAACTTCAGCTTTGCGTTCGGCGATTATGATTAGTTTTGTTTTATGGGGTAAGAAAAATGGACGAGGGGACTCTGGTGGCCGAATTTTATTTGTAACGGCGGCACTGATGTTATTTTTTAATCCATTATTACTTCGTGATGATTTAGGTTTTCAACTTTCATTTTTAGCGATGCTTGCTTTAATTTATTTATATCCGTTGGGTGAGAAAATATTTGGGCAGGGAAATATAAAAAGTGTAATTATTTTAACAGTGGCCTCACAACTTTTAACGTGGCCAATTGCCGCTTATAACTTTGGTACGTTTTCAATTATTGCGCCGCTGGCTAATTTGCTGATTGTTTGGATTTTTGCTTGGCTGTTACCAGCACTTCTTATTGCTTCTTTTCTATCTTGGCTTATCCCAGCACTAAACGTCTTATGGTTCGCCCCGTCTTATTTTATGTTGGCTTATGTAACAAAAACGGGGAATTGGTTGGCTATTTGGCCTAAAGCGTGTCTTAATTGGCAGATTTCTTGGCACTTTTTAATATTTTATTATTTAATATTAGCTTTAATTTATTTTATAACTTACAAAAAGTATAAGAATAAAAGATAACTGTAAATATTCCTTTTTTTGTACAAAAAAACGCCCTATATAAATAAGGCGTTTTTTCAAAGTGTAAAAATTATTTAGCTGCTTTAACCTTAGCAACTCTAGGTTTTTTTACAACTGGAGTTGGCTTAGGAGTAGTTTTAGCTACCTTTACTTTAGGAGTCTTAGCAGCAGTACGCAAGCATGAAGTACAAACTTTAATCTTCATACCATCAATATTTTTGGTTTGTAAATTAATGTCTTGTCTTTTTAAAGTTTTGATTTTAGAGTGAGAACGAGTAGCCCCTTTCATAGAGCCACGTCCACATAAATCGCAAGTTTTTCCCATATTTGTTGGTTTTTTATCACGCCCGCTTACCTAGTTCAAGAAAGACGGGTTTAGCGTAAACAATGATACTATTTATTTCTAATATTTCAAAGCTAATTCTAACAGGGTTTTAAAAATTAATCAAGTTATGGTAAAATAAAGTCATAATTTATTTAAAATCTTTTTATGTTAGAAGTCTTTTCCGTAATTGTTTTAATCTTGTCAGCCACCATTCATGAATATATGCATGGTTTTGCCGCTAATCAATTAGGCGACACTACCGCTAAAAATGCTGGTCGTTTAACTTTGAATCCAATTAAACATTTAGATTTATTTGGCTCAATTTTATTGCCACTAGCCCTTCTTTTGGTCCACTCACCATTTTTGTTTGGTTGGGCTAAGCCAGTGCCATATAACCCTAATAATCTAAGTGATCGTAAATATGGTGACGCTAAGGTGGCAATAGCTGGACCATTAGCTAATTTAGCAATGGCTGTCTTATTTTCGATTGTTCTTCGCTTTTTAGACCCAGCTAGTATGTTCTTTTACTTAATTTCTGAAATTATTATCATTAACTTGATTTTAATGGTCTTTAATTTAGTACCAATTCCACCGCTTGACGGTTCTAAGGTTTTGGCAGTTTTCTTACCGGCTAAATGGCGAAACAAGTTGTTGTATATGGATGACCGGATTAGCATGATAATTCTATTTATTTTTGTCTTTTTTGGCTTCCAGTTTATAAGCCCAGTCATTTATTGGCTTTTTCAAATTTTCACTGGGGTGACTATCTAAAACTAATATTTTTCTTAAGTAGAAATAAGCTCGGTTTTATTTAAGCTTCTATTGACTTCTTTCTAATCTTTTGATAAATTTAGTTCACAAGTTTAATAAAAAGTTATGTCCTGAATTTTCAGGACTGTTTTATTGTTCGAAATATAATTATTTTTTAAGAAAAATTATGCCCACCATGAATCAATTGGTCCGTAAGGGTCGTAACTCAAAAGTTAAACGTCAAACATCTTTTGCTTTGCACGTTAGCTTGGACACTCTTCACCGTAAGAAAAAAGAAACTGCTAAAGGCGCCCCATTTAAACAAGGCGTTTGTTTAAAGGTAACAACAACTACTCCTAAAAAACCTAACTCCGCGTTACGTAAAATCTGCCGTGTTAGATTATCTAATGGTATGGAAGTTACCGCTTATATCCCAGGTATGGGACACAACTTACAGGAACACTCCATCGTTTTACTTAAAGGTGGAAAAACTAAAGATCTTCCAGGTGTAAGATATAAGGTTGTTCGTGGTGTATATGATGCTTCTGGTGTAGAAGCTAGACGAAAAAGCCGCAGTGGTTATGGTGCTAAAAAACCAAAAGCTGCTAAATAAAGTTATCATTTAATTAATTTATAAATTAGAGTTGCTCTAATCTTTCTCGCTATAGCTGGTGAGAGACAGTAAAATTATGAGAGGTAAACAAGCTCCAAAAAGAGACATCGAAGGAGACGTAAAATACAGTGATAAAAATATCACTAAATTTATTAATTACGTCATGGAAAGTGGTAAAAAGTCCGTAGCGCAAAAAATCGTTTACGGTTCTTTTGAAATCATTAAAGACAAAACTAAACAAGATCCTCGTCATGTGTTTAACAAGGCGATTAAAAAAGTTTCTCCACTTGTTGAAGTTCGTGGTAAACGCGTTGGTGGCGCAAATTATCAAGTTCCTTTTCAAGTTCGTGGTGAAAGACGTTTTTATTTAGGTTGCAACTGGATTATTAATTCAGCTGATGCTAGAAAAGGCCGTTCTATGGCTGAAAAATTAGCGGCTGAAATTCTTGACGCTTCAAATGGTGAAGGTGCAGCTGTTAGAAAACGTGATATGGTTCACAAAATGGCTGAAGCTAATAAGGCTTTCGCTCATTTCTCTCGTTAATTTATAAAATACTTCTTAATATAATCATTTATGCCTAGAGATTACTCTTTGGACAAAATCAGAAACATCGGTATCATGGCTCACATTGATGCCGGTAAAACTACGTTTACTGAACGCGTCCTTTTTTACACTGGTAAAAAACATAAAATTGGTGAAGTTCACGAAGGCGCTGCTGAAATGGACTGGATGGAACAAGAAAAAGAAAGAGGTATCACAATTACTTCCGCCGCAACTACTTGTTTCTGGCATGCTAATAAAATCAATATCATTGATACTCCTGGCCACGTTGACTTTACCGTTGAAGTAGAACGTTCACTTCGTGTTTTAGATGGAGCTGTAGCTGTTTTTGATGGACAAGCTGGTGTAGAACCTCAATCTGAAACTGTTTGGCGTCAAGCTGATAAATATCATGTACCACGTCTTTGTTTCGTAAACAAAATGGATAAGATGGGGGCTGATTTTTACATGAGTTTGAAATCTATTCGCGATCGTCTAAATCCAAAAGCGGTAGCTATTCAACTTCCAATCGGAGCTGAAAGCAACTTAGTTGGTGTTATCGATTTGCTTGAAAAGAAAGCCTATAAGTTTGAAGGTAACATGGGTGAACAGGTAACTGAAATTCCAATTCCTGATGATATGAAAGCTAAAGTTGATGAATATCACGCTGAACTTGTTGAAAAAGCAGTTGAGTGTGATGAAGCAACCATGGAAAGATATTTGGGTGGGGAAGAGATTTCTATTGCTGACTTAAAAGCAGCGATTCACAAAGGTGTAATTGCTAACCAAATCTACCCAGTTTTATGTGGTACAGCCTTACAGAATATTGGTGTTCAATTATGTTTAGATGCTGTAAATGATTATTTACCATCTCCACTTGAAACTCCAGAAATCGAAGGTATTGATGTTGACGATGAAACTAAAACTTATAAGGTTACAGCTTCTGATAGCGAACCTTTTGTTGGCTTAGCTTTTAAAATCGCAACTGATCCTTTTGTTGGTAAACTTTGTTTCGTACGTGTTTACAGTGGTGTTTTACAAGCTGGTTCTTACATTGTTAATGCTACAACTGGAAATAAAGAACGTGTTGGTCGTTTAGTTCGTATGCATGCTAATCACCGTGAAGAAATTAAAGAAGTTTACGCTGGTGATATTGCAGCGGTTATTGGTTTAAAAAATACTACTACTGGTAATACATTATGTGATGAATCTCGTCAGATGCATCTTGAAAATATTGTTTTCCCAGAACCAGTTATTAAGATTGCGGTTGAACCAAAGACTAAGGCTGACCAAGAAAAAATGGGTGTTGCTTTGCAGCGTTTAGCTGAAGAAGATCCAACTTTTAGAGTTGAAACTGATGAAGAAACAAATCAAGTTTTAATCTCTGGTATGGGTGAACTTCATTTAGATATTATCGTTGACCGTATGCGTCGTGAATTCGGCGTTGAAGCTAACGTTGGTAATCCACAAGTATCTTACCGTGAAACTATCACTAAAGAAGCTATTGCACAAAATAAATATGCGAAGCAATCTGGTGGTCGTGGTCAATATGGTGATTGTACTTTACGGGTTATGCCACAAGAAGATCCAACTAAAGGATTTGAATTTATTGATGAAGTTAAAGGTGGTGTTATTCCACGTGAATATATTCCTGCAATTGAAAAAGGTGTTAAGGAAGCTTTACTTGCCGGTGGCGTAGCTGGTTACCCAATGGTTAACATTAAGGTAGCGGTTACCGATGGTTCTTACCACGAAGTTGATTCATCCGAAATCGCCTTTAAAATGGCTGCAATCTTCGCTTTCCGTGATGCTTGTGCTAAAGCTGGTCAAGTTTTACTTGAACCAATCATGAAAGTTGAAGTTTCCACTCCGGAAGAATATATGGGTAATGTTATTGGTGACTTAAACGCTAAGCGTGGTCAAATCGAAGAAATGACCGATCGTCCTAATAATATTAAAGTGGTTCGCGCTAAAGTGCCTTTGGCTGAAATGTTTGGTTATTCCACTACACTTCGTTCCATGTCTCAAGGACGCGCTAATTATGTTATGGAATTCTCTCATTACAATGAAGTTCCAAGAAACATTTTAGAACAAATCAAGACTAAGAACGGAAAATAAATTATTAAGTTGGACATCTAGTAATTAATTTAAAAATATGTTTCCTGAACAGTTTAAGAAAATTTTAAAATTAATTAAAAAAACCGGTGACAAGGTGGTAATTTATAATGAGATTGAACCTGATAAATCCTTTGTATTAATGGATTTAGAAAGATATGAAGATTTAGTCGAGGGAAATACCCATGACAAAAATAAGCTAAAAATAGCCGATACTAGAGATTTGACAGCGGACGATATAACTGATAGAATAAATTGCGATATATCGACTTGGAAGAATCAAGAAAACGGCCCTTATTTAGCCGAAGAAAGTAAGTCGAGAAATCCTTGGGCAATTCCTGTGAAAATCAAGAATGGCGCCCAACAAGTTGAATAAGTTATAAAATTTATAATAAATAATTAATTTACGACGGCTGGTTTCCTCTTAGAAGGAGAAAACCCCTAGCGGGGGCCGTATACAAACAAAATGGCAGAAAAATTTGACCGTTCCAAACCACACGTCAACATTGGTACTATTGGCCACGTTGACCACGGAAAAACTACCTTAACTGCTGCTATGTTAGCAGTATTTGGTGCAGCTGGTATGAGTGCTTCACACAAGGGCGTAAACGAAATCGATTCCGCTCCTGAAGAAAAAGAACGCGGTATCACTATCGCTACTGCTCACGTTGAATACGAATCAGCAACAAGACACTATGCTCACGTTGACTGTCCTGGTCACGCCGATTATGTTAAAAACATGATTACTGGTGCTGCTCAAATGGATGGTGCTATTTTAGTTGTTTCAGCTACTGATGGCCCTATGCCTCAAACTCGCGAACACATCTTATTAGCTCGTCAAGTTGGTGTACCTTACATCGTTGTTTTCTTAAACAAATGCGATATGGTTGAAGACAAGGAATTAATTGACCTTGTTGAAGAAGAAATTCGTGATTTATTAAAGAAATACGAATTCCCAGGAGACGAAACTCCAATCATTCGTGGTTCTGCTTTAAAAGCTTTAGAGAACCCAACAGGTCCAGATGCTGAACCAGTTATGAAGCTTATGGAAGCTATTGATTCTTACATCCCAACTCCATCTCGTGATGTTGATCACCCATTCTTAATGCCTATTGAAGATATCTTCTCAATTGAAGGTCGTGGTACTGTAGTTACTGGTAGAATCGAAAGAGGTATTATCAAAGTTGGTGATGAAGTAGAAATCGTTGGTTTAATGGATACTAAAAAATCCGTTGTTACTGGTGTTGAAATGTTCAACAAGCAGTTAGACCAAGGACAAGCAGGAGACAACGCAGGTTTATTACTTCGTGGTACAAAAAAGAATGAAGTTGAACGTGGTCAGGTTCTTTGCAAACCAGGAACAATCACTCCTCACACTGAATTCGAAGCTCAAACTTTCATCTTATCTAAAGAAGAAGGTGGACGTCACAAACCTTTCTTTAAAGGTTATAAACCACAATTCTACATCCGTACTACCGATGTTACTGGTGAAGTAGAATTACCAGAAGGTACTGAAATGGTTATGCCTGGTGATACAGTTAACTTCAAGGTTAAGTTAATTTCTCCAGTTGCGTTAGAAGAAAAACAAAAATTTGCTATTCGTGAAGGTGGCCGCACAGTTGGCGCCGGCGTGGTAGTTAAGATTATCAAATAAGTAGTCACTCAGGCCTACTCTCTCCGCCAATCTAGCTGAAGAGGGTGGGCCGATTGTGTTTATTTTAAACAGAGCCGAAGTGTTTTAAGTCTTCAAAGTTTATCAGCTATTTAGGAGGGATTACGTATGACTCGCGTAATTTTAATTAGTCTACTTTTGACTTTACATGGGGGCAAGATATTATGTCTGAAACAAAAAAAGAAGAGTTCAAACAAAGAATTCGCATTAAAATTAAAGCGTTCGATCACAAAATCATTGATCAGTCTACAAAGACGATTGTTGAAACTATTGAACGTAGTGATGCCCAATTTTTCGGTCCAATCCCACTTCCTACTGAAAAGAGAAAGTACACGGTTAACCGATCAACTTTTGTGCATAAAGACGCTCGTGACCAGTACGAAATGAGAATTCACAAACGCATTATTGATATCGTCGATCCAAATGCCAAGACTATTGAAGACTTAACAAGCTTAAATCTTCCAGCAGGTGTTGACGTCGAGATTAAAATGCAGTAAACTAAAGTAGTAATTTTATACAAGAATAGGGCAAAGGATGACTCAAATAACTCTTAACAAGCGTTAAGAAAGTGTTTGCGTAGTAATTAGCCTGAAAACACGGAGGTAGACAGTCAAATAAAAACAAAAATCCCTTTATTAATACAAAGATTTGTTTTGTTATTTTGGCTGGTCTAAATACCAGTTTTTTTGTTTTAAAAACAATATGAAATTTATCCTAGGAAAAAAAATGCAAATGACCCAGATTTGGGCAAACGACAAGGTGATGGCCGTCACTCCGGTTTTGGCTGGACCTTGCACCGTTACACAGGTTAAAACTAAAGAGACTGATAGTTACGATGCTCTTCAGGTAGCCTTTGGTAATAGAAAAGAAAAGAATATTAACAAACCTCAGATTGGTCATTTTAAGGCCGCTGGAGTTAAACCAACTAAAGTTCGTGAACTTCGCGCTGAAGTTAAGGATGCTAAGGTTGGTGATGTTATTACAGTATCTACTTTTGAAGCTGGCGACACAATTGATGTTACCGGTGTTTCAAAGGGTAAAGGTTTTCAAGGTGTAGTTAAACGTCATCACTTTGCTGGTGGACGTAAATCTCATGGTAACAAGGATCAACTTCGTATGGGTGGTTCCGTTGGTGCTAAGGGTCCAGCTCACATCTTTAAAAATACTCGTATGCCTGGTCGTATGGGTAACGAACAAATTACTGTAAAGAATTTAGAAATTGTAAAGATTGACGTTGAAAACAATTTATTATACGTAAAAGGTGCTATTCCTGGTGCAATTAATGGTTTCATTATCATCAAAGGACAAGGCGAATTAAAATTCAACATTGCTCCAGTTGCTCCAGTTGTTGAAGAAGAAAAAATCGAAGCTCCGGTCGAAGCTGCGCTTGAAACATCGGAAGAGGCTCCAGTAGAAGAAGTAGCTCCAGAAGCTGCTCCAGAAGCTGAAGAAACTCCAGCTGTTAGCGAAGATAAATAATAGTTATTAGTAGATATAATTTATATGAAAATTAAAGTTTATAATCAAACAGCCGAGTTCGTTCATGACCTAGAAGTTTCCGAGAAAATTTTCGGTGTTAAATCTAACCCTGAATTATTACATCAAGCTGTAGTTACTCAGATGGGCAACGAACGTCAAGTTCTAGCTGATACTAAGGATCGTAGTGAAGTTCGCGGTGGTGGTAAAAAACCATGGAAACAAAAGGGAACTGGACGCGCTCGTGTAGGTTCTTCTCGTTCTCCAATTTGGACTGGTGGTGGTGTCACTTTTGGTCCAACTAGCGATAGAAATTTCTCAAAGAAGATTAATAAGAAAATGAAACAGAAGGCAATATTTATGGCCTTATCTGACAAATTAGCGGGTGGTACTTTAGTAATTTTAGATGAACTTAAGATGGAAGAGTTTAAGACTAAGAAATTTAACGAAGTTTTAACTGCTATTGAATCTAAAGTTTTAAATAACGAACGTCGTAATATTTTAATCATTAATGATTCTAAGGATGAAAAGGTTAAATATTCAGCTCGTAATTTAAAAGGTACTGAAATCATTAATTTGGAAAATATCAATATTGTTGAACTTTTAAAGTTTAAGAACTTATTGCTTACTGAAGCAGCAGTTAAAACTTTAGAAGAGCGATATAAATAATAGAAACCAATATGGCTATACTTGGAAATAAAAAAACTACTGACGCAAAAGACGCAAAAAAAGCTCCAGCAAAAAAAGCAGCCGCTCCTAAAAAGGAAGTAAAAGCTGAAAGCATGCAGGAACTCTATAGCACTACTAAAGAAACAGCAACTGGTAAAAAAGTGGCTGTAACTAAATTCGATGGTGCTCACCGTGTCTTAATCCGTCCGCTTATTACTGAAAAAGCTGCCAATTTTGGCGTTTTAAATAAATATGCTTTTGTTGTTACTGATAATGCCAATAAAGTAGAAGTTGCTAAAGCAGTTTTAGCAGTCTATGGTGTAAGACCAGTAAACGTAAACATTGTTTGCGTAAAAGGAAAAGCAGTAACTCGTGGTCGTATCAAGGGTCGCAGAAGTGATCTTAAGAAAGCAATTGTTACCTTAAAGAAAGGTGATACAATTCAGATTTACGAGGGTGTTTAAAATATTAATTTTGAAACTTTAGCAACATACCTATGGGAATTAAAAAAGTAAAACCAACTACTCCCGGCCGCAGACAAGCAACGTTTGACGATTTTGCCGATATCACTAAATCAAAGCCAGAAAAATCTTTGACTGTGATTAAAAAGCAAAGAGGTGGTCGTAATAGTAATGGTAAAATAACTGTTAGACATCAAGGTGGCGGTGTTAAGCGCTTTATCAGAATTGTTGATTTCAAGCGTGATAAATTCAATATTCCAGCAACTGTAGCTTCTATCGAATACGATCCAGGACGCGGTGCTAGAATTGCTTTACTTAACTACGCTGATGGTGAAAAAAGATATATCGTTGCTCCAATCGGTTTAACCGTTGGTGACAAAATCGTTAGTGCAAACGAATTAGTTGAAATCAAGGTTGGTAATGCCATGCCTGTGGAATTTGTTCCAGCTGGTGTAGCAATTCATAACATTGAACTTATTTCTGGTCGCGGCGGCAAAATTGCCAGAGGTGCTGGTAACTGTGCATTTGTTATGGGTGTTGAAGGCAAGTATGCTCAAATTAAAATGCCATCCGGTGAAATTAGATTAGTAAAGAAAGAATGTTTATGTACTATCGGTCGTGCTAGTAACCCAGACTTACGTCACATTAGTTTAGGAAAAGCTGGCCGCAGCCGTTTACTCGGTATTCGCCCAACTGTTCGTGGTACTGCCATGAATCCAGTTGATCACCCACACGGTGGTGGTGAAGGTAAGCAATCCATTGGTCTAAGATATCCAAAGACTAAATGGGGTAAACCAGCTATGGGTATTAAGACAAGAAGAAAGAGTTCATCTGACAAGTTAATTGTTAAGAGAAGAGCTAAAAGAAAATAATTTAAATAAGTAAAATATTATGTCGAGAAGTTTGAAAAAAGGACCATATATCAATCCTCGCATCCTGAAAAAAGTTCAGGCTTTAACTCCAGGCGATAAAACTGTAATTAAAGTTTGGGACAGAGCTTGCTCTGTTACTCCAGAAATGGTGGGCGTTACTCTTGGTGTTCATAACGGAAAAACTCATTTTCCAGTTTATGTTGTTGAGAATATGGTAGGCCACTGCTTAGGCGAATTCGCTCCAACCCGCAAGTTTGTATCTCATGGCGGTAAAGCAGCTAAAGCTCAAGCTAAAGGTAAATAAGAAGCATTAAGTTCAAAAAATTTATGGAAATTAAAGCCAGTATAAATGATTTGAGAATGTCACCTCGCAAAGTGCGTTTAGTCATCGACTTAATTCGCAAAATGCCGGTTGATAAAGCTTTGGCTCAACTCAAATTCACAAATAAATTAGCCACTGAACCAGTAGCTAAAATGATTGAATCCGCTATTGCTAACGGTGTTAATACTTACGGTTTAGATCGAACTAATTTATTTATTAAAGAAATTAGATCTGACGAAGGAACAACTTTAAAACGTTGGATGCCTAAAGCTCATGGTAGAGCAACTGTAATTCGTAAGCGTGGTGCTCACGTTTCAGTAGTTCTAGGAGAAATTGTTGATTCCGGAAAGCATGAGAAAAAAGTAGTTAAGGCTGAAGCTCCAATGAAGCTAGAAGACTTAGCTAAAGAAGCTGAAAAGACTTCTAAGACTGCTAAGAAAAAAGATGTTGATGAAGAAAAAACTACCGTTAAAGCCAAAACCAAAACCGTTGCTCCAGAAAAAGGTTTTGCCGCTAAAGTTTTCCGCCGCAAGGTCGGTTAATCTAACACTTTCATATACTTAAATTTGTAACAAGTTATACTATGGGTAAAAAAGTAAATCCAAAAATATTCAGAATGGGAATCACAAAGAGCTGGGACTCTGTTTGGTTTGAAAGCGGCAAAAATTATATTAAAAATGTTGCTCAAGACATCGCAGTTCGCAGATATCTCATTAAAGAATTCAAGGAAGCAGGTGTTGAAAAAGTAGAAATCATTCGTAGCTTGAATCGCATCCAGGTTGATTTATGGACAGGCAAGCCTGGTCTATTAATTGGTCGTGGCGGTAACGGCGTTGAAGATCTAAAGAAAAAATTACACACAAAATTTCTTAAGACTTTCAGAATCGGTGAAATTACTTTAAATATCAAAGAAGTTAGTCGTCCTGGTTTATCTGCTCAAATTGCAGTTCAAACTATGTCACTAGAAATTGAAAAACGTATTCCTTTTCGTAAGGTAATGAAACAAGCTATTTCTCGCATCGAACGCTCTGGCGCTCAAGGTGCTAAAGTAGTTATCGGTGGCCGTTTAAATGGTGCTGAAATTGCTCGTAGTGAAAAATTAGTTTGGGGCAAAGTGCCACTTAATACTTTACGCGCTGATATTGATTATGCTAGAGGTGCAGCTCATACTAGTTATGGCGCTATCGGCATTAAAGTCTGGGTTTATAAAGGTGAAGTTTTTGAAAAGGATAAAGAAGCCGCTTTCAAAACTATTCGTTAATTAAATTTATAACCCTTTGAATAATTAATATTCCACGATAAATATGTTAATGCCAAAAAAAACTAAATTCCGTAAAGATCATAAGAGACGTCGCGGTGGCAAAGCTAGCCGTATGTTAACTGTGGCTTTTGGTAGCTATGGCTTAAAGGCCACTACTGAACACTGGGTAACTGCTCGCCAAATTGAGTCAGCTAGACGTGTTATGACTAAATATGTGAAAAAAGGTGGTAAGATTTGGATCCGTATTTTCCCTGATAAACCAGTAACCGCTCACGGCGGAGAACTACCAATGGGTAAAGGTAAAGGTTCTGTTGACTACTACGTTGCGATTGTTAAACCAGGTGCTGTTATGTTTGAAATGGATGGTATCGATGAAGCGATTGCTCGCGAAGCCATGCTCTTGGCTGCTCATAAATTGCCACTTAAGTGTGCTTTCGTTACTAAAACTAACGCTTAATCAGTTTTAAAAATATGGAAATAAAAGAACTTACAACTAAGACTCCAGCTGAGCTAAAAAAATTGCTCGTTGAATCTCAAGAGAAGTTACGAGAACTACGTTTTAAAGATTCTAATAAACAGCTTAAGAATGTTCGCTCAATTAGAGTTTTAAAACAAGAAATTGCTCGTATCAATACCTTGTTAAATAAGAAAGACTAATTTTAATAAATATGGCCGAAAAAAAACAAGTAAAAAAGGCAGCTGCTACTCCAAAAAGCGTTACTCCAAAAGTAGCTAAGCCAGTTGTTGCTCCAGAGGCAAAAGTCGCCAAAACAATTATTCGTAAGAAGTTTTCTGGCGTAGTTGTTTCTGATAAGAGTGATAAAACAATCGTCGTTAAGGTCGACACTGTAAAAATCCACCCAAAGTACAAGAAACGATATACTGTTAGCCGCAAATACAAAGTTCATGATGAAAAGAATGAATTTAGAACTGGCGACAAAGTAAGTTTCGTCGAATGTCGTCCTTTGAGTCGTGATAAACGCTGGAGAGTTGTTAAGTAATAAGTTTTTCGCTTCCATTAAAAGAAGCTTATAAATTAGACTAAAAGTATGATTCAAGTTCAAAGCAGAATGAAAGTAGCCGACAACTCCGGAGCTAAAGACGTGATGTGTATCAGAGTCTTGGGCGGTTACAAAAAAAGATATGCCCATGTTGGCGATATTATTATTGCGTCAGTAAAATCAGCTGCGCCTCATGCTCCAATTAAAAAAGGAGATGTTGTTAAAGCTGTTATTGTTCGCACTAAAAAAGAAATTCGTCGTGTCGATGGTTCTTACTTACGTTTTGATGATAACGCTTGCGTAATTATCAACGATAAAGAAAAGAAAGAGCCAAAAGGTACTAGAATTTTTGGTCCAGTAGCTCGTGAAATTCGTCGTGCTGGATTTGTAAAAATCGCTTCCTTAGCCCCTGAGGTGCTTTAATGTTTTTAAAGATCTAAAATAAACAAGTTTATGAATATTAAGAAAAATGACAAAGTGCAAATCCTTGCCGGTAAAGACAAGGGAAAAAGCGGTAAAATTTTGCAATCTTTGCCTAAGGGTAACCGAGTTAGCGTTGAAGGCTTGAATTTATTAATCAAGCACATGCGCCCACGTCGTGAAGGTGAAAAAGGCCAAAGAATTGAATTCCCAGCCTTTATCGACGCTTCTAACGTAGCCTTAGTTTGTCCTAAGTGTGGTAAAACTACTCGCGTTGCTTATAAAATTGTGGAACAAAACGGTAAATCAAAGAAATATCGTGTTTGTAAAAAGTGTCAGGAAGTCATTGAGTAATCAATCTAAAAAAGATTAAATAATATGAGACTAAAAGAAAAATATCAGAAAGAAATCATTCCACAACTGAAAGAAAAATTCGGTTATAAGAATGAACGCAATGTTCCGCACTTACAAAAAGTGGTCTTAAACGTTGGTTTCGGTAGATTCTCGAAAGAGAAAGAATACATCGCTGACGTTGAAAGAGGATTAACTAAAATTAGTGGACAAAAAATCGTGTTCACTAAAGCTAAAAAATCCATTTCTGCTTTTAAGATTCGTGAAGGGATGACAATCGGCGCTATGGTTACACTTCGTGATCAAAGAATGTTCGATTTTATTGAAAAATTAGTAGGCATCACTTTTCCTCGTGTTCGTGATTTCCGTGGTATTAGTGATAAAAATATGGATGACAAAGGTAATCTAACTATTGGTATCAAAGATTACTCATGTTTCCCAGAAATAAAAGTCGAAGATATTGATAAAATTTACGGTTTAGAGATTTGTATCGCAACTTCTGCTAAGAATCGTGAAGAAGGTTTAGAGCTTTTCAAATTAATGGGCTTCCCATTTAAGAAGTAGCAATAATTTAGATAATTAACGACTGTTCGCTATTTGAAGTAGCGAAAAGACACAAGAATATATGGCTAGAAAAGCATTAATTGCCAAAGCAAAACTAAAACCAAAATTTACTACCAGAAAAATAAATCGTTGTTGGCGTTGTGGCCGTAATCACGGTTATATGCGCGATTTCGGTTTATGCCGTATTTGCTTTAAAGAATTAGCGGACAACGGAGATTTACCGGGTATTAAGAAATCGAGCTGGTAATTCCAGTCCCAATTATTTAGAAAAAAGTAATAAAGAAAAAAATTCTATGACAGATCCAATCGCAGACATGTTCACTCGCATACGGAACGCTTCTGCCGTTAAAAAATTCGATACTTCAATGCCAATGAGCAAACTCAAATATGAAATCGCTAAGATTTTAGAAAGAGAAGGCTGGATTAAGAGTGTCGAAGTAATAGCAGGCGGTTTAAATGCAAGACGCAGCAGTTTTGATGAGTTAAAGATCTCCTTGAAATATCAGAAGAACGGCAAGTCACACATCAGCGTTATTAATCGCGTTAGCAAACCAGGCTTACGTGTTTATGTCGACAAGGATAATATCCCGACAGTTTTAAATAACTTTGGTATCGCTATCATCTCAACTTCTAAAGGTTTAATGACCAACAAAGAAGCTAGAGCTCAAAAGATTGGCGGCGAAGTTATTGGTGAAATTTATTAATTAGTCAAAAACCTTATATGTCACGTTTAGGAAAATTACCAATCATTTTGCCTGCCGGTGTAACTGCTACAATTAGTGGCAATGTGCTTACCGTTAAAGGTGCAAAAGGAGAATTAAAACAAGATTTCAACTCTGATATTATTGTTAAGATTGAAGAGACACAAATCTTAGTTTCTAAGAATGAAAATGGGTCTAAAAAGGCTAGCGCTATGTGGGGTTTATACCGCACACTATTTTCTAACATGGTTGAAGGTGTATCCACTGGATTCGTTAGAAAATTAGAAATCAACGGTGTTGGTTATCGTGCTAGTGTTAGCGGCAATATTTTAAATATGGCTTTAGGCTTTTCACACCCAGTTATGTTCGAATTGCCAGCTGGTATTACTGCTTCAGTTGAAGGCAATGTCATTACTTTAAATGGCTATGACAAAAAGCTTATCGGTGAAACAGCGGCTAAAATTCGTAAGATTAGAAAACCAGAACCTTATAAAGGTAAAGGTGTTAAATATCTTGAAGAAGTTTTACGCAGAAAGGCTGGTAAGAGTGCTGCTAAGGGCAAATAAATCTCTAAAATTTACAAATAATATTCTATAGTATGGACAAGAATAAAATAAAAAATGAACGCCAAGATAGAAGACACGGCCGTGTTCGTGCTAAAATAAGTGGCACTGCAGCTCGCCCAAGATTATCGGTTTTCCGCTCTAATCGTGGTATGTTCTTGCAACTTATTGATGACACAACTAGCCAGACTTTAGTTAGCGCTAAGACTCAAGAAATTAAAACTGCCTTAGCCAAGACTGAAAAATCTTTTGAACTAGGCAAATTGCTAGCTGAAAAAGCGAAGGCAAAGAACATTAGTTCAGTCGTTTTCGATCGTGGTTGTTATAAATATCATGGCCGAGTAAAAGCGGTGGCCGATGGGGCTCGCGAAGGCGGTCTTCAGTTTTAATTTAGTTTAATGCTTTAATACAAATATGTCTGACGAAAAAAAGGCTAACAACAATCAATCAGCAAAACCGGCTTCAGCTTCTGCTACAGTAGCTAAAGATATCTATGGTGCTGGCACTACAAAACCTAAAGGTCAGGGTGGCCAAGGTGGTTCTCGTGGTCCTCGTCGTGGAAACGATCGTGGTGGTCGTGATGCTGCTCGTGATGAATTCGAACAACGCATTTTAGATATTGCTCGCGTAACTCGTGTTATGGCTGGTGGTAAAAGAATGAATTTTCGCGCTTGTATCGCTATTGGCGATAAAAAGGGTAAAATTGGCGTTGGTTTAGGAAAGGGAGCTGATGTTACTATGGCTGTTAATAAAGCTGTAAATCATGCTAAAAAAGATATGATTACAGTTAACACTGTAAATGACACCATTACTCATGAAGTTCACCACAAAGAAGGTGCTGCTAAATTATTATTCAAACCAGCTCGTTCCGGTAAAGGTATTATTGCTGGTGGTGTTGCTCGTGCTATTTTAGAACTAGCTGGCATTAAAAATGTTACTAGTAAACAAATGGGTACAAACAACAAGATTAATAATGCTCGTTGTACCATTGAAGCTTTACGTTCTTTACGTGTAGCGGAAAAAACTCCTAAAGCTGAAAAAACAGCTAAGACCAAAAAATAAAAAAATATAGCGAAGGTTTAAATTATATTTATAATTTAAGCTAGCATAATTTATAATCCTATGTTATCACTTAATGAAATAAAAAAAGCTACTGGTAGCAGCAAGACTAAAAAACGTGTTGGTCGTGGTAATGCTTCTGGTCATGGTACTTACAGTACTCGTGGTCTTAAAGGACAAAAATCTCGTTCAGGTGTTTCCGGTTTGAAGCGTTTAGGTATGAGAATGCAGTTATTACAGACTCCAAAGTCTCGTGGTTTTAAATCTGCTAAACCAAAAAATCATGTTATCTCTATTAAAGCTATCAACAGCGCTTATAAGGATGGTGAAATAGTTAATAAAGATACTTTAGTTGAAAAAGGTTTAATTTTAAAGAAAGGTACTCCTGTTAAAGTTTTAGGTGCTGAAAAATTAACTGTTAAAGTTAAAATTGAAGGTTTGAAAATGAGTGAATCAGTAGCCAACCAACTTAAATAAATTTAAAGGCGGCACTTGCCGTCTTTATCGTTTTAGCTTCTTATATAAATTATATGTTTGATAAATTTATTCAAATGTGGAAAGTTAAAGAATTACGTAACAGTATTATCTTTGTTCTAGCCATGTTAGTTGTCTTCAGATTTGCGGCTCATATTCCGATTCCTGGAGTAGATACAACTGCACTTAAAATGTTTTTTGCCAACAATCCAGTTTTAAGTTTTGTTAACGTCTTTTCTGGTGGTGGTATGGAAAATTTCTCCATCGTTATGATGGGTATTGCTCCTTACATTACATCTTCAATTATCTTCCAATTATTAGGTATGATTGTTCCTAAAATTGAAGAAATGCAAAAAGAAGAATCTGGCAGACAAAAAATTAACATGTGGACTCGTTACGCCACTGTTCCACTTGCTGCAATGCAAGCTTTTGGGATGCTTAGTTTATTACGTCAATCAAAGGCGATTAGCGTTTCAGCGGCTTCCGGTTTTGAATTAATTGCCATGATTATTACTATCACGGCTGGTACAATTTTATTAATGTGGATTGGTGAACTTATTTCTGAAAAGAAAATTGGTAATGGTATTTCACTTTTAATTTTTGCTGGTATCGTAGCCAGTTTACCACAACACATTAGTCAAGCTTTAGTTTCCTTTGACCAAACTCAGTTTACTTCTATTATTGCTTTCGTTGTGGTTGCTCTTTTAACCGTTATTGGTGTAGTTATTATTAACGAAGGTCAACGTAATATTCCCGTTCAATACGCTCGTCAAATTAGAGGTAATCGGGCTTATGGTGGAACTAATTCTCACTTACCATTACGTGTTAATATGGCTGGTGTTATTCCAATCATCTTCGCGATTTCTGTTGTGATGTTTCCACCGATGATTGCTGAATATTTCCAACATGCTAAAACTGCTTGGATTGCTAATTTTTCACAATGGACAATTCAAATGTTCAATGATCAATTAATCTACGCTATTTTATACTTTGTCTTAGTATTCGTCTTCACTTACTTCTATACTGAAGTTATTTTCCACCCAGCTCAAATTGCGGAAAATTTACAGAAGCAAGGTGGTTTTATTCCTGGTATTCGTCCAGGTAAACACACTAGTGATTACTTATCCAATACGACTTATAAGATTATCTTAGTTGGTGCTTTGTTTTTAGCAATTATTGCTATTTTACCACTTGTTATGAAAGCGATTACTGGTATTCAATCACTGGCTATCGGTGGTACTAGCATCTTAATCGTTGTATCTGTAGTTATTGAAATGGTTAAACAAATTCAAGCCCAGCTTACAATGAGAGAATACGACGGTATCTAATTTTAATCTCAAATATTTTAAAAAATTCCGCCTACTAAGGCGGAATTTTTGTTTGACGGACTAAGTGCTTTTGCGGTAAACTTTTAGTATAATTAATAAAAAATATGACTTTGCAAGATTTTTTAGTTAAAGCTCATGATCGTAAAATTGATAACGAGCATTTAAAAATCGCTTTTAAAGAGTTTTTATATCATAACTTTGATTACGAACATCTAGATGAATCGAATCGCAATTTTATTTATGATCTTATTTTGAAGCACCGAGCTAAATTATTTGCCGGTGAAGGTTCTTCAGCCACTGATATTGAACATGAATATTATAATATTTATGAACATCGCGAATCTTTAAAGCTTTTAGAAAATGATTTAAAAAATGTTAAGGAAATTTTACTCTCTTTTAAATCATAATAATTTATGTCTTTGTTTAATATCCTAATTGTTGTTTTTGGTTTGTGTGTGTTTGAAATTGTTAGTAGTGTTGATAATGCAATTGTAAACGCTCATATCTTAAAAACGTTACCAGAAAAGTATCGCAAGATTTTTTTATTCTGGGGTTTGTTATTTGCGGTATTTGCCGTTCGTGGTCTTTTACCATTTGTAATTGTTTGGATTGCTAATCCTGGATTATCAATTATTCAAGTAGTCACCTCAACTTTTTCTGGTGATGCTTCAGTATCTGCCTCACTTGATGCTTCTAGACCATTATTGTTACTAGCTGGTGGTATTTATTTAGTCTTTGTTTTTTTATCTTGGTTATTTTTAGAAGAGAAGAAGTATGCCTTTATGGTTGAAGGTTTTTTTCATCGTCAGGGGGCTTGGTTTTATGCTATTGTTTCAATTCTAACAACCAGTTTAGTTTATTGTTCATTGCAATATAATCCGATTATGGCACTAGCGGCTACTATCGGGGTTTCGGCTTTCTTCATCACAGATGGCTTTAAAAGAAATGCTGAAGAACAGGAAACAAAACTGATGAGTGGGCATATGAGTGCTTGGTCAAAGATTATTTATCTAGAAGTACTTGATGCTTCATTTTCAATTGATGGTGTAATTGGGGCTTTTGCATTTACCATGAGTGTGCCTCTTATTATTTTAGGTAATGGTTTAGGGGCTTTAGTCGTTCGTGAATTTACCATTCGGGGTATTGATTTGATTGCTAAATTCGCTTATTTAAAAAATGGCGCAATGTATTCAATTGGTGTTTTAGGTGGCATTATGATTTTAGAATCTTTTGGTCGTGAATATCCATTTTGGTTAGCACCACTTAACACTTTTGTCTTACTTGGTTTATTCTTGTTTTTATCTGTTAAAGCCAATCGCAAAAAAGTTACTAATTAATTATTTATGATATATAAAAAAAGTCCAGAAGAGATTCGAATTATCCGTGAAGGCGGAAAAATTTTAGCCCAAATCTTAAAAGAAATGGTAGCTGAAGTAAAGCCTGGTGTTTCAACTTTGGCACTGGAAAATATTTTAGTTAAAAGAATTGCTGAGGCTGGCGGAGTTCCGGCTTTTAAAGATTATGATATGGGAGATGGTATTTATTTCCCATCAGCTTTGTGTGCTTCAATTAATAATGAAGTTGTTCATGGTACCGCGATTCCGGGTCGTCTGCTTAAATCAGGTGATATTATTGATTTAGATATTGGTATGGAGTGGCCAGTTGATCCTAAAGTTAGAGCCCGAGTTGGCGCACCCGTTAATAAATTTTCTGCCGGTGGTGGTTTTTTTACTGATATGTGTACTACCGTTCCAGTGGGAAAAGTTAGTCAGGAAGCGAAAAAACTTTTGAAAGTAACTCGTGAATGTTTAGACGCAGGAATTAAACAAGCCAGACCAGGTAATACTTTAAATGATATTGGCAAAGCCATTCAGTTTATTGCGGAAACTCATGGTTATGGTGTGGTTCGTGATTTAGTGGGTCATGGTGTTGGTTATTTTGCTCACGAAGACCCAAATGTCTTTAATTATTCAATTCCTCAAAAATCTCCAGAAAATTTTGTTTTAGAAGTGGGGATGGTAATCTGTATTGAACCAATGATTAATGCCGGCACTTGGAAAGTTGATGTGGCTGATAATGATTTTACAATTGTAACTGCTGATAATTCTTTAAGTGCTCATTTTGAACACACCTTAGCGATTACCGAAAATGGTCCTGAGATTTTAACTAAATAAATATATGGAAAAATATCTGGGTATCGATTGGGGTGAAAAGAGAATTGGGCTCGCAACTGCCGAAGAAGAACTTAATATGGCTTTACCACTTGGTACTGTTTCAGATGTAGCGGGTATTTTGCAAACTATCGAAGAAGAAGAAATCACCAAAATTGTTTTAGGCCGTCCTTACCAAATGGCGAGTTTAGAACATGATATTAATCCAGATTTTTTAAAGTTCGTTGAGGTCCTTGAATCGCAAACTAATATTCCGGTGATTCAAATTGATGAACGTTTAAGTTCTTTGGCAGCGGATGCGATGGGTGGTCCAAAAAAAATGCGAGCGGGTCGAGATGAAATTGCCGCTGCTTTAATTTTACAAAGTTACTTGGACAAACAGCGTTAAAAATTTATGGCCGAGAGTCAAAACAGTGAAGCTTTAATAATTAGACGAAACGACTGGCGTGAAAACGACAGTCGCGTTGTTTTATATACTAAAAATTTTGGTAAGTTATCACTGGTAGCTCGAGGTTCAAAAAAGTTTAAATCTAAAATCGCCGCTCATATCGAACCGATTAGTTTAGTTGATATAATGATTTTGAAGGGTAAAGCTTTTGATTATTTAGGTAGTGCGATTATTAAAAAAGCTTATCTTAATCTAAAAACAGATTTAAATGCTTTATATTTTGTCGGGGCCGCCTTGGCTCTATTTGACTCTCAGGTGAAAGAAGCGGCACCAGATGATGAATTGTACTTATTTTTAATTAGTTGGTTAGATTTGATTGAGGAGCGTTTTGCCCCTAATTTAGATAAAGATAATGGGGAACTATTGTATAATTATTTTGTAGTTAGATTACTTACTATTTTAGGTTATAAGCCAGAGTTAAAATACTGTCTTGGTTGCCATAAAGCGATTAAACCGGGCAATAATTACCTTAATTTACGCTTAGGTGGGCTTATTTGTGGCAATTGTTTAGAAGCCGATAAGCAAAAATATTTACCGAATGAAATTCTTAAGATTTCTGATGATTGTATTAAATTATTACGTATTTTTAGCGAAAATAGTGAATATAAGACTATTAAAGTTAGCCCCGTGATTTTAAGGGAGCTAAGCCGACTAACCAAGTCATTGGTTGATTTTAGTGTCTAGGTATTGACTTTTGTTTAAAAATATTGTATAGTATTTAGTGTTATTAACCGTTATTTAAAATTTAAAAATTAGGAGGAAAGCAACATGACATCAAGTTCATTGTTAGAAAAATCGGAAGATTTAAGAAACGTTGAGTATCGAATCGTTGGCAGTGGTATTAGAGTGCCGGTCGACAGTAGTTTATGTGCCAGCATTGCAGACGCTGATTTGCATGCTATTTCCGAAGCCATGAAATACGCGAAAGATTTTCGCAGTATTACCCTTTATAAGAGGATGAGTGGACAAAAATCGGAAATAATATATCGCTCTAGCGATTCAAAAGCGGAACAGCTTAAAGCTCGGGTGGCGAAATTTTTTGCCCCAGTCCGGAGAGCTCAAGTAGGTGTACAATGTTAAATGGAGGAAAACTAAAATGTTATCAGACGAATTAAAGAAAAGAAAAAGCAGAGAGCTAGAAGATGTGAGGTATGTGGTAACTGGCGAAGGTGGATTATGTCTGCCTCTTAGTACAGTTTTTTGCGAAAACATGGGGGATGCTGACAAAGAAATGATCAGTAGAGCTCAAGATTTTGCCAAAGTGTTCACGAGAATTACCCTCTATCGAATTATTGGCCGAACCAAAGAGATTCTTTACCGGTCACGTGCCGCAAAACGACTCCAAGTTAATCCCAAAGACTTCTTTTATTCAGTTTATTAACTGAAAAAAGAATAGTAAAATTAAGAAGAGAGCTTCAAAATGAGGCTCTTTTTTTCTTGCTATTGACTTATATCTAATATTATTGTATATTAGCTTAGTTATTATAAATGTAATTTAAAAACAAAAACTAAAAATAGGAAAAAACATGACATCAGACATTTTTAATAAGAAACGTAAGAGAACACCAGTTTTGTATCGAGCTAGCGGACCGGGGTTTAGTCTGACATTTCCAGCCTCAACGTTGTATGAGGAGAAAGATGCAGAAAATGCGGCCATTGCTAGAGCGATGAATTTGGGCGGAAAACTAGAGCAGTGGGATCCCGAAAGATGCAGATTTGTGCTGGTTTACAGTCCAAGTAGAGCTGGTGGTGTCGTTTTGCCAGAAATTGATATGAACGCTCCAATTGTGGGTGTCAAAAAAATTTCTTATGGCGGTTAAAGTATTAACAACTTAAAAAGGGTTTCACAAAGAAGCCCTTTTTTTCTTGCTAAAAATCTAAATAAGGGGTAAAATTGACTAGTAAAAAGCCAATAAAAAACGTTTTTTGAGGCTATTTTTTAAAGATTTAGCATAATTTAATTATTGTTATATTTTTTGCTAGTTTTAAGTATTATTTTACATATTTATGTTAAGAACTCATACCTGTGGAAAGTTAAATAAAGAAAATGCTGGTCAAAAGGTTATTTTAACCGGTTGGGCAGCTAGTATTCGTAATCATGGTGGTTTAATTTTTATAAACCTTCGTGATCGTTATGGTTTAACTCAGGTAACTTTTGATCCTCAAAAAGCCTCTCAAGAATTAATGGATGCGATTTCTGAAGTAAAAACCGAATGGGTTTTAAAAATTAGTGGGGAAGTTGTGCTTCGTGTCGGTAGCAATATCAATGATAAAATGGCAACTGGTGAGATTGAAATTATGGCTGAAGCGGTTGAAGTTTTAAGTAAGGCAAAACTCATGCCATTTGAACTTGATGAAACTAAAACTGGTTTAGCTAACGAAGCGTTGCGTTTAAAATATCGTTACTTAGATTTACGTCGTCCTAAAATTCAAGAAATGCTTCGAACTAAAGATGCTTTCATTACTTATATTCGTGCTTATTTCCACCAGCATGATTTTACTGAAGTTCAAACTCCAATATTAGCTTTTTCTTCACCAGAAGGGGCTCGTGATTTTTTAATTCCATCTCGTTTATATCCAGGAAAATTTTACGCTTTACCACAAGCCCCACAACAATTTAAACAATTGCTGATGGTTGGTGGTTTAGATAAATATTTTCAAATTGCTCCATGTTTCCGTGACGAAGATCCACGTATGGATAGAGCTTATGGTGAATTCTATCAATTAGATATGGAAATGAGTTTTGTAGAACAAGAAGATATCTTTTTGATGATGGAACCTTTGATGAAAGAACTAACGGAAAATTTCAGTCAGAAAAAAATTATTAATTTACTTGAAAATGGTCGCTTTGCTCGTTTATCTTGGACTGAAGCGATTGATAAATTTGGTTCTGATAAACCAGATATGCGTTTTGATTTACCTTTAGTGGGAATCGAAAGTGCCGTGACTGATTCTGGTTTTCCAGTTTTTGATGATGCGATAAAAAATAAAGAAGTTGTTAAAGCTTTAAGAGTTCCTGGTGGAGCTAAATTTACTCGTAAAGAAATTGATGAAATTGTTGATTTAGCTAAGAGAAAAGGCGCTAAAGGTTTAGCTTACTTATCAATTAAAGAAGGTATTTTAGGTTCGCCTTTTGCTAAATTTGTTAGCCCAGAAAAATTACAAGCCATTGCCACCGCTTGTTCAGCTACAGATGGTGATATTGTTTTCTTTGCCGCTGGTAAATGGCGTGAAGCTTGCGGTGTTTTAGGGGCGGTTAGAAATGATGTTGCTACTCGTTTAAATTTAAAAGATAACAGTGTTGCTTCTTGGTTATGGATTGTTGATTTTCCAATGTATGATTATTCTGAGATTGAAGAAGGTAAAATCGATTTTGCTCACAACCCATTTTCAATGCCACAAGGTGGACTCGAAGCTCTTAACACTAAAGACCCTTTAGATATTTTAGCTTATCAATTTGATTTAGTTTTAAATGGTTTTGAAGTATCTAGTGGGGCAATTCGTAATCATGATACTGAAACCATGTATAAAGCTTTTAATATAGCTGGCTACACTAATGCTGAAGTTGATGCTAAATTCGGAGCCATGATTAATGCTTTCTCTTATGGCGCTCCACCTCATGGTGGTAATGCTCCTGGAATTGATCGTATTCTAATGGTGCTAAATGATTGGGATTCAATTCGTGATATTTATGCTTTTCCAAAAGATAGTCAGGGTCAAGATTTAATGGCTGATTCACCAAATAGCGTTGATGAGGCACAATTAAAAGATCTTCACATTAAAATTGATTTACCGCAAAAATAATTATTATTAAAATATAAAACTATGTCTTACACATCCATCAAACAATTACACCGAGAAACTAGTGCATATTTAAATAATAATATTACTATTGGTGCTTGGGTTAGAACGGTTCGTTCCTCTAAAGAGTTTGGTTTTATGGAACTAAATGATGGTTCTTTCTTTAAGGGCGTTCAAGTTGTGTTCGATAATACATTAGCTAATTTTGCTGAAGCCGAAAAATTATCCGTTGGCTCTTCAGTTGAAGTTGAAGGTGTTTTAGTAGAATCGCCAGCGGCTGGTCAAGCGTTTGAAATTAAAGCCACTCGAGTTACTATTTTAAATCAAGCTCCAGAAGATTATCCACTGCAAAAGAAAAAACACAGTTTTGAATTTTTACGCGAAATCGCTCATCTACGTGGTCGTTCTAATACTTTTTCGGCTGTGTATCGCCTTCGTTCTAAACTTAGTTTTGCGATTCACAAATTTTTTCAAGAAGAAGGTTTTGCTTATATTCACACCCCAATTATTTCTACTTCTGATGCTGAAGGGGCAGGTGAAATGTTTGAAGTAACTACTTTAGATTTAAATAACGTCCCTAAAAATGATAAAGGTGAAGTTGATTACACTAAAGATTTCTTTGGTAAAAAAGCTGGGTTAACCGTTTCTGGACAACTTAACGCTGAGGCCTTAGTTATGGGCTTAAATAAAGTTTATACTTTTGGTCCAACTTTTAGAGCGGAAAATTCTAATACCACTCGTCATGCTTGTGAATTTTGGATGATGGAACCGGAAATGGCTTTTGCCACACTAGAGGATGACATGAACATCGCCGAGAAGATGTTAAAATATTTAATTAATTATGTTTTAACTGAACTACCAGAAGAAATGGAATTCTTTGATAAATTTATCGAGCCTGGTTTAATCGAAAGACTTAAAGCGGTCGCCTCCGCTGATTTTGCTCGGGTAACTTATACTGAAGCTGTTGATTTACTTATTAAATCCGGTGAGAAATTTAATTTTCCAGTTGAGTGGGGAATTGATTTACAAACTGAACACGAACGTTATATCACTGAACAAATTTATAAGAAGCCAGTATTCTTAATTGATTATCCAAAAGATATTAAAGCTTTTTACATGAAATTAAATGATGACGGCAAAACCGTTCGTGCGATGGATTTACTAGTTCCTGGTATCGGTGAAATTATTGGTGGCAGTCAACGTGAAGAAAATTACGATGTGCTTGTTAAGCGAATGACTGAGATGGGTATGAAGATTGAAGATTATGATTGGTACTTAGATTTACGCAAATATGGTTCAGTCGATCACGCTGGTTTTGGTTTAGGTTTTGAACGCGCCATTATGTATTTAACTGGTATGGCTAATATCCGTGATGTGATTCCTTTCCCACGTACTCCAAAAAATGCCAACTTTTAATTTATGAGTTTAGTTTTTACAACTGTGCTTTTATCTTTTCTATTTTTATTGTTTTTAGTTTTAGCGGTTTCGCTAAATAAAAACGATTCTAACAATAATATGAACAACAATGCTAAGTATGCTTTTTACTATCTATTGTCGCTCGTGGCTTTAATCTTTACCGCTATCTCAGTCGGTATGATTGCGTTTGGAATTATCAACCAAACCATCGCTGATGCTTTAACTCTAAGAAATGGTGTTAGTGATCAACTTAAATTTGCTATCTCAGCCATTTTTATTGCGGCGCCAATTTTCTTTGGTATGCAATATTTAATTAACAAAGGTTTACGCAGTGGAGAATTAGATAAAGAATCTGGTGTTAGACGTTGGCTGACTTATTTTATTTTATTTGTATCTTCAGTTACCATGCTGGGTGTATTTATTGGCGTGCTAAATAATTTCTTAGCCGGTGAATTTACAATTAGCTTTATCTTAAAAGCAATTAGCATGTTAATTATTTCTGCCACTGTTTTTTCTTTTTATTTCTATGATATTAAAAGAGCTAACGTGACGGATAAGAGTTTAGTGATGAAGATTTTCTTCTATGCTTCACTTGCAGTGGTGCTAGCTGCTTTTGTGGCTTCTTGGTTCTTTATTGAATCACCATCTTTAACTCGTGCTAAACGTTTAGATCAAAATTTAGTTAATAACATGACTAGTTTAGAAAATGCAGTTAATTCTTATAATGATAAATATAAAAAATTACCAGATTCTTTAGATCAAATAAAAACTGATCGTGAGATTTATCTTGACGCTCGTTCTCTAATTGACCCTGAAACCGGCACTCCAATTTCTTATCACAAAAAAACTGAAACTACTTTTGAATTCTGTGCCAACTTTAGAACTGACAATAAAAATGTTGACCCATTAAAAGATCCTTCATATTCTGACCCAAGTAAATTACACACATCTGGTTATCAATGTATTTCTAGCACCGTTTGGTCAGCTGATTCTAAAAATACTGACCCTAAAACAACTGAAGCTAAACCAACTTTTGCTAACTAATTATGATGGAACTTACTCTAGAAAAATTCCAAGGACCACTCGGTGTTCTCTTAAAGCTTATTGAACAAGAGGAGATGGATATCACTGAAATTGCGTTAGCGAAAATTGCTGATGAATTTTTAACTTATGTCGAAACTTCAGAGAGTATTGGTCCTGAAGAAATGGCTGATTTTTTGGTGATGGCAGCGCGTTTACTGTATATCAAATCAAAAGCACTGCTACCATATTTAGTTACCGCCGAAGAAGAGGCTGAAGTGACTGAACTCGAAAATCAGTTGAAGATGTATAAAGAGTTTGTTGAGGCCAGTGTTAAGATTGCTCAGCTTGTGGGAGCTAAGAAATTTTTATTTTCACCAGTTATTCTTAATAAAAATTTCCGTCGTCCTAAAAAAGAAAAACCAAGTTTTATTCCACCAGCGGGAATTAGCCAAATTTTACTTCATGACCGCTTTAGAGAATTACTTGAAAGACTAAATAAAAAAGAGGAACCATTGGATGAGAAAAATTTGGTTGGTAAAATCAGTATTGATGAGCGTATCGATTACATCCGTGATATGCTCAGTAAAAAAATTCGTTTTAGTTTTTCCCAGTTTTTGAAAACGGCGACTAGTAAAACGGAAATTATTGTTAACTTTTTAGCGGTACTTGAACTGGCTAAACAAAGAGAGTTAACGTTTGAACAAGAAGAATTATTTAGTGAAATTCATGTCGTCCTTCGTCATGATGAAATAACCAATTAATTTATGAATTTATCTTCACAACTGGAATCTTTATTATTTATTTCCAGTAAACCATTATCAGTTAAAGAAATCGCAGAACTAGTTGGGGCTAAACCAAAAGAAGTTGAGGAAGTTTTAGACCAATTAGCTCATGAATATAAAGAGCAAGCTCGGGGTTTTATTTTAATTAAAAATAACGGACAATATCAATTAACGACTGCTCCAGAAAACACCGAGTTAATTAGCAAGTTCTTAAAAGATGAAACTAGTGGGGAACTATCTCAACCAAGTTTAGAAGCGCTAACTATTATCGCTTATCGCGGACCAATTACTAAATTAGAATTGGAACGCATTCGTGGGGTTAATTGTTCTTTGATTTTAAGAAATTTATTAATTAGAGGTTTAGTTGAGGAAAAAATGGATAAGCAGAAGAATGAAAATTTTTACGCCGTTACTTTAGATTTTATTAAATTTTTGGGAGTATCTTCAATTGAAGACTTGCCAGATTATGAAAAATTACACCGTGCCGAATCCATCGAAGAAGTTTTAGAAGCTCCTGTAAATCTTTAATCTAATTATTATCATGTACTTGTCATTGTTTATAAATTGTCTAGCCACATTATTTTTTTCGAAGTTCGATCTTAAACCAGATAGTGCTTTGGTTTTTTATGGTAAGTGTCGCCCCGCTATGGTGTCCCGTTTACCAGAAAATTTAATTCGCCCTCAGGTGATTAAAAAAGTTGATGCTCCAGAATTTAGTTTAACCGCTTCAAGTGGAGCCGTGCTACTGGTTAAGAATAATACTTTCTTATACGAAAAGAATTCAGCCGCCAAACAACCGATTGCGAGTTTAACCAAGCTCATGACGGCTTTAGTTTTCTTAGACCATAATCCTGGTTTTGATAAAGAATATGTCATCACTGGCGCTGATAATATTGCTGGGGGTAAAAATAATTTGTTTACTGGCGACACGGTTAAAATATCTGATTTGTTAAATACAAGCTTAGTCGCCTCGGATAACGGTGCCACGATGGCACTAGCTCATTCAACAGGCTTAAGTAATGCCGATTTTGTTAAAGCGATGAATGATAAGGCAGCTAAGCTAGGTTTATTTAACACCACTTTTACTGAGCCAACTGGTTTATCGGATAAAAATGTTTCAACGGCTCGTGATATTGCGCGTTTAGCTAAAGAGGCTTTAAGTCATGATGAGATTAAAAATTCAACTACTAAAAAAGATTATAAATTTACCACTAAAGAGGGCAGAGAGAAACAAATCAGTTCGACCGATTATCTGCTTTATTCTAATCCAGGAGTCGATATAAATTTATTAGGTGGTAAAACAGGTTATACTGAAAGTGCAGGTTATTGTTTTGTGGGTAAATTTACTGATAAACGGCAGGATGAACTTATATCAGTTGTTTTAAATAGTAATGGTAAGAATGATCGTTTCCTGGAGACGAAATCCTTAGTTAATTGGGTATTTACTAACTATAATTGGAACTAATAATTTATGCCGGTACTTGATAATTTCTACAATCATTTAAATTGCACCATTAAGAAATGTTTTCCGAAAATATATTGCCGTTATTTTGAGAAAACGTCTTTTCTAAAATTTTCGATTTCCGGCATCATGGCCGGTTCAATTGATTTAATCTTTTTGTTTTTATTCCACGGCGTATTTAATTGGGGCGTAGTGATTTCCACTAGTATTGCCTTTCTGTTATCATTTTTATTTAGTTTTTATCTGCAACGAGTTTGGACCTTTGAAACAAAAGAACATAAAAAAGTGCCACGCCAATTAGTGCTTTATATGCTTAATGCTTTTTTAAGCTTAAACATTAATGGTTTTGGAATGCATTTAGTCACTAATGTTTTAAATGTTTGGTATTTATTGTCACAGATTATTGTTAACTCTGTTTTGGGAATTCTTAATTTCTATATTTATAAATTTATAATTTTTAGAACCGACGATGAAATTAATTGTGAACAAGAGTAGACTAAGAGACTTTAACGCCGATGAATTTTTACGTCGCGCGGGGTTTGCTTATATCTATGACAATTTAAAAGGGCATGGTTCATATATCAAACGTTTAAATCGTGACTTTTTTCCTCGTCTACACGTCTATGTAATGGAGAAGCAGGACAGTGAAGGCCGCGAACTTATCATTATTGAAATGCACCTAGATCAGAAGAAAGCGAGTTATGAGGGTGCTAAAATGCATAATGCGGAGTATGATGGAGAGGTAGTGGAAAATGAGATGAATAATTTGAAGAATCTAATGAGAACTTACGTATAGATTAATATATGAATCCATCAGATGAAATAAAACAGAAACTTGATATCGTGGATTTTATTCGCGAGTATATTCCTGTCAAAGCGGTGGGGGCTAATTTTCAGGCCCTTTGCCCGTTTCATGGTGAGAAAACGCCATCTTTAGTTATTTCACCCGAGAAACAAATTTGGCATTGCTTTGGTTGTGGTAAGGGTGGTGATGTTTTTTCTTTTTTAATGGAAATGGAAGGTTTGGGATTTTCAGAAGCAGTTCGTCAGTTAGCGCCTAAAGTCGGTGTTACTTTGCGTAATGATAATCCTGAAACTTATAGTAAGCGTAACCGACTACTTGATATGATGGCGCTATCAGTTAAATATTATCATCATATTTTAAATTCGAAGCTGGGTGAAAAATCCGTTGAGTATTTAAAAAAACGGGGCATCACTCAAGAGATTATTGATGAGTGGCAAATTGGTTACAGCCCAGATTCTTGGGACAGCTTACTTAATTTTTTATCGGCTCGGCCGCTTACCGGCAAAAAGTTTTTAGCTTCAGAGATGTTAGAGGCTGGACTAGTGATTAAAAAAGAGGGAGCCGCTAATCGTTATTATGATCGTTTCCGTGACCGTATTATGTTTCCGGTGTATGACGTAAGTGGTAATCCAATTGCTTACTCCGCACGTATTAATCCAGCGGTCGTAAATGACAAAGTGGGTAAGTATATCAATAGTCCACAAAATGCTATTTATGATAAGAGCCGGGTTTTATTTGGATTAGACAAGGCTAAGAATTATATTAAGTCTGAAGATTTAGCGATTGTGGTTGAAGGGCAGATGGATGTGATTGCCTGTCATCAGTTTGGCTTTAAAAATGCTGTCGCTTCATCGGGCACCGCACTGACAACTGAACAAATAACTCTTTTAAAACGATATACCAATAATATTGCTTTATGTTTTGATGCTGATGCCGCTGGGCAATTAGCCGCTGACCGGGGGATTAAAGAAGCCATGGCTCAAGAGATGAATATTCGTGTAATTATTATTCCAAGTGGTAAGGATCCTGATGACGCTTTGCGCCAAGACCGCAGTTCGTTTGAACTTGCCGTCAAAGAGGCCAAACCAATGATGGAATATTATTTTAATAAAGTAACTGCGGGACTAGATCTTAGTTCGGTGGAAACTAAAAAAGACGTCGCCAAAAAAATGTTAGCTATGATTGCCAAATTAGCTAATAAAATTGAAGCTGCTCACTGGCTAAAAGTTACTGCTCAAGCACTGGAAACCGATGAAAACGCTCTAAGAGAGAGTTTACCAAAGGAAACAGTCAGAGAAGTCGTAGCCACCGTTAAAGCGCCTCAAGTGGCGGTAAAGACCCGAGAAGAGCAACTCAGTGAGTTAATCTTAGCCATTATTATCCGTTTTCCGGATTTTATTGCTTATGTAATCTCAAAATTAGAACTCTCTTGGCTCGAAAATGAGGCAATTCGTTCGTTTTACAAAAATCTAATTATCTATTATAATAAGAATAACGCCTTAGATTATTCAGGTTTTAGAGCTGATTTAGCTAATGAGACTAGTGAGGCGGCGGATATTTTAGACCGTCTAATCCTTCTAGGTGAGAAGGATTTTTATTCGTATGAGGAGAAAAATGTCCGAGAAGAGATAATTAAGATTATTATTGAGCTTAAAAAATACTATTTGCAAAAACAAATCTTTGCTGCTCAAAAGGCCATGGCCGAGGCAGAGAAGAACGGTGAGGTAGATAAGATTAATAAAATTTTAGAAGAGCTAAAAGTCTTAACCGACTCTCAGCGTAATAATCAAATAAGCTAATAACTTCAAATATGCCTAAAATCATCAAAAAAGCTCCGGCTAAAAAGGTGGTTAAGAAAACTAAAATTGTCGTTAAGAAAGTAATTAAGAAAAAACCAGCCCCAAAGAAAATGATAAAAAAAATTGCTAAACCAGTCAAAAAACCAGTTAAATTAAAGGCGCCCATCAAAAAGGTAGCGAAAAAAGTCGCACCTAAAAAAGTAATTAAAAAAGCGCCCGCAAAGAAAGTGGTGGTTAAAAAATCTGTGGTTAAAAAAGCCCCAGCTAAAAAAGTGGTCGCTAAAAAGGTAGTTAAACCAGTGGCAAAAAAAGTTGCCCCTAAAGTTAAAGAAGTTAAGAAAGAATTACCACCTCACGATATTGTTTTGCCAACTGAAGAAAAGATGCAGAAGTTGATTGCTAAAGGCCGTCAACGTGGTTTTGTTACTGAAACTGAATTATTATATTTATTCCCAGAAGTTGAAGACTATGTTTATGAATATGATGTCTTCTTGGGAGATTTACAAAAGAATGGCATTAGAATCGTTGAAGATTCTGGTCGCATTTTGGGTTCAGGTGAAAAGCGAGAAGAGGTAACTGGTAAATCTGGTTCAATCACTTTTGACTTGTCAAAATTATCCGCTGATTCCATTCAGATGTATCTTAAAGAAATTGGTAAAGTGCCACTGCTTACTTCCGCGGAAGAAGTTGAACTGGCTAAACGCAAAGAGAAGGGTGATAAGGAGGCGGAAAAGAAAATTATTGAAGCTAACTTACGTTTAGTAGTTTCCATTGCGAAGAAATTCGCGGGTGCTAAAGGTTTGTCATTACTGGATTTAATTCAGGAAGGCAATATCGGCTTATTTAGAGCCGTAGAGAAGTTTGAATATCGAAAGGGGTATAAATTCTCAACTTACGCTACTTGGTGGATTAGACAGGCGATTACCCGTGCCTTAGCCGATCAATCTCGTACCATTCGTATCCCAGTTCACATGGTGGAAACGATTAATAAGTTCCAACAAGTGCAACGTTTCTTAGTTCAAGAATTAGGACGTGAACCAATGGCTGAAGAAGCCGCCGCTGAAATGGGTGAAGATATTGATAAGGTTCGTTACATCATTAAGATTTCTCAAGATACAATTTCACTTCAAGCCGCTATCGGTGACGATGAAGAAGATTCAACTTTAGAAGATTTCATTGAAGATGTTAAAACAGTCGCACCTGACAGAGCTGCTGCCTTACAACTTCTTAAAGATTACGTTAAAGAAATTGTGGCTCAACTATCACCTCGTGAACAGAAGATTTTGGAAATGCGTTTTGGTTTAATTGATGGTGTGGCTCATACTTTGGAAGAAGTGGGTCAAGAATTTGAAGTGACCCGTGAACGTATTCGTCAGATTGAATCCAAGGCTTTAGAGAAAATCAGAAAATTCAAAGGTTTAGAAAAATTAAGAGATTACTAAGATATAAAAAAAGCCCCGTTATTACGGGGCTTTTTGTTACTCGATATAAGGGGAAAAATCGGGTTTAAATTTAATTATTTGCGATTCAGTTTTAATAATTTTTTTATCGCGGATTATGACTTTTAACATTAAACCCGTTTTAGTATCTTTAGAAAAGTTTTGGTCAAAAATAAAATTACCTAAACTATAAGCGACTGGCACGCCATGGAGTTCAGTCACTTCTTGAACCACGTGAGGATGATGACCAATAATTAAATCCGCCCCTGCCTTAACAGCTTCAGCCGCAATTTTTTGTTGGTGCTCATTTGATTTGGTCTCATATTCTTTACCCCAGTGAAACGATACAATTACTAAATCCGATTTAGCTTTAGCGGTTTTAATATCTTTTACCATTTGGGCTTCATCAAGATAAGCGACACCCGCTTGAGTGTCAGTGGCCGCTTCATTTTTTGGCAGTAAATCAGTATAAGATAAGATAGTCGTTTTAATACCATTTATTTCTTGATAAGCCCCACGATGCGCTTCACTGAAATTATTACCACCACCAGTGATTGTTAAATTATTTTGGTTTAAATTGTTTAGAGTGTCAGCAAAAGCCTCTTGTCCATAATCAAAAGCGTGATTATTGGCGACCGATAAGACAGTGAATCCTGATGTTTTTAAATTAGGTAAAACTTTAGGGTCGGCTCGCAATGAATAAAGATGCCCAGTTTCTTGTCCGATATTAGACACGGGATTTTCTAAATTACCAAAAACTAAATCAGCTTGGTTTAAGTAAGGTGGTATAAGCGTAAATGGATTTTTGTTGTTCATATTACGGGACAACATCACATCACCGACAAAAATAAATTCAGCGTCGCCAGTATTTTTTTTATAAGCGACACTCACATAACTAGTTGAAGAAGTTACTAGTTCTTTAGTATAAGCCTGAGAATTTTTATGTTCTAAAACTACGGGGGTAGTTTTAAAAAAGTCAGTTTGTAATCTTGACTGAATATATAAAGCGGCGCGTGAATCAATATTTTCTGGTTGTTTAAGATTTAAGACATCATTACTTTTTATGGCATTAATCGTCTCGACATCTTTTAAATCGGCTTCAGTCGGCGTTAAATAATGAGAGAAGTCGGTGCTTTGTATAATTAAAGAATCAGGTGGTAAATTATCTTTTAGCACTTTAATTATTTGATCTAATTTATCTTGTGAAGTTGTTGGTTTAAAAGTAATCGCTGTAATTTTAGCTTGCGGAAAATAATATTTAATAAAAGGCAGTTGAGCGCCTAAACCGTGTTCACGGTAGAAAAAATCACCTTCACTAACAAATGATAAAGCTTTTAATTTTTGAGCCAGGGTTTTATCGCTTGAAACTAAACCAAAGACGGTAGCAAAATCACGATCCGTGGTTGAGACTTCAGTTTTACCCGCACTAAAATGATCAGGACTAAGAACTACAATATTTTTATATTGCCCATTGGAGGCGTAAGTATAGGTACTCGCGATAATATCTTTAGCCAGCAGATGATGAGGCACAATTAAACCAGCTATTTTAACCGTAGCTGGTTTAACTTGGCTTTGTTTAACTCCCGAAAGGAAGAAGTTTGAATCAGTGTATTGAGCTCCAATCGGCTCACTAGGAATTATTTGAGCTTTAGTCTGACTTTTAATAAATACGATTAAAATTATAATTATTAAAAGAGTGACACTGGTTATAATTAATGGCTTTAATTTCATTTTACAAGAAGAGAATCATACCAGAAATTTTTCGCTGGTATATTGGTTTTAATAGTATTTCGCCAAGCTTCATCGGTTAAACGATTACCGATTGGGTCGGTTAGTTCATAATGATTATAAACTAAACCAGCTACGACACGAGGGGAATTTTCGTTACCGACAATCGCTAACATAAAGTATGGCTTAGCGGTGGCTTCATAAAGAATTTGACCTTCAATCATGTCAGTGTGAATATCAGCGATTAAAGAAGTCTGACCAGAAGTTTCCGTTGGATCAACCGCTTCAAATGGTTGAGCCATAAAAGCTAATTTAGTGGTGCGTAAAGTTTCATAATCGTCATCACTAATCGGTTCACTACGTAATTCTTGCTGAGCTATTTTAGTATAAAGAGCGGTAATAGTTTTAAATTGATCTAAACGTTCTTTAGCACTTTGGTCTTTAAATAAATTGTTGTCGGTAAATAATTTATCTGTGCGATTAAGTAAAGCAGTAAAGCGGTTCCAGAATTCTAAATTTGGTTCGACAAAACCTTTAACAACTGGGGGAACTGGACGTTCGTCGCCACCCGCACCCATCTCGGCGTAACTTTGTTTAGCGTATAGAATGGTGTCATGTTTAAGCTCAGCGTAAGAACCTAAGAAAGATTGAATCTGTTTATCTAGGAAGGACTGAGATTGCATGTAGAGTGGATAATGAGCGCCGTAGTTATGAGTTAGCGAACCTAAAACATAAAGCCAAGAACTACTTAAAGAAGAATACCAATCGGATTCAGTGACTTTAGCTACGGCCGTTTTCTTTTGGTCTAATTTAGAAATAAAACCACTAACTTCTTGAGCAGTAAAACCAGCGGATTTAGTTAAAAATTCACCCACATATTTTTGAGCTCGCAGGTCACCTAAAACAGCGGGAATAAATAAGGCGGATGGAGTTGAAGGTAATTTAACTTCAGTTTTTTCTTGACCAGCAGTTAAATCATTTAAAATAGAAGCATCAAAAGAAAACTTTTGACCGAAGATTCTAAATGATAAAGATTCGTTAAGTAAACCGGCTTTATCACGACTAGCAATATTATCATCAATAATTACATCAGATAAAATTTTTGGTTTTTTAAGTTTATCAAAATTAGCTTTTAATTTAGCAATACTTGCTGGAGAAATTAAATCAGCGTCCGATTGATTTTGACCTAAAATACTAGTTTCAAAATTTAACCAATCAGTGTAAGTTAAATCATCACTGGTGCCAGCGTAGAAATTAGTTACATTAGTAATTCGGTTCCAAGCGGCTAAAGTGTTGCCGTTCATTTGCTTAACCAGTAAATTAGTATCCGCTAAACCTAAATCACTATTTAATAAATAACTACTGCGACCCAAATACATCATGGTTCTAAAATAAGCTCTTAGAGTTGAGTTTTTAGTATAATGACTGCGAGGGGTAAATTGAGTGTAGTCAGTTTTTAATTTTTCATCATATTGAGTGAAAAGTGGGGAAGCACCAATATTCTTAGCCGCGTAAATTTCGGTTAAATCACTTTTAACCGCGGTAATTAATTCTGGAGTTAAATCATGGGAGTATTTAGCTAAGATTTTATTGGCATTATCTAAAGAATCAATTGTTTCATCATTTTTAGTATACTGAGCTTCTTCTTCTGGATTATTGAAGTAACTAGGCTTAGCAATATTTTTGTTTTCAAATAAAACGCGAGCTAAGACAATTTGCGCTTCTAAATTTTGATAACGAACTTTAACATCACCTTGGCTATTTTTAACAGCACCGGCTAAGTTAGAATGCAGACCACTTAAAAAATCACCTAAAGCTTGATTTAGATCGTGTTGTTCTAGTTCTTCTAAGGTAAGTTCAAAATATTTATGATAAGTATGAAGGACGGTGTCTGGAGTAACTAGCAAGGCATCCTCAGGCACGCGGTCATAGATAGAACCGCCACCCATTGAATCAGCATCAACCAACCATTGATCAAAATTCATTCCAGTTTGGAAGAAAGGCACTTGATTCTCGTCAATTAATAAGAAACGATTATCATTTAAAGCCTTTTCTTGTGCTGCACTTAGATTTAGGCTATATTTAGTTTTAATTGCTTGATAATTAGGGACGTTAGCTAAGGGAGTTTTGGCTTCTTGATAAGACGGAGTGAAACCAATATTGGGTTCGTTAGATTGTTCTACAGTCACTGGTTTTAAAATGTCTTTATCTGTATATTTATAATGTCTATAAAAGAGAACTGAAGCAGTAATTACAGCCATAATTAACACACCCAACCAGATGATTTTTTGTTTAGACATATTTATATTTAATTAATTTAATATTTTATTAGTGTATCAAAAAATCGACCAAAAATAAAGAAATCTGGATAAGTTTGACATATTCTCCTAATTTGCTAAAATACCTTCATAAAATGTTGTTTAAACATTTTTGTTTTTTGAAAGGGCGCGAGCCTGATTCAAAACAATTTAATATTCCCGGGTAGCGCAGCGGTAGCGCAGTTGGCTGTGAACACGTAAAAGTTCTACGCAGCTTCTTCGAGTGATCGAAGTCGAAAAACAAGGTGAATTGCTGGAAGCCTAAAATCGAAAGATTATGGTAATCAGCAGCCAAGCCCTGAAAGTTTCAGGGAAGGTTCAGAGACTATCCCGAAAGGGAGTAGGATTGCTTAGGCAGTCCGAAGCGCCTTGCATCTCTATGAGATGATGATATAGTCCACCCCTTTAGGAAACTATTGGATAAGTGTAACCAATTGGTCGTCGGTTCGAATCCGACCCCGGGAGCAAGTTCGAACTATTGTTCGCTAGAAGCACCGTATCATACGGTGTTTTTAGTTTATATTCGATGTTTTTTTGTCTTAATTCAAGGTTCTGAAATACAAAATTTAATAATTGACGTTGTTCCTGTGGTTCAGAACTTTTGAAGATTTCAAGAGCTCGTTTAGCGAGATTTAACACTGTATTTGCAGTGATATGATAATCTTTGTCGGCTGTGTCGTGCTTACTTAATTCTTCTAAAATCTTACCCTGTCTTTCTTTATATTCCTTAAGTTTTTTGTTGTAGAAATCGTCAGTAATACGCTCGTCGCATTTCTCATCAAACATTTTACTAATCCTTTTTTCTAGCAAGTCATATTCTGCTCGTAGATTTTTTATTGAAGTCATAAAAAATGAGTTCTGACTTCTGGTAAATTGTTTTAGGTCTTGGGTTAGTTCTTTAATCTTTTTTTCAGGCAGTTGTATTTCGCTTAATAGTTTACAGATAGGGTCTAAGAGCTCTTTTTCGGGGACATAAAGCCTTTTAGCGTGAGTTTTATGGAAATTAGTACAACTATAGTAAATATGCCCCTTAGATGTTTCTGGGGTTATTGCACAACCGCATTCCGCACACTTTATCATTCCTCGTAGTGAAAACGGCTTAGAAGCGTATTTGAACGGTTTCTTGTGCCAACCAGAGCTAACTTGCTGAGCTTTATCAAACAAATGTTTTGATATCAATGGCAAGTATTTATGAGGATACAACTCGCCTTTGATTTTCATCATTCCATAATAGAACGGATTTTTTAGAGTATGGTCTATCATACTAATTGACATCAAGGTATTTGATTTTCCTTTGCTTTTTAGTCCAGCTTCGCCCATAGCCGTTTTTATTTGTCGCATAGAGTAATTACCAGTTGCGTACATTTCAAATATCCTTGTGACCAAATGGCTTCTTAATGGGTCTGGTATAATATCTTTTTGGCCATTTTCATTTTCGGTATTTATATAGCCCACTGGAGCCCAACCAGACCATTCACCTCTTTTTATCTTAGCTTCGTTTGCTCTTTTTACGTTGTCGCTAATAGCGTCTGAATAGTATTTTGCCAAACCTAAATTTATCCCAAACTGGAATTTTTCAGTGGCTGATATTTGGGAGTTAATTATGAGACTGTCAGAGGCGAAGTGTAGCTCAATTTTTTCTCTCATAGCAAGTTCATATAAATATGAAACCCGTTTATCAAAAACATTTCGTGAAAACCTATCTACTTTATCAAAGCAGACTATCAATTTTTCTTTTGATTGTTTTATGTATTCAATCATTTTATCAAAGTCGTCGCGTTTAGTTTTATAAGCGCTTTCATCAAAGCTGTGTTCTTTTATAATTTGAAAGCCTTTGCGCCCGCAATAGTTCTTCATACGACTGATTTGTGCTGGGAGAGAATTGCCTGCGTCTTTTTGTTCTTCAGTTGAGACTCTTGCAAGTATTATTGCCTTCATATATTTTGATTATCAATTTCTTGGTATTTTTTAACTAAAAAATTAAAATCAGGATTATCAACTGAAATTGGTTTGTTCTTTTGGTCAAATTGTACTGTAAGAGATAAGATTTTTTTATTACTCAGAGCCACCAAAAGGTATATAATTCCTGGTAATATCCAAAGTAGTAATAACACTATAAATATTAAGGGGTTTAATCCGCTTAGCGGTTTATTCAATATAATATAGTTTTTCTCGTAATTTTTAGAAACTACTGAATATGCTGGATATTTTTGTTTTAAGAACTCAATAAAATCATTAAAGCGATCATCTTCTTTATTGATTATTTGGGCTATGGTCTTATCGAGATATTCGCCACAATGGCGACATTTTTTTGCTTCATTTTGTATTTCTTCAGAACAAAATGGACATTTTTTCATAAATTTTTTATTAGTTAATTTATAAATATTGATGTCCGTAGTAAACAAAAACGGACACCCGACATTGCATTACCACAATTGGGTATCCGCGAAGATACTTGCTTGTGTTGTCGGAGTGCCCGTTTCTGTACACAAACAAGATTTTGGCTATTTCTGCCAAGCTTCGCGAATAATTTAATTGTGGTAATGCTCTTACATTGTATCATATATATTTTATTTTTCCAGTAATTATAGGGCTTTCTCGGTTTTTTCTATTTTTAGGGGCTTAAAACTGCTTAATCCATTATTTATGTCTTTTACAAAGCCCCAAGTTGATGCAGTAAAAATATCGTCGTTAAATAATGATAGGTCGCGTTTTAGTACCTGCCAATCAATTTTTTTAAGTCTACGAGATTCAATAATTTGTCTAAATCCACGCATACCAGCCCCATCTTTACATAACAGATAAAGTCCGACTAATTTCATAGCTTGTGATGTTTTAACTTTTGGATACCGTAATAATATAAGTTGAAAAATTGTTTGGGGATTATTTTCAATGCTGAATATAAAACGGTTGTCAGCAAAGAATGTATCCCAGTAATAATTGACTATCTTTTTACATAATTGATTACTAAATATATCTTTGAAAGTTGGATTTTTAGGACAAGAAACTTTACTTAATATATCGTTCATTTTTTGTTTTGTGCTTAGTCGCATTTCCATTCTTAGTAATTCTAGCCTCGGCTCGTTATTCTTAATAAAATCAAATAAGGTTAATTGTTGTTTTGTTTGGTCTTTGTCAATAGCCCTTTTTTGAGGTTTAACAACGTCTTTTAGTTTGTCGTAAATGACAAAGGAATGGGAGCGAGTATAAAATTGTAAAACCTCGCCGTTATTTCTGTAGTTTTTTTCATCAAAATCAAATCGTTTACTGCAGTCTATTTTGTTTAATTCTTTTATTGCTAAATTAGCGGTATAGCCATTTGTGAGAGGAATGTTTTTTGATGGATGAAATGATATAACTTCTGCTTTTTCAAGCTGGTGACTAAATATAGTAACTCCCATCGAGCATAATCTTTGTCTTAAAGTATTTATTACTAATTCAAAATCATTATCATTGAGTTCGTCGATGTTATTGCCGAAGATTAGTTTGGGGGCAGAAAATTCAATTTTTAATATAAAGCGAACACCTCTTTTTATTAAAGTTAATCTCGGTTTATATATCCCGTCTTTCTTATCTTTTGTAGTCGGATTATTTACCCATTTCTTGAAAGACGCTTTAGTGTTGGCGACTTGTTCTTTTGTTGTGCCAAAATAATCATATTTTTGAATACAATAATCTTTATAGTTTAATTGTAAAATCACAGTGTCTAACATTTCATTACATTTTTATTTTTCTATTTGAAAATCTTTTTAATTTTTTCCGTTATAGCATCTTCAATAATCTTGCTTACTTCTTTATTGATTGGATGATAGATATTTATATCCTTATCGCCGATTTTTTTTGTTGGATAAGTTATCCTGTATCCGCTACCATCTAATTTGGAGTGTATTCCAATTGAGCCTAAATATAAGCTGTTATCAAACAGCACGCTCCCAAAAGCGATGAGGCCGTTATTCGCTTTGATTGGAGTTATTTGGATTTCCGTTATTTTCATATAAATGTGGGTTATTTCTCATATCTATTTCTAAGAGCAATTTGAAAAATCCAGTCAGATTAAATCTGGCTTCAAGTTCTTGGTTATTCTGTCTTGTGTCAGTGTTGTTCATTTTTGCAAATAAAAAATAGCCTTGTATTTTTAGGCTATCGTATTTGCAAAAAGAAGTATAAGAAATAAGTGTGCTACACTTCTTTTCTTCTTTTTCTTTCTATTGATATTATTTTTCCAACACTACCAGCATCTATTGAATTAGAAAGTTCTTGCGGAAAATTAAGGCTTACTAATGATGATATCTCTGATCTGGTTTTGTTTCTATTTTTATATATATAATCATTCCTTGTTTTGATACTAGGATTTTTTGTTCTTATTTTTCCTAGTTTTAATTTTGTATTTTTATATCTATCTTGATAAGCGTTAATTATTGGCCAATGATCTTTTATATATCCAACAAGATCCCTTTGGGTCATATTTGGGTGGATTTTTAGTATAACTGGGTTATCATTAAAATAATTTTTTAAAAATTGAACACCATTTTCTTCTAAAATCGGGTAACTATATTCTTCTGCAAATTCTAACATATCAACCACTTGGCATAAATCTACTTCATTTGGAATTATTTTGGGGGTGTTGTAAAATTTCTTGTTATAAAATAAGTATAATTGAAAAAATATCGATATACTCATATCCTTTAATGGAAATTTTTTTCGCGCATCTTTTAATCCAACATTTATAGATTTAAGGATATTTGTTTTATTGCTATTGTTCGGTTTTAATGCTTTTGGAATAAAAAAGGCATAATTATATAAATTTTTATAGTCTATTTTTTCTTTTAAGCCATTTTTTGGTATTCCTAGCTCTTTACGAAGTTTTATTATAATTTCTTGAAAGTAGTCAGAGTCTATAAACTCGTCTAGGTAATTTACAAGTTTTTGTTGTGATTGATTTATTTTTTTCATTACATTTTTATTATTTTATTTATTATAACAAAAATATAGGTTTTTATAAATACTTTTTTTACTTGTTTTTGTCAATTTTTAGTGATAATATAAACATAATATCTAAATTAGTTACTATGATAGCAAAAAATAAACGACGTAAATTTAGATAAAATATAATTATTATGAAAATATTTAACTTTAGATTTTTTCGAGTTTCTGTTTATTTTTTGTTATTGGTAGTGTTATTACTTCTAACCTATATACTTTCTGGCTCAATATTACCAAATGCTAATACAGAGAGCTTGTGGTTCTATTCTGGTATTTTCATGATACTCTTTTCATGTTTTTTTATAGAGGTTTATTATACTGCACCGATTAACGTTTTATCTAACGCCACGTCTATATTACTTGTTCTAATTTCTATAAGAAGTGAGTTCGTTGAATCTAATGCAATGGTTTGGTGGAAATTGGGATTTTTCTATTGTCTTGTTATATTATTACTTTCTATTTTTTCAATGATATTAAAAGATAAGAATGTAAGCATTGAAAATTGGAAAAATAAAACCTCAGATATATTCAAAAATATTGTTGTGATTTTTGGCTCAGGAAAAATTTTATTTTCTGGAGTTTTTTTATATTTTATCTTTACAAATTATTCTATTGGTAGCTATAAAACATTATTGATGCTAGTTTTCTGGTGGATTTTAATTTCTATTGATATACATAAAATTTTAAACAAACTAAACATTAAAAATGAAAAACCAAAAGAATCAATAGGTGAAATATTTGGGGTGCAATCAAAGAAAATATTTCTTGTTAAGTTGTTTGATGATAGAAAACAGGATATTGTTAAGTTTGACTCCGTTGTTTTTAAATATTCCATGAACGATGATAGTAGTATTATTTTCAGGGGTATGGTCTTTGATACTTATTTATTGAATAATGAAAAATGGGCTAAAATTCTATATTTAAAGAGTTTTAATGACCAGAAAAGTAAACTGGAAAAAAATATTGTTTATAAAGAAAAAGAGCGTGAAGAGATTAGTAATATAATAAATAGATTCGTTGGCGTTGTAATGGAAGATTCCAGTATTGGCTCTATTAAATTTGAATACTCAAAAAAAGGATCAAATATTAAAGAGGGGGATATGCTGGAGGTTGAAAATAGTGACGGTGTAATTATTTTTTTTCAAGTTATTAACGGAACAACAGAAAAAAGAGTTTTAGAAGAAAAAAATGAAACAGATTATATTAGGGGTGAAGCTGTTCAACTTGGTATATGGAATCAGGAAAAATGTAGTTTTGAAAAATATGGTTGGGTTATTCCTATAAATTCTATTGTTTTAAGATCAGATACTTCAAATATTGTTATTCCAAAAATTATTTATCCAGAATATGCTTTAGGAGTAATACCATCAACAACATTACCAGCCATATTAAATATAGATGATATATCAACGCACCATATTGCAATTTTAGGGGTAACTGGAGCTGGTAAATCAGTGGTAGCCAGGGAAATAATAAAAGAAATGATAAACAATGAAAAGAAAGTCATTTGTGTAGACTTTACTGGTGAATATCTTGAAAAATTATCTTCATTGAGTCCAGTGGCAATAATTCACGACAAGAGTGGTATTGATGAGGTCGAAACGGCTATCGCCGCTAAAGAAACAGCTACCAAAAGTAAGAATAGTGCAGATGTTTTAAGATATAAAAAGTTAATTCAAGAAAAGATTTATCAATATATTAAGGAATTTATAGAATCAGATAATAACTTAGGTTTATTTGAATTGCCAGATTTATCAAATACAACATTTATTCTTGAATTTACTCAGATGTTTTTGGATAGTGTATTTCAATACGCAAAAAAGAACCCTGGTTCAAAAATTTGTATTGTTATAGAAGAAGCTCACACAGTAATTCCAGAGCAATCTAGTTTAGGTGAACTTGGGGATTATAGTAATAACAAGGCAATTGTTAGTAAGGTTGGGCAAATTGCTTTGCAGGGCAGAAAATATGGAGTAGGATTTGTTATTATTGCACAAAGAACGGCTAATGTGTCAAAAACAGTGCTAACTCAGTGTAATACAGTTATTTGTTTTCAGGCATTTGATGAAACTAGCTTTAATTTTCTAGGAAATTATATTGGAAAAGATTTGGTTAAAACATTGCCAAATTTATTACCATATCACGCTATAATCGCAGGGAAGGCTGTAAAATCTAATGTCCCGATGATTGTTGATTTTACTATTCCTAATTATGATAATAATTAAAAAAATATTTTTATTGCTTTATGTTAAATAAAATTAAGAATTTTTTTAAGCATTTATTCAATTCCGTAAAACCAGAAGATTTTATTATTTTAGCGCTTGTTTTTGGTGTATTCGTGACTCTATATAGTCAATTCTCAAAAATATTAAACGAGAGCAATTTTAATTTATTGATTTCGATTGTCGCTATAGCTTTGGCTTATGCTACATTTTTTATAAATTATCAAAAAAATCTAGGTAAGGAAAAAGATAAAGTAAGAATAAAAATGCTTATTGATGGATTATTTATTTCTTCATTCTTTCCAATTATTGCTATCTTATTTATTGGTGAAGATATTGGATTTGGTTCTTTCGATAAATATATTGCATACATTTTTGTTGGCCTGATAATGGTTTCGATATTTATCGCGTCTTTTTGTATAATTGAACTTTGGTGGTATGTTATGAAAAATGTTTTTAAAAATTGATATGACAAACGAAGAATTACTTAATAAATTAGGTTCAATTTGTACTGATATACAAGCTGTTTTTAGCTTGGCGGAGCAAGACCTATTAAAATCTGAACGAAAACACCAAGTTTTGTTAGAAACAAAGCAAAGATTTGCTGAGGTTAAGCCATTTCTTGGAGAGATAGAACAACTTAAAATAGATAAAACAGTTTCGCCGTGGACAATGATGTATCGTGTCGAAACTTTCGTTTCTTTGGATGAAGCAAAAAGCTCCCTTGAGCCGTTGTTAAAACTTGCCGAAGAGATAATTAGTGTTATTGGTGGGCAAACGCCTCAAAAAGATATTTTTTTAAGAGAAGACGCACCCTATGAAGGGCGCAAGATATTGAGGTCAGTCTTTAATCAAGCAAAATCAAAACTGCTTATAGTGGATGGTTATTTGAGGCCAGAACTTTTAGAGGTATTACAATTAAACCTTGAGGATGTTAGCGGTCTTGAGTTGAACTTTTTAACTCAGAAGAATAATAATAAGTTTTTTACAACTTTCTCGTCAGATTTGAATAAGCTTGCTCAGCAATATCCTAATAATACAATTTTATTAAAGTATTATAATAATTTACCGCCTCACGATAGATATATTATAGTTGATGATGATTTGGTCTTTCATTCGGGGCATAGCTTGGCCGAGCTCGGTAATAGAGCCTCAAGTATAAATAGGATTGAGGGCGATGCTCGTGATTCCGCAAAGGTGCATATAACAGATTTTTGGAAAAATGGTCAAATATAGCCATATTCTGATTTTATTTTTAAGTTTGAGTTTTTTCCTTAAAATAGATATAATATCAATGTCGCTAAATACCCTTTATTGTTGCATAAGAATAGCGTCAATTTTATGAAAAAGGTTAATTTCATCAATAAAGACAATCTAAAAATTGCTCGTGAAAATGTAGGAATGACTACATTTTTTGCTTCTCGAAAAATTACATCATCTGGCAATGATTTGGTTTTGTCGTGGGAGAATGGTGACAGTCTTCCAACTTGGCGTCAAGTTGATAAGTTGGCAAAAGCTTATAATATACCGTCATTGACTTTATTTTCTGAAAAATTGATAAAAAAGAATAAAATAATTCCAGATTATAGAGTTAAAAAAGGGATAGAAGATAGTGATCGAGTAAAAAAACTTGTTAATTTTGTTATAAGAAGACAGGAATGGTTGGAACAGCAACTAAAAGAAGATGGTAAAAAGAATGCAGTACAAGGCAGTGGTAAAGATTTAAAAACTCCAAAGCAACTAGCCTCATTTATTAAGGAAAAATTAGTAATTGATCTCGATAAGATTAAGGAAATGTCTGGTGTAGGAGCTAGAAAAAAAGCTCTTAAGTATCTCATAAGTAAAGCCGAAGATAAAGGAATTTTTGTTGGTAAGACCATTTCTTACCATGATATTGAAGTTGATGAAATGAGGGGTCTTTTTATATCTAATGATTATTGCCCTTTTATAGTTTTAAACAGACGAGATACTTTATCAGCACAATTATTTTCTATAATTCACGAATTTGCACATTTGTTTAGAAAAACTGAAGCTATATCCAATAGTCTCGAATTTAGAAAGATAGATAACGAATTAGATAATGAAGAGGTTTTTTGTAATAAAGTTGCTGTTGAATTTTTCTTACCAGAAGAAGAGATTTTAGAGTCATATTATAACAAGGAAGATATAATTAAGCTTTCCGATACTTATAAAATAAGTACTATTTCAATTTTTTATAGATTAAAAAGTCTTGGTAAAATTATTAGCACTAATGCTGATATTATAGAAAAAGAGCTAAAGAAAGAGTCTGCTGATTACTTAAAATTACTTGAAGAAAAAAAGAAGAGGAAAAAAGGCGGTGGTAGTAATGTTAATAACATGAAAGATTCAAATGGCAATCTTTTTAATACAGTTGTCGCTAAATATTATTATGAGAATAAAATAGGTTTTACGGAAGCGTCTAATTTACTTAAATTTTCTGTAGAAAATATATGGTAGAAACTCAAGCAAAAACCATATATTTGGCGGATACAAATGCTCTTTTTGGTTTTGCGTTATGGAAACCAATTTCGCTTAAATTTAATGAGCCTTTTTGGTCTGCGCTAAGTGATGCTTTGGCTCGAGGGGATTGGGTTCTGTTGGACGTGGTTGTTGCTGAAATTTTATACGATGCTGACTTGGTTAAGTGGTGTAAAGAACAAGAAAAGAAAGGGCTTATTACTAAAATTGATGATGATATAAGAGAGCGAGGAATAGAGATAAATAGTATATACCCAATGATTGATCAGGTTACTTTTAAATCAGAAGCCGATACCTATTTAATAGCATTTGCCGAAGCAAACCAATTAGGTATATTCTCAAGAGAAAACGGAAAAACAAATAAGGATTCTAATGGCAATGATTTGTATAAAATACCAAATGTTTGTGGTTTTTTGAGTCCAAAAATAAAAAATACTAACAAACCTAAAGCTTTTCTTGAATCAATAGGATTTAATTAGTCGTATATTGTTTAAATATAGGCTTTTAATGTTAGAGAGTGCAATTTCTTGTTTTATAACATCCCAATCAAGCGTCCTAAACACGTCCTTAATGGGGAGCCAGTAATTTTTGGGTGTGCTTGGACGACGTAAATCGTTTAAAACAGGCCAAAAAACAAAGAACTCAGTTTATGCTGAGTTTTTTGTTATTGTCAAAGTTGTGAAAATAGGCGTAAATAGGGAAGATTATTGGTTCTAATTCGGGGTTTAGTCAAAAGTAAAAATAAAAACAATAACCTTTAAATATATTTTTATTTTGACTTTAGCGTAATTTTATGGGATTATAAAGAAAAGGTAAATTAAATATAAAGATAAAAAAATGGATAATACATTGTTTCCAGATGATATACCTCCAGAGTATCTTTTTGATCTTAAATACAAAGGTCCTTCTTTTGATGGGAAAATGGAAATTGGTGTTTTAATTAATGAAATTTCAGGGTTAGAAGATATTATAAATATCACAACTGGAATATTGTATAAAAATAAAAAAATCGGATTTAGTCAAAGTGATATTGAGATATTTATTGAAGCTTTTGAAAGAGGGTCTTTTAAGAAAAGGGTAAAGTTAGTCTCAAAAACACTTAATAAAAATCAAGGAGTGATCACTTTAGCTTGTTTTATTATTGAAGCAATTTCTCTTATTCAGCAAAACAACCCTAAAGATATAAACAAAATGTCACCTATTATGATCTCTCAAATTTCTGATCCTGTAAAAATTGAGATGCTTCAAAATAAAACATTTCTAAGTGCAGCGTCTAATATAATTATGCCTCTCAATATAAACGGAGATGAACTTGAGTTGGCTAGCCCCAAAAATGAACAGATAACTGTTAAACATGATGATAAAAGTAAGTTTATTGCTCTGGCAAATAATGAAGTCGGTGATATTGGCATAGAAGGTGATAAAATAGAAATTTTGAGAGGCAGAATTAATAGAGTTGATCTCGATGCTACTAAGCGTCATTTAGGATTTAAAGTTAACGGAGAAGGGAATTGTATTCCTGCTACCATTTCGGACCAGGCTAAAACGGGTATTGATATGAAAGATTTATTAGGGCAATGGGCTGAAATTAACACCAATACTGCTTATAAGTATGGTGTACGTGATCATATGGAAGTTCAGTCATTAAAAATTATCACACAACAGAAAATGGATTTTTAATATTTAATAAACTATTTTAATAGATAATATGCCAAGAAGAGAAGCAAAAAACGTAACTGGAATAACAAGATTAAAAGATATACCATATCATGATGCTTGGGTTGGTTTTAGTTGTGTTAAATGTGGTCACAGAAATGTATTAAAAATTGGACTAGAGTTACTTACCCCAGATGGTGCTTATGAAAATTCTAGATGGAAATGTGAGAAATGTGGTTATGTTCATAGTAAAGAATCTAATTTACCCAGAGAATTTAAAAATTGGGAAGAAAAATACAGAGAGGCGGATTCTCTTACTGCAAAAAGATTTTGGCAAGGATTTTTTAGAATAGCTACAGAAAGACCAGATTCTTATTGGAAACAGTGTAACGTTTGTAGGCGTGTTTTGCCTCAAACTGCTTTTGATAAGCATTTTGGCTGGGGGCCTTTAGAAAGACAGATGGAATGCAGAGGGTGTAAAGCAGCTATAAATGCTAAATTAAATCCACTAAGAACCAAAGAACAGTTGCATGAATCATCCTTAAAGAGACGAGTTGCTGATTTATTGCTTGAAGGGGAGAGCGAAAAAATTTCACATGAAGATATATTTAGAATGTTTGATAGCAAATGCTTTAAAACAGGTGCTAATTTGGATATTAAAAATAGATCAACATGGGAGATAGACCACATATTGCCATCGAAGTATTTGTACCCACTTACAAAAAATAACGCATGTCTATTATCAGCTGATGCCAATGGTAATAAAGCAGAAAAATGGCCAAGCGAATTCTATACAAATGGAGAGCTTGTTAAACTTGCTAAAATAACAGGTGCTAATATTAAACTTTTGTCGAGTAAGAAGCCAATAATAAATACATCAATTAATGTTAATGCTTCTGTTACTAGATATTTAAATACTAGAGAAAGATCAAATTTAGAAAAGCGTGTTGATGAGCTTAAAAAATTGCTGGAAGATTATAATTTAGTTGATAAGTTATCAATTAATAACAAGAGAATGCTCGGTTATATTAATTGAGTATTAAATATTGGTGTTTAACTACTGTCCCCTTATCTTTAATTCCGTGAGATTCATTATTTTTAACATCTTCTTCAAAAATATCATAAATGTTAAACCATTTTTTTGCTTTTTCGGCTAACACTTCCGCCATGTCGCATTTTTTGCTTTTTCCTAAATGCAGTACTAGAGTCCCGCCCTCTTTCAGTCTTTCTCTAGATTGCATAAAAATATTGTCATAAATAGAGAAGTCTTTTTTTTGTAATTCGTCAATAAAGTTAGCTGGCTCTGTTTTAAAGTGAGCATTATCCCAGCCAGCGAACCATAACCTCATCCAATTAGCCGAGTAGAATCTAGTGCTGTCAAAGAATGGAGGGCTAGTTATGATGGCGTCTATATTTCTAATTTCTTCCGGCCATGTCTTTGTAGAGTCCTGAAAATATACCAGCCCTTCAACAAAGTTTTCTTTTTTAATTTCCACCAACGATCTATTAATTTTTTCTAATAGTTTTTCAATAAGATTTTTATATTTATATTCACCAGTTGGGGCAAATGGAGTTATACTATGAGATCTTCTGCTTAGAGCATAGGGTCTGTTGCCGTGAAGTATGTGTAAAATCGAAGCTAATACTAAAGACTTTTCTCCGCTTTCATATCCCTCTATTTTAAAGAATTCTCTGGCAAGAACTATTTCTCTTAAAGTCTTTGGGTGGAAGTATTCACTTAAATTTTTATTGTAGCCGAAGTTAGCCGCATTTTTAATTATCTCGTCATCTATTTGGTTTTTTTCTATAAATAGCTTTAGTTTATCAACTAGCTTATATACATCTTTCTCTTTTAATCTAAATAACTTTGCCTTAGAAATTATTATTGCGGCTGGGCTAATATCAAAACTAAAAGATTTTTTCCCTTGCAGTGCAGATTCAAACGGTATTGTTCCAACTCCGCCGAAAATATCAAGCATAGTTCCATTTTCTGGCACAAATATTTTATTTAATTGGTTGGCTATGGCTGGTTTTAATTTTCCTTGATATGAACAAAGAGAATGCAATTTGTTTCCCCAATTTTTTTTTGCCATATCTCCTGTATGATGCGGAAGATTATTTTTAAAATATTCCCAATCTTTGTGCCATGCAGGTTTAGCTATTTTTTTAATATTAGTTTTATTTATATTTCTAAAAATTAGTAATACCTGTTTTAACTCTTGACCATTATTTGATATTCTTTTTCTTAGTATAATATTTTTTTCAAAAACGTATCCAATATTCTCTAGAATAGATATTAGTATCTCATCCGTTTTAACATGGATGCCGCCATATATAGAATCACCAAGGTCGATTGCTAAAACAGCATCTTTGTTTAACTGTTTTTTTAATCCATAAAATATTGTCTGCATATCAGCAAAATAATCATGAATCATTTTTGGTATTCTTTTATCGTAAGTATTTTTTCCTATTGTTTTTATAAGGTTACTTAATTGTTGATTATTAACTTCTTTTTTTCTAATTTGTGACACGTCATTTATACCAGCCGTAACAGCTAATTTTCTAAATTTAGAAAGATCTTTATCACTTTTTAAGTAACCCAAAAACCAAAGTTCAATTTTTGTGTTTCTAAAATAATTTGTTCCATTTAAATAAGGCGGGCTGGTTATAACCGCATCTATTCCGAGAAATGGAAGTTTGTTTATGTTTCTAGCATCTTCAGTAATCAAGCTTGGCTCAATACTAGGCGCTATAGTCCTAATATCACTAATAATATTATTTAAATTATTTTTTAGAATATTAATGAAATTTAAATTTTCGTCACCATTTAACTCTTTACCCTTTTTGAATCTTAAATCACCCTGCCTCTTTAAAAGGGAAGATGGTATCAAGGATGATAGTACGGCCACAGTTACTAGTTCTGCGAGCAGTGGATTTTCGCATTGTAAATTACTCACGTACGTTCTAGTTTTTAAAATAAGAGAAAAAATTGAATTAGTAAAAAATTTACTATCTTTGAATGTTTTAAAATATGATTCTTTAAGTTCTTGATTTTCTTCTTGATTGGAAATATATTTTTCTAAATTTTCTGATATTTTATCTAATTTGACGGCTATTTCTTCTTTGTTTGGAAGGTTTCTTGCTTTAGTTTTAATTTTTGTTAAAAATTGCATGAGTGGGTTTACTTCAGAGTATAATGCTTGAAAATTAAGACTAGAAGCAACTAATGGAGTTGTTCCTGAACCAGAGAATGGGTCATATATAGTTTTTGTTTTTTTGTTTGTATAATTATCAATTATGTATTTAACAAAGTCTGGTGAATACCCCTCGAGATATGGATACCAAGACTGGAGCGGTAGTTCCTTGCCGCCTTTAAAGGTTGTGTGAATTGGATCTAATCCAAATAGATTTAGTTGTTTTTCTGATTTTCCGTTGTTTGTTAATTGAACTTCTTTTTTTAATTTCCAAAGACAATACCTATTTAAAGGTAGACCCTCAAAATCAGCTCGTTCTTGTAATTCGGATAGCGATGTTATGTCTAACACTTTTCTCATTTCAAGGCTTGATAGGTGTTTAATTGACTCATATAAATTATTTTCTTTTTCAGAAAATGCTAATGTAAAGGAATTCGATCCTTTTTTCTTTAATATATCCGGATTTTTAAAATATATTGCTTTGAAATTTTGTTTCATATAAATATTATTACTTAGTAAAGGATATCATAATATGATACCTATATCAATAATAACGAAATGGGGCTATTTTGATAAAATTATCTTCTTATCTTTCATAACCAGTTTACTCTTAAAATATCCCAAAACATCACATTTCTCCATCATGGGGTCATTCTTAAGTACATATTTGGCATAATTTTTAATATCTAAATCCTTTTGTTTGTAAAAATCATTACTAGCAACACCTAACATGCCTTTGCTGAATTTATAGAACTGACTAATCCCATCTTTTATGATTACTTTACCGCCAAAATATTCATCATCTTCACCGCTCTTTATATTTTTATCAATTCTTCTTTTAAAAGAGAGGGGGGGTATTATTAATTTTAATTTGTGATCTGTCAAAATAGATTTAATTTACAGATAGCCAAAAAATTGGTAAAGTAAAGCTAAACATTAACTGTATGAAAATAAAATTTAAATTAAGTTTAATCTTAATTATTATTTCTTTATTGTTTTCTTCTGTTCCAGTAATGGCATCTACAACCACCTTAAAATCTATTAATCCTCCAGTAAAAAAGAGTATCAATGGACTTTGTCATAAAAAAGGAACTAGATATTACAATGCTACTAAAAATTTTAAAGCTTATAATACTGTAAAAGATTGTTTAAGGAGTGGCGGTAAATTACCTAAATAAGTATTTTTTAATTTAATTTTAAAATTTATGAAACAAAATGTTAGCAGGCCATTAATTATAATTGGTTGTGTTATTTTGGTCTTGATTAGTTTAAAATTCGGGATAATTGGTGGTTTTTTAGGAGCTGCGTTGGCCGGAGCTATTTTGAAAAAATATAACATTGTTTCTCCTGAATCTGCCTGGGTTAAAGAAACTAAAGGTGTTAAAATAGCTAAGTATATAGTTCTTGGGTTAGTTTTGTTTGTGATTCTTGGTTTAATTGCTTATTTTTATTATGGAGGCTATTAAAATAGTTTAACTTATAAACGAAATATTTCGATAATATATTTAAATAAATGAAAACCTGTCCATTTTGTAAAAATTTTATAAAAGATAATCAAGATATTTGTCATCATTGTAGTCGTGTTTTAGTAGAAAGAATAACACCTAAAATTTTAAATGAGGTAAAAATAGAAAATAGATTAAATAAGATATCTTTAAAAGAAAAAATAAAAAAAATTTTTAGTAAAGTAAATAAAAATGTATTAACTTTTGACAAAGTTTTTAAAAAAAATTTTTTAATTATAGTTATAATTATTTTTGCTATATGTATTTTTATTTATAGTGATAGTAACGAAACAATATATAACGTTGCTCCTGTTTCTGTTCTTCCTGTTGATGAAAATTTATCAACAAAAACATCTAATATAAAAAGTAGTAGCACTTCTAAAACTTATATTTCCTTAGCTAATGGTAAAATATTATCAAAAAAATCAACTTATTTTAATGGTCACGGAGAATTAAAGATAGATAATGGAACAAGCTTAGACGCTATAGCTAAATTGGTGGATATAAAAACTAATAAATCAGTTATTACGGTTTATGTAAAAGCTAATAATGTTTACAACATTTCAAAGATATCTGATGGTAATTACAAATTATTTTTTAATTTAGGAAATGACTGGAATAATGAAATAAAAGCTTTTTCAGTTAACTCAAGCTATGAAGTTTTTGAAGAAAAATTTGATTACATTACAACGGAGTCGGAATACTCAACTTTTAGTGTAACATTAAATCCAGTTATTAACGGGAATGCTGAAACAAATAATGTGACCCCAATTGAATTTAGTGGTTATTGATAATGATTAATTTTAAATATTATTTTTTAAAATAAAAGTATGAAAAAATTATCAAATATTTTTTTATTGATTATTCTGGTTGTTTTTAGTTTTATTCCCTTTGGTTATTCTAGAGCAGAAGATTTGACTAGCAAAATGAAAGGGAAGATATTACTACAAGTTGAATCTAAAGGCGAGGCTTGGTATGTAAATCCCAAAGATAGTAAAAGGTATTATATGGCTAACGGAGACTCTGCTTATAATGTGATGCGTAATTTAGGAATTGGTATAACAAATAGTAATTTAGAAAAATTGCAAAATAATAAAGTATTGGCAAAAAAACAAAATGGAAAAATATTTTTAAAAGTTGAAGATAAAGGGCAGGCTTATTATGTAAATTCTGACGGAGTATTTTATTATTTGAAGGATGGTGATGCGGCTTATAATATAATGAGAAGTTTAGGGCTAGGAATTACTAATAATAATTTAAACAAAATAGCTTTATCTGATTTATCTGAACAACCTAAAAATGATAATTTTAATAATTCATCGGTTACAGCAGCAAACAGTACAAATCAAAGTGATTATTCTCGTATAACCATAGATGATGTCGCTCCTTATTTAACTGGAGTTGTTGAAGTTGTTTGTAAAAAAAGAGACACCAATAACACAGAACAATTAAATTCAACTGGTTCTGGTTCATTAGTAAAAATTTCTTCTAATACTTATGCTGTTATAACAAATAACCATGTTATTTCTGGCAATGATCAATGTTTTGTTTTGGTTCCAAATTCAACCTGGGGGGTTACTGGAATTTATGAATTAGATTTAAATGATATAAAAAATTGGAATAATATTGCTGATGAGGCGGTAATTCCTATGATTGCTTCATCTGTTAATCGTTTAAATACTTGGGATTCTTTCATTTTTAATGCTGATATAAGCCAACTAAACTATAAAATATGGGATTTGAAGCGTTGTGTAAATGATATACAGAAAGCTTCTCCTGTAATGATTATTGGTTATCCAGCCTTTTCAACTATTACGAGTGCTGATAATATTGCAGGTGCTCTTAAAAATCAAATTATTGCAGATGGCATAATTAGTGGATATGAATCATCTTCAATTAGTGATGGATTGCCTTATTCTAATTATTATATTTCAGCAAAAATTGACAGTGGTGACTCTGGTGGTATCGCATTATCAAAAGATAAAAATGGTTTGTGTCTATTAGGAATTCCCACTTGGATAACTGTCACTGGAAATTATGCAAATGCTGGTTTAGTTCAAAACATTAATAATATTCTCTGGGCTAATCACACAGTATTTAAAACACGAACAAATGAACAGATTTGCCAAGATGCATATGGGTCAAATAGTGTATGGTCTGGAACAACTAATAGTAAAGGTGGAGCTATTTGCGGTTGTGCTAGTGGTTATGAATTTAATACTTCAGAAACAGAATGTGTTGTTAAACAAAGTTATAGCCAACGTTGCCAAAGTCAGTATGGAATTTTTAGTATGTGGTCTGGTGAAATAGATAGTTCAAATAAACCGACTTGTTCTTGTCAAACTGGTTATTCTTGGAGTGGTTCAGGAGAAACTTGTGTTTCTCAGGCATTATTACAGAGTTGGTGTGAAAACAAATATGGGTTTGCAAGTTATTCTCATCCAGAAAACGGAAAAGCTGTATGTGATTGTATGTCTGGATTTATGTTTAATTATGATGGAAGTTATTGTGTGTCATATTATTAGTATTATAAATTAATATCAAATTAAAATATGGATTTAAATAATACAAAAAAATGCCCTTATTGTGCTGAACCAATTAAATTAGAGGCGATTAAATGTAAACACTGCGGTTCAAGTTTAATGCCGACTGAAAAAGTAGAAGTTAAAGTTGCTCCACAAAAAAGAGAAGGACTTTTTCTTCAAACAATGAATTGTGCCTGTGCTATTATTTTTTTATTAATTTTTATAATAATTGTTTTAGTGGCAATTAATTAAGTTTTAATTTTATGAAAAAGTGTCCATTTTGTGCCGAAGAAATACAAGATGAAGCTATTATTTGCAAACATTGTAAAAGTAATCTCAAAAACGATAAAAAATTTGAACATTTTATTGATGATGATCAAAAAGAAGCAGGTCAGAAAAATGTTCAAGCAATGCCTGTCTATAAAAAAGATAAAGATTTAAAAAATGAAGATAATTCTCTTGGTCAAGCTTTTAAGACAAGTCCTAAAGATTCAAAAATTTTAAAACAGATTGGTAAAGTGGTTCTTGTTATTCTTGGTTTATTTTTATGGGAAATTTCTTTGCCAGCTTTAATAATTTGGTATATTTGGAAAAAAGATAAAAAATTAAATAAAACAAAAAAGATTATAGCAACAGTTGTTACCGCAATTTTGGCTATTATTATGTGGGTTGTTTTAGCTACTATATCGGCTCCAAAACTAATTATTACTGAACCGGCTGGTGATTCAGAACTTCAGGCAAGTAGTATAAATATTAAAGGAACAGCTGAGCCAATTGGAGCTATTATTAAAATAAATAATGAAATTATAAATAGGGAAAATGGTTTTAATTTTTCATATAATTTTCCTTTAACTAAAGAAAAAAATACTATAGTAGTAGAGGTTACCAATGATGGTAAAATAGTTTCAAAAACATTTACTATTAGTCGTATTTTTACTGAAGCTGAAAAAGCTGAAGCTGAAAGATTAAGAGCTGAAGTTGAAGCTAAAAAACAAGCAGGAATTGAGGCTGCTAAAAAAGCTGAAGCTGAAAGGGTGGCTAAAGAAAAAGCTGAGCAGGCGGCTTATGATAAATCTAAGGCTGGAATTTTATGCAAAAAGCATACTGATTGGACAAAAGATGATTGTCAAAATATTGCGGATGGAAAATATTGGATTGGAATGTCTTTAGATATGTTGAAGGCATTAAGAGGAACTCCTAATTCCGCTAACCCGTCAAATTATGGAAGCGGAATTCATTGGCAATGGTGTTGGGATGATTACACACCTATGTGTTTTTATGGAGGAAATGATGGGATTGTTACTAGTTATAACTAATTTATAATTGACTTTATGTTAAACTCATTTATTTATTCATTATCATCATCTGGTTTTTTTGGTTTTCTTCTTTTTATTTTAGTAGCTATTATTTTATTTATAGTCTTTAGAGATATAACTCTTTGGTATTTTAGAATTAATGAAAATACTGATTCACTCAAAAGAATTGCGGATTCTTTGGAAGAAATATCTTCTACTTTGGCGGCTGATGAGATTATAACTGAAGAAGTGGCGGTAGATGAGAAAGATAATGATAAATAATTCTATGCCTATAAATCGTGACTGGCATTTAAAAAATAAAATGCCAAAGAATGCTACATTAGAACAAAAAATAAAATGGCATGAAGGTCATGCTAAGAATTGTAATTGCCGTGATTCTAAACAGCACCTAATAAAACTAAGAGCTCAGCTTTAAATTATATGTCTCAAAAAATAACTAAAAAAGTTTTACCAGATTATTTTCAAGATATTGTTGATGGTAAGAAAAAGTATGAGTTGCGACTTAATGATTTTGAAATTGAACCAGGCGACACTTTAGTTTTAGAAGAATGGACTTCAGTTGATCCTGCTACTCGTCAGCCAACTGGTCGTGTTTTAGAGAAGAAGGTAACTTATATACGAAAGTTTAAGTTTCAAGATTTGTGGTGGAGTGAAGTCGAGCTGGCTGATAAGGGAATTCAGATTATTTCTTTTGAAGATAAGAGTGATAAAAAATACCCCAAAGTAGGTATTGGTGTCATGATAAAAAATGAACAAGGTGAAGTCTTACTTGGTCTTCGTCAGGGTTCACATGGGGCTGGTGAGTGGTCTTTTCCGGGTGGGCACTTAGAGATGGGCGAAACCATTTTTGAGACTGCTAAACGCGAAACTGAGGAGGAAACTGGACTTAAAATTGATGACTTTGAATTAATCTCAGTTGCTGATGAAATGCGTTACTTAAAAAGCGACGGTAAGCATTATTTAAACATCGGTGTCTTAGGAAAATATAATGGTGGTGAGGTAATAATTATGGAGCCAGATAAATGTAAGGAGTGGTGTTGGTTTAGTTTTGATCAGTTGCCAGAGAATTTATTTGAAGGAACTGAACTAATGATTAAGAATTATAATAAAGGGGTTATTTACAATAACTCAAAATAAAATATGGACATCTTCAAAAAACTCCAAGAATTAAACTTCCCAATAGGCGAATATGTATTAGTCGGTAGCGGACCGCTGGCCGCTAGGGAACTGAGAGAAGCTAGTGATTTAGATATAGCAGTCACAGATAAACTTTGGCAACAGCTGTTAGATTCTGGTGATTATAAACTAGAAGAAAGATATGGACGTTTATTTTTAGCCGAACCGGATAGTGAAGATGTTGATATTATCAAACAACTTGATTGGGAGGCTTATCCAACAACCGTTGAAGAGGCAATTGCGAGTGCGGATATAATTAAAGGGTTTCCATTTTTAAGTATTCCTGAAACTATTAAATTTAAAACCGCACTGGGCAGAGAAAAAGATTTTCGAGATATTAAGATGTTGGAAGATTATTTAGCTAACAGTAAATAATTAGTTTCAGGGTTTTTAATATGAATTATTGACAAGATTCTGTTTAAGAAGTAGTATTTATTACCATTAGAACATTAACAATCTTAACAAAAGGAAGGGAATATAATGAAACAAACTGAAAAAAATTTGGAATTTTTGAAAAAGTTAAACGCAAAAACTATTGAGTTCTATGAAAGCACACGCACCCCGAACATCTCGGGCAGTCCTCAAAGAGTAAGAATGTATCGCTTTAAAAATCATGTTGTTTCTAAAATTACGCTTGATCGGGTTCTTAAGATAGTTGAGGAGGAACTACTTTTCATATATCCCAAGAAATCACTTGGCGGATATTCGATAGAAGGTTATGAAATCAGGGATTTAAATGGGGAAATACTTTTTGCTTTTAGTAAAAAGAATCTTCATCCAGGAGCCAACCTGAAAGAAATATTTAATTTTTGCCAGACTCCGCAGAATAATTTAATCTTGACGGAACTCAAAAAAGAAAAGAAATTTTTCGGCGGTCCCGTAAGAGGCACGTTTGAAAACTTTTGAAAAAAAGACAGCCGTTTTTAACAGCTTATCCATAATGGACAAGCTGTTTTTTTAATCCAATTATGTTGTTCTATTGACAAAAATTGATACTTATAGTATTATTTTTTGACAGTCAAAATTATTATCGAACCTTTAAAACACATAAAAATGAAAAAAAAGTATCGTTTGGGTAATCAACCTGAAGAGTATGAGTTAAGCGAAGATTATTTGGGTTGGCTTCCGGAGGGTGATAAAACCTGGGAGGATTTGTCATTTGAATCTGTCAAAAATACAGAACTGACATTGGCTAATCCGGCTGAGAAAGACAAGAAAACCATCTTTTTGCACCATTGTATTATCAAAGATGCCTTTCCGTTAAGTTTTTTTGGCGAAGAAAGATCTGAAAAATGGGGTATTTTTGCCATTGTTTCAGAAACGCAAACTTCTGAAAAATTTATCATTCCACTTTACTAAGCCATGTAATAAGGCCCTGAGATTAAAATAGTTTCAGGGTTTTTTTAATTGACTTTACCCCAGCCATAATCTAATATTAATTACATCGTTAAGAAATCTAGTAGCTATTTATAAGGCGAGCAAAAAGCATGACAAACAAGGCTGGAGAAGGTCTTGATGCCTGATTAATTTTAACGGTATTGTTGGTTTCTTGAGGTGGGCGCTAATCGGACCTTAAAAGGGGACTAACTCCACCACCAAGTTTTACTAAGAACTAATTTATGCTCGGAAGCAGCATTTAAATTATCATTCTTTTTAAAGCTTGGTGGTTTTTATTTTTTTATTAAGTTTGTGTTATAATAAGTTTATGAAAAACTTTTTATCAAATCGAGCTATAAAAATATCATTTTTAGCTCTGCCAATTTTGTTGGCCATATTTTTAGTATCCCTTCATTCCAGTTTAGCGGCGACTTCATCGGACGCGATTGCAGTTCGAATTCTACCGAACAACAATCATTACAGTGCGGCTCGCTGGTATAAAGAACAAAACCTTCATGGCTCGCCTCAAGCGATGTTTGTTGATGGTTATGAAGCTATCCGTGATGGTCGCACGGTTTATGTCGCAGCAACTAATGTTGTTGATACTGATAAGAATCAGGCTCTTAGTAAGTCCGATGTGCTTTATACTAACATCTATTTGATTTCTTATAATCAGGAATCAGAAAAATCAACTTTAGATATTTTGGGTCAATTACTATCACACTGGAAGTTTAATATTAATATTTCTAAATCAGGCACGTGTAAGTCTAGCTCAGCTACTTGCGTCAGTAATAGCGATTGCGCCACCACTGATTATTGTGTTAGTTCTAAAGCGGCTTTAATTCGTGATGTTAAACGTTTAGCTGATTTAACTGACTTAAATACAATCTTAGCTAATTATAAAAATACACACGATGGCTCTTGCCCAACTTTATTATCTGGTTCTTATTTACCAGGTAAAAGCGTTTCTACTTGGTCTAGTTGGCAAACAACTTTAAGTGCCGAGTTAGGAGCTACTTTACCAGTTGATCCAATCAATAAGTTAGGTGTGTGTTCACTTAACCCAACCGAAAATAAAAATTATAATCAAACCACTTGTTGGGATGAAACTCGTAAGAAATTCTCCGTGCCAAACTATCAAGCCTTTAATTTACCAAATGCCAGTTTCGCTTATATCTATACTGCTGAATCGAGTAAAAAATGTGCTTTCTATATGCCCACTGAAGCAGGTTTAGTTTGTAATACTTCTGGTGTTTGTACGGTTAGCAATAATCTTGGTGAACCAACTAAACCGATTACTGCCACATCCACTCCAGCTCTAAAGGGTTATTGTGGTGATGGAATTACTCAAACTGATTTAGGTGAACAATGTGATGATGCCAATACCAACGAAGAAGATGCTTGTAATATGGATTGTAAGTGGATTATAAAGAAAATCTCCACTGTTAATTTTAGTGGTAACGGATCCACTGATGCTTTAGTATTTGATGATAATAATTCAGCTACTTCAATTGGTAATAATGATGGTTTGTATTTGAAACTGGATAAAATGTTAGATACTCCTTATGCCTGGTTTGCTGATACCAATAACAATCAAATTTCCGAAGTGAGAACTTTTGTAAAATGTTATCCATATGGCGATGAAAAACATCCCGATGATAATTGGAATTTAGACCCTGATTCTAAAGGGAAGACGGGTTATATCTGTCCTAAAAAATTACCTGATGGCTGGGATTATTCATTTGCTAATCATCAACACCCAGGACAAATTATCAAAGAGTTTAGTATTGTTGGTTATCCATCGCGAACTGCGGTTAATGTTGAAAATAATGAAGTTTGGATTGCGGCTCGCTCAGGTGCTGGTTTCGTTGGTTCTGGTCACGTTGAAAAATTACAAATGGATCCTTCCGGTGATTATTCCAGTGTCGCGACTATTCCAACTAATCAGTTCTTAGGTTATCTTCGTGGTTTAACAATTCAACGTAATGGTGATATTTGGACGGCTGATTGTACTTCTGATACAAAGACGGCTAGTATCAAACGCTTTTCTGGTTCAACTTTAACCCTTAACAAAACAATTGGTGCTGATGGTAGTTTTTTGTGCCCTTATGGTTTGGCGATTGATTCCGCCGATAATATTTGGGTTAATGATATGGGTGGCGGCGGTATGAAAAAGATTAATCCTGATACTGGACAAATCCATACTTATTCTAACGCTGGTATCTATGGTATCACCGTTGATAATAATGATAATGCTTGGGGCGGTGGTTATGTTTATGGTAACGGCATTAAAAAAATTCCATTTGGTCAGGATTCAGGCGCGGTGGTTCATTACACTGGTTTTACTGATTGGCAAACTAATATGACTGGTGTCACTTTAGATAAAGATGGTTATATTTGGAGCGGTGGTTATACGCCATATAATGAAACCTATAAGTTTGATCAAAATGGAGTTTTACAAGCTGGTTTCCCAGTTACAAGTGGCGGTGTAAATCCTCACGGTATTTTTGGAACTTCTGATGGTTATGTTTGGCAATCTCATATCAGTAGTAATATTATTCGTGTCTTTAATGCTAGCGGCGGTGTCGTAGCTGACTTTAAAGGTGGCAGTATTGCTAACGGAATTTATACTTATAGTGATGCTACAGGCTTAAATAGAGCCATGGTAATGCGTTCTGGTATTTGGGTATCTAGACCGTTAGATAGTGGCTCAAACAATCAACATTGGGGAATTATTTCTTGGAAACAAAGCATCCAATCAGCTAAACAAAGCGTGGAAGTTTATGCTCGGGCTGATGATACCGCTGATAATTTAAAAAATAAAACTTGGGTAAGAGTCTATTTAGATGGTACTAAAGAAGATACTGGTGATACCTGGAATGCTTTAGATATTTCTGATGGTCGAAAAGCTGGTCGTTATTTACAATTTAAAGTTTTACTTCGTTCAACTGAACGTGGAGTTACTCCAGTAGTTTGGAATATTCAAGTTAAATAATATGATACTTAATAAAAAAATTTATATTATCGCCGGCGTTTCTTTGGTAGCTATTTTACTAGCTATTGGAATTTATTATTTGGTCGCTATCAAAAAAGTGGATTTACCACTGGTCAAGAGTTCGGCAACTCAAGCAGAACTTGATAAAGCGGCTGAGAAAAAGATTTACGAAGATTATCAAGCTAAAATGGCGATTGTTTACGCCAAAAATATTGACGACTGTGCTAAATTAGATTCTCAGAAAAGAATTAATGAGTGTTTTAATGATATTGCGATTTCGGCTAAGAAAAAAAGTTACTGTGAAAGAATTACGGATGGTAAATTAAAAGAGGAATGCGTTAATTCAATTGATTATTTAGTGGCTAGTTGGGGCACTGATCCTAATGCTTGCGATTCTTTAGTCGGTGACGCTCATCGTAATAATTGTTATCAAGAATATTTTGTAAAATTAAGTAGTGTTGATGAATGTGCTAAAGTTACTAACAGTGTTCGAAAAACTCAATGTCTTGATTTAGTTAATAATCGACTAGCTACAGTTTTAGCTAAACCAGAATCTTGTGATTTAATTACTGATCAAACGCTAAAAGCAAATTGTCAAAAAAATAAATATACTCCAGCCAAGGATTCTGATAAAGATGGTCTGTCTGATGATATTGAAATGTCTTTAGGCACGAATCCTTTTAAAGCTGATACCGACGGTGATGGTGTTAGTGATTACGACGAAATTAATAAAACTCATACCAGCCCTTTAAGTTCTGACACTGATAGCGCTGTATCTCGATAAATATGACACCAGAAAATATCAAAAAGCTCGATCATAAAGTAAATTCATTTATTGAATGGATTGGTTCTTTTCCGTCTCTTATTATTCATACACTAATTTTTATTTCTTGTTTTGTTGCAGGGTTAGTGTGGGATAATTGGGATACGGTTTTGTTAGTGTTAACAACAATTGTTTCTTTGGAAGCGATTTATTTATCAATTTTTATTCAGATGTCGATTAATCGCAATACCGAAAGTTTGCAAGGTGTTGAGAAAGATATTGATGAAATTCAGGAAGACATTGGTGAAATTGCTGAAGACGTTGAAGATATCGCTGAGGATGTGGGCGAAATTGCCGAAGATGATGCTGAGGAAGAAAGTGAAGATGAAGCTGATAGACGATTACTTAAAGATATTCAGGATAACATTTTAAAAATAACGAATGATCTTCAGCAACTTAAGAAAAATAAATAATTTGAGTATTAAAAAACCAGTTATCGTTTCGACAACTGGTTTTTGTTTTTTTGTGTTTTTGCTTTTAGTCAATTTCTTTCATTTCTGATCTAAGTTCTTTAACTTTTTTGGCAAAGTCGACTGGAAAGATCACATCCACAATTTCCGGAATACTCATTCCTAGAATTGAATAAATGATTTTCGGATGACCAGCCAAAATTCCTTCGATTTTTTGCCCTGAATGGCTTTTAGTTCCGGCTTTTAGGTCAGAAATAGCTCGCTGGCAAGCTTTTAGAAAACCCCCTGGTGTTAAATTAATGGCTAGATATTCTGTTAGAAATTCACCAAACGGACTGACTAAAGCGTTGGTTTCTTCAGGTAGTAATAAATCTAACTTTTTTAGGTTTTCCTTGGCCTCTTTCATGGATAGTTCTTCTTTTCTCATGATTTCTGATTTTTTTTATTTGTATTTGTAATGTGCGGTAAAAGTTACTCTAACATTTTGTAAGTATATCGTCAAGAAAAAAAGCTCAACATTTTGTTGGGCTTTTTTTTGTAAGGTTTATTTCTTGAAGTGCCAGCATTTTCCAGTGGCGCCACAAGCGGCACAAGGGCAGGTAAAATCTTTACTTATATAAATTCCGGTACCCTGACAAGATTGGCAAATATCGCTTCCCAGACAAAGACTACATTCTTCAGATACTAAATCTTTGTGTTTGTGCCTATACTCCATAAAACGATCTTCTCGAGTTCTAAATTTAACATAAAGTAAAGTCGTGCTCGAATTTTCTAAAGTCGCTTTATTTTTACCCCACCAAGTTAGTTGGTAAGTAAATTTTTCGCCAGTTTCAAATTTGAGTTCAATCGTTTTTTTGTCACTTGATATTTTGTAAGTACCAGTTAGAACTAAAGTTTGGCGAGTTGCCAAATCAATAGACATGTAAGTAAAGTAATCTGTATCAAAGCCCATCAGTTCACTTGTGTTTTTGTTTGTTGGGTTTTGCAGTTGCCACATATAGCCCGCAAAAGATTGGGCGGACAGGGAAGAACTAATAATTAGTAATCCCACAAAAAGAGTGATAAAAGATTTTTTCATTTTGACCTCCGTGTTTTTTGTTGTTAAGAATACTATTCTTAATTAAAATCTTAGTCCTTTTAAATTCTTTGTCAATTATGATATTTATTCCTTTTTTGTTTTTAGTCTTTACGATATAATATAAGGACTAACTATATTTTATTACTATGCAAAAAATCACCAACTTTTCTGGGCTGTCTCAAGCTGAAGTCAATGCCTTATTGTTAAAAAATGGTTTTAATGAACTTAGTTCTCAAAAAAAGAAAAATATTTTTGGGATGTTACTTAGCGTTCTTTCAGAACCAATGCTTTTATTACTACTAGCTGCCGGAATTATATATTTGTTTATGGGTGAGATTCAGGATTCGATTATGTTGCTGGTGGCGATTATCGGGGTGATTGGTTTAACGCTGTATCAAGAAATAAAAACTGAAAAAACTTTAGAAGCGTTGCGTGATTTATCCAGCCCTCGAGCTTTAGTGGTACGCGATGGTGAGCAAAAAGTTATTGCCGGTCGTGAGGTGGTAGTGGGAGATATTATTTTTATTCATGAAGGCGACCGGGTGCCAGCCGATGCTATTGTTTTGTCGTGTGAAAATTTATCAGCTGATGAATCACTATTAACTGGTGAATCAATTTCAGTTCGTAAATCAGACTGGGATGAAAAGATGGCTATTACTCGTCCGGGTGGCGATGATTTACCTTTTCTTTATTCTGGTTCAATGATTACTAGTGGTCGTGGCATTATTAAAGTTCACTCGACAGGGCATAATACTGAAATTGGTAAAATTGGTAAAAGTTTAACTGAGATAAAAGAGGAAGATACTTTACTTCACAAAGAAACTAGTAAGTTGGTTAATAAAATTGCTATAGGGGCGATTTCTCTATGTGTAATTGTTTTATTATTTTTTGGTTTTGTAAGAGGTGATTTTTTAAGTGGTTTGCTTGCTGGATTAACTCTTGCGATGGCGATTTTACCAGAAGAATTTCCAGTGGTGCTAACTGTATTTTTGGCACTGGGTGCGTGGCGTATTTCTAAAAGGAACGTGTTAACTCGACGGGTAGCGGCAATTGAAACTTTAGGTGCAGCCACCGTGTTATGTACTGATAAAACTGGTACGCTGACGTTTAACAAAATGGAACTTAGCAGTCTCTATGCTAATTCTAAAATTTGTAATTTAAGTGGGGCAATTAAAATTGATTTAAAACCCGAATTTAAAAATTTACTAGAATATGGCGTACTCTCTAGCCAGAAGGATATGTTTGATCCAATGGAAAAGGAATTACACGCTAAAGGTGATTTGTATTTTGACGGTGAATTAAATCATGATCATTTAGATTTAATCAAAGAATACCCACTAACTAAAGAACTCCTAGCTTTGTCTCATGTTTGGCGGGCTAAGGCTGATGGTAAGTTGCTAGTCGCTTCTAAAGGCGCTCCAGAAGTCATTGCTGATTTGTGTGACATCGAAGATGGTGAGCGAGATGAAATTTTAAAAGCGGTTAAAGAGATGTCTGATAATGGCTTGCGGGTTTTAGGCGTGGCTCAAGCTGATTTTACTAGTGACGTATTACCAGCTAGTCAACATGATTTTAAATTTAAATTTGTCGGCCTGTTAGGTTTTATTGATCAAATTAGACCAACCGTAGTTAAAGCGATTGCTGAAGCTCAGGGTGCTGGGGTTAGAGTAATTATGATTACCGGTGATTATCCAGGCACCGCTAAATTTATTGCTAAAGAAATTGGTTTAGAAAATCCCACTAACTTTTTAACTGGTGAAGATTTAGAAAAATTAAGTGAAGCTGAACTTAAAGAAAAAATTAAAGTGACAAATATTTTTGCTCGGGTGTATCCTGAGCAGAAATTATTAATTGTAAATGCTTTAAAAGCGAATAAAGAAATTGTGGCAATGACCGGTGATGGAGTAAATGATGCTCCAGCTTTAAAGGCGGCGCACATTGGTGTGGCGATGGGTGAGAGGGGAACGGATGTGGCTCGTGAAGCTTCATCTTTAATTTTACTTGATGATGATTTTTCTTCGATTGTGGTAGCGGTTCGTTTAGGTCGTCGCATTTATAATAATTTAAAGCAGTCGATGGGTTATTTATTAGCGGTTCACGTGCCAATTGCTGGGATGTCGGTACTGCCTATCTTTTTTGGTCTGCCAATTGTTTTATTTCCCGCCCACATCGCTTTTTTAGAATTGATTATTGATCCAGCCTGTTCTTTAGTTTTTGAATCAAAAAAAGAGGAAGAGAATATTATGGAAAAACCACCTCGAAATATTAAAGAACCAATGTTTACTCGCCGAACTGTTTGGCTTAATTTAGCTCAAGGTTTTACCTCTCTAGTTGGTTTATTATTTTTGTATGTATTTGCGATAAAAACTGGGCATAGTGACTTAGAGGTTCGGTCTTATGTATTTGTATCTTTAGTTATCTCCAATTTAATGTTGATTGTAATTAATTTATCTTGGGAGAAAACGATTGTTAAAATATTCGCTCAGGCGGATAAGACTTTAATTTCGATTTTTGCTGGCACTCTCTCATGTTTAGCTGCCGTAGTTTATATTCCAAAATTAGCCAGCTTATTTCATATGGCGCCACTTAACTTTGTTGATTTATTAGTTATTTTTGGAATAGTTAGCTTAAGTTTAATGTGGTTTGAATTATTTAAAGTCTTTCGGAAGTAAATATTGATTTTATTTTGATAATAAGTTAAGATAGCTATTATTCATTAAATTATTTATATGGCGAAAAGAACAACTGGTGTTGGAAAAGGTAAACCATCCAACTCACACAAAACTGCTAAAAGATTAGCTATTAAAGAAGAAATGCTTAAAGAAAAGGCTGCTAAGAGACTTAAGAAGAATATTAAGTAATAAAGCCTCTAATATAGATTATTGTAAAAATATAGTATTTATACTATATTTTTTAGTACGCAGAACATTAACACTCAAAATTCTATACAATGAAAAAATATGTAATTGCCTTATTCAAAAAAGACAAATTGGATTCTATTCCATTTGTTGGTATTTTTGAAAATGATTTATCGTGCAAGCCTATTTATTCATTTAAAATGGACCCCGATAAACCAAGCTTAGAACCGGAAATTAACATCTCAATTAACCTCCGTGAGCTACTGGAAGATTCAAAACATGGTTTTTCAGTTAAAATGTCCGAGACATTGGGCTTGGTAATAAGTGAAGATCATGTAAAATTTTATTTTATCAAGCCAGAACAGCTATTTTCTTTCAAACATATGTTAAAAATAGCAAAATTTTAGTAAAAAAGCTCAAATGTAATATTTGAGCTTTTTTATATGTATTGACATAAATACTTTAGAATGGTATGCTGGGGTCGTCATTTAGGACATTAACATTAATATTAAAAAACAAAACTGTATCATGAGTAAGTTAGTAGGCGCTATTTCCCAAATTACTGGGCGGTCAAGTATCACAATTTTGAAAAATTCTCCTGAATCTTGGGAAAACGGTATCATCGATGTAAAAACACCGGCTGGCATCTTCTTTGAAATTAAAACCAATTCCGACATCAAAAGTAATACTATTGTCGGAGTAATCGGTGAAGTTTCATTTATCAACGAAAAAGAAGATTTGGAACGTATTTTCAGCGGTTCTTTACCAGATTGGAATTTGGGAACTTCGGTTTCTATTTCCTTTTGGGGGAATAAAGGGATTATGAAGAAACAGGTTGCGGCCAAGCTTAAGCCAAAGAAAACTTTTTCTTTGAAAGATTTAACACCACGCCGCATTTTGAAAAAAATATTTAGGGCTATGTTAAAAGAAAATTAAAAAGGATTAGACGGTATAACGTAATGTTAATACCGTCTTTTTTTTATACTTTTTACCCCTTTGCATATTAAAGTAAAGCAGGGTAAAATTTAGATATGACAGAACTAATTAGAATTGAAGAAATTAATTTAAATATAGACGACGGGGAAGCTAGTCTTAAGTCTAAAATTGCTCTTATTTTGGGTTTACCGGAATCTGATGTTTTAAGTTATCAAATAGTTAAAAAAGCTATTGATTCACGCAAGAAATCAAATATTCAATTTGTCTATTCAGTTGATGTGGTTGTGCGTGATATTAAGGCAATTAAGGAGTGGAGCACTAGATATCGCACTCGAGTTCATACGCCTTATATTTATGAAATTAAAACCGGTTTAAATAGCCGAATTAGACCGATTGTAGTTGGTTGTGGTCCAGCTGGCCTCTTTGCTGCTTTATCGCTAGCTACGGCTGGTTTAAAGCCTCTAGTGATAGAACGGGGACAAGAAGTAGATGACCGCTCTAAGACTGTCTCTGAGTTTTTTAAATCCGCCACTTTAAATCCAGAATCTAACATTCAATTTGGTGAAGGTGGAGCTGGAACATTTTCGGATGGTAAATTATATACTTTAATAAATGACCCTCGTTCGGCTTTTGTTTTTAAGGAATTTGTCGCCGCAGGAGCCCCTCAAGATATTTTAACTAGCGCCACTCCACATATTGGAACTGATAATTTAAAAACAGTCGTTAAAAATATTCGCCATAAGATTATTGCTCTTGGTGGGGAAGTTCGCTTTAATACCAAATTAACTGATTTAGAAATTGTTGGTGGGGAAATTAAAGCCGTTATTTTAAATGATACAGAGCGGTTAGAAACAGATACTTTAATTTTAGCCACGGGTCATTCGGCTCGAGATACTTATTATCTATTACATGATAATAAGTTAGAGATTCAGGCTAAACCGTTTGCGATTGGTGTTCGGATTGAACATTTACGAGAGAGTATTAATAAAGCTCAATATGGTGCTTTTTGGAATAATTCCAAACTGGGAACTGCTAAGTACAAATTAGTTGAACACATAAGTGGTGAACGTTCGGTTTATACTTTTTGTATGTGTCCTGGAGGATCGGTGATGGCGGCTGCTTCGGAAATTGGTGGGGTAGTTACTAATGGTATGAGTTTATATAGTCAAAATAATACGAATTCCAATAGTGCTTTACTGGTTCCAGTGATGCCCGCTGATTTTGGCTCCGATAATCCACTAGCTGGTATTGAATTTCAACGTTTTTGGGAGCAAAAAGCCTATGAGATTGGCGGTTCAAATTACAGCGCTCCCGCTCAGTTAGTTGGCGATTTTTTAGCGGGCAAACCTTCAACTAAATTTGGTTCAGTATTACCAAGTTATTTACCAGGAGTAAAACTAACTTCAATTGAGGCTTGTTTACCAGATTATGTCGCTCGTAGCTTAAAAAAAGCTTTACCACTGATGGATAATAAAATAAAAGGTTTTGCTCATCCTGATGCCGTTTTAACTGCGATTGAAACTCGTAGTTCCTCTCCTGTTAGAGTGATGCGAAATGACAAGTGTCAGTCTAATATTAAAGGGATTTATCCCTGTGGTGAAGGAGCTGGTTATGCCGGCGGCATTGTTTCATCGGCCATTGATGGATTGACCGTCTCTGAGGCGATTATAAATTTATATAATTAAATCTATGAAATCATTAATTATTTATTATTCACTTGAAGGTAATGTTAAATTACTCAGCGAAGTAATGGCGGCAGAAATTGGGGCTGATGTTTTACCAATAAAACTTAAGCAAGAAATTAAAGCCGACAGTTTTATGAAATATATTTGGGGTGGTAAACAGGTAATGATGAAAGAAATTCCAGAAATAGAGCCTAGTACAGTTAATCCAAATGATTATGATTTAATTATTATCGGTACTCCAGTTTGGGCTTTTAATTATGCTCCAGCGATTAGAAGTTTTTTACAAAGTCACACTATTACTAATAAGAAAATTGCTCTTTTCTGTACTCATGAAGGTGGTCCTCAAAAAACTTTAAGTAATTTAGAGGCTAAATTACCAAACAATGAAATTCTTTCAACGATTGATTTCTTTGCGCCACTTAAAAAAAATCGTGAAATATCTATAGAGAAGGCTAAGACTTGGGTTAAAAATTTAATTTAATCACATAAAAATATGCAAAAACTCGAAACTATTACTAGCTTGCAGAATAATCACATTAAGCTACTTAAAAAGTTGGCGCTAAAAAAATATCGTTTAGAATATAAACAATTTACGGTTGAAAATTTAACTATTATCATTGATGCTTTGCGTGCGGGTTATGATTTTGAAGTTTTGTTTGTGACGGCTGAATTTATGACTCGTAACTTAGATAAGTTTGAATTTTTGAAGGAAAAATCTCAGGCTTCGTATTACGTGATAGATGAAATGATGAGTTCTCATTTTTCACAACTTGATACCCCATCCGGTATTACCGCTATTTATAAAATTCCTGAAACTCAAAAAATTACTGATGATTCAGTTGTTTATTTAAATAGCATTTCTGATCCTGGTAATTTAGGAACAATCATGCGCACGGCCTTAGCTTTTAATTTTAAAAATATTGTGCTTGATGAAAATTGTGTCGATGTTTATAATGCTAAAACTATTGCGGCGGCTAAAAACTCTTTCTTCATGTTAAATATTGTTGAAGATAAAGATGGTTCTTGGATTGCCAATACTAAATTGCCAATCTATGTAACTAGTTCTCATGGCGACACTGATTTAGAAACTTTTAAACCAGATACTAAATTTTGTTTAGTACTCGGTAATGAAAGTCATGGTGTATCTGATGAAATTTTTAAATTAGCATCTCGTCAGATAAAAATTGATATTTCAGATGACATAGAATCACTTAATGTTTCAGTAGCGGCGGCGATTCTGTTTTATAAGTTACACAGTAAATAATAAATTAATCAAAAATATATGTTAGATGTTTACGAGCAGTCACTTGAGCTGCATAAAAATAATCGAGGAAAATTAGAAATTAAAAGTAAAGTCCCACTTAACACTAAAGAAGATTTAAGCTTAGCTTATACTCCTGGAGTGTCTGAAGTTTGTCGTTTAATCGCCAAAGATAAGTCTGCCGCTTTAACTCATACTTTAAAAGGAAATACCATTGCTGTAGTAAGTGATGGGAGTGCGATTTTAGGTCTTGGTAATCTTGGTCCTGAAGCGGCAATTCCAGTTATGGAAGGTAAATGTATTTTATTTAAAGAGTTTGCCGGTGTCGATGCTTTTCCAATTTGTTTAGACACTCAAGATACGGAAGAAATCATTAAGACAGTTAAATTCTTAGCACCTAATTTTGGTGGCATTAATTTAGAAGATATTTCCGCTCCACGTTGTTTTGAAATTGAAGCCCGCTTAAAAGCAGAATTAAATATTCCTGTGATGCACGACGACCAACATGGTACCGCTTTAGTCGTGCTCGCTGGTTTAATTAATGCCATTAAATTACGCGGACTGACTAAAGAAGATGCTAAAGTGTTAATTAATGGTGCTGGTGCCGCTGGACTAGCGATTACTGATTTATTACTTAACTATGGTTTTAAAAATATTGTAGTGTGTGATAGCAAAGGAACAATTTACGAAGGTCGCTCAGATTTAAATGAGGCTAAAATTAAATATGCTCGGTTAACTAATCGTGATTTAATTAATGCTCAACTTATTGACGCAATCCGCGATCAAAATATTTTTATTGGTGTGTCTCAAGGTGGTGTGTTAACTGAAGATATGGTCAGTTCGATGGCAGAGCGTCCAATTGTTTTTGCCTTAGCCAATCCAATTCCAGAAATTATGCCAGATGCGGCTAAGCGAGCTGGAGCTTTTATTGTCGCTACCGGTCGCTCTGATTTTGCTAATCAATTAAATAATGTTTTAGCTTTTCCGGGTATTTTCCGCGGGGCACTTGATAATAAAGTCACTCAAATTACTGATTTAATGCTAACTCGAGCTGCCGAAAAATTAGCCGCCTTAGTCAGTGAACCAAACCCAGAATTAATTTTACCTAACCCTTTTGATAAGGAGATTTCTAAAACAGTTGCTAGTGCCATCTATTAAATTTGAAGGATTTATTAATTCTTGCGTATTAAATTAGACAAAGATAAAAAAACATGTTAAATACACCCGAATTAGAAGCGCTAAGCGATGAAGATCTGGTAGTTTTGGCTTTAAAAAGTCAGGATAATTTTGCGTTGATTATTAATCGTTATAAAAGCAAGTTATTTAACTATATTCGGCGTATCACTAATGTTCGAGACGAGGATGCCGAAGATTTACTTCAAGATGTCTTTTTAAAAGTCTATTTAAATTTAAATGACTTTGACACCGACCTTAAATTCTCATCTTGGATATATGCGATTGCTCATAATCAAGTTATTAGTCAGCATCGTAAAATAAGTGTTAGAGCGGAAGGGCATAGTACTAATTTGGAAGATGAAAGTGCTCGGAAGTTAGCTTCGAATATTAATATTGAACAAGAAGTTGATAATGTATATTTAAAAGATAATATAAATAAAGTGCTTGATGCTTTGCCGGAAAAATATCGCGACATCTTAGTTCTTAAATTTTTGGAAGAAAAGAATTATCAAGAAATTTCTGATATTCTTAAAAAACCAGTGGGTACGGTCGGATCACTGATGAATAAAGCTAAAAGTGAGTTCAAAAAAGAACTGGCTAAACAACAAATAAAATTATGATAAATGTAGAAGACAAAGACTTTAATCAAGCTGTCTTAGAAAAAATCAAAACTGAAAAAATTTCACCTAAACCAAAGTGGCAGTTTTTGCTTAAGAATTCTTTGATTTGGATTTTAGGTATTTTATCTTTAATTTTGGGAGCGATTTCAACTTCTTTAGTTTTTTATATGTTAACAGGGGAGGATTCCGGTATTGGTCACGGACCTAATATTTTAGAAGCGTTGTTTTTTGTGATTCCGTTTTTTTGGATTATTTGTTTAACGATTTTTGCAGTCTCAGTTTTCTTTTATATTAAACATACTAAAAAAGGTTATAAATATTCAGCAAAGCAAATTATTCTATTTATCATTGCGGCTAGTTTATTACTCGGTGGCTTACTTAATTTAATAGGAGTTGATCGTTTTATTGATGATGAACTAGGTGAACGGGCTCCGTTTTATGACCGCGTGATTAATCCTCGTTTAGATTATTGGTCTAATCCAGACAGTGGTCGTTTAACTGGTATGATTGTGTCCCAAGAAGATGTGGACACTTATAATTTAATTGATAGAAATGGTGAAGTTTGGGTTGTTGCTTTTGCCGATGATAGCCATGGCGAAATTTTGATTGAACATCCAGTTAGATTAGTTGGTAAAAAAGTTGCCGATCATCAGTTTGTTATCAAAGATGTAATGTCTGTTGGTCCTGGACGTGGCTTCTTTAAACGACCACACCCAGGAGTGATGCCAAAAGATTTACCGATTCCTTGCCACTCAGATACTGGTAAGTGTGCTTTACCAATAATTATTCAAACAAATTAAATTAAAAAATCTTCTCCTAAAACGAGAAGATTTTTTTGAAGAAAAATATCAAGTAAACGTATTACTAAGCAGAACCGGTTCTATTTAAAATCTTTAAAAATAAATTAACCTACAAGTATATGAAAATAAAAAAATCACAAGCCGCTTTAGGCTTAGCCGCACTAATTGTTGTTTCGGCCGTTGGTATATCATCAGCTACTTTAGCGGCTGGTAAAAATTCAAATACAAATAAAATCGCAACTTCAACTGCTCAGCATTTAGGACGAGGTAATAAAGTGACTTTAACTGAGGCACAAAAAGCCGAAATGGAAACCAAAAAAGCGGAGATGGAGGCTAAGAAAACAGCCGAAGAAGCTGCTTTAAAAGCTAATGATTATAACGCGTGGGTAACAGCCGTTGGCACTAATGCGCCAATTCTAAAAAAAGTTACCGCTACCAACTTTAGTCGTTATGTTGAACTGTATAACTTACGTCAACAAGAAAATACGATTGCAACTGAACTTGGTTTAGTAGGTGGTGAAGGACAAGGCATGGGACGGGGTGGTAACTTTGGTCACGACCAAGAGTAATCAACCAAATTTAATATAAAAAGGGGTAGCTATTAATTTAGCTATCCTTTTTGTTTTATTTGAAGAAAAATATCCCCTTTGCGTATTAAAAGATAATAAGAATCTAAATTTTTAAAAATAACTCAAATGAAAAAGAAATTAATCTTTGGATCAGCCTGTTTAGGGCTAGTTTTAGTACTCTCAGCTTGTGGCACAGGTGTTAGTCCAACTCAAAATGCTAAAGGGGTGGGGGAAGCACGTCCTGACCGTCGACCAGACTTTGGTCAACCAAAAACTCAACCAGAGGTTCGCGGGGTAGTTAAGTCAGTGGTGGGTAATGAAGTGGATATTTTAAAAATTGACCAACCACAAAGAGCGACTAGCACTGCTACTAGCACCGCATCTGGCACTGGTAAGCTGAATTTAAGTGGTGGTAATCGTGGTGGAGGAATGGGTGGTTTTGGCGGTGGTCGTCCCGGAGGTGAAGGTGGTGGTGCTAATTCAACTACTGATAGAACAGCACTATTGGCTCAAATTAAAGCGATGAGTACTGGCGAAGAAAAAGTGATTATTCCGGTTGGCATTAAAATGTTAAAAGCTGGCACCGAAGATCCAAGATCAATGGTCGAAGCAAATATCAGCGATGTAACAGCTGATAAAATGATAACAATTTGGTTAGACGCTTCTATAACTGACAAGAAGGTGGCTAGCTTTGTTTTGATTAATTAATTTTTGTAAAAAATAAAAAACGTATGGCTAAGTCATCAATTATTGAAGAAAGTAAAAAGGCTAAAGGACGTGGATTTTTTAAAACTATATTTAGTAAAAAGTTTTTTATAATTTTCATTGTTTTAGTCGCTTTAGGTGGTGGGGCATATTATTATTACTCAACTAAAAATGCTAAAGCAACTACCGTTGTTGTTAAGAAGAATGCAACCGTTAAAAGAGAAAATTTACAGATTGCCGTTGATACTTCCGGTAAGGTAGTGGCTAAAGATAGTGTTACTTTATCTTTCTCAACTAACGATACTACATCTGAAGTTAGTGATGTTTATGTTAAAGAAGGTGCTAGCGTTAAAAAGGGTGATAAAATTGCTTCAATTAAAACCAGTTCTTTAGAATTTGAACTTCGTAATGCTTATTCAAATTATCAATCTGCTCTAGCCAATTATCAAACTAAAACCGCTGGGGCAACAGCTGATGATATTGCTAAAGCTAAAAATTCAGTTGATCAAGCAAAGCTTAGTTTAGATCAAGCAAAGCTTAGTTTAGAGCAAACTAAAACTAGTGGGGCTAGTAGCATTAAAAATGCTGAAAATAATGTAACGACCGCTCAAAATAATTTAAGACTTAACTCGGATGAGCAGAGCAGTGCCATTGTAAATGATGCTTATACTTCCTTAGTTAATACTTTAAAATCAATTAATATTTCTTTGTCTAAAAATTTAGAAGATGCCGATAATGTTTTAGGAGTAGATGACGAAGGAATTAATAATACGTTTGAAAGTTTATTAGGGGTTAAAAATAGTGGTACTTATAGCACCGCTAAAGATAATTACTTAGTGGCAAAACGTGACCGTCAAACTTTAAACAGTGCTGTGCTATCTCTAAATAGTGCTAGTTCTCAAACGGAAATTGATAATGCGGCTATTAAAGCTAATACCGCGATTGATTCCATGGAAAAACTTTTATATAACACTAAGTTAACTCTTGATGCTTCAATTATTTCTAGCTCTTTCTCTCAAAGCCAATTAGATTCTTTAAAATCAAATATTAATTCCGATCGTTCTAGTGTTACGGGTAGTGATTCGAGTTTAACTAATGCTTTGCAATCAGTAGATAGTGCTAAGAGAAGTTTATCTAATTTTCAGTTAGCTTATCAAAAAGCAGTTGATGATTTAGCCACAACTAAAACAACGGTGCAACAAAATATTGCTAATTCACAAAATAATGTGGCGACTAGAGAATCGTCACTTCAAAGTGCTCAGTTATCTTATAAAGATACCATTGCTCCAGCGACTGCCGCCGATTTAGCGAGTGCTCGTTCACAACTTACCCAAGCTTCAATCAGTGTTGATAAAGCTAAATATAACATTGAACAAGCGACGATTACTTCGCCAATTGATGGTGTGGTAGCGGCTTTAAATTATAAGAAGGGTGATATTATTACTGATAACACTAAATCAGTAGCGACTATTATTAATAAAGATACTCTATACATTGAAGTAAATGTTGAAGAATCAGATATTAATAAAGTTAAAGTTGGTCAAAAAGTTGAGGCGACTTTTGATGCGATTGATGGCTTAACTTTAAACGGTGAAGTGTCCTTTATTTCTTTAACCTCTCAATCTAGTTCTAATGGTATTGTGACTTATTTAGTTAGAATCTTGTTTACTAATCAAAAAGATTCTCAAGTTAGAGAAGGTATGACCGCTTCGGTTAAATTAATTACTTCTGAAGCTCAAAATGTTTTATCGGTCCCAGTTAACGCGGTTAGAAATATTAATAATAATATTTCAGTTGAAAAAGCTGATGGTACATATGCTACGGTTGTCACTGGCTTTACTGATGGTACTAAAGTAGAAATTGTTAGCGGCTTAAATGAAGGTGATAAAATTACCTACTAATTTATGAACGATCAAATTGAAATTGAACTTAAAGATGTTCACAAATCTTACTACCTCGCGACTGGTGAAGAGATTCCAGTGCTTCGAGGGGTTGATTTAAAGATTAGAAAAGGGGAATTTGTGGCCATTATGGGAGAATCAGGTTGTGGTAAAACAACTCTACTTAATATTTTAGGTTGTCTGCATCCAATTGATAAAGGGCAATACTTGTTAGTCGGTGAAGATTTAAGCGTGGCTCAAGATGATTATACTCTCGCCTATATTCGAAATAAGAAGATGGGTTTTATCTTTCAGCAGTTTAATTTATTTGCCAGATTAACTGCCATTAAAAATGTGTCACTACCAGCACTTTACGCTGGGGTGTCTCGTGAAGAGAGAGAAACTCGGGCTGTTGAGCTATTAAATTCGGTTGGGATGGGAGAGAGAACTAGACATAAGCCTAGTGAGCTCTCAGGTGGTCAACAACAGCGTATTGCTATCTGTCGTGCTCTAATTAATGACCCAGAAATAATTCTTGCTGATGAGCCAACTGGAGCTCTAGATTCAAAATCCGGTTTAGAGCTAATGAAAATCTTCAAAGGTTTTAAAGAACAGGGAAAAACTTTAGTGATGGTAACTCATACGACTGAAGTCGCTAAATTTGCTGACCGCATTATTTATATGCGTGATGGTAAGGTGGTTGATGATGATTATAAACTAAAGGCTTCTTTTTAACTTTATGATTTTAGAAATTATAAAAATGGCTTTTGAGTCATTGTTCTCCAATAAGACGAGAAGTTTTTTATCAATGCTCGGTATTATTATTGGCGTATCAACAGTTATTGCCGTGTTTGCGATTGGTCAGGGAGCTAAAGATGATGTTAGTTCACAATTTCAAAACTTGAGTGCTAATTCCATTTTAATTATGCCGAATATGGGACGTGGAGCGACTGCCAGTTCTAAATTTAAGGCAACTGATGCTCAGGTAATTAAAGATAAAGTGGCTAATGTTGGAGCGATTACGGGTGCTTTAATGGGTAACTCAAATGTGTCGTATGAAACAGTTAGTAAATCATACATGGTAACAGGAGTAGATGTTAATTATTTTTCGGTCTCTAATTTAAAATTAGCAGCTGGGCGAGCCATTGAAGATGCTGATATTACTGATAAAAGCATGGTTGCAGTTTTAGGTTCGACCGCTTTAACCGATTTGTATGGTGATACAGCTGTGCCTGCTAGTGCCATTGGTACAACTGTAACGGTTAATAACAAAAAATTTGAAGTGGTTGGAGTGCTCGCCGAAAATGGTTCGAGAATGGGTCCAATGTCAGTTGATGAATCGGTTATTGTGCCACTGTCTGTGGCGGAAAAAAGTTTATTTGGTTCTAAAGGGCAAGTACTTTTAAATGTTCAAGCCGATAGTGTTGATAATGTAACAGCGGTTAGCAATAATATTACAGCCGTACTGCGGACTGAACATAAGCTTAAAACTGATGCGGCGGATGATTTTAGAATTATGAATGCGGGAAGTATGGTGGCAGCGGCTCAAGAATCAGCCAATACAATGCAAATCTTGTTAACGGTGATTGCAGCGATTACTTTACTGGTATCAGGTATTGGGATTATGAATGTGATGCTTGTTACCGTAGCCGAGAGAACTAAAGAAATTGGGATAGCTAAGGCGATTGGTGGTAAGCAGTCAGATATTTTAAGTCAGTTTATTTTGGAATCAATTATTTTATCAACCTTTGGTGGTTTAATTGGGGTGACTTTGGGACAAATCGCGATTCCGATAATTTCTTATTTTAAGATTATGACTTTGTCGCCATCAATTACGGGTCCACTGATTGGTTTTTCATTTTCATTTTTTGTTGGTGTCTTCTTTGGTTTTTACCCAGCTTATAAAGCTAGTCGTTTAGATCCAGTTGATGCTTTAAGAAGTGAATAATTAATATATTAATAAATTTAACTTTAATTTTATGGAAGAAGAAAAAAAAGAAGAAATAGTAAAAGTAACTGAATGTTGTGATCATAAAAAATTTGGTCATCATTTTCATGGTTGTTGTGGGCATAAAGTAGCTCGGGCCATTTTATTAGCTTTAGCTATCTTTGCTATTTTTTCACTGGGTGTTTGCGTTGGTTCTCATAGAAATTTTGATCGTGAAATTCGTTATGGTCGAACTTTTAATTTTGAGCAACAAGGTGGTGGTCGAATGATGAGACCTAATAATTTTCAAGGTCAACAAAATAATAGTGGTTGTCGTTTTCAGGAACAAAATAATCAAGACCAATTTCAGGGTCAGGTAGAAGTTCAAAGTGTTCCATCGGCTACAATTCAAGTCGTATCTCCTCAAGTTAAGACTGTGACTCCAGCTAAATAACTTAAAATAAAAAATCGCCCTTGTATAAAGGGCGATTTTTTTATGATATAATATTTTTATAATTATAAAAAAGCATGTTTTATTTCTTAACTTTTCCGGGTGTTGCTGTTCATGAATGGGCTCATAAAATATTTTGTAAAATCTCTGGTTTGCATGTGGTCAAAGTAGTTTATTTTCGCTTTGGTAATCCAAGCGGTTATGTAATTCATGAAGCGCCGCATAATTATGTTCAGTCTTTTTTTGTCGCCACTGGCCCAATTATTTTTAATTCAATTTTAAGTGTTGGTCTGGCTTATTCAATTATTTGGTTAGACCCTGGAACTTATTGGCGCTTTATTTTTTTATGGTTAGCCTTTTCTGTAGCGGCTCATGCTTTTCCGAGTAACGAAGATTTATCTGGTGCATCTTCTGATGGTTTAAATTATTTAAAAAAGGGTAGTAGTTTGTTGCCCTTAGTCGGTTTTCCGCTGATTGGTCTGATGTGGCTAGCCGGTCGTTTTGGTTTAATCTTTAGAATTGCCTTTGCTATTTGTTTGGTTGTTTTAGGATTGGTACTCGCTGGTCTTTTAGTGCTATAATGTAACAATAAAAAGAATTTATTATAACAATATGAAAAAATCTTGGTTTTTAGCTTTACTGCCAGTAGTTTTACTTGCTTCAGGCTGTTCATTTTTAAAAAACGACAAAACAACTCCAATTGTAAACGCTCCCGTAGTTAATAGTACTCAAGGCGGTGTTTGTGAAGTTCCAGCTATTAGTTCAAGCACGGAAGTTAATGCTAAAACTGGTTTACCACCAGTCAGTCAGGAAGAGAAGAATAAAACTTTTACTTATGAGGATACCGAAATTGGCGTTAAGGTAAAATATCCAGGTTCTTGTTTCTTCAATAAAGGAATTTTTCAGTGTTCTGATTTTACTTTAAGCATTTGGATTTTAGATCCTGGTTCTAAAGCCTCAGCTACTCCAGAAAAATCATTTGCTAATGGGCAAACTCAAATCAAATATACATATAACCACAATAAAAAAGTTTACGCTTTAATGGCTTGGTATGATGGGGAAGATAAAGCCGATTTAGATGCTGTAATTGATAAGATTGCTAAAAGTTTAACTTTTTCAAAATAGTCTATATAAAAAAGAGCTCCTTTATAAAGGAGCTCTTTTTTTATTCTTTATTTTTTAGTAAATCTCTGATTTCAATTAATAATTCCTGATCTTTAGTTGGTTTTGGTTCAGGAGCGGCGGCGGCTTCTTCTTTTTCTAATTTACGAAGTTGTTCTTTTAATTTTCCAAGCAATTTAATCATGAAGAATATAGCAAGAGCAATGATTAAGAAATCAACAATATTTTGAATAAAGACTCCAATATTAATTGTTAAAGCGGGGGTATTGCCAATGGCGTCTCTTAAAATAATTTTCCAAGTGGAAAATGATTCACCTCGAGTTAGTAAGCTAGCAAATGGCATAATAATGTCATTAACCAAGGAAGTGATTATTTTTCCGAAAGCAGCACCAATAACAACCGCAGTGGCTAGTTCGATGGCATTACCTTTAACGGCAAATTCTTTAAATTCTCTGATTATTTTTTTCATAGTTTTTATGTTATTATAAATTTATTATAATAGTTTTTTATCTAATTTGCTAGTCTTAAATATGTATTATGTTAAATATTACTCTTATTACTATTGGTAAAATTAAAGATGCTTATTTAAATGGGGCGGCTTTAGAGTATATTAAACGAATCAAACCTTACGGTCGTTTAATTATTACTGAACTTAAAGCTGAACCGTTTTTAGTAACAACTAAGGATAAAGTTAAAAAGCTAGAAGCTGAGCGTATTGAGGCGGTTTTGGAACGCAAGAGTGAAGCTGAAATATATTTATTATCAGAACATGGAGCTTTATTTAATTCACCAGATTTTGCGACTAAATTGGATGCAAACAAAGAATTAGTATTAGTGATTGCCGGCAGTTTGGGTTTTGCTAAAGAACTTGAAGTTAAATATCCAAAAATCTCTTTATCACCTTTAACTTTTCCTCATGAACTGGCTCGAGTAGTGCTACTTGAACAAATTTATCGAGCGGCGACAATTATAAATAATAAAGAGTATCATTACTAATATGTTGCAACAACTAATTAAAAAAACAAAAAAATTATATTCACCAGAGCGAGCGGAACACTCTAAGTATTTTTTTAAGACTGGGCCCGGGCAGTATGGTGAAGGTGATGTTTTTTGGGGTTTAAGTGTGCCTGAGATGAGAGCTTTGGCACGCGAGTGTCAGGATTTAGATTTAACCGGTGTGGCCGAATTATTATCTAATGAAGTTCATGAGTTACGTTTAATAGGACTGACTATTTTAGTTGAAAAATATCAAAAGGCTAAAAACGATGCTGAGCGTAAATTGATTTACAATTTTTATATTAAACATCGAGCCGCAGCTAATAATTGGGATTTAGTAGATTTATCAGTTTATAAAATAATGGGTGATTATTTAGTTCGTAATCCTAAAGAACGTAAGATTTTATATAAATTTATAAAATCAAAAAATATGTGGGAACGGCGACTGGCAATGGTTTCAACTATAGCCTTTATTCGTCAGGGTGAAAGCGAAGACGTGCTTAATTTAGCTGAAGCGTTATTAGATGATAAAGAAGATTTAATGCATAAAGCCAGTGGTTGGATGTTACGTGAATTTGGTAAGCGTGATGAGACAAAATTAACTGAATTTTTGGATAAAAATATTTCTAAAATGCCACGCACTATGTTGCGTTATGCGATTGAAAAATTTCCCGAAACAAAAAGACAAAAATATTTAAAAATAAAAATAAAAAAATAATTTACAATTTTATTTTAAATAATGGTGCTAAATTACGCTTAATATAAGGCATTTTTTAAGCTCTTGCCCGCATCCCTATTGTTTATTGGCAAATATTTTCGCACATGCTATAATACTCTTGTAAATAAAGGTTAATTGAAAGTTTATATTTTAAAAATAAATTTTCAATTTAATAATTTAGGCAGAAGTAATATTTGATTATTCTTTTTTAAGAAAAATCACCTATCACCAAGCCCCATGCAAATATGTCTAAAATGACAAAAGCTCAAATGGTAGCTACTTTAGCTGAAACCACTGGTTATGCTAAAAAAGAAGTTGCTAACTTCTTAGAAACTATTGCTGAATTAACTTACAAAGAAGTTAAGAAGAATGGTGAATGTATCGTTCCTGGCTTCGGTAAATTAGTTAAAGCAAAAAGAAAAGCTCGTGAAGGTCGCAATCCAGCTACTGGCGAAACTATCAAAATCCCAGCTAAGACTGTGGTTAAGTTCCGTTTAGCTAAAGCGGTTAAAGACGCTGTTCTATAATTTTTTAAACAGCAAACCTCTATATAAAAAAATCACCTTCGGAATCGGGTGATTTTTTTTATTGTTTTTTAGACATAAACACCAAAAGATCCGTCTTTCCTAACCATAACAACACCTTTAAATAAATCTAAGATTCTATTAGTTTGATCGTTGAAATGCTCAAAGATATATTCATTATTATCTTTAATATTATCTTTAATCTTTTTATCAATCAAAGGAATAAGCACATCATTGTTTTTGCTAATTTTCTCATCCATCATCTTGTCCATCATATTAACCAATAAAACATTATTTTCTAAGATTAACTTAGAAATGTCTTTTGATAAATTAGCTAAATCTTGTTTTGTGGCGACTTCATTCATACTTTTATTAAGACGAGAGGAATCCTAGATATTTTTTATTAGAACTATTTTATCATCTAAAACTGAAAACTAAAAGACCGATATCATTCAATGTTTATCGGTCTTTTTCTTCTTGAGAAAATCTTTAAGTTTTCTTGAAGTTAGAGGTATTGGCCTAGGCCATTTTTATTTAGTTTATTCTTAAGTTTAGTATTTTTATTGAGGAATATAAGTAGGGAACCTAGTTCTATTTTATAACGATCTTTGATTATTTTATATTTTAGACCGGAATCGCTTTTTAGGGCACGACGAATTGTCTTGGGGTCAACACCGCCAATTTTAGCCGAAGAAGATACGGAAAACCATAATGGTGTAGTGATTTCTTTCTCTGGGGTCATAAAATAATAGTTAAGTCTATCCTATGATGGACTAAAGTACTATTATCTTATACTTTTAGGTCTAAAAGTCAAGATAAACCTCAAAATCTAGTAAAATGAATAAAATACAGGCTTGTTGCGTATAAATATATATCAATTTAGCCAAGATTTAAGATAAAGCTTAACCTTGCTTTTTTAGCGTAACCGTGCTAAAATTTGATAACCAATTAGGAGTTAAATATAATAGGGAAATTAATAATTCCCTTATTTTTTATTAAAATACCTTACACCGTAAATGCCACAATCACTTGCTCAAAAATTTAAAGATAAACAAACTATAAGTCGCCTTAAAAATAAAGACAAAGAAGTTTTTATTAAGGTGTACGACGATTTCGCGGGCGATATTTATCGCTTTGTTTATTTCAAAGTAGGTCATGTCGAAGAAGCCAAGGATTTAACCTCCATGATTTTTCTTAAGACTTGGAATCATATTCAAAACAATAGCCTAACCAGTAGTAGTACTTTGCGGGCTTTGTTATATAAAATTGCTAGAACTTCAATCGTTGATTACTACCGCGAAACCGGTAATAAATTAGAGGTATCACTAGACGATGAAGAAAATCCAATTGAAATTGCTGATGATAAGACTGATTTAGAAGCCGATATTGATAAAGCTAATGACCTAGCTTTAATTAAGAGTAAATTGCCTTTACTTAAAGAAGAGTATCGGGAAATTATTGTTTTAAAATTTGTTAATGATTTAGATATTGATGAAATTAGTGAAGTAACTGGTAAAACTAAGGGTAATGTTCGAGTGTTATTACACCGTTCACTAGCCGCTCTTAAGGATCTATTAGAAGAGGACCAGAAAAACCAATAATTAGTCCTAAAAACGCTATGGTATGATTTACTGTAACGTTTTTTGTTTTTTTACGTATATTATGACGTAATAATGCGCAAATTTATGACTGACCGAGATTTAATCAAAAAATTAGGTAATCTTAAAGAAATTAAGCCCGATTCAAGCTGGTTAAAAGCGAATCGAGATTCTTTATATACCCAAATTTCTAATTCAGGGGCCACTGAACAATCAGTTTGGTCTTCTTTTGTTATCAATTTCAAGAGTGTCCTTAAAACAGCCACAACTCCAGCGATGGCACTTGGCTCTTTAATGTTACTTTTAATTGGTACTAGCGCTTACAGTCATTTATTACTTGCTCAAGCTAAACCAAACCAATCTCTATATATTGCGCGTGAACTTTCTGAGAAAGCAAAATTAAATACAATTTTAAATACTCAAGAAAGAGAAGAGATGGCTGGTAAATTTGCGGCTAACAATGCTCAAGATATTATTAATGTATTATCTGACCCAACCGTTAAGGACGAACAAGAGATTGCTAAATTAAGTACCAAGCTTAATGAAGAAATTACAACTGTAAAAAAGACAATGGCTAAAAGAGAACAAACAGCTGTACAACAAATTGATACACCAACTACTACTAACAATAATGACGCTGTATTTATTGCTTCAAACGATAAAGATGCTAAGGGGTTATCCGTTGCTCAAACCGTTGAAACTAAGACAGCTACTAGTTCAGTTGAAAATTTAATTAAAGAGGCTAACGAAGTTCTTAATAAGTTAGCTAAATAATATAACAGTTATAGGTTTAGAGCCTGGCTGTTAGTTTATCTCCTCTCCAACATTCCTCCTCGGAAGATTCTGATCATCTGATTTGGCGAAACGGTACGAGATAAATTAACAGGTCTGCTTTAAAGCTTGCTTTAGACAGATCAGTGAAACCCCGTAAAGGGTCGGGTCTCGCAAGAGATGGTTTTCACTCTATTAAAAACAAAACAAATTCGGTGATAAGCTAAGATCGTGACGAAGTTCCGATTGTAGATCGATTTAGCTTTTTCTTGGGACTTTATGTTCTAGGAGAGCGGGATTCCGGTCGATTTACTCGCAGGAATCTCTGAAGATTGGCGCTTGATCCGAATCAATCTCGAAAGGGAATTGTTTATACTTATGTATAGACATTCAGTTTCGAATCCTTAAAACAAATATGAAAAATTTACGCAAATCATTGATTATCGGCGTAATGGCGTTAACAGTTTTAGGAATGAGTGGTCTTAATGTAAAGGCTGCTGCTCCACAAGCTGGTGACCTTATCAAGATGGATGGCTTATCAGCTGTTTATTTCTTGGGCAACGACGGTAAGAGATATGTTTTCCCAACTTCTGCTGTATACTTCTCATGGCATAAGGACTTCTCTGGTGTAGTTACTATTTCTTCTTCAGAATTACAAAGCTACCCATTAGGAGGTAATATTGCTGTAAGACCAGGTACAAAATTAGTTAAAATCACAACTGATCCTTCTGTATACGCTGTTGAAGCTAACGGTACATTAAGAAAGATCCAAAGCGAAGCTGATGCTATCGCTATCTATGGTGCAAATTGGGCAAAGAGAGTTATCGATGTTCCTGATGCTTTCTTCACTAATTACACTATTGGTACTCCTTTAACATCTGGCACTGTTGCTGCTGGTACTTTAGTAAAGAATGCTAACTCTGCTGCTATCTATTATTTTGATGGTACAAATTATCGTTCTATCGCTACTGAAGCTGCTTTCAATGCAAATAGATTTGACTTCGCTAATGTAGTAACTTTATCTTCTGCTATTACTGCAGGTGGTACTGCTATCACAGGTGCTGAATTCGCTTATGACCCACAAACTAAGACTACAGGTCCTGTAGTAACTGGTTCTGGTTTAACAGCTTCTATTTCTTCAGCTACTCCAGCTGCTATTTCTGTTCCACAAAATGGTGCTCGTGTTCCAATGGCTAAAGTTAACTTAACTGCAGCTAATGACGGTGCTATTTCTGTTTCTTCTATCCTTGTTAAAAGAATTGGTTTATCCTCTTACGATAACATTGATAAAGTTTGGGCAGAAAAAGATGGTGTTATCGTAGCTTCTAAGAAGACTATGAACTCCAACGACGAAGCTACTTTAACTTTTTCTCCAGCTTTAAATATTAATGCTGGTCAAACTGTTGCTTTAGATTTAATCGCTTCTTTGAAAGGTACTGGTGCTGGTACTATCGGCTTAAGTATTGCTTCTGCTTCTGCAGTTAGCGCTTCTGCTGCTTCTATCTCTGGTTCTTTCCCAGTTAGTGGTAATTTAATGTCTCCAACTAACTACACTGTTGTTAACCTAGCTATTTCTGCTTCTGGTTCAAACAACTTAAATGCTAAGGTTGGTGATACTGGTGTTGAATTAGGTAGCTTCACTTTAGCAGCTAATAGCCCAGCTAAAGATGTTACTATCAAATCCATCATGTTAAAGAACAATGGTGTTGAAGATTTAGCAAAATCAGTTTCTAACTTATACTTAGAACAAGCTGGTTCTAAAGTTTCTACTTCTGCTTCTATTGATGGTCGTTTTGTAACATTTACATTAAACAATGGTGCATACGATTTATTAAAGGATGACGGTTCTAAGAGCTTTAAGATCAAAGGTGATATCATTGCTAAGGAAAATTCTTCTTCAACAGGTAGTTATGTATTCCAATTAAATAAGAGTACTGACTTAAATGTTGTTGAAAAGACTTCTGGCTTTGGTGCTAACGTTGTTTACAACGGTGTTTCTGCTGATAGCTATGCTATTTCTACAGTTAACATCACTTCTGGTGCAATTAATTTATCTAAGAAAACCACTTCTCCTTCCGACTCCACAGTTGTTAAGGGAAACAATGGTCTTGTAGCTTTAATTGCTAACTTTAAGGTTGACGAAGCTATCACTGCTGATGGCATGAAGATCAACTATGGTTCAACTATGAGTGGTGCAGCGTCAACAACAGATAAATTCCAAAACGCTAAAGTTTACTTAAATGGCGTTTTAGTTGATTCTTTTGATCCTGCTGCTTCATCAACTTCTTATTTAACAGCTACTCTTGATAGCACTATCACTTTAAATAAAGGTGATAACGAAATCAAAGTTGTAGTTGATGCTAAGAGTGATGCAACTTCTGGTGCTATTAAGTTCTGGTTAAACAGCAATGTTTTAACAAACGAAAACCCAGAATACGTTCAATCTGGCAACCAAGTTTCTTCTAATGAAATTGGTGGTTCAGCTGAAGGTGCTGTGTTAACTATTGGTTCCGCTACTTTATCTATCACAAGAAGTGATGGTTATGGTAACAATAAATCAGTTGTAAAAGGCAGTTCAGATATCTCTTTAGGTAAATTTACTGTTAAAGCAACTAATGACGCTGTTACTATTACATCAGCACAATTAGGTGCTAATATTGGTTCAGCTGCTACTACTACAGCTAACTCTATTTATGACATGAAGTTATATGTAGACGGGGCTCAAGTTGGTAATACTGTTGATTTTGGTACTTCTGGTGCTAACTTCAATAGTTTAAATGTTACTATTGCTAAGGATTCAACTAAGACAATTGAAGTCTTTGGTGCTTTTGATTCATCTGCTGTTGAAGGCAGTCATTTTGTTACTGCTTTAACTCTTTATGCTCAAGACTCTAAAGGAAAATCAGTTTCTGTTGATTCTCAAAACACAACTCAGTTTGCTATTTCTGGCCAAGGTACTTTAAATGTTGCTGTTGGTGGTAATACTCCAAATGCAGCTTTATTGGCCGCTAATACTACTGAACAAGAAGTTGCTCAATTCAAGTTCACTGCTGTTAATGACAGCGCAAGTTTAACTGAAATTCAGGTTTATAATTATGCTAGTGGCACAGTTGATGCTTCAGCTGATTCAAGAGTTTCTTCAGTTAGATTATACGATGGTGCTACTTTAATTGATTCCTTCACTCCTGTATTTGGTGGTGGTAAATTCACTATCACTAATGACAAAGTTAAAGTTTTATCTAACCAAAGCAAAGATTTATCAATCAAGGTTGTTTTAAACACTATTGATAATGATGCTTCATCTACTAATAAAGTTTTAGCTTATAGAATTACAGATTATAAGTTCAAATCCTCTAACGGTACTGAGACTCCAATTGCTAACCAAACTGTAACTGCTAACAAATTTGTTATCCGTAAAACAGTTCCTACTATTGCTTTCTTAGATTTACCTGACAAGACTTTGAATGCTGGTACAAAGGATATTGCTAAGTTCTCAGTTACTGCTGATGCTTCTGGTGATATTTCTTTGAGCAGAGTTGCTTTAGATGTTGCTACAACTACTAATGCTACTTTAGCTACTTCTAGTGTAACCAATACCTTAAAGGTTAATGGTTCAACTAAGAATGTTTATAGCGTTACTCTTTCTGGTGGTCAATACATTGTTGTATTTAACACTCCAGAAATAATTTCTGCTGGTACAACTAAGACTTTTGAAATCCAAGGTGTTACTTCAGTTACTAATAACAGTTCTGATTCTATCACTGCTAAGATTTCTCAAGATTCTGTAGCTGCTTACTCAACAACTTCTGCTGCTGGTGTTTCTACTCCAGCTGGTAACTTTGTTTGGTCTGATGGTGCTGATGTTTCTAACTACACTTGGGCTAATGGCGCAAATGTTAAAGGTTTAGACACAAACACTTGGGTTTTATCTAAATAATATTTAGATTTAACTTACAGATTATGTAAGGCAAAAAAGACCCCCTTCGGGGGGTCTTTTTGTTAGCTAATTCTATTTACTGTGTTATAATAAATAATATTTAGAAAATAGACTTAAATTTTTTTATATGCGCTCTAAATTTTATTTGTTATTACTAACCTCATTCATTGGCATCTTTTTTGTTTCCGGTTTTGCATTGGCTGATACCAGTGAGTGTCGAACCTCTTCGCCGTTTACAGTTATTTTAAAAAACGTTGACGGTACTGGGGCCGCTAAATTAAGAGTGGAAGTTTATCAAGAAGATTATGAAAACGGTGATAACAATAAACCGATTGTTGGTAAAAAGGTTTTAACTGGTAGTACTGATTCAGCTGGTAAATGGACGACTAATTTTGTTCCAACTCGAGACAAACAATATATTATTAAAGTATACGAAACCAGCACTGATAATGGTGATTTTTGGTATTTTCACCAATATACTTCTTGTGGTGGTTATTTTGAATTCAAACAAACTTTACCTCGTTTAAACGTTGTTCTTCGTGACTACAAAAATAATCTAATCAAGGACGCCGATATCAGCTTATACGCTTTACATACGGACGCGGATAATAATCCAATTGCTGACCGGTCTTATTTAGTTAGCACGGTTAGATCGTCGGCTCAAGGGAAAGTGTCTTATTATGTATCCCAGAATATCCCACAACTACCAGATAAAAATGGTTCTTATTTCTTACAAGTAAAACATAATAATCAGTTATTTAATTTCCCAGGCGTTAGAGCTGGTAATATTGATGTTACTTATGAATATGTCTTAAGTGGGGTTAATTTAACTACTAGTTTGGCTGGTGGAAAACCGCTGGCTGGGGCAGTGGTTAATATTTACAAACAAAACAGTGATTTGTCGATTGGTAATAAATTATATACTACTAAAACTGATACCGTTGGAAAAGTTTCTTTTGAATATCCAACTGGTATTTATGCTTTTACTGTAGTTGATGATTTTCGTCAGGAAAGCGTATTTAACAATGTTGTAATATCTACTAGTGGTATAACTAATAAATATTTAACTTTAAATTACACTAAATTTTATTTAGCTTCAGTTGCGGCGGATAGCAAGGGCAGTAGTCAGCGTAATTTTCAAATTTATTCTTTAACCGCTGGCGATAATAATTATTACTACAAAAATAAAATGGTTGGCACTTTAGGAGTTACCGCTGGTCAGGATAAAGCGGTTTCTTTAGCGGCTGGTCCATATTTATTAGTTTACAAGGTGGGTAATCAAGAATATGGTACGGCTTTTATGGCGACTAATAATGAACAGCGCGTGGCGTTAAAAATTGATGGTGGCTCAGCGATTAATTCTGATGATGCGATTACTTTAAAATCGGTCGCTACGGTTGCAACTGTAGCTCCAAACCCAGCTAAACCAATTGTTAAGGCTCCTGTTAAAACCACTAAAAGTAAATTTAACGGTTATGTGGTAGCAGTAAACGGTAATGGTGGTTTGTGGTATATTAGTCGTGATGGTAAGCGTTTTCGTTTAGATGGCGGCATCCCAGCTTATGATATTATTAAATCATTAAGTGTTGGTATTTCTAATCCAGATTTAAATAAAATTCCGGTTGGTGTTTCGGCTCAATATGGTAGCGACACTGATAAAGATGGTTTAAGTGATGCTTTAGAATTAGCTCTTGGAACAAATAGTGAAAAAGCCGATTCTGATAGTGATAGATATTCTGATTTAAAAGAAGTGCAAAATAGTTTTAATCCACTAGGTAAGGGAAGTTTAAAGATTGATAAAACATTTGCTAATAAACAAAAAGGACGTTTATTTGTCCAGGTTCAAAGTCAGAGACAGTTATGGTATATTTCACCGCGTGATGGTAAGCGTTATTTCTTGTTTGATGCTGACAATATTAAAGCTGCTCTATATAAAATCGCTGTTTCGGTTAACTGGGCTGACATCGCTTATTTATCGATTGGTAATTAATAAAATATTTATAATTTAAACATCTACAGTATGACCTCTAAATTCTATCAACGTTTTTTGCAGATTGGCGTGATTGCCTCACTGCTTACCGTCTTTTTTGTCTTCTCGGATTTATTATTTCCTTACATTACGTCAAAACAATTAAGCTTTAATATCTTAACTGAATTTTTGCTTTTAATTTGGGGTGTTTTTATTTGGAAATTTCCGGCTTATCGACCTAAAAAATCACTAATGACTTGGGGTATTGTAGCCTTTTTGATTGCTATTTTATATTCCTGTTCTTACAGTGTTGATCCAGCTCTGAGTTTCTGGGGTGATGCGGAGCGAATGCTTGGCGTATTCCATATTGTTCATTTCTTCTTCTTATATTTAATCATGATTTCAGTTTTCAAGTCTTATGAAGACTGGCAAATTTTATTTGGTTCATCAATTATAATTGCGACCATTGTTAGTATTATCGGTTTAAGTGGAAATCCTTACAGCACAATTGGTAACACCGCTTATGTTAGTGGTTATTTAATTTTTAATCTTTATTTCTGTGCTTTGTTATTTTATCGAGCTGGAAAAAAAGCTTGGCGTTGGTTTTTATCTATCCCAGTTATTCTAATGTTGTGGGAATTTACTCATACTCATACATCAGGCGCGATTATTGGTTTAGGTATTAGTGTTTTATTAATTATTTTCTTAATCGGCGTTTTACATAAAAATAAAAAAATTAAAATTGCAGCTTGGGGTACTTTAGTGGTCGCTATCACAGCTTTAGTTTTAATTTTCTCTCAACAAAATGCCGCTTGGTTCCAGAATTCATTCCTTAAGAATTTAACGGCTCAAAAAACTACTTTTCAAACTCGTTTAGTGTCTTGGGAAGCGGCTGGCAAAGATTTTCACAATCACCCATGGCTAGGTGTTGGTTTTGGTAATTATGCCTCAGTTTTTGATCGTTATTTTGATGCTAAATTCTATAATTATTCTCGGGGTGAAACATATTTCGACCGAGCTCACAATAATTTAATTGATATTGTTTCAACGACTGGTGTGATTGGTTTACTCGCCTATCTTAGTATTTTTGTGGCAGTAGCAATTTATTTGCTAAGACTGATTAAACGTAAACCAGGTGATTTTGAACCTCTAATTCTAATTGGTTTATTTGCCGCCTATTTTATCCAAAATTTAGCTGTTTTTGACTCTCTGGTTACTTATATTGGCTTAATGATTTCTTTGGCTTATATCTACTATTTAATTAATCCAGAAACCGAAAAAGTGGCTGAAAAAAAGGTGCCCGAATTTAGCGCTCTAGTGGTTGGTTTAATCTTAGTCTTAATCTTAACTAACTATTGTAATTTAAGACCGTGGCGGACCTTCCAGGGCGTAATTAACGGTTATTCAGCCGTGTCAGCTGGTCAAGTAATGGAAGGTATGGCAATTTATAAAACTGCCTTTGCCGATAGCACCCCTTTAGACCGAGATGGTAAGACAGCTTTTATTAATTCTTTAATTGGTAGTGCTAATGCTTTATCTAAATTATCAGTCAAAGACCAAAAAGAAGTGGTAACTTATGCGATTACTTTAGCTAAAGAAAATGTTAGCAATAATCCACAAGACAGTTTGATGCAATTACAACTAGCTCAAACATATAGCTTAGCTTATAACTTGCTTGATTCTGATGAATATTATAATAATGCTTTAAAAGCAGTTGACGCCGCGATTGCCGCTAGCCCAGAAAGAATTCCAGTTTATTTCATGAAAGCGAATATTTTAATCTCAAAACAGAAATATGATGAGGCATTAATGGTAATTAATTCAACTATCGAATTTAATCCAGAATTCCCAGATGCCTATTGTCAGTTATATCGAGTTTATAATATTAAAAAAGATACTAAAAATGCTTGGGTTAATGGAGATAAATGTATTGACTTAAATGGAGCGGAAACCTTGGGTATGAGTAAAGATTTTTTAACTTTATTAAACCATTATTACGTTGAGACAAAAGATTGGAATCGGGCTTTAGTGATGGCTAAACAATTAACTGTTTTTCAACCTAGCAACGATCAAGCATGGAGCTTATTATCCGAAGTTTATGGAGCAATGGGTGATGTGGCTAATAGCAAATCAGCGGCATTTGAGGCTAGTATTTTAAAGACCAGCACTAGCACAGCCCAATAATTTAATTTAGTTTAAAATATTTAAAAATCGAGTCTCGCGGCTCGATTTTTTTATTCTGTCAAAAGTCTTTTTTTATCACGAAAAAATACACTTTATTATTCATACTTTTTTGAAAAAATATCCAAGCTGACATCATCTTCGATTTGTTATTATATTTTTATCTTAATTGGCTTAGCTTGTTTTAATTATTTATTACAAGCGGCCCCATAAAAATATGGATAAATTTAAAATGGTGTGGCGACAAGTGGTAGTTTGGCTTAAAAAACATTGGCCAGTAGCTAGTGGTGGAGCAGCATTTTTTATTTTGTTAATTATGTTTTTTCCAGTCTTTCGTTCTAGTTGGCTTTATTATCCAGAATCACTACGAGCGAAAATTGCGCTTCGGAAATTAGCTCAGTCAACCGAGAAAATGTATTATTGCCGCGAAGATTGTCAGGCAAGTCGTCTGACTTATAAAAATTTAATTGCTCAGGCGTTAGCTTCAGAAAAAGAAAAATTATTACCAGATTTAGAGACCGTTATTTTAGACAAAAATGTGTTACCAGAAAACAGAAGATTATTAGTTGGTTTATGGCAAGAATCAGGGCTTGTGCCATCGGATAATTTAAAAAATGTTCAAGATGTTAATTTAAAAGCTGAATTAGTTAGCTCTTGGCCAGAACTTGGCGATAACTCTTTTATTAGTGAACTAGTAGGTAATTTTAAAACGGCTAAAACAGAAGCTGAAAAAGAGGCAGCTTTAGATTTATTAATTGGTAAAAATAGCCCAATTGTAATAAGCACTATTTGGAATATTATTTTAGGTGAATATTCAGATAAATTAAAAGTTAAAGCGTTTTTCTTGTTAGCTAATTTAGAAAATAAGTCACAAGTTTATCAAGTTGATGATGTTGCAAAACTGCGGTCAGTTTTAGAAAGTGGTAGTTTTCCGCATCGAGTAAAAGATCAAGCGATTTTAGCGCTGAGTGATTACTATGAATTTTTTCCAGAACTCAGTGAATCATTACTGGTTGATGTCGTAAACCGGCCGCAGTATTTTGATAATTATCAACGTAGTTTTGCCATTGATATTTTAAATAATAATCGAGATGTTAAAGTGGCGAGTTTAAATTTATCTCAAGCCGATTGGGATACTTATTATACTAATTAATTAATAGCGACACCCCCTTAGTCAGCTTTAATTTTATGAATAAGAAATATCTTTGGTTCTTATTTTTATTACTGGTGTCGTTATTTTTACCGATTAAACAAGTATTTGCGATGCCAGTGGGAACTATTTTATATCGAACTTCGGGTGACGATAAAATGTATGGTTACAATGCTAATGATTTAATTTTGGCTGAGAAAGGGAAGTTGGCTCATATTTATTCTGGACACACAGCTGTTTATGTTGGTCAGGAAGCTGGAGTTGATTATATTGTTGAAATGCAACCTAAAGGAGCGATAAAAGTGCCCGCTAAATATTTTATTAATGAATCGCTAGGTGAAAAATTAGTAGGTGCTAAAATTCCCAAAGAGGCAACGCCAAATCAAATTGCTAAAGCTGTAGCTATTGCTAAAAATTTAGCCAATAAAAATTTGGCGTATGATTTTGATTTTAAATATCAAAAAGGGCCTTTAAATAATCAATGGACTTGTGTTGGACTAGCCGAAAAAATTTATGAAAGTGCCAACATTTCTAATCCAACCAATTTAGGTTCTTTGGTTTATGATCAAAATAATTATGCCGTGGATATTACTAAAGATGGTTATGATAATCAAAGCGTTTATAATGCTAGCGGTGATTGTTTTTCGTCTGATTTAGAATTTTCAAAAATTGAACGTAAGCAAAATATGGTGATTCCGGCACCAGAAGTAATTGGTTTTGATGTGGGACTTCTAAAAAATAATGAACGTTATATTTTTATTCCTTATACCCAATATTTGCAAAGTACTTTAAAAGATGTGCCCGTTGATATTGAACTTTCTTCATCTTTTACCGAAACTGATGTTCGTGGCAGCTCACCAATTTTAGGTTTAGTTTTAAAGTGGAGTTTAATTAATAATCCAATTTCAACGGTTAAAACAATTGCTAGCAAAGTTGGCAGTGGACTACTCGCCATTAAAGAAAAAGTTTTTCCCGAAAGTGGAGTGGCGTTAGCTGAAAGTTCTAATGATTATGGGGTATCAACAGCATTTTCGACTTCAACTAAATCAGCTAGTGTTAAAGCTAGTACTACTAAAACAAATACGACTAAAGTATCAACCACTAAAGCGAGTACCACAAAAACTACAGTGGCTAAAACTTCAGCTGGAACTAGTTCTGGTGTTAAAATAGCGGTTACAAAAGCTACTAGTACTAAGGGTGTGAGTGCTAATGCTGGTACTTCTAAAACAGTTAGCGTTAGTGTTGGTACACCTAAAAAAACCACTATGGCTGAAGTTAAAACAGTACAAAGTACTTCAGTCAAAGTTTCAACTACTAAAGCAACAACCACGCCAATCGTTGTTACCACACCTAAAACCACCACAGTCGCAAGAACAACACCAAAACCAAGCAAAACAAAAGCGACGACCACGCCAGTAGTTAAAAAGCCAACAGCCACCGCAACACCAGAAAAAAAACCTGATTCAACGCCAGAACCTGAACCAGAAAAAGCTCCTGTGGCTTTGATTGCTAAAATATATAGTAATGGTGACGATGATTGGCTAGAAATTATAAATTCCAGTGACAAAGATTTTGATTTAGCCGCGGCAGGTTATCGATTAGAGAAAGCTAAAGCGGGCAGTGATCCAACTTTAATTATGCGTTTTGGTGAGGAAACCGACGGTACTTATCCAGGTGGCACAGTTATTGGCGCTCATGGTTATTATTTAATTGCTAGAAGTACCGCTTCAGCTGATATTTTAGCGAAGGCTGATGCGATTGCCTCTAAAGAATCTTTTTCTTGGAATGAAGACGGTTATACTTTGTATTTAGGTACCGCTTCAATTTCTTCCGATGAAGATACTGATATTGTTGATAAATTAGGTTATGGTGATGCGCTTTATTACGAAAAAGCACCAGCTACCGCTTTAAAAAAGGGTTATGCTTTGGAGAGAAAAGTTAGTGCCACTTCAACTATTGAATCGTTGTCATCGGGTGGTTTAGAGGAATTATGGCCACGTTTATTTGATAGTAATGATAACAGTAATGATTTTATTTTAGTTCCTTATGATTTATCAGTTATTGAATCAGAAACTAAACCAGAGGATACTAAAACAGAAACAGAATCTGAGTTATTTACTAATCCAGTTGGTCTTGATTCTGAGGGTATGACACAACTTTGGCATTTTGATGAATGTTCTGGTAGTGAAGCGGCCAACGAATTACAGGCTAGTGGGCAAATGCCAGTTGATTTTAAAAAGGTTGGTAAATGGGATGTTGGTCGTTGGGGTTGTGGTACAGCGGTAACTAAATTAGCCTCGAGTACTAAAGTATATTGGAGCACCCCGCTTGATCCTAATCAAATGACAGTTAATTTTTATTATCGAACTAAAGAATCTAATTATAGCTTGGTCCTTAAATTTGGTAATCCGCTTGGTTCCGGTCAACAAGCTTATATTGAACTAACACCAAACTTTACCACAGTTTATGGCTTTCCTGGTCCAGAAGGGCGTTTACCTGATTTAAAATGGACAAATGATAATCTTTGGCATCAAGTTTCTATTGTCGTAAATCGAACAGGGGGTTATTGGTCTTTTTATTTAGATGGTAAGGAAGTTTATTCTTATAAATATTCTGGAATTGTGCCAAATTTTACTACCTTTGAATTAACTTCTGAATATAAAGAAGTAATCGCTATTGATGAATTGTCTTTTTGGGACAGGTCATTACCAACAACAGAACTTCGCAGTATTAATCTTTTAAATCAACCATTTAACCCTTATACTTGGCCAGAAAAACAAAAATTGGCTAAATTAGAACGTTATTGGACTTTCGATGAAAATACTGGACTGATAGCTAAAGATAGTGTTGGCACAGATAATTTTCCAGTTACTCTTGATAATTGGGATATGGAAGGCAAAAATGATAGTGCTCTTACCATTAATAAACCAATTAAAACAACTTTAAATAGTATTCCAGTAGTTGATATGTCTTTATCTTTTTGGTGGCGGAATATCAGCTATCCTGGAGATTCTCGTTTAACTTTGATGCTTAGAAATAGCGACCGTAATTTAATGTCGCTAACTACCACTTATGTTAATCCCAAGTTTGGATTTAATAACGATGGTGGTTATATTTGGGAATATGATAAATCTTTATTGCCACACGATAAAGAATGGCATCATTTTGCCTTAACTTATGATTCATATCGTTTATTACTTAAATTGTATATTGACGGTAAACAAGTCATGGAGCGGGAGTACATTAGATTAAAAGATGATGAAAAAATAAATGGTTTAGAGCTTATTCCAGAAAATATAATCACTTCAATTGATGAACTAAAAATTTGGTCTGGCACTTTAACTCCTAGTCAAGTTTTAGCTGAGTATGAATCTTTAAAGTAAATTATAAGTCTTATAATATGTCTGCCTAAGCCTAGTCGAAAGACGGTGAAGGGGGTAAAAAACTCCTTATTTGTCAATAAGGAGTTTTTTATTAGTATTTTTAGTTAACTTGATTTTTTCCTTATTTTTTAGTAGTATAGAAGAGTTATTAGGGTAAGCGGACGATCGCTGCGTGCTTGCACGGAGAGGAAAGTCCGGACTCCGTAAAAGGGCAGTGGATAACGTCCACCAAGGGTAACCTTAGGGAAAGTGCCACAGAGACAATACTAATTTTAGCTTGCTAAGATGAAAGGTGAAAAGAAAAAAGGTGTCAGTTTACTGGCTACTTTTTTCGACTAGCGGTGACGCTAGATTCGCGGTAAACCCTGCCTGGAGCAAGGACAAATTCTAGTCCGCAAGGATTAGAAAAAAAGTAGTCCGCCAGATCTCATTGGCAACAATGAGGCTAGACAAATGGTCGTCCTGCTAGTATTTATATCAGCAGACAGAATCCGGCTTATAGCTTACCCCATTAACAAAATTATGCGTTTTTACGCCTAGACTAGACTTAAGTGTCACATTTATGAAATTAAAAAAAGTTGAATTATTATTTACAACTATTTTAGTACCAATTGATTTTGTAGTTATTTTTTTGGCCGGTCTCAGTGCTTATTACTTACGTTTTTCTGATTATTTCATTGGTATTCGTCCGGTTATTTTTAACTTACCTCTAAATGGTTACCTTTGGACCTTAGCTTTGATATCATTGCTGATGATTCCAATTTTTTTCTTTGCTGGTGTTTATCGAATTAAAAGAAATACTCAATTAGCTAAAGATTTAGCTAGAATTATTTTAGGTTGTTCGATGGGGTTAGCTTTAATTGCGATTTTGATTTTTTTCCAACGCGAATTATTTGATTCTCGTTTTATTGTTTTAGTGGGCTGGATATTGTCAATTATTTATTTAATTATTGTTCACTCATTTTTACATTGGTTGCAGAGAAGATTGCATGTTTATGGAATTGGAGTTCATAAAATTATTTTAGTTGGTAATAGTAAAACCGCTGATAATTTAATTGCTGAATTTTCTTCTAATAAATATTCTGGTTTTGAGGTAGTGCGTCGAATTCGTGATTTTTCTCTTGAGACATCACAAGAATTAGCTGAGTTTATTAAAGACCGTGAAGTTGATGAAATTGTTCAAAGTGATCCTAATTTAAGTAAAGTGGAAACTTTACGTCTTTATGATTTTGCGACTGAAAATCAATTAACTTTTAAATACGTCGCTGATTTATTAGAAATTAAAGTGTTACGCCATGAGGTAACTGAAGTTATTGGTATTCCAGTAGTTGAAGTAAAAAAGACTACCTTAGAAGGTTGGGGTAGAGTGGCTAAAAGAATCATGGATATTGTTGTTTCTGGTATTTTAATTATCTTGTTATTACCAATTTATATTATTACTGCCATTGCGATTAAATTAGATTCTCGTGGTCCAGTTTTCTTTTCAAAACGTGATGACGGTACTCCGGTTACTCGTGTAGGTGAAAAAGGTATTCCGTTTAACTACTTCAAATTCCGTTCCATGATTGATAAAGTTGATAACATGCGTTACAACGAACTGGCGGATCGTAATATGCGCAGTGACGGTCCAATGGTTAAAATTAAAGATGATCCAAGAATTACTAATGTGGGTAAATTTATTCGTCGTTTTTCAATCGATGAATTACCAGAATTATTTTTAGTTTTTATTGGTCGCATGAGTTTAGTTGGTCCTCGTCCTCATTTACCAGAAGAAGTGGCAAAATATGAACATCATCATAAAAAAACTTTAACTATTAAACCAGGTATTACCGGATTAGCTCAAGTATCTGGTCGCTCTGATTTATTATTTGAAGAAGAAGTTAAACTTGATGTGTATTATATTGAAAATTGGTCTTTATTATTAGATTTTTCTATTCTTCTTAGAACTCCAATGGCTGTTTTAAAACATCGCCAAGCGGAGTAATTAATTTCATGAAAGTTGCTTTAATCCATGATCATCTAGCTCAAGATGGTGGCGCTGAAAAAGTTTTAAAAGTGTTAGCGGAAATGTTTCCGGATGCCGTAATTTATGCACTCTTAGCTGATAAAGTTAAAACTGAAAAATATTTAAAGGGTCGTCGTATTGATACTTCAATTATTCAAAGACTTCCAGGCGGAGTTCGTCATTACAAATGGTACTTACCACTTATGCCAATGGCGGTGGAATTTTTTGATTTGCGTGAATATGATTTAGTAATTTCTGATACTAGTTCTTTTGCTAAAGGTGTTATTACCTCACCAGATGTGCCTCATATTTGCTATTGTCACACTCCAACGCGTTATTTGTGGAGTGATGCTCATCAATATTTAAACGAGTTAAAATATAATAAATGGATGAAAAAAGTTATCTCCACTATTTTAGTAAGACTTCGGATGTGGGATTTTTTAGCATCCGCTCGAGTGGATTATTTTATTGCTAATTCTAAAACGGTTCAAAAAAGAATTACTAAATATTATCGTCGTGATTCTCAAGTTATTTATCCTCCAGTTGAAACGGAACATTTTTTTATTAGTGATTTAAAAACACAAGAAGCTGAGGAAAGATATTTTTTAATTGGTTGTCGCTTAGTGCCTTATAAACGGGTTGATATTGTGGTTGAAGCTTTTAAGAAATTGGGCACTGATTATAAATTAAAAGTGTTTGGTGATGGTTTAGATTTAGAGCACTTAAAAGAAATTGCTGGTGAGGCCACAAATATTGAATTTTTAGGTCGCATTAGTGATGATGAAAAAGCTGTATTATATAGCCGTGCTCAAGCTTTTATCAATCCTCAAGAAGAAGATTTTGGAATTACTCCAGTTGAATCAATGGCATCTGGTCGTCCTGTTATTGCATATCGTAAAGGTGGAGTTACTGAAACCGTAATTGAAGGTAAGACTGGCTTATTCTTCGATGAGCAAACGGCCGATGCAATTGCTGAAGCGGTTAGAAAGTTTAAGAGTGAAGATTTTAATCCTGAAGATATTAGAACTCATGCTGAAACTTTTTCCGTAGCTCGTTTTGAAAAAGAAATCTTAGCCTTTATTGATAAGGTAAAAAATAATAAATAAACATGAGAATTGGCGTTGACATTAGAGTTTTGCTTGATAAGCAGTATAGCGGTATTTCCGAATATGCCTATTATTTGCTTCGGGAATTTTTAACTCGTGACGATGGTAATGAATATGTTTTTTATTACAATTCATTCCATACAATAGATCCAAAACTTTTCTCTTGGTGTAATTCTAAAGTTACTTTTAAAAACACCGCTTGGCCCAATAAAATATTTAATTATGTTTTTCAAAAGTTTTTAGCTTGGCCAAAACTTGATTCTATTACTGGTCCAGTTGATGTTTTTTGGTCACCACATTTAAACTTTTCTTGTTTTGGCGACAGTGCTGGCAAGAAGATTTTAACGGTTCATGATTTATCATTTTTGCGTTACCCAGAATTTTTTAGTAATCGTAAAAACTTTTGGCATCAAGGATTAAATATTAAAAAGTTAGTTGATAAATACGATGTTATTGTAGCTATTTCAGAAAACACCAAAATAGATTTAATTGAATTATTAAAAGTACCAGCAGAGAAGATTATAGTTATTTATTCTGGTTTAAATCAGGAAGTTTCTAATTTAAATTCAAAAGAAGCTAAAGCTTTTAAAGAAAAGCATAATCTAAATGAACGTTTTATCCTTTATTTAGGGGCGATTGAACCTCGTAAGAATGTTGGTGGTTTAGTCGAAGCTTATAATTTATTGCGTGATAAACATTTACCACTAACCGATTATCAATTGGTCTTAGCTGGGGCCAAGGGTTGGAAAAATAAATCAGTTTATAAAAAAGTGGCTGATTCACTATATCGTGATGATATTAAATTTTTAGGTTATGTTAGTCGAACGGAACGTAACTGGTTATATTCCAATGCCTCGTTATTTGTTTATCCATCTTATTATGAAGGTTTTGGTTTTCCGCCACTTGAGGCTATGTCTCACAGTTTAGCGACGATTACCTCTGATGTTTCATCTTTACCCGAAGTTGTCGGTAGTGCTGCTTTAACGGTTAATCCACATTCGACTTTAGATTTAGCTAGAGCCATTGAAACTTTATTACTTGATACTGACTTAAGAAAATCTTATGCTCAGAAAGGTTTAGACAGAGTTAAATTATTTAGTTGGCAAAAGACGGCTGATAATTATTTAAATTTATTTAAAAAATAATATGCGGGCAGTTATTCAAGCTGTTAGTAGCGCTAATGTAAAAGTTGATGATAAAATTGTTGGCGAAATAAAACGCGGTTATTTAGTGTTGTTAGCAATTCATACTGATGATACTGAAGATAAAATTATTAAGATGGCTGATAAAATTGCTGATTTAAGAATTTTATTAGATGAAGGGGAGAAGATGAATTTAAGTTTAAAAGATGTTGGTGGAGAAATATTGTTAGTGTCACAGTTTACGCTTTATGGTGATATCAAAAAAGGGAATCGTCCTAGTTTTTTAGATTCGGCTAAACCAGTAAAAGCAGTTCCATATTATGAAAAAGTAGTATCACTTTTAAAAGATAAGGGGTTTAAGGTAGAGACTGGTCAATTTGGCGCTATGATGTATGTGTCTTTAGTTAATGAAGGACCCACTACAGTAATTATAGATTTATAATGTTATGAAGAAAATAAAAGTAATGATGGCAATGTCTGGCGGTGTTGATTCGTCAGTAGCAGCACAACTTCTAAAAAATCAGGGCTATGATGTCACTGGTATTTTTTTGAATTTTTGGAAGGACGAAAAGATGGGTCACAAAGCTGAAAATAAATGCTGTTCTTTAGAATCATTACTCGATGCTAAATCAGTAGCTAATAAAATTGGCATACCGCTTCATAGTTTTAATTTTGCTAAAGAATTTAAAGCGACTGTAGTTGATAATTTTTTAGAAGAATATGCGGCGGGTAGAACACCGAATCCATGTGTGTTATGTAATAAAAAAATTAAGATTGGTTTATTACTCGAGTATGCTAAAAACATGGGTTTTGATTATGTGGCTACTGGTCATTATTTAAAGATTAAAAACGTAGCTGGCGAGCGTCGAGTTTATAAAGCTAAAGATACTAAGAAAGATCAGTCATATTTCTTATATACTTTTAATCAAAAACAACTTAAACATTTAATGTTTCCGCTTGGTGGTTATGATAAACCAAAGGTTCGTAAGTTAGCCGAAAAATATGGTTTGGTTACAGCCGCTAAACCAGAGAGTCAAGATATTTGTTTTTTATCTGGTCCTCATAATGATTTCTTAAAGCGATATCTTAAATTAAAACCAGGTCCAATTAAATTGCTCGATACTGGAGAAGAAATTGCGACTCATCAAGGTTTGCCACTTTATACCATTGGTCAGCGTCGCGGCATTGAAATTGGTGGTAATGGTCCCTATTACGTGGCTAAAATTGATTATGAGACTAATACTTTGTTTGTCGTACGTCAGTGGAACGAAGATGTTTTGTTTGCTCCAGGACTAACCGCTGCTAGTATAAATTGGACTTCGGGAAAGAAACCAATTTTTCCTCTTAAATGTGAAGCGGTAATTCGTTATGGACATGCCGCAGTGCCATGTGTTGTTACTAAAGGTAAGACTAAAGATGAACTTGAAGTTAAATTTAAAGAACCTCAAAGAGCGGTTACTCCAGGTCAAAGTGTAGTGTTTTACGATAAAAATCGCATGCTTGGTGGCGGAATTATCAAATAATTATTTTGTGCTATAATAGTTTTTGTAACTCAAATAATTTTTTGTATAATTTATGTCACAAAATCTCCAAGAAGTTTTTAAACGCATTCAAGAAAGAAAAAAAGAAGCTAGTGAAATTAAAAAAACCTATCGCGACGCTTTATCGGTTAGCGGGGAATATCAAGAAGTTTTAGAAGAACTGGAAGCTTTAAAACTTAGAAAGAAAAAAATTGAAGCTGGAGTACAAAGTGACTTTAAGGAAGAATTCGATAAGTTAGAGGGGTTGAAATTAAATATTGCCGGTGATAATCAAATGTTATCTGATATCGCCCTAACCCAGCTTACTAGTGGTCAGCCAATTGTTCTAATAGATGAACATAAGACAGAATATGAGCCAATTTTTACTGTAAAATTTAAGAAAGTTTAGAATTAAAAAAACTTTGGAAATTTCCAAAGTTTTTTTAATTCTTCCTTAGTTTGATTGTTTTTATAAATAAATCAACATTTTTAGAAACTCTAATATTGTATCTTGTTTTTCTTGTTTCTGATTTGGTTTCTATTTTATATTTTTTAGGTTTAAATCCAATGTCTTTAATCATTTGTATTACATCACAAGCAAGCTCTGGAATTATAGTAACGAAATTAGCCATTTTATAACCCCTATCAATATAAATACAGCCATCAGTTTCAAACAAACCTTTTAAACAAGAAATTGTATATTTTTTATTAGTTCTAATCCAAACTGGAACAGAAACTTTTTGTTTATATTTAGAACCTTCTTTAGCCTTCCAGCCTAAAAAATCCTCTAGTTTGTTTGAGTAGCAACTAACATCTGTGCAGTTTCTTTTTGTATCTACGGTGGATACTTTATTTGTGGGAAGTAATTGTTGAATCGCTTTTGTAATGCGTTCAATAATTTTAGGATATTTATTATCACAACTAACTCTTAGTCTAACCGCTCGTCCATTTGGATTTGATAAATTACCATCCCCAATGGCGACACCGATGACATAAGCGAGATTGTTGTTAAAATCCTTCATATTGTGCCGCGGGAGGGACTTGAACCCTCAAGGCATCGCTGCCACGCGTGTTTGAGACGCGATCGTTTACCAATTTCGACACCGCGGCGTTAAAGCCTTTTTCTATTATAATATAAAACCCTTGAAAGTCAAACTAAAAAATATGACTTGTTAGCCATGCTTTTTTCCGTTATAATCAATATATTAAGAACCAAGTTATTATGGGGAAAATCATTGCTGTCGTCAATCAAAAAGGAGGGGTTGGTAAAACCACCACTTCAGTTAATTTAGGAGCCTATTTAGCCAGTTTGGGCAAACAGGTGCTTCTGGTTGACCTTGACCCTCAAGCCAATGCTACCTCTGGTCTTGGTATTGAACATTCTAAGTTAGAGGCGGGAATTTATGAAGCTTTAATCGGCAAAAAGCGGATTTTTGATATCATTAAGCGGACTCTTCAAAAAGGCTATTTAATTGCCCCAGCAACCACCAGCTTAGCTGGTGCTGGCATTGAACTAGTTTCCATGGAAAATCGTGAATATCGCCTCTCACAGCTCTTAGAAAGCGTGCGTGGGGAGTATGACTATATCATTGTTGATGGTCCACCATCTTTAGGCTTGCTAACTATAAATAGCTTAGTGGCAGCTGATGAAATTCTAATCCCAACCCAAAGTGAATATTATGCTTTAGAAGGTTTAGGACAATTACTGCAAACCATTAATTTGATTCAAGAGAATTTAAAGCCAGAACTTAAAATAATGGGTACGGTAGTTACAATGTTTGATCGCCGCAATAAATTATCAGGCTCTGTAATGGAAGAACTTAAACAACATTTTCCGGGTAAAGTTTTTGATTCGATTATTCCTCGTAGTGTACGTTTAGCGGAAGCTCCTAGTTATGGTCGTAGTATTTTTCAATATGATGCGCGGTCAACTGGTGGTAAGGCTTATGAAGCTTTAGCGCAAGAAATAATTTCTTTAGAAGACAATAAATAACTTATATATTATGCCAAATGGTTTAGGTCGCGGACTTGATTCGCTTATTCCCAAAAAAATAATTAGTTCGGTTCCAGCTGAAGCCTTGTCTGAGACTGGTTCAGCTTTGCTTTTAAATGATTTAGATCGAATTATTAAAGTTGACCCAAATAGTATTGCGATTAATCCTTGGCAGCCACGCCAACATTTTTCAGAATCAGGTATTAATGATTTAGTGGAATCAATTCGTGAACATGGCATTATTCAGCCTTTAATTGTAACGCGAACCGATGGTAAATATGAACTTATTGCTGGTGAACGTCGTTTGCGTAGTGCTAAGGTTTTGGGTTTAAAAACCGTGCCAGTAATTGTTCGCGAAGCTAGCGAACAAAAGAAATTGGAATTTGCAATTATTGAAAACTTACAACGTGAAAATTTAAATCCTTTAGAAACCGCTTGGGCTTATCAGAAGTTAATTGATGAATTTAATATTTCTCAAGAAGACGCAGCTAAGAGAGTTGGTAAAGCACGTTCGACAGTGGCTAATTCTTTACGTTTGTTATCTTTGCCAGATGAAATTAAAACCGCTTTAGCTGAAAAGAAAATTAGTGAAGCTCATGCTAAATATCTACTCGGACTTGATAGTGAGGCTAAACAGATTAATGTTTATCGTAAGATTGTCCGAAATAATATGACTGTGGCTGAAACAGATCGCGAAATTAAACGTTTAGGTGGCACTAAAGAAGCCCGGGTTAAAGATTTCGCTGACGAAGATAAAGAAAAACGGCTTGCGGCCTCTCTTGGAACTAAAGTAAACATCAAAAGACAGGGTCGTGGGGGCAAAATTGTGATTGATTTCTTTAGTGAAGGGGAGTTAGGCGATATTATTGACAAAATTATAAAATAATAGTATAATTTTTACAGTTCTTAACTATAAATAATTTAATTTGGAGGTGCTGGCCATGAAAAAATCATTGAAAGCTGCGTTTAAAGAAGCACAGGAAAAGAAAGTGGCAAAAATTTGTCGCATTTCTGTAGTAGCCGGTATTTTAGTAGCTTTGCTATTTTTGGTAATCAAAGGCTTCACGTGGGAATTTTTCGTCCAATCAATCGCTGTGTTTGTCTTTTCTTCCATAGTTTTGTGTTTTGCTACTTTTGCCATTGTAACAGACCGACATGGAGTTATCAAAATTTAAAGCTGAAAAAGCTAAAAAACAAACAAAAAAGTGTTCTAAATTGAACACTTTTTTTCATATAAATCAAGATTGTTAATCTGCTCCAAACTTGATATAGTTTAGTTAAGATTAACTCAAGAAAATCTCAATTTTTTATGTCGTTTGTCCATCTTCATAATCACACCCATTATTCTTTACTCGACGGTCTAACTAAGATCGATGAGTTAGTTGAGCGTGCTAAAAGTGAGGGTTCTCCAGCGGTGGCAATTACAGATCACGGCACGATGTATGGCGTCATTGAGTTTTATCAAAAGTGTAAAAAGGTGGGCATTAAACCAATCGTTGGCGTTGAAACTTATCTAGCCCCTAAGAGCCGACATGATAAATTAAATCGCTTGGATGCTAAAAATTATCACTTACTTTTACTGGCTAAGAATGAAATTGGTTATAAAAATTTAATTAAACTTATTTCTGCAGCTCATTTAGAAGGTTTTTATTATAAACCTCGAATTGACTGGGAATTACTTCAGCAATATCACGAAGGAATTATTGCTTCAACTGCTTGTTTAGGTGGTGAAATTGCGCAACATATTTTAGCTGGTGATCTTGATGGGGCTAAGAAGAGAATTTTAGAATATAATGATTTATTTGGCCAAGATAATTTTTACTTGGAAATAATGGATCATCCAGAACTTGAAGGGCAAGCTAGGGTTAATAAAGCTTTGATTGAATTTTCTAAAGAATTAAATATTCCACTAGTTGCGACTAATGATATTCACTATTTAAAGAAGGAAGATGCTGAAGCTCAGGATATTTTATTATGTCTTCAAAATAAGAAAAAAATCACAGACACCGACAGAATGTCAATGATCGGTCACGGTGATTATTCAATGCGTTCTAACGCTGAAATGATTGAGGCGTTTAAAGATACTCCGGAAGCAATTGCTAATACTTTGAAGATTGCTGACATGTGTAATTTGGAAATTGATTTAGGTCATACTCAATTACCATATTTTGATGTGCCAGAAGGCTACGATGGTAATTCATACTTACGTTATAAATGTGAAGTCGGTTTGAAATTACGTTATCCAGAAATGGATTTAAGCAGTGCTGAAGCGAAGGTAATTTTAGATAGAATGAACTACGAATTATCGGTAGTTGAAAAAATGGGTTGGCCAGATTACTTTTTAATTGTGGCTGATTTTGTTAATTGGGCTAAAGATAATGGGGTAGTTGTGGGCCCTGGTCGTGGTAGTGCGGCTGGTTCTTTGGTTTGTTATCTAACTGGTATTACCAATTTAGATCCTTTAAAGTATGATTTATTGTTTGAACGTTTTTTAAATCCAGAACGTATTTCCATGCCCGATATTGATATGGATTTTTCTGATATTCGTCGCAATGATGTGCTTGAATATGTATCTAAAAAGTATGGCGCTGATCATGTGTCGCAGATTATTACTTTTGGAACTATGGCAGCTCGTATGGCGGTGCGTGATATTGGTCGCGTGCTTGATTTACCTTATGATTTTTGTGACAGTTTGGCTAAAGATATTCCAATGTTTACTAAATTGGATGAAGCAATTAAAACTGTTCCTGAGCTTAAGGAAAAATATGCTAATAATCCAGACGCTAAGCGGGTTTTAAATTATGCTTTACGTCTTGAAGGGGTGGCTCGTCACTCGTCAACTCACGCTTGTGGTGTTTTAATCACTAAAAATCCATTAACTGACTATACGCCAATTCAATATGCTTCGTCAGCTGATAAATCAGTTGTATCTCAATATTCTGCTCACCCAATTGAAGATTTAGGTTTACTTAAGATGGACTTTTTAGGTCTTAAAAATTTAACTATTATTGAAGCCGCTCTTAAAATTATTAAAAATACTAGAGGTTTAAAACTCAACATCAATGATATTCCGATGGATGATAAGGCAACTTATGAATTATTCCAGCGAGGTGAAACGACTGGTGTTTTTCAGTTTGAATCATCGGGCATGAAACGTTATTTACGTGATTTAAAACCAACTGAATTTGAAGATATTATTGCGATGGTGGCTCTTTATCGTCCAGGTCCAATGGAATGGATTCCGGATTATATTACTGGTAAACATGGAGAGAAAAAAGTGGTTTACTTGCATGAAAAATTAGAACCTATTTTAGCTAAAACTTACGGGGTGGCTATTTATCAGGAACAAGTTATGCAAATCGCTAGAGATTTAGCTGGGTTCACTATGGGTCAAGCGGATGTGCTTCGAAAAGCCATGGGTAAAAAAATTGTTAGTTTACTAGCTGAACAAAAAGAAAAATTTGTTGATGGTTGTGTTAAAAATGGCATTCATAAAGAATTGGCGGAAAAAGTTTTTTCATTTATTGAACCATTTGCGGGTTATGGTTTTAATCGGTCGCATGCCGCTTGTTACGCTTTAATTGGTTATCAAACAGCTTATCTTAAAGCTCATTGGCCAGTTGAATTTATGGCAGCACTACTTACCGCTGACCAGCAAGATACTGATCGGATTGCGATTGAAATTGAAGAGTGCCGTAATATGGGCATTAAGATTATGGCACCAGATGTAAATGAATCGTTTGGATCTTTTACGGTGGTAACTGCGGGCACATCTGAAGACAGAGTGGTTGCTGAAATTGAAACAGTAGATACGATTCGTTTTGGTTTAAATGCGGTTAAAAACATTGGCGAGCATATTGTTGATGTAATTATCCATGAACGCAAAGAAAATGGTCCTTATTTAGATTTGTTTAATTTTTTAGAAAGAGTTTCTGATAAGGATTTAAATAAGAAATCTTTAGAGAGTTTAATTAAGTGCGGAGCTTTAGAAAATTGGGGTGAACGGGGAAGTTTGCTAGCTAATTCAGAAAAATTATTATTGCTTAACAAAGAAATAATTAAAAATAAAGAAAGTCGCCAGACTAGTTTATTTTCTGGTTTAGCTGAAACATCATATCAACCGAAATTAACTTTAGAAGAAGTTGCGCCAACCCCACAAGCAGAAAAATTAGCTTGGGAAAAAGAATTGCTAGGTTTATATATTAGTGAGCACCCATTTAATATTCATAAAAGTTATTTAGCGGGTTATGCTGTGCCACTAATTGAATTACCAGGACATAAAGGCTCTGACTCTGTAATTACTGCTGGTATTATTAGTTCAATTAAAAAGATTATCACCAAGAAGAATGAATCAATGTTGTTTGTAAAAATTGAAGACGCGGTGGCTTCAGTGGAACTTTTAGTTTTCCCTAAATTACTTAAAGAAACTTTAGAGATTTGGCAATCTGGTAAAGCAATTATTTGTGAAGGTTCGGTTTCTGAAAAAGATCAAGATGTTAAATTACTGATTAATCAAGTAGTTATTTTAGATCACATTGATCCTCAAAAATCAATTGATGATTTTAAACGAACCATGATGCTGATTCGAGAGAAAAATGGTGGCGCTAATTCTTGGAAGAAAAAATATAATAATGGAAATACGGCTTCTTATAGTAGCAATGCTAATAAAATTGTCGCTGAAGTTAAAAGTGCTAAAGTGGAAACACCAGCTATGCCACCGCTTAAAATTATTTTTGAAAATAATCCTTCAAATGAAGAAGTGACAGCTTTACGTGAAGTTTTAATTGCTCATCCAGGTGAAAGTGATACCTACTTTAAAATCAAACAAGCTGACAAAGATACAATTATGAAAACCGGTTTCAAAGTTGATAATTCACCAGCACTGATAAACCTCTTAACCGAAAAGTTTTCTGGTCTTTTAAAAATTGTTTAGTCTTAAGATTTTTGGTATAATTAATTTAACTTAAAATCATTTCATCTTTAAATTTTTTAGAGACGCTTTAAGCGTTTAAAAAAGGGAATAAAAAATAGTATGCCAATAACCAGCAAAAAAACAAAAATAAAAAAAGTTGTTCCAAAGAAAAAAACCTCAACTACTAAAGTTAAAGAAGCCCCAGCTAAAAAAAAGGTAGTTAAAAAATCAGTTGTTAAAAAGAAAGTAGTTAAAAAAACAACTGAATCTCCAGCTCCAAAAAAAGCTAATCAAATTGTAGTTGATATTATTTCTGATGACGATGATAAATTCTCTGGTTATAATAATATAACTCCTGAGCAGAAACCAGTTTCTCCAGTTTTTTCTTCCTGGTCTGATTTTGAAAGAAAACCTCAAGCAGAAGCTGAGGATATTTTAAGTGACGTTGATAAAGATGAAGAACCTCAAGGTCTTGAACCATCTGAAATTGAAGAATATGATAAACAAAAAAAATTCTTTTCTGATTGGGCAGCTCAAAATGCACCTAAAGAAGGTGAAGAAAAACCAAGTTTAGCCCCAACTAAAAAGTCTATCGGACTTTATCGTCGCCAAGCCTTTTTTTACATCGGAGCAACTTTAATTTTGTTACTTGCGGTGGCTTATTTCTTCTTTGTTAAATTAACCGTAATTATTTCTCCTCAAGGTGAAACAATAAACGATTCTGTTTCATTTAATATTGTTGGCGCAAATGCTAGTTCAACGGCTACTAGTACCGATATAGAAGCCGCTAATAAAACAATTAATGGTAATTTACAGATTAGCGAAATAACTGCTGAAAAAACTTATCAAACAACCGGCGAAGAAGTTTCTACTGGACAAGCATCTGGTAATGTAACAGGAACCGTTACTTTAATTAATAAATATTCAGAAAATCAACCTTTGGTTGTAAAAACTAGATTATTGTCTTCAGATGGAAAATTATTCCGTTTAAAAAAATCAGTTAATGTTCCAGCTGGTGGAAGTATAACAGCCGAAGTTTATGCGGATAAGGCTGGTGCAGACATGACAGTTGATGCTGGTACTAGATTTACCATCCCGGGTTTATGGGCTGGTATTCAAGACCGTATTTATGCTGAAAATTCGGAAGCTTTCACTTATCAATCTCAAGTAAAAAGACTGGTTAAGCAAAGTGATTTAGATGCAGCCAAAAAAGACATCAATGAAGTTTTAGATTTAAAAGTTAAAAATGATTTGCAATCAGTAGCTAGTGATCAAGCTGTTGTATATGGTGATACAGATGGTGATGTTACAACTGAATTCAATGTTAAATTAGGTGATGAAGTGTCATCATTTACTGTTAAAGCTAAAAAGAAAATTGTCGTGGCTACTTTCTCTAAAGACAAAGCGATTGAGCTTGCTAAGGCTCGATTAAACCTAGTAGTCTCTGATGATAAACAATTATCAAATTTTGATGACAGCAAAATAACTTACACTTTAGAAAATTATGATGACACAACTAAGACCGCTGAAGTAAAAGAATATTTCACTGGCATTATGTCACTTAAATCAGATTCATCGCTGATTGACCGTAATAAATTAGTTGGCTTAAATGAAGCTCAAATTTCTCAGTATCTTGATACTTTCCCAGAAGTTAAAGAATATAAACTAGACTTCTGGCCAACATTTATTAAGACTGCTCCAAATTTACCAGATAGAATTAATATCGAAATTAAGTAAAACGACAATAAAAAAAACTAGACTGAGTAAGTCTAGTTTTTTGTTGGTCATTATTATTTTTAGAATAAACCAAGGAAGTCTGAATGGCGGTGTCTTTCAATTTTCTTTTTACCTGAATAAACTGCTAAAGCATCTTCTAAAGTCGCATCATGATTGATTATAAGAGCTAGGGCAGTAGCAAGTAAAATGGCATCATGTAAAGGTCTTTGATGTAAATTGCGTCCAATGGCTAAACCTTGGCTAAGAGAAATATGTTTTTGACTATAAGCATAAGCAATTAATTCTTTAGCCTCTTGTTTATTGCCACCAACACAAATTACTCTGGTGCGACCAGCAGCACTGGTGACTTCTTTAAAGTCTACCGCAGCGGTTTTATTTTTCTTATCGTATGGATATTTTACTTTTACAAAATCAGCGCCTAAAGCGGCCGCTACACCAGCACCACCAGCAATTGTATGAATATTATCTTCATTTACGTTCTTACCACGAGGATACATCCAAATAACCGCTAATAAACCGTTTTTATGAGCTTCGCGAACTATTTCGGAAGCTTCTTTAAGCATTTTAGTTTCTTGTTCACCACCTAAATAAACTGTATAACCAACACCTAAAATATTTAAGTTACTTTGTCTTTTAAAATCAACTACATCATCAACCGATAACCAAGCTTTGCTAAGTAGCTGGTCAGTATTTTTTGATAAATTGGTGCGGCCATTTAATTTAACTAAATAAGGTACTTTTGGATAATCAGCGCCATAATGGGCAATTAAACCTAGGTGGGTGGCAAAAACACCAATTGGAGCAGCTGCGGCGATCTGGAATAGATGTTCAGGATTTCCATCTTCTTTAGCAATACCACTGCCAGAAAAGTCATTATTTAAATGTTCTACTTTTTGGTCACCAGCAAATAGCAATAAAGAACCGCTTCCGGCTGTTGCTAAATTGAAATTTTTACGGTATTCACGTTGTTTAGATAAGGGAACAGTTAGAGGAATTTTTATTTCGAGCATAAAATTAAAAAGTTTATAAAATTACTAAAATATGTTATTATAAAGATATTAAAAACAGTTTTATTATATCATTTTATGAGCAATGATAAAAGGTCAAAGAAAGAAAAAGATTTGGATAATTACGTTGATCCAACTTCGCTGTCACCAAAAAATTTAGAATTTGGTTTGTGGTTAGCCACTAATAAAGCCAAAATTTATAAAATAATAACCATTATTTTAGCGGCGATAGCGGCTGGTTTTATTCTTTATTCTGGTTATGGTTATTTTTATTATTTTGTATTCGGTCAAGAAGAGGATAGAACTTTAGAACAAACAACAACTGGTTTTGATTTAACCAATTATCGTAATCAAAATAAACCGATTGATTTAGTTTTTTCACAAGCCAAAGTAATCGCCAGCAATGTCGGTTCTGATTTTGTAGTTCGTCTTAAAAATTCTAACGAAAAACAATCAGCGACTTTTGATTTTTGTTTTAAAACTAATGGCAAGGAAGCCTGTGGTAGTAGTTTTATTTTACCAAATGAAGAAAAGAGTTTATTACTAATTAATTCAACTGTTAAAGCAATTAGTGGTAACGCTGATTTTGAACTTAAAAATGTCGCTTTTACCAAACTAAAGGCTGGAGAAATTCCTGATTGGAATGTTTTTAAAGACCAACGTTTGAATTTTACAATTAGCGAACCAAAATTCTCGACTTACGGCGATGGTGTTTATTATTTAGAATTTAATGTCACTAATAATTCTTCTTTTGGTTATTTTGAAGTTCCATTAAATATTACGATTAATAATGGTAATGATACGGTGGCAATTAATCGTTATATTTTGAAAGATTTAAACAGTCATCAAACTAAATCAATTCGTTTATCTTGGCCTGAAGCAGCTACTTTAGGTGGTCAGATAGTTGTCACTCCTGAGATTAATATTTTAAATAGTAGTGTTTATAAGCCTTATACCAGTAATTAATTATGTATAGCCGAATTAAATTATATCTTAAGAATTTTGATTGGATTATTTTTTCTGCAGTTATTTTGCTGTCTATATTTGGTTTAATGGAAATTTACAGTGTGGCTCTTGGTTTAGGCAGTCACGATTTGGTTAATTTTTATAAACAAATATTTTTCGTTTGTTTAGGTGTTGTCTTGCTGTTTACTTTTACTTTTATTGATTATCATTTTCTTAAAAGTTTAAGTAAATATCTTTATTGGTTTGGGGTTTTAATTTTAGTAGCTGTTTTAATTTTTGGACAAGCTTTAAATGGTACCAAAGGTTGGTTTGTAATTGCTGGTTTTGGTATTCAGCCAGTAGAATTTATTAAGATTATTTTAATTATATTTTTAGCTGGATACTTTTCTAATTTGGCGACTAAAGTTAAAACAATACGTCATTTTTCGTTTTCCTTAATTAGTACTTTAGTTTTTGCTGGCTTAATTATTTTGCAACCGGATTTTGGTTCCGCTTTAGTACTAATGGCAATTTGGTTAGTTATGGTTATTATGGCTGGTTTTGATAAAAAGTATTTTATTGTTATTGGTCTTTCGGCTATTGTTTTGTCTGGTGTGGGTTGGTTTGTTTTTGCTAAAGATTATCAAAAGCAACGTATCACCACTTTTCTAAATCCAACCTATGAATCTTGTGCTAAAGAGGATTGCTATAATAGTTTACAAGCAATTATTGCAGTCGGCTCTGGCGGTTTAACCGGAAAAGGAGTAGGCTTTGGTTCTCAGTCACAGCTTAAGTTTTTACCTGAAGCCCAAACTGATTTTATTTTTTCTGTGGTGGCTGAAGAGTTAGGTTTTTTAGGGGTAATTCTGGTTTTAAGTTTTTTTGGAGTGCTATACTTTAGGTCAATTTCAGCTTTAAAGAAAATAAATAATGATTTTGGTATTTATTTTATTTTAGGATTATTAGGATTTATTCTAACTCATATGTTTGTTAACATCGGTATGAATATTGGATTACTACCGATTGTTGGTTTACCTTTACCGTTTATTAGCTATGGTGGAAGTGCCACGCTAGCATTATTTACTGCCATTGGGATAATGGAAAATATTATAATTAAATCAAAAGTTAATTATTAATGCCAAAAAAGCTTAATTATATGATTAAGCAAAAATAGGCTCAAAAATATGGATATTATATTAGCAGCTCAAGCGCGTGAGAAGAAAGAGAAACTGTCACCTGATTTCGTTCCGGCTGTTTTATATGGCCGCGGCGTTGCCAGTAGCAGTTTAAAAGTAAATCGAAGTGAACTTGATAAAGCCGTCCACCAAGCTGGTGAATCTAATTTAATTACCTTAAAACATGATGGTGGAGAAGTTAAAGTAATTATTAAAGAAGCACAGAGAAGTGGTATGACTGGAAAATTATTAAATGTTGATTTTTTCCAAGTTAATATGGCTGATAAAATTACTACTGAAATCCCATTGCATTTTGTAGGTGAATCAAAAGCAGTTAAAGAATTGTCAGGTTCTTTGATTAAAGACATTGATTCTTTGGAAGTTGAATGTTTACCTGACGCTTTAGTAGATCATATTGATGTTGATATTTCTATTTTAAATAATTATCATGATGAAATTTCAGTTAAAGATTTAATACTGCCAGCTGGCATGAAATTAACTCATGATGTTAACCGGGTAATTGTAAGTGTTATTCCACCTCGCGTTCAAGAAGCGGTGGTTGAAGCAGCACCAGCGACAACTAAGCAACCAGAAGCTAAAGAAGAACCTAAAAACGAAAAATAAAATGTTACCTGAAAATAACAACGATAAATTATCACCAAAATTATTATCAGCCACTAAATTAGCTTTAGCAGTTTTATTGTTGTCGGCTGGTGGTATTGCGCTTTATTTTTTTCAACCTAATTGGTTCAAATTTAATTTTACTAAATCAGAACCAGTTACAGAAAATAAAGTAACCGAAATAGCTACCACAACTGCTTCAACTACTTGTTTAAATTGTGTAAGACGTCGTCTTGATGGTGTTATGGCGGCTCCTGAGTTTGAAAAAGCTCAGCCATACGCAGTTATAATTGATAATTTTTCAAGTGCTCGTCCTCAATTTGGATTAAGTTCCGCCTCTTTAGTTTATGAAGCACCAGCCGAAGGTGGTATAACTAGATATTTGGCGATTTTTTCTAAAGATATGGCGCCAAGTGAAATTGGTCCAGTGCGTAGTGCTCGTTCTTATTTTTTAAACTGGGCTAAAGAATTAGGGGCTATCTATGTTCATGTTGGTGGTAGTCCAGAAGCACTTGAGATGGCTAAAAATTTAGGTACCAATGATTTAAATGAATTTTATAAAGGGGCTTTCTTTTGGCGAACTAGCGATAGAAGTGCACCTCATAATGTTTTAACTTCCGGTGAAAAGTTAACTGGTTATCAGCAACTAAAAAGTGAGAATGTTTTAGAATTTAGCGCTTGGCAATTTAAAGATGCTGCTACTTCAACATCTGCTATTACATCTGGAATTAGTCTTAAATATTCTCCTGGTTATGATGTTAGTTGGCAATATCATGATAATAGTTATTATCGCTTTGTAGATAATACAGCTCACTTTGATGCTAGTGGCACACCGATAACCGCTAAAAATATTATTGTGCACTTAACTTCATTTAAAATAACGGATGATAAATTGCGTTTAGACATGTCGAACACTTTATCCGGTAAAGCTTTGCTATGTCAGGATGGTGCTTGTCAGTTGGGTGATTGGAAAAAAAATAGCACGACTACTCGTGCTAAATATTATTACAAAGATGGGACCGAATTTATCTTTAATGCTGGAACGACTTGGATTGAAGTAACTGATGACTTACAAAAAGTTAAATATTAATTTCTAAAATAAAAAATCGAATACGACCAGTGTAATCATTTTTAAAAGATGTTTTAGACTTAGGAAAACTAGCATAGGCTAGTTTTTCTATTTGGGTCGCTTGTTCAGGATTTATTTCACAAATTAAAAACACGTTAGCGTCTTTTATATAATTTAATTGATGAAATAGTCGTTTGTAATGCCACAGACCGTCAGAACCAGACAGTAGAGCTGATTTAGGCTCTTTTTTAATACTTGGTTCTTTCATCTCAGAGGGTTTAAGATATGGCAAGTTGGCAGCAATAACAATATTTTGTGGTTTAGTTCTTTTTAAAATTGGTAAATATGGTTTTAGTAAATCACCGTTTAAAAAACCAATTTCTGTTTGATATTTTTTAGCATTAGATTTAGCTACAATTAATGCCTTATTTGATTTATCGGAAGCGTAAAAAAGATGACGCTTATTTTCTAAGTTTTTAAATAGGGAAGTAATAATGGCACCAGATCCAGTCCCAATATCCATCACTAGGGCTTCTGGTTTAGATTTAACATAATCTAATATAGTATCAACTAATATTTCAGTTTCCGGTCGTGGTACTAACACATCTTTATTTACCTTAAATTCTAAACCATAAAATTCTTTAGTACCAAGTAAAACAGCGCTTGACCAACCAGCCAGTCGAGCACGAACCAATTTGTTAAATTGAATCACTTCTTTTGGCTTAACTAGGTATTCTGGGTGAGCCATTATAAAAACGCGGTCTTTTTTTAGAACGTGAGCTAACAATAACTCAGCCTCCATTTCTGGAACTTCAAGTTTTTTAAGTTTAAAAAGAGAACAGGCCTCACTTAGGAGACCTGCTATCTTAATTGCCTTGTTGTCTTTGTTCTTCTTTAGCAGCATTTTTTAAAGCAGTAATTATTGGTTCGAGACCACCTTCCATGATTAAGTTAATACTGTGCCATGATTCATTAATACGATGATCGGTAATGCGGTCTTGAGGAAAATTATAAGTTCTAATTTTTTCACTACGGTCACCAACTCCAATTTGGGTTTTACGAGCACTAGACTCCTGAGCAATTCGCTCTTCTTCTTGTTTAGCAAGCAGTCTAGAACGTAAAACTTGTAAAGCCTTTTCTTTATTTTGGTGTTGTGATTTTTGATCTTGGCAGCTAACTGTAATACCAGTTGGGATATGAACGATACGAATCGCGGAATAAGTTGTATTAACACATTGTCCGCCTGGACCACTAGCACAGAAAGTATCAATTCTTAAATCGCTCATTTTAAGTTCAATATCAACTTCTTCTGCTTCTGGTAAAACTACTACAGTAGCGGTTGAGGTGTGTACGCGACCTTGTTTTTCAGTTTCAGGCACACGTTGCACCCGGTGAGTTCCAGCTTCATATTTCATAAGTCCGTAAGCCCCTTGGCCAGTAACTGAGAAGACGACTTCCTTATAACCACCAATTCCAACCATGCTGGAGTCCAAAACTTCAATTTTTAGACCTTTTCTTTCACAAAACTTAATGTACATTCTAAATAAATCGCCAGCAAAGAGAGCGGCTTCATCACCACCAGCACCACCACGGATTTCAATAATGGCATTTTTCTTGTCATTTGGATTATCTGGATGTAATTCTTCTTCAATTTCTTCGTATAATTTATCTCTTTGAGCCTCCAAATCAGCCATTTCAGCGCTCGCCATTTCCTTGAGTTCTGGGTCGCTTTCAGTATTAATAATTGCCTTATTATCCTCAATATTGCTTAAAACCTTCTCATAAGCATTAATATTAGCCACTACATCACGAAGACTGGCGTGTTCTTGAGACACCTTAATCATTTCTTTTTGGTCATTCATTAAAACTGGGTCGCTTAAGCGTTTTTCTATTTCAATGAATTTTTGTTTAACATCTTCGTACATATATTTTATTAAATATTAGTTGATGACTATTGACTTAATTGCGAATTATGTTATAATTTATCTCTAAGCCATTAGGAATTATCGGTCAAATCTTTTCAGAGTCTCCCTCCCTCTGAAGAAACCAGATAATAACCTAATGGCTTCTTTTTTTATTTAAAAAAATAATCAGTCATATAACAGCTGGATTTATAGTACAACTAAAATCTAGCAATGACTGATTACTTTTAAGAGGAAATGCTATTTTTTACCTAAGGTAACTTGAGCAATTTTTTTAATATCTTTAGTTTTGATAACTACTTCTTTTTTAGCGCGAGCCTCAGCACGAGCAGCAGTCTTTACTTTTTTACCTTTTCTTTCAGTAGCAACCTTAGCAGAAGTAGCGGTTTTAGCACTGAATTTCTCAACGCGACGAGCAGTATCAACTAATTTTTGTTTGCCAGTATAGAAAGGGTGGCAAGCTGAACATAATTCAACTTTAATTTCTGGTTCGGTTGAGCCAGTTGTAAAAGTGTTGCCACAAACGCAGCTTACTTTAGTATCAGTGTAATACTTTGGGTGGATTTCATTTTTCATACTTGAAATTTATCTTTATTTATTTATATTTACTAAGCAATGTTATCATAACTTCAAAAATTAATCAAGAGCTGTTATAATTAATTCCATGACTAAAATACACAACATCGCCAGAAATACCTCTTACTTAACTTTGGCTTTAATTCTCCAAAAAATCATCTCTTTTACCTATTTTATCCTACTTACCAGGGCTTTAGGCTTAGAAATGATGGGTCAGTACTATGCGGCTATCTCATTTACGACCATTTTTGCCATCTTTATTGATTTAGGTTTTGCCAACACGCTAACTCGTGAAGTTGCTAAGCATCAAGATAAAGCTAAAAATTGGCTAGGCAATGTTATTGCTTTAAAAATCCCATTAGCCATTATAACTTTACTAGTGGCTGTCGGAACAGCCGCTCTTTTTGGTTATAATAGTTTAGGTTTTCAGTTAATCCTAGTTTCTTCGGTTTCCATGATTTTGGATTCCTTTACTAGCACTTTTTTTGCTGCTGTCCGTGGCTTTCATAATTTAAAGTATGAAAGTATATCTTCGGTTATTTTTCAACTAATTGTTTTAGGTTTAGGTTACGCCGCTTTATGGCTTCATTTAGGTGTTTTAGCGGCGATGATGGTTTTGGCAATTGCCAGTATCTATAACTTTACTTATAGCCTTTTAATCGTTCGTTACCGGTTAGGCTTAAAATGGCAGTTATTATTTGAAAAAGAATTTATTATAAATATCTTTCATATTAGTTGGCCATTTGCGCTGTTTGCTATTTTTCAACGTTTCTATCTTTATATTGATTCGGTTATGATTGGTATTTTAGCCAACTATCATCAAGTTGGTGTTTACCAAATCGCTTTTAAGATTATTTTTGCTCTGCAGTTCTTACCAATGGCTTTTACTGCCTCACTTTATCCAGCTATGAGTTCTTATTGGATTAGCAACCGTGAACAGTTGGTCAAATCTTTTGAACGGGCAATGAATTATTTAATTATGATCTCACTGCCAATTATTGGTGGCGTAATTGCTTTAGATGATAAGATTATTGATATTTTTAAAGCGGGTAATGAAGCGCTTTGGCCACTTCGAATTTCGATTTTGGCTTTATTTTTCATTTTTGTAAATTTCCCAATCGGCTCATTACTTAATGCTTGTGACAAACAAAAACGTAATTTATTTTTCATGGCCTCGGTAACCGTTATTAGTGTAACCGCTAATTTCTTTTTAATTCCTCGTTTTCAAGCGATTGGGGCTAGTATTACGGTTCTAGCTACTAACGCGATTATGTTTATCTTTGGTATTTTTGAAGCTCGAAAAATTATCAATTATAATCCTAAGAAAAATTTAATAACTTTGGGTAAGTCTTTATGGGCAGCAGCTGTTATGACGATGATTGTTTTTTATGGTAAAGCTTATATGCCAATTTTGTTTGCCACTATCTTAGGTGGAATTTTGTATTTTATTTTCTTATATTTAGTTGGTGGTTTTAAGAAACAAGATATACAAAGTATTATTTCATCTTTTAAAAGATAATTTATGAAAAGTTTATTACTTACTTTAGAATATCCTCCATTTAAAGGCGGTGTCGCTAATTATTATGGTCATTTAGTGCGTCATTGGCCAGATAGAGAAGGGATTAAAGTAATTCATCATACTAGTCACTGGTTACTATCTTTAAATAGTTTAAGAGGCGTTCTTAAAAAAGATCCCCAAACTTTTGTGTTAATTGGACAAGTTTTACCACTTGGTACCGTGGCTTATTTAGCTTATCTTATAAAACCTTATAACTATGGGGTTTTTTTGCATGGGATGGATTTTACTTTTGCTATGAAACGTCCGCGTAAAAAATGGTTAATGTTTTTAAGTTTAAAAAAAGCGAAAAAAATTATTTGTGCTAATTCATACGTGGCTTCTTTAGTACGCGAAGCTAAACCAGAACTAGCGAGCAAAATAGTTGTTATAAATCCTGGTATTGATGACGCTTCAATTAATCGTTTAGAAAATGCGACTTTGTTGCTTCAAGATAAATATCAAACTAAAGATAAGGTAACTTTGCTCAGTCTTGGTCGTTTAGTAAAACGTAAAGGAGTTGACATGACAATTAAAGCCATTGCTTCTTTAGATGAAGCGACTCGAAATAAAATTTGTTATATTGTGGCTGGAACTGGTGAAGCGGATTATTATTTAAAAGAATTAGCTGTAGAACAACAAGTAAAAGTAACTTTTACCGGTGAAGTTAGTGACTTAGAAAAATGGTCGTTTTTAGATTTATGTGATATATTCGTAATGCCGGCTCGTTCAATTGATGGTGATTTTGAAGGCTTTGGTATTGTTTATTTAGAAGCTAATTTATATGGTAAACCTGTAATTGCTGGTCGCTCAGGTGGTGTTAGTGACGCTGTTGTCAGTGGCGAAACTGGACTACTGATTAATCCTGATAGTGTTGAGGAAATAGCTGATGCCATTAAATTATTAATAAATAATCCAGAAGAAAGATTGCGTATGGGAAAATCTGGCAGGGAAAGAGTGTTGCGTGATTTCTTGTGGACTAATTTAATTAAAAAATTATACGATAACTTAAATATATGATTTCTGTAATTATTCCCGTTTATAATCAAGCGGAAAAATTAAAGCAAACCCTAATCAGTTTAAATAATCAAACTTATCGTGATATTGAAGTCATTATTGTAAATGATGGTTCAACTGATAATCCAGAAAAAACTTTTACTGATTTTTTGGCAACCAATCAAAGTGATCTTAGTTTTTCTTATTTTAATCAAACAAATCTTGGTGCTCCAGCGGCTCGTAATCATGGTTTTAGAGAATCGAAAGGTGAATTTTTGTTCTTCTGTGATGCCGATGCGGTGCTTGAACCAAATGCTTTAGAAGTTTTACTTGATGTTTTAATTCAATATCCAGGTGCTAGTTATGCTTATCCATCTTTTAAATGGGGCAAAAAGTTATTTAAAGGACGTCCTTTTGACGCTAATGCTTTAATGAAAGAACCTTATATTCATACGATGGCTTTAATTCGTCGTAGTGATTTTCCAGAAGCTGCTTGGGATGAAAGCATTAAGAAATTCCAAGATTGGGATTTATGGTTAACTATGTTAGAGAATAATAAAGTTGGTATCTTTGTGGATAGCTTTTTGTTTACAGTTGCTCCTGGCGGCACAATCAGTTCTTGGTTACCATCTTTTGCTTATAAATTATTCCCATTTTTACCAGCCGTTAAAAAATATAACGCTGCTAAAGCGGTTATTTACGCTAAACACCATTTATCATGAACTTACTCACTAAAAAAACTTGGATAATTTTAGGGGTGATTACCCTGATTGAACTTCTGTCTTTCGGGGCTTATTTTTATAGTCCACTGAAAATAATTGGTGCCATTTTAATTGCCGGTATTACTTTTTGGTTAACATACAAAAATTTAGAAAATGGACTACTAATATTATTTGCGGAACTGATTATTGGTTCTAAAGGGCATTTATTTGAACTGGGGCCAATTTCTATTCGAATGATAATCTTTGCCATTATCATGGTGGTTTTTTTAACTAAATTAATTAATAAAACTGAACGTTTAAAATTGTTATCGGCTATAAAAGATTTAACTGCTTGGCGCTATTTAGTAATTTTAGCCGCCTTTGTTTTATTATCACTGGGCACAGCTTTAATTTATGGAAATAATTTAAGCAATGTTTTCGCCGATTTTAATGCTTGGTTATTTTTCTTATTAATTTTTCCAATCCTATTTGTTTATCATCAAGCCAAACCAGAAGTTTTAGAACGCTTAAAAACGGTTACTGTAGCCGCCTTTTTATGGCTTGGACTGGAGACCTTAATTATTCTTTATATCTTTACTCATGGACTTGGGATAATGCCAGATTTATATTTATGGTTAAGACGAACTGGTGTCGCTGAAATTACGCCAACGCTTGGTTCTTGGCCACGAATTTTTATTCAATCGCAAATTTATGCCGCTATTGCTTTAGTTATGGTGCCATTTGTTTTAAATGTTAAAAAATTTAGTACTTGGCTACTGGTTGCTTTAGCTTGGAGTGTTTGCTTACTTTCAATGTCACGTAGTTTTTGGTTAGCCGTTGCCGTAGTTTTAGCTGGCGCTTTATTGCTCCAACTTATATTTTTCGGTTGGCAAAAACTTTGGCCTAAGGTATTTATAATCTTGAGTGGGCTAGTGACTTCCATTATTTTAATTCTATTTATTGTCTTTTTTCCGATTCCTAAGCCAGGAAATTTTTCAGCCGATTCTTTTATAAACAGAGTTAGTTTAGATTCAGGTGAAGCTGCCGTGGCCTCACGTTGGTCGCTACTGCCAGTATTATGGCATGAAATTGTTAAAAGTCCGATTATTGGCTTTGGCTATGGTAAAACCATAACTTATAAAAGTAGTGATCCTAGAGTTTTGCAGATTAACCCAGATGGCAACTATACTACCTATGCCTTTGAATGGGGTTATTTAGCTTTATGGTTAAAATTAGGCATTCTTGGCTTACTCGCCTATCTCACTTTATTATTTACTAATATTTATCAAGGGCTTACAAAATGGCGTAAAAATGACGTTTTAGCTGGTGTTTTAAGCCTAGGACTATTAATTTTGGTGGTAGTTAACTTTTTTACTCCATATCTTGACCATCCACTGGGTATTGGCTTTATATTAGTAGCCATAGTTTTAATTCAGGAAAAAAATCGAGCTTGCCAGAACTTGTAAAATGAAGTATATTAAATTGCATAAATTCATATTTATTAGCTTATTAAATAGGGAAATTATTTAGATTTACTATTTGGTATTTAAACTATCCTATGCCAGAACAAATCATCACTCAAGAGGGTTACAACAAGTTAAAAGAAGAACACGATTTTCTTTCAACTGTTAGACGTAAAGAGATTGCCGAACGTATTGAGCGAGCTAAAGAATTAGGCGATTTATCAGAAAACGCCGAATATAGCGAAGCCAAAGATGCTCAGGCTTTAAACGAAGGCCGAATTATTGAGCTATCTGGTATTTTAAAAAATGTAACTATCGTTAATAAAGTGGCTGACAGTGACCACATTGTTATGGGTTCAACTGTAGTCGCTAAAATTGATGGTAAAGAAAAAGAGTACACTATCGTTAGTTTTAATGAAGCTGATCCTTTAAATGGTTTAATTTCCAATGAATCACCTTTAGGTGTCGCTTTTATTGGTAGAAGAAAAGGAGAAAGCGTTGACGTAGAAACACCACGTGGTGTTATGCATTATAAAATCGTTAAAGTAGTCTAATATTTTAAAAAGTATGGAAAATACTAATCAATCAATCAGTGCCGGTTCAGAAAGAGAAGACAGATTAAAGAAACTAGAAGAACTTCAAAAACAGGGCATTGCCACTTATCCAGCTAAAGTAAAACGTGATCACAGTATCACTGAACTTTTGGCTGATTTTGATTCATTAGCAGAATCCAAAACAGAATGTTTTATTGCGGGTCGTCTTCGTTCTAAAAGAGAACATGGTAATTTGTCATTTGCTAATTTAGAAGATGCGTCCGGAAATATTCAACTCGCTTTTTCCAAAAAAGATTTAGGCGCTGATAGTTATAAAAATTTTGTAAAATTAATTGATGTCGCTGACTTCTTACAAATTAAAGGTTATGCTTTTTTAACTCACAAAGGTGAGAAAAGTGTTTTTGTAACTGAATGGACCTTACTTACTAAAGCACTTCGTCCAATTCCTGATGCTTGGTATGGTCTAAAAGATGAAGAAGATAGATTACGTAAGCGTTATTTAGATTTACTTTTAAATCCAGAACTTCGAGAAATGTTTTTTAAGAAGTCATTATTTTGGGAAGTAACTCGTGACTTTATGAAACGTCATGGTTTCTTTGAGGTTGAAACTCCAACTATCGAAGTAACTACTGGTGGCGCTGAAGCTAATCCATTTAAAACTCATCACGATGATTTTGACGTGGATGTTTATATGAGAATTTCGGTTGGTGAATTATGGCAAAAGAGATTGATGGCAGCCGGTTATGAAAGAGTATTTGAAATTGGTCGCGTCTATCGTAATGAAGGTTCAAGCCCTGACCACTTACAGGAATTTACCAATATGGAATTTTATTGGGCTTACGCTGATTACGAAATGGGTATGAAATTAACCCAAGAATTATACCAAGAAATCGCTACTAAAGTTTTTGGTCGCACTAAATTTACCACTAAAGGCATGGAGTATGATTTAGCCGGTGAATGGCCTAAAATCGACTACCGAGACACTGTGCTTGCCAAGACTGGTATTGATGTTTTAAGTGCTACAGAGGACCAAATGAAGGCTAAATTAGAAGAGTTACAGGTTAAATATGAAGGTGCTAACCGTGAAAGATTAACTGATACTCTTTGGAAATATTGCCGTAAGACAATTGCTGGTCCAGTATTTTTAGTTAATCATCCAAAATTAGTTTCTCCATTATCTAAGGCTAAAACCGATAACCCAGAACTAACTGAAAGATTCCAAATTATTATTGCTGGGGCTGAAGTTGGTAACGGTTTTTCCGAGTTGAATGATCCAATTGATCAACAACAAAGATTTGAATTACAAGAGAAATTAATTGATCGTGGTGATAAGGAAGCAATGATGCCTGATTGGGAATTTGTGGAAATGTTAGAACACGGTATGCCACCAACTTGCGGTTTTGGTTTTGGTGAAAGATTATTTGCCTTCTTAGTTGATAAACCAGTTAGAGAAACTACTTTATTTCCTTTAATGAAGCCTAAAGTTGAGTAAATCTTTACAAACAATGGTTGCCAATATATACTTTTTTGAGGCAACCAAATATTCGGGGATCGTCTAATGGTAGGACAGCTGGTTCTGGTCCAGTCAATCGGGGTTCGAATCCCTGTCTCCGAGCCAACACGATTTTGGTGTTTATGACCGACTCAGGTTCTAAAACAAGCCAAAATACAAAAAATCTCAGGTTTAACTGAGATTTTTTTGTTATAGTAAATGAGAAAATAGGTATAGATACAGGAAATTTTTAGTTTGAATTCGAGATTCATTTTAATTTAAAGTTATAATTTTGATTATATCGTTATTTTATGATATTTTAAGAATGTATTTTAAATTATATTATGATTAATATTTTGGACAAAATTAATAATAAGGAATCTTTTTTGTTGGCAAATGATGGCCAGTATTTAGGTAAGCTTTCTTTAAATCAATTTGACGCTGAATCTATATTCAATAAATTTGGTATTTATGGTAGTCAATTTTCAGCAACATCTATATTTAATCAATTTGGTATTTATGGTAGTCAATTTTCAGCATTAAGTCCTAATAATCAATTCACTAGTACTCCTCCTAAAATATATTTTCGTGGTTCAGAATATTGTTTTTTAACAAAAAATAGATTTTTAGGAATGAATAATATTGAGCCGGACCAATTAGTAGAATGGTTAAAATTTAATAATTTAAATTATTAACATAATGCCTACCCAATTTACATTTCAAGCATTTTTAAATTTATTGGCAGCATTAGTTGTTTCAATGGGTGGAGCCGCTGTTATTATTATTGCCTTGGCAAAATTTTTTGGAGATTTTCTTGCCAAAAAGTTATTAGGTACATACAAAAATAGGCACGAAAAAGATTTGGAAGCGCTAAAAAACTCATATCAAGAAAATTTAGAGTCAACAAAAGCGCAATTAGAAAAAACCAAATCATTATTCTTTAGATATTCAGAAAAGCAATTTGATCTTTATAATAATCTATGGAAAGTTCTTTTGTACACCAAGAATGCCGCGGATTCTTTATGGGAAGAGGCTGATCCAAAAAAAATACCATCTTTTTCGGAACAGATAAGGTTAACGCAAAATGCTATAAATGATAATATGTTGTTGATTGAAGAAGATCATTATAATAGTTTATGTATATTAATAAAAAAATTTGAACAATTTCAGTTTGGCAAAATAAAATTAATCGATTTAAATAATAAAGGTAATAAAGAAAATATAGAACAAAATATAACACAATCGGAAGTTTCCAGAATAGTTAAAGAAAACGAAAAAGTAAAACGAGATTATGACACCTTAATAATGACGATCGGTAAGTCTTTTAGGTGTCAAATAAAAGGTTAATTTAAATATCAATTTTATTTTAAGAAAACAGTCGTTTAAACGGCTGTTTTTTTGACTTTACCGCATATTTATGGGATTATAAAGAAAAGATAAATAAAAATAAAATTTATCTAAATAAACGATAAATAATAAATATATGGGAAAACACGAAAGAGCCATAGTTGAAGAAGCTGAAAAAATTGCCGCTATTTTAATAAATAACGAAAAACTATCGCCCGTCCAAGAAAAACACCCGTTTCTCGAGATTATAAAAAATTTTGTAAAACTAATCAAGCTTGATTATAAAAATATAAGCAAAGCTATTGCCGTTGGTAATTCATATGACTCTCCTGGAGATATAGTTTTAAATTTAAAAAATGGACAAAAAAGATATATAGAATTAAAATTTTTGGAAAAAAGTGGTTTTGGCACTCTAGCAAATATATCTCAAGATGCTATGACGTTGTTAAATATTTATAATTGTGAAAGCTGGAGTCATTTTCGTGAAAAAACTGGTCATGGTGAAGAGGTTAGAAGATTGTTAAATACATATAGGTATGAATTTGGGGAAATTAAATTAAGCGACTCTCATTCTAGGGTTTCAGAAGCTGCCGCATATTTAAAAAATGTTATAAACGCTGGAGACAGAAATGTTGAAGGTGTTTGCAATGATTTATTAGAATCATCAAAAAGCTCTAAAGATGAAAAAAAGGCTTCGCAGTTAATATTAAATATTATAAAAATGGATAAAGTTTCAAGAAAGAAATATTTATCCGTATTAAATAAATCAGAGATTAATAAGGACAGATTAAAGAAATTTGTTATACTTTTGTTAAGCGGATTCCATACCCAAAAGATTTTAAGTGTTAAAATGGAGAAAAAACTATCTCTAGATAAAGCAGATAAAAATTACGATGTTTATTATTTGTATAAAAAAACTGGACAAATAGTAAAAGAATATGGGCCGGAAGATTTGTATAAAATTTCCAGTGAATGTTTTGATATTGAAATTAAAGAAGGCGAAACTAATTTAGTTGTATTTTTAGTTGATAATAAAACTAGGGTTAATCTTATTAGAATAGTTTTTCATTGGAAAAATAAATTTGGGGGAATTGAAACCCCGTGTTTAAATATTTTTAAATTTTAATTAAATATTTTGATTTCATGAATTGTGTTTTTAAACTACCAAGTGGCAAATTTTGTGGTAAAAAAGTTTTAGCTGGCTCAAAGTACTGCTGCTTACATGATAAGGACTCTATTTCTTTATTCTTTAAAATAGATTCGTCGCCTTATAAAAAAGATCAGTTTGTTTTTAAATTAACAAAAAAAGATGCAGAACTATATATTAAAAACGGTTTTGCTGTAAAGATAGACAACAAGTTGTATAAGAGGTTTATAGACGAAAATGAATAATTTATTTACTTAGTCTTAATATTGATAGGGAATAGTTTTTCTAATTCATTTTTGGATATTTGAGTATTTCCTGTAATACTTTTTAATATTTCCAAATTTTCTGGTAAATTAATTTGTCTATTTATTTCTTCAATAGTTATTTTTGGCTTATTGTCACTTAGTAAGCTCTCTTGTTTTGGGAAATAAATAACATTAGTGTGATTTTCCCCTATAAACTTCATACCTTTTGGGATTAAAGCAGATTTTATTCGAGCTGAATTGACCGTTCCAACAATGCGGTTTACGACTATAGCGGGCCCTATGTCAAAATTATTACTTTTTACATATTGTGGCTTCTTATCTTTTTTTATCGGAATTTGTAATCCGTCAGAAGTTATATTGTATGACCATATTAGTGGTACAGTGTCTTTAGTTTCGCGATCGGTAAGAATATCTTTGTTTTGGTTCCACACCATTTTTCCTGTTTTTACTTTATAACCCAATTCATATAATGTCGTTCTGTCTTTAAAAAGTTTTTCTAGCTTACTTTTGTTCTCGGTTATTATTGATATATCATTTTTTGTAAAAACGTACTTGTTTACATGAGTGGCCTTTTTTAGAACTAGTAGCATTACAGTCTGTAGAGCCTTGTCGAATAATTTTGATCCATCTAACACTTCGACATATTCTATATTGGTATTGCTAATTATATATTCTCTCAATTTTGAAAAATAAGCACCATTATTCATTGATGGTGGTATCACATACGCTAAATAACCGCCTTCGTTTAAAAGTTTTATTCCTTTATGGATAAAAAGAGAGAAGATATTAGTTCTTCCGTTCATAACTTCTGAGTGCTCTTTTAATATTTCGCTTGTTGGTGAGAGTTCGAAATATGGAGGATTTCCTATAATAATATCAAATTTTTCATTATTACTAAGCGAAAGGGAATCAACATTTAATATTGTTGCTTCTGGAGAGTTCTTCTTACTTATTTTTACTAACTTTTCATCTATTTCCCAGCCATATAATTTTGGGTTCTTGAAATATTTTTTTGCTACAATCAAAAATTCCCCAGTTCCGCAAGCTGGGTCTAGGATTCTTAGCCCAGATTTGTCGTTCGGCAATTGGCCCAGGAGTCTTTCTATAATTGATCTTGGTGTAAAATATTGCCCCAAGGATTTCCTGTGCTTCAAATTGTCTTGTTTGATGTAATCTAAGGTTAAATCAGAAAACTCTTTATTTTGTTCGTTTTTATTCATTGTAGTAAATATTTATACTATTTAGTCTACCATAAAATAGATATTTTTCCACTATTAATTATTTAGTATAATTTTCTTGTCTTTCATTATTAATTTACTTTCCAAATATCCCAACACTTCTCGTTTTTCAATAATTGACCCCTCTCTAAGCACATATTTAGCGTAATTTCTCATATCCACATCTTTCTGCTTTTTAAAGTCTATTTCTGCCGTTCCAAGTAGGCCTTTGCTGAATTTATAGTATCTCTCAATCTCTTCATTGAACTGATGTTTTAAACCGATATCATTAATATCTAGCTTATCGATTACGTGAGTTAATTGTTCAATCAGTTCTTCTTCTCGAAGATAGCCACCTTTGCAATTGATATTTTTAGCCCGAGAACATCCGTAATACACATATCTTCTAACTGACCCATCGGCCAGTTTTTTAAATTTTTCCTCAGCAGATATTCCCGATCCGCAATGTCCACATTTAATAAGTTTGGTAAAGGCAAATTCTTTACAGTCGTGCCTTGTAATGTTGCTTCTGCTTAACTGCTCATTTGCTTTAGTGTATAACTCTTTTGATATAATCGGGTCGTATCCGCCTTTATACCATTTATCGCTTCCAACTGGATATTCAAATTCACCGTAATAGAATGGTTCTTTTATCATTCTTTGAACCATACTGATGGTCATAAATTTTTCATTTTTTGTTCTTAGATCAGTTTCATCTTTTAACCATCTGTATATCCGCCGACAACTGTATTGCTCATCGGCCACTTTTTCAAAGAGCTTTTTTATTATCGGAGCTCTTTTGGGATCTATGAATACTTTTTTAGCACCTTTGTCTGCATATTTATCATGTATGTATCCAATCGGTGCTCGGCCAGGTCGCCAACCTTGTTCGCATTTAGCTCTTAATCCTCGCTTAACATTTTCGCCTTTATGATCATTTTCGAGTTTAGCTTGAGAACCGAGAATCATAAGTAAAAACTTTTCATTTGGACTATTGGTAAATCTTTGCCCGTGAGTTCTGATTTCTTTAATTAAACCTTGATCCATTAAATCAACCATCGCTCCTAAGTCGCCAGCATTACGGCTTAACCGATCAGGTGCCCAGCAGAGGATACCATTGAAGACACCCTTTTTAATATCGGTTATTAATTTATTAAAAACAGGCCTTTGACCAGAATCTTTAGCAGAATGGCTTTCCTTTCTAATTTCAGTTATTTGAACATTATCTCTGATTGCCATTTCTAACATTTCCTTTATTTGAGAGTCTATTGAAAGGGCTTGTCTTTCATCTTCTTCGGTTGATTTTCGGGCATATAAACAGTACTTGATTTCCGATTCTAATACCCCTAAATTAGCCCCATTTTGCCTATCTGAGGCCGTTTTCCGCTCTAATACGGTAGTTGCTTGGTTCATATGGTTATAGTTGTTATAACCAATTAATGACGCAAAGAAGAATGGAAGTCTAGACCCTTGTAACAGACAAGTTGTTGGTAACTATACTTTACTTTTTGGCTATTTCAAGTTATATTTTAAGTGCAAAACCACAAGTTAATATCGTGAAGCACGCGCCAATTTTTTTGGTAGCCTTGGCTTATTCGTATACAGTAACGGACATTCCGACCTTATACGAGTAAGCGTCTTCACGGACACTTCTTGTGGTTTTGCAACCAGGTCGGGTGTCCGTTTTTGTTTTATATGGGCATCTGAATTTATAAATATAACTTATAAATTTATGAAAAAATGTCCATTTTGCGCAGAAGAAATTAAAGATGAAGCAATAAAATGTAAACATTGTGGTAGTGAAATTAATGATTCTTTCGAGGACGACGTGCCACGCAAGCTAAAAGCCAGAAAACATAAGGATTATCTAGCGGTTACAATTATTTCTATATTATTACCCGCTATTGGAATTATTTTAGGCATCGTTTATTTTTCGAAAGATCGCCAAATTGATAAAAAATTAGGCGAACATGCAATTGCTAGTAGTATATTGTTTGCTATGTTATGGTTTTTTGGTTTTATTTTTATTAATCTTCTTAATATTTAATCCTATGAAAAAATGTCCATTTTGTGCAGAAGAAATTCAAGATGACGCAAAAAAATGCCGTCATTGTGGAGAGTATCTTGATAAGAGCAATGTTTCCAATAAAATAAACAAAGATGGCAGATTTGATGGATTCATTGATTTTTTAAAACAGAAATATCCAGCGTACTCTGTTGTGTCAGAAAATTATGAAAAAAATTATATAGTACTTAACAAGCAGTTAAGCGGTTTAAATCCTTTGTTATTTATCATATTACTTCTTCTTTGGATTTTGCCTGGCGTTATATATCTTATCGTATCTTTAAGCAGTAAAAAAATATTATCATTGACTATCCAATTTAATGAAAATAATGAGCCAGTTTCTGTTAGCGATGTGAACTTCAATTTTTTAATTGTTAAATATAAAGAGAATAATTAATAGCGAAAAATTTATCTCATCCCTGAGTAATATTTTGTATTATGCTCCCAAATTCCAATAGACGCAGGTCTTCTTTTATCTAAAATAATTTCATTTATTAATAGAGTAAAGGCATCAACAAGATCATCGTGTTTTTCGATGCCGAAGCCGATCATTTGTCTTATTAATTCCTCGACGCCATTTTTTGGAAATAGAATTTTCCCTGATTTTATTAAATATGTTGTCATGCTTAGTCTAGATAATTTATCAGATCCGCCAATTTTAACTCCCTTGCTCGGATATCCATCGCTTTTTAATTGCTGTGTGAAAGCACTTTGATAGGCCACTTCTTCAACCAATATTTCTATCGGTTTGCCGCCACCTATAGCACTTGATGATAGTTTAATGTGTTCAATTGCCTCAGGGAATTCCATCCTTTTATTTATTAGGCTTGGTAAAATATAAATTTTCATATCCTTGTCATATCCGTAAACTCTTGCGCTGACCGCCGCTGTATAATCTGCGGTAGTTTTTGTTGATATAGCTAGATCAACGCCCATTTTTTCATAGCGATAATTGTTTGGCGGAAGGGCATCATAGTACTGTATCCATTCTTCGCGGACAACCTGATCTTCGGCTGGCAATATTTTGAGCATGAACTCACGATTAAAAGTTACCGCATCATAAATATTTTTTAAATCTTCAATACTTTCGTATGTTGGATATCTGCTGGGCCAGAGGACAACGCCATTTTCATCTATAAGTGGGTAAGCCTTATAAACCCCGCCCCTAATTTTATTATCATTTATTTTAGCTTCTAGTCTTTTAATAACTGAATCTTGGTGCAAGAGATTTCCAATGACAACAATAACCGTGTTAGCATCTCCAGCTGGTATAACTTCGCCCATTAGCCAATTAAACGCTTTATCTCGTCCTTCTTTGGTTTTGACAGATTGAAGATCTTCAATATCATCAACGATAATTAAATCTGGACGATATTGATTGTGCCTAGTTCCTCTAACACTTTGTTCAACTGAAGCAGTAGCAATTCTGGCATTGAATTTTGTCAGCACCAAAGTCTGTGAACCCCACTGATTAGGCTCTTCTTTGAATGGTCCTAAATCGCCCTTGAGTAATTGATTTTTTTCTAATTCACTCTTAATACTTTGAAGCATGGTTTGCGCCTTGGCTTGTGTCTGACTGATAAGCAGAACATATTTCTTTTCAAGCTTGCCCATAATCGCCCAAAGAGGATAAGAAAGACCCATAATAGTTGATTTAGCTGAACCTCTAAAAGCCACTACAACCATCATCTTATTATTTGCATCTTCAGTTAGACTAAACATTTCTCTTTGAAACATGGCAGTTTCTACCGTTACATAATGATTCATGTAAAGATAGAAAAACCAATAATGACTTTCTTTAACAGTCGCTAGACGAACCAGTCTATCGGTTAATAGTTTATTTATTATTTTTTCAGTCGTCAGTTTTTTCATATATTTTTATCTAGTGAGGCAAGCTTAACCGCTTGTTTTACAATCTGCTTTTGTTCTTTAGTTAATTCATGAGTGTGTTCAATTTTCCCTTTAAGTTCCAGTTTGTCCGCATATACAGGATGATTATTTCTTAACCAAAAGAATATTGCCTGCATGCTTTTATCCTTGATGCCTGAGATAAGCTGTGATTCGGCAATGTCATTTATAAATAGACGCCCTTCAAGAAATGCTTTATCAACTTGCTCGGAAAACTTTTTATCTTCCTTTTTCCAGCGGTAGAAAGTTGTCCGTCCAATGCCGTTCTTTTCGCAGACTAGCTGGATAATAGGTGTTTTTCTTAAACCCTCAATTATTAGAGCTTTGCCGCTATTTTTTGCTTTTGTTTCATTGCTCATATTATTTAATTTAATTTTTTAGCTTTTAAGCCTGTTAATTTTTCAAATCTTTCTATAATTGTCTGACAATACTCTGGATCTAGTTCTATCATTAAACATTTTCTTTTTGTTTGTTCGCAGCTGAGTAAAGTTGTTCCCGATCCTCCAAAGGGATCATAGACGTAATCATCTATCTTGGAGCTGTTTAATATCAATTGTCGCATTAACGATAAAGGTTTTTGAGTCGGGTGGGATTTACTGCTACTCGGCTTAGGACAAAAGATAACGCTTTTATCTTTTGACTTAGTAAATAGATGAGTACCAAACCACGAAAAAACTATGAGTTCGTGCTGGGGAAGATAATCTTTGCGTCCGACCACGGCCTGGTTTTTTACCCAAATTAGAAGTTGTGAAAAATGGATACCTATTTCATCCATTGCTTGTTTCAAGGCAAAAAGCATGATGTCGCCGTTGAAGATATAGATGGAATTTTTCTTATCTAAAAAGGGAATCACTAATGAAAGCCAGTTCTTGGTAAAAGTTTTGTACTCGTCATTGCTTTGTATCTGGTCATTAGCAATTTCTTTCGGCTTGCTTAATTTTTGGGCAAATCCCGCTTTTGATTGATAGTACGCGCAGCCATAAGGCGGGTCGCAAGCAATTAGCCTGATTTTGTCTTGGCCGATAAGCTTTGTAACACTTTCTTGGTTGCTGGCACTTGAACACATCAAACGGTGGTTTCCTAGCTGGTAAATCTCGCCTGGCTTAATTAAGTTTTTTAGCTTTTGTGTTTGCATATTTTTCATAGCGATTAATAATGAGTTGGCAGAAAATCGGATTGATTTCCGCTGTATAACATATTCTATTAAGCTGTTCACAGGCCAGAAGAGTTGATCCCGATCCAGCGTAGATATCTAATATAATATCGCCTGGCTTAGAACAGCGTTTTAATGGCTTCTCGTGAAGGTTTAAAGGCTTTTGTGCCGAGTGTTCGTAGTCTGATCCAATATCTCTTTTAGCTAGCCAGATATCCAAAATATCAATTATATTATCTATCGCTCTATTGCCTGATTCTATTTCTTTATTTAAGGCTTCGCAGGCCTTGGTTGATAATTTAGACAGGAACGGCTTGCCAGTTTTCCCGTATATGCAAAATTCTGTCGCCTTATTGAATGCGACATTAGGTGTAGGATTAAAAGCACCTTTAAACCAGAAGCAGGTTCGTTCATTCTTTATCCCTAGTTCTCGGTATAGAGTCTGAATTAACCATATATTTGATTGATCGCACCAAGTAAAATAATGACAATTTTCCTTTGCATGATCTAAAGAATTATTCAGCCCATTAAACAAAAACTTTTTATATTCTTCGTCAGTTTTATTATCTTTAATATCTCCACCGTAATTCGATCTTTTGCCCACGCCCTTATCATAATTTAAGCCGATATTAAAAATTGGGTCGTTGTAGATTAGGTCGGCCTTATTGTCTTCGAGTAATTTATCTAATGTTTCTTTTTCGTGGCTATCGCCACAAATTAGGAAATGTCTGCCTAACTGGAAAATGTCACCCAGCTTTATATCAGTCTTATTTATTTTTTGTATTTCTTTTTCTTCATTCCAGTCATCATTTTCTATTTCAATATCATTATCAAAGACTTGAAGCAAATCATCTTCGTTTAATCCTGATTCAAGTAAAATATCCAAATCTATTTCCTTAAGAAGAGAATAGTTCCATGAACCATGGTTAGAATTGCTTCTAAGTAAATATTCCTTAAATTCTTTTTCATCTAGCTGGCGGTTAGGAACTCTAACATCTATTTCTTCTTCGCCTCTGCCTAGTAATTGCAATACACGGATCCTTTGATGGCCAGCCAGTATTTTGTCATCTATTGTTATGGCTGGTATTTCGGCCAAATTGAATTTTTTGATGCTGGCCTTAAGATCACTAAGTTGTTTATCCGACATAATGCGCGGATTTTTTTCGTAGGGAAGCAGGTCATTTACCCTCCGCTTCTCTGTGTGCCAAATGATTTGTTTAGTCATAATTATATGGTTAATAAGTTATGCCTTAATTCTATCGTTATAGTGAAAAATCAAACATTACACTTAGTGTAAACAAAAAATCGCTATTTAGTAGCGATTTTAGGGGCTTTTATGTTGCTGATTATTAAAAATGTCTTAGGCTGTTTAAGGCGTCTTTATATCTTTTCCTATAAACAGAAATATTATTGTATCCAAATTCAGTGCCATATCTTTCGTTTATTTCTGATGATATTTCTTCATCATTTTTTAGTTTGCCAGTTAAACTCCAAACATCCTTAGCTATTAAGTCTGGCTGGGGAATATTATGCTTTTGCTTTATCTTTCTTTTTTTGGGAATTTCTTTGAAAATCGAAATAATATCTCTTACCGTTGTATTTGGATAAATTTCCAAGTAGATATTATTTGGAGTAAATCTAAATTTGTTTATTTCACGGTTTCTATCGGCAACTATAATTGTTGCACCTGGTTTTTTCTTTTTGGCATAGCCAGCCACTAATTTCTTTTTTTCTTCTGAGTATTTAGGCAGTAAATATTCAATAAGGCCTTTGCTAATTATGTAATCAGAAACAAAAAATCGGCATTTAATAATTAAACCATTTGGTATTTTAAATTTATCTATCAGCTTCTCACATTCTTTCAAGAATACTTTTTTATCTAAGCACCCCCACTCAATAAAATCTTGATAGCCCTTAAAACCATCTTCTGGCATGCCCAACTTCACTCTTATTCTTCTTACTTCATTGATAAAAAATGGGTGATCTAACAAAAGGGAATAAAGCCAGGATTCTTCTCTGGGAAGGTCTTTGCCGTTTGGGAAAGTGTATATATTATTGTTTTTTATTTTTTGACTATTTATACTCATATACCGTTATTTTATCATTATTAGCCAGTTTTAGGTAGTTTGCTTAAATTTATTAGTATAATATCAACAAAATACATAGTTTAACTTTAGCGAAAAAACCTTGATTTAGCCTGTTTTTAGGAGTAAAGTTGAATTAGATTACGGGAAAGTTAAATAAATTGCTATGCACTTATGAAAATTAAGAAAATTAAAGTAAAAAATTATAGACTTCTGCAGAATTTTTCAATTGATTTGGAAGACGATCTTTCTCTTGTTGTTGGAAAAAATAATTGTGGAAAAACTTCACTGCTGTCTATTTTAGATAAATTTTTAAATCATGGATTATTTTCTTTTAATGATTTTAATATAGATTTTAAGAAGGAATTGGAAAGTAAAATCGGTGAGATTATAACAAAAGAAGATTACTCTCCATTTGGCATAATGTTAAAAATATTCATTGAGTACAATGGCGAAGATGATTATTCAAATATCGGCAAGTTAATGATGGATTTAGATCCTGATAATAAAATTATTGTCTTATCTTTTGAATATATAATCACATTTGAGTCCCTGGAAAAACTTAAAAAAGATTTTGCGGAATTTAATAATGGACGCAAGAAGGTGCTTGCTCTATGTGAATATTTGCACGAGAATCACCAGGATTATTTTGAAATAATTGAAAAGACTGTAGCCTACAGTAATTTAGAAGAAAAGGAAGATGATTCCAATTTTATCGATTTGAAAAAAGAAGGAATATCACTTGATAGTGTTATAAGCTACCAATATATTAAGGCGGATAGAGATGTTTCAAATAAAGAACCTGATAAGTCTCTATCATCATTATCGTCTCAAATTTATAAAAATCTTGAATCTAATGATTGTCAAAAAGAAGCTATAGTTAAATTTAAAGACACTTTATGCGACACGGACGCCGAGTTGGGTGGTATTTACTGTGATATTTTTAAGGATGTACTAGGGAGAGTAAAGAAATTCGGCGGAATCAAAGAAAACGAAACGATTGTTAAAATAACATCGACATTACAGCATAAAAATCTTTTGGATGGCAATACAACTGTTGTTTATGAACACGATTCCCAGAATTTGCCAGAAAATTACAACGGCTTGGGGTATATGAATCTTATTAGCATGATTTTTGAAATAGAAATAAAAATCAATAAGTTTAAAAGAAAAGATAGCGAAAAGCCAGCCGATATTAATCTTTTATTTATTGAGGAGCCGGAGGCACATACTCATCCTCAGATGCAGTATATATTTATTAACAATATTAAAGAAATACTAAACAGTGGTATTGTTAGAGAAGACGGTCAGAAGAGAGGTCTACAATGTATAATTAGCACCCATTCCTCGCATGTAGTTTCTGAAAGTAATTATAACGATGTTAAATATTTGAGAAGATATGGCAACCGTGTCATGGCGAAAAATTTAAAAGACCTCGAAAAAGAATATATTACTGACGGCGAAGAGCAAAATTTCAAGTTTTTAAAACAATATTTAACGCTTCATAGAGCTGAGTTATTTTTTGCGGATAAAGCAATTTTTATTGAAGGTGATACCGAAAGAATTCTGGTACCAGCGATGATGAAAAAAATTGATCAAGAAAATTTAAGCAATCCGTTACTCTCGCAAAATATATCAATAGTAGAAACGGGCGCTTATTCTCATATTTTTGAAAAATTCATAGATTTTATTGGAATTAAATCACTAGTTATTACAGATATTGATTCGGCTATGACTATAGAAAAAATGAATGAATTAAAAGAAGCAGAAACCAATAATGACTTAAAAAAGAAAATAAGGCAGAAAGTAAAGACATCAGATATTAATGCAACAATTACAACAAATGAATCCCTAAAATTCTTTTATTATAGTGAAAAGCTTGAAGATTTTAAGGATAAATTTATAGACGACATGGTTCTAAAAAAGGATGCTTCTACCAAAAAATGGATAAAGAATAAAGATGGTTATTTGGTTTGTGTATATCAAAACAGTGAAACTAATTCAAGCGGTGTAAGTTATTGGGCGAGAAGTTTTGAGGATTCATTTTTCCACTTAAACAGAGGATTTATAGAAAATAAAAAAGACAATTTTAAAAGTTTAAAGAATATTAAATATTTTAGCGACTTATCAAAAGATACTTATGATTTAGCAAAATATTGCGTTGATAAAAAAAGCCAGTTAGCTATCGAGATATTGTTGAATAGCGAAGAGGGTGGCGATGGCAAGAAGTTTACTAACTGGGAAACTCCAGATTACATTAAACAAGGATTATTATGGTTGAAGAAAGATTAAAATTAGACCTAGAGGTTCAGGAAATTTTATCCCATATAGACAATGGTGATAATTTTTTATTAAGCGGTGGTGCTGGAAGTGGTAAAACGTATTCTTTAATTCAGGTTATAAGACAAGTAATTTTAGAAAATCCGTTGTCGAAAGTAGCTTGTATGACTTATACCAATGCTGCTGTTAAAGAAATCGAGGAAAGGGTTAATCATGAAAATTTGTCAGTATCTACTATCCATGATTTTTTATGGGATAATATTAAGCATTTTAAAAAAGAAATTAGGGATTCTTTAGTTGTTCTTATTAATGAAGATAAAATTAAAAATCCCGAAGAATTTGATTTGCCAAATAATTATTTCGATTCTTTAAAAGACGGAATTCAATATAAAGAATATCTTAAAATAAAAGAAGGGTGTATTTCTCATGATGAAATATTGATTTTAGCAAATTTTATGTTCCAAAAATATCAAAAACTTTGTGATATTTTAAAGGATAGATATAGATTTTTATTTATAGATGAATATCAGGATACGAGCAGCAGTGTCGTTGAATTACTTTTAGTTCATTTGAAAAAAAGCGCCAAAAAGACAACTATAGGTTTTTTTGGCGATACCATGCAATCTATTTACGATTCAGGTATTGGCGATTTAGATGTTTATAAAAACGATGTCGATTTTTCAATAAAGGAAGTTAAAAAAACACAAAATAGAAGAAATCCAAAATTAATAATTGAGTTGGCAAATAAACTAAGAAGTGACGGAATTATTCAGGTACCGTCAGATGATATATCCGCGCCTAATATGGTAAGTGGTGTTGTTAAAGAAGGGGATATATCATTTTATTATTCAAATACAAATAATAGCATTGACTTGATAGAATCAAAACTGGGGTGGGATTTTAATGATTCGAGAAATACTAAGATATTAAATTTAACACATAATTTAATTGCTCCAAAGGCTGGGTTTCAAAATTTAATGAGTATATACGACAAAGATCCTATTATAGGTTTAAAAAACGATATTATAAAAAAAATAAAAGATAACAAGGAGGGTGGTAAGCCCGAAATTGAATTTGGAGATAATGACTCTTTCGATATGGTAGTCGATAAATTCAAATTACGGACAAAAAAAGAAAAAGGAGAAGCTGAGGCTAAGTTAAAAAAGAACATTATTTTACAGAATCCAGATTTTTTAATTTTATATAACCAACTCAAAGATCTACCTTTTTCGGAGGTTAGAAAAATATATTTAGATAAAGAGCTCTTAATTGACGATAAGAAGCAAAATAAAGATGAGGAGAGTAAAAAGGGGTCTAAAAGAGATGATTTGATAAAACATTTATTTAAAATTCAAAATAATATTCAGTACTATAAAAATAAACAGTTTAATGATTTTTTAAGAAAAACTGAGTACAAGATAACATCCCTTAAAGATAAAATAACCCTAAAAAAATCTATTGATGATTTGGTGAGCGTTGCTGATAAAACGATTGACGAAATAATTGATGATGCTGATAGACTTGGAATTTGTAAGAAAGACGAGAGATTAATTAAATTTATTTCTGATAAAAAATATATTTATAATAGAGTAAAAGCAATTAAATATTTAGAATTCCAGAATTTATATAATTATTTGGAGGGATATACTCCGTTTTCTACACAACATAAAACTAAGGGCACGGAGTTCGACAATGTATTAGTAGTATTAGATAGCGGTGGCTGGTTTTTTTATAATTTTAATGATTTATTTGTGGATGCTGGAGAAGGAAGTGTCAAAGAAAGAACTAAAAAAATATTTTATGTGTGCTGTACTAGGGCTAAGGAAAATTTAGCATTATTTTTTTATAATCCAGCTAGTTCTGTAATAGATGGAGCAAAAAAAATGTTCGGAGAAAAAAATGTTATAGAAATTTAATATATGATAAAAGAAAGAATAGAGGAGTTAAAACGAAAAATTTCATTAAAAAAAGAGAATATTGTCCCTTTTATATTTTCGATTATAATAACATTCTTATTATTTTTAGGATATTCTTTGCTCGGTGATCGCTTTAATAATTCTATGTGGATTATTGCAGGGATTATGCTGGCAGTTTTTATTTATCTTATAATGTTTATCGCTGGCTTTGCGGTGATGAAAGCATTATTTTTTGTTGCTGCTGAATTATCTTTACTAATATTTTTAGCTCAATCTTATTGCGATGTTAAATCAAGGCCAGCAGGAAGTGATGAAGCTTTGCAGAGCTTATTAATTATTGGCTTGGTATATATAGTTTATAGTTTTTTTCGTACCTTGTTTGATATTTCTAAAAAAAATTATCAGCCAGTAAAAAATGAAAAGTGGTCTAGCCAAAAAGTAGTTTCAGTAGCTCTTTTCCTGTTTTTTGCTGGCGTATTTGTCTGGCAGATTTATTTAGTTGTAAATCCAGTGATTACGAATCTGTGTATTTATAAATAAAATTTGTATGGAAGAAAAAACAAAAATATTTAAGGGCGGAGAAGACTGGAGGTTTAATGCTTGTGTTGGCCATAACGGCGGGTTGCTCGGTTTTTGTTCAATGGGTAAAGGATATTTTCGCTCAGCAGAATTATTGTCGGACCATGTTATTAGTACTGGTTTTGAAATGGATTTGTTAATTTATCCCATAGTATTCAATTATAGGCATGGCATAGAATTATACCTAAAGGGTTTTTTGGTAAAGATAAGGACAATTAATAATGGTTCTGTAAACAATTTTTTCGATCATTATCTACCAGTTAAATGGGTTGAAATTAGACAATTTATTTTAGATAATGATTTAAATAATAAATATACCGAAGATGATGAAGAAAGCAATGATTCGTTAGTTGATATCATTAATGATGTTATAGAAGATTTTTCTAAGTATGATCCTGATAGTTATAGCTTTAGATACCATATCTCAAAAAAAGGTAGCATAAACCAGGAAGATGTCACGCTGATTAATATAAAGGATCTTAAATTAAAAATGGACAAGGTTTTTAAAATTTTTGGTTTTTGGTGGGATTGTTTGGATGAAGTAGATGAGTAATTAGTAACTATTTGATAAAATATATGGCCCAAGAAAATATTATATCTATATACAAAGTTGACACAGAAAATGTCTTTTTTGATGATTGTCTATTTGATTTTGATAGGATGATAGAAAAAATCATTGGCAGAGGAAATAAAAAGAATTCTCTTAAAAGACAATCAGCTGGTGGAAATGGTATAGAAATGGAAGACTATGAACCAATGTCAATAAAAATTGATGATAATTGTGATTTTAATATCAGTTTGTATCATGGATCTAGATTTAGACCAAACCCCTGGAATCATTTTTTGTCAAAAGTTTTAGAAGGTAAGGATAGTAATTTTTTTAATAAAGATCATGATTTTATTGTATTTGTACGGGACGATTTAAACATCTTTTGTTTTACTGGTGGAATAGCTAGTAATTTAGTAAGTGATATTTGCGATGAAAATTTTCCAAAAGAGTTAATGATACGACTTAGTAACCCTCGAAAAATTAAGCAGGCAAAAAGCAGGGGGTTGACTGGGGCTTTTTACGCAAGAGACCTTTATTTTAGAGGAGATTATAGCATTTCACCGACAGAAGCTTTTGGTTCAGTCTGGAAGGATATATGTGTTTCCTTTAGAGATGAGGTAAAAAATGATGAGGAATGGAAACTCATAATTGGCGATTCTGGAGAAAAACAGTCAAATAGAAAAATAAACTGTGATGTTAAAAGTTCTTTTAAGATTAGAAAGAGAGTTACTTTTGAATTAGCGATAAAACTTATCAAGAAATTAAAAGATGAAATTTCCAGGCCATTAACGAATGAAGAAAAGGAAGGATTCTATTTTTTGGATTCAATTAAAATTATAAAAAATAAAGATACAAAGAATAGGTTAAATCATTTTTTAATTGAAAAGGCTTATAATTTTCTGCTTGATAAAACAGCACAAGAAAGATTTGATTGTGATTTTTGTCATAAAAATTATTCTGATTTTTTGGAGGCTGATAATTATATAGCTAAAAGAGGACGTGATGAATTGTTTAATATTGATGAGATAGAAAATGCAGAACAAGTATTACTAGAATTGAAGTCAAATATTAATTTAAAAGATTTTAATGAATTTAATAGTGATTTTTCCAATAAGATTAGGATTTTGTCTAAGCATGCAGATTTTACAAAAGACACTGAAGGTTCAATTCTTGATCATTTACATGGAGAAATTAGGTATAACAATGAAACATATTTTTTAATAGACAAGGAATGGTGTTTGATAAAAGATAGTTTTCTGCAAATTTTATCATCGGAATTTATTGATTTTGTTAAGAATGACGGAATGTGTAAAGTGCCTTTAGAAAGATGGTCTACTGGCAGGGAGGGTTACTACAATGAACTTCATTTAGATAAAGATGATTTTTTAGTTGCTGATAGAATTATGCTACACGGTATAGAGTTGTTTGATATTTTACATTACGACGAAGATAATTTGTATATAATACAGGTAAAAGATGGTTTAGGGGCTTGCACTAGAGATGCTTGTTCTCAGTTAAGAAATTCTGCTAAATTGATTGAGGAATCCGTGAAGAGTACTGATCAACAACAAATTAGAGAATTTTATAATATATTAAATAACACGGGAATAGCTTATTCAAAAAATGATAATTTCAAAAAACAGTTTAACGATTTGGGCGGTGAAGAGGGATTTGTTAAACTGTTTCTAAATAAAAAAAGGACATACATATTAGCATTTAGGTATGGGGATAATGAAAGCGATATTATTGGCTCCGATTCAAATATAGCAAAATTTGAAATATTAGGTTTAAAAGATAGTATAAGACTATTTGGATCATCATCTCTAAAACTTTACCAGATAGAGAAATAATATTATCTTATTTTTTAAATATAATTTTATAACGTGATAAATAAGAATAAAAATATCAAAGTCGATTTGTCAGAACGTATTATTAAGTATTGTCTTTATGCTAGGAAATCAATGGAATCTGAAGATCGGCAAGCCTTATCAATTGATTCCCAAATTAAAGAAATGACAGCGGTAGCAGATAGGATCGGAATAAAAATTGCTGAAATTAAAACCGAATCCCATTCCGCTAAAAGCTCAAATACTCGACCAGTTTTTAATCAGATGGTTTCTGAGATAAAGAGTGGACTTTATAGCGGCATATTAACTTGGGCACCAGACAGATTGAGCCGTAATGCTGGCGACCTCGGGAAACTTGTAGATTTGATGGATCAAGGATTATTAACATCGATTCAAACCTATAATCAATCCTTTAGCAATACGCCGAATGAAAAATTCCTTTTAATGATACTATGTAGCCAGGCTAAGTTAGAAAATGAAAATAGAGGAGTTAATGTAAAAAGGGGGATGAGAGCTCTGGCTGAACGGGGTCTTCGCGGAGGCTTGGCACCAGTAGGGTATATAAATTCTAAAAGAAAAGATCAGCTCGGCTTAATTCTTGTAGATAAAGAGCGGGCACCCATAATAAAGCAAATGTTTGAAAAAGTCGCTTATGAAGGCTGGTCTGGGTATAATGTTTTAAATTGGTTGCATGAAATTGATTTTAGGACGCGAACGGGGAAACCGATGGTTCTGAGCAGGGTATACGAAACCCTGCGGCGACCTCTTTATTATGGAGAATTTGAATATCCAAAGGGAAGTGGTAATTGGCATAAAGGCAAGCATAAACCCATTATAGGAAAGGAGTTATTCCAAATAGCTCAACATCAAATTTCATTAAGATCATTCGTCAAGAAGTCGAATGTAAGATCCTTCAACTTTTTACGGATGATGCATTGCGGCCATTGTGGATCAGGTATAACAGCTGAAGAGAAATTTAAGAAGCTCAAGAATGGAGATATATCCCGTTACATATATTATATGTGCACTCGAGGAAAAGATAGAAACTGCCCAGCACTTTATGTAAACGAAAATGATTTAATGGATCAAATGCTGGAAATAATAGATAAGGTTGAAATTAATAAAATAGGCATGCGGGAAAAACTAGAATGGGATATTGAACGATGGCATCGCCTGGACAGTTTTATTACTGGTGAGCCTTATGTAGAAAGATCAATCGGCGACAAAGAAATTGATTTAAGGGCATATGCCAAATGTATCTTTAAGGATGGGACTTTTGATGAGAAACGAGAGATTCTACGCTATATAAACAGCCAATTAATTATAAAAGATAAAAAGGTTTTTCTAGAAACAGAAACACAATAATCAAATGTTGCTATTTTGATAATTATTAAAAATATGAAAAAAATTGATTTAAGCGATATTAATATTATTACTTTAAAGAAAGCAAAAAAGGATGATTCGTTGTCCGCAAAAGATTGTTTCGAAGAAGTGCTTGATAGCTTTTTAGATTTACCAGGAGATACTTTTAATATACTTCAAGTTATTATGTTAAGTGGCGTGTTATTAGAAGCCGTGGTAAAGGAAAAGTTAAAGAAAATTAACCCAGCATTAATTTTAGATAATGTTGATTCAATAGCAATTGCATTGGTAAGTAATAAAAAATCATCAATATTAAAAGGAATAAAATTTGATCAAGATGATATAAAAACAGCACCTATATCTAAATTAATAAATAGATTAGAGTCTTTTGAAAATCTGGATAAAGTAAAGACAAATTTTTCAAGCTTTTTAAGAATACGAAATAGAATAATGCATAACGCGATGGATGTTTCTATAGACGAAAGAACTATAAATTTCCTTTTAATAAAAAGCATCCTACCATTTTTAAGGGAACATATTAGTATAAGTCCAACTATTTGGAAAAAGTTTGAAAAATTTGCTGATGTTGTTGGTACTGAATTTATTGAAAATTTAATGAAGCTCGTTTTAAAACATGAAAAAATTGCGGAAGATATTACGGAAGAAAAAATAAAAGAATTAATGTCTAAACACTTTAACTTGTCATCAGATGAACACTTTCTTAGTAATGATTTAGTTTGCCCTAGTTGCAAAAATGATTCAATGGATATAATTATGGGTGTAGATTATGATTATTGTGATCATGAAATTATGGCCACAGGCATGTACAATATCGGACGTTGTAAGGTGTGTGGATTAGAATTAGATGATCAAGAAATACAAGGAATAGTTGATAATCAAGAAAAATTCTTTACTGAGAGTGATAACGCAGAAGAGTGGGACGTAGCATTAGAACCAAATTATGGTTATGATTATTCGGATTGTTATTAGAAAGCAATAAGTGCTTATTTATTTTGATACAGTCAAATGGAACACGGTAAAATGCCCCTTGTGGTGTGCCATTTGTTCCATTTACTATCTAAATACCCGACCGACTGCCGTTATTTTACCCCAATATATATCTTCAAAAACCCTTTGAAAATTGCTATATCATTGGTTCTAGACAGACACGGGGAGCAAATTAAAAACGAGCTAATCAGCTCGTTTTTTTTATTTTGTTGAATTAAAAATTATGGATTCATAGTTAAAGCATATTCATGATCGTCTCCACAAAAAGAGCATTTAACTATTATTGTTTTCCACGATTTTGACTCTTCTCCTGAAAGGCCAGAATCTCGAACTTTCCAATCATTTTTTGTCATAGTTCCGCTACCAATGATAGTGCTTTTTACTGGTATTCCTGCTTTGGGACAAACGTGTTCAATTTCCATTTGGTTTATTTTTTAAAGTTCTACAATCTATTTAGTTGTGTTTATATTAAAATAAAATACCATTTTAGTCAATCAAAGTTCCAATATTATCCCAGTCTCCGAGCATAATTAAAAAATGAGCTAAAAGGATCATTTTTGTTAGGTTGAAAGTTCTAAAGTTAATTATAAAATGTATAAAAATTAAAAACCACAGTTTTGTAACTGCGGTTTTCTAAGTATATTTAACATTAAAATGGAAGATCATCTCCAAAAAATTTTTCTAGACCAGTTGGTAGAAAAAAGTCTTCAGATATTGGTATAAGTAAACATTTAACAGCGCCCATGCCAACATCTGATCCAGAATAAGAACCAATCCAAATATCTCCATCTTTTTTAAGTTCATAAGAAATAATATCATCCCTTCTTTCATATTTCTTGTTAAAGCGAATAATAGTTTCTTCCAGAGACACATCCGTAAGCACTGATGGTCCATAATAATCAGACAAAGCGCCTACTCCTTCATAAAAATTATCAGCAAATTTAATTACTCCAGCGAACATTGTTCTGAAAGTTGCTTGTTGAATCTCAACTCTTTTAACAATCTCTGAATCAAGGCCGATTCCTAACATGAGATTATTTTGAAAGAAAATTCCATGAATAAGATAAAGTTTGTTTTCCATCTTTTTATTTTTTAAAGTTCTACAATCTGTTTAGTTGTGTTTATATTAAAATAAAACACTAATTTAGTCAATCAAAGTTCTAATCTTACCTCATTTTATAAAATAACCTATTTCTGGGCTATTTTTTGTTAGAGAATGATATTATGTTATAATTATTTTATGAAAGACAATCTTCCTAAACCATTTAAAAATGCCATTATCTTTGAAGATAATAAGCTTTATGCTTGTTTGGCTAATAACCCTATAGCAACAGGGCACGTTGTTGTGGTCTGGAAAAAGCTAGTTAATGATATTAATTTACTTAACAGAAAAGATTATAGTCATTTAATGACGATTGTAAATGATATTAGAAGGGCAATGATAAAAACCTTGAAAGTAAAGAAAGTTTATTTATTGTATATGGATGAGGTAAATCATGTTCATTGGCATCTTGTTCCTCGTTACGATAAATTAGGAATGGACAATCTATTAAATAAACCAGGTAAAATTAAAGATTTTACGTTAGATGATAAAATTAGAAAAAATTTAATTATTACATAATAGTTCCAATCACATTGACAAAATAGCACAGCTAGTGCTATTTTTTGTTTATAAATAAAGTAAATTAATAATTTAAATATAGGAGATTCTATCATGGAAAAAATCCAAGAGACCGCAATCCAGGTTGGTTATTACGTAATACAACGAATAAAAGATGCTATTGCTAGTTTTGATGAATTAATTAATAGTAAAGAAAGTGAACACGAAAAAACTATCTTTCAAGTTGTTAAAGATTTCGTTCTTTCTGTACATACTCAAGAAGGTGCAAAATTAGTTGATGATTTTTTTGATCCCAGTATTTCTCTTGAAGAAAAAGCCAGATTAAAGGAAGATTTTGAAAAATCTTCTAAACGTATAATCTCAAATAATTTAGCTAGAACAGTTAAATTATAGAAATAAAAAACTAGAAAGCCTTTAAGTTAATACTTGAAGGCTTTTTTCTTTATTCTTTTATATTTGCTATACTTGTAGTAGTATTTATACCTTATGTTACTTTTATCTTAGCTATTACGTTATATATTATATAAGTAATTTATAATAAAAAATAACTTTATGAAAAAAATTATTGTGCCAATTTTTATCTTGGCTCTTAGTCTACTTACTATTAAGCAAGCTCAGGCTGAATCAGGTGTTATGCTTATTAGTACTAAAACTGATGCCAAAATTTGTACCATGGATTACACTCCAGTTTGCGGTGTAAACGGTATCACTTATGGTAATAAGTGTATGGCTGATAAAAATAAAATTAAATACGCCGGCGAATGCAAAGATGCGACTGTTTTAAAAAAGAGTTGTTCTAAAATTTACTCACCAGTATGTGGGGCTAATGGTAAAACCTACAGTAATAAATGCATGGCTGGTGATATTAAGATAAATTATAAAACAGCTTGCAAAGAAAAAATCCTTCACCCAAATTTTATTAAAAATTATATAAACATTGTTAGGGTTGATAACACTTTATATGGTGATAAAAAACCAGTTATAAAAGGGAAGAAAACTCCAAAAGGAGCCGCTTTAGAAAAAAAATGGATTTTAGTTGATAGCACAATAAGTTTACAACTAAGTTCTGATAACAAGGTGGCGGGAAACGCTGGTTGTAATAGTTATTTTGGCGACGCCACTTTAAATGATGAAACAGTTAAATTTGGGGCTTTAGGCTCAACCAAAATGGCTTGTGATGAAACTGTAATGAAAGCCGAAAGTGACTTCTTAAAGAAAATTAGTGACCAAACCTTTAATTATGCGGTTGGTGAATATAGTTTAGACTTAAAACAAAATAACCAAGTAATACTTCGTTTTGTACCAGATTATAACTATCCTTACGTTAAGTAACAGAATCAATTAATAAAGGAGTTATTGTAAAAATAACTCCTTTTTTTATAATAAATTAGCTTTTTGAAGAAAATTATTTTTTGTGCGTAATAGATTACAGAGCAATCAAAAAGGTTGCTTTTTAATAAAAATGGGTTAATTAATGAGAAAAATTGGAGTACTTTTTTTTTGTGCTTTTTATTTCTAAATAGTACAAGAACCGAAGCAAGAACTGGGCGACACGCAAAGACTGTAAGTAAACAACAAGTCCAAAAAGGACAAAAAACAGTGTCTATTGAATCAAATGATTCACTTAATCTTGAACAACACAGTGGTAATGCTAGTTGGTATAGTTATCGAGGGGGCTTATTTGCCGCCTCAACTGAATTCAAAAAGGGTTCGGTGTTACGAGTAATTAATCCGGTCAACAATAAATACGTTGATGTAGTTGTTAATGATTATGGGCCCAACAGAAGAAAACATCCTTATCGAATAATTGATTTGGATAAAATGGCTTTCAAACAAATAGCCCAACTAAAATCAGGGGTAATAAACATTATTGTTTGTCCGCTTAAAACATTTTAAGCAAATTAAGGCTTAAAGGCTTAGTGTCACAAGATGCTAAGCCTTTTTTAAATATCGGCTTCTAAAAATTGACTATTGTAAAGGGAAGCGTAAGCTCCATTTTTATCAAGTAGTTCTTGATGCTTACCTTGTTCAACAATATTGCCATGTTGCATTACCAGTATCAAATCAGCATTTTTAATAGTTGATAAGCGATGAGCGATTACAAAGCTAGTTCTATCATGAGTTAATTTATCCATCGCTGACTGAATTAAAATTTCAGTACGAGTATCTACTGAGCTAGTCGCTTCATCTAAAATAAGCATTGGCGAATTAGCTAATATCGCTCGAGCGATTGTCAGTAATTGTTTTTCACCGGCTGAAATACTATCAATTGAATCGGCGATAATTGTGTCATAGCCATGAGGCATAGTGCGAATTAAATGATCAATATGCGCGTCTTTGGCCGCCTTAACAATTTCTTCTTGGGTGGCGTTTGGTTTACCGAAGGCAATATTTTCAGCGATTGTACCATTAAATAACCAGGTGTCTTGTAAAACCATACCAAATAAACGACGGACCTCTGAGCGTTTCATAGTATTTATATCAACGCCATCAATTAAAATACTACCACTATCTATATCGTAAAAACGCATTAGTAAATTAACAATAGTTGTTTTACCAGCTCCAGTTGGACCAACAATGGCTACATTAGATTTTGGTTTTATTTGTGCTGTGAAATTTTTAATAATCGGTTTGTCTGCAATGTAACTAAAGTTAACTTGTTTAAATTCAACCTCGCCAACCACATTTTTTATTTCAGCTAGTTTATCACTTTCTGGCTTTTCTTCCGGTTCATCTAAGAATTCAAAAATACGTTCAGCAGCGGCAGCTGTTGCTTGAAATACATTGGCGATGTTAGCAGTTTGGGTAATTGGTTGAGTAAATTGATTCATGTATTGGATAAATGCCTGAATACCACCAATACTAACTTGACCCATTAAAGCTAAGCCAGCACCAACCACCGCAACGGCTACATAGCCTAAATTACTAACAAAATGCATTAAAGGCATCATGAGACCAGAAAAGAATTGAGATTTCCAGCCACTATCATATAAATCTTCATTAATACCATTAAACTTTTTAATTGATCGTTCTTCACCATTAAAGGCTTTAACAATGGCATGATTAGAAAACATTTCTTCAATGTGGCCATTAATATCTCCTAGAGATGATTGTTGAGTCTCGTAATATTTTTGAGAACGTTTAACTATTAAATTAATAAACAATAAACTAAGCGGTAATATACCAACCGCAATTAAAGTCATTTGCCAACTAATAGTTAGCATCATAATCAAAATACCAATAACTGTAGCGGCAGCTGTTATAACCTGAATAAAACTTTGATTTAAATTTTGACTAATGGTTTCAACATCATTAGTTACACGACTAATAATGTCGCCTTTTTCAGTTTTATCAAAATAACTTAAAGGTAATTTAGAAATTTTTAAAGTAATATTGTGACGAAAAGAATAAGTAATCTTTTGTGACACAATAGACATAATCCAACTTTGGACATAAGTAAACAGAGCACTAACTGCATACAAACCAATTAGCCAAAAACCAATTAGCTTAATTTGTGAAAAATCAATTCCAGCTTGGCTAGTTAGTCCACGCACAATAATATCAGTCATGTGACCTAATATTTTTGGACCAGCGATTGTAAAAGCGGTTCCAAGTAAGGCTAGAATGATAACAAAAAATAAAGCCACTGAGTAAGGTTTTAAGTACTGAGAAAAAATCTTAAAAGTTTTTTTAAAATTTTTAGCTTTTTCAACTCTGCCACCACGCATCATCCCTGGTCCACCACGCATGGGCATGTTTTGTTCTTTAGCCATATTATTTTACTTTAAGTTCGTTAACTGATAATTGCGATTCAGCAATTTCTCGATAAACATCGGAGTTGGTTAATAAATCTTGATGTTTTCCTTGTCCGACAATTTGTCCATTATCAAGCACAATAATATTATCAGCCTGCATAATAGTACTGATTCTTTGAGCGACGATAATAATTGTTGAATCTTTTAAATTAGCTTGTAATGCCTGACGAAGCGCCGCATCGGTTTTAAAATCAAGAGCGGAAAAACTATCATCAAACAAAAATATTGGTGGTTTTTTAATTAAGGCCCGAGCAATCGCCAATCTTTGTTTTTGACCACCAGAAATATTATTACCCGCTTGAGCAACCAGACTTTTTAAACCATCACTTAAACTATTTATAAATTCAGTTGCTTGAGCCACTGAGGCCGCTTCAGTAATCTCTTGTGGGCTAGCACCTGGTTTACCATAAGCAATGTTACTTTCGATAGTACCAGAAAATATAGAGGCTTTTTGGGGGATATAACCGATGTAACTTCTAAGTTCATTTTGTGATAATTTGCGAATATCAATCCCATCAACTGTAACCGAGCCACTTGTTACATCATATAAACGGGGAATTAAATTAAGTAAAGTTGTTTTACCGCTACCAGTACCTCCAATAATAGCCGTTGTTTGCCCTGGACGAGCGATAAAAGAAATATCTGATAAGATTGCCTGCTCAGAGCCTTCATAACTAAAATTAACGTGTTTAAACTCTAACAAACCACTTAATTTCTCAGCGGTATTAACTGGATTTTCAGGATCTTTAATTTCTGGAGTAGTAGCTAAGATTTCGCCAATTCGGTTACCTGATACAGCGGCTCGAGGAATCATAATAAAAATTATCGATATCATTAAAAAGGCCATGATAGTTTGAGAAACATACTGGGTTAAAGCTAAAATACTACCGATTTGTAGATGTCCTGAGTTAATTAAATAAGCCCCCATCCAAATAACCGCTACTGCCGATAAGCCCATAATTAAAGTCATAAATGGCTGCATCAGCGACATTAATTTGCTTATAAACACATTTAAATCCATTGATTCTTGATTTGTTTTATCAAATTTTACCTGTTGACTGTCATCATTGTTGTAAGCTCTTATAACTCTAATACCGGTTAACATTTCACGAACCTGTAAACCAAGTTTATCAACCAATTGTTGAATGATAGTAAATTTAGGAATTGCTACCAAAAATAAAATCGACATCACAATCGCTAAAGTAAAAACTGCTACTAAAGTAATCCAAGACATGTTAGGAGCTATTTGATAAGCCTTAACAATGGCACCAATACCCATAAATGGGGCTAACAGTGACATACGCAACATCATTGATAAAACATTTTGAACTTGTTGAATATCATTAGTTGCTCGAGTAATCAAAGAAGATGAAGAAAAAGTGTTAAATTCATTAAGTGAGAAGCTTTCTATTTTAGTAAACACAGCTTCTCTTAGGCGTTTAGCAAAACCAGCGGAAATTTTAGCCACTGTAAAACCAACGATAACTGTAAATAAACCGCCCAACATGGTAAATAGAAGCATCTTAAAGCCTTCTGACCAAATAACGGCAAAATTTTTAAGAGCAATACCTTGGTCAACAATTTTAGCAGTGTAATCTGGTAAAATTAAATTAACGTAACTTTGTCCAAACACTAAGAATAAAAGTGCTAGGATTCCGAGTAAGTAAGGTTTGAGATATTTAGCTAAGTATTTCATATCTTATAACTATAAAGGATTGAGCGATTTATTTCAATTTAAAAGTATTGACAAAATAGCATTAAAAGTGCTATTTTTTATTTAATAATTTGTAAGTTTAACAATTTAATAATTTAAAATAAAACATGAACAATCCAGTTGAAAACCCCGGACTAGTTTTACTTAATCTTCAGAAGAAAGCTAGTGCTACCATGGAAATTGTAAATAAAAATGAATCTGAAGAAAAAACCCATCTGGCCTTGGCTGATTTTATAGACGAACCAACCGTTGTATTATTTCAAGTCGATTCGCTCTCAATTAAAGTGTATTTTCCTCACAACGAAGCACCATTTACTGTTACCGGTTTAAAAATAACCGCCGGTGCCTGGAGTAACTTAAAAAAATCAGCTATTGATTGTAAAATCCTGTTACGTTTAGAATTAATTTTTGACACAGTTCTTAAGGATCTTGTTTGGAAAAGTAGTTTATACTCAATTGAAGTGCTTAAAGAATCATTGATTATAAGCAACGGAGAAAACACCGAAAAAGATTTAAGAATTGAAAGTCTTGAAAAATTCAACGAACTTCACAAAGCAATTATTAACGGGTTTGAAAAAATTGGTATTGCTTACCATATTAAGCTTAGTTAAAAAAAACAACAAACAAAAAAGCAGAATTATAACAATTCTGTTTTTTTATTTTTCCTAAATGTTAAAAAGTGCTATAATTAAATCAAATTAAATTAAGAATTTTAAAACTATGAAAACAACTAAAAAATCTAATGCTGCTGGCGTTGTTGCTTTAGGCGCTAGTTTGGCTGGTTTAGCCGCTTCAGCTTATTTCTTTCTAGGTAAAGAGGGGAAGAAAAATCAAAAGCAAGCTAAAGCTTGGGCTATTAAAATGAAAGGTGATGTGATTGAAAAACTAGAAAATGCTCGTGAAGTTAGTGAGCCTATTTATCATCAAATCATTGATACTGTCGCTGCTAAACATGAGAAGATAAAGAAAAATGGTCCTAAAGAAGTAAAAGAATTAGCTAAGGATCTAAAAAAACATTGGAGTGCTATTAGTGATTTAGCAGCTACTCCAAAACCTAAAGCAAAAGCTAAAAGTGTTGTGACTAAAAAAGCTCCAGCTAAAAAAGTAATCAAGAAAAAATAATTTATAAAATAAAAAAGGGATTTGAGATCCCTTTTTTTGTAAGCTTTCTGCTTGTAGTTACTCTCCTTTTTTAAGGGGAGCAAAATTACCAACCAATAAGTCTATTAGACAAGATACTGACCAAATTAAAACCCCGCCTAAAACTAAAACCACATAAACTCCAATTAGCTTACCAATTAACATGCCATATAGACACATTACTGTCATGGCCAAGCTTAGCGAGAAATAAACACTGTGAATATAACCACCGATGCTTATTTTACCATTTGATTCGCCCCAGGTTGGACGTTTATCTTTTTTTATTCTAGGAACTAAAAAGATTATAAAGGAAATGAGGCATAAAACACCAAACATCAACCATTCATAATTTGTTAGTTTGATAATCATAGAATAAAATCCTATCATTACCCAAACAAGTCCAAGTATATCTCCATAGGTCTGACAGTAATAGTCTTCCCAACAAAGAAATTTTTGTTTAGATCCAGGAATAATCGAATGTCTTTTGGGCATTCGACCCATTTTTTGTTCCACCTTTTCAGCCAAAAGTTGAAGTAAACAGAGAACTGTATTTACTAAAACAGGAATTGCAATCATCGTCTATTTAATTTTTGTTAAGGTTCTGGTTAATTTATAACATAATTATACTATATTTTTAATAAAATGTCAAGCAATTAGCTATTTTGCTTACAAAAAAGCCACCTATTTAGATGGCTTTTTTATTAGAGCAAAGAGATTATTTTATAATTATCTCTTCGTTTAATTCAGGAATTATTACTTCCACTGAACTTGATAAATTCACTTTTAAGTCACGTCTTAAATCATTGGCACTTTTTCCTTCACCATGATTTAGAAAAATGGTTTGTGGTCGGTCTTGGTTGTTAGCTAAAACTGATTTTGCATACTCAACCAAAAATGGACCATCAGCGTGAGCAGAGAAACTGTCAAAACTAACAATTTTAGCTTTAACATCAATTTCTTCACCATTCATTTTTACCATTTCTAAACCATCTTTCAATTTTCTGCCCAAACTATTTTCTGACATATAGCCAACTAAACAAACAGTGGTATCGGCTTTACCAAGATTAGCTCTTAGGTGAGCACGGACACGACCAGCGTCACACATACCGGAACCAGCGACAACAATATAATTATTAGCACTGGCAATTAAGCTGTCTGACAGTTTTTGTTCGGACACGATGTTGAAAAATTTGTTTGATGCTGGACTAAAAGGATTAAAATTTAATTTATCCTGATCAGAAAACATACCATCTGACCAAGCCTCAGCAAAAGCAGCCGTAATTATGCTACTAAGCGGAGAATCTAAAAATATGGGCATTTCAGGAATTAAGCCCTGATCCATATAATAAGATAATAAATAAATTATTTCTTGTGACCTTTCTAGAGCAAATGATGGAATAATAATCCGTTTATTTTTGCTGTCGCTGCCTCTAACTAAATCAAGTAGTTTTTCAATTTCCTGATCTCTTTTAGGATGAGTGCGTCCTCCATAAGTTGATTCTAGAATCAAATAATCAATTGGTTCTTGAACAACTTCCGGGGGTGGCAAAATAATCCCATCTTTTCTTCCTAAATCACCGGTAAAACAAAAATGTACATCTTTGTGTTTAGACTTAATCTTTAAAACAATAATTGCACCACCCATAACGTGGCCCGATGGATAAAGTTTTAAACTAGTTAAATGAGTTAATCTTATCCATTTATGATAATCATAACCACCATTTTTAATCAGTCCAAAAACTAAATTAGCATCATCACCATTATACAGAGGTTCGTAAGAAATTCTGTTTCGATGTTCACATTCTTTTTTCTTAAATTTGTCGTATTTTCCTAAAGTCGTCGCATCTCGATTTTTTCCTTTTTTTAGCTCTTCATTTTTTTCCGCCTTTAAAAGTTTTTTGTTGAGATAAGTCGCTTCAGCTAATTGGATTTTAACACTATCGTCTATCATTGGCATAAGTAAATCATTAGTACAATGTGTACAAATTATTCGCCCTTTAAAGCCATTTTTAGTAAATAGAGGTAATCGCCCAATATGATCGACATGAGAATGCGTCAAAATAATAAAATCAATCTCACTCGGTTTAACTTGTTTTAGGATTTCCTTATTATTTAGAACGGAATCCTTAAAACCACCTTGAATTAAACCACAATCAATTAAAATACGAGAAGTTTTTTTGCCATCACTCACGATAAGCAAGGTGCATGAGCCGGTAAGACTATCAGCCACTCCACCTAAAAACTTAATTTTTACTTTCATCTTGTCCTAATTTTTTGTGAATTTATTTTTAATGTGCGAGTTATTATACTTTTATTATTATCTAAAAACTGAGTAAACGCAAGTTGATAACTATTAAACTTAGTTGACTATTTTTTTGGTATTTTTTAACAAAAATGTTATAATATAATTAATATTAAAAATATAATAAATATTTATGAAAAAAACATCTAACGATTTCATTTCTAATGACAAGAAAAAGTTTGATTGGAAGTTCGGTAACATTTTAGCCTCATCTTTATCTGGCTTTATTGCTGGCATAATAGTTAGCGCTTTATTTATTATAACTCTCTTCGATATCACTTTTAAGGGCAACACTCCTGCGTTTTAATTAGTTTAAAAGACCTCAAATAAAAAAACCTCTAATATTAATATTAGAGGTTTTTTGCTATAAAATTAGGTAAAATTAAGTTATTTTATTGACAAAATATAAAAATAGTGATATAATATTTTCATAAAAATAATACCTTAAAAAACATCATAAACAGGAGGAAAGCATTATGATCAAATCAGACTTTTTTTCGAAAGATTATTCCAGAACATCTGGGGAAATGTTGGATCGCCACAATCGACCAGCTATTGAAGCCTTAATAGACGAAAATGAAGATGAAGAATTGGTTTCTAAGAATGATCCATGCCATTACTGGATTCACATCGAAGATGTCGCCGATCCCGACTCTCTTGGCAGTTTTTATGAAATTACTCCAAAGCCAGAAGAAGAAATTGAAGAAATCGGAACCATCCAAGATTTCGAAGACGGTGGATTAATCGAATTTGAAGAAATCGAGGATGGTAATCGTTTCGGAAAAATAATTTCGGCTTCAATTAACACTGAAACTGGAGTTATCACTTTGCACCGGGAAGAAATTCCTAGTGAGACATTAGCCATTGGTTACACAGCAACTGGAGAAAAGATTTTTGCTGATGATGAGTTTGAATCTTTTTATCCAAGAATACTGGGTAAAAAAGTTCTTCAAGATTATATTGATTATGATCTTTATGAAGAACGAAAAACTTTCAAAAGAACCAGTCATGACAACCTAAAAACAATGCCTGCTTCAAAAACACAACGTATGCGCCGTAAACAATTACGAGCCATCCGTCTAAAATTTTAAGGCTTAACGCATTTACAAAAGACAGGTAATCCAACCTGTCTTTTTTCTTTAGTAATAATTATTCATGCATTCCTTTTACAACTGCGCTAGTAATAGTTTTAATTTTTTTACGAATGGCGTATTTTTCAACTTTAGTTTTATAAGCCGCTCTAACAGTACTATTTTTTATTTTATAAAGTTCACTTTTACCACTAGCTGCCCAAGTAACCGATGATTTTGCAACCGTTACTTTTTTAACTCCAGCTGCTTGAACTGGGGTAACAGAAGCACTAAATAAACCAAAACTTAAAAAACTTAACACCAAAAAAGAGGGAATTAAATAATTTTTTGTTTTCATATGTTTGTATTTTATTATTAATTACAACTAAATAATAATAGCACACTTTATGGTTCTTTGGAATAAAGCATAAAAATGAGCTATAATTAATGAAGAATTTTATAATATAAAATATATGAATGAACAAGAAAAAATCTCATCATTAAAAGACGCCAGTTGGCATGAAAAACATCAAGCTACCATGTCTCCTGGTCAACGTTTGTCTGATAACTTGGCTAACTCAATGGGGTCATGGAAATTTATTATTTGGCAAACAATTTTAATAGTAGCCTGGATAACCTTAAATTTAGTAGCTTGGTTTGACCACTGGGATCCATATCCTTTTATTTTACTTAACTTATTATTCTCCACTCAAGCTGCTTATTCGGCCCCAATTATTATGATGGCTCAAAACCGTCAAAATGAACGAGATCGTTTTCAAGCTAAAGAAGATTATATAACTAATAAAAAAGCTAAAGCCGAAATTGAAGAATTACAACTTAGCTTAGCCAGAATTGAAACTGAAAAATTAGAAAAAATCTTACAAATCCTTCAAAGCAAATAAAAAAAATCCCTTAGTTCAAATAGAGCTTGGGGATTTTAGTCTATTACTAACATTTTGTTGATTTTACTATTCAGAATTCCGCTTGAATAGTTTCTACTTGTTCTAAGCTGTCAGCTAATGCCCAATCAGCACGATAATCAGTTAAAATACCTAAAGCGAATAAACCGCCAGAAATATTATTCTGATTTTGGCACTTAAATTGTAGACATTTAGCTAGGCTCATATATTTACTATATTTTTTACATATAATAATACGTAAAATAGAGTATTTTGTTACACTCTAGCCATAAACTAGAAAATTAGTATATAATCAATTAAGACCTCAAACATTTTAAAAAATTAAGATAAAAAACTATGGACAAAAAGTATTTAATCGTGAACACCGGAAGCGCTTCTAAGAAGTATGCTTTTTATGAAGGTGACAAAAAAGTTTATACCGCTCACTTTGAAATGGAAGGTGATTCTTATGTTGTTACTGAAACAACTGATAAAGGTTCTGAAAAAAAAGTAATTGATAAAGAAAATTATATCGGTGCCGTTGGTCTTATTTTAGATTCCTTAATTGAAAAACAAATTATTTCCAAAAGAGAAGATATGAACTTAGTGGGTGTTAGAATTGTAGCTCCAGGTGAATATTTCTTAACTAATCGTTTGATTGATGATGAATATTTGAAAATGGCTGAAGCCGCTCTTCAAAAAGTGCCTTTACATTTAGGACCAGCTCTTGAAGAAATTAAAAATATTAAAAAATTCTTTGGTGATAGTATGGCAATCGCTGGTGTTTCAGATACTACTTTCCACGCCACAATTCCGGAAGCTTCAAAATATTATGCTATTCCAATAAAAGATAGCCGTGAACTTGGTCTTCAACGTTTTGGTTATCACGGTATTTCTGTTCAATCAGTTGTCTCTAAAGCTGCTGAAACATTAGGCACTTTGCCAGAAAAGGTAATTGTTTGCCATTTAGGTGGAGGGGCTAGTGTAACTGCCGTTAAAAATGGAAAGAGTATCGACACTTCTATGGGCTTTACACCTCTTGAAGGGCTAGTTATGGCTACTAGAGTGGGCGATATCGATCCAGGTGCAGTTTTATATTTATCTGAAAAACTTAACAAAGACTTTAGAGAATTAGAAAGTTACTTTAATAATGAATGCGGATTACTTGGTTTATCTGGTAAAAGTTCCGATATTCGTGAACTTTTAGAACTTGAAAAAAATGGTGATGCCGATTCAGCTTTAGCTCTAGAAACTTATGTTAATAGACTTAAAGGTTATATTGGTCGTATGGCGGCTATTTTAGGTGGTGTTGATTTGCTTATTTTGGCTGGAACTGTTGGTGAACGTTCAATTATTATGCGCAATCGAATCTGCAGTAACCTAGAATTCTTAGGCATTGAACTTGATCAAGATGTTAATAATGCTTCAAACGGTGTTGATGTAGAACTTAGCAAACCGGGAGCAAAGACTAAAATTTTAGTTATTAAAACTGACGAAATGGAAGAAATTGCTAAAATTACTAACAATTTATAATTTTGTTTAAACGAAGATTTAAAAAAAACGGGGAAGTTAGTAGCTAACCCGTTTTTTTATTTGAATAAATATTTTTTTATTGCGTATTATTAAATATACAAAATAAATTAACAAAAAATTATGAAGAAGAAAATTATTATCCCAGTGTTTATGCTAGCTTGTACTTTCTTTTTAGCTGGTTGCAGTAAGGTAAATTTAACTGGCACAAGTACCGGAACTAGTGGTGCACCAACCGATCAAGGCGGAACTCCGCCCGATGGTGGCACTCCTCCAGAAGGTGGCGGCACTCCACCAGCTGACGCTCCAACAGGTGGTCCAGTAGCTAATTAATATATAAGAAAAAAGACGGTTATCATTACGATAATCGTCTTTTATTTTAGGGGTTCATTTAGAAACCGTACCATTTACCCAAGTATGGGACTTGCACATGAGATACTTGTGTATCAACTACTTTATGTAGTATTTGGTTTTTTTTGGGGGTAGCATGTGGTGCATCATCTCTAAAAAATTCTACTTTTTCTTTTTTTGCCATGTCTTAAATTTTAAATTAGTGTATCTATAATACACCAGTTTAGAATATTAGTCAATTCCTTGAACTAAACAAGAAAAAAAGCTGTTCCATTTTTGGAACAGCTTTTTGTTGGCATTTTTTTTACTTTTTGCGCCTAAAATGTTTTTGAGTTTGAAAAGCGCGGTTATTAAACTTGTTGTTCAAAGGTTTTTGCCAAATTTTCGGCTTATTTTTTGGCTCTTTAATCAAAATTGGTACATCATCAATAGGCACTACTGGTCTAATGGGAAACATGTTCATTTTCATAAGTTCTTGTTCCAAAAGATTGGGCATATCCAATATCGATAGCTCTTTAACAACCTGATCAGGCAAAATAACTAACACATTCAATCGAGAAACATCTAAAATTTTTAGAATTTCATTTAAATCAATAGATTTATCATTAACTGGTGCTAATTCTAAATGATTAAACTGCTCTCTAAAATCAGCCGCAAATACAAAATGTCTAGCCTCAACTGATTCCATAATTGCCATTCTAATCGGCAAACCATCGCCGCCTGCACCAATAATCAAAGAGGGAATGTCATTTTTAGATAACTGCTTACCCCAAAGATAAGGTTTTAATAGCAACAGTTCATCAACGTCTTTTTTCATTACTTTTCTATTTTTAAGTTACTAATTTATTTTTAGCTCATCTTAGTATACTATTTTTTGTCTTTTTGTCAATAGATAAGCTATTTAACTATTCTTTATAATCCAAAATTACTGTATAATTTAGATGTAATAATTTTAAAAATATATGAGTGCTTATAATTGGTATTCTCAGTTAATAAAACCAACTTGGTCGCCGCCAGCTTGGTTATTTGGACCGGTTTGGACAGTGTTATATATCTTAATTTTTGTCTCTTTTGGGAAGGTTGTTTTAATGTTTTGGAATAAACAAATTCCTTTTTTAATTTTATTACCCTTTATTTTAAATTTAGTATTTAATTTTTCATTTACTTCTATTCAATTTGGTTTACAAAATAATCTCCTAGCTGCTTTAGATATTTTGTTAGTACTCGGAACTCTTATTTGGGCAATGGTGGTTATTTATCCTTACGCTCATTGGATTACTTATATCCAAATTCCTTATTTAGTCTGGGTTTCTTTTGCAACTGTTTTGCAATTAACTATTACTTATCTAAATAAATAATTCATGCGGATTTGGAACTTTAAAAAATAATTAATTAAAAAAATATGAAAAAATCAAACAAACTATTGATCGTCGGTTTAATTTTAGGTTTAAGTTTAATTGCTTCATCTACTATCATATCTAAAACTTTTTTAGATGTTAAAAATTTAGACAACGTAATTACTGTTTCTGGTTCAGCTAAACAAAAAGTAACATCTGATTCAGCTCGTTGGACAGGTAATTTTTCCCGCACCGTTACTAAAGAAAATTTAAAAGATGGGTATAACCAAATGAAAAGTGACGAAAAAACAGTCGGCGATTTCTTTATTGCCCAAGGATTTCAAGATCACTTTGAAATTTCACCAGTCTTTATGTCTGAAGTTTATAAATCAGATTCTAATGCTCCAAAAGAATATAGTTTAACTCAAAACATTGAAATTAAATCTGATGATGTAAACAAATTAAAAGAATTAGCAAAAAATAGTGACCAATTAGCTGGAAAAGGAATTATTTTTTCAACTAATGCAGTTGAATACTATTATTCAAAATTACCAGATTTAAGAATTTCATTATTACCAGAAGCAATTTCTGATGCTAAAAAAAGAGCAGATATAATTGCTTCAAGCAGTGGTAAAAATGTTGATTCAGTTAAATCAGTTTCGATGGGTGTAGTTCAAGTAATGCCAGTTGGCTCAATTGATGTTTCTGATTATGGATCTTACGACACAACCACCATTGAAAAAGAAGTGATGATTACAGTGAAAACAGTTTTCAGTTTAAAATAATTAACAGTAAAAAATTATGGCTCGAATTATCGCTAAAGGGTATTCCTTTGATGACATTTTAATTGTCCCAAAATATAATAAGATTTCGTCTCGAAAAGATGTTAACTTTAAAACTAAAGTCACAAAAAATCATTCAATTGATATTCCAATTATTGCCGCTAACATGGACACAATTTGTGAAAGTCAAATGGCAATTGCTTTGGGTCGTTTAGGTGGCTTAGGAGTTATTCATCGTTTCCTATCAATTGATGAACAAGCTCAAGAAATTAAATTAGTTAAAGGTAATAATTTATTAGCTGCGGCTGCTATTGGTGTTAAAGATTATGAAGAACGTGCTAAAGCTTTATCTGAAGCTGGAGTTGATATTTTAGTTTTAGATGTAGCCCATGGACACGCCAAAAGAACTGATATTGTTTTAGATTTTCTAAAAGCTAACTACCCCCACATTGATGTTATGGTTGGAAATATTGCTACTAAAGACGCAGCTGAACATTTTATCAATAAAGGAGCTGATGGGTTAAAAGTTGGTATTGGTCCTGGTTCAATGTGCATCACTCGGGTTATGTCTGGCGCTGGTGTGCCACAAATTACGGCTATTATGGACGCCTATGAAGCTAGCCAAGGCAGAGTACCAATTTGTGCTGATGGCGGATTAAAACATCCAGGTGACTTAACTAAAGCTATTGGAGCTGGTGCAGACACAATCATGAGCGGTTCTTTATTTGCCGGCACTTTAGAAACCCCGGGAAATATAATCGAAGTTGATGGTCAAAAATTTAAAGAATATCGTGGCATGGCTAGCTATGCAGCGACTATTAAAAAAATGGCCTTAGATGGCCAAAAAGTTGATGAAGTTGTTCACGTAGAAGGTGAAATGACTTTAATGCCTTACACAGGAGAAATGGAAGTTATTGTTAAAAAACTTTTAGGTGGACTGGCTTCCGGTATGACTTATGTGGGTGCTCAAAATATTGAAGCCCTAAAAGGGAAAGCTGATTTTATTGAAATCACTTCCGCTGGCATGAAAGAGAGCGTGGCACATGGACTTACCGAAAGCGTATAAATAATAAATATATGAACAATGATAAAAAAATAAAAGTATTAGGTATTGCTGGTAGCTTGCGAAAAGGTTCGTTTACTAAAGCATTACTTCAAAATGCAAAAAATTTGGTACCGGCTAATATGGAGCTAGAAAGTTTTGATATTTCTGAGATTCCAGTATTTAATCAAGACCTTGAAAATGACGCCCCAGAAAGTGTTAAAACTTTTAAAGCTAAAATTAAAGAAGCGGATGCTATTTTATTTGTAACTCCTGAATATAATTATTCAATTCCAGGTGTGCTTAAAAATGCGATTGATGCCGCTTCTCGTCCTTATGGTGATAATAGCTGGGAAGGTAAACCAGTAGCCATTATGAGTTCATCAATAGGAATGTTAGCTGGATCAAGAGCTCAATATCATTTAAGACAAGTTTTAGTTTTTCTTGATATGCACGCTTTAAATCGTCCAGAGGTAATGGTGCCAATGGTTCAAGATAAATTTGATGAAAATTTAATTCTTACTGACGAAAGAACTAAAACAGCTATAACCGAACAATTAAAAGCGCTTGATGCTTGGACTAGAAAATTAATTGATTAATAAGATAACAAAAAACTCCTGACAGAAGTCAGGAGTTTTTTTATAAGAAGAGGTTATTACGCACGTTGTACGTTAACTGCGTTCATACCCTTTGGAGATTGTTCAGCTTCAAAAGTAACATGATCACCTTCTTGAATTTCATCAAAGCTAACACCTACTAAGTTGTTGCTGTGAAAAAATAAATCCTTTGATTCACCTTCAGGAGTAATGAAACCAAAACCCTTGTCAGTTTTCTTTTTGATAATACCTTGCATAGTTTTTTATACTAATTTTTATTTTTGCAAAATTAAAAATTTGTTGAAACTCGACGACTTTTCTAAATAATTTTTACTTTGTAATTATACTAAATATTTTTAAAAATGTCAAGCATTTAAAAGCTTAAATACAACGTCTTAACAACCTTGCCAAATATCAGTGTTTCTGCTATTCTTATCACGCTACTATACTAAAAATTTAACCAATATATCACATGGCAGAACAAGTAATTTTAAGATTCGATAATGTTACCTTCGAATATCAGCATAAAAAACCAATTCTTGAAGAAGCATCCTTTAGTGTCCGAACTGGGGCTAAACTTACTTTGATGGGTCAAAATGGTGCCGGGAAAAGCACTCTTTTTGGCTTAGTTAAAGGTGATTTAAAACCAAAAGAAGGTAAGATTTCCATAACTGGCGGCGCTACTATCGGAACCGCTGCTCAAACCGTAGATAGAGCTGATTTTGATTTAAATATTGAAGAATATCTCGCTAAGGCTTTTTCTCCAGTGCCACCAAATTTACGCAGTCATATTGCTAAGGCTTTAGAAGCGGTTGATATGGAAATTCCATTAGATCGTAAGGTTGGGCAGTTATCTGGTGGACAACAAGCTAGATTACTACTAGCTTTCGCCTTAATTTCCAAACCGGATATTTTATTACTTGATGAGCCAACTAATAACTTAGATAAAGCTGGAATTGATCACTTACTAGAATTTCTAATCATGTACGATAAAACAGTTATTGTTATTTCGCACGATGCCGACTTTTTAAACTGTTTTACCGAGGGTGTTATTTATTTAGACGTTCATACTCACCAAATCGAAACTTACGTTGGTGATTATTATTCCGTAGTAGAAGAAATTTCTAAAAGAATTGAAAGAGAACAGATGAAAAATGCTCAATTACAGAAACAAATCATTGACCGTAAAGAAAAGGTTAACTTCTTCGCTCATAAGGGAGGTAAGATGCGTAAATTAGCTCAAAAAATGAGAGAAGAAACTGAAGAATTAGAAGAGAATATGGTTGATGTTCGTCGTGAAGATAAAACGATTCGCGACTTTGATATTCCAGTTCAAGAAGATTTATCAGGTGCAATAGTTACTATTTCATCGGTAAAAATTATTAAAAATCACGAACCAATTATTAAACCTCTAGAAAAAATTATTACTAAAAAGGTTCATCTATTAATTACCGGTCCAAATGGTATCGGAAAAAGCACCTTCTTGCGAAGCTTAGTATCGGGTGAAAGTGAGGGCGCTAAAATTGCTAGTGGTGTTAAAGTTGGTTATTACAGTCAGGACTTTTCGACTTTAGATTTTAATGACACTGTTTTTGACTGTTTGCTTAAGGCTATGCCTGATCGTGATGATGTGCCAACTATGCGTTCTATTGCCGCTGGCTTCTTAATTACTGGTGATTTAATGGGACACCGCGTAGGTGACTTATCAGAGGGTCAAAAAGGTTTATTATCTCTTGCTAGATTAACCTTAATGCAACCAGGTTTACTAATCTTAGATGAGCCAACCAATCACATCAATTTCCGTCACTTACCTGTGATGGCTGAAGCTTTTAATAACTATGAAGGCCCAATGATTATTGTCAGTCACATGGACGAATTCGTGCAGTCACTTAGAATTGATGATTATTTAGAGTTAGGGAAGTTAGCTTAAATAAATATTTATACAACATTGACAAAATAGCACATTTAGTGCTATTTTTGTTTTTATAAACCGATACATTAACAACTAAATATTATTAATCATGAAAAATCCAATTAAACAGTACTTTTTGTTTTTTAGCCGGGCGCCATTTACTTTTTCCTTGTTAATTTTTTTTATCGAAGCAATTGCGGCCATTATTTATCTGGGTTTAGACGAAGAAGCGGCAAATATTTTTATAATTAAGTATGCTTGGATATTTATCGCAATTACTTTCGGTAATATGTGCCTTGTCTATTTTATTAAATTTAATTACATCACAGATGATGATAGCGACAGGGCCCCAATTAGACTCTTTTCCGTTTTAGTTACCAAAGATAATGAAAAAATTATTATCACTGAACCAATCTGGAAAACGGGCGTAAAATACATAATTACTAGAGAAAATTTTGATTTATCAATTAATCTCAGAGAGTATAATTATGACCTTAAAGTTGAAGAGTTAAATGGGACTACTAAAACATACTGCTCTATAACAGGGAAATATAAAAATTCCTTAGTTAAAGTGCCGGTAATACTGACGCTAAAATATGATGGCGCATTTGATAAAATTGAACTTTTTGATATGTTGGTCAAAAATTGTTCTCCTTGGGAAAGGTGTGGCTGCATTATAACCACAAAAGAATTATCCTTAAATGATTATTTAAAAGTAGCCTTTAAAAAAGCAAATGAACGAAACCAACCAAAGTTTGATGAAATTATTAGCCGGTATGCCCAGTTGCTAATCTCTGATGCGGAATTTTTAAACGAACTACTTGATGTTGTGGAATTTCCGGAAAGACTATTTTCTTGTGTTGTTGACACTAAGATTTGCCTAGACAATCCTGAAACATCAGCGTGTAAAGGCGTAATGTGTGAAAAATAAAACTTAAAAATTAAGACCTTTTGTAATAAAAGGTCTTTTTTTATTATATAATTCACTTTGACTTTTTATTCTAAAAATAGTAAAATATTTAGACGAATATATGAGTATTGAATCATTTAATCAGTTTAATAATCCCCCAAAAATAGAGAAAAATAAGACTGATGAAAGTGATCAGGCTTTATTTCGCGACGCCGAAAATAAAATTGAAATTTTAGATAGCTTTCTAGCTACTGGTGATATTGTTAGTGACTATAATTATTTTTTAGAAATAACTAATCGTCGCATTAATTACAAACGAGCTACTAATGAACCACAGGAAGAATTACTTAAAAATTTAGAAAATATTTTAGATTCCTTATCAGAAGAACAGGATGAAAGATCTGACACTATTTATCAAAACGAAGCCTCTCGAATGTATTACCAAGAAGTGCCAAAAATGGAAATTAAAGTTTTAAAAGAACTGCTAGACTTCTATCAAATAAAAAGCAAAAAATAATAGGGACTTATCACCCCTTTCTTTTTATTAAAGACCCCTTATGCCAAAATTATTTAAACTAAAATCAGACTACTCTCCAGCCGGTGATCAGCCAGAAGCGATTGCCGTGCTTAAAAGTGGTCTAGAAAAGAATTTAGATTTTCAAACTTTACTTGGCGTAACTGGTTCAGGAAAAACTTTTACTATTGCCAACATCATCAAAGATTTAGATAAACCAGTGCTTGTTATGGCACCAAACAAAGCGTTAGCCGCTCAGCTTTATCGTGAATATAAAAATTTTTTTCCTGATAATGCAGTTCATTATTTTGTTTCTTATTACGATTACTATCAACCAGAAGCTTATCTGCCAATCACTGATACTTATATTGATAAAGAATCAATGATTAATGACGAAATTGATCGTTTGCGACATGGTGCTACTTCCGCTTTAATGAGTCGTCGTGATGTGATTATTGTGGCTTCAGTTTCTTGTATTTATAATTTAGGTGTACCGGATAATTATTTGGAATCACGTTTACACTTATCTAAAGGGCAAGAAATTGTTCGTACTGATTTAATTAAACAATTAATTAGAATTCAATTTGTTAGAACTACTGGCGATACTAAACGTGGTGAATTTAGAGTTCGCGGTGATGTGTTTGAAATCAGACCGATGTCGGAAAATGTTATTTATCGCATTGAACTTAAAAATCAAAAAATAGATTCACTATCTATTATTGATCATGTAACGCGAGCGGTCTTAGAAGATTTACCAGAAATTGTAGTCTTTCCACCAAAACATTTTGTTTCCTCTCAGCCACAAATTGAAGCCGCTTTAAAAAATATTAAAGAAGAACTTGAAGATAGATTGGCTTATTTTAGAAGCGAAGGCTTATTACTTGAAGCCGAACGGCTAGAGAGACGAACTAAATACGATTTAGAAATGATTCGTAGTCTTGGTTATTGTCATGGAATCGAAAATTATTCACGTCACTTATCTGGTAAATTAGCCGGGGAAGCCCCTGATTCATTGCTCGCTTATTTTCCTAAAAAAGATGGAAAACCTGATTTTTTAACAGTAATTGATGAGTCTCATATCAGCGTACCTCAAGTTAGAGGTATGTACAATGGCGATCAAGCCCGTAAAAAAAATTTAACCCAATATGGTTGGCGTCTGCCATCGGCTTTAGATAACCGACCACTCACGTTCAAAGAATTTGAACAACGTTTAGGACAAGTAATTTTCACCACTGCCACCCCAGGAGAATATGAAACTACTCATTCAAAGCAAATTGCTGAACAAGTTATTCGTCCAACTGGTTTAGTTGATCCTGAAATTGAAGTCCGTCCAGTATTTAGAAAAGAAGATGGTTACAGTCAAGTTAAAGATATTACTGAAGAAGCTAGAAAATTAGCCCTTAAAGGTGAAAGAACTATTATAAACACATTAACTAAAAAACAAGCTGAGGATTTAAATAATTATTTAGGTCAGCAAGGACTAAAGAGTAATTATTTACACTCTGATATTAAAACTTTCGAACGTACCGATATTCTAAAAGCTTTCCGTGAAGGGAAGTTCGATGTTCTAATTGGAGTTAATTTATTACGCGAAGGTTTAGATTTACCAGAAGTAACACTTGTTGCTATTCTAGACGCTGACCGTGAAGGTTTTTTGCGTAGCCAAACATCACTGATGCAAACCATGGGTCGGGCTGCTAGAAACGTTAGTGGTAAAATTATTTTATACGCTGATACAATTACTAACTCAATTAAATTAGCAATGGAAGAAGTAAATCGCCGTCGAATTAAACAATTAGCTTATAATAAAGAACATGGTATAACACCAAAAACAGTTATCAAGCCAATTGAAGACTTTTTAGAAATCAGCAGTGAGGGTCGTGAAAAAATGGCGCACAACGAAACAATGTTAAAAAAGAAAAAGAAATAAATATATGAAAAATAAATTTGGAAAAAATTTTTTAAAACTCGGATTAGCCGCAAGCTTGTTTGCTGGTACTGAAGCAGCTGCTCAAAATCAAAATAAACCTGAGAACTTATACACAGGTGATAAAACAGAAATGACAGCTGAAAAAAATTCTTCAGAAAATAATTTTAAAGTTTTAACTGAATCAGAAATGCACCAAATAATAACTGAAAATATTAAAGATTCAGAATTACAAACCTTGCTTTTGAAGAAGAATTTGATAGATGGGGATTACCAAGAAGCGATGACTAATTTTTGGAAAGCTGAAAGTGCCGCCGCAAGTGCTCCTGATAATAAAGATGCCCAAACTGATTTTTTAACCAAAAAAGAGCATTTTGAAAAAATCAAACAAATTTCTGATAGTTTAGATAAAGATATTTCTTCGCTTGAAGCCGAAAATTTTTCTGACCGTCAACAAAAAATAATTGAACAGGCGCCACAAATGTTTGAAGCGGCCGAACAAGCTCGCCAAGAAGCACTAAATATTATAACAACGCCAGATTATGTTGATAAATTACAAGTTGAATTTTCTTGCACGCGCGAAGAAGCTCTTAAAATTCAAACCTCAAGATTGTATCATATTAAGAAAACCCCTTTTTCTTTTGCTTCTTCGGAAAATCTAGCTAACTATGGTGCCGCCGCTTTTTATAATAGTCGAGATTTTTTTGATGGCAAAGGAAAAATTTCTTTGCCTTATGATGTAACTCCAGAAAAATTAGTCCAGTTAGGTACTCATGAATTTCTTCATTCAGCCACCAAAGGCGACTTGGAACTTTCTGATAAAGCCAAAGAAAAACTTCAAGGTTCATTCGTTAGCCAAACTGATAAATCGGCTGATTATGTTAAGTATATGAAAATACCGACCGAGCGTTATGTTCGCTTAAAGATACTTCAGGAAGAATTAAACCGTCTTGGACTTAAACAAACAGGTGAAAAATTTACTAAAGAAACCTATATTAAAATGATGAAACTGGTTAAAAAACAACAAGCGGGTAAACTTAATAATCCCGATGAAGGCTTTAACAAAAATGCTTTAGAATTTATAGAGTGGACTAAAGATGATTCGGCAGTTTATGAAGATCTTTTTAATGACTTAGCGGAAACAAAGAGTGATAAAGCAGATAAGGATTATGTCTATCCAGGTTGGGACTATAACCAAAATAATTTCGCTTAATGATAAATATTTTTATGGAAGATAAAATAATTATCAAGGGTGCTAAGATGCACAACTTGAAAAATATAAGTTTAGAAATACCCCATAATACTTTAACAGTGATTACGGGTGTTTCTGGTAGTGGAAAATCTTCACTCGCTTTTGATACGATTTTTGCTGAAGGGCAACGTCAATATGTTGAATCATTGTCGCCTTATATGCGCCAATTTTTAGGGCAGAAAAAACCAGCTGAAGTTGATGAAATAATTGGACTCGCTCCAGCAATTTCAATTGATCAAAAAGCATTGTCACATAATCCACGTTCAACTGTAGGAACTCTAACGGAAATTCATGATTACTTAAGAATTTTATATGCTCGCGTCGGCGAAGTCTTTTGTCCGGAGTGTGGCACTAAAATTGAAAAGTTAACTCTTGAAGAAATGGTTGATATTGTAATTTCGCGAGCTAAAGAATTTAAAGAAGAATACGTTGAAATTTTAAGCCCAGTCGTTCGTGACCGTAAAGGTGAATATTATCAATTGTTATATAACTATTTAAATCAAGGCTACGCTGAAGCCCGAGTTGATGGTGCCACACATTTTTTACGTGATCAAATAAAACTAGCGGCGACTAAAAAACATAGCATTGATATTGTGATTGATAAAATCATGATTACTGATGAAACTCGTTTATTTGAAGCAATTGAAAGTTCTCTCGCTTATGCTGGCGGGCTGGTGATCGCTAAATTTGCTAAACAAGAATTTTTATTATCATCTAATTGGACTTGTCCTAATGATAATTTTGCTTTCCCAGAAGTTGAACCGCGTTTATTTTCTTTTAATTCACCCCACGGTGCTTGTCCTGAATGTACTGGACTGGGCAAAATTGGTTACTTCTCAGAAAAAGATTGCCCAGCCTGTCTAGGTAAACGTCTACGCCCTGAAGCTTTGTCAGTTAGAGTTAATAATAAAAACTTAGCAGAGGTCGGTTCTTTGTCGCTCGACAATTTAAAAGATTTCTTCTGGCAATATTATCAGAAGATGACCAAACGAGAACTGACAATTGCGGAGAATGTAATTGGCCAAGTTTTAAATCGTTTAGAATTTTTAAATAAAGTCGGTCTTAATTATTTATCACTGGATCGTGAAGCAGAAACTTTATCTGGTGGGGAAGCGCAACGAATTCGCTTGTCATCACAAATCGGTTCTCAGTTATCTCGAACTCTTTACGTGCTTGATGAACCAACGATTGGTTTGCACGAACGAGATACTGACAGATTAATTGAAACTCTTAAAACATTACGGGATAAAAATAACACAGTGATTATTGTAGAACACGACGAGCGAACTATTTTAGCATCTGACTATTTAGTTGATATTGGACCACTAGCTGGTATTCATGGCGGAGAAGTGATGGCTTCTGGCTATACCAAAAAATTATTAAAAGATAAAGAAGCTAAAGAAAAATCTTTAACTATTCAATATTTAACGGATGTTAAAAAAATTGCCGTACCAGATAAACGTCGCACTAAAAATAGTGGCGCTTTAAAAATAATTGGTGCTCGAGCTAATAATTTAAAAAATGTTAATGTTGAAATTCCACTCGGTCGTTTAGTTGGTATTAGTGGTGTTTCTGGTTCTGGAAAATCTTCTTTACTTTATGAAGTATTATATAAAAATATTACTCATATTAAAGCTCGACCAGGTAAAGCTAAATTAGAAGATGTTACTGAAATAAAAGGGACTGAATATATTAATAAGATTGTGGTTATTGACCAATCACCAATTGGGCGTTCACCTCGTTCCAACCCTTCAACTTATACTGGCTTCTTTAGTTATATCCGTGATTTCTTTGCCGAACTGCCAGAATCTAAAGAACGAGGTTATACTAAATCCCGTTTCTCATTTAACCGTCCTGGTGGGCGTTGTGAGGCCTGTCAGGGAGCCGGTTTTAATCTAATTGAAATGCATTTCTTGCCAGCAATTTCGGTAGAATGTGAAGTTTGCCATGGTCAAAGATTTAATCGTGAAACCTTACAAGTAAAATATAAAGGAAAGAATATTTCCGAAGTACTGGCGATGAGCGTTGATGAGGCGATTGAATTATTTGATGGTAATTATTTTATTACTGACAAATTACAAGTTTTGGCTTCGGTTGGTCTTGGTTATATTAAACTTGGACAATCATCTAATACTTTGTCTGGTGGTGAAGCGCAAAGAATTAAAATTGCCAAAGAGTTGACCATGACTCTTGGCAAAAAAACTTTATACTTGCTTGATGAACCGACAACTGGTTTACATTATAAAGATATTGAGATGTTGCTAATTGTCCTTAATAAATTAGTTGACCGTGGCAACTCGTGTTTAATTATTGAGCATAATTTACACATGCTTAAATCAATGGACTATATTATTGATATGGGTCCTGAAGGTGGAGAGAAGGGTGGTAAAGTTTTAGCTGTCGGCGAACCAGAAGATATTGTTAGATCAGAAAAAAGTATCACCGGTAAATACTTAAAAGACTATCTAAAATAGAAAAAACCGAGCCCTACATTATGTAGAGACTCGGCCTTTGGAGAGTGGACGTATATTTAATGAGTGCTTAAATTTTATATCTTTCCGTAAAATTAGTCAAGGATAAAAAAAGAGGGTCCGACATATCACATGTAGGAACCCTCAGAATTGGAAACGTTGTGTTTCTAACCACATTATCTAAAATCGATGAGTAAAAGCTTTAATATAATATACTATTTTTATTAATATGTCAATAGCCGACCAACACCCCTTAAAACTTAAGCTTAAAGAGGTTCCGGATAAGCCTGGTGTCTATTTTTGGCTAGATAAAGATAAAAATGTTTTATATGTCGGTCGAGCTACCAGTCTCAAAAATCGTTTAAGTCAATATTTTCAAAAGGATATTGAACCCAGAATTGCCGAAATGGTCGCTACAGCCCAAGATTTACATTGGTTAGTCTGTGAAAGCTTGCTTGAAGCCATTATCTTAGAGGCAAAATACATTAAAGAATATTGGCCAAAATATAACATAGTTGACCGTGATAATCGCTCTTTTTTATATATTGTAATCCCAAGTGGTGATTATCCTAAGCCAATCATTGTTCGAGGTCAAGATTTAAAAAAGTTTCCCGAGAGTAAAGCTAAGGTTTTTGGACCATATCAATCTAGAACTCTACTAAGTAACGCTCTAAGACTAATTAGGCCGATTTTCCCTTGGAGTAATTGCGTCCCTAAGTCTGGTAAAGCTTGTTTTGATTATCAAATTGGTCTGTGTCCTGGAGCTTGCATTGAGGCGATATCAGTGGCTCAGTATAAAAAGAATATAAATAACCTGGTATTACTGCTTAGTGGTGAAAGAACCAGACTAATTAAAAAATTACTAAAAGAAAATCCAAATCAAGCTAAAGCTTTAAAACACTTGCAAGATGTTTCGCTGCTCACTCGTGAAGATAATTTAAAAGAAAAAAAATTAAGTCGCATCGAAGGTTACGATATCTCTCATTTAAACGGTGGAGAATCGTATGGTTCAATGGTGGTTTTTTCTGGTGGGGAAGCTGATAAAACTGAATATCGTTTATTTAAAATCAAAGAAGCACCTAGTGGTGATGATGAGCGAGCTTTAACCGAAGTATTATTGCGTCGCTTTGCTCATAAAGATTGGATAAAACCAGAATTACTCATGATTGATGGTGGCGCACCTCAAATATCTTTTATTTCAAGAGAATTATTAAAAAATAATATCACCATTCCTATTGTAGGTATTTCCAAATTTGGTGGTGATAAATTAGTCTTTACCCGTGGTGCTAGCAACAACTTTAAAGAGCTAGCCAAAAACATTAAACCAACTTTACTAAAACTGCGAGAAGAAGCACATCGTTTTGCTAATTATGGACGAAAACGTGGAACTAAACTATAATATAAATATATAAAAAATAATTTATAATTTTATGAAAAAAGGTAAACTTGCATTAGGCGTGTTATTAATTTTAGCCACAACCGCGGTTTCAATTGTAAGCGTAGTTATGGCTTTAAAAAATAATAATCAAGATCGTTTTTCAGTTGTAGGATCTGGTACGGTTTATGCTAAAGCTGATATTGCTAATATTGAAGTTGGACTTAAAACTGGTACTAAAAAAACAGCGGCTGAAGCCACTACTGAAAGTACTAACAAAATGAACCAGATTACCAATGAAATAACTAAATTAGGCATTGAAAGTAAAGATATTAAAACTTCTAATTATACTTTAAGTCCAGTTTATAATTGGACCAATGCTAAAGGACAAGAATTAGTTGGTTATGAAGTAACTCAAACTTTAACTTTAAAGATTCGTGACTTAAGCAAGATTGGTGATGTTATTGCCAAAACAACTGAGCAAGGAGCTAATCAAGTTGGTAATATTAGTTTCACTATTGATGATGAATTTGCTCTAAAGAATAAGGCAAGAGAATTAGCGATTTCTAAAGCTAAGGAAAAAGCCACTTTAATTGCTAACCAATCTGGTATGAAACTAGGGGCTGTAAAAAGTGTAGTTGAAAATACAGAACCAGTCATCAGTCCAATCATGTACACTAATGCTAAATTAGAATCTGCTGGTGCGGCTGATCAAATTTCCACACCAAACATCCAATCTGGTCAAAATGAAATTAAAGTCGATGTTACTTTAGTTTACGAAGTAAAATAAAATTTACAAACAAAAAAGACCCGTTAATTCGGGTCTTTTTTTATTTTAATCAATTAGTTTCATCATACTAGTTACTATCTCAGCATGTCTAATTTCATCCGCTTTTATTTTTTCCAAAATTTCTCTAGAAGTTGGGTCATCAACTATTTCCAATAATTTTTCCACCCTTTCTTTCATGGCAATTTCAACATTGTATAACTCTTTAAAATAATCTAAATATCCTTGTTTATTAAACATATGGTTATAAGTTTTTATATTTTTCTATCATCTCCTCAAAAGCTTTAGCATGACCTTCTGATTCAATATCAAGAATCTTTAAACTATTTATAATTTCAGCTTGTTTTTCTGGTTCAAGTCCTGACCAAAAAATAGTTTCCTTTATATGACTAACGTATAAGGGAATTGCTAGTTCCTCTTGAATTTTAGCCTCCTCAAGTTGTTTAAGTATTAGCTCTTTTTCCATATATTATAAGTAAATTTATAACATCTTTATTATATCATTAAACCCCTAACATATCTATTGACAAGCGCTTGTAGATTCGCTAATATACTAGTAACTTAATAAGCCACAGACCGCAAGCATCCAAATAAGTCTCGCGATAGGCCAAATCAATAATCTCTTTAGATTATCTTGGAAATCTGTGTCTTACCACAGTTTTTTTATTTATAGCTAATTAAAATAAAAAGTATGCCTAAAAGTAAGATTCAAAAACAAGAAATCTTGCGAAATCTAACAGAACGGATTAAAAAATCCAAATCTATTGTTTTCACAGGTTTCAATGCTTTAGGGGTAAAAGACAATGAGGCTTTACGCGGTAAATTACGCGAAGCAAATGGTGAATACTATGTTGCTAAAAAGACTTTATTAGAACGTGCTCTTAAAGAACAGGGAATCGAAAATTTAGACACAAAAACACTTGATGGTAAGTTAGCGGTAATCTTTTCTTATGAAGATGAGGTTTCCCCAGCTAAGACAGTTGATACTTTCCGTAAAGATAAAGAAGATAAAATCTTTTTCTTAGGCGGTATCTTAGAAGGTAAATTACTTTCTAAGACAGAAGTTGAGGCTCTAGCTAAACTTCCTAGCAAGCAAGAATTGTTGTCTAGATTGGTTGGTACCCTTAATGCACCAGTTTCCGGTTTTGTTAACGTTTTAGCCGGTAACCTACGTGGCCTTGTCACAGTGCTTAAAGCGATTGAAGAAAAAAAATAATTAATAAAAATTTTTAATTTTAAAACTATGGAAGATCAAAAAGAAGTTGTAGTTCCTGAAAAATTTCAGGACTTAGTAAGCAAAATCGAAAAAATGAGTGTTTTAGATTTAGCAGAACTTGTTAAAATCTTAGAAGACAAATTTGGTGTTTCTGCATCTGCTCCAGCTATGATGATGGCTGCTGGTGCTCCAGTTGCTGAAGCTGCTGAAGCTAAAGATAGCTTCGACATCGAATTAACTGACGGTGGTGCTAATAAGATTGCTGTTATCAAAGTTGTTCGTACTATCACTGAATTAGGTCTTAAAGAAGCTAAAGACTTAGTAGATGCTGCTCCAAAAGTTGTAAGAGAAGGCATCAAGAAAGAAGAAGCTGAAAAGATCAAAAAAGAATTAGAAGAAGCTGGTGCTAAAGTAACTTTAAAGTAACTTTAAACCAAATTCAAATATAAAAAACACGACCTTCGGGTCGTGTTTTTTGGTATTGCGAAAAATGACTAATTATGTCATAATTGGTTCACCGCTTACGATGGACGTAGGTGGAAAACGTATATTTCAATGAGAAAAGCAATTTGGAAGACCGCCTTGGTCTTAACAGTGTCGCTAATGATAGCGTCCTGTAACAGAGATGGTTTAGAAGAACCAGCTCCAATCACCGTAGTTGTTACGGTGGAGTATGTAAATGGTAAGGTAATTCAGTTTATCTACCGAGGTGATCTTGTCTGGCAGTCAGATCTGGTGGAATCAATGTCATATCATCGCAATGATGATATGACCTATATTGATTATATTGATTTGAACCACAGACAAAAAAACCTAGTATTTCAAGGCGGCACAATGATTGAGAAACAGTGATTGTTTCTTAATTAATCTTAAGAAAAGAGGGTAGTTAGAAATTAACTACCCTCGATTTTTTTTATATAGACTTAGTGAAGCTTAAAGACCAAACTTATAGACTGTTGTACCGGCTAAAATATAAGCTGCTTTACCAGATTCATCAATGGCAAAATCTTTCAAACCATCTTTTACCAAACGATATTGTTTAACTAAAGAACCATCTTTAGTTAAATTAATTAAACGATTATTCTTTAAATCTAATAAGTAATAATTTGAAGCCGTGATAATTATTTTATCCGCCCTAACAGCTGGACTAATTGGAGCTGTCTTATATTCATTAACTTTTTGTCCTTTATTAAATTTAAGTAAATCCGCATCAGTTTGGCTAATAATAATCTGACCATTAACTTTAAAATCAGTTACTTTACTTAAATCGTTAGACCCCTTAAACCAAGGACTGCGACTGGAAAAATTAGAACTATATTTATAAATTTGATTATCAGCCTTGCTAAGTAAATACAAAGTGTCATTATAAACTTGAATATAATTATCAGCTTGTATTTTATCAGATCCGGTAGCTATACTACTAGCTGTTTGTCCACTAACTTTAATAATCTTAGAACCAGCTAAATAATAAATAATTGAATCACTGACAGATGGGGAACTAAGAGCCACCGCATCAGTTAAAGCCACTTGATTACGGCTAGAATCTTTTAAATTAAAGTTATAAATAGTTTTATTTAAACCGTCTGAAAGATAAAGTTGATTACCTACAAAAACTAAATTATCTGCTTTAGCTTGAGCATTCCAACTACTTGCGTTTACAATCTCTTGAAAATTTTCAACCTTAGTAATTTTTTGAATCTTATCACTTTGTTCTAAAAGTGTTGCCAGCAAAGTAGCTTTTTTCGCTTGTTGTTCTTTAGTTTGTGGCGAACTATTTTGAAGAGAAGTGATAAGTTCATTTAAAACACCAGTAGCATCAGCATCATTACCAACGGCTGTATATCTAAACACATCAGCTTGTTTATTATCAATATTGGTAACTGTATCATCAAACTGTTTAGCGGCTAATCGAGTTTTATTATTTGAAGCACCATAAATAATTGAAATAATTAAAATAAGAAAACAAGCTGTTAGAGCACCAACTAGAATTCGATCCTTCTTACCCAAGTTTTTTAACCAAATTTTAAGTCCTTGATAAACGCCAACCCAGAAATGAGGTGTAAAAATTACACAGATAGCCATAAAAAAACCACCGATTTTTGGTAACGAAACAAAACTCTTTTTTCTAAAGACGAGCTTTTCCTTAATCATGAATGAATCTTTTCTAACTACTTCTGGTTTTTTAGTTTCTCTTGGTGGGGCAGAGGTAATTATAGTTTCATCATCATCATAAAATTTAACTACTTTTTTATTTTCCGGAATCTCAACTTTTAATTTAGATATTAAAGTGCCAGCCCCTTTTACTATTTTTTTAAGATTAATAATACCAGCTGGGGCTAACATATTCTCAGTTTTTTGTTCTGTATAATTAAGATGAGAAATTGAGCTATGAGCATTACGATTACCAGATGGTCTGTTACCTAAATTATTACCCGCTAATTGATTTGTAAGCTCTGCTTCCTCACGATTTTCAGAAAAATCACTTAGACCAGTACCAATAGTACTTTTAACAATAATACCCAAAAATGGAGCAAAAGAATTTATCTTTTGTAAAAAATTCTTTATCTGTTCAGCAGCTACCATTGGTGGTAACTTGGTGATAATATTTACCATTTCACGATTAGATAAATATTCAGGTAAAGCTTCATTGGCAAATAAGAAGTATGAATGAGCTGGTATTTCACCATTAATCACTGCTGAGAACACCTTGCCTCTCATTGGATTTTCGTCATCTTCTGGTTCGTCAACAATAATCGCTTCACCTTCGGTAGTATTTGATTCAATATTAATTACTTCATAATCACCCTTACGACGGAATATTAAAAAAGCCTTATTCTTTCCATAATTAGAAAAATAAAGCTTATCTTCATGAATAACACCTACAGTTAAATTAGTGGTTTCTGGATTTAATCTAAGATGTTCAACTTGCAAGAAATCAAGTAAACCTTGATTTACTTTAGCTAAAACGGTTTCAAAAATATCCTCAATTTTAAGACCTTCAATCTTATCACGAAGCAAAATCTTCTCATCTCCGTAATAATTATACTCAAAAATATTCACTAAAAAATTAATGATTTTTTGAGTTTCACTTTTTTTACCTTCAATCTCGGCTAGTACAAAAATTTTACCAGCTAATCGTTCTTTATTAGAATCCGGTTGCGAGACAAAAACTTCACCGGCATAATTATTATTTTTGCCGGAATTTAAAATAATAGAGGCTATTTTATTATACATACGTTGAAAAAAATCTAGATTATATCCATGATTTTTCAATTTTTTTATTTGACTGTTTGCTTTTTATATTATACTATAAACTTATAAATAGATAAAGCTATGCTAAGTAAACTCTTTGGTTCGGACGCCCGAGTCAAAATTTTGAACATATTTTTAACTAAGCCTGATGGTCAATACTATCTACGCCAACTGGCTAGAGATTTAGACCTACAAGTTAACTCTGTTAGACGGGAATTGCTCAATTTAGAGCAATTAGGTCTCATAATCCCAGTTATTAGCGAAGTTAAAAGCAAAGAAAAAAAATACTATGCCGTCAGCCGCGACTTTCTTCTTTTTAATGAAATAAAGTCGCTTTTTATAAAGGCTCAACTGCTATCAACTAAGGACTTTGTAGAAAATGTGCAAAAAATTTGTACACCAAAGTTATTTATCCTAACTGGCTTTTTTACTGGCAATACTGATTCAAAAACAGATCTTTTACTAGTTGGAAAAGTGAATAAAGACAAACTAGTAAAGCTAATTAAAGAGCTTGAAGAGTCGGTAAATCGAGAAATAAACTACACTATTATGGATGAAAAAGAGTTTATTTATCGTCAAGAAATATTTGATGTCTTCTTACATAAATTAATGGAAGGGAAAAAACTCGTAATTACTGACAATCTATCAGCTACAAAATAGATATGCCAAATCCATCCATAAAAAAAGCTGGAAAAATATTTAAATATAGTCTTTTGGCTATATTGGTTTTTGTTTTACTAATTTTTGTATCACTAAGCAATAAGATTAATGCTTCAAAAAATTATTACAGCCAAATGACATCAGGCAAAGCCAAACTTGAAGCCTCAATTAATTCAGTTAAAAAACAAAAATATGTTGAGGCCAGGGAATCAGCTACGGCCGCTAATACCGATTTTAATCTGGCTTTAGCCTCATTATCCGATATTAGAAATAACAAAGTCGCAGCTTATTTTAGTCCTGTTTCCGCTTCCGTTGATGATTTAGAATACCTAACCAAAACGGTTGAAATTTTAAGTAAATCAATTATTAGAACTACTGACATTTTAACTCGACTTGAAACCGTGACTGATGGTCGTTTTACAAACACTTTTTCAGATTTATCCGATACTGACAGACAACAAATTTTATCAACTGTTTATCAATCAGGACCAGAACTTAATGGCTTAAAAGCTAACCTTCAGTTATCTCTACAAAATCTTAATAAGATTCACCGAATTGGTATTTTGCTACCAATTAATTCTAAGCTAGACAATATCAAAGCTCAACTAACTACAGCCACAAATCTGTTAGAAGAAGCTGTTCCACTAACTCAATTATTACCTGCCTTAGCTGGTTATCCTCAAGAAAGTGAATTTCTAGTCATTCTACAAAATAACGACGAACTCAGACCAACTGGTGGCTTTATCGGTACTTATGGTGTTATGAGCGTTAAAGATGGCAAGCCGGGAAATATTGTGACTGAAGATGTTTACCATTTAGATATGCCATGTATTGGTAAATTAACCACTACGCCACCAGACCCTATTAAGAAATATATGAAAGTGGAATATTGGTGGTTGCGTGATGCCAATTTTTCACCCGATTTTCCAACCTCAGCTAAACAAGTTGAATCAATGTTTATGGCTGAAAGTGAATGTGCTGGTAAACCAGCCATTAAACCAACAGCGGTTATCGCTATTAACCCAGGGCTAATTTCTGATTTACTTAGTTTAGTTGGACCAATTACTGTTGATGGCGCGACTTATGATAGCAATAATTTTCAACCTTTACTTCAATATAATGTTGAAGTCGCTTACGTTGATAAAAATATTAGTTCTTGGGATCGTAAAGAAGTAATTAACGCTGTAGTATCTGAACTTAAAAAACGTTTAATGTCACTACCGACTAAACGCTTACCGGAAGTATTAAATATTATCCAAGATAATGTAGCCAAGAGAAATTTACAAATTTACTTTGATAATAATACCCAAGAGCAAGTAGCTACTAGTTTAAATGTTACTGGTGAAATAAAAAATTCAAACAGTGATTACTTAATGGTGGTTGATGCTAACTTAGCCGCTTTTAAAAGTGACTCGGTTATGAAGAAAAATATTAGCTATCAAGTTAATAATAAAAGCTCTAAAATTGATGCTACGGTTAAACTTACCTACAAACATGAAGGTGGTTATGACTGGCGAACCACCAGATACCGCAGTTATACCAGAATTTACGCTCCACTAGGCAGTCAGATAATAAATAATGGTGGGCTTGATGATTTTACTGCCACTGATGATATCGCTCTAGGAAAGACCGTTTTTGGCTTCTTCTGGACAGTTGAACCGGGAACCGAGAAGACTGTTTCCATCTCATATTACTTGCCAGAAACTGTTATTAAAAATAATTATGGTTTATACTTCCAAAAACAATCTGGTAGCCGTTTAAATAATTTCAAATTTATAAATAACGTCACCACCACTAATTGGTCTGGAACTTTAGACCGAGACAAAATCTTCAACTAACAAAAAAGCCTCAGTTATTTAACTGAGGCTTTTTTTATTTCAAGAAGTAATTTATTTAGAAACTTTGAAGCTAATACTATAAGTTAATTTAGAACTTACACCATCAACTTTAGCATCAATAGAACCGTCACTTACATTTGGAACAATTAAAGTTTGTTTAAAGCGACCTTGGTTATCAGCTTTAATATCAGTAATTGTACCGCCAAAATTAATCTTTAAATCTTCTTTAGGTAAATAACCAGCACCTGATAAAATAACACTAGCACCAGGAGTGGCTGTATAGTGGTCAAAAGCTAAAACTAAATTTTCTTTAATTTCTGGTTGTTCAGCAATTTCCGTTGCTTGGATAGAGGCAATCTTTTTTAAAGATGAATTTAAAACTGCAATACCACCGCCATTAAATACTACAACATCGTTACTACCATTTACATCAACGTATTTAAGACCCATAGCATAACCATTTGAAGTAGCGCGGCTAGCGGGAATTTTTAAACCATCTTTTAAATTTTCTTTAGATAATTTTAAGATGCTATCACCATTTACGGCATAAACGTAAGCATTATCACCAGCTGGTTCAACACCATAACCTTTAGAAGAACTGTTGCCGAAGCTAACTAATAAATTGCCATTTAAATCATAACGTTTTAAATAATAATCATCGAAGATATATAACTCTTTAGCAATTGGATCAAAATAAGTTTTTCTTTGGTTATCGCTAGCACGATAATTTACCGGGAAGGAGGAAATAATACTTCGAGTTTGAGTATCAAAAATTCTAACAATATTATCTTTGTTTACGTTAGTAATGTAACGACCAGAAGCATCAAATCTAACCGAACTAAAGACATCGCTGGCAATCTTATAGGAATCAATTACATCAAAATTAGTCGCATCAGTTTTCCAAACCCGAACATGCTTATCACTCACAGTAACAATGTGATCACCAAATTTATCAACGCGTTGATACCATTCGTAATAAGTATTTTTCTGTTGAGCGGCAATAACTGGGTTAGCTAAATTAGTTAAATCATACTTATATAAAGTATAAGCAGAAGTAGCATAAGCAAATAAACGGCCATTTTCCACGTTTAACTTAACTGAAGAAAAATCATCAGTTCTGTCTAATGGGGAATTAGGTGCCTTAAACTTCAACGCTCTTTCAAGAATTGAATCATTTAATTTAAAAACTTCTAAGCTACCATTATCAGTTGAAGCAATAATCAAGTTGCCTTGATAGTTTACTGCATCACCAGAATAATAGGCTTTATAGTTGCTGCGACCGATAGAAACGATGCTAAAAACCGCTACTAGGCACACAACAAATAGACCAGCAATCTTCTTTGTCATATTTTTGAATTATTTATTTTTTAGTTTACATTAAAATCTACACTTTTTATTTAAAAATGTCAAGACTTTAACCTATTTAATTATTGACAATAATACATTTATATATTATAATCTTTAAACAATTAAATCGTATATTAACAACCAAACACATATAAACATGAAAAAAATGGTTATTTTGGTCACTTTGACCCTATTTTTATGGCCAATTAAAGCCCAAACCACTTATGTTTTACATTACCTGCCAACGCTCAGTTATGAGCAGGCTAGGAGCTACAGTGGCTATGATTGTATCGTCGTTGACCATGAAGTTATCAACACTTCAGCCGACCTGCTACGTTACATGAAAGTATCTAATCCAAAGTTGCAAATCATGGTTTACTCGGAAAAAATGCAATGGCATAATCCAATGTTTCCTGACAAACCATGGAGTCTTAAGATGGTCGCCGAGCTTAAAAAATATCCTAAATGGTTCTTACGGAGCCCAGAAGGTAACAATTTAAGTTTCTGGCCTGGTACCATCATGATGAATTGCCGTCTTGATTGTCCTCGTTATGTGATAAAAGGTAAAAGCTATAATTATATAGAATTTTTTACCGCCCATTACATAAATGACATTATCAAAGCTTACAAAAGAGAGGGGATTAAACTCGACGGATTACTAGACGATGATTTAATGAAAGACATTAGTTTTTTAAACGGCGGAGTTGATAGCAACTTCGATGGACAAGAAGACGATGCCGAAGAATTAAATCGTCAGTGGCGACTGGGCAATGCTTACTTTTTAAAAGAAGTGCGCAAAGTCATGGGACAAAATTTCACCATTATCGGTAATGGTGGTCATGGTTACTACATGACCATTTGTACCGGCAAACAAATGGAAAATTTTCCAGAAACTTTTATTGGTGATTGGGGTCAAAATATGACTAATGCCGCTGGAATGCCACGAGCCTTTTTTAACGCTCGTCCTGACAACTGGATGTTTACTATTTGCTCAGCCATGTTACTTGATAACACTTTTTTCTCACAAGGACAAAATACTCCTTATGACAAAAAGTATAATCTAGAACTAGGCAAACCAATGGGTACTTTCTTCCAAGAAGAAACCGGCTATGCCAGAAAATTCCAAAATGGAATTGTTCATGTTGATCCAACAGAAAACAAAGCTTGGATTGAAAGATAAAAAAAACCGAGTCACTTTATATAATTTAAAGTGACTCTTTTTTGTGTTTATGATGATGAGGTAAACTAATAATCATGAGAATACTACCTGATAGCGCCCAAAACTCCCATTGCATAACTGCATCCTTAATTACATTATCAGTCATACTCGTACCGCCTAAACTAATAGTAAAAAATATTAAAAAGAAAATTAACATCTTAAGACGTGGCCTGGTTTCAGTTTTAAAAGCGCGCCACATTCTTTTTAAATAATCTACAAAAATCCATAAATAAGATAATAAAACAAAAATACCAGATTCCAGCCAAATTCTTAAATAATCATTGTGAGGTTCAGTTTCTACCAATAACCGTTGAATATTATTTTTTAAAAAAACCGAAGCCGTACCTGGACCATAACCAAACCAAGGGTTAAGTTTAATATAATTAATAATGTCACGCCACAAATCTAAACGCCAAGAAGAAGAATCGTCAGTGCTAATAGCCGCTAAAGTAACAATTCTGTCTTGGAAAAAAGGAGCAAAACAATACAACAAAAAAACTCCCAACAAAGAAATAAATAATAATTTTCTAAAACGATAAACGCCAACAGCAAATAGTATAAAAGCTAAAGATAACCAGGCCACTCGAGTATAAGTAAATAATAATGGGACAGTAAAAAATACCACCAGTAATGCATAAGGAATTCGTTCAACGTTATTCTTTTTTAAATTAAGAGCCACAAATAAAGTTAAACTAATCACTAACACCAAATAAATCGCCAACATATTTGGGTGAGTAAAAGTGCCCAGTAAACGCCAACGTTCGCCATCAAAAAAACCACCCCGATTAATTAGTTGCCACCAAGCCACACTAGCTGGAATAATCGCTGAAAAAATAATTACTTTGGCTAAACGAGTTAACTTTTTAGGGGTATCAAAAATTAAATAACCAAAAATAAAAGCTGACAAGAAACTAAGTAATCTAAAAAAATTAACTAAACTGGCTTGCTTATCAAAAGAGAACAAAGATAAAATAGCGGTTAAGCCTAAGAATAAAAACCAAGGCCAAAAAACTTTTAAATCTTTTAACTTAAGTTTTCGTTTAATTATTTCAAAACCAGCTAAACTAATTAGCATTGCGCCTAACAAAAAAGTTAAGCTAACTGAAACTGAAAAAATATTAAAAAGCTCCTGTTCACTACCTAAAGAATCAAAAGTGGTGCGGAAAATCAGCAAAGTAAAAAAACCATAAATCGGTACAAACAGAGAATACAAAAAAATTGCCACCGCTGATAATAACAAAAGTAAATTAATTACCTCGCCTGACCAAAAAAGAGTGACAATAATCGCAAATAAAGAATATAAACCCAAGGTCAAAAAGATTAATTTTTGCCGAACCAAATTAGTCGGATTATTTTTATTCCTTTCTTTCATAAAAAATGATATGCTTGATATATAAATAGTAAGTAAAAATAGCATTAAAGTCAAAGATGAAAATCATTCAAGTCAACAAATTTTTATATCCTAAAGGTGGAGCCGATAAATATTGTCTCAACTTAATTGAGGACCTAAGCCAAGCTGGTGATACAGTTATTCCTTTTGGCATGGCTGACAGTCGTAATCTTAACTCATCTTGGAGCCAGTATTTTTCTGAAAATATTGACTACCACACTCCTGGCAATAATTTTAAAATTGCCTCACGTTTAATTTGGAATAAGGAAGCTGCCAGTCAATTTGCTAAATTACTTGATGAAACCAAACCGGATTTAATCCACGCCCACAATATTTATCATCAACTATCACCATCGATATTAGTTGAGGCTAAAAAAAGACAGATACCAGTAGTTATGACCTTGCATGATTATAAATTAGTTTGCCCTAACTATTTATTATTCACCCACGGATCTCATTGTGAACGTTGTGTTACAGGCTCTTACATTAATTGTTTAGTTCATAATTGCTACAATTCTTACTCACGAAGTGGACTAGCCGCACTGGAGAGTTTTTTGCATAATAAAGTTTGGCACGTTTATCGTGATAATGTTGATTTATTTATTTCACCCAGTGAATATTTAAAAGAAAAAATGATTAAAGCCGGTTGGGATGCTAATAAGATTATTGTTCTAATTAATCCAGCCCCAAGTTATTTACCACAACCAATAGGCAATCGCTTGCTATATATTGGTCGACTATCAACTGAAAAGGGAGTTGATGTTTTACTTAAAGCTTTAAAATTAACTGACGAACAACTAGACATTGCTGGAACTGGACCAGATGAAGCAAAATTAAAACAATTATGTTATGACTTGCAACTAATTGACCGAGTAACTTGGCACGGACAATTAACAGGCGAAGCTTTAGAAAAATTAAAGAGGGAAGCTAAGGCGGTTATTCTCCCATCTATCTGGGCCGAGAATATGTCACTGGTCTTACTTGAATCTCTAGCCTATGGCAAACTAATTATCGCTAGTAATAGCGGTGGCACGCCAGAATTAATCGAAGATAACAAGACGGGCTTCTTATTTACACCAGGTAATATTGAGCTTTTGGCTCAAAAAATAAACCACCTAAATTCGCTAACCACAGAGCAAAGAGAGCAAATCGCGATGGCTATAAAAGAAAAAATAATACCACTTGAATTAAATAATCACCTAAGTAAACTCCAGAATATCTACAAAAAACTTAAGTAATCTACATAAAATCGCTATTATTAGCGATTTTATTGTTTATATAAACTAATAGTCTTGACAAGATTTAATTAATGTACTATAATACACCAGGAATTAAAAAATTATTTTTATATAAATCTCTATATAAGTAGGAACTAAATAACTAATTATTTTGCATAACATGGATACAAAAGACTTTCTACAATTATTCAAAAAACGAAAAACTACAGTGATTAGCATCACTTTAATTTTTGTAATTATTGGTTTAATTGTTACTTTACTGCAACCGCTAAAATACAGTTCTAAATCACGACTACTAATTCTACAACAAAATGCTAGTTCTGATGCTTATACTGTCTCAAAATCAAATGAGTATGTTGGCGGTTTAATTTCTGAAGTGATTTATTCTGGATCTTTTTTAGATTCTCTTAAAGCTTCTAATTCAATTTTTGATCGTAATTACTTTAGTGGTTCTTATAAAGAAAATGTTAAGAAATGGGGTGAAACGGTTTTTGCTCGAAGTAGTGGTTCTACTGGCGTTATTGATATTGAAATTTATCACACTAACCCAGAAGAAGCGAAGAATATTTCAAACGCCGTTAATCAGTTGATTATCTCTGGTCAAAGCCCTTACAAATTTAACCCTGAACAAACTAAAATTAGTATTATTGATGAACCGGTTGTTTCTTCTTTTCCAGTTAAACCAAACATTCCTGTTAATTTAGCTCTTAGTTTATTATTTGGATTAATCGCTAGTTGTTCTTATATTTACTTATTTCCTAAAGAAAGAGTATCGGAAAAATTAGCCAAAGAAATCTTTGGTAATCAAGAACCAATAATTAAACAAAATATTCAAGAAACTGTTCCAGCTTTTGAACCAGTCATGACAACTCAAACATATAACCAAAAAGTTGTACCAGAAAATTTACCTATCTTTTCTGTTTTAGAAGATGCACCGATAATGGAAGAACCCGAATTTGAAACTCCTTATCAATTTCAAGGTAATATCAGTAATGTCCTAGGAGAATAACTTATTCTCCTTAAGACTTGAGTACCGAAACGAAATTTCGATACTCGATTCTTAAAATAGTAAATTAACAATCAAATAAATAAAAAAGGATCATGAAAAAATTATTTTTTCTTGTTTTATTTGCCTTAGTGGTGACTCACGTCAGCGCTCAGGAAGTAATCGCTTTAGGCGGTTATGGTTATAGTGAAGCCAGCTCCTTAGATAAAGGGGATTATGGTTTCGGCGAAGCCAGAATTATGTTTCCGATATCGGAAAAAATTCGCCTAGGTGTTTATGGTGGTTATGTTGGTTATGGAAATAAAATAACTAACACATCTATCTTAACCGGCGCCGAATACAAAGGTGGTGTGTCTTTGGACTCTTATGGAGCCCTTAGTTATTCTTACTCGTACTATGGCTGGGTTAACACCGGTTACAAGAATGTAACTGACAATTACCGAGAGTCGGACTTTAAATCTAAAACCTTAACTAACGAAATTTTCGTCAGTGGTGGTTTAAGCATTACCGATGATTGGAAGGGGTGGTTTGGGCATAATCAACTGATGTTTGATTATTCACGACCATTTGGTACACCAAAGGTAACTGCTACCTGGAAGGGAAATGCAGTCAGTAGTGCTCCGTATAATAAAGAATCCTTTCGGATTAATTTAGAAAGCGGAATCAAAAGATTTGGCAAAGTGTTAAACGTCGAACCAGTAATTCATCTTGGTTACGGACGAGAATTCGGCAGTAAGCAGAGTTATTACGAATTCGGCGGTGGTCTAAGTCTTGGGGTATTTAAAGATTGGTACCGTGAAATTTTCAAGGTAATAGTCTTTCAAAGAGAGTGCTTTAAACAAGTTAACGCACCAGCGAGCCGATTAAATATTGGAGTAACTTTCAATGTGGCATCAGCTTATCAATTATTAAAAAGCAAATAAAAAATCAAACAACAAAAACTATTGATCATGAAAGATTGGATGAAAAAAAATTTAGGTTGGGTAATCGCATTTATCCTGTTACTTTTATTAGTTATTTTCTTGGCTTACCGGTTTCATAAATCTGAAATCGAAAAAACCTTACTGAGTTGCCAAAATGAACAACTGGCAACTGACTTAAATAACCAAAAAAGTGCCACCGATTTGTACGCCGCCAAACTTGATACTTGTGAACATGGCATTCCTAGACCCAAACCGGCTCCAGTAGTTGTCCAACAAGTTCAAGCACCAGTTAAAAAAGTAGCAAATAAACCGAGCAAAAAAAACGATGTCGCCGAATTATCTTTTGCAAAAACATCTTTTAGCGCACCGGTTAGAGCAGCGGCTCCAGTAAAAACCGAAACTACTTATCAGGCTGAAGACAGTTCGTTGCCGATTACAAATTATGAAGGCGCAATCACTGGCAACTTCGGAACTACCATCAATGGTAATGGCCATCTAATTTATTTCATTAAAGAAAGTGTGATTGCCAATAATAAAGGTAATATCGCGCCTCGCTTAAATGGAGTAAATGGTGAACCATTTATTTTGGACAAGTCTTCTGGTTACTGGTATTTGGTTGATTCCAGACTTATTTCAAGTCAGGAAATAAATAATTCAGGCTACGCAGTAGTCTGGAATATTTATATCGGTAGAGTAAATTACGGTACCGGAAGTTACCCCGCTTTTCTCCCACACCAAAGTCTCAAAGCTTTGATCAACAAAGTTCGCGGCTTCGAATATGGAGAAATAACCAAAGAAGATTTGGCTCAAATGGGTAAAGAAAATGCTTCCATTGCCAACGGAACCATTAGACCACTGAGGATTACTTCCTCACCTGGTCACGACAATGCCAATTTCTGGCATGGCTGGAACTTCGTAACGAAGATTTACGCCAAAAAGAAAACGGTTACGCAATAATGCTTAACCCAACAAAACAAATAGAGCTTCAAGCAATTGAAGCTCTTTTTTTATATCAATTATTTTTTATACAAAAAAAGACCCCTTACTACTTGTGTAATAAGGGGTTTTATTTTTTAGAATGTTTAGTTGGCGTTGGGACTTAAAATTACTGAATTATTTTCTATCCGAAGATAGAAGTAATATAAATAATCTTTAGTGTTCCAGAAAGCCGAACTGGCGTCATATGACCAATTACAGTCATCATAATTAAAAGCGGTTTTACCGTCTTTCAGTTGAATCCAGCTTAAGCGAAATTTTCCCGGAGGGGTTGTGATACTCCATTTGAAATAATCAACACCACCGATAGAAACTACTTCAGGTAAATCATACTTAGACCAGGATGCGTTTGGCAATTCTCCAGCTACATAAGCCGACTTAGCCGCTGAAAAATTAGGAATAGCACTACACTTAAAACCAAAGGTTGCATTGATGTTATTTCCAGAAATACTAGAACTAATAAGCACGATAGCATCACCTGACCCCTTAGTAACCTCAACTGTTAACTTAATAGTCTTAGAACCGGTTGTGGCTGTTAGATTATAAGTGCCCGCTTTATCATAATAAAGAGACACACTATCAGTTTTAATTTTAGTTCCGTTACCAAAATCAAAGGTCGTAGTTAACGCTTTGTTATCAACATCAACCACTTTGAATTTTAACGATTGAGTGGTTGTGGTTTTAAAAGTTGAACCAGCGGCAATTGAATTACCATTAATCTTTAAAGTGTAATCCGTTGATTTTTGAACTGATACATAAACCGAAATCGTTTTATCGCTACCAATTAAACTCGCACTGACTTTATAAATGCCCGTGCTAGAATAAGAAATATCAGCCTTTAATCCAGTACCAAAGGAACTGTTTAAATTGCTGGAACGGAAAACGGCTTCAACCTTAGCGCCTTGAGGGGTTAGCATTTCAAATGAGGCTACGGTGTTAATTGCTATATAAATAGTGTCACCGCTGACCATTTTAGTGCCATTAGCCTTCAAAAAATAGTCACTAGATGTATCTGGTTCATCAAAACCAGAATAATCGACGCATGAAGATAAAATCATCACACTAAACAGGAAAAACATAATTTTTTTCATGATCCTTTTTTATTTATTTGATTGTTAATTTACTGATTTAAAAATTGAACACCGAAACTTTATTTCGGTGTTCAAGTTTTAAGGAGAACAAATTATTCTCCCAAAACAGCCAACTTTCTAAATTTTTTTGGTTTACTTAAAGTCTTGGTATATAAATCTAAAACCTGATTAGTAATTTTAACAGCATCATATTCATCTTTAACCCGAGCTAGTTCTGCGGCACCAATTTGAGCCAGTAACTCTGGATTATCCAACATGTGCTGTAATTTAGCTCCCAAATCAACTACATCTTTATCTTTAAATAAAACACCAGTATTACCTAAAGCCTCGCGGTTAGAATCAATATCAGATACTAAACATGGACGAGCGTAAGACATAGCTTCAATCAAAGCAAATGATAGACCTTCAGATTCTGATGGTTGAACAAATATAGCAGCATTAGAAAATAATTCTTTTAGAGTATCGCCAGTTTGGTTACCAGTAAAAATAATATTATTTTTGCCAGATGCTAGTTCATGTAATTCTTTAACATAATCATCAGTATAAGCACTACCACCAACAATAACTAATTTTTTATCAGTATTAGTTTTAAGATATGATTCAATTAAATAATGAATTCCTTTGTGTCTGACTAAACGTCCGATAGACACAATATAATTATCTTTTTCCAGTCCCCATTTTTTAATATTGTTAGCTGGAACCAATTCGTGTATTTGAGCTGAAGAGGGAATACAAATCGCTTGATTGCCATATTCATGGCGCGCATAGTCAGCTAATGATTTAGAAACAGTAAGCACTTCATCGGCTAACTTGTTACCAACCCATTCACCAAATTTCAAATACATTTTAGCAAAACGTCCCCACTTTTTATGATAATAATCCTGACAGTGGAAAGTAAAGACAATTTTAGTTCGCGGTGCAAAAATACGAGCTAACCACAACATTGAAGCCGGACCAATAGATTGAAAATGAATAATATCGTATTTACGACGAATTAAATCAAAACAGGCAAAAATAGTTGAGGTAATAGCATCAAAATTCTTTGATGGGATACTTGGAGTGTTAATAATTTTAACTCCTTTCCATTCTGTTAATCTTTCGGTGTTATAACTAAAACGAGAGTACACAAAAACCTCATGGCCTTCTTGTACCATATTTAAAGCTAAGTTCTCGGTGTAACGTTCAACGCCACCGGTCTTAGTCGGAATTCCTTTTTGTCCAATAAATGCAATCTTCATAAATCTTTTCTTTATTTATTGAGTGTATATTATAAAATTTAAACCTTAATTTGTCAATAGGATTATATAATATTTTATTATTTTTGTCAATACAAAAACCACCCAAGCGGGTGGTTTTTAAAATAGCTTATATTAGCCAATATATTAATCCAACCAACGTTTTTTAGTGAAAAAGGCCAACAGTGCCAGCAAACTAGCACCCATAATTAGTAAAATTATCCAAAAACCATAGTTATTATTAACAAAAGGCATACTAGAAACCGTATTCATACCAAAGATACCAGCCATTAAATTTAAAGGTAAAACTAAAACAGAGATAATGGTTAAAGTCTTCATAATGATGTTCATTTTATCATTAAGCAATGATTCATTGGTATCATTTAACACTTCAACCATTTCTTTTTGTAAATCTAAAACCTCCCAAATTCGACGAGAATGCTCCTCAAGATCTTCATAATGCTGTTTAATAGACTCATGAGGCACTAAACCACTCTTCATATCTTGTAAGCGCTTTAAAATATTAACGTGATTTTGCAGAATCTTACGAATATTAATAATGTTACGACGAAGCTCTAAGATTCGGCTAACCGCATGCTTTTGATCGCCTTCAAAAATAATTTCTTCAACATCATTAATATTGATACTATTTTGATCCAAGATATTATAACAATCCTTAATTAAACGGCTAAGAAGTTCATAAAGCAAAATACTAGAACTCTCGGTTTCATAAGACAATAGCTGTCCAGGATTATTTTTACAGTAATCAAAAAAATCATTAAGAGGTTTCAAATTACCATTATGTAAAGTAATAAGATAACCGTGACCGATAAAAAATTCAATTTCACCTGGAACAATTTTATTCTCTTTAAAAGTCGGGAAGTGAAGAATAATAAAGACATAATTGTCTTCAATTTCTACCATAGGACGTTGAGCGAAAACGGTTGCAGTTGAAGCGCGCAAATGACTAATATTGAAACCAAATTTACGTCGCAAATACTCAATTTCTTTTTTCTCAGCGTTAGCAATACTAATCCACTTTAAAGAATTATCCTTAGTTTTAGGATTATCAATCTTTATTTCCTGAATCTTATCGGAGATTTTTGATATTTTTGGCATAATTATTTTTTGACTAAATGCTTATTTTATAATAGAATAAAGCTATAAGAAGTATATCATATGGCCAATATTTTGGGAATAAATTTGTCAGATTTAAAAAAAAACGAGCTCTATACGCGCTTGGAATTTTTTTTAAATGACAAAAATGGCCATTTTCTAGTTACCCCTAATCCAGAAATAATTTTACGTGCTGGTCGTGATGAAGAATATTTCTATATTTTAAATTCTGCTGACATTGCTGTGGCAGATGGTTTTGGTTTAGTGCTAGCGGGAATCTTACAAAGAAAAATGATTCCACGAATTACTGGCTCAGATCTAACCCCTTGGCTACTTAATTTAGCTGAAGAAAAAAACTTCAAAACTTTAATTATTAATCGTCGCGATGGTTTATCGTCAGCCAAAGATATTACTAACACCTTAAAAACCAGTTGGCCTAAATTAAATTGCAAAGTTTTAGATATTGATAAAAAAGAATCTTTAACAGACGAAGAGAGAAATGAAATAAATTCATTTGAACCAAAATTAGTTTTTGTTACTTTAGGTGCACCAGCACAAGAAAAATTAATTTGGCATGAATTTAAAAAATGGCCGAGTGCTAGATTATCGCTTGCAGTTGGTGGTTCCTTTGATTTCTTAACTAATAAAATTAAACGAGCCCCTAAAATAATTAGACAGTTAGGAATTGAATGGTTATGGCGTTTAATTAAACAACCTAAACGTTTTAAACGAATTTGGAACGCAACGGTAGTTTTTGGTTTAAAGGCTTTTAACAGTATTATTATCCAACCATTTATATTCCGTTCTAATGTTGCCAATATCCTTTATAAAAAAACTAATGATGGAATTAAAATATTAATAGTGGAACGCCAAGATGATCACACTCACTGGCAAATTCCTCAGGGTGGGACTGATGGTGAAAAGTTAAAAGTAGCTGGGGCAAGAGAGCTTAGAGAAGAACTGGGAACTGATAAATTTATTGTTAAAGGGACTTTTAACAACTTGCATGTTTATGAGTTTAATAAAATTGGACTGAACGCTGGTCGCTCTGGTTACAAAGGACAAAAACAAAGCTTACTAATTGCTGAATTTACTGGTGAAGATGAAGATATAAAAATTAATTATTGGGATCACGCAGCTTGGCAATGGATTGGTGTTGATAAATTTTTAGAAACCACTCACCCATGTCGCCGTGAAGGTTATAAAAAATACTTAGATAAACTTTTAGAAATTGTAAAATAAAAATATGACTGACAAAATTAGAATTCGCTTTGCACCATCGCCAACCGGTTTTTTACATATCGGAAATTTTCGCGTCGCTTTATTCGATTACCTAATTGCTAAAAATTTAAACGGGGAATTGATTTTGCGTATTGAAGACACTGATTCTAAAAGAGAAGTAGAAGGTGCTGCTGACAAACTAATTAAAGTTTTAGATGACTTTAAGATTAAATTTGACGAAGGTCCACATATTGGTGGCAATTTTGCTCCATATACTCAAAGTGAACGTATTGATATTTATAAAAAATATTCTGACCAGCTTTTAAATGAAGGTAAAGTTTATCGTTGCTTCTGCACTGAAGATAGATTAACTGAAATGAGAGCTGATCAAGAAGCTCGTAAATTACCCCCTCGCTATGACAGGTTATGTCGCGACCTATCAGCAGCTGAAAGCGATAAACGAGCTGCAGCTGGCGAACCATTTGTTATTCGACAGAAGATGCCTCTTGAAGGTAAAATAACCGTTCATGACGAATTACGCGGTGATATTACTTTTGATGCTACTGACCTAGATGACCAAGTACTTATTAAATCTAATGGCATTCCAACTTATCAATTTGCTAACGTAATCGATGATCACACCATGGAAATTTCACATGTTACTCGTGGTGATGAATGGTTATCATCTTATCCTAAAAATATTTTATTATACCAAGCCCTAGGTTGGACAGCACCTAAATTTATTCATTTCCCGTTAATTCTAAATAAAGAAGGAGGGAAGTTGTCTAAACGTAAAGGTGATGTGTTTGTTGAAGATTATTTAGCCAAAGGTTATCTCCCAGAAGCCATTATTAATTTTTGTGCTTTACTTGGTTGGCACCCTAAAGGTGATAATGAAATTTTATCCTTAGACGAATTAGTTAAAGAATTTTTTGTTAGCGGTATTGGAATTTCACCAGCTGTTTTCGATATTGAAAAATTAAATTACTACAACGGTTATTACATTCGTCTTAAAAAACCAGAAGAGATTGCTCAGTTATGTGAACCATTTTTAAAAGCCGCTGAATATAATTTAACTGATTGTCATCTTGATCGTATCATCGCTATTAGCAGTGACCGCTTAAAAACTTTACAAGATATTACTGAAGTAGCCGCCTTCTTTTTTAAAGATTTAAATTACTCCAGCGACTTATTACTTTGGAAAACTTTAACCCTAGAAGATGCCAAGAAAAATTTACAAGAACTGATTACTATTTTAGATAAAATTTCAGAAGAGGAGTGGAGTAAAGAAAACTTAGAAGAAGAAATATTTTTATATCTAAAGAGCAATGACAAAAAAAATGGTGATTACTTGTGGCCTTGGCGAGTTGCTGTTACGGGAGAAAAAAATAGTCCTAGTCCATTTGAAGTTTCCTGGGCGCTTGGTAAAGAAAAAACTTTACGTCGCCTAAAAGAAGCTTTAGAAAAGTAATAAAAAGTATTTACACAAAAGGCAAAAAATGGTATAATTAAATTATGAAAAAACTACCAATAATTTTATTAATTTTTATTTTAGCTGGATTGCTCACCAATTCATCGTCTGTTTTAGGACAAACTGGGTCAATTGATGCTGAAATTAAAGCTTTAAACGATAAAATTCAAGCTCAAAAAAAACAAATGGATAGCTTGGCTGATAAACAAAAAGCTTACCAAGCTGCGATTGAAAAAACTCGAGCCGATAAAGATAATTTAACTAATCAATTATCAATCTTAGAAAATCGAGCCGCTAAAACCCAGCTTGATATTGAAAGTACAAATTTAGCAATTGATAAAACTAATTTAGAAATAAAAAAAATTCAACTCGATATGGAAAATGTTGATGCTGATATCGAAGTTGAAAAACAACACATTGGGAATTTAATTCGTTTAGTTTATAAGCAGGACCAAGTATCAACTATGGAAATGCTATTACTTAATGATTCTTTATCAGAATTTTTAAACCAAGCTAAGTACTTAGAAAACACCAATGATAAAATTAAAGAAAGTTTAGAATCTTTACAGAATAAAAAAGATCAGCTAGATAAAAGCCAAGCTAACTTAGATGCTAAAAATAAAGATTTATTAGCTTTAAAAGCTGAACTTGAACAAAAAGTAGATAATCTATCTTACGAACAACAAAGTAAAACTGTAATTCTTGAAGAAACTAAATCATCCGAAGCTGAATACCAAAGACTGATGGCTCAAGCTAAAAAAGAACAATTACAAGCTGAGAATGAAGTGGCTGGTTTAGAAAAACTGATTCGTCAGAAAATGTCTGCCAAGGATAAGAGTAAATTAGAAAATGGATCTTCAGATATTGCTTGGCCAATTGCTGGTCGAACAATCACAACTGGATTTCACGATCCTGATTATCCATACCGCAAAATTATTGGTGAACATCCAGCGATTGATATCCGTTCACCTCAAGGTAGTACTTTAAGAGCGGCTGGAGATGGTTATGTGGCTAGAGTTAAATTCGATGGTTCAACGGCTTATGCTTATATTATGATTATTCATAGCAACGGCTTATCAACTGTTTATGGTCACGTCTCAGCTGTTTCAGTCTCAGTTGATCAATATGTTCATCAAGGTGATGTCATTGGTCGAACCGGTGCGGCACCACATAGTGTTGGTGCTGGTCCATTTACAACCGGCCCTCACTTACACTTTGAAGTCAGAAAAGACGGTATCCCAGTTAACCCACTTAACTACTTACCATAAAACAAAAAACCCGTTTCATTTCGAAACGGGTTTTTATTTGACTACTTTAAAATAGCCAAATAAAGATTTTTAACTTCACAACTAGAATCAAATGAACGTAGACCAAGACGTCTTTTGCCAAACATATCTAAACAAGGCACAAAACGATAATGACAAGCCTGTGAACGATAATTACCAGATTGCGATAGATTATCATTGGTCAGCAGAATTGAACCCAAGGCATAAATAGAAAATTGTTTTTGTAAAGATGGATACAAAAATCCTAAAACCAACAATTCTAATAAATTAGCCGGGCGATAACCAGCTACATCCATTTTAAAAATAATATTTTCTGAACTAATACCCCAATCAGAATAAAATAATTTAGCAGATACTTCTATGTTTTGACCAATTAGTTGTTGAGAAAGAGGGAAGTTTTTGTCATTTATTTTGTCATCTACAAAATCATTTTTTATCTCAGCAATAGCAATATCTAGTGGTTTTGTATAATCAACCACTAATTGAATTTCGGACTGCAAATCTAATTCAATACTTTCCATGGTTTATAATTTTATTTGGTTATTATTATTTTAAAAAACTATAAAAATATTACATCATTTTTATTAAATAATGTCAATATATTTTTTAATCCTTTAATGGATGAAATTGTTTCTGGGTCTTTTGGGCGTAAGCATCAGAGGCATGAACGTAACGAGTAGTAGTTTCTAGTGATTCATGGCCCAATAAGACCTGAATAGCAGCTGGATTAGCACCAGCTTCGGCTAAGTAAGTGGCAAAACCATGACGTAAGGAGTGAGCGGAAACTGGTAAATTAATATCTAATAATTCTCGGTATTTTTTAATGGTAGTTTGTAAATAAACCGGTGAAATTTTACGGTCCAAGTCAGCTGAATTTTGACCACGATAGGGAACAAAGGCGAATGGGGAATTATCTGTTCTAGTGCCCAAATAAGCCTCTAAATGCTCTCTAGCGCGTGGTGTTAGATAAACAAAGCGTTCTTTCTTGCCTTTACCCAAAACAAAGATACGACCCGTTTTATCAATCTGTTTTATCTTTAAATTTATCAGCTCGGAAATTCTCATCCCAGTAGAGAATAGGACTTCGAGCATCGCCCGATTTCTAAGACCCACTAAACGGTTCTTTTCGAAGGTAGTCGGGAATTGCAATAATTTCACAAATTCGTCAAGTTCAGCAATTTGAGCATTTTTCCGGATAGTTTTAAGCATCTTAATCATATCCGGTGCAATTGTCGTCGGATAATCCATTTCAATCAAATAACGAAAATAAGAACGGAGAACTGACAGCATTCGATTAATCGAATAGGCATTAAGACGAACTCTAGATTCTTGAGCTAAAGCGGTCTTACGATCATAAGATGTTAAGAATGCCTTATAGTTGAGAATGTCTTTTTTAGATAAATTTTTAAAACTAATGGAATTATCAAATAAAAAATCCTCAAAAACCTTAAGATCACGTTCGTAATTATAATAAGTTTCTGGGGAGTAGTTATTAACCTTCAAATTGAGCAAAAAGTCATCAAACAAAGGCAAAGCAGTGGACATAAGGAGTATAGTTATGGGTTTAAAGTAACTGAGTATAATAACTCTTACACTTAGTTTATAGAGTAATTATATCGTAAACCATTGGGCTTGGCAAGTAACTATACCTAGCTAGTAATAAGCCTATTATTGAATAATTAGACCCAATATGTTTACTTGAGGCACAAACATCAAAGCGATTTTGATGGCTAGTAAAAATACACCAATGTATAACAAACCATAAATAATTACCGCTGATGCAAAAAGTATTTTAAATAGTTGTTCCATATATATTATTTATTACCAATGTAAATTTTATCACCAAATCTAAGATCGATGTAATCTATCTTGCTTAAATTATCCTTTATTTTTTGATTTTTGACAACTATTAAGTTACTAATTTGTTCAGCCGCATCATTCTTAGTACTAAAGGAGGCTAGTAACCCGTTTTGGAAGAGAACTTTAACGGTGTTAATATCATTTGTAATTAAAAATTTATTAATTGCTAAATCAGGATTTTTTTCAGTTGCTGTTTTAATAGCAAACACAAAAGTTAAATAACTTTGATCAATTTTTAATGTATCATTTTCAATTAGTGGATTAGTAGTTTGATTTTCAATTACGGGAAACTTTTTTAAATCATCGGGATTAACTACACTATCTTTAATAATATAACCCTTTGAGTCGCTATAATAGTTAGCTCCCTGCTCTTGCCAAATAAAGGCATAAGGACGCTCTTCAATATCAACTGATAAAGAATTAAATAATTTTTTATTAATACTAATTTTAGAAAAATTAAAATTAGACATTAAATCAGCTTCAGCTTCTTTAGTTTTAAATAATAAAAGATTTTTTTGATTAAGTGGCCAAATACTTTTCTTATTAGTTTGGTCCCATAAACGTTGAGAAATAGCACTTTCTGGTAATCTACCTAAACCATTTATTTTAATAGTATTAATTTGAAACAGGGGTGAGAAAAACAAACCATACAAAATAAATAAAATAACAATTAAAATGCCAAGAATATAAAAACGAAGACCAATTGTTCGAGTTGGTTTAGGATTTTTATTGGAGTGAAAAAAAGGATTCTTTAAATTCTTAGTTTGATAATCTTTTTTTATTTGATATTTTTTAATTCTTCTCTTTACCGCTGTTGACATATTTTAACTTTTATTTTAAAAATTTTAAACAATAATCCGACGAATATTAGACTGAAGACCAACTAATAATTCATAGGTAATTCGACCAGAAATTTTGGCTAAATTGGCTAAAGAATTTTGGTCTTCCCTATTCCAAGAAATTATTTCGATTCTATCACCTAGTTTAACATTTAAATCATTAATCTCTAAGCAACATAAATTCATACAAACTCGACCAGCAATTTTTACTAGGTGACGCTTCCCCGCTTCTTCCCAAACAAAACTAGCAACGTTAGATAAACTTCTCACTAAACCTTCATAGTAACCAAACGGAATCACCGCTGTTCGTCCTTTAACACTAGCCTGATAAATACCATTATAAGATACTTGGTCACCTGGTTCTAGGTTTTGAATTGAAACAACAGTTGAGCTCAAACGTAGAGCTGGTTTTAAATCTTTAGCCTTACTAAAATTAACATTAGCCTCATAAAATGGATTATAACCGTAAAGAGCTATGCCGCTTCTAAAGGCAGTAAACTTAGGATTAGATAAAGAAAAAATGGCCGCCGAATTTCCTAAATGAATCCACTTTGGATTATAACCAGCAGTTTTTAAAATTTCTAAATCAGCCAAAAATTTATTTAATTGATTTTGATTAGACGTTGCTTCTTCTTCAGAAGCGGCTAAATGAGAACATAAACCCACAACTTCTAATTTTTTAAGTGAATCCTGATTATCAATTAAAAATTGTTTCAAATCTTTAATACCCTCTCGATTCATACCTGAGTTAACAAACAAATGAATTTTAGCTCGACCAATTCTAGATAGTACTTCTAGTGATTCACGATTATACACGCAAAACTCGGTTCGTTTTAAATCACAATATGAATAAGCTTTAAGTGGCATCTCACCCAGAATTAAAACTTTTCGTTTAAAATAATGATAAGCTGTTTGAGCTTCCGGAAATGAATCTACAACTACCATCGGAGCCTCAGAATCATTCAAGATAAGACATAACTCTTTAAGTCCATGACCGTAAGCATTTGATTTTAAAACTGGGAAAATGGCTGATTTTGGTTGATGAGCTTGAAGCAATTTATAATTATCCAAAATTGACTGACGTTTTATTTCTAAGACATTAAGGGTCTGATATTTTGGTTTAATAAGTTGTTTTAATTTATTTATCATGACTACAAAATTTTATTTTTCTACTTTACCCTGACCTTTATTAATACTATCTAAAGGAAGATCAGTATCAATCACTGGTAATTTGCCACTTAGTTTCTCGCCAGTGTAAGCATCAGTCGCGACATAAGCAATATTTGAAACTAATAATGGTTTAAGACCGGCTTGTTTAGCCAAAGGCATAAGTTGAATCTCGAAACCAACTTGATAACGATTATTATCAACACTAGCTTTTTTAACTGTCCAGGTAACTCTCTTTTGACTTTCGTCATATGCAAATTCACCCGCGCTTAAAGTTTTACTATTAGCCAATGTAACTCCTTCAGCTAATTTAGCGCTAACAGTTAAATTACTTAAATCATTACCTTGATTATCAGCTTCAAAGAAAATCCAATAATTTGTTGGGAGTCCAACCATTGGTGGAATTGGGCCACTACCTAATTGATCACCTAGCTGGCTGTTGTAATAAGCAGCTGCTTTTACTTTTAAATCAGTCACTAATTTTAAAGTTTCTAAATTATAATTATTAGAATAGTCAAAAATATTTTCTTTATAAGCACCCTTAAGTAACCAGGCTACTGATCTTAAAGAATCTGTCTTAGCATTAATTGTGACTGAAAAATTAGCTTCAACTTTAGCCCCAGATTCTAATTTATCTAAAGTTAATTTGTTATTTTTTACTTTAATATTTGAAGTCTCATCTTGATTTTGAAGTTTAGAGATTGTAAAACCACTAGTTGCAAAAGCTGGGCTTAAAGTAATGGCAGTTAAATTTTTACCACTAGTATTTTCTAAAGTTATTTTTAAATCAAAAGGCTTGCCTGAATAAATATTAGGACTGGCAACCTCAGATTTAACAACTAAAGATTCGTTGGTAGTAGTCGCGATTATTTTAGAGATATGTTCAACTGGAGTTGTGTCGACTTTAAGTTTAATAGAACGACTAACGAGAATTAAAGTAACAATTAAAGCTAAAATAATTAATAAAAAAACAATATCAGCAAATAAATGCCAATGATTTTTTAAATAATGTTTAGCTTGTCTTTCTTGCCACCAAAGTTTTAAACGATTAGACATATAATTAAATTAAATAATTTAAAAGCCTGAAATTCCCGTTAATATTTCTACCGCTCCATCGTTATTAATATCATAAGCGGCTACAAATATGCCATCACGATATTTAGCATCATAAGCCATGAAACTATTTTTTTCTTGACCACTCATACTGAAAACTTTAACTTGTGGACCACCGCCTTTACCAGGACCAGTAATAATTTCATTTTGACCATCACCATTTACATCACCAATCGCCACATTTACGCCACCACGGAAATTTTTATCATAAGCCATGAATTGAGATTTTACTTTACCTTTCATATCAAAAACTCTTACATGAGGACCACCGCCAAAACCAGCACCAGTTACTATTTCAGCGATGCCGTCACCGTCTAAATCACCAGCCGCCATATTTACACCGCCACGGAAATTTTTATCATAAGCCATGAAACCACCTTTAACTTGACCAGCTAAATTAAAAATTCTTACCTGTGGACCACCGCCAAAACCAGCGCCCGTTACAATTTCTTCGGCACCATCACCATTTACATCAGCGGCAGTAATTCCAAAGTTACCTTTAAAAGCCGCATAAGGTCTAAAAGATAAAACCTGCTTACCATTACGAACAATTTTTAAAGCGCCACCAGAAACTGAAGCGATTTGCTCGTCAGTACTACCAAAAAAATTATGAAATAATAATGGCTGACTACCAGAATATCCGTCAACATAAGCAAAGAAACCATTTCTTACTTGAGCGCCTTGAGAATTAAAAATTCTAAAAAAGTTACCATTAGTAAACCAGTTATCACGAATAATTGTTGGACGTTTAAATAATAAAACACCGTCACGAGGTGCCAGTTTTATCCAATTAACTTTTTGTCCATTATTTATAATTGGATCTTGAGTACCACGTAAATGTTCAAACTCTTCTTTGGCAAAAGCATAGCGTTGTTCTTTGTCAGTTGAATTAACTAAAGCAATACCTCCAGTAAAATCACGACGCCACAAACCTGGTTTAATTGTCGTATTGGCCCTATCTAAAAGATTGTAGGCTAAAGTTTGTTTACTGCCTAAATCAGCATCATATTCGTCGTACCACCAAAGCTGAGCGTGATTAGATGGTCCATAATCAAAACTGTAATAACCATTACCCATCAAAGAACTAGCTAAACCATAACGAAAACGAGTATAGTCAGCTTGACTTGAACCAGAAGCATTTACGATATTATAATTTTGCGCTCCAGCAGATAATTTTAAATAAGATTGAATAACGCCAGCCCAAGTACCACCATTTTGCCATGGTGTTGGAAAATCTTCTAACATCCAACCATTTAGAGAGCTAAGATAAGTATCAACAAAACTACCATTACCAACAACAATTGCTTGAGGCCATAATTGTTTAGTTCGAGTAAAAATCTTTTTCATTCCATTTACCCAAGCGGTATTTAATTCGGTAGCAGAATTACGACGTCCATTATTAGACAGCGAAATATTACCACCATTAAACCAAGAAGCACCGTTCCAAGTATTATCATAGAAAACGCCATCCCACATTCCAGAGCTCATAATATTACTTGCCACAAATTCTGGTAAATAATCACTCCATCTTTTACCATTCACTTGATTACAATAATCAGTTACGTTTAAAACATGAGCACTTGGCCAATCAGATAAACGATTGCCACCTTCATCACGCAACCACCAAGAATCATCAATTCCCTGAGCTAAATCTTTACGCAAAACTGATTCATTAGAATTAAAAGATGGCTCAAATAAATTCTGCGAAGTAATATAAGCAATAATTTTTATTTTAGGATTAAGTTGTCTAATTAGTTGTAGTTCGCTAGGACTATTTTCCTGAACCTCCATATCTAAAACTAAAAAGTCCCATTTAGCGAGTTCCCTGGCCTCATCTTCGGTAATTGACCAATGCAAAAAATAATTTACAGTTTTAGGATTTTTCTCTTGGGCAATCGCGATACAATTCGGCACCAAACAAAAAAACAATATTAAAATGTAAACTAATTTTTTCATTATTTTACAATTGGTTTAATTACAGATTCTTGACCTGGCAAATATTTTCTTAAAACCTCTGGAATAATCACTGAACCATCAGCTTGTTGGAATTGCTCTAAGATAGCTGGTAGTAAACGACTAGTAGCAAGTCCTGAGGCATTTAAAGTATGAACGAATTCAGTTGCAGAATCAGTCTTATCTTTAAAACGAGTATCACCGCGACGAGCTTGATAATCCAAAGCATTAGAAATTGAAGATACTTCTTTATAAATATTCATACTAGGAATCCAAACTTCAACATCATAAGTTTTAGCCATTGCTGCACTACAATCCTCCGCGGCTAATTTAGATAATTGATAATGTAAACCTAAACCTTCAACTAACTTCTGAGCGTTGTTTGTAATCTCATCAAACATTTTCCAAGATTCTTCTGGGCGACAGAAAATAAACATTTCAACTTTATTGAATTGATGACCACGAATCATACCCCGTTCTTCTTGGCGATATGAACCCGCTTCACGACGGAAACAAGCCGAATAAGCACAATATTTATATGGTAAATCTTCACCACGTAAAATTTCTTCACGATGATAATTACCCATCATCATTTCAGATGTAGCATTTAAACAAGTTTTATCTTGAGTCCAAAATAATTCATCTCTAAATTTAGGTAGATGACCAGAAGTGTAAGCTGATTTTTCAGATAATAAAAATGGTGGAATCATAAAACGATAACCATTTTTAGTATGAAAATCGATGAAATATGATAATAGTGCCCATTCAATCAAAGCACCAAGTCCAGTGTAACACCAAAAACCAGCTCCAGACATTTTAGTGGCTCTTTCATAATCAATTAAACCTAAAGAAGTAGCGAGTTCAACATGATCTTTTGGTTCAAAGTTAAATTCTGGTTTAGTGCCAAATGTATAAGTAACTTCATTATTTTCTTTACCACCTGCGACAACATCATCAGCTGGAGTATTAGGCAGTGCTCCTAATTTTTCAAATAATTCCGCTTCCACTTTTTCAAGTTCTTCTTTTTTAGAATTAATTTTTGGACCAAGCTCACGAATTTCAGCAATAATTTCTGGAGTTGGTTTAGTCTTTGAGACTTTATTTTTGTAAGCCAACATCTCTTCGAGTTCAGTCGTTAAAGTGCGGCGGCTATCGTCTAGTGCGATAATAGTTTCTAAATCTAAATCCTCAGGATCCATCTTTTTAAGTAAGGCTTTTTTCACTTCTTCAGTGTTTTCACGAATTCTTTTTATATCTAACATATATTTTTTAAATTAAACGGTGGTAATTATTTTAACTGATTACTTCCCCGCCAAAAGTTTGTAATAAATTATTTAATAAGTTGTTAGGCTCTTCGGAATGATTATTTTTTTCGGAAGAGGTATTTGATGTTTTTTCCGCCACCGCGGAGGAAGGCGCCATAGACTCTGGAGCAACCGTTACTAAATCTAAATTTTCATCAATTAAAACTTCAATCGTAATTAATCCACCATAAACATCAGCTAAAGTTTTTTCAACTAAAGGTTTAATGCTAGCATCGTTAATTCTGTCTTTATGAAATTTATATTTAAAAATAATTGATAATTTTCCATCGCTTATCTCACTAAACTTACAATTTTGTAAGATGAAAGACAAAGAATGATTAGCGCTTTTAAGCCTATTTAAAAATTCCGACCACTTAGCTGAAACTTCTTCGTGGGAACAGTTACTAGCAATAGTTTTATAAGTTTGTGATTCAATATTTGCTACCGGTTCAACTTTTTTAGGAGCGGCTGAATTTTTTGTAGCCACTGGAGTAACAAATGGTTTAACACTTGGTTTAACTGAACTAACAACTGTCTCACCTAAACATAATTGCACCACTTTTATTTCAAGCGGTAATTGAATAATAAATGATGAAGCAGAATTATTATAAACATCTAAGAATGATTCGAGATATAAAATAATTTGTTCAATCTTAAGCTCAGCGGCTAAAGCCGAAATTCTAATTTCCAAACTATCACCTAAATCCAAACCTAAACTTTCAGCCAGCCCTGGATTAGCTTTGCTAAGTAACATTTTTCGAAGGACATTTATTCCTTCACCCACAAAACTTTTTAAATTAAGACCGTTATCAACAATGGTATTAATTAATTTAATCGCTCGGGCAATATCTTTCTTAGAAATAAATTCTAACAAATCAATAATTTCATTATGATGATGACGTGGGACAATTAACTCAGCTTGATCCCAAGTAATTTTACCTTCACCTAAAGATAAAACTTGACCTAATAAACTTTCAGCGTCACGTAAATGACCACCTGATTGACGAGCCACCGCTTCTAAAACCTCTGGATCAATATCAACTTTTTCCGCACTCACAATGTTTTGTAATTTACTAACAATATCAGCAACACTAATGCGTTTAAAATCATAGCGCTCACAACGAGAGATAATTGTAGCTGGAACTTTATGAATTTCAGTTGTACACAAAATAAAGACAACATTTTTTGGTGGTTCTTCTAAGGTCTTAAGTAGAGCGTTCCAAGCGGAGATAGATAACATGTGAACTTCATCAATGATGAATACTCGATATTTAACTCGGCCAGAAACTACTCGAGCCGAAGCAATAATGTTTTCACGAACATTATCAACACCAGTGTTAGACGCCGCATCAATCTCAACAATATCTAAATTGCTACCATTTGAAATACTAAGACAACTAGGACAAGTATCGCAAGGTTCACTGCTACCCTCTTTACGATTAGGACAATTGATTGATTTAGCTAGCACACGAGCTAAAGTGGTTTTTCCAACCGCTCGAGGTCCACAAAAAAGATAGGCATGAGCCAATTTATTACTAGCGATTTCGTTTTGTAAGGCTATTTTAACATGATTTTGCCCAAAGACTTGGGAAAAATTACTTGGCCTGTAATCTCGGTATAATGTAGACATATAATCAATCTTTTTTATTAATTTAATGGACTTTCAGGCTTCTGTAAAGGTGGGTTAGAGCGACGACTAATCTCCAGCTCTACCAGACGTCTATCCTGACCAAATTTAAGTCGAGACAGGGTTTTAATCTTACCAATCATTTCTGGACGCTGTACCCCTAAAATAGGCCAAATCGTCTTGATTGAAAATGGTCTAGCCGTGCTATTATCAACTAATAATTTAAGGCAAGCCGAAAATTTATCAACATTTACTAAATCAAATTCATTGAATACTGGAGCGAATTCTTTAACTAAGAAATCAGCATCGTCAGAACCAACCTTAAAACTAATCATAGTACCCACGTTACCAAAAACCGCATCCTTAATCGCTGAATCCTGACCTTTAGATAACTGACCAATATACTGATGAGCAATCACTAAATTCAAACCATATTTTCTGGCTTCAGATAAAATCTGACACACTGAGTTAGTCGTAAAGTTTTGGAATTCATCAATATACAAATAAAAATCTTTACGTTTTTCAGCTGGCATATCAGCCCGTGACAGTGATGCCATCAAAATTTTACCCACAATAATCATACCGAGTAGATAAGCATTCATTTCACCAACCACACCTTTAGATAATTCAACAAGTAAAATCTTTTGATTATCCATTAAGTCACGGAAATTAAAAGAACTCTTTTGCTGACCAATAATTGGCCGCATCATATCATTAGAAATAAATGAAGTTAGCTTTGAGGTGATATAAGGCACGATATTAGCTAGAGCCGCTTCTCCGCCCGCTTTCTCCGCTTCATTGTGCCAGAAGTCAACCACAGGTTTATTTTTACAACGAGATAATTTCATGCGACGGAAATTTTCATCCGCTAAAACTTTTGGAATTTCCATCAGTGTTGAACCACTTTCTGGATCATCCATAATAAGCAACATGGCATTTCTCATATACTGTTCAAACATTGGACCACCGGTCGCTTTAAGGTCATACAACTTATCAAAAATACCAATCATCTCATTAATTACAAAACTTTTTTGTTCTGGATAACGAGGATCAAATTCTAATAAGTTTAAAGCGAGTGGTCGCTCCAAATCAGCGGGTGAAAAAACAATCACATCTTCAGCCCGTTCCGGCGGAATACGTTCTAAGATATCAGCGATTAAATCACCATGAGGATCCATCACACACAAACCTTCACCGTTAATAATATCTTGAACCGCCATGTTAGTTAGCAAGACTGATTTACCAACACCAGACTTACCAATGATATACATATGACGACGACGGTCAGCACGTTTGATTCTGATATCTTTTCTAACTCCACGATAAACATTTTCACCTAGCAACAATCCTTCAGTTGGCACATCTGATGGCGCTGGAGCCATTTTAGCGGTTAACCATAAAATGTTTGGGGTCTCAGTATATTTCAATGGGAAATGAAAAACACTAGCCAGTTCTTCGGTATTAAGTAAGAAACTAATCTTGTCTTGAAAACGACGATAAATAAAATCTTGAATTAAACTATCACCCTTCTCAGTAATTCTGGAAAAATTATTACCATAAGAATAATTATTATATTCACTAAATGAACTAGAAATATTATCTAAATATAATTTGGCTTGAATTTTAGTTTTAGCACAAGCCACCACTCTAATATTTACATCAAGACCTGACTTGGAATTTTTCTCTTCCATTGCCTTAATCATTTCTCGTTCAACTTCGGTTAAAGTTTTAGGGACAATTGGTACATTTGGATCAGCTGGTTTACTAGTTGATGGGGCTAAAGAACCTAACATATCTAAAACTGGGTTATCCATTTTAGTTCCCTGACTCACTGAATTTTTTTCAATAATTTTAGAAACTACTTTTTTAGAACGTGAGTGCCAATCCGGAGTCGCACTTCTAACTACATATTGAATGGCGATGCTTTCATCTTTAGACAATTTGGACATGACATTAATGATTGAATTCATCGGGTCAACTTCCATTTTTTGATAAGTCTTAAGCGGAAAATAAAAAGCTTTTTTAGTCCGTAAAAATCCAGCCGCTACTTGGGCATTTGGTGAAAAAGAATTGTAGTCCTCAATTTCTTCAATCGAAGCTTCTGGATAATGAGCGTGAATTTGTTGTTCAATATAACGAGCATTATTTTTTGGCGTCGCTACATAGAAAGCAATTTTATTTTGATTAGCCACTACTTCAAAAGAAAAATGATCCTGACGACCATACAACCAAGATTTAAAACCTTTCTCCGCTCGAAGTCCGCCAATACTGGCAAAAATTGTTTCACCTTTAGCAATCTCCTCTCTCATTTGTTGAACGCTAAAACCAGATTCGTTATCTTTTGGTTTTTCCTTTGGTAGTTTTACTAAAAAGATTTGATGTTCAAAATAACTATTATTAACAGCTGACCGTCTAACAAAAAATCTAACCAAAAAAATCGCCACAAACACTAAAAAGAAAAATAATAAAACAACCAGTAGTGCAATATAACTACCACTTAAATTATTGGCTCCAGAGTAAAAGAGATTGTCGGTCATAAAAAACTATATTTTATTTTTTATTTTTATAATCTTATCCGCTTTAATCTTAGCTTCTTGATCTAAGAAGAAACGATTAATGCCTGTTATAAGTCCTAACCAGTGTTTAATTAAACTAATTATTTTTCCAATATTAATTTTGGTCGCATCAAGTAAGACATTTATTTTTTTAGCCGTAGCCTCACCTTCTTCTTTAAACTCTTTTTGTTTAGCCGGTGACATCGCTAAAAAGGTTTCACTTAAACCCTCTGATAAAAAAGCATCGATTTCCGCCTCTCGTCTGGCGTGGTAATCATCAGTTGGAGTTGGTGCGGTTGAAGTAACAGTAGTAGCTCCTTCTCTAACCTCAGCCTTAGTTGCTCCTTCTTGTTCAGCTTTTTTTTCTAAAGCTGATTTTTCAACAATATTTTCTGGGGCTGATTCTAAAACAGTCTCTGATTTTGTCTCAGGCTTAAAAACCGAACTAGGTTGTTCTATTTTAGTTCCAATATTTTCACTCATATTTATTATTCAGCTGTAATAGCGCTAACTGGACAAGCGGCTGCTGCCTCCTTAGCGGCTGCTACATTTTCTTGACTAATAGCCTCAGATTTACCATCTGCGTTCATAGCAAAAACATCTGGGCACATACCAGCACATAAACCACAACCAATACAAGTATTTTGGTCAACTTTTATCATATTTTTGTTGATTTTTAATTTATTAAATAGATGAGACAATTATAACATATTTGATAAAAAAATACATAGGAAAATGACCGTTTTTTTAGGTTTTTTGGACTTAAAATTAAGACTAAGATTATGGGTTGACAGTTTTTCCCTGCTTTGTTATTATAAAGCAAGAAATAACAAAGTAAGGACAAGTGATGTTAGGCGTTTAAGCCTTTTTTTGGTTAAGACCTAACTCATTATAAATTTATGGCTCATAAGAAAGCTGCGGGTTCGACCTCGCTTGGCCGCGATTCAGAAAGTAAACGTTTAGGTGTTAAACTATCTGATGGCCAAATTGCTAAAGCTGGAAATATCATTATCAGACAGCGTGGCACTAAATATTACCCAGGTACTGGTGTTAGACGTGGCAATGACGACACTCTTTATGCTATTACTGACGGTTTTATCAAATTCACTACCAAAAAATTAATCAAATTTGATGGTAACCTAAAAACCACTAAGGTAGTAAACATTGTAGCTACTAGAGAAGTTACTCCAAAAGTTGCAAAATAATTACTTCAATTTTTCAAATAAAAAAGACCTAAGATTAAATTCTTAGGTCTTTTTTTAGCTATTGACTAAATATGAATAATATTGTAAATTTTATAAATCAAGATTAGTTCATTCTAAAACCTTTATAACATGGAAAAAGTATTCACTATTTCTGATATTCCTAGTGCAAAAGGTACTTTCGTAATTATTTATGAAGGAGGAAAGCCTATTGATTCAGGAATCATCATTGAAACACAAGAATCACAAGCCGTTATTGTTTTCAAAAGTGCTTCAAAAAAAGAAGAAGAATCAATGCCACTAGCATGGAATGGTTTTTATAACGGTTGGTCACCATCGTTTGAAGATCCAATGACAGGCCGAACGGTATTTAGCTCCAGAGGCGCTTGTTACAGCCTAATAGAAGACGATCGCCGAATTCCTATTGTAGTGTCGTAATGAACTCTACAAAAAAACTAGCTTAAACAAAAGCTAGTTTTTTATTGTTATATTGTTAAGCACGAAGTAACACTCGCACTAACTTAAGTTCATCATACGTATACTTCCCCTCTAAATATTCATAAACAGGTTTTAATTTTTCATCACCACATTTAAGATAGGCTTTTCGCATGACGTCATAACGATCACGTGGTAATTTTAAATATTCTAAATCTAAAATTTCACCAGCATCAATCATTTTTTCAATATGATTAATAATTGTGTCTTGGCTTAACTTTTCGTGTTTAGCAATTCTAGGAAGCGAAACTTTTTTCTGAATTAATTCTTTGGTCTTTAAGAAATAAGTTGGCTGTTTAACTTTAACATCGACGGGTTCTGACTTCTCTGGTGAACTAATATTATTTGTTTTAATAAAGAATTTAATTACTTCCAAGAAAATATCACCATACTGTTCTAATTTCTTCACACCAACGCCGCTAATTTTAGAAAAACTCTTTAAATCACTAGGAAAATAATAAGCCATTTCCCGAAGAGAGACATCACCAAAAATTACAAATGGTGGCACACCAGCATCTTCCGCCAATTTTTTACGCAGATCACGTAAAACAGCAAATAACTCTTCGTTATAATCAAGTTCGCCTTTTTTAAGTTTAACTTCCGCTTCTGGTTTAGACAGTTTCAAAATTTCATCACTATTTAAAAATGCCATTCCTTTATTTGAGATACTTAAAATTGGATACTGTCCATCAGTTTTATTAATATAACCTAAACTAATTAGTTGAGAGATAATACTTGTTAATTCATTTACTGAATAATCTTTAACAATACCGTAAACACTTAGCTTATTATGTTTATTAATTTTAATCTTCTGAGTTTTTTTACCTAGCAATACTTCGATAATATAATTCTTGCCGTAATGACTATCAGTGCGTAAAATTGCTGACATGATTTTCTTAGCAATCTCACTTGAATTAAAGGTTTCGTGAACCGTAGTGCAACAATCACAAGACTGACAGTTATCTGGTTTTAGATCTTCCCCAAAATATTTAAGTAAATATTTTTTACGACAAGTTGTTAGTTCACAATAACTTAAAACTTCATCTAATTTTTCTTGAGCCGTATCCCGTAATTTTTTATCATTTATCTGATTAATAAAAAATTCATGCTTGCGAGTATCGGCATAAGTATAAAACAAGACGCATTCACTCTTAAGTCCGTCACGTCCCGCCCGACCGATTTCTTGATAATACCCTTCTAAAGTTTTAGGGAAAGTATAATGAACTACGAGTCGCACATCCGGTTTATCAATCCCCATGCCAAAAGCAATGGTGGCGACAACAATATTTACTTTATCTTTAATAAATAATTCCTGAGCTAATTTTCTTTTGTTCGCTTCAAGTCCAGCATGATAAGCACCCGCATTAAAACCATTTAACTTTAAATTTTCCGTAATCTCTTCGGTTTCTTTGCGTGAATAACAATAAATAATTACCGAATCATTTTTATATTTTTGAAGTAGATGAACTAATTTAGGAAAAGCCTGTTTTTTACTAACCACTCTTAAATTTAAATTATCACGGTTAAAGCTCGAAATAAAAACTTTAGCTTTGGTTAAATTTAAATGACGCACAATATCTTCACGCACTTTTTCAGTCGCCGTGGCAGTTAAAGCAATTACTGGTACTTGAGGAAATAATTTCTTAAGCAGTCCTAGGTTACGATAATCCGGACGGAAGTCGTGACCCCATTCAGAAATACAATGAGCTTCATCAACCGCAATTAAACTAATATCTAACTTAAGTAGAAAATCCTGAAAGTCTGGCAAAGCAAAACGCTCTGGAGCTAAATATAAAATCTTTACTTCGCCATTTATAATTCTAGTTTTTATGTCTTCAATTTGCGCTGGTAACTGTGACGAATTAATAAACTCCGCCTTAATGCCATTAGCCTGCAGAGCGTCTACTTGGTCCTTCATTAAAGCAATTAGCGGTGAGATGACTAAAGTGATGCCTGGTAATTTTAAGGCTGGTAACTGGTAACACAGCGACTTACCGCCACCAGTCGGCATCAGCACAAAAGAATCCTTACCACCTAAAACATTAGCAATAACCTCCTCTTGCAAAGGGCGAAAAGTATCATATCCGAAATATTTTTTGAGGAGAGTTTTCATAGTTTGTTATTATAGCATGGGGATGGAGTATTAAAAAATAGCCTTATTTATGGGCTATTTTTTAAATCTGCGAGGTTAACTAGATATAATTAAAAAGATTGTTTAATCTTTATCAAAAATTGCAATACTTATTATAGCTATCATAATTCCTAACACCAATGACAAAGAGAAGTTTATATCACGAACAAGTAATGTTAAAACAATCCACCATACTAACATAGAAATAATAGCTTTTTTCATACTTTTTATAAAATATTTCTTTTCATCCAATCAGTAATCTCAACAGGAATTCTTGTTGTAGCCCATTCACTGGAAATAGCCATAACGATTAATTTATCATCATCATCTAAAATATTTTTTAATTCGTCTCTAATTTGAGAAACACTTTTTTCTGATTTTACTATAAAAAAAGACTTTAATGGTTTTGCCCAAAATTTGTAATTTTTTTTTATTTCCTTAATTAATTTTAGATAGCTCAAATTACTTTCCACTCCAATTAAATCGTATGATATTATGTATGATTTCATATATTTAATTAATTATTTTGATCAAGTATTTTATCACTTGTATTTTGGTTACCATCTTCGCACGACGAAGACACTGAATCTTGTATAACTTCCTGTTTTAAGCCTTGCTGCATTATTGATATTAAATTTTTTAATTTTTTATTTTCGTTTGCCACTATCTCATAATTTTTTTTATTATCTTCTATATATGTTTTGAAGTCACTAAGAATTTCTTTTGCTACATTTCTATTTTTAACAGCACTATCCTTCGCATCTTTTAGCTCTTCTTGTTTTTTATTTAAATCCAACAAAATATTTTCTACTTTTTCATTCATTTCCTTTTCTCTTTTCTCTTCTTGATATCTTTTTTCCGTTTCTTCTAATATTAGTTCATTAACATTTTTTAAATTCCCACTTAATCCAAAAAAATTAAACTTTTCCATCGAAAAAAATAAATATGTCACAACTCTCTTAAAAAAGAATAAAAGTAATATCGTCGTTGCTGGCCAAACTAAAATTTTCAATAGCTCTAAATATTTTTCAAAATCTATATTCCATAAAAACTTCGGTGCATAAGTAAGCATAATAAAGAAACCAAAAGGCAGTGTCCATAATATAAATGCTCTCAGAAAATTTATTATTTTTTTCATAATATTATTCATTTTTTATACGCTTTATAATAATAACATAATAAATCCTTGTAATCAAAATTTTAAATTAGCAAACTTTTATACCAAGGTTATTCAATTCTAATAATATTACTTTTGTGTTTCAATTCCATTATTTTCCCCCTTCTTCAAACAAACCTTAACAAACTCCACAAACAATGGATGAGGCGCTAAAGGTCTAGAAATATACTCAGGATGGAACTGAACCCCAATAAAGAATGGGTGATTCTTTAGTTCAATCGCTTCGACAATTTCTCCGTCTGGTGAAGTACCAGCAATCACTAGTCCTAAATTTTCAAACATAGAACGATAGTCATTGTTAAATTCATAACGATGACGATGACGTTCGCTAATTATTTTATCCTTAGTAAATTTAGCATAAGCAGCCGCTAAATGAGTGCCGGCTTGAATCTTACAAGGCCAACCGCCCAAACGAATAGTGCCACCATAACCCTTTTCCGCAATAATCTTCTCTTGACCTGGCATAATATGAATCACTGGATTAGTAGTTTTAGGATTTACCTCAGCGGAATTAGCATCTTTAAGATGCGCTACGTTACGAGCAAATTCAATTACGGCCATTTGCATACCGTAACATAATCCGAAATAAGGAATACCCTTTTCACGGCAATATTTAATAGTGGCAATCTTCCCTTCAGAACCACGTCCACCCCAACCTTGAGGCACGATAATACCATCTAAACCTTTTAAGATTTTAACGCCATCACGTTCCACGTCTTCAGCATTTAACCAATGTAAATTAACCTTAGTGTGATTTTCGGCTCCAGCATGTTTTACCGCTTCAATCACCGAAATATAAGAATCAGTTAAAGAAAAATCACCACTTGAAAAATATTTACCTACAATACCAATTTCCACATGATGTTTTGGATGTTTGATAGTGGCAACCATCTTTTTCCAAGCCTCATTTTTTATTTGTTTATTTCGAAGTGGCAGAGATAACTTAGTTAAAATTCGTTCACTGATATTATCTTTTTCAAAGTTAAGTGGAATATCATAGATTGATTCAGCGTCAGGTGCACTAATTACATCTTCCATGGCGACATTACAATTAATCGCTAATTTTTCTTTACGATGATTATCGAGTGGACGGTCACTACGTGCCACAATCATATCTGGTTGAATACCAGCCCCTTGAAGATTACGCACAGCGTGTTGGGTTGGTTTAGTTTTCATTTCCCCAATCATATTTGGCACTGGCAAATAAGACACCATCACAGTTAACACATCTTTAGGGTGATAGAACTTAATCATTCTAGCTGCCTCCAAAAATAACATATTTTCATATTCACCCACGGTGCCACCAATTTCAATTATTATAATCTCGGCTCCAGTTTTTTCAGCCGCCTTATCAATTCGGTCTCTTATTTCCATGGGAATGTGTGGCACTACTTGAACACACTTCCCTTTATATTCTAAGTTTCTTTCTTTCTGTATAACACTTTGATACACCCGACCGGTGGTCATGTAATTTATTTTATAGATATTGGTGTTTAAGAAACGTTCGTAATTACCTAAGTCTTGATCAGTTTCATCCCCATCTTCAGTCACAAACACTTCCCCATGTTCAATTGGATTCATGGTGCCAGCATCAATATTGATATAAGGGTCCATCTTCACGGCGCTAACCTTATAACCACGGCTTTGTAAAATTTGACCAATGGAAGCGGCTGTAATACCTTTTCCCACACCAGACATTACACCACCAACCACAAAAATGTATTTAATGTCGGCTTTTTTTGTTTCTTTTGGTTTTAAGGTTTTTGATTTTGGCATAGGGTTTGACAAAAATTAATTTTAGTAGTATATATAAATTAGTAAACAAACAAATCTTTTGAGTAAAACAACCGTTCATTTTAAAAGGAGGAAACAACCATGACTTATGTAATCGTAAAAAACAAGGGGTTTAGATTATTAAACGACAACGAACTCGAACTTGAAGCAGGGTCTCTTACAATTTTTCTAAAAACATTGGTTCAGCAACCAGAAGTTGTCGAGGCTTATCGTTCCAACGATATAAAAGTTGATGACGAAAGTTTAACCATTGAAGAAAGCGAAACCATTATCGCTACCCTCGAAAAAGCCGTTGCTAAAGAAATCTTTAGCGATGTCACAACAGACGATGATTACTAAAAAAGAAAAAAAGAAAAGCGGTCAAAAAAGACCGCTTTTGTTTTATTTTTTAGTAGTAACTTTAGCTGGTGCGACTGCTGGTTTAAGAATTAAGTCAACTGCTTTCTGTAATTGTGGATCCTTATTTTTATTAACATCACTAGCTGTCATTTTAACTTCGACTTGAGGAGCCAAACCTTTACCATTGATGGCATCACCATCTGGAGTCATCCAAGCAGCGATAGTAACTTTCATAGTTGAACCGTCACTAAGCTCACGAAGTGTTTGAACTGAACCCTTACCATATGTATTCTCCCCAACCAAAGTGGCTTTCTTATAATCACGCAGAGCACCAGCTACAATTTCCGAAGCAGAAGCGCTACCACCATTAACCAACACCATAGTCTTATAATTTGCCAGTTGTGGATTACCAGCGGCAGTATATTCATTTCTCTTGCCATCGCCATATTGTTCAAGTACGACTGGACCTTCTTTAACCCAAGCACTAGCCATCGCCACCGCAGTATCTAAATAACCACCTGGATTATTTCTTAAATCTAAAATAATACCTTTAGGTTTCTTAGCCACCGTTTGTTTAACTGCGGCCTCAAATAAAGATAAAGTATCATCATTAAAATTAGTAACTTTAATTACAGTAATACCATCTGGGCGATTAGTTACGGCAACACTTTTTACAACTATAACTCCACGCACAATTTTAATATCATGAGGAGCGGTGGCTTTATCACTAATAACTGTTAAAGTAACAGTTGTTCCTTTAGGCCCTCTAATTTTTCTAACTGCTTCATCAACTGTTAAACCAATCACACTCTTGCCATCAACAGCATAAACTTTATCACCGGCTTTAAGGCCCGCTTTTTCTGCTGGCATACCTGCTAATGGGGCTACAATAGTAATAGTATCGTTACGCATACCCACTTCAGCACCAATACCTTCAAAAGTGCCGGCTAAATCATTAGCAAACTCTTTAGTTTCGGTTGGGGTCATAAAAACGGTATAAGGGTCATTCATCGATGCGGCTAAGCCCTTAATTGAGCCATAGAACATTTCTTTGTCTTTAATCTTGTTCTTATAAACAAAATCAGAACGAAGTGAATCCCAGGCCTCCCAGTAAATATTAAAATCAAAATTATCTTCATCAACCGTAGTTGTCGCGGTATCACCTAAAGCCACCTGACGATTAAATGAGGATTTTCCTTTACCTAAATAAAAACCGCCACCAAAAGAAATGGCAACTAACAGAATCAAAAGTATACCTAAAAAATTACGACGTTTTTTGGGTTTATCTTTTTTTATAATGGGATATGAAGAAAATTCTACTTCTTCAACCGGTTTAATATTGTTTTCCATATATTTATTTTCTTATCACTTTTATAACATCCTCTGTTAAATCAATAATCTTAGAGGCTTTATTATTTAATACCCCACCATCAATAATTAAATCAGGATCAGCTTTAGTTAACTTTTTATCAGCTAAAAAAGCGACTTGATTCCAGACCGGTTCGCCACTGACATTAAAGCTAGTTGAGACGATAGGGGTGCCGGCGGTCCTTATTATTTTACGTAAAAAATCACTTTTAGGCAAACGTACTGCAATTCCCTTTTGTTTAGGGATTAATTCAGTTGGTAACAAATTTCTCTGTTTTAAAATTACCGAAGTTGGACGTCTGCCACTCCACAATTCTTTTAAAATGAGTTCTTGTTTTTTAGAGACAAAACAATACTTCTTCGCCATGTGCAAACTCGAAACCAAAATAATAAATGGTTTATTCTCATCCCGTTTTTTAATAACTTTTATTTTTTTTATCGCTTTTACATCAGTGGCTAAACAACCTAAACCATAGATAGTGTCAGTTGGATAAACCATGACTTCTCCGCGATTCAAAGATTTAATAATAAGCGCTAACTCAGCGCTTGTTATTTTTTGTTGATTTATTTTGAGATACATACTAACCAATAATTGATTTTAAAGCCTTAAGCGCTTCTGGTAAAAATGGCATAATAATATTAGCCACTTTAATTAGCCATGGAGCGACTTTAGACGCTACCAGTTGATTACCAAAGAAACCACCAATCCAAGCATAACGAGCGGCGACAAATAAAATTAAACCTAGAGCTAAAGAACCCTCAAGTAAACCTAAAGCACCACCGAGCAAGCGATTAATTGTTTTGGTAAATGGAATAATCGAAATTAAATCAAATAATTTCTCAATACCGACAAATAATATACCAACCACACTCGTAACTAGAATAAATAAAATAATAAAGGCTAAGAACTTTTCAGTACCTTCACTAAAACTGACCATGTCTTTGCCCCACTCATAAAAAGTCAAATAAAAATGACTTGCTAAAAAAGAAGCAATAATTAAACCCACTACTTGCCCCAGCAATCTAATTAAACCTTTTCTTAAACCATTAGCGACAAAAATTAAGGTAATAACTATTAGTCCAATGTCGAAATATGACATATTTTTATTTTATATTTAAGTTAAACGTGGAAATAAAGATTCACCTTTTTTAATTTGACCTTCACTAAACTGTTTAATTAATTTAGTGGCTGTCTCCGGCATAAATATTTGTAATAAATAAGCGACATTTAAAATATCCTGAGCAATTGGTTTTAAACAATTTTCAATTTCACTTTTATCTTCCATCTTCCAAGGAGCAGCCGCTGATAATTTTTCATTACAATCTCTAATCTGATTCCACAGAACTCCCAAAGCCTCATTATATTTGTAAGCTTCAATTGTTTTAGTAAATTCATCAGCGAAAGCGAGATCAGAAACATTAACTTCTAAGTTAGTCTCAATTTCATTTTTCTCAAGTAAAGTCGCTACCCGAGCCGCTAGATTACCTAGTCCATTAGCTAAATCGGAATTATATTTTAAACGTAATCTTTCCTCAGAAAAATCACCATCTTCAAAAGGTAAAATATCAGTTAGCAAATAATATCTTAAAGTATCAGCACCATACTTATTTGCAAATTCAAATGGGTCAACCCCATTACCCGCACTCTTACTAATTTTTTGACCATTAGCGGTTAAGAAACCAAAAACTAATACTTGAGTAGAATTAGGAAGTCCGGCTGACATCAGCATTGCTTGCCACATCGCTGTTTGCTGTCTTAAGTTATCCTTACCGCAAACCTGCATTCCTGGCCAAAACTTTTTATAATTTCCAGTATCTGTTTCATCTGGCCAATTTAAAGTGGAAATATAAGACACTAAGGCATCAAACCAAACATACATTACTTGATCTTCATCACCTGGAACAGCTACCCCATTAGGCATTTTTGATTTAAGGCGTGAGATACTGAAATCTTGTAAACCACCACTAACAAAATTCTTGATTTCATTAAAGCGATGATTAGGGATTACAAACTCAGGATGAGCGGCATAAAACTTTAATAATGGCTCACCGTATTTAGAAAATCTAAAGAAATAATTTTCTTCTTCAATAATTTCTAGTTCTTGATTAGGATGAAGTGGGCAATGACCATCTACTAAATCAGATTCTTGTTTTTCTAGTTCACAACCCACACAATATTTCACTTGATAATTCTTTTTATAAATATCACCACTGGCATCACAACGCTTCCACATTTCCTGAGCCGCCGCGACATGATTATCATCAGTGGTTCGAATAAAATTAGTAAAACTTAAATTTAAAGTTTCTTTTAAAGATTTAAATTTAGCAGCATAGGGATCGCAATACTTACGAGGTGTTAATCCGAACTCTTGTGCTTTTTGATAAATCTTAAGTCCGTGTTCATCGGTACCCGTATTAAAAAAGACTTCTTCACCATGAAGTGCATGCCAGCGAGCGATTACATCTGCTTTAATCAACTCGGTTGCAAAACCAATGTGAGGATCAGAATTTGTATAAGGTAATGTAGTGGTTATATAAAATGGTTTCGACATAATTTATTTTTTTATTTTTCTTATTAGTACAACAAACTCCCCTTTACACATATCAGTGTCTGTTTTAAGTTGTGCTGCCAGTTCTTTTGGACTTCCAAAATAACAACTTTCAAACATTTTAGTTAGTTCGCGACCTAACATTATTTCTAATTTTATCTTAGCGGCGGTTGAAAATGCATCAAGCTCTTCCATCAACTTTAAAATTCGATGCTTTGATTCGTAAACTGCGACTGGATAATCAATCGCTAAAATATCTTTAATCATAGTTTGCCTGCCCTTTTTATGAGGCAAGAAACCTAAAAAAGAAAAACGATCGACTGGCCAACCAGAAATAGATAAAGCAGTAATTATGGCCGAAGCTCCAGGAACCCCTTCTATCTTAGCTTCATCGCCAAATTCAGCCCTTACAGAACCAATTAAAGCCGCTCCTGGGTCAGAAATACCAGGTGTACCAGCATCAGACACTAAAGCTAAATTCTTCCCTTCAGATAACCAACGAGTTAGTTGATCAACTTTTCCCGCGCCAGAATGTTGGTGATAAGAAATAGTTGAAGTCTTAATTTCGTAACGATCTAAAAGTTTACGAGTCGTTCTAGTATCTTCACATAGAATATAATCAACTTCTTTAAAAATTCTAAGTGCCCGAGCACTAATATCTTCTAAATTGCCAATTGGGGTGGCGACCACATAAAGAGTTCCTAACATAAATTAAACCATATTATCTTTTCGTTCTTTAATATAACGCGTCCAATCTTCAGCCACTTCAACCACAATCTTAAATGGAGCTTCAATAATAAAATCAAATATAAATACAAAAATATTAACCTTAGAAACTTTTGAAGACATCCACTTACCAATCATAATAATTGGCATATAGAATAAATCAATAAGCAATGTGAAAATATTTTCTCGACGTTCAATTACAATTAAATCTTTAACACCAGAAGTTGTGACCACAGAAAAGAATGATACAAAGGCTAAGAAGAATAAGAAAATAGTAATACTTACCCAATTAAAGTTAATGAGCATTAAAACTTTAATAATATAATAAAGCGACACTAAGAAAGCGGCGGAATAAATTAAATTAAAAATCCAATTCACGACACTATTACGTTTAGTTTTTGGACGTAAAATAATTGGGGCTGTTCGTTCACTACCGACAAAGAATAATTCTTTAACCCCGCTAATAATTTTAGTTGTGTTAGCTTCCCCAGGAACTCTAGTGAAAAACACAATAATGAATAATAACAAAGCTGGGAAAATAACGTTGATGGCTAGTGATATTGGATTAATTGGTTCATGGAACCATTGAGTGGCTGGAATTTCAAGAGCAAAGACAAAAACTGATTTAGTTAAAAAGATATAAACAATACTACGCCACGCTACACGCCACAAACGATGCTTAGCTTTTTTATATTTAGCACCACAAACTTTTTTAACCGTGGCAAAAAAAGTTTTTTCATTGGTATAAATTTCGTTATAAATTTTTACTGGATCAGGCTCAATGGTTTCAAACATGATTGAAGAATATAGAGCATATTTCTTGGTTATTTTATCCATTGGTTTAACGAGTGGATGTTCTAATTGACGCAGAATTTCTAATCTAAGACCACGAGCTAAACCGGAAATTCGAACAATATCTTCTTCAGATAAATTTTCACCAGACCAATCATCGTTATAATATTTGAATAAAACAAAAGACAACATGTCTTCATCAAAACGACCGTAGGTACGACAAATACTTAAATAAATTTGAATTTCTAAATCAGCTTTAAAATCCATGCCCTCAGTTAAAGCAATATTATGACTTAAAAAATCATACAAATTAGCAATCATCGCTTGCTTAATTTTATTTGGATTTAAATTCTCTTCAATTTCGCAAGCAGCCAGTGACAAAATCCAATCAGTTAAAACATTTTTTTCATTAATCAAATTCTTAACTTTATTTACATCTTTCTTGATGTTCATTTCAGAGTTAATTTTGGTAACACAAAGATTTCTAAGTTTGAAATACTTATCAAACATCTTTGCCACTTCAGGGATTTTGGCTTCAGGAATTTTATCGTTAGGTAAATAACCACCACGAATTAGCTCAATTAATAGATGTTGAGATATTTCAGTCGTGTTTATGTTTTTAATCAGCACCCCTTCAATTACGATTTGGCGCTTTAAAATGCGGATAATCGCATTTTTACGTAATAGATGATCTTCTTCGTAATCAATCGCATTTCTAATTTTTTCATAAAAGAAAGCAACCTTAGAAATAACGGTTGAAACATTAATCTTCGGTGTATCATCGTCAATTTCTGGGCCTTTTTTGTTTTTATCACTATAAACCACCTGAAAAAGCCGTTTAGCGTTCTCGTTAATTTCGGCGGACTTTACATCTTGTTTACGTTTGATAAGATTCGGGCTTACCATATATAATTGGCTAAAATTAGCATTTTATAAGTTAAAAATGCTTTATGACTTAATTTTACCGTCTTTACTGCTAAAAAGCAAATAAATTGGTTGACAGGCACCAAAAAATTCTGTATTATTTTAGATATACAACAAATGGCCGGCAAGGCTGTTTTTAAATTGAGTAATCTTGCCTATTTTAATTTTTAGCAAAGTTATGAACAAACTTACTACTTACATCAAAGAATCGATCGAAGAGATGAAAAAGGTGACCTGGCCAACTAAAAAGGAAACCTATCACTACACTGTTATCATTATTGGTATCAGTTTAGCTATGGCAATATTTTTAGGCTTATTAGACTACGGATTCAGTGAAGGTCTAAAAGCAATGTTATACAAATTTTAATCTTTTAAATAGTACATTAGGAATATTTCTAAAGACTAATTAATGTCTTAGAAGCTTCCACATGTTGGTACCTTTATGGCCAAACAACTTTTAAATCAAGGCCGTCGCTGGTATGTTCTTCACACTTATTCCGGATACGAAGAAAATGTAGCGCAAAACTTGAAACAAAGAATCGAATCTCTTGATATGGAGGATAAGATTTTCAGCATTCTGATTCCGACTGAAAAGAAAGTTAAAATCAAAAACGGCAAACGTAAAGTCGTTGAAGAAAAGATCTTCCCTGGTTATATCTTGGTAGAAATGATGGTAACTGATGAATCTTGGTATATTGTTCGAAACACTCCTAACGTTACTGGTTTCATTGGAACCGGCACCATCCCTACTCCAATTCGTGAAGAAGAGGTTGAAGCTCTTAAAAAACGTATGGGAGTTGAAGATCCTAAATTCCAAATGGATATTGTTATTGGTTCACCAGTTAAAATTAACGAAGGACCATTTAAAAATATGGAAGGTAAAGTTACTGCAATTGACGAAGCGAAAGGAAAAGTTAAAGTTAATGTTAGCTTATTCGGTCGCGAAACTCCGGTTGAACTTGATTTCTTACAAATTAAGAAATCCTAAATTAATAGATAATTAAATTATCATAGCGATTCTGGGCTGGGAACGCTTCTGCCTAGCAAGAATCTACAATTATGGCTAAAAAAATAAAAACAAAAATTAAATTACAAATCGTTGGTGGTCAAGCAAATCCAGCTCCTCCAGTCGGTCCAGCTTTAGGTCAACACGGTTTAAACATCGCTGAATTCTGTCAAAAGTTTAATGATGCTACTCGTACTGAAAAAATGGGTGAAATCGTTCCAGTAGAAATTACTGTTTACGAAGATAGAACTTATGATTTCATCATGAAGACTGCTCCAGCTTCTGTATTAATTAAAAAATACGCTAAAGTAGCTAAAGGATCAGGTAAAGCTTTAACTGAAAAAGTTGGTTCTCTTACAACTGCTCAGTTACGTGAAATCGCTGAAAAGAAAATGTCTGATCTTAGTGCTAATTCCATTGAAGCAGCTATGAATACTATCAAAGGTACTGCTCGCAACATGGGTATTGAAATCAAAGATTAATAAATAATTAAAGTGGGAGTCTTAAGACGTTTGTACCACAACCAAAACTATGAAAAAAGAAGAAAAAAAGGTGGCAGCTGCCCCTAAAAAAGTGGTTAAAAAGAAAAAGAGTTTTGCTGATATCTACGAAGCTAATAAAACTTACAGCATTGCTGAAGCTCTAGATATCGTTAAAAAAATTACTACCACTAAGTTTGATTCTTCAGTTGAAGTTCACTTCAGACTTGGTATCAACCCTAAAAAAGGTGACCAACAAGTTCGTGGTGCAGTTTCTCTACCAAACGGTACTGGTAAAACAGTTCGTGTAGCCGCTTTTGTATCTCCTGAAAATGAAAAGGCTGCTAAAGAAGCTGGTGCTGATTTAGCTGGTGGTGACGACTTAATTGAAGAAATTAAGAAGTCTGGTAAAACTGATTTCGAAGTAGCCGTTGCAGAACCTGCAATGATGAGAAATTTAGCTGGTATCGCTAAAATCTTAGGTACTCGCGGTTTAATGCCATCTCCTAAGAATGACACTGTTACTCCTAATGTAGCTCTTGCCGTTTCTGAACTTAAGAAAGGTAAAATTAGCTATAAGAATGATGATACTGCTAACTTACACTGTATTATCGGAAAAGTTAGTTTTGATACTCCTAAATTAGTTGAAAACTACACTGTTTTAGTTGATAACGTTAGAAAATCAAAACCATCTTCAGCTAAAGGTTCTTACATTAAAGGTATTAGTGTTTGTTCTTCAATGAGCAAAGGCGTACGTGTTATTGTTTCCTAATAATTCTACAAATACTTAAAAAAGACTCTCTCTGAGGGTCTTTTTTGTTTATTGACAATCCAACATCAAATGTTATAATTATTTTTGTAAGTATTCTAAAAGATATAGAAGTGTTATCACTCTATTTATTAACTAGGAAAAGGTCGTCTTACCTTTTTAAACAGAAAAGTTATTCCCCGTTAAACGGGAGTGACTAAGAATGAAAACCATGAAAAAATTATTTGTTGGCGGATTATCTTGGGGCACTACTGATGAGTCCTTAGCTGCTGCTTTTTCCCAAGCTGGTACAGTTTTATCTGCAGTAGTTATCAAAGATAAATTAACTCACCGCTCTAAGGGTTTTGGTTTCGTTGAAATGGCAAATGACGATGAAGCAGATGCTGCTATCGCTATGTGGAACAATCAAGAAATTGATGGCCGCGCAGTTGTTGTTAACGAAGCTCGCCCTCTTGAAAAGAGATTCTAACTCTTTACAAGCACTTCAGTCTAAAAAATTCTTTTGAAAATATAGCTGAATAAAAAAACACCCTTTCGGGTGTTTTTTTTATTTATGTGTTTCTTCGTAAGCTTCGATTACTTTTTTAAGTCCTTCAGAAGCCAGAATCGAACAATGAATTTTTTGTTGAGGCAGACCACCGAGTTCGTCAACAATTTCTTGCCATTTAAAATTTTTCGCTTCTTCAAGAGTCATACCCTTAACACGTTCAGTCATAATTGAAGCAGTGGCAATATTTGAAGCACAACCAAATGATAAAAATTTAATATCTTCAACACGACCAGCTTTAACTTTTAAAGTAAAAGTTAATTGATCGCCGCAAACCATATTACCAACATCAGCGGTAGCATCAGGGTTCTTAATTTCCCCGATGTTCTTGGGGTGTAGAAAATGTTCTACAGTTTTCTTAGTATAATTTAGTGACATAGAATTATTTTTTAATTGGTGTAAATCTTCTTAAGCGAGTAACAGTTTTCTTTAAAGCCTTAATTGTATAATCAATCTCCGCTTTAGTATTAAACTTGCCTAAGCTGAATCTTATATTACTGTTTAGATTATCGAGTGTCAAGCCGATTGCTTGTAAAACATAAGATGTTTTTAAATTATGGGCGCTACAAGCTGAACCAGTAGAGACACAAATCCCTTTCATAGATAAATCCATCAAAATTGCTTCCCCTTCAATGCGGGAAAATAAAATATTTAGATTATTAGGCGTTCTCTCAGCCAAGCTACCATTTAGATGAACCTCTGGAATTTCTTGACTAATTCGTTCCCACATATAATCACGAAGTTCATATAACTTGCTAATATGCTCGGTTTTTTCTTGATAAACTAACTCTAAAGCTTCAGCTAAACCAACAATCCCGGCTATATTATAAGTTCCGGCTCTTAGACCATTTTCTTGTTCACCACCAGCAATCAGTGGTTCGATTTTGATTTTAGGATTAACATAAGCCACGCCAACGCCTTTTGGTCCATAAAACTTATGAGCGCTAAGACTAGCAAAATCTAAACCAAGTTCTTCAACATTAATATCTAAATATGGAATAGCTTGGACGACATCACTGTGGAAATAAGCCCCTTTATCATGAACTAATTTAGCAATCTTTTTAAGATTTTGAATACTGCCAATTTCATTGTTAACAGCCATAATTGAAACTAAAACAGTATCTGGTCTAATTAGCTTTTCTAGGGCTTTAAGATCAACTAAGCCATCTTCATTTACCGGTGCGATATCTAACTCAAAACCATGTTTAATTAACTGTCTGGCGCTTTGTAGGACGCAAGGATGCTCAATAGCGGACACAATCAAATGTTTCCCCTTGTCTTTATTAGCAAACATTACACCTTTAATTATAAAATTATTGGATTCGCTCGCCCCACTAGTAAAAACTATACCTCGAGCTGGAGCACCTAAAATATTGGCAACTTTTTCTCGAGCCGCCTCTAAAACTAGATTATTGTGCTGCCCCAAATAATGAATTGAGGAGGCATTACCGTACTGATTGGTTAAATATGGCTTCATTTTGGCTAAAATTCGTGAATCCAGCCTAGTTGTAGCCGCATTATCTAAATATATTTTCATAAAAATATTAATATTATTATTATAAGTTATTTAATTATAGATGATTTATTTGATTTTGTGGAGGGTTTACAAAAAACAAAAAACTGAGCCTTTAAAAGGCTCAGTTTTTTTTATTTACAAAATTGTTTATTTAACTAATTCAATATCATTTACCACCATATCCTTAAGTGGTAAATCACGTGAACTTACTTCAGTATTTTCAATCTTCTTCACTACTTCCATACCTTTTACAACATAACCGAAATTAGTGTGAACACCATCAAGCCATGGAGTTTCAGCAGTAGTAACAATAAAGAATTGAGAACCATTAGTATTTGGACCTGAGTTAGCCATGGCTAAACTACCAGCGACTAACTTATGATTATTAAATTCATCATTGAAACGATATTCTGGACCACCAGTACCATAAGAACTAGTATCAGTTTCCTTAGTTAAAGGGTCACCACCTTGAATCATGAAGTCTTTCATCACACGGTGGAATTTAGTTTTATTATAAAAACCTTTCTTAGCCAAGTTCATGAAATTGTTAACTGTGATTGGTGATTCTGGATAGAATTTAACTTCAATATTCCCTTCACTAGTTTTAATAATTGCCCCTGAGTAATCTTTAAATAAATCGGTTTGTCCATCTAAAGTTCTTGTCATAGTTTTAGTAACGGTTGAGCTAGTAGCAGTGCTAGTTGATTCAACCTGATTATTAGTTGTTTGTGTATTTAGCTGAGCTGAGTTATCAGCTGTTCCATAAGCGTCAGTGCCATTTAAATTATCACTGTTATTTTGGGTTCCGCAAGCGGATAGCGTCAAAGCAAGAGCAAAAACGCCAAGAATCATTGGAATTTTCTTCATACAGATTATTTTTTATTTTTTAAATATTTACGTTTAATTTTTTTATCTTCCTCTTCTCTTTTTTCTTCAATCAACTCTTTAGCTTGAGCTCTAAGTTCTTCTAAATTAAAATCCTGTAATATCTTAGCGCGACTTAATAAATACTCTCTGGTATTACGCTCTGGGTCTTCTAAAACTTCAGCCAATAACACATCGAGTACCGCCCCCATTTTAGGACTTGGTTCTATATGCAAATCTTTCAACAAGTCATCACCATTTATCTTAAGCATTTTAACAGAAACTGGATCATTTTGCACCTTCTCCATCATATACTGTAAGTGCTGTAATTTATAAGGTAAAGCTTTAGGGGTGCCAGAACCAACACGATCAGCCATTCGAAGGTGGATTAAATCTTGTAAATTTTCCCGACCAACCTTAACAATTAAACGACGAACCGAAGCGGCCGTTACCTCATCAACTTGATAGTAGAACATATGATTCTTTACCAAGTTAACAACTGTCTTAGTATCTTCAGTCGAAAATTTCAAACGATCCATAATCTTTTGAGTCATCTTAGCGCCAACATATTCATGATTATAAAAAGTCGCAATCTCATTAATTATTTTTCGAGTTTTTGGTTTAGCCACATCATGTAACAAAGCCGCCAAACGAACTTGCCATTTAGGGCTTGGGCAATGTTTTAGAGTTAAAACATTGTGTTCATATACTTTATAAATATGATGACGACTTTGAGCCACTTCTGCCCCTTCTTCGAGCTCAGGTAAAATATACTGCAATAATTTACAAGCATGAAGTAATCTAATGCCTTCCGATGGTTTATCTGAAGCTAGAATTTTCACTAGTTCATCGCGGATACGTTCCTTGGATACAAATTTTATACTGCCAGCCAATTTAGTAATGGCTCGTTCAGTCTTAGGTTCAAGTTCAAAACCAAGTTGTGAGACAAAGCGAACCGCCCGCATCATACGAAGAGCATCTTCTTTAAATCTAAAGCTAGGTTCACCAACGGCTCGAATTACTTTCTTGCGAATATCTTTTTCACCACCAAATAAATCAATCAGTAAATAAGATTCACCGTCTATTGTAATATAACGACGATTAGCATCATCTAATGGTTTTTCAGCTTCTGGGGTTAAGGCTAGAGCGTTAACTGTAAAATCACGACGCTCTAAGTCTTTATCAATTTCAGTTTCAAAAATTACCTCATCGGGATGGCGATGATTAGAATAACCCTGTTCACTGCGATAGGTGGTAATTTCTAGAACATCTAATAATTCTTCAGCCTCATTTCTAATTGGCACTAAAACTGTACCAAAGGTATTTTCATATTTACCATTTGTAAAAATTGTTAGCATTTCCTCCGGTTTAGCATTAGTGGTAATATCCCAGTCTTTAGGAGTTTTTTCCATCAAAAAATCACGAACACAGCCGCCAACAATAAAGGCTTCAAAGCCAGCTTTTTTAAGTTTGGATAGTGCCTCGAGGACGTAATTTGGGATAATCATAGTATTTTTATTATATATGTATTAAAGGGCTTAGTAAACCCTAAAAAAAACCGACTATTTGTATAGTCGGTTATTTTCTATTATTTCCAGTTTATTTCTTATGAACTCCGAAATGAGGTATTAATTGATAATTAGCATCAACCTTCTTATTAAGAGCTGCAATAGCCTCATTACAAAAATTCAGTATCAACAGCATGTCTGCTTCCGAAGAAAACTTAACTTCAGTGCTGTCGCCTTTTTGTAACCTCAATTCTTTTTTCAAGAAGTTAACCCCATAATCCTTACTCGTTTCATCTTTAGTTTTAGCGATACAAAAACCAAGAACGTTATTACGACTATGCAGGTATAATGTTAAATAAAAAGAGCAAAAAGTATCATCATACTTATGAAAAGTATCAAAGATAATTTCAGCTTTAGTTAACACCCTGTCTTTTGTAATAAGGGGCTCACGGCCATCGCTGGCTTCAACTTTAAGATTTAATTCCTTAGAGAAAAGTACTGCTGGGGCAGATTCGCCTTCACGTTCTTTTTTTAAGGATCTCGTATGCATTTTATCCTGCAAATCAACGGCAATTCTTGTGGCAAGGTTTGCCGTGGCTACATCATTATAAAGACCTATGACTTGTTCAAATAATTTTGTTTTTGTTTCCACGATGTTTTATTTTAAAAGTTCGTATTATTTTTGATAATTATACATACTATAAAATAATTACTAATATTTGTCAATAACAAACAAAAATCACCTTATTCCAGGTGATTTTTTTATATCTATTTCTTAGCTTTAAATTTGGTATGCAGCACCGCCGCCCCTAACCCATTTTTCTTTACATATTCAATCGCTGCCATCGCTTCGACATTTTCATGAGCCCGGCGTACTTGTTGCCTACTATCAATTGAATAAAGAGCCGCAATTCGCTTCGCTCTAATTTCATTTGAAACTGGAGCTGGTTGTCCGCCACCACCAATACAACCGCCCGGACAACTCATTACTTCAATATAGTCATAATCTTTTAAGTGACGAATGATTGGATTAATATGACCCAAACCATTAACCACGGCTACTCTAAGTTTATGACCAGCGACTTTAACAATTGATTCTTTGATACCCGCCAAACCGCGAACGTCTTTAAATTCTAATTTAGCTAAACTCTTTCTTTTTTCTAATGTCCAAACGGCTGTACGTAAAGCTGATTCCATAACACCACCAGTAACTCCATAAATCGCGCCCGCGCCACTACCATTATTCCAAATTAAATCACCAGCCTTTGGTTCTAGTTTAGCAAAATCAATTTTAGCTTCTTTTAACATCACAGCAAATTCACGAGTGGTAATAACTGCATCAACTGGATTCAAACCTTTAATTTTAAATTCACTTCGTGTGGCTTCATATTTTTTAGCGGTACAAGGCATTACTGAAACAATTAAAATATCTTTAGGGTTAACGCCTTTTTTATCAGCCCAGTAAGTTTTAATCGCCCCAGCTGAATGCATGTGCGGTGACCGAGCTGAAGTTAAATTAGGAATTAACTCTGGATGACGAGTTTCAACATAACGTACCCAAGCCGGACAACATGAAGTCATCATGGGAAATACTGCCTGTTTATTATTTAAGCGTTCGACTAATTCTTCAGCTTCAGTGATTGTTGTAATATCGGCACCAAAATTAACATCAACGACATAAGTAAAACCTAACTTCTTTAAACCGGCAACAACACGTCCTGTCATTTTATCATCATATGGCAAACCAAATTCTTCACCGATAGCCGCTCTAATTGAAGGCGCAAATTGTGCAATTATAATCTTATTTTTTAAGGCTAACATTTTGCGAACTTCCACGTAAGAAGATTGTTCGGAAATAGCATCAACTGGACAATGAGTGACACATTGACCACAAAAAGTACATGGATTTTTAGTCGGACGAATTTCTTGACTAGCACCGTGACCATGGAGTTTTAGACAATTTAATTTTTGTAGTTTATTGCAAGCATCTAAACACATCCGGCAATCAATACACTGTGAGGCATCATTTACGATAGCTGGTGGAAAATTATAATTTTTTCGATTAGTTTTACGATCTGGAAAACGAGTAATTTTAACTTTATATTGTTTAACTAAAGTTAAAAGTGGACAGTTAAATCGAAGTTTACAGGTCGCACATTTTTCGACGTGCTCCGCAAAAATTAATTCTAAATTAGTCCGGCGCAAACGTTTAATTTTAGCGGTATCTAAAAATACCTCTAAACCACTTATAACAGGAGTTGAACAAGCTGAGACTATATGTCTTTTTTTATCTTTAATTATTTCCACCAAACAAAGACGACAATTCCCTTTACTAGGAAAGTCAGGGTGAGAACATAAAGTCGGAATAAAAATATTATGTCGCCGAGCTGCCTGTAAAACAGTTTCACCCGGCGAATAAGAAAATTCTCGATTATTTATTTTAAAGATAAGCGCCATGATTATTTATTAGTCTTTTTTAAGCTCTCGTAAACTTTATATGAGTAGATTAAGAAATAAGGTGATAAAATTGCCCAAATAATATTAACAAAAAGACTATAAAGAAGAGCTGGTGTTTCACCTTCTTGCATATAGTTAAGAGGTGCGGATATAATTGCATAAATTATAATACCAATTAGCGAAATCAAACAGAAACGACCAAATACTGGCCACCAATAACCCTTAACTAAATCATAACTATGTTCAATCGCTGAAAAAGGACGTTTACCATCAATAACCAAAGTATATTGAGCAAAACCATAATAAATAGCAAAAATTATCGCTGGAACAAATAAAACAAAACCCCAAGCAATAACAAGCACTACGAGTAATAAAGAAACACCTAAAAATGGAACAAAGTAAGGTTTAGCTTCATCAAAATTTTCTTTAGCGGAAGTAAAGTTATTTTTTAGAAGTAAAATACTAGCCACCTTAGATCTAATACTGTAAACAACTGCTAAATAAACACTAAAGGCAAAGGCAACAAAAGCAATGATGCCGACAATAATATTAACAGCTAAAGGAGCACTAGTACCTAAGAAACGAGTGTAAAGAATAATTAAAATTAGAACCCCAAACATTGGTAAAATACCAATTAAACCATAAACAAACACTTCAATAAATTTAAGTAGGTTTTTTGCATAAACCTGCCAACTCTCTTTTATTAAATCAAACGATTTAACAAGTTTTTCTTTTTTATTCATAATTTTTAAAGCGACTTTATATTAGTTTTGTCGCTAATTTATTTTTAAAATATTTTTATAATAACTTGATAATGGTAAAACTAAATTTTTGCCGTAAGCACAGAAACTCGCATTTTCTAACAAATCTAAAATGTCCCAAAATTCTGGACTATAACTTTTGCCAGCTTGAGCCAGTTCAAGTAACCGATAAGTTCCCTCTCTGCAAGGCGTACATTTGCCACAAGAATTTTCTTTAAAATAAGTCACTAACTTATTTATTATATCATCCGATTTATCATTAAACCAAGAATAAATTGTTATTGAACCGCTACCACTAACTACTTTGCTCAACTGTCTAGAATTCAAAAATTCTCCACATAAATCACCGCCAACTTGAACAAAAAATTTATACGATGGCCAATTACCGGTTAAACGCAACACATCTTCAATCGGCCAACTACTTGGCAAATGATAAACCCCAGGGCGAAGAGTACTGTTTATAGTGTAGAATCTTTTAGAATCATAACCTCCGCTAGCAACTAAAGCAATATCGTAAAAAGTTTCTAAATTATTTATCAAGGTTGGCTCATTAAACAAACCACTCTCAGTTGGAAAAATATTTTTAAGTCTGGGCTCATGACGATGCCCCTCAATTACATTTAAAATAACAGTTTCTTCCCCACCAACATAACTTAAATCTTTAGGTTTAAGCTGCCAATTCCAGAATATTTTTAGTGACAGAAATTCGTGTGTCCGCAGCAGTCTATCTATTTTCTTAGCGTAAAGTTTATAATAATTATGATTGGTATAAAAATATATTCCGGCTAAACGTTTTGGGTCTAAGGCCAACATCGTAGCATGAACTCCATGAAGGACAGTATCAGCATGATGCTCTAGAATATAAGCATCTTTTTTTACACCTGGCTCACCCTCACCAGCATTAATTATAATATAATACTTGGCTTTAGGATTTTTAGCTAAACTATCTTTAATCGCCTGCCATTTCAAAGCGACTGGAAAACCAGCGCCACCGCGCCCACGTAAATCCGCTTTAATTATTTTAGCCATTAAATCACTGGGCATAGACTACTGACTATTTAATAAACTTTTTAAGATAATCAGTTAAATCAACTAAACGATTAGAATAACCCCATTCATTATCATACCAAGCCACAACTTTTAATAAGTCACCACCAACTAAAGCGGTTGATTTTAAATCAACAATTGAACTATGTGGGTTGCCAATAATATCAGTTGAAACTAGTTCTTCTTCACTCGCCTCTAGAATACCTTTTAATTTTCCTTTAGCGGCTTTAACAAATTCTTTGTTAACCGCCTCAATTGTAGTTTTTTTGTTTAACAAGAAAGTAACATCACAAAGTGAACCGACTGGAACTGGAACACGAACCGCCATCCCATCAAATTTACCTTTTAGAGATGGAATAGTTTCAGTTACCGCAATAGCAGCACCAGTAGTAGTTGGCACGATATTAACAGCTGCTCCGCGAGCTCGACGTAAATCTTTATGAGGACCGTCAACTAAATTTTGGTCAGCTGTGTAAGCATGAATGGTTGACATTAAAGCTTTTTTGATACCAAATTTATCTTTAATCACCATGGTTGCCGGAGCTAAACAATTAGTAGTGCACGACGCACAAGATAACACATCATCATTCTTATTTAATTTTTCTTCATTAACCCCCAACACAATAGTCTTACAATTTTTACCTGGAGCAGAAATAATTACTTTCTTAGCCCCGGCTGCTAAATGAGCACTAGCATCTTCTTTGCCACGGAAACGACCAGTACATTCTAGAACAACATCAACATTTAATTTTTTCCAAGGCAAAAGTAATGGATCTTTTTGAGCAAAAACTGGATATTTTTTACCACCAACCACAATCGCATCTTTAGTGTGAGTTACTTTACGAGGATATTTACCATAGCAAGAATCATACTGCATTAAATGGGCCAAAGTTGCAGTGTCAGTTAAATCATTAATAGCCACTACATTTATTTTTGGGTGACTGTCTAAAATAATCTTAAAAGAAGCCCGGCCAATACGACCGAAACCATTGATAGCGACATTGATTTTATTGTTGAACATAAAAATAAATATTATTACTTATATTTAAATATTATAGCATATTTATGGAGTAAATAAAAACAAAAAACACCATATTTAATATGGGTTTTCTCTAAGTTTTAATTTAAAAGCGATAAAACAAGCCACTGGATGCAAAACATATGTGATTAAAATTGCCATTAAAGCAAACCATATACTAATATAACCACATAAAACAAAGACTAGACCCAATAAAACAATGTAATCTCCGTGATCTACTAGTGGCATAAATTCCCCACTCTTTTTACCAAAACGTCTTTTAATAAAACTACCAAGTGCGCCACCCAAATAAACTATCAGAGGAATAAAGGCTAAAATCGAACTTTTAACTAAAAAGTATAAACCAACACTAATAAATAGACAAAATAATAAACCAATAATATTAATCGAATCCCCCATTAAACGATTACCTTTATAGCTTAAATTAAAATCTAATGGGTAATCAAGATTTTTAAATTCAGGAATATATCGCTTCATTATATACAAAAAATTTAAGGCGATGTTTGCTCCCCAAGCAACTATAAAATAGATTAAAAAATTATTAAGTGTAAAAGCTATCATATGTAACTTTATTATAACACTTTATTAATAGTTGCTAGAAGCTGAGTAATTTAAAATGTAGTCATTAAAACCGTTATCTATCATTACCCCATTTATAACAGAAAAAATTTCAGGGGTACATGGATCAAAATAAAAAGTTAGTGGTGTTTTAAAGTGACTAAAAGAAGCGATTGAGTTGCCTTTTTTTATTTTTACAAAAGAAAGGTTATTTAAAGTAACATTATTTAAAGACTGTTTAGAAACAAGAATTGCCTTAATTACTATACTGGAATTATTTCTTGCACAAGTGATTCCGTCAACACTAACTGGTGCGTAACTAATATTTTTATTTAAAGATTTAGCTAACAATTCTATTGTTTGACCATTTTTATTTATCGATGCTTCAACTTTATTTAAAGATGCGTTATGAGTATAGATTGTACTACTAGCGGGAATATAAGTACTTGAATACTTATAAATCTGAATAATACGTAAACTCGACATCCACCAACTAATTACAAAAATAACAAACAGCGGTACTAGAATCAGCTTATTAATCTTTTTTTCACTAGCACCTAAAATTAAACCATAAAGTAGTAGCAAAGAAACAAAACCATAGATATCTATATAAGTTAAATTTTGGCTAAAAAAATGATTTAATAATAAAAAAATACCAACTAAAACAACGGCTGGATAAAAATATTTTAGTTTTTTCCCTTTTTCTCTAATAAATAAAGCAACTATAAATAAAACACTAATTAAAAAATTACGACTCAAGATACCACCATCTACAGATCCTTCAATCAATGAAAAAGAAGCAACGGCATAACCAAAAATAAGAACTATTTTTTGTCTGATATTTTTATCTTTTAAAAATAGTTTAAACGAAGTAGCAAAATAAAAAATAGCTGCAATAATTAAACATAATAATAAAATAGCACCACCTAACAAAATAAAGTGTGGGATATATTCTAAATAAACACTACCTGAATCAAGAGTTTGAAATTGTGTTTTACCAAAATAAGAAAAAATAAGTCCAACGCTGGCTTTAGCTACATGTGTGTGCCATAAAGATGAACTTGATAATTCTCCATTATTACCAACATTAATATAATCGAATAAGCCAATGTTGTTAGATGTCGTAAAAAATAATTGAAGTGCAAAACCATAAAAATACATTAACAATAACCCAATCCAGCAGTATTTCCAAGAGTATTTTTTAAATGACTTGTTTTTAAAAATAAAATAAACAATAACCAAAAATAATAAATACAAAAAAAATAGAGCGACTTTGATTTCACTTCGACCACTAACAAAAATATTTACAAACGAATCAATAAAAGCTAAAAACATATTTTTCAAAAAAGCCATATAAATTAATAAATGGCCTTTTTAAAGTATTTATTTATGATTCCGTCTTTCTTTTCTGGCACTCTCAGCCTCAGCTTGCTCTTCAGCGGCTTTCTGTTGAGCTTTGGCCTTTTTTTGATGACGATTAATATCAACTTGAACAACAAAATCGCGCTCCCCTTCCTTAGTACCTGGGAATTTAACATCAACGGCTTGTTTTAAAATATGATGACCAACAACCACGCCACGAGCCCCATCAACGTTCACTTTAGTACCAATTGGTGGTAAGTTACCAGCCATTTCTTTATAACCTTCATATTCAAATGAAAGACAACACATTAAGCGTCCACACATACCAGAAATTCTCTCTGATCCACGATGAACAACTTGTTGAGCTTCGGCCATGTCGGAGGTAATTGAGAAAAACTCTCTAATATGTCCTTTACAACATAAAACCTTACCACAAGGTCCACAATCACCACTAAAACGTGCTTCATCACGAGTTCCAATCTGAGTTAAACGAATCTGAGAATTAAAATGAGATGTTAAATCTTTTACTAAATCACGAAAGTCAACACGACCATCAGCGATAAAAGCAAAATTTAAACGATTACCGGTAAAAGAAAAACTAACATCAACTAATTTAATATCAAGTCCTCTTTTAGCTACATATTCGCGACAAACATCTAAAGCTTCATCCTTTTTATCTTGACTAGCCATACGGCCCAAATCAGCTAAAGTGGCTAATCTTTTAAGTGGTTTTAAAGCTCTCTCGGTACCTGGTAATTCATCGGCTCTAATATCTCTATCTTCTAAAATCAAAACCTTACCCAACTCTTCACCGAGTTCAGTTTCAACGACAACATAATCGCCGCGTTTTACTTTGATATTATCAGCCCCAAAATTATAAACTTTATCCCAAGGGGTGAATTGAATTTGAGCGATTTTCATAATACGAGAATCCCGCGCTCGAGAATATTCTTAAGCGCGGGATTTAAAAGAAGCTTTTAATTAAAGACTAAAACGAACAAATTTTGTGATACTTGCACCACCTAAAATGTCTTTTACCTTTTTCTTATCATCCTTAATGTATTCTTGTTCAGTTAAACAAACTTCACTATAATATTTACTCATTTTACCTTCTAAAATCTTTTCAATCATTTCCGCTGGTTTACCTTCTTTAGCAAGTAATTCACGAGCGATTTCTTTTTCTTTTTCCATTTCTTCAGCAGTAACTTCAGCTGGAACTAAATATTTTGGATTAGCAGCAGCAACTTGCATAGCAACATCCATAGCGATTTCCGATTTAGCAGGTTGATCTAAAACAACTAAAACACCCATACGACCACCTAAATGAGAATAAGCAGCTACAGTTCCGCCAGATACAACTGAGAAACGTTTGATATCTAATTTTTCACCAATAACTCCAGATAAATTTTCTAAAGATTCTTTTACAGTTGAAACACCTAAAGGTAAGGCAAATAAAGCTTCTAAATCAGCTGGTTTAGCAGTCTTAATAATTTCTAAAACTTGTTTTGCAAAATCTTGAAATTTTTCACTGCGAGAAACAAAGTCAGTTTCAGAGTTGATTTCAACCATGTAACCTTCAGTTGCCTCAGAATTAGTACCTAAGATAACAATGCCTTCATTAGCTTCACGATCAGTTCGTTTAGCTGCTTTAGCAATTCCTTTCTTACGTAAGATTTCAACCGCTTTTTCTAAATCACCAGCGGCTTCATCAAGAGCTTTTTTACAATCAACCATACCAGCTCCGGTCATTTCACGAAGTTTCTTGATAGTTTCCATATTGTTAATGGTGGTTTTTTCCGATTAGACATAAACGGAAAAAGCCAAATATTTTAAGAGAAAATTTATAATTTATAAAACAACAATTTAAGCTGTTTTGATGTTCTTTTTAGCATCCGTAACTACGTTCTTAATAGTTTCCATCAAAAGAGCGATAGTCTTGGTAGCATCGTCATTAGCTGGGATTGGGTAATTTACTAAACCTGGGTCAACGTTAGTATCACAGATGGCAATAATCGGAATATTTTTTGTTCTAGCTTCAGTCACTGCAGTTTCTTCTTCTTTAATATCCCAAACAAATAAAGCGTCTGGTAATTTATTTAAGTTAGTTAAACCACCAACACGTTCTTCTAATTTTTTGATTTCACGAGCAAAATCTAATTGTTCCTTTTTAGTATATTTTTCTAATTTACCAGAATTTTTAGCTTCTAATAAATCTTTATATTTTTGAACTGATTTTTTAACAACAGCAAAGTTAGTTAAATAACCACCTAACCATTTACCAACGATATAAGGCATACCAGTTTCTTCAGCCATTTTCTTCATGCCTGATTTAACTTGGTTTTTAGTACCAACAAATAAAACGCTTTTGTTTTCAGAAATAAGTTGGCTCATGAATTCCATAGCTTCCGCTAATTTTTCACGACTCTTAGTTAAATCGATAATGTAAACCCCTTTTTTATCTGTGTAAATAAAAGGTTTCATCTTTGGGTGCCAACGATTGGTTCTGTGACCAAAATGCATACCCGCTTTTAACATCTCTTCTACGCTTGGTAAGTTTACCATAATGTTTTTTTCTTTTATCCTCCCCAGTATATGGGAAAGCGTCCACCCTGCGAGTCTATATTACAAAATATAGCCAAGAAAAATTAATCAGAGTGTGATATTTCTTAAATATTAAATAAAAATAGGTGGAACTATAATTTAGTTCACCTAGGTCTTATATTAGAGCAAAAATGAGAAGATGTCAATAATTATGGCCTATTGCTGATATAGAGTTTTGAGCCCATTATTATACTCGGCCACTGTGTTATTATAGACTACTAATTCCTCTCTATAAGTGGCTAACTGAGCGTTATAGGAGACCACTCCAGCATTATAAGTGTCAACTAGATTATTATAAGCACTAATATTACCGCTTGCCTGATAAGCGTTAAGTTGGGCCTGCTGACTGCTTAAAGTAGCCTGTTTAGCAGTTAATTCGGTATTTTTAGCTGATAAAATTGGCTTTTGGGTTTCAATCCAAGCTTTTTTAGCTTGTAAATCAGCTACTAATTTTTTAGTGGCAGTTACGCCCTGATAAGACAAACCGGTTGTTTTTTGGAACACCTGCATCTGACTTAAATGTGAGGCATCAAACATTTTATCTAATCCATCTTGGCTAATTACGGCTTGTCCGCCAGCAAGTGATGGTGGAATAACGCCAACTGGAAAATAATTAGTGGTTTCCACATAGCAATAACCAGAGTTATTAACTGAATCAGCCAGCGGGCATTCAATCCCAGCTGCCGAATGGTTTAAATTAGGAAAATCCAAAATGGCGGCGCCATACCCCAGCTCTCTTAAAATAGCTACTGTTAAAAATGTTTTATCTGAACAAATACCTGAATCGCGATACAAAGTTTCATAAGGATAATTCGGCTGCATCGGATCTTGGTTTAATTTAGCCTTATCATAAGGAATATATTGAACCAAGGAAATTAAAAATTCCGCTGTTTGATCTTTGGTCCAAGAGCGGCTAGCGGCCACATCTCTTCCATAAGAGACTAAATCTTTTACCACCGTGTCTCCTGGTTTTTTGCTAAAGAAAATACTATAAAATTGTTCACGAGCACTTTTTGGTTCAACATCGCCACTATAATAAAAAGTTTTTACCGAAGCGGCATAAGCTGAATTCAAACTTGATTTAAGAGGAAAATTTAATTTAAAATTTTCTAATTTATATATCCAAGACAAAGAACTAACATAATCGCTTGGTGTAGCTGAACCACCAATTGTGTTTATAACTGAGCTAGCCGAACTTGGAATTTTAGCTAAATTAGAATTACTGATACCTAAACCTTGAGCACGGAATAATAACCAAGCATCAAGTGGACGACCTAAATAATGCCATCTTTGATTTAAATCAACATAATAGGCTTCACCATGACTTTGCGGACGAATATACAATCTACCTTTAGCCCAAGCTGGTGCGCCATGATTCCAACTAGCAAATTCTTGTTCAGAAATTCCTAAACTAAGTTGTCGCATCAAATTGTAAGCATCATCCGGACGACCTAAATAATATTTTTTCTGATCGCTAGGATTCACATACCAGGCTTCACCGCGACTTTCAACTTGGAGTAAAATTCTACCAGACAATTGAGCTGCCAAAGTAATCGCTTGAGCTGGATATATCGAAACAGCGTTACTTAAAAAAATAACGCTGAGTATTAAAACATACTTAATTTTCTTATTCATATACTTAATCAACTAAAGTAATAAATAAATCTTCTTCTGGTGGTTGAGGTAAATGATCTACGTTATTAATAAAATTTATTCTCACATAGCCATCGCGATCAATAACAATTTTTGAAAGTGATGATTGAAAAATTTCTTGAGATAAAAAACCAATAACATCCGCATTCAAAATTCCCGTTAACACGGATTTAATAAAATTTCCATGAGTAAACAAGGCCACTGTCTTCCCTTTATTAGCCTTAAAAACATCATGAAGAAACCGGCGGCCACTAGTTTGCATTTTATTTAATTGGGTCTCGAGTTTTAAATAATCCTTAACTTTTTTAGGACGATTAGTTTCACTCGTATTAAAATAAGGAATTCGGTACCAATCCCACCAATCAATTTCATTAAGACGTGGTTCAATTTCAAACTCCATTTCTAAAATATCAGAAATTGGCTTAGCTGTTTCTTGAGCCCGTTTAAGTTCACTGGCGTAAATTTTATCTATCTTTAACTTAGCTAAACGTTCAGTTAAAAACTGTAATTGTTCATTACCAAAAGGAGATAGGGGCATATTAAAATCCCCTAGCTTTTTTTCTAAAGTGTAGTCCGGATGACAATGGCGAATTAAATATATAACTGTATAAGGGCGACGAGTTTTTGGTCGCAACTTAACATAAGGATTCTGGTAAGGCATTTTAATCTCTTAGATTATCTAAAGAAAAATCCCAATTAGCTAAATTTTCAATAATACCGTTTACATAATCAGCTCGACGATTTTGATAATCTAAATAATAAGAATGTTCCCAAACATCAATTGTAAACAAAGGAATTTGTCCGTGAGCAATTGGAGTATCAGCATTAGAAGTTTTTACAATTTTTACATTTGAATCTTCTTTTACCAGCCAAACCCAACCGCTACCAAATTGAGACAGCGCAGCACCTTTAAGTTCTTCAATCATCTTTTCCCAAGAACCAAAAGAATGAATAACTGCATTTTTAAGTTCAACCGGAATCAAAGTATCAACGTGAACTGGTTTTAAACATTTCCAAAAAAATTCATGATTATAAGCTTGAGCGGCATTATTAAAGATAGCTTCTTTCCCTTCACGTCCGGCAGTTTTTACAATAATATTTTGAAGCGAATCTTTTTCCATTGGAGTACCTTCAACCAACTTATTTAAGTTATCAATATAAGCCTGATGATGCTTGCCATAATGAAACTCTAAAGTCTTAGCTGAGATATGTGGTTCTAAATCTGTCATTTCAAACGGCAAAATTGGTAAAGTATGCATATTATTATAATTAATTATTAGTATTTTAACTTTTCTATTATAGCAAATTAATGGTTAAATTAAAAATTAGCAAAATAAAAGCCCAGTAACGGGCTTTTTATTATATTTTCTTATTTAATTTTTTAGCCGCTAATTGACCGCAGGCGGCATCAATACTACCACCATAAGAATGACGAGTAGTCACATTTACCCCACCATCTTCTAACATCTTTTTAAATTTAGCCACTCTTTCTTCAGTTGAAGGTAAAAAACGACCAGTTGGATTATATGGTATTAAATTAACCATATAAAGTGGCTTAGACATCAAAGCAATTAATAATTTGGCATCATTATCACTATCATTTACATCTTTAATCATCAAATATTCAAACATTACTTTGCGTCCAGTTTTTCTAATGTATTCGTCTACTGCTGACATTAATTTTTCAAGTGGATATTTGTTGGCAATTGGCATGTAGCGCTGACGAGATAAATCAGTCGCAAAGTGTAAAGAAACCGCTAAATTAATCTGTAATTTTTCACCACCGATTTTAATAATTCCTTCAGTTACACCGGAAGTTGATACAGACAAACGGCGAGAACCAAAATTAAAGGTTTCTGGATCATTTAGCCATTTAAGAGCTTTAATAACTTCTGGATAATTTAAAAATGGCTCACCCATACCCATAAATACTATATTATCAACTGTAGAACCATTGCCCTCTTTTTTAAGCTCACGCATAAAGAATAAAACTTGTTCCACAATTTCATGAGCCTTTAAATTGCGAGTAAAACCAAGCTGACCGGTAGCGCAAAAAGTACAAGCTAGTGGGCAACCAACTTGAGATGACACACAAACGGTATTTCTGTCGCCTCTTTGGCGAATTAAAACAGTTTCAATTTCAGCCCCATCTTCTAAAGTAATCAAAGCCTTCCAAGTGGTTTCAGTGCCATTGGTTTTCTTAAGTTCAGCTGAAATAGATAAAGGACAGGTGTCATTTAGCTTCTCACGTAAAGCCTTAGGTAAGACTGAAGCCTGCTCCCAATTATCTATTAAATCAACATAAACAGCTTGATCGAGCTGTTTATGTCTAAATTTAGGTTCATTTATGATTGTTTGATGTAAATTGGATAAATTCATAGGTGAAAAGTCTAACACAGATTACTTTTTTCGTAAAGTAAGCTCAACTATCTCAGAACGACTACCCGTACGCATTGGTGGACCCCAAGTACCCACGCCAGCGGTAACTGATAAAGTGTAATCACCTCGACGGAATAAACCATGAGCGTGATTATGATAAAAATAACGAGCTAAAAAATTAAACGGAAACATCTGCCCAGCATGAGTATGGCCTGATAATTGTAAATCAATACCTACACCTTGAGATTTAACAGTTTCCTTTGGTTCATGAAATAAAAGAATTGATGGCGTAGCCGCTGAATAACCAGAATGAGCTAAAATAGCCCGATCTAAATCAAAGTTACGATCTGGATTAAAATCTAAACCAATAATCTGTAAACCTTCTTTAACAATCATGCGATTGCTTAAAACGATAATATCTTCCCCACTTAATAAATCGATTACTCTGTTAGCTCCTAAAGTAAAATCATGATTACCTAAAGAATAATATAAACCCAAAGGAGCGTTTAAATTATTAAGCGGACTATTTACCCAGGAAAAATCAGATTCAGAACCATCAAATAAATCACCAGTTAAAAATACTGCATCTGGCTTCAACTCTTCAATTTTATGAATTACTCGATGAAAAAAATCTTCACGCAAAATTGGTCCCAAATGAACATCAGAAATATGAATAATTCTTTTGTTATGCCAACCAGATGGTAAATTTTTTATCAGTACTGTATATTTTTGAACTTTAATCTTATAAGCGTTATAAAAACTTTTAGCCGATGAAATTATAGTTACCACAATCAGTAAAATACGGAATAATTCATCTGACAAATTAAAGCCATTTAATCTAAGTAACCAAAAAAGTGGACCAAGAACTAAAGCGGTCAAACCAAAATTAAGCAAAACGCCTAACCAAGAACAAGAAATTGTATAGCAAATTCTGACCAATAAGGTATCTTTTTTATTAACTATAACTGAAGCTAAAAAAGCCGAAACCGCTAATACAAAAATAATGATACCTAAAATTATACGAGCGACAGGATTATCAATCCCAAAAAGAAAACAAATTAAGTACCAGGACGAAAGACTACCTAGACTTAAAATGCCAACATTAAGATAAAAATACATGTCGCCCATATAAACTTAAACGGGTCTAATAATAAACCCGTTTTAAAATCTTATTTTTTCAAGAATGGAAAAGTTGTATAAGTAGATTTTCCCTCAAGTTCAGTCTCAATCGCCATTAAACGGTTATATTTAGCAGTTCTTTCGGATCTAGCTGGAGCACCAGTTTTAATTTGTCCGGTACCCATAGCGACTACAAAATCAGCAATAAAAGCGTCTTCAGTTTCACCACTTCTATGTGATACAACAGCTGTCATACCAGCAGCGCGGGCTTCATTAATCGCAGCAATTGTTTCAGTTAAAGAACCAATTTGATTTAATTTAATTAAAATTGAATTTGTAGTTTGTTCAGCAATACCTCTCTCAAGTCGTTTAACATTAGTTACATATAAATCATCACCCACAACTTGAACTTCACGGTTAAAAGCATCAGTAAACTTTTTAAAACCAGCCCAATCATCTTCAGCTAAAATATCTTCAAATGATCTAATTGGATGACGCTCAGCTAGATCTTGATAAAAAGCAATAAGTTCATCAGTAGTCATCACTTTATTTTCTTTATTTAAATGATAAGCGCCATCTTGAAAGAATTCAGTAGCTGCCGCATCAATACCAAACACAACATCAGTGCCTAATTTATAACCAGCAGTTGTAACCGCTTCTGAAAGTAAATCAAAAGTTTCTTCATTAGACTTAACGGCTGGAGCAAAACCACCTTCGTCACCAACTGTAATTCCGTAACCCTTAGCCTTTAAAACTTTTTTAAGAGTTTGATAAATTTCCGCACACATCTGAACGGCACCAGTGATAGATTTAGCACCAACTGGCAAAACCATGTATTCTTGAATATCAGTCGCCCAGTTAGCATGCTTACCACCATTTAAAACATTCATCATTGGTACTGGCATTTGATATGTACCAGTAAATTCAGGATTAAATTTAGATAAATATTGATATAGTGGCTGATTTAAACCGTTAGCCGCTGCCCGAGCCACCGCCATAGACACTCCTAAAATTGCATTAGCACCTAAAACTGCTTTGTTTTCTGTACCATCTAGTGTAATCATAACACTATCAATATTGGCTTGATCAGTTGCATCAAGTCCAACTAAAGCAGGAGCAATTTTAGTTTCAATATTCTTAACAGCATTTAAAACACTTTGTCCACCATAGATAGCTTTATCGCCATCACGAAGTTCAACCGCTTCATAACTTCCAGTTGAGGCTCCGCTTGGAACCGCTGCCCAACCGATTGCTCCATTTTCTAAAGTAACAGTGGCGGCTAATGTTGGATTTCCGCGAGAATCTAAAATTTGTAAAGCTTTAATTGATTTTATTTTCATAAATTTAATTTTATAATGTTTATCAAAAAACTCTCCGATTTTAAAAAGAGAGTTTAAAGTGGATATTAATCCATGTAAGTCTTGTAGATATTTTCTTCGGTACACTTAATAACCTTCTTTAGGATTTTAATTGCATCTAAAGCATAATCACCGATTGTAGTTTCATCGGATAACATAATCATATCAGCACCATCAAAAACACCATTAGCAATATCACTAATTTCCGCACGAGTTGGATGTGGGTTCTTAATCATCGAAGTCATCACCTGAGTAGCCAAAATAGTTGGAGTGTTGTGCCAGTGTGAATGTCTGATTAAATTCTTTTGGATAATTGGTAATTCTTCAATTGGCACTTCAATACCTAAATCACCACGAGCGACCATAATCACGTCAGATGCCATGATAATTTTATCGATATTCTTTAAAGCAATACCGCGTTCGATTTTAGAAATAATTTTAACCTTACTTTTCTTGCCTAATAAAGTACGTAAACGTGTTACATCAGCGGCAGTTTGCACAAAAGATAAAGCTACATAATCCATACCAGCCTTCATACCAAATTTCAAATCTTGAATATCTTTGGTAGTAAGACCTCCCTTTTGCATGTTGGTATCAGGAACATTAATACCTTTATTAGAACTGAGTACTCCACCGTTGATAACTTTAGCAGTAATTACTTTGTTTTTAACTTCAGTAACGGTAAGTTCAATAGCGCCATTACATAAAAATAATGGGTGACCTTTTTTAATATCTTTATATAATTCACTATTATCAATTGGTAAAATTCCACCCTTCTTATAAGGTAATTTTGAATAAGTAAATTGATAAATTTCACCAGCATTTAAGTTAATGCCACCTTCTGGGAATTTACCAACGCGAATTCTTGGACCTTGTAAATCTAACATTAAAGAAACGTTCTTGTCATGTTCTTTATTAAAATTATCAATAATTTTTTTAATTCTTTTGTACTGATCATAGGTAGCATGTGAGAAATTAACACGTACCATGTCAACGCCATTTTTCATCAAGGCAGTTAAAGCTTCCTCGGATTCTGTTTTCGGCCCAATAGTGGCCACAATTTTTGTGTTCATAATTATATTTTAAAAATTAAATAGCAGACTATAGTATATCGGAAATATTAAAATTTGCCAAGGTTTTACTTAATTTTTCTTAAATAATCCATTAAGTCAGCGAAAAATTCTAAATTATTAAGACTAGCTAATTTTTGACCCAATGGTTCATTAACTTTAAATAAATGATGCAGGTAAGCTTTAGTATGATTACGTAACTCGGGGATTTTACTCTTAGCATTGATTGGTGAAAAATCTGTGATATATTCAGCGTTACTTATATTTAAAGTTTGATAAAACTTGGGTGCTGTTTCGGTAGGTTTATTTAAATTTTTTGGAGTCGTAAAACCCTTAAACTTTGGCGTAAAATTAAACAGACGACCATGACGACCTTCACGTGTTGGGATAACACAATCAAACATATCCCAACCCATAAGATATGAGCGGTAAATATCATCTGGAGTGCCGACACCAAGTGCAAAACGAATCGCATTTGTTGGAATATAAGAAGCTGTTTTAAACATTACATCAGATAAAAAATTACCATCCTTATCAATTGGACGAGCACCAAAGCCATAACCATCAAAACCAATAATAGCTAGCTCTTTAGCACAACGTTCTCTTAAATCGAGTTCAGCGCCACCTTGAACCACACAGAATAATAATGGTCTCTTTGATCCTGTTAATTTTCTAAGTTTAAGTTGCTTGTTATATTCAGCCTTACATCTATGAGCCCAAGCAATTGTTCGATTAACCGCTTTTTCTAAATCCGGACGTGAAAATTCATTAGGTGGACAATCATCTAAACACACCATCATATCAACCCCTAAATCAAATTGAATTTGAATTGAGCGTTCTGGAGTTAATTCGTGTTTTGAGCCATCAATTGGAGATTTAAAAGTAACTTTAGCATCATCAATTTTACCCATATTAGAACTACGGTGAATAAGTGAGAACACCTGAAAACCACCACTATCAGATAATAATGGTCTGTTGCAGTTCATGAATTTATGAATGCCTTTAGCTTTTTTGATAAGTTCTGGTCCTGGTTGTAAATATAAATGGAAAGTATTAACCACCATCGCCGGAGTTTTTGTTGATTTAACTTCTTTTTCAGTTAAAAGTTTTACGAAGCCACGAGTGGCATCAGGCATAAAAAATGGGGTCGCTAGTTTTCCGTGAGCAGTTCCAATTACACCGCTACGCAATGTCTTCTTGTTATCAATTTTAAACATAAATATTATTCAACCAAACCTGAATTATTTAAATTAGCAATATCATCATCTTCTAACTTTGTAGTTTTGGATTTACCTTTTTTTTCTATCATTGAAGCAGTATCTGAATCAGTCGCACTAACAGTTGAATCTTTAAGCAAAACTAACAAACTATTACGCTGACTATCCGACGGCGTAATACTAATATTAAAATTAGCCTGAGCTTGATAAGTCGAAACTGGCAAAGTACCAATATTCCAAATTACTGAATGAGTAGCACTATCAAAACTTAAATTACCAGTTGAAACATTATTGTTAGAATCAAACGAAACATAGTCAGGTAATTTAGTTACCACACGAGTATTAGTTAGTTCATGAAGATTATTTTCAATCTTCCAATAAACCTTAAAACTAGTTTTTTGATTAACTTTTGGCGGTAGCGGACCAGAACCAACCGGAACATTGTTTTCATCAAAATACAAAACTTTTTCAGTTAAATTTAAATCACTATTTATTTTTGTAATAATGTTATTACTCTTACTATCATTTAAACCGCCTTGTCTGTTATTAATATTAAATTGAGCATAACTTGTAACTGTGAAACTCTTGCCTAAATCACTGTTATTATAAGGACGAATCGGAATCGTAAAATCAATTGTACCCTCTTCTCCAGGAGCTAAAACTGCTAGGCCAGGAATTTGTTCTTTAGTCCAAGTAATCGTATTATCACCAATAGTTCCCTTAGGATTGCTCTTGAAATTAGACCAATCTAAGAAATCACTTTTTAAAGCGGCCATAATAACCACATCTTTTAACTGGCTATCACTCTTATTAGCATAGACCAAGGAATAATTCAAAGTATCACCAAAATTAGAGGTGCCATCATTTTTACTACCATTTAAAATAAGAGTTAAATTTAAACTACTATTCATTACATTAAGTTGAATGGTTTTTTCTGCAAAAATATAAGACTTGCCACTGGAATCTTTTTTATTAAGTCTAATTATTATTTCCTGATTATCATCAACTTTTTTAGTAACCTGGTAATGAACTGGTAAATGATAAGCTTCGGAGCTTGGGGTTAAACCACTTACTTGCCAAACCAAACCACTAGTTTTTAATACGCTTAATTTATTTGTAGAAGTGGCACTGGTGCTGCTGGCGGCAGAAATATTAGTTAAGCTAATATTTTCTGGGAAAGAAAAAGAAATTTCAAAATCATTTAAAAAATTATCTTTAACATTGGAAAATACTAAATCAACTTGACTGTCTTCACCAACTAAAGCCGCATTAGCATATTCATAATCTAAATCAAAACCTAAATCATTAACCATAACTGAAGCCACAGCTTCTTTTTTAAATTCACTTGAAAAAGTTCCTGGTTCATAACTTAAACTAGCTCCAAACAAATTAGTCGAATCTTTTTTATTAATTATTTTTCCAGATACCACCAAATTTACTTCCCCGCCAATAGGTAATGCTGGCAGACTAAAATAATTTTGTGTTGAAGTTGAAATTGATTCAATCCCGCCGCCTGACACAGTACTGACAGCAAAATTTTCTGGATATTTAAGTTCTAGGCGTAAAGAATTTAAAGCAAATTTACTATTATTTTTATAATGAACCGTATAACTAAAATCTTGCCCAGCCTTTACTTGCTCTGGAGCACTAATTGCTAAATCAACTGAAGTAATATTTGAAGATTGATGAAAAAAATAAAAGTAAAAACCATACCCTAAACAAGCCAAAACCGCTAGGACAAATAAATTTTTAAGCACCTTAACAAAAACAGAATCTTTTTGAGAATGAACATGAGATACGTCAACAAGTTCTCCTTCTTTATCTCGATAAATTTCTGACAAATTATCGTCAATTTCTTCTTGGCGAACCTCCTTTAAGACTGCTTTCTCAAAATTTTTCACCTGTTGTTTAGTTGGTACTGGGCGCTCAACAAAAATTGGCTCATCAGATTTAGCAGAGTTTTTTTTGTCAGTTGTCATATAAGTAAAAAATTATTTATTAGATAACAAAGTTGAATAAAATTGATCTCGATTAAGTACAAAATTATTAACTAAACTATTTTGAGTATCATTAGAATTCCAAACGGCTGTAACTGTTCCTGGTAAAATTAATTCCGTATCCATAGTTTCATTTTCTGCTCCTGGTTGTTTTTGAATTGATAGTGAATATGGATATAAAACTTTACTATTTGGATTAAGCCAATTATTTAAACGAGTTAAAAAATCAGTTTTAGCTGCCTTTTGCCAAACATTAAAAGGTAATTTATAGCTAATAGTAACTGTTGCACTATTTCCAGGATCAAGCATTAACCAATTAGCAAAAACCGTTTTACCATTTTCTTGGTAGATTTTAGTATTGCTACTGGCGTCAGTAATCGCTAAATTCTCGGTCTGCGCAATAACTTCATTATCCATCCATGAAGGATCTGGTGTTTCAAAATATTTTGTATCAGGAGACACAAAACCAGAAGCTGAAATTAACTGACTTCCCTGTGGGACATAAATTCGAAGCCAATCAACATTACGTACACCAACTAGTGGTGTATTTTTAGCGGCTGTATGAGTTCTAGTAATCGTTACCGTATCAATGACTGAGCCATCAAGAGCAACTTGTGATTTATGGGAAATAGCTTCTTTAATTACACGATCAGTTTTAGCTCCAGCGATATTGGTATTAGTCACCATTAAATAATCTAACGGAGCACTTGTCATAACACCACCCCAATTTCTCTCAGACACAGTTTTTTCTAAATCAGCATCTTTAAAATAAAACATAATCTGTTTAGATGCTAAACTATCTTCAGTAACACTAAGCAATTTAATTAAATTATCTTTATCTAATTTTTGTGGCAAAACTTCTAAAATTTTAACCATTAAATCACCAATAATTTTTTTTGGTTTATTCTGCTCACCAACTGGTAAATGGGCTACAGCTTCTGGATTATTTTTAACTAAATTATCTCTTTCAGCAGTTAACTCAACTTGTTGCCAAAAATTATCAGCGCTTACTACAATGCCATAATCTTTAGTCATATCAATCGGTCCAGTAACAGTTAGTAGTTTTTCTACTACACTTGGAGTCACTGAAATAACACCGTCAACGGTTGGACCATCACTCTTTTCATAGAACCACATTAAGTTCTTAGCCGTAGTTGGAAAATCTGGCCACCAATTAGCGTCCCAAAAATGCCATTGCGGATTAACTAACCAAAGTGGAGCGGGTGCTTTTATTTTTTCTGTCAGCCCAGCTTCAGTATCATATGAACCACCACCAGGGACTTCTAGTTTACGAATCTTACCTTCCCTAAAATCAACTAAAGCATAACTACCTAAAAAACCACCAGAACCACGCATCTCTGCATTATTTTGAAAAATAAATAAATATCTTTTATCTCGACCAGCCCCTAAAAATACTTTAAGTTCATCAATATTATCAACCACTAGGGCTAAGCTGTCTGGCAGTTTATCAATCTTTGATGCAATATCAGTAAACCGAGATTGATATTCCACTGGCAAATTATTAATATCTATTTTTTGAATTTCTTTTTTAAGTTTTCTAGCATCATCTAAAGCCAAGTGTCCATGAATACTAAAATCATCTAACAGCTTAATCCAATTACCATCACTATTTTTTAAACCGGCTAAAGATTGAGATAATTCATTGCCAAGATTAGAACCAAAAATACCAATTTGTATAAATTTCTTACTCTCAGCTGCTAATTTAATTTTAGGATTAGATGATAGAGCGGCTAATGATAAAATAGTATCATTGATAAAAGCCATATCTTCATTGGCTTGTAAAAATTCTGCACCAGCACTAGCAAAACGATTTTGAGCCGTTACTAAATCTAATTTGGAAGCGGCCGCACTCGCCCCCATTAAATTATCAATCGCTGATTTAGAGCTGGATAAAACACGATTCTCTAAAGAATTAATACTAAAAATTTGTAAGTTAGCTAAAATTTTAAACGGAACTACTAACAATATTAAAACAATACAAAAAGAAAAAACGGAACGATACCAAACTAATTGTTGCTGGGCGTCCTGATTTTTTTTAATTTTATGTCGATTAGCAAACCAATAAGTGCGACGGAACTTCTTTAAGTTACTTTCACCAGAAGCTAAAATTTGATCAAACTTATTATGTTGTTTATCTAATTTTTTAAAAATTTCTTTTTCAAAATTAACAACTGGTTCGATAATATCAGCCTTAGTTTTTTTAATCAGTTTTTTATCTTTTTTGATTTCTTTATTTATTCTATATCTAATTTTATCAATATTTTTAGAGGCTACATCTAAACCATCCAAACTGTTTAAAAAATTCGGCTCAAAGCGATTATTAAATTTTTTTTTCTGACTAAACATCTATTTTAAATTGCTAAGTATCCTTTGATGAATTTTACTAGTAGCAAGAGCACATTCCCACCAACTATATTTTTTAACTTGTTCGTGTCCTAAAGCAATTAAGCGTTCCCTCTCAGCTGAATTATTTAATACTTTTTCAATTACTTCAATCATTTCGTCTTTATTTTCTGGATTAAAATATATTGCCGCATCGCCTAGAATTTCTGGCATACTCGCTTTATTGGAACTAGCAACCGGACAACCATGAGCCATCGCCTCAAGTGGTGGTAAGCCAAAACCTTCATAAAAAGACGGAAATACATAAACACTAGCTTCCTGAAACAAAGCTTCTAAATCAGCGTCCGGGACATAGCCAGTAAACACAATTGGCGTATTAAGATTATCTTTTTGCCATAAATTATTGGTCTTTGCCACATCTTTAACACGATTATAGAAATAATCTTCTTTGCCAACCAAAACTAACCGCAATTCTGGATATTTTGTGTGTAACTTAGCAAAGGCCAAAATAAGACCTTCTAAATTTTTATGAGGATAAGCGTTACCAATATAAAGCAAAAACGGGCAATGGATATTATAGAGGGCTAAAGTTTTTTTATTATCTAATTTAGCCACAAACAAAGAATCATTACCTTTAGATAAATTAGCCACCCCTTCGTAAGTCACTTCTATTTTGTTACTATCAGCTTTAAACTGTTCAATTAAATCAAGTTTAGTAAATTCAGAAACTGTAATTATTTTTTTAGCAAATTTTACAGCCGAAGAAATAATTAAACGATAAGCTTTATCTTTTAGCCAATAAATAACTGGGTGCAAAGTTGAAGCCCGATGGGTCGGGAATTTAGTTAAAATTAAATCATGAATAGTTACCACATAAGCACCCATTTTAATAAACGGCACATTAAAATGTGGGAAATGCATTAAATCAATTTTTGCTCTAGACCATTTATACGGCACTTCAAATTGTTCAGCTAAAGTATACCAACGAGATTTAATCAGTTCCTTACGCACATGTTCGTTAGGACAAATAAATTCATCAATATTTTCTGGTGATAAAAAAACTACATAATCAATTGGCTCATCAGCATTAATTGCAATTACATTATCAACAATTTCTTGAGTATAACGACCAAGCCCCTTTCCTAAGGGGCCATAAAAACGAGCATCAATCCCGACTATTTTGCGTTTTTCTAATTTAGTATCCATGTAAAAATAAATTAAACAAAAGGTAATCCTTCTGGAGGTGTAACATTTTTCGAGTTATCTTTTTGAGGCGCTTTAGTAAAATTACTATTACCACTCTCCTCTACCCAAAATAAATCATCATTACTTTGAGTTTCAAATACAGGGTTTTCTTCTTTTGGAGCTTCAATCATTCTATCTTTTGGTTTATCTAATTTCAAGTTACCAAAAATATCTGGTGGCAAAGCTTGTCCTGAAGTTTCTTCAAAAATTGGCAGTGATGCTGGAGCATCAGCTTTTCTACCAGGAGCTTTCTGAATAAACGGCGCCTTAACATTAGCTTCCAAAGGAAAATGCCACAAAGTAGCCAGCTCTTCAATATTTAAAATACCCGGCGTACGTCCAGCGCCACTACGCCCAATATAATTTTGTATTAAAGTATTCTTTTTTGTCACTAAACGACTATCTTTAGTAAAATAAGCTGTTTTAGTTGCTGTTACGTTCATATCGGGTTTAAAACTATTAAGATCTAAAGCACCGAATTGTTTAGTCCAGCCAACTAGTCCACTAACTACTTTAGCTCGGTTAAGTAATTCTTTTTTAGCAATATAAACGACACGCATTTTAAAACCAAAACCAAGTTTAGAAGCTTTTGCTTGAATTGCTTCAATTTGTTTCTTTTTCTTAGGAGTAAGTTCCATCATTGAAATAGCTTTTGTTTCTTTAGGTTTAATGTCACCCCAAATAGCAAAAATACCTTCACTAAGTTCACCAATCCAAGATAAAAATTTAATTATACCACCTTCTTTTTTAACTTCTTTGCCTAAAATTTTATCAACTTCTTTATCTGATTTTTTAGTCCAAGAAAAATCAATTGGAATTACAATAAACTGCAACCATAATTGTTCACCACTTCTAAGTGAACTACACAAATCCATTAAAGAGGCCATTGGATCTTTAAATTGAGTTTCAGATTCACCAAAACTATGCTCAAATTCCTGATAAAGTTTAATTGGATAGGCACTTGAAGCTGTTTGTATAAATTCAGCCCCCCACATATCCCATTCTTCATCCGGAAATTTAGTTGGCATACCAGTGGTATAGTCATCAATAGCCGAAATTTCCGCATCTGGATATTGAGAATAAACTGCTGACTCAAGTAAAGACCGAGATTCTTCTGGAGTTCTAATTAAAAATTGCGTATAACCGTCAATAGAAATAATTTCAAAACTAAAAGACTGTTGAAACTTACCTTCAAACCATTTTTCCCAAAAACTAATCGAACCATGAGCCCCACCTAAATAAGTAAATAAATTTTCTACCGCTTTTGGAGATTGAACATTACCTCTTGGAATATCAATTGCCAGTAAAACATTCTTTAATTTTGAAGCAAATTGTTCTTGAATATAAAGTAAATAAATCTCTCTAACACCAAACAAAAAAACAACAGCTAGAATCATCCAGCCGATATTAACAAAAAACATCCAGGCCATATCAGCCGGAGCAGCATTAAAAAATTCCTCCAAACGCGAGGTGTTTATGGTTATATCCATACCTCTATTTTATCATATTTATTAAAAAACAAAAACGCCCCAAAGGGGCGTTAAGTGTAAATATTCAAATTGTTTTTATTTCTGCCAATCTTTAAGTCCGTACATGCCACGACCAGTTAAAACATAGCGATTATCAAGGATAAGTTCATTATGAACCGTAGCTGGATTAGCGTTCTTACGGTCAAATTTTACTTCATTGATACGACTAGCGATTTCAGTAAAATGCATTGGACGATTTTCATTCTTAAGCACTAAATAAATCTTGTCATTGATGGTCTTAGGTTTGATTTCATGAGAATCAGCTTGACCCCATTGTCCAAATTTATTTTGTTCAACACCTTTAACTGATTGAAGCAAAGAATAAAGAATTTTATCAGCATTAATAGTTTCAGCTTTATCAGGGAAAGTTTTGCTTTTGAAAACTGGTGTAATATCAGTACCGGTTTCTTTAAGTTTATCTTGATGTTTAGCATAAACATCAGAACTCTTGATTAAATCTAACAATTCTTCAGTTGATAAAGTGTTGTCAGTCTTATTAATTTTAGCAGTTAAAGCTTCAGCTAAATCTTCTAAGTGAGCTGTTTCAGCATTTTTAGCCTTATAAGATAGATTAAACTTATTAGAATCTTTAATAGTGTCTAAATCTTCTTCTAATAATTTAGAGATAAGGAAATTAAAATGATTGCGATAAACAGAGCGTTCTTCATCACTAACTTCAGTTTTAGCACCAATTTCTAAAGAATAAACAGTTAAGATATCTAACAAGTAATCACGACGAAGCATTCCCCCATGTTCTTCTAAAAGCTGGGAAATAGTTGTTTTAAGAAAACCTAAACAAGACTCTAAAGTTTCTAACTTTTTAATCTTGCGAATACTAGCCACCTCAATTTGACGAACTCTTTCACGAGTTAGTTTATGCATTTGGCCAATTTTTTCTAAAGTTTCCCCTTTACCACCTTTCAAGCCAAAACGACGAGAAAGCACATCGCGTTCACGATCAAGGAGTTCCGAAAAAAGATTATTGACAATGGTAATCGCGTTAAGACGAGCTAATTCCTCACCCTTTTCCTCTTTCACCATTTGTTCTAAGACATTTTCCATACTATTTTGAAATATATTTTTCTTATACTTAATTAATTTATAATAATGATTAGATATTGCGATGTGGTCAATTTATCATAATAATTTGTATTAGTCAATAGTATTTTTGGTTTGACGCTGTTCTTTACAATATTGCCTTATTTTAGCATAATTTTTTAATAAAAAGGGTTCCTTAAATATGGCATAAATTCCAAATAATCCAATTCTAACAAAAATCTTAAATTTATCAGCTAAAGTCTGCTTTGATAGGAACTTGATATAAAGTAAATGTTGATTCAAAAATGACCAAGATCTAACCTGTCTACTCTTCCCTGACCGGTTTTTTAAACTAGCCAAAAACCCTTCACCAGCAGCTGAAACACTGCGATCATGATAGACTAAAGCCTCTGGCACAAGTTTAGACGAAAAACCAGCTAAATATAACCGATAAGCTAAATCGCAGTCCTCTTTATACATAAACATCCGCTCGTCCAAATAACCAGTGGTTTCTTTAACCGTCTTTAAAGCCGACATCCGATACAAACCAGCAGCACCAGATGGTCCCAAAATTGAAATATCATGGAATTGACCGCTATCTACTAAACCTTGTCCAATATCAGTAAAGACCAGACCGGCACTTAACATTAAACCGCAAGTATCAATTTTATTAGTCAATTTTAAATTAGCGAAATCCCAACTTAAAATTTTAGGGGCAACTGAACCCAATATTTTATCTGATTCTAAAGCAGCCACTAATTTAGTTACCATATCAGGAGCCACAACGGTGTCCGGGTTAATCATTAAAAAAGCCTCAGCTCCAAAGTTATCTGCTTCCTCAATCATGGCATTATAACTCTTAGCAAAGCCAACATTCTCTCCTGACCAACGAAACTTTATCAGTTCCGCTTCTTTATTAAAAACTTCTTCAATATATTCACGATTATAATTATTTGGTTCTTCACTATTATCACGAGCCAAAACTAAAAAATCGGACTTAGACCAACTTTCTAAAGATTTAAATAAACTATCTAAAAAATAAGGAAGATATTTAGCTGTGTCAGCATTGTAAGTAATAAAACCAATCGCAATTTTCATAGTTTCTAAATAATCATTTTGTCAGCCAATTTTTCTTTAGCTAAATTTTGTGCCCGAAGTAAACTATCAAAAGTGCCAGCATCCAACCATTCACCATTTACCATCGCTACCTCAAGTTCATCTCTATTTAAATAATCATTTAGAACATCAACGATTTCTAGTTCACCACGAACGCTGGGTTTAATATTTTTAGCAATATTTACCACTTTATGATCACAAACATAAAGACCAGTGACTGCAAAATTACTTAAATATTCTTGTGGTTTTTCAACTAACTGCTGAGCCTTATTATTCTCATCAAATTTAACCACCCCAAAACGTTCTGGATCAACAACATGTTTAGCAAATACTTTAGCCCCACCTTTAAAGTTTTTAATTTCTTCAGAAAAATCATCTTCAAAAATGTTGTCACCTAAAATCATAGCGACATCCTCATCATCAATAAAATTTTCACCAATTAAAAAAGCTTGAGCTAAACCTTCTGGCTTATCTTGAATTTCGTAAGTAAATTTAACCCCAAATTGCTTACCACTACCAAGCAAATTAAGATAATCACCGGCTCGCTCAGGCGATACAATAATTAAAATTTCTTTAATTCCCGCTTGAATCAAAGTATTAAGCGGATAATAAATCATCGGCTTATTATAAATTGGTAATAATTGTTTGCTAGTAATTTTAGTAAGTGGTCTAAGTCTAGTACCACTGCCACCGGACAAAATAATTCCTCTCATATTTTTATTTATTTAAATATTCCTTTAAAGCCTCTTGATAATTTCGAAGGGCTGGAAATTTAGTATTTTTTAAAACTGAAAATTCTGGACGGCGAGCCGCTCTTTTTAAATCAGCGCCAAGAATTGGTTTAACTTCAACAGTTAACCCCGCTAATTCCTTAAGTGCTAAAACGCCTTCATACCAAGTGCAAGAACCAGAGTTAGTTAAATGATAAATACCTGGTTCATATTTTTCATTAAGTAACTGGTAAGTAGCTTCAGCTAAATCTGGTGAGTAAGTAAAACAACTAAGTTCTTCATCAACCACTTTAAGCTCGGAATTAGTTTGCGCTAGATTTAACATGATGTCAAAAAAAGACGCTTTGGTATGAGCACTGCTACCCTTAGGACCAAATAATTTAGATAATCTAATGATGTAATATTTTAAATTAGGATAATCTAAAATAGCTTTTTCACCCATGGCTTTAGTTTCGCCATATTTGTTAATAGGATTTGTCGCATCAGTTTCAACAAATTCTGATTTGTCTAAACTGCCGCTAAAAACATAATCAGTGGAATAATGGATTAAAGTTGCCTTATTGGTGTCACACCACTGAGCCAAAGCCCGAGGTAAATCAAAATTTAGTTTCAGGGCAATGTCCAATTCTTCTGGGTCAGTTTCACATTTATCAACTGCATTATAAGCTACTGCATTAATAACTACATCAGGTTTGGCAATATCTAATTTGACTAATAAATCAGGAATATTTAAAAAATCCGCCTCAGCTTTATCCCAAGTAAGTAAATCTGGAGCGGCAAAAATTTTAATTAATTGTGTACCTAACCCACCTTGTGAGCCTAAAATAAGTGTTTTCATATCAGTTTCAGTATAATCCAGAAAGTGCCAAGAATCAAGAAAAACAAAAAACCCTACTGATTTAGTAGAGTTTTTAAAGTAATTATTTATTATTCTTCCCACTGAGACCCTTGTCTAACTAATAATTCTTTAGCGCGTTCAGGTTCAGCAATTAGTATTTTAACGATTCTTTCCATTCGCATTGACTGAGAACCTTTAACTAAAATTACATCTCCATTATTTATTTTATCCAATAAAAATTCCCCTGCTTCTTTAGTTCTTTCAAATCTAAAGATATTGTCTTCTGATAAACCGGCCTCTTTGGCACCGGTAGCAATAAACTTCGCTCGCTCACCAACAGTAACTAAATAATCGATTTTGAGTTCCGCTATTTTTTGACCAACTAATTTATGACCGTCTTCAGTATAATCACCAATCTCCATCATATCACCAAGCACAGCATATTTTTTACCATCCTGCGAAATTCTAATATTACCTAAAACATTTAAAGCTGCGATACAAGCTTCAGGTGAAGAATTATAAGTATCATCGATAATAAAAGTATGTTTTAAACCAGCCAGTAAATTCATTCGGCCAACTGGTAAATTAAAATTATTTAAAGCCCCAGCAACTTCAACTAAGTTCATGCCAAAATGCAAACCAACAGCCGCACCAGTCAGTGCCGCATAAATTGCTGGTTCAGACAAAACATTTTTCATAAACACTGGCACAATTGAACCATCATAACTCATTTTAAAATGTAAACCGGATAAATCATAATCCCCTTTAGAAAAGTTATAGGAAATATCTTGTGCTTGTAAACTAGCTCCTTCATGCAAACCATAAGTAATAACCTTAGCTCGACTAACACTAGCCATCTCTCGCGTAAATTCATTATCATAATTTAAAACTGCCAAACCTTTATTATCGACATTTTCAATTAAAACTTGTTTTTCTTTTTTGATATTATTTACACTACCAAAAAATTCTAAATGAGAATAAGAGACTGCCGTTTCGATACCAACTTCCGGAGTTGCAATAGAACATAAATAAGCCATATCGCCCGGACGATCAACCCCCATTTCAAGGACTAATATTTCTGGGTAATTTTTATCGGTAATAAATATTAAACGCCACGCTTTAGCAAAAATAGACAGCCAACCAGAAAGTGAACGGCCAGCGGATTCATGACCAATAATAGTTAGGGGTAAACCTAATTCATTATTATAGTTCTTAAAACTCGATCGTACCCGAAAACGACCATCCAACACAGTTGTAACAGCTTCCTTAGAACTTGTTTTACCAATACTACCGGTAATACCAATAATATGCGGTTTATATTTATGCACTATTAGTTTAGCCAGTAATTTTAAATTAAATTGTAGAATTTGACGCATATATTTTCTACGTTAATGCTAGATTGCCAAATCGTCAAGTTTATTTAGTTTTTGGAACCTGATAATACTGCAACATAAAAGTGGCAATATCAGTCCATAAAGGTAGAGCTGAAGCTTCAGCATATTGAATTCCCTTTGGACTATCAATATGGGTCAGCATTACAAATTTTGGATTATCAATTGGAGCAATACCAATAAAAGTATGGTTATAACGATCCTTAACATAAGAACCATTAACCGCAATTTGAGCTGTACCAGTTTTACCGCCAATATAATAACCTGGGATAGCCGCTTTCTTAGAGTGACCAGCTGTAACTACATTACCAAGCATTCCTAAAATAGTAGTAGCTGTTTTCTCGCTAACTATTTGACGTTCTTGAATTGGAGTAATTTTATCAATCTTACCATCTTGATGTTTTATTTCTTTAACAATATATGGCTTCATTAAATAACCTTTATTAGCAAATACTTGATAAGCTGAAACCATTTGTAATGGTGTAACCGTGATACCCTGTCCAAAAGAAGCTACCGCTGCATCAATTTCTTTAATATTCTTTTTTAATAAATTATTAATATTCCCTGGAGATTCAGAACCAAGCTCGATACCAGTTTTCTTACCAAAACCAAAATTCTTTACGTAATCAGCAAAAGTTTTAGCTCCCGCTTGCCGCATAGCAAAAATTGCACCCGTATTTAATGAATTCTCTAATACAAAATTCATATCAACCACACCATGGCCGCCTTTAGTGTCGTAATCAGAATTTCTAATTGGTTTGGACCAGCCATTAATATATATTTCTCCTGGATCAGTATAAGTCGTGCTTGGAGTTACTTTATTTTGATCTAAAGCAATCGACATTGTAATTGTTTTAAATACAGACCCTGGTTCATATTGATCAAAAACTGCAGGATTATTAAATACTGCTATATCAGCTACATCTTTATAATTATTAGGATCAAAATTTGGAACCGAACACATCGCTAAGATAGCTCCGGTTTTAACATCAATAGCAATTACAGTTCCACCTTTAGCGGAAAATTTATCAACTGTTTTTTGAAGTTGCTCACAAGCATAGAATTCAACTCCACGATCAATTGTCAAAACTATATCATTACCATTTATTGGTTTAATATATTCTCGATCATTAACAATCACAGCATTATTAACCCCACGTTCCCCTTTAAGTGATCCAATTGTGCCAGTTAAATCTTTATTAAAATACTCTTCCAAACCATAACGACCAGTTCCTGTCTCATCAGCATAACTGACAAAACCTAACAAATTAGACGCCATATTACCTTCTGGGTAATAACGGAATTTTTTAATTTCAAAATCAAAGCCAGTTAATTTAACTTGTTTACCAGTTTTAGCATCAATAACTTTTCCTAATGAAACTGATAAATCCTTAACCTCAATTGGAGTTGAAGTTGATTTATTATTCATAAAAGCATAAAACTCTAAAAGTTTATCATCACTAACTTTATTTTGAATAACAGCGTACTGACCACCAACTCGGCTAAGTTTTTTAGTATAAGCACTAATAATATCTAATTCTTGAGTACTCATTTGAGCTTCTTTCTGTTGTTCTATGGTTCCGGAATTTTTAAGATCAACCTGACGCTGAATTTCTTCAGCTAACTTTTTTTGCTTATCCTCAGCACTTAAAGATTCATCATTATTAATTGCCGATAATCTAGTTTCAAAATCATCTTGAACACTTTTATTAATACTCGCCGTTAAATTTTTAGCTACTTGAGGCTTATCAAAAAATTCATAAAGATTAGCGGCCACTTCTCCTGGATTAGTAATATCTTTAGGAATAGCATAAATCAAATAAAAATCTTTATTAGTTGCTAAAGTATATTCTGAATTTTCACCACTAGCTGAATCAGCAATTATCACTTTACCGCGATCTGGTAATAATTTACTGGAAATTTCGTGTTGACTAGCAGCCATTTCCGTATAAAAATTACTTTGTTTAATTTGAACGTAATAAAGACGATAAATTAAAGCTCCAGTTAACAAAAAAATAACCGCCGCAACTAAACGTAGGCGATTATTATTATCTCCTGGGCGATTACTGGTTGTTTTTCTCTGATCTCGCCACATGAGTTTATTTTCTAGCTAAAGTAGGTTGTCCAGCAGTTAAGTATTCAACTTCACCCACAGCTACCATGTTTAATTTTTTAACTTTTTCATTTAAATTACTATAAGACTGAAGATTCATTACCTTAGTCTCTTTATCAAGATTTTCACTAGTTAAAATAGTTGCCTCTGATTTAAGTTCACGAAGTGCAAAGCCTTTAACGGTTAAATCATTGATATTAACTAAATAATATCCACCAATAAGAAAAAGTATACCCCCTAAAACTAGGTTTACTAATCTTAAGTTAAGTCTTCTAGAAATTTCAGTCCTACCCGTAACATAGTTAGGACGTTTAGTGGTTATAACAGCGGTCATAACGTTTTAATATTATTTAATTTAAAAATTATTATATTTTTTGGGCCAGTCGGAGTTTAGCACTACGAGCTCTGGGATTTAGATTACTTTCTTGATCACTAGCTGGAATTGGTTTTTTAGTTATTATCTTTAAAGTAGCTTTGTGATTACAGACACAAACCGGAACTGATGATGGACAGATGCAATCTTTGCTTTCGGTTTTTAAAAATTCTTTGACAATTTTATCTTCGCCACTGTGAAATGATACAACCGCTAATCTACCACCTGACTTAAGCAACGAAGCAGCCGCCGGTAAAACTTCTTTTAAAGCTTCAAGTTCTCGGTTAGTTTCCATTCGAAGGGCTTGAAAAATTTTAGTCGCCGGATTTATTCGTGATTTTGGATTTGGTTTAATTACTTCATTAATTATTTCAAGTAACTGCCCAGTCGTTTTAATCCAATTCTTTTTTCGGCGTTCGATTATTTTCTTAGCGACTAAATAAGCTTTCGGCTCTTCTCCATATTCTCTAAAAATGTGAGTTAAGCGTTCAAGTGGATAACGATTTACAATCGTGGTTGTCGCTACTGCTGTATGTCCTTCTTGATTAAAAGCCATATCAAGAGGTCTATCACCTTGAAATGAAAAACCACGACTCTCGTCATCTAATTGAGCTGACGATAAACCAAGATCAAGAACAACACCATCAACTTTAAAATCTCCTGGAAAATTTTCACTCGCAATAGTTTGTAAATTACGAAAATTGTCTTGAACTAAAACTATATTTGAAATATTAGCTTTCTCAATTTTTTCTCTTGCATTTTCTAACGATAAATCATCCAAATCAATCGATAATACTTTCCCCTTTGGTCCAACTAATTTAGCTAGGGCTAAAGTATAACCAGCGCCACCTAAAGTACAATCGATAAAAGTTTGGCCTGGCTTTGGTTCTAAACCGACAAGCACATCATCTAACATTACTGGTATATGTTGATATTCCATGTCTTTAAATTCCTAAATCGCCCAACTCTTCGGCGATAGCATTACTGTTTTTCTCGGATTCAAGTTTATATTTATTCCAAGCGGCTTCATTCCAAATTTCTAAATGATTATATAAACCCGCTACAATAACACCTTTTTTTAAATCAGAAAAACTTCTTAAATATTCTGGTAAAGTAATTCTGCCTTGTGCATCAAAATCAACATCCATCGCACCGGCTAACATATGACGAGCAAAAGCTCTAGCTCTAGCCTGACTAATTGGCAAGCTAGCAAACTTTTTAGCAATAACCGCAAACTGTTCTTTAGAATACAAAAACAAACAGTTATCCAAACCTTTGGTAACAACTGCTCCTTTTTTTAAGTCCGCTCTAAATTTAGCTGGAATAGCTAAGCGTCCTTTATCATCTAAGTTGTGTTGGTATTCGCCGATGAACATAAGTAATGTTTTTAAACTAACTTGTATTTTCACCACTATTCCCCACTATCTGCCTCAATACCCCAATTATACATCACCTGCCCCCTATGGTCAACATAAATTAAAAGCAAATTATTGTTAAATAAATTAGCTAATTTTACAATAAAAAAATCACCTGTGTATAAGTGATTTTTGATTTTATTGGGTTTTATTTAATTTTTACTTTTTTATTTTGGTTCTTTTTTTACGCCAATATTAGGTTCTCTGTCATATTGGGGAGTAACGATATTATAAGTTGCAAATTTTTTAGCGGCCTGATTTTTTAAAACTTCACCATCAGCTGATACTGCTTCAACTAAAATATTTAAAGCATACGCTAAAGCATTAGCCGTTACTACACCAATTCTCAAACTAGTAAAAGATCCACCGGTAACTACAACTTGAATTTTAGTAATATCTTTTAATTTTTTATTTTGTAGCTCAAGCAATTTAGAAACAGCTGGTAAAAGTTTTTCAGCTTGTTGTCTTGGGGCTTTAAATTTTTTAGATTTTATTTTTTTGCCAGCTGATGTAAGTAAAGCGATTACTATTTCATCATAAGAAGCCGTATTTATAAATAATGTCATAATCTTAATCTTTAAAAATATTTTTTACATCTTGATAATTACTAACTGAGACCATCTTTGACCGATAATGCGAAGCATTAGGCATTCCTTGAACATACCAACAAAGATGTTTACGTAAATCAACCATGGCTGATTCCCCTTTTATTTTTTTAAACTTTTTAGCATGACGCAAAATAATTTTTGCAACGGCTTTAATATTTAAATTAATTTCTCGGCCTTGTTTAATTTCTTTAAATAACCAAGGGCGTCCTAAAACACCACGGGCTAGTCCTAAACCATCAGCCCCAGTAAGTTCTAAAGTTTTAAGAGCACCGGCTAAATCATTAATTCCTCCATTAGCCAAAATTACACCTTTAAAATATTTTCTAGCTTCTTTAATTAAGTTATAGTCAATCTCTCCAACAAAACCTTGTCTGACAGTACGACCATGAATCATCACAGCGGCAACTGGTAAATCAGTAATTGATTTTAAAAAATCTAATGCACCAATATCACCTGATTTAGCTCTTATTTTAACTGACACTGGCAGATTAGTATTGTCACACACCGCTTTAATAACGGCATGGGCTTTTTCTAGATTAGTCATTAAATCTGAACCCGCTCCCTGTTTAATAACTTTACCAACCGGACAACCAAAATTAATATCAATGCCATTTGGATGAATTTCACGAGTTACTATTTGTGTGGCGACAGCAAAATGTTCTGGGTTAGAACCAAAAAGTTGAACGACATAATTTTTTTCTTTTCGTTTGTTGAACTTAAGTAATTCTAATGTAGTTTTTTTGTTATAAAATAAAGCAGTAACTGAAGCCATTTCACTGTAAACAACATCAGCACCATAGCCAGAAGTAATTTGACGAAATGGTGAATCAGAAAAACCAGCCATCGGCGCTAAGGCGAGAATTGGTTTTTTTATTTTATTCCAAAAATTATTATCAGACATTTAAATTAAAGTAAACTTCATACCATCCTTAGTATCTTCAACAGTATAACCACGACTTTTAATCTCATCCCGAAGACGATCCGATTCATTAAAATCTTTAACCACTCGAGCAGTTTCACGAGCTAAAGCTAAAGCTTGAACTTCGTTTGGTAACTCACTAAAAGTAATTTCGCTCACAACTGAATTTTTAGACTCAGCTAAACCGAAACCAAGCACGCGATCAAAATCAAGAATTGTCGCTAATTTAGAAGCGGGCTCTAAATCTGATTTAAGTAAGTCTTGAGTAATCGCTAGTGCTTGAGGAATATTTAAATCATCATTAATAGCTTGCAAAAAACTATCACGCCAAATTTTGTTAATCTCACCCTTCTCGTCTCCCAAATTAACAACTTGTTTAATTAAATTGTTTAGTGCATTCTGAGCTTGTTTAAGACTGTCTTCAGCATATTCCATTGGCTTACGATAATGAACCGAGGCCGCCGCATAACGATAAGCAATTGGTGATAAACCTTTTTTTACTAGCGCATTATTTATAGTTAAAAAGTTGTCAGCACTTTTAGCCATCTTCTTACCACCAGCGACATTTAAAAAAGCACCGTGCATCCAATAGTTAAAAAACTTTTCGCCAGTCGCAGCCTCACTTTGAGCAATCTCATTGGTGTGATGAACGTTAATATGATCAATACCACCACAATGAATATCACGCTGCGAATCTAAAAACTTTAAACTCATCGCTGAACATTCAATATGCCAACCAGGAAAACCAATTCCCCAAGGAGATTCCCATTCCATTTGACGTTTTACGCCTTTAGGTGAAAATTTCCAAAGAGCAAAATCGGTTGGATTTTTTTTCTCTTCATTTATTTCAACTCGAGCGCCTTCTTCTAAGTCTTCTAATTTTAAATGACTTAGTTGATTATATTTTGGAAATTTAGAAGTATCAAAATAAATACCATCACTAGTTTTATAAGTAAAACCTTTCTTTTCTAAAATTTCAATTAAAGCAATTTGTTCAGGAATATTATCAGTCGCTTTACACCAAATTGATGGTTCAATAATATTTAAAGATTTTAAATCTTCTTTAAAAGCGGCAAAATAAAAATCAGCAATCTCCCAAGCAGTTTTTCCTTCTCGCACTGCTCCTTTTTCCATCTTATCTTCACCTGCATCACCATCACCAACTAAATGACCGACATCAGTCACATTCATAACATGCTTAACTTCATAACCATTGTAAGTTAAAACCCGCTTCAACCAATCTTCAAATAAGTAACTGCGAAGATTACCAATATGCGCAAAATTATAAACGGTTGGTCCACAAGTATAGATACCAACCTTATAATCAAAGATTGGCTTGAATTCTTCTTTTTCTTTACTAAGAGTGTTATATAAAATCACTTTATTCATATTATTTATTTAAAAATGTTACCGGAATCTTAACAGAGAGTTCATTTTCTATCAAGCCAGATGGATTATCATTAGTTAAAACTAAATAGCCAGAAGTAGCCGTGGTCGTAAATTCTAGCAAAGTCTTATAAGGGACAAAGTCTGTTGTTAGCGAATCACTTTGAGCCGAAGCTGGTGCGGTTGCAATCACATTACCCTTATCATCTAATAACTTTACCGGAAAACTAGCTTCAAAATACCAAGCGCCAGGAGCTTCACCTTTAACCACTAAAGGGCTACTAATAACTGAATTGGCTTTTGGTTCTTCAATTATAGCTAAAGTTTTATCTTGATTATAAGTTATTGGTACGTCACCTGTTACTTCTTGAGTGGTGGTTGTGGTAGAAGTGGCTACTTCCCCTTCTAAAACAAATTTTTGATTATCCATTACCTCTGACTTACTACAAGATTCAATTGGTTTAACTTTACTAGTTTTGCCTTGCATTTGCCAAGCACCGTTTACACAAACCCAAGATCCTTCTTTAGAAAATAGCTGACAAATTTGAAGAATTATAGCGGTAACAAAGATAATACCTAATAAAATATAAGCAGCCTTTCCTTTTATAATACGCATAATATTAGTAATCTAATTTTTTATGTTTAACTTGTCTTGAGTAAGCTTTCTTACTTTTGTGAATCTGCTTAGGCAAAATTAATTTACGAGCCCCACCTTTAATAATCTTGAGCTCATCTTGGGGGCTAATTTTTATCTTAATTGCCATATAATTTATAGCTTAATGATATAAATATTATACCCTAAAAATAAGGACCGGGAAACCCGGCCCTTATGGACTACTTAATTTTCTTAAAACGAGGACGAAGCTCTCCTGATAAAAACATTGAACCAGTAATTAATAAAAGGTCATCCTTTTTAAGTTTTTTTCGACTCCATTCCAGAGCAAACTCTGGCTCCAAAAATGATTCGGCATCTATTTTAGGATTTATATTTTTAATTAGTTTTACTAATTTTTTAGGGTCAGCAGGTCGTCTAAAAAGATTTTTGGTAAATCTGGTACAAGAAATCGAGACTGGTTTTAGAGACACTAATTCTTTTATAAACTTTTTATAATCCTTATTATCAGAAAATCCAATAAGCAAATGTAAATTTTTATACTTATTTTTAATACTAGCAATACCTAGTATAGTAGATTTTATTTTATCAGAATTATGAGCACCATCAATAACTATATATGGTTTTTGAGAAACGACTTCCAATCTAATTGGGAATTCGGTAGCTGCAATTCCTTTTTTAATAGCATCCTTACTAATTCCTATTTTTTTTGAAGCAGTGATAACAAGCTCAGCATTTGTTATTTGATGATGTCCAAAATTATTTATGTGATATTTATCACCTTCAAAAATAAAATCAATTCCATTCCAGTCACATTTAATAATATCTTTATTAGATTTTGAGTATCTATCAGAATCTAAAACTGTAAAATCAGAAACTCGTCTTTTTTGAGCAACATTTTTTATTATCTTAATAAGTTTTTCATCTCTTTCGGATGTTACTACGATACTTTTTGGTTTTATAATACCCGCTTTATTTTTAGCTATTTCCACTTTTGTATTTCCTAAAACGCCAGTATGATCAATTCCAATATTAGTTATAAGAGCCAACTCTTTGTGAGGAATCGCATTAGTGCTATCTCTTTCCCCTCCAACAGAAACCTCAACAACGGCATAATCAACTTTCTTTTTAGCAAAATAAGCCAAAGCGATAACCGTATTAATAGTAAAGGTGGTAGGAAAAACTGCCCGACTTTCATTAAAATATTTATTAAAAATTGGTCTTAAATCATTTATAATTTCCACAAAATCTTGATCAGACATTGGCACGCCATCAATACTCCATCTTTCGGTTATCTTGCTTATATGAGGAGATGTAAGTAATCCAACCTTATATCCGGCTTTAATTAAAACATTACTCATCAATGTTGAAACAGAGCCTTTGCCACTAGTTCCTGTAACGTGAACGTAATGCGGAATTTTTAGCTCTGGGTTACCAGCTAATTTTAACATTAACCTAGCTGTTTTAATTGTTGAAGGAGAATTATTAAAATGATCCTTCCCCTTATAAACTCTAGGAATGTTTCTTAGAGATTCAAAATACTCGTAAGCCTCTTGGTAAGTCATAAACGTATTTACAGATAAAAATATTAAAGAACGGCTCCTTCATCATCCTTAAGCAAAAAGTTGGTTAAGAAGGATCCAAGCCATAAAAAAATTGATAACAAAACCGCTGGAAAAAACCCAGCTACGGAAAAACCTTTTATAAAACTAGCAACGAACATTACAAGCAGTCCATTAATTACTAGAGTAAATAATCCTAAAGTTAAAACATTAATTGGTAAGGTTAAAATTACCAATACTGGTCTAACTAAAGCATTGATTATACCTAAGACAACCGCAGTAATTAAAGCGGCGTAAAAACTATTAACTTGTACCCCGGTTATCACATAAGATGCAAACAATAAAAAGAATGCATTTAGTAATAACCTAAAGATTAATTTCATAAATTTTTATAATTATTTTACCCATTAATTTTAACACACTTGGTGTTTATTTTTAAGCTGGTGTCATAATAGCGGATAATTCGATTTTTTACAACACTCCCCAAAAACAAGACTAGCTGTTGTAAATTTCCATAACGCATTTGTCACAGTTAAATTTGAGAGGATATTTTTTCCCGTTATAAACAAGGGATAATGGTTCTTTTAAAACTGGGCCGCCTTTCTTAGAACGACGGGGACAGGCTTGCAAAAAATAACGCAAACAATGTTTAGTGGTCATTATTTTTTTACCTCGTTTATCATCTTGCAGTTCCAAGGCACCTTCTTTAACGACACTTTGATGACGAACATAAAAAGCGCGAGCCAAATCATTAGCAATGTTATAAGAATAATCTAAAGTTTTTTCTGGGTATGGGTGCGAAGTTACTTTAAACGGAATTACTTCCTGAGGATAATTTTCTAGACGCTTACTAATTAATAAATCAATTAACTGACGGCGCCACTGATTTAAAATGCTCACTGGAGCAAAACTAGGTTTTGTCCAGTCAAAAGTTACAGTGCCAACTTTAAAAATAGTTTCACCAGTCTTACTAAGTTGAGTTTCCCAATTTGCTTTAGCTTGATCTGGTTTTTCAGCCACTACTTTTTCAGTTTTAATTTCTAAATCAACTTGATTTTTATCTTCATCAATAGCCGTTATCTGCCAACCATCTTTAATATCCTTAACTATAATATCAAATAAAATAGTTCGATTAGCACCACTGGTCACTGCTTTTTCAAAAGCTTGGTCTTGATTACAATAAATTAAAGTTCCTGGTTTAAGAGGAATCCATTTATTAGGATAAATTTTTCCATCTTCACTAATTAAATTAACATTAGTACCACATAAACCACCACGAGGATTAAACCAACACAAACCATCGCCATTACTTAATTTAAAAGGAGTATCGAGTGTAAAATAACGATGATCAACTCGTTTTACTTTGCCAATAAATTTACCTAAAGACTTTTGATTTTCCGGAGAAACAATATCAGATGCACGACCATGTAAAAAATAATCAGTATAGCCACGATTAAAAGTTTTAGCTAAATCAGGTTTAAAATTTAATTCAACTTCACCAGAAGAAGCTTTAATATACTTACCTTCGCTCTGACTAATAATTTTATCGAGCTCCTGGCGGTATTTTGCCACTACATTAGTTACGTATACTGGATCTTTAAGACGGCCTTCAATTTTAAAAGACGTAATTCCCGCTTCAGCTAATTCACCAAGAGAATTAATTAAATTCAAATCTTTAGGGGAAAGTAAATATTGATCCTTAGCTAGTTCTTTACCATCGGCATCAACTAAAGAAAAAGGTAGGCGACAAGCTTGCTGACAACGACCACGATTAGCACTGCGACCAGATAAAGCCTCACTAAAATAACACTGCCCAGACATCGAAACACACAAAGCACCGTGAACAAAATATTCGAGTTCCACTTTAGTATTTTTTCTAATTTCCGTAATTTCTGACAGACTAAGTTCGCGAGCTAAAACCACACGCGAAAAACCAGCTTTTTCTAAAAACTTAATTTTATCTAATTCAAAATTATTAGTTTGAGTGCTGGCGTGTAATGGGATTGGTGGTAAACCGTCTAATTCCAAAATACCCATATCCTGAATAATCAAAGCATCAACGTGAAGTTCATAGGCTTTCCAAATTGCTTCTTTAACAGCTTCCGTTTCCTCATTAAAGAAAATAGTGTTAAGAGCTAAATAAACCTTTACATAATACTTATGAGCAAACTCCACTAGAGCATTAATATCCTGCCAAGAATTACTAGCCGCTGACCGAGCACCAAAGCTGGGTCCGCCAATATAAACCGCATCAGCGCCCGCTAAAATGGCCTGACGACCCGTCTCTAAATCTTTAGCCGGAGCTAGTAATTCTAATTTAATTTTATTTGATTTTTTGATAGTCATATGCTCCCATATTAGGGTTTTTTTAGATAAAAAGCAAATAAAAAAGCCTTACATTTGTAGTAAGGCTTTTCTTAATTTTTTGGCTAAGTAAACTTAACTTAGCGGAAAGAAAGCAGGCGCCATCGACTGTTCCTGGACACTAGTGTGTAACAGAAAACGTTGCATACTTTTGGCACGAAAATTGTCTTCCCAAGGTGTCTTTTTGGGTACGCACTCGCCAAAAGTAACCGCCCGGTCAGCTGAGTCGTGAACTTGTTCAACGGTAAAATAAAAACTCATCAACAAAATAACATGTTGCCCGGTTTCCTCAGGAGACAAACCGACGTGGAATGGATAGGTGTCTTTGATAAATTGTTTGGCATCAAGCTCGGTCTTTGTTTCGCTGTTACCAAGATCGGCTAATTTTTTCAAAAAATCAATTCCAGTTTTCTTGATTAAATAAGTGTTTAAAAGCTTTAAAGTGCGATAATCCTCAATCGATAAAATAGTTGCATTCATAATGCTTTCCTCCTTGAAATTAAAAATGTTAAATAACGTTCTTATATTAAACCACCAAAAGATGTTTTTGTCAATATTTAGTTTTTGTGCCCGAAGAGGGATTTGAACCCTCACAGGATTGCTCCCACAGCGACCTGAACGCTGCGTGTCTACCAATTTCACCATCCGGGCTATTTTATTTAAGTTAAACGAAATTTCTCAAGCTCTTTACGTCTGGCTTTATGGTCTGGAATAGTTCGCGCAACTAGATTCCAAAACCGAACTGAATGATTCATTTCTTTTAAATGGCACAACTCATGAACCGCCACATAATCTAATAAACTTTCTGGTAGTAGAGCTAAACGATAATTAAAATTTAAAGCTCCCTGCCTCGAACAACTTCCCCACCGAGTTTTTTGATTACGAACTGAAATACTTTTATAAGTATAATTATACTCCTGATTGAAAAATTCTAAACGAGCAATTAGTAATTTAGCGGCTCGTTTTTTTAAAACCACCAAATCTTCTTTACTAATTTGTGGCAGAACTTCAGCGTTCTTATGCTTGGCTAAATTCTTTAAAATCCAATCGGACTGCCGCAAAATAAATTGCTCCATAAAAATACCTGAGATAAACCAAGGCTTGGTAACAATAAGTCCTGAAGCACCAATTTCTAATCTTAAACTACGAGCTTTACGGCTCGGCTTAAGTTCAAAAAAAATTTCTTCATTATTTATTTTTATTTTGCGTTTTTCCATTTAAAATATATTCTTGTAAACCAACTAAAATTAAACCAACAATTAAAACCGCTAATCTAACATATGCTGCAATTATAACCCCTCTACCCCCTAAATCACCAATATAACTATAAGCCGCTTTACCAATACTGCCAAGCACAACTGGTAAAATAAATCTTTTAAAGCCAAGTGGACCAGCTGCTACTACATAAGTTAATTCATCGTCTGGCGAAAACGGAATTACATAAGCGACTAGCAATAATACTGGACCAATCTTTTGCGTGATTAAATCAAAATTTTTATAAAAACTCTCTGACACTAATTTTTTAAGCAATGGCCGCCCGTAATGTTTTACCAAAAATACAATCAAAAATAAACTAGTCGTAGCGGCTAAAAAATTAATCACAAAACCAGCGGCACCGCCAAAAAGATACCCAGAAGCAATCAAAATAAAGGTGTTTAAAAATGGCGTAAAAGTTATGTAAGCCACTTCAATTAAATAATAAATTAAAGAACCTAAGCTACCACTATTTGAAACAATAATCTGCAGAGCCTCTCGGTTAATATATTTTTTAATCAAAAAAGCAACCACAACCATTAGCAAAGCATAAGCTAATAAAATTAAAACGCTCTTAAATTGTTTGGGGTTATTTTTTTTCATAAGCTAATTATATGGAAAAATATAAAAAAAAGCGACTTTGTTAAAAAGTCGCTTTAATCTTAGCGGGCAAAGCATTCCAATTTAGAAACTTTGCCAAAGTTTTTTTTATCCATAAACCGATCTGGATTACAAAAATCAAATTCGGCTAAACCAGGAATTCGAGGTAACAATTCAGCGATTGCAAAGGTTGAAGTATCGCGAATTTTTTCGTCAATTACTTGACTGTCGTAAGAGCCCAACAAATAGTATAAAGCATAAACATCTTGTTCAGACATCAAAGCCAAAGCTAAAGCTGCCTGACGTTTGTCATCAAAGTAATTAGCGAAGTAATCATATACTCGACTTAGTATTTCTTTTAACTGAGACCGAACCTCACCTTCATCGATTTTAAAATAAACCTCTTTATACATAAAATCGCGAACGATTTTAAAATACTGAGCTTGTTCACTATGCTCAAAAGAAATTTTTTCTTCTCTAATACTTTCTTTCCACATAGCCTGTAAACAATTGTTTAAACGTTCAGATTGGTTTCTACCAAGTTTCAACATTTCCGGTGGAGGCATAAAATCATTGTAATCAATTCTGGAGATATCATTAAAATCAGAAAAGATATACGATAATTTATCACAAAACATAATCACATCATCTTCAAGCAATCCATTTTTAGTAGTCATTAAACCACTACCACGGGAATGATTTAGAATTGCATTTAAAGTTTCATAAGACAGATTAAGACCCTCACCATTTCGCTCTACCATTTCTAAAACAAAAATGGCAAATCGTTCATGTCGAAAATTTTCACCAATTTTTTTGGTAATAAATTTTTCTCCCAAATGCCCCATCGCAACATGCCCTAAATCATGACTTATTGAACCAACTTGTAGCAAAGGAATATTAAGAGCCAAACGGGCTCCTGTTTGCATTGAGGCCGCCGAAACTTCAAATGAATGAATCATGCGATCACGAATATAAACATTACCCAAACCAGAAAGAACTTGCGTTTTACCACGCAAACGTCGTAAAGCTTTAGAGTATTGAATTTTAACTAAATCCAACAAGAACCTATCCATAGAATAAAGATTTCGATCACGATCAAATGCCGCGGGTAAAGCCCGTCCCAAAGAATCCTGGCTTTTAAAAGCCAAATGTGATAAGTTTTTCATATATCCTCCTATTTTTATTTTGTTTTTAATTTACGATTTTTATAAGTTAACTCTAAAATAAAAATACTGTTTTGTCAATATGCTAGATTTACAAATCGAAAAAGAAATAATGGGACTTGGCTACCAATTGGTGGCCGGAGTTGATGAAGCGGGACGTGGACCACTAGCTGGTCCAGTAGTAGCAGCTTGTGTTGTAATTGGTTCTGATTTTGAAATTGATAGCGACGAACTTAAACTAGTGGCTGATTCAAAAAAACTCAGTGCTAAAAACCGCGAAAAACTATTTAGCGTTATTAAAGAAAAAGCTTTATCAGTTGAAATCAGTGTCGTGGGACATGAGACAATTGATAAAATAAATATCTTGCAAGCGAGTTTATTTGCCATGAGAAAATCAATTGAGGCCTGTAAAAATAAACCCGATTATGTTTTAATTGATGGTAATCAAAAAATTCCAGGACTTACCACCAAACAACAAACAATTATTTCTGGTGACGCCAAGGTATTTTGTATTGCCGCCGCCTCTATTATCGCTAAAGTAAGTCGTGATTGGTTAATGTGTGAAGAAGATAAAAAATATCCGGAGTATCAATTTGCTAAACATAAAGGTTATGGCACAAAAACTCATCTTGAAGCTTTAAATAAATATGGTCCCTGCCCGATTCATCGTCAAAGTTTTGCTCCAGTTAAAAATTTACTCAAATAAAAAAGCCTTATCTTAAGATAAGGCTTTTTATTTCTGAAAAATAATCTTATTCTTTCAAAAAATCATTTACAAAATCAACAATTGATTCGTAAATAAATTCTTCTTTAACACCAAAAGCTTTAAATAACTGTGGTGGATATGTCTGCGAAACAATAGCGGCGAAATCAATTTTTGGATCTCTAAAAATAGCGGCCTTCATGTCTTCTTGTGGACAATTCCCCACAAAAATAATATCTTCAGCTTTAAATAATTCTAAAGCAGAATCAAAAACTCGTGGATCTGGTTTTTTAATCCCGTCATCACTCGTTTTAATGATACTAAAAATGTCTGGAGAAATACCCAAATCAAATAAAGCTCGAAGTAAAGTTTTGTGACAACGATTAGTAATTATACCAAGTTCATAACCAGCATTTTTAAGAGCCTCTAATTTAGTAGCTAAATCAGTCGGGCTATTAAAATGAACATCCTTAAATAATTTTTTACTATTTTCAATCACGGCCTGGGTTTGTCCCGGCGTCCAATTACCATCAGCGACCAATAGCGGGATAATTTCCGCCTGAAACGGTCTGTCAAAATTCTCATAAATCAGTTTATAATTCGGTCGCAAACCGACACTCGTAATTGCTTTACACCAAAAACTAACTGCCTTATCACTTGAAATCAACAAAGCTCCACCTAAATTAAATAAAATTAATTTTTTACTTTTCATGCTTACTCTTTTTTATTGTTAATGTACTTTTAATTTATATATTTATTATTTTCTACCAGCTCTAACACGATCACTCTCGGTTAACAACTGTTTACGTAATCTCACGCTTTTTGGAGTTACTTCTAAATATTCATCCGAATTCATAATACTTAATCCGCGCTCTAAATCTAATTCCCAAGGTGGAGTTAAATTAATTGCTTCATCGGATCCAGAAGCACGAACGTTGGTTAATTTCTTACCTTTAACTGGATTAACCGACATATCGTTTCCTTTGGCTACATTACCGATTACCATGCCTTCGTAAACATCAACGTTTGGCTGAATATAAATAACACCGCGTTCTTGTAAATTCCAAAGAGCAAAAGCGGCTACCTTACCGGTAATCATAGAAATCATTGAACCAAGTTGGCTCTTTTCGATTGGACCAACATATGGTTTAAAGCCTAAAAAGTGAGAACAAAGAATTCCTTCACCACGAGTATCAACTACAAATTCATTTCTATAACCTAAAATACCACGAGTTGGAATTTCAAACATTAAACGACTTTGACCATTATGAGTTTTAAGGTCAGTCATTTGTCCTTTACGACGAGACATTTTTTCAATTACAATACCGGAACAAGATTCAGGAATATCAATAGTAATTTCTTCAAATGGTTCAGTCTTAACACCATTTTCTTCACGAACAATCGCTTCTGGTTGTGAAACTTGCATTTCATAACCTTCACGACGCATATTTTCTAACAAAATCGCTACGTGTAATTCACCACGACCATAAACTTTAGCAAAATTATTATCAGAAAAATCAACTTTAAGACCAACATTAACTTCTAATTCTTTTTCAAGTCTTTCTCTAATTTGACGATTAGTCACAAACTTACCTTCACGACCCGCAAATGGTGAGCTATTTACTAAAAAGTTTAAACAAATCGTTGGTTCATCAACAGTAATAGCTGGTAGAGCTTCTTGATCAGCTGAATCGGAAATAGTTTCACCGATATAAACATCCGGCAAACCAGCCACCATAACAATATCGCCTGCCACCGCTTCTTGAATTTCTTGGCGGACTAAACCAGCAAAAGTAAATAATTTAGTGGTACGACCAGTAGTCATTGTACCATTTGGTTCTTTAATATAAACCGTTTGATTTGGTTTAATGCTACCAGTATAAATACGACAAATAGCACAACGTCCTAAGAAGTTGTCATAAGCCAAATTAAAAGGTTGGGCAGCCAAAGTTAAATTAACCATTTCTGGAGTGGCTGCTGGAGCGACATGTTCAATAATCTTATCAAGTAATGGTTCTAAATTTTCAGATTCATCAGTTAAATTTAATTTAGCAATACCAGCGCGACCATTAGCGTAAACAACTGGGAAATCTAATTGCTCATCGGTTGCACCTAAATCTAAGAATAATTCATAAACCATTTCTTGAACTTCGTCTGGACGAGCTGCTGGTTTATCAATTTTATTAATAACTACAATTGGTTTTAAACCTAATTCTAAAGATTTCTTTAACACAAACTTAGTTTGAGGCATTGGTCCTTCTTGAGCATCAACAATTAGTAATACACAATCAATAGAACGTAAAATACGTTCTACTTCAGAACTAAAATCGGCGTGACCCGGAGTATCTACGACGTTAATTTTTGTATCCTTATAAAAAAGACTGCAATTTTTTGAATAAATTGTAATACCACGCTCTTGTTCTAGATTGTTGCTGTCCATACTAGCGCCAGCTTCAGTCATACCATTTTGACGTAAAAGAGCGTCAGTTAAAGTTGTTTTTCCATGATCAACGTGAGCGATAATGGCGATGTTTCGAATTTCCATAGTAAATTGAGTTATTTCCAGAAATCTATAAATTCCCAAAAAAATAAATAGGCAGCATTTTATTGCCTATTTTTGAATAATTAAGCTTTATCATTCTAATATATAAATTAAATAAAGTCAAGGTTTTACGGAAAATAAGGCTAATTATGGCTATTTTAACTACCTAAATAAGTAAAAACCGCCCAATTTAGACGGTTTTTACTTATTTAACTTAGCGATGCTTATTCTTAATAAAAGTTTTAAACATCGTTGGCACTATAAACAAGGTTAGGAATGAAGAAAACAGTAAACCACAGATAATTACACTACCTAAAGCGCGCCACATATCATTAGAGAAAGTAATTGGAATAAGACCTAAGATGGTACAAATAGAAGTGATAAAAATCGCCTCAAGTCTGGATTTACCAGCATCAACAATGGCTTCATCAAAAGAAATACCACTTTTAATATTAAGGCCAATCTTGTCGACTAAGATAATCGCATTTTTAACTACAATACCCGATAGAGCCAGGACCCCAATTAAACCTGGAAAAGATAAAGTAATACCAGTTACCGCTAGCCCAAAGAAAACACCGATCATTGCCAGCGGAATCGTAGTTAAGACAATAATCGCTTTTTTAAAGGAATTAAATTGAATCACCAAAGTTGAAATAATCAGCAAGAAAGCAATTAACATGGCTCTTAAAATAGACATTACCGATTCCTGGTTTTGTTCATTTTCACCACCATATTTTATTTCATAACCATTTGGCATCTTATAAGGCTTAATCTTGTCTTGAAAGGCTTTAAGAGTATCGGCATTATTAGATCCACTTTTAACCGTCGCTGTTAAACTAACAGTTCTCTTTTGATTAACTCGAGTAATACTAGCAATTGAAGGTTTAAGTTCAATCTTAGCCACATCCTTTAAAAAGACTGGTTGGCCTTTTAGGTTAATGATTTGAATATTTTGAATTGCGCTTAAATCAGGGATTCTCGACTTATCAAAACGAGCAATAACTTTTATTTCTTTACCATCTTTTACAACCGTAGTTACTTCAGTTCCGGAAATAGCCATACGTAAAGTCGAACCAACATAAGCCGAATTTAAACTATATAATTCTAAACGAGCTGGATCAAGAGAAAAAGTATAGTCAGCTGGACTTTCTTTAAGAGAAATATCGGTTGTCACAATACTATCAATACTCTTTAAATATGGCTCTAAATCATGAGCAATTTTATCTAACACCTGTAAATCTTCACCTTGAATTTGAGCTTCAAAAGCCGCTCCAGTTGCCGGTCCGCTAGCCGCTGAAGCTACCTTAATAGTAGCTGTCTTGATATCTGAAAAATCATTATTTAATTTATCCGCAAACACAAACGATTTCATATCGCGATTTTCAAGTGGCTTTAATTTAATGGTAATTGAAGCTTTGTTAAAAGAAGTTGAGCCAGCCGATGATAACACATTAGCTGAGCCTCCCTGCCCAACAATCGTTGAAAATCTTTCAATCTCAGGATACTTAAGCAAACGTTCTTCAACTTGAGTGGTAATTTTATCCGTTTCATCTAATTTCAAACCATTAGGGGCTTCAATATTAAGGGTTACAGTTTCATTATCAGAGGCTGGGAAAAATTCACTCTTAACCAATCCAACCACCGGCATCGCCACCGCCATAATAAATATTACTGAAACTGCAATCAAAGTTTTGGTTCGAGATTTTTTAGTCGCTAGTATTTTTCTTAAATATTTTTCGTAAATCGGGAGTAAAGCATCGAAATGAATTACGCCATGTAATAAACGATTCCAAAAATTATCATTATCGTGAGAATTTTGTTCAATTAATTTTTTCTTAATTAGTTCATCATTGGCCCATTCTCTATCTGATAATTCACTATTAGCAATCAATTTAGCTTTTCCGCCACGAAGATACCAACGAGCTAGCACAATATCAACTGCGAGCAAAACTAAAGCAATTATAATTCCGGTAATTCCAAATAAACAAACACTAGCAATTGCCCCAGCAATGGTTAAAATAAACCAAAAAGCAAAAGCATTTTTTGACATTCTAAATCTTTCTAAAATAGCGGCCAATGGATTAGTAATAATTAACGCCACAATTAAAGATGAGATTAAAGTTACCGAAACTGTAATTGGAATTGATTTAATAAATTCACCAATAATACCGGTAGCCATCAGCAAAGGTAAAAAAGCCCAAACAGTAGTTAAAGTGGTTGTAGTCAGTACCACTTTATAATCATCAAGCACTAAAAGCACCGCTTCTTCTGGCGTAAATTTACCAGTCTTCAAATATTGTTTAGTTGCCGAAACTACCACGATTGCATCATCCACCAGTAAACCAAGAGACAGAATCAGAGAGAACATTGATAAAAAATTCAAAGTTAAACCCGAAACCAACATCACGCCAAAGGTGGCAAAGAATACTAGTGGCACCGCTAGTCCAGCTACTAAAGCTTCCTTAAGGCCAACAATTAAAAATAAAATAGAAAACACCAAAATAATTGTCAGTAAAAAATCATGGGTTAATTGATAAAAATCTTTATCAATTTTAGTTGAAGTATCAACCGTAGTACTATAAGTTATACCGGCTGGCAGTTTTTTTAATTTAGCATCCAAGGTTGTTTTACCTTCAGCCACTGTATTAACAATATTACCACCAGTTTTTTTCACTACCTGCAAAGTAACATTAGCTTGTGGCTGAGATCCGCCATCAGACGACCGAGAATAAACAGTTTTTTTAATTGCCCCTTCACTAACTGTCGCCACATCTTTAAGATAAATAATTGCTCCATCTTCTGTGTGAGTTAAAGGTGTGTTAGCTAGTCTTTCAACATCATAAAAACGATTATCAGTTCTAACTGAATAAGAATAAGCTGTACCGTCAAAATTACCCGCCGGAATCGCCATGTTAGCCGATGAAACTAATGAGTTAACACTAGTAGCTGACAAATTATAAAAAGTTAATTTTGATGGATCATAATCAATCTTAAATTCTCTTTCATCACCACCTGAAACATTAACTTCACGAACACCAGGAATTTTTTCCAGTTCATCTTTAATATCTTCACCAGCTTGTCGCAAAACAAAACCATCATAAGGACCAGAAATTGAAAAAGTCCAAATAGGTGAATCATCTAAAGAAATTTCTTTAACAATCGGTTCTTTGGCATCCGCTGGTAAAGTAGTTTTAACACTATTTACCTGATCACGAAGCTTACGAATTGAATCATCTAGATTAGCTTTAGCATCAAATTCCACCGTAATCATCGAAACTGAATTCGAAGAACTTGAAGTTATTTTTTTAACATTTTTTATACCTGATAAATTGGTTTCAATTTTTTTAGTTACCAATTCTTCAATATCACTTGGTGAAGCTCCAGGATAAGTTGTAATTACAGCAGCGTAAGGAATCTTTACTTCAGGCATAGATTCTCTAGGTAGCGACACAAAAGAATAAATACCAGCTACCGTAAGCATTACCATAATCAAAACCACTACTCGAAAATTAACCACGAAAAAATTAAACCAACCTTTACGAAGTTCGGGTTTAAATTGTAATTTATCTAAATAAGCATGATCAGAATTTTGATGTTTGGGTTTTTTATTTAAAGTGGCATCATCATCTAAATGTTTCAAATCAATATTCATATTTTTACTGAGCTAATTTTACAGACTGCCCTTCTTGTAACATTTTATTACCGTCGATAATGATTATTGCGTCTGGACTAAGAGTAGTTTTTACTTTAGCGTATTCACCAATTACTTCACCAACTTCAACGACACTTTTTTTAGCAACACCATTATCATAAACAAAAACTGTAGTATCATTTTGACCAATCGCTAAAGCAGAAAGTGGTAATAAAATTGAACCAGAATTATCAACTACTGAAGAACTAAGAGCTAAATTAACATTTACCACTGTACCGATTACTAAACCATCTTTTTTATTAAGTGTCAGTTCAACTAAAAATCGACGAGAGGTTGTATCGGCTTGTTGAGCAACGGAAGCGATAACTCCGTCATATTCTTTATTATCATTAGAAACAACTTTAACCGCTAAACCAGGAACGATATCCGTTAATCTTTCTGATTCCACATAGAACTGAACTTTTAAATTATCTGTTTGACTAACAGTAGCAATTAATTGACCAGCGGTAACCGTATCACCATTATTTACTAATTTTCTAGTTAAAGTTCCAGAGATAGGAGAAATTAAAGAATGAATATCAAATAAATTTTGAAGGCTTACTTGAGCATTAACATATTGCAATTGAGCGCTTTCCATTTGTGAACGAGCCGCCGCAATTTGCGAATTAGTCTTTACTTTAAGATTTTCATATTGATTCTGAGCTAAGTCAGCTGAAAAACTAGCCTGATCTTTCTGACTAGCGTTTCCTGCCTTTAAACTACTTAAACTTTGAGCTGATAAAGCCTCTTGCTGTTTAGCAAGTTCATAAGCTTTCTGCAGAGAATCTAAAGTTGTGTCATTAGTAAGCCCTACATTAGTTAATGATTGTTTAGCACTCTTAGCTTGAGAAATGGCAGTATTCATTTGAGATTGATAACTAGCCATGGTTTGTTGAAAACCAGATAAAGATGAACCAGTGGCGGCACTTTGTGGAAGTGAAGATGAAGGAATACTTTTTTCTAATAAGTATTTAGAAGCATCAACCATTTTTTTTGTTTCTTCAGCTACAGCTGTTGCAGCATTTAGCTTATCAGTTGAATTTGAAAAAGTTTGCCCCATGTAAGCGTCATATTTACTTTTAGCATTATCATAAGCTGATTTAGCTTTTTGATAAGCACCTGAATCTAAAGCGCCTAAATTAGTTCTATAATTAATAGAAACCGTACCATTATCATCAAGAGCTAATATATTATTAGTCCCATTAATAGCTGAACCGGAAAGAGTAATAACTGAATCAGCCGCAGTATCTATGTTATCATTAACATCAGTACTATTTTGAGATGATTGTTTTTTTCTATTCTCCAAACTAAGACGAGCTTGCTCAGTAGCAATTTTGGAAGTTTCATAAGCTAGTTCAGCACTCTTAATACTTTCGGCAGTGGTATTATTCAAGTTTGATTGTCCAGTAATGGCTTGGTTTTTAGAAATCTCAGCACTACGTAAATCCTTAACCGAAGAGATAAGTAAATTATTATAATTAGTTTGAGCTAATTGATAAGCTGTTTGAGCCTGAGATACTGCAATTTGAGCTTGCTTTACCTGACTAGCATTAAAAGAAGTTGCATTATAAGTGCCACCGCCAACATCATCAATTTTACCTAGCTCCTGACTAAGAGTAACTTGATCACCGGTCTTAGCTGTAAAATTACCAACCGTGCCAGCTGTTTTAGCCACTATTTTAGCCTCACTTTCAGAGGCTACAATACCAGGATAAGACAAATCACGTTTGATACTTAAACTATCAGATACTTTTTGACCCTTTACAGTTGGAGCATCAAGCACTGGTGTTGCTTCTGGTTTAGATCCACAAGCTGACAAAATTAACGGTAACAGTATAGTCAAAGAAATTAAAGTTTTTTTATTTTTCATATTAGATAAATATATTAATTGGTTATTTACAACACTTACAATTTTTTTTAACAATCATTTGTTCACAATCATTTATCACTTGATTTAATTTTGTCATAAAAGACAAATGTTCAGTTAGTTCTTTGTCGGTAAAAAATTTTTCTAAATAGATACTCTTTTTTTTAAAAACATCAATTACTTCTTTAATTTTTTTAGCACCATCTTCAGTCAAAGAGACTAATAATTTTCGCTTGTCCCCTTCTTTTGACTTAGCTGACACAATAAGCTTTGATCTTTCTAAAAAATTTAAACGCTGAGTAATATTAGATTTAGTGCCGCCTAAATAATCCATAATCTGGCAAGGAGAACAGCCTGGATGTTTTTTTACAAAAAATAATATTTTAAAACTAGCCGAAGTAACTCCTATCGGCTTAAATAAATAACGTTCTGTTAGAGCTTCGATTCTAACTGCCGTCAACACAAAAGAGTCTGCGAAATAATCGAGACCACTAGTTTCCTTGTTTTTATAAGTTATAGACATATAAAAACTAGTTTACACGTAAACTAGTTTTATGTCAAGATAGTTAATCCATTAATTAGTTACTGATTATAAGGAAATTCGGACACTAAATCACCAGAATAATAAAATTCATAAGCCAAAGAACCAAACACATATTCATTGCCATCAATTTCAATCTTTGAACCACCAACTAAAGGGTCAGCTTTAGGTTTAGAGTTTTGAATTCCAATATTAAATAAAGTAGCTAATATCTCCGGACGATAAGATATATCATAACCAAATTTCTGCCATTGAGCAGTTACCTGTTTAATAATTAAGCCGCCATAAAGATAAGAGTAATAATGATTTTTTTCATTAGTTAATCTATCATAGCGTTCTTTAACTGGGTCAGTTGTTTTAAAATTTAAAATATTTTCAAAATCACTACCTAAATAAAAATCTGATTGTTTATTTTTTAAATTATCTTCAGTCATAATAGCCGCCGTTTCTTTAATCGACATAATCCCCCAAGCCATCTTATTGGCACTCGCTAAAATCTTAAGTGGCTTAAAAACTTTTTCAAATAATTCTCGTTGAGTATAATACAAACGCAATTGCTCAACGATAGCCACTGACAAAATTAAACGAGGTGATATTTTAAGTTCTGCGCCAACTTGATTTAAAACATCTTTATCTTTAATTACGGCCTGACGAATAATTTGCCACGGTTCTTCATTTTGCCAACTAAAAACACTTGGCTGTTTTAGATTCTGTAAACGATTTGTTAGCCAATTAAGTTCAATCTTTGGTGCCTCATCTTTATCGCAAAGTGATAAACGTTCATCTATTAAATCACGGTTACTCAGTCTAAGCTTAACCGCTAAAATCATTTTTTGAGCTAAATCATAAGACTGATTTTGTTGATAAACATTTAAAATAGTCGCTGCATTAGAATCGGCATAGTCTGACAATATATATAACTGGCAATAAACTTTTGCATTGTTAATATCTTTAACATCACGACTATCAGGCAAAACCGATAAATTTTTATTCTTAGCTAAAGTATCAGCTAAATAATTATACAAACCAGTATTTTCATCAACGTTGCCAGCCGTCTTAGTCCAGTTAAATTTAACTGCCACAAAACCAGAGATTAAAATAAACAAAAAGACAGCGGTCAAAGAACCTGTTATTTTAAGAAATGCCACGGCTATTTTTTTAACTGTTTTATTCATTAGAAAAAAATTAAACTTTTTTTATGAAAAATTAAGGTGGTTTATTTTATAATTTATATTATTTATTTAACTAATAAAAAATTATGAAAATTTTAATCATCGAGGACGAAACGTCAATTGCTAATTTTATCAAAGCTAGTTTAGAAAGTCAGCTTTACATCGTTGATATTGCTTCAGACGGCGAACAAGGAGCTTTACTTGGTCGAACTGGAAAATATGATTTAATTATTTTAGATTACTTGCTACCTCAAAAAAATGGACTAGAAATAGTTAAAGAAATTAGACTGAGCAAAAGCGTGCCGATTCTCATGTTAACTGTCTATGGTGACTTTGAATGTAAAGAAAAAGCTTACAATTTAGGTGTTGATGATTTTTTAACTAAACCGTTTTTACTCGAAGAATTATTTCTTAGATTAAAAGCCCTGTTGCGTCGCTCACCTGACATTACTCCTAATATCCTAAGAGTTGATACTTTAATTATGGATTTAAATAAACAATTAGTAAAACGGCAAGGTAAAGTTATAAATCTCACGCGTAAAGAATATGGAGTTTTAGAATATTTAATGCGTCATCGTGGACAGATTAAATCTCGAGAAGCAATTATGGAAGGTGTCTGGGATATTAATTCTGACCCCTTCTCTAACACACTAGATACTCATATTTTAAATTTGCGCCATAAATTAAAGGCTAACGGAGGGCAAGAACTGATTCATACCTTTCCAGGACGCGGTTATAAATTAGATTCAAAGAAATTTTAATATCTCTTCTAAATAAACATCTAATAAACGGAAATAATAGAATAGAGCTAAACGGTGGCGTACTTAAATATCGTAACATATATTAGTAAAATAGGCATCTTCTTGCTCAAATTGCTAAATATCTTTATTATATAAAGCATTATATGTCACCCCTTCTACAAGTCAACAATTTAGCCAAAGAATATGGCGGAAAGACTATTTTTTCTGGCCTGTCTTTTAGCATATTCCCCAAACAGAAAATTGGAGTTATTGGTCGTAATGGAGCTGGTAAATCAACTTTATTTAAAATCATTCTCGGTCGTGAAACCGCTGACAAAGGAGAAATCATTTTAGGTAGCGATGCTATAATCGGTAGCATTGAACAAGAAAATAATTTTCTAGCCGGCGAACTAGCTTTAGATTATTTAAAACGTAAAAGTAATAAAGAAGATTGGCAGTGTCAAAAAATTGCCAGTCATTTTAGATTTACTAGTGAACAATTAAATAAACCAGTTACTAGTTTATCTGGCGGTTGGCAAATGCGTTTAAAATTAAGTGCCATGTTGCTTCTTGAACCTAATTTATTTTTACTTGATGAACCGACTAACTATTTAGATTTAGGCACAATTTTATTATTAGAAGATTTCTTAAAAAATTATCGTGGGGCTTTTTTAATTATTTCTCATGATCGTGAATTCTTAAAAAATACTTGTCAGGAAACAATCGAAATCACTCCTCACCGTTGTATTTCTTTTCCCCAAGGTATTGAGGCTTACTTAGCTTTTAAAGAACAACGTGAAGCTAGTGATCAAAATCTTAATAAAAAAATTGACCGCGAACAAAAACATCTTCAAGAATTTGTTGATCGTTTTCGTTATAAAGCATCTAAAGCTAAACAAGCTCAAGCTTTTATCAAAAAAATTGATCGCATGGAGGTCCATAAAATTAGCATTGAACATAATTCCAGCACCGTGCGAATTACCATGCCTGAAGTTGAACGTCTTAAAAAAACAATTTTAAATGTTGATAATTTAAATATTGGTTATGATGGTGTGTCACTGGTATCTGATCTAGATTTTATTGTTAAAGGTGGCGAAAAGTTAATTATCGTGGGTGATAACGGCCAAGGAAAAACTACCTTACTTCGAACTCTTGCGGATGAACTCGAACCAATCAGTGGTAGCTTTACTTGGTTTACTGGTCTTAAAAAAGGTTATTATGCTCAACAATCAACCGCTAATTTAAATCCTAATGAACAAGTCGGTGAATATTTAAGACGACTTGCTTCCAGTGATTTAAAAACTGAAAAAGTCTTACAGATGGCAGGCGACTTCTTGTTTAAAGATGAAGACTTAAAAAAAGCCATTGGAGTTTTAAGTGGCGGCGAAAAATCTCGCTTAGTTCTGGCTGGATTACTGCTTAGCAAACCAGATATTTTAATTCTTGATGAACCAAGTAATCACTTAGATTTTGAAACAGTTGAAAATCTTGGCTTAGCTTTGGCAGATTATAATGGTGTTTTATTATTTACTAGTCATGATAGAACTTTTGCTAACATCGTAGCCACTGGAATTATTGAGGTTCGAAATGGTAAATCTAAACGTTATTACCATGGTTATGAAGATTATATTGATCAATTAGAAAAAAGATTAAAATTAAATTCCCTACTTTCAGAATTTGAACCAAAAGAAAAACCAAAACCAATTTATTTAGAACAAAAAGAAAGGCAAAAAAAAATAAAAAACTTGGAAACTAAATTAGAAAAACTAGAAAAACAAAAAATAGATATTTTTAATCACTTCAACGAGAATCCAATAAATTATAAACCAGAAAAAATTGCTGAACTTGAAGAGGTAAAAAAACAAATTGACGAGGCGGAGGCTCAGTGGCTAAAAATGATGGAATAAAAAAGACCTTAATATAATTATGGTCTTTTTTAAATAAACTTTTTCTTTTTAATTTTATCTGGTAAATATTCTTGATTACTGGAATCTTCCAGCGGTGTATATTTATACCCCTTACCATAATTTAAATCTTTCATCAGCTTAGTTGGCGCATTTCTAATATGAAGTGGCACAGGTAAATTTCCACTCTTCTCAATTTCTTCTTTAACTAAATTATAGGCTTGATAAGCGGCAATACTCTTAGGTGATTTAGCTAAATAAGCCACGCAGTGAGCTAAGTTAACACCGCATTCCGGAATACCAATTTTGTGACAGGCATCATAAGTCGCATTAGCTAGTAACAAAGCGGAATTATTAGCGAGTCCAATATCTTCAGACGCAAAACGAATTAAACGACGAGCAATGTATAATGGATCTTCACCAGCTTCAAGCATTCTTACCATCCAATAGACCGCAGCGCTGGCATCACCACCACGCATTGATTTATGCAGAGCCGAAATAATATTATAATGCTCTTCTCCGTTTTTATCGTAAAGTAAATTTGGTTTATTAATTATTTGTTTTACCAAATCTAAAGTAATCGCCCGGCCATCAGCCCCAACACTTTCTAAAATATTTAAAGCCTTACGAGCATCACCATTAGATACGCGGGCAATAAAATTCCAAACATCTTTCTTAGCTTTAAAACCTAAAAATTTAGCCGCCCGACTAATTACCAAACCTAGATTTGTTTCTGACAATGCTTCAAGAACCACCACTTTAACACGAGACAGCAACGCTCCGTTAACAGCAAAACTAGGATTTTCGGTCGTCGCCCCAATTAAAATAATTGTGCCATTTTCAACTTGTGGCAGTAGTGCGTCTTGTTGAGCTTTATTCCAACGATGAATCTCATCAATAAATAAAATTGTTTTAGTCCCTAAGCGTTTTGACTGACGAGCCCGATCAACTATGGCCATTAAATCTTTTTTACCATTTTCAGTGGCTGAAATTTCTACAAATTCTGCCTTAGTTTCTTTAGCAATAATTAAAGCTAAAGTAGTTTTTCCAGACCCTGGTGGCCCCCAAAATAATAACGATGGCACCTTATCACTTTTAATTGCTTTATAAAGCCAAGCATCAGGACCAATAATTTGCTCCTGACCAACAAAATCACCCAATGTCTTTGGGCGGAAAAAAGCGGCAAGTGGTAAATTATTTTCCATATTAATTTAATTTAATTGGATGATCTTTTCTATGACTTAATACTTGAAGAATTGTTGGAATAAGTGAAGCAGTAAATAAACAAAATAAAATTGGCAAAGCCCAAATTAAAATTTTATTAGAACCAGATAATATAAGCATTCCTGTTACTTGTAAAATAAAAAAGAAAGACAATGCTAGTTCCTTGGCTTTATGCCACTGATCTTTTAAAGCCATTCCTTCATAATGGTTAACCTTAAAATAAGGAAACAGTAAAAACATTAAATAAACCAAAGTTAAAATAACTGGCCAGATATAAGCAATTAAATCCCAAGAAATGGCCTGATTAGACACTCCATCACGACTTAAAGTAATAATTAAATCATTAGGCAATATCGAAGCGAAGTAATAAGCTGCTAAAATAGACAACAAAATATTTAAAATTGGATATACTTCAGTTTTAAAATTTGGCTTAGTTGGGTTTTTCATATTAAGTAATATTAACAAATATTGCCCTAATTGTATAGATTAATAAAAAAAGCATCCCCAGATTGAGGACGCTTTTTTATTATTTAAGTTTAAACTCAGGACTAACAAAATGCATCATATCCAGCGGTGTTTTTGTTTCTGGTAAAATACCAGCCACAACGACATCATTACCAAATAAATTATCAATTGTATCCCCTACTTTTGTTATCAGTTTTTTGGCAATCATCATTTTAGCTTCACTAGAACCAATATAAATTGGTAAATATTTTTTACCATTTAAAGTGACTAGATCAAAATTACCAATACTATCTTTAAATTTATCCGGCTTAGTACCAGGAATAATAAAATAAAAACTTTTTATAGTTTCCTTTTCGGCTACATTTTTAAAAGTAGCCGAAGTTGGCATTTTAGCTAAAGTATTTTTATTAATAATATGATAATTATCCAATAAAGTACCGGTTGGTTCTAAGATACCAACAATCTTAACACTTGGCAGACCAAAGAAATTTTTTAAACTATCGCTAGCACCTTTAATTAGTTTTTCTTGTTTCATCATCATTGCTTCATTATAACCAAGCACCATTTCATCATTATTTAAAATTAAAGTTCCCTCTTTAGCTTTTAATACTCCAGGAAAACTATCAGCTCCCAAAATTAATTTAGGACTGCCATCTTTAAAATTAATTTTAGTTTGTCCGTCAGCTATAAAAGTATTTATTGTAGTAGCTGTTTGAACTGACACAACTGCACTCATTCCAGTGTCTTCCATATTAGAACTTAACTTAGCAAACTCAAAAAAACCAAAAGTAAACACCACCACCATTATAATTAGCGCAATTATTGATAAATAATTTCTTTTACCTGGTTTAAAGTATTTAAGTAACAAAGAATTACTAACCACAGAAATAGAACTCATCGCCATAGCCAAGCCGGCCAGTTCTGGCTTTAAAACTAAACCAAAACCCATAAATACCCGAGCCGCAATTGGAATTCCAATTACATTATAAAATAAGGCAAAGAACATATTTTGCTTAATCTTGCCCATAGTTTCACGAGATAACTCAAAAGCGGTTACTACATCATTTAGATCATTTTTCATAATCACGATTCCACCAGCTGCAATAGCCACATCAGTGCCAGAGCCCATCGCAATTCCTAAATCAGCTTGGGCTAGTGCTGGTGCATCATTAATACCATCACCAACCATAGCGACTTTGTAATTTGCTTGTTGTAATTTTTTAACCTCGTTAGCTTTATCTTCTGGTAAAACTTCTGCGAGTATATTTTCAATTCCAACTTGAGAGGCAATTGCCTGAGCTGTGCGTTCATTATCACCCGTAATCATGTAAACTTTAATACCCATTTTTTTTAACTTTGCTACCGCTTCAGCTGAAGTTTTTTTAACGGTATCAGCTACCGCTACCGCGCCAACTATTTTTTCTTTAGTCGCCAGTATCATTACTGTTTTTCCCTGCTCTTCTAATTTAATTAATTGCGGATTTGTTTTGTCAATTGAAAGTCTTAAAATTTCAATAATTAATTTTCGATTACCAAAATAATATTCAACTTTATCAATTACACCTTTAACACCACGACCAGTATAAGATGAGAATTCAGTTACTTCTTCTAATTTAATTGATTTATTATTGGCATTAGAATAAATTGCTTCAGCCAGCGGATGTTCTGATTGTTTTTCTAAACTAGCTGAGATCATTAAAATTTTAGCCTCATCCAAATTTTCAAATTGAAGAATATCGGTTACTTCTGGTTTGCCATTAGTTAAAGTTCCAGTTTTATCAAAAACAATGACTTTGATATGACAAGCAGCTTCAAGTGGTTCACCACCTTTAACTAAGATACCGTATTGGGCACCTTTACCAGTACCAACCATTAAAGAGGTTGGAGTGGCTAGTCCTAAAGCACAGGGGCAAGCAATTACAATTACTGATGTAAAAGCCATTAAAGCAAAAGATAAAGTAGCCCCTAAAAAGAAGAACCAAATAATAAAGGTAAGAATTGCCAAACCAATAACCGTTGGCACAAAGACAGCCGAAATTTTATCAGCGAAACCTTGAATTGGAGCTTTTGATCCTTGAGCATCTTCAATTAAACGAATAATTTGTGCCAATGTAGTTTCACTACCAACTTTAGTAACTTCAAATTCAAAACTACCAGTTTTATTAATTGTAGCGCCAATAACATTATCACCAACTTTTTTTTCAACCGGTAAAGATTCGCCTGTCAGCATTGATTCATCAACTGCCGACGAACCTTTTGTTATCTTACCATCAATTGGTATTTTTTCTCCTGGACGCACAATTATAATATCGCCAAGTACTACACTATCAATTGGTACATCTAAATTTGCGCCTCCGCGAATCACTCGAGCCGTCTTAACTTGTAATCCCATGAGTTTTTTAATCGCGTCATCAGTTTTACCTTTGGTTCTGATTTCTAACCACTTACCTAAAATCACAAAAGTTATTAGATAAGCCGCTGTTTCAAAATATAACTCAGGCACTTTACTACCCTGGCCTAAAACTGAACCAGTTTTAATAAAGTAACTTACAAAATTAACCAAACTATAAACAAAAGCCGTCGAGGTTCCGATTGCAATTAAGCTATCCATATTAAAGGTTTTCATTTTGAGTGAAGCCCACATTCCTTTATAAAAATCCCCTCCAATAATAAACTGAATTGGCAAAGTAAGAATTAAAGAAATAATACCTACAAATGGTAACACCGCTGCTTTTCCAGGGATTGCAAAAAAATCCAACAACATGAAATAAAGCATTGGCAAGCTTAGCGCAAAACTAAACCAGAATTTTTTTGAGTAAGTTTTTATTTCCCGCTCTCTTTTACGACGTTCATAGTCAACATCTTTAGCATCAACTAATTCCGCTTTATACCCCGCTTTTGAAACAGCTTCAATTAAATCTTGGGTTTTAACTTGGGATTCATCATAAACAACATTGGCTTTTTCAGCGGCAAAATTTACATTAGCCAAGCTAACACCCGGAACTTTTTTAAGAGACCGTTCAATAATATTGGCACACGAAGAACAATGCATACCAATAAGAGATAAGTTTGTTCTAGCCTTTTTGTTAGTCATATATTTAATTTATTATTTTACTTGTAAGCTACATGACGTACCCGAATTAGAATTTGTTGAAGAAATTCCGCAAGAACCGTTAGTTACAGTTACTGGAGTCTGCGTATTATCTGTAGTAGTTGAGCTGTTTTCATCATAAACATTAAAGACACCAGTATACATACCCATCGAACATGAAAAAGGAATTTTACCAGTTTGATTTGGAGTAAATTCAACAATATTTTCACCTGGCTTTAGAAAGGCTCGGATTTTATATTTAGGAACAATAAGAGCACTAGCACAAGAATAAGGCGCCTTAGCGTCAATTATCCATTTAACAGGAACTCCTTTTTTAATAGAAAATTTATTAGGTGAGTAACCTTCATTTCCTTCAACCATATGAACTATTTGAACACCATTTTCTAAAGTAACATTTGGATCACTAACAACACCTAAACTAGTATTACTGAAACTGCCACCACTCAAACCAGCCAATGTATAACCATTACTTAAATTAAATAAAGCAAAGAAAATAACAGCTAAGCCAGCGATCTTAAAAAATCGCTCTTTAAACTTGCCTTTAACTAAAGCTGTTAAACCTCCAATACTAAGTAATCCGGGCGCAGTACCAATAGCAAACAAACTCATAATCAGAGCTCCCGACCAGAAGTTGCCAGTCGAAACGGCATAAAGCTGCATCGCTTGAGTAAAACCACATGGTAAGAAAAAGGTTAAAGCACCAAGAAATACGGCGTTCCAATTACTATATTCTTTAGCCTTACCACTAAAGCCAAATGTCTTAGCGACACTTTTAGGTAAAGTAAATTTAAAATTACTTAAACGAGGAAAAATTTCAATTAGCTGTAGGCCCATAATCAGCATTACAATACCGACTAAAATTATCAGGATACCATTTGTTAAAGCAGAAAATTTAAAGATTGTTCCCAGTAATCCAAGTAGGCCACCAAAAAAAGTATAAGACACAATACGCCCAGCCATAAAAAATAAATGGGGACGGAATTTTTCTGAAGCCGTTGCTTTAGGATGACTTTCCACAAACTTAGTCGAGAGACCTAAAGACAATCCACCAACTAAAGCCATACAAGTTGAAAAACCAGCCACTAGTCCAATTAAAATAACTAGCCCCCAACTTGGATTATTAAAATTTGAATCAACACTAATATTAAACAAACCAATTGCTTTAAGAAAAAAGAAAATAGCTGTTAAAAATAAAAAAGCGATTCCCAGATTTATATATTCTTTTTTATCGTGGCTAAATAAAGGTAATTTATTTAAGTAACCAATTTCGTAGCCAGCTGAACATATAGCCTTGCTTATAGCATCTTGGTTTGGAGCTTGTTCTTCATAATAAATAAAGGCTTCTCCGGTTTTATAATTAACTTCAACCGATTTAACGTGTGAAATTTCTTTAAGGTTTTCTTCAATCAAAAGCTCACAAGAACGACAATGCATCCCCTTGATTGGTATTTTGATATATTTATTTTGAGACATAAAACGTAATTATTAGGATTAATTAAATTAATACAATATTGTGGTTAATTTAAACCACCCAATAATTAAATCATATTCTAATAACCGTCGATTTTAGAGCTAGAAGCTCTGGAGGTGAAGTTAAATTTTTATAATAAATCGCTGAAATTAAAATTGATTTAATTGGTTCATAACCACTAAAAAATAGAGTTGAGGTAACTTTTGTCATCTCAAACATTTGTGAAGTTGAAGATATTACATCAGGACGAGAACTTGAGTCACAACAAGGCAATAATGATTTTTCATGGCTAATACTATTTACTGAACCACCATATCTTTGAAAAATAGTTGAAACCCCCATGCAAGTATCTAATTTAATTTCTGGATCATAAGTAGAGGCTGCGTGTGCTTCTTGAATTGTAATCAGTGAACCAAATAATCTATGAAAACAAAAACTACTAGCCGTGAAAAAAATAGCGATTAGTATAAGGAGTGCCGAAAACTTTGTAAAATATTTTTTCATTAGAAAATTAATTCATCTTTCTAAAAACTTGAGCGAGCTCATTCATGGCTTTTTCTTTACCACTAGAATTAATCGCATTAATTAAACAGCTGTTCATGTGATTCATTAATAAAATCTCTTCCGCTTTTTTAATCGCACTTTTAACGGCGGCCGTTTGCTGTAATACATCAATACAATAGACACCACTATCTACCATACAAATTATTTTCTTAAGATGACCTTCAGCAATACGTAAACGTCTCGACACATCTTGTCTTGGAGCTAACTTCTCTTTCTTCATAATATTTTTTCTATTTAATACCCTTAGGGGGAGGGTCTAATAATTATATAATAAACTGATTAAATAGGCAAACAAAAAACGACCTAATAATAGGTCGTTTTTTTATATGAGTTTAACGAGATTTTTTAAAACCAGGTTTGCCCTTAGCTCTAAATGGTCTAGCTGGGCGACTATCAGTTTTTTTAACTCCATAATCAGATTTACCCGGACGACTAGATTTATATGAAGAAGTACGATTAGCCTCAGCCCTAAATGGTTTCTTATCGGAGTATGCTGGTTTACCATAAGCTCTTGGCTTTGAGTCTTCATAAACAGAACTTCTCTTTTCACCATAAGCTGGCTTATCAAATTTTCTAGCAGTAGCACCTTCATATCTTGAAGGACGAGCTTCACCAGAATAACCTTGTTTTGAAGCTCTTGGATTTGAACCTTCGTAAGTCGAACGGCGAACTGGAGCGCCTTCTGATTTAGAAAAATTTCTCTTTTCAAAATGCGCTGGCTTGCTATATGTTCTTGGCTTGTCTTCTCTTCTAGCCGTTCGTGGAGTTGGAGCATCTTCAACAAAGTTAAAAGTACTAAAATCAGGCTTATTATTAAATCTAGGCAAATGATTCATCCTCTGATCACGTTCAAAATTATCTTTAGCCACATAATGAGATTTAGGAGCACTCGCGAAACCTCTCTTATCTCTTACAGGCGCCTGATCAAATTTTTTATACGGTGCACGAGCCACTGGAGATTTATCAATAAAACTTGGAGTATATTTTTCACCTAATTCTGGTTTAGAGTTATAAGAACCTCCTCGAGATTTTCTTTCAAAACCTGGTTTTGATGTAAATCTTGAAGGTTTAGCACCATATCCACCACTTCTTGAACCAGATCTACCACGACTTCCACTGCCATATGTTTGTGGTTCAGCAAATTTAGTTAAAGCAATGGGTTGATTAATCAATCTTTCAATATCCCGAATATCACGAGCCTGATCTGGAGTTGCGAAAGAAATCGCTTTACCAGATTTACCAGCTCGACCAGTACGACCAATACGATGAACATAATCTGACAATTTATCTGGTAAATTGTAGTTAATCACTAACTCAATTCCATTTACATCAAGTCCACGAGCTGCGATATCAGTGGCCACTAGAACACGAGCTTTACCTGATTTAAAATCATCCAAAGCCTTACGACGGTTACGTAATGATAAATTAGAGTGAATTTCTTCAGCTGTATGACCAAAATTTCTAATGGCTTCAGTTAAGCCTGAAACACTGTGCTTAGTTCTAACAAACATTAAAACTGAACCTTTATACTCATTTAAAATCTTTTCTAAATGCTTAATACGGTCATCTTTATGCATAATATACATCTCTTGATCAACTCTTTCAGCAGTTGTACCAGATGGAGCAGTTTCAATACTAATCGGGGTTTTCATGTGATTAGTTGTTAACTTAACGATGGCAAGAGGCATAGTCGCCGAAAATAACATTGTTTGTCTATCGGTTGGCATCTTAGTTAATATTTCCTCAACTTGAGGGGCAAAACCTAAATCAAACATCATATCAGCTTCATCTAAAACTAATATTTTGATGTCATTTAAAGTTAAAATCTTACGCTTTAAAAAATCGATTAAACGACCAGGGGTCGCAATAATAATATGAGGATTCTTACGCAGTGCGTAAAGTTGACGTTCTTGAGCCTCACCACCAATAAAAGTAGCTGTTTTAAGACCCAAAGAAGTTCCTAATTTCTTTAAATTATCAGCAACTTGCAAAGCAAGTTCACGAGTTGGAAGCAAGATTAAACCTCTGCCACCAATAACGCCTAAACGTTGTAACATCGGAATACCAAAAGCAAAAGTCTTACCAGTTCCAGTTTGGGCAATACCGATTAAATCTTGACCACTTAACCCTATTGGGATGGTCTTTTCTTGAATAGGAGTTGGCGTTACAAAACCCAACTTCTTAATTGATGCTAAAATAGTGTCTTTAATTCCCAACTCATCAAATCCGGAATCCACTTTTTGTTCGATATCTTTCATAAAAAAAATAAGCGACCCGATTCCATTTAGGGCCACTTAATATGACAAATGCTCGGATCTTTAATAACTGATTAAGATTAGCACAAAAAATCAAAGACGTCAACTTATGGTAAAAATACATTTTTCCGCTTGTCATACCATAAATTGATTGATACAATATGTTTTTAAAATTATTTTAATCTTTATGGGTAAAATTATTATCATGTACGGTTTACCAGCCGCTGGTAAAACCACTCAAGCTCGAAAAATCGCTGACAAATATGGTTTATACCACTTTGCTATGGGCGAAAAACTACGCGAACAAATTGCTTCTGGCTCTGAACTGGGTCAAAAAATAAAAAGTACAGTTGATTCTGGATTACTTGTTTCCGATGAACTAATTCTAGAAGTTTTACGTGATGTTAAAAACCAAGCCGTTGAAACCGGAATTGTCTTTGATGGCTTTCCTAGAATTGTTGACCAAGCCATCTTACTTGATCAAATGCTAGATGAAGTTGGTTTAGAAGTAGATGCTCTTTGTTTACTTAAAGTAAGTAGCGAGGCAGTTGAAAATCGTATCAATGACAGAATTGCTACTGAAAATCGAGGGGATGATAAAGATAAGAGTGTGGTTGAAAATCGAATGAATGTTTTTCTTAAAGAATCAGTACCACTATCAGAACATTACCGCACTAAAGGAAAATTCTACGAACTAGACGGCGAAGAATCGATTGAAGAAATATTTGACAAACTTTGTAAGATAATTGGTTAAACAAAAAAGAACTGTTATAAGACAGTTCTTTTTTTATATCTCATTAAGATTTTAAAACTTCTTTAATTTTTTCAGCTAAAGCAATGGCGTCTAAATTAGATTTAACATAATATTCAGCAACCCCATGATTTTTAGATTCATCAACTTTGTCGGCATCAACTATATTAGATAAAATTATTACCTTGGCTTGCTTGCCCCACTTATCCTCTCTAAGCTTACTAAGCATGGTCATCCCATCCATTTTTGGCATTACCAAATCAAGCAAAATTAAATCGGGATGATGTTCTAAAGCTGTCTTGAGTCCCACTTCACCATTATTAGTCAATATAATTTCTACTTCATCTTGATTAAATTGAGCCATTAAAACACTTGATACCAAGGTCTCATCATCAACAATCAATAATACTTTTTTCATATATTTAAATAAATTAATTAAATTTTCCTGGTAAAGTAAAGAAGAAAGTTGTTCCTGCATCTTCTTCCGACTTAAAACCCATTTTACCACCATGAGCTTCAACAATACTTTTAGCAATATACAAGCCTAAACCGGTTCCATCTGTAACTTTTGTAATAATATTATCGGCTCTAAAAAACTTTTGAAAAACTCTATTTTGCTGATTAATTGGAATACCAAAACCAAAATCTTCAACCGAAATTTTTATTTCAGTCGCACCACAATCCACATTCACAATTATTTTAGCATTATCTTTAGAATACTTAATTGAATTATTAATTAAATTAGACAATACTTGATATATTTTATCATAATCAAAATCTAATTTTAGCTCCTTAGGACAATCTTTATTTATTTCAATTTTAATATTTTTATTTAATGTATCTACTTTCTGATCTTTAATTACGCTTTCAATTAAAGTTATAATATCTCCTTCTTTTTTATCAATGGAAAAATTTTGTCCAGATTCAATATGAGAAACATTAAGCAAATCATTAACTAAACGAATCATCCGCTCATTACTGTTATATATCTGTTGCATGAAATCTAGTTGTTTAACTGTTAATTTGCCAACTTTATTTTTAATTAGTAATTGAGCAAACCATTTAATGCCAGTTAGTGGACTTCTAAGCTGATGAGAAGCTACAGAAATAAATTCAGATTTTACTTTATCAATTTGTTTGGCTCGACTGATATCACGCAAAATAGCGATATCAGCTGGCTTCCCTTCATAAGTGATAATTGAACTATTAGATTCAACAGGTAACGAATTACCATTTTTATCAATAACCTCAAATTCATAACGAGTTTCAACCATTTCTCCGTTCATGCGTTTACGATAATTTTCAGCCACTAATTTACGATATTCTGGCGCAACATGATCAATCATCGGCTTACCAATAATATCTTGGGGTAATAAATTTATAATGTTAGATACCGCTGGATTAGCATATTTAATCAAACCGTCTTGGATTAAAATAACAGCATCGTTACTATTTTCAACTAAAGAACTGTAGCGTTTTTCTGATTGAGCGATTTTTTCTTCTAATAAATAACTATCTGTGACATCACGAAGACTAAACTGAATCACCCCAACTCGTTCAACTGAACGCACATTACTAACAAATTCTACATAAATTGTTTTTCCTGATTTAGTAACTAAAGGAATATTTTCATAGCGACTATAATTTTGTTTGTTAATATCTTCAAAAATTTTTTTAGAATTAATAATATTTTTAAAGACATTTACTTCCCAGATTTTTTTTCTTAGAAAATCATTAGGACTATAACCAAGTAATTCAATAACACGATAATTTACTTCTTTGATTTCTCCAGTTTTAACATCGACAATTAAAATACCATCATTAGAAGTTTCAAATAAACTACGATATTTAGCCTCAGACAAAACTAAAGCTTTTTGATTGTTTTTATTTTCAATCAACGATCTTATAGTCATGATACCAAAAGACAAATCTTCAGTAAATTTATTAAATATATATATCTCGTCCTCATCAAAAGAATTTATTTCATCCGAACCGACACATAAAATACCAAAAACTTTTTTATTAGCAATTAAAGGTAAGGTAATAAGTGATTTATAACCACTATTTAAAGCCTCTTGTTTCCAAGGAGCAGTACTGGGATAGTTAAAAATATCATTTATAATGGTCATTTTGCCTGTACGAACTGTCTTTCCACTAGGCCCTTGCCCATACTTATTTGTTGACCAAGAAATTTTATTTGACTTTAAATATTCATCATAAAAACCAGCTCGAGCTATCAAACGAAAGCTCTTTTTTTTATCATTTTCTGTAAAACTAATCCAGGCCATACGATAACCACCAATATCAACAATTATATGACAAATTTTATCTAAAAACTCTGGCTCATCTATTGCATGGATTAAAGCCTGATTAGATTTACTAAGCATGTGCAGAGTTCGATTTTTTTGTATAATTTGTGATTCAATTTTACTTCGTTTATTAAGTTCTCGAGTGATCAATAAATAAAAAATGATACCAACTACTAAAGTATAAAACCAGCCTTTAACAGTTGAGATATAAATTGCCGTTTTTGGATGAATTAACAATAATTTATCTGAAAATAAAATCCACACAGCACTAATTACCATATAAATTATGGTAATACGCATGGCTACTTTATTAAATAATGGTTTTTTTATTTTCATAAAAATAATGAATTACTTTTTTTGAGTTTTTCTTTTTTTATTAACTCGGTATAACCAGAACATAACCATTACTAAAACTACTAAAGTAACTGAAGTCGTTTTCCAATTTAAATAATTAAATATCATCACCCAAATATTTCTCTCAACCTTAAAACTATTTACATCACTTGGTCGACTTTTAACTTTAGCATCAGGATCAAAGGCAACCGCATAAATTGTATGATTTCCAGGAGTAAGTTCGGACGTAGCCTGAGAATGATTAATTCGCCAATTACCTTGAGCATCAGTTCTGGTGCGATAAACTAAAGCTTGGTCACTATGAATGTAGGCGATAATATCAAAGTTAGGTAAAGAAGTTCCTGTAAAACTTAAAATGTCACCTTCAGTTGAAATACTAGATTCACTAGCTAACACTTTAGGAACTGGGATGCCAGGCAACTCAGTCGCCCCAGTGGTTTCACTAATTAAAACTGTTGACGGTATAGAAACAATAGTTGGTGGCGTGCTTGGTGATGGAGTAGTAACTGGAGTTGGGGTTACGCCTGGAACAATAACGGGGGCAGTAATTGGAGTTGGGGTTGGAATTACGACTGGAATCAAAATAGTTGTTTTTGTAATATTTGAAATAGCAGCTTCACTTGAAACATTAGTTTGATCACGAGCAATTACGGAAATAATATGTTTACCATCAGCTAAAGCAAAAGCGTTAGGTAAAATGAAATTCCAAGCGCCACTGCTATCACTTGTCACCGTAAACTCATTTTTATCAACACTAATAATAATTTGATTATTTGGATCAGCGACGCCAATAATTTGTGGCGTAGTATTTGTAATTATAGAATTATTTTGTGGAATTAAAATAATTGGCGTACTTGGAATAGTGTTTATAATATTTATGGCTACCGGGATTGAGAAAGAGCTAATGTTACCAGCACCATCTATAGCTTTAACCGTAAACGAATGAGTACCAGCCAAGAATCTAAAATTCTGACTAAATAATCCATTACTATCTGTTAAACTATCTAAAGTACCCACTAAAGAATTATTATCATACAGTTCAACTTTTGATCTTGGTTCGGCTAACCCAGAAATGGTAATTAGGGTATCTCGGGTTGGGGTTATTAATGGATTTATAATTGGTTGCGCTGGAGCAAAAGTATCTGAAATAACTGGAGCACCACCGGACACAACTTGAGTAGCTGGTGGAATCACTGGCGTTACTGGTGTTGTTGGTGTTTCGTAAATATTAATTGCCGGAACTGTTATAGTATTGCCAAAATCATCAATCGCCCAAATTTTAACAAAATAATCAGTTGTTAAATCAACTCCAGTAATAACTGTCGAGATGGTTAAAGGATTATCTAAGTTTGAATCATTAGTCGTACTCCATTTGTGAGCTGAGCCACTATGGCTGTTTACATCAACCGAACTAGTACCATGCCACAATTCATAATGATTAAAGTGAGCATCAGTATTTGCCTGCCAAGTTAAAGTAACCGCTGTAGAAGTGCTAGAAAATTTATTAAGCGATATAAGCCCTACAGGAGCGGCTGTATCAACCGCAAAATTACTAGATTCATAATAAATACTGGTATTACCAAATTGATCAAAACCTCTTAAACGAACTCTGGTAGTAACGTTTTCTTGATTACCCAAATCAACACCAGCATTCCAAGTAACTAGTTTATTAGTACCAGCAGTTACACCGCCTAAATCACCAGCTAAAGTAGTTTTGGCCACATTCCAAGTAGCACCACCGTCAGCTGAAATTTCTAAAGAAGTGGTAGCGGTTTCATCTAAATCATAATTAATATTAATTGAAGTTGTGCTGGTGGCTTGAACAGCCGAGATATTAGAAATTGTTGGCGCTAAAGTATCCAAAGTAAAAGCGGCTGAAGAAGTATAAGCACCTTGATTACCAAAATAATCTTTAGCCCGGACTTTTACTTTCATAGTGGCAATGTCATGGCCCGCAAAATCAATTGGAGCCGACCAAGTGAAATTTTTAGCACCAGTTGTTTGACCCACACCAATTTCACCACTAACGGTTGAAGTGGCCACTGCCCAAGTTAAACCATTATCAGAAGAAGCTAAGAATTCAACCAAATGACCAGCTGGAGTATTATCAGTTAAATTATAATTAATTGATACATTTCCCGAACCAGTTATTTGACTAGCTGAAACACTACTAATAACAGGAACTCTAGCATCAACCGTAAAGTTGTCAGAGACAGCATAAGAACCTAAATTACCATAACGATCAACGCCACGTAATCTGATTTTCATTGAACTGCTTTCCTGACCAGAAAAATCGAATCCGGCATCCCAAGTCACTGTCCTGTTATTTCCCGAACTGACATTATTTAAATCTCCAACCAAGGTTGTAGTCGCCACATTATAAGTTGCACCATTATCATCAGAAATTTCTAAAGTAACATTATTTCCCGATACAGCTAAATCATTTAAATCATACTCATAAGTAACAATATTTGAATTTGGAGTTTGATAAACAGATAGTCCCGAAATCACTGGGCCTCTAGTATCAGTATAAAAAGCCGAAGAAATAGCTAAGCTGCTGCTAAGTAATGTGTCTGTTGAAAGTAGACGCACATAAACTGTTGCTTGTTCTTGATTAGGTAAATCATGTGATACATCCCAAGCAAAAGAATAAGCTATTCCAGTATCATGAAAAATTAAATTATTAACACCATTTGAACCAACACCGGTCTTCTCTGTCATTGCATGCCAAGACAAACCATCAGTTGAATATTCATAAGCCGTTAAACTATTTGTATCATTTTGATTATCAGTGCCAGTGTAACTTATAACTACATAACTACCAGATAAAGATTGACCAGCACTTGTAATGCTGATACTAGGTGCTGTGTTAATAACACTACTAACAGCTGAATAAGCTGACTCCGAAGAAGTAGCATGAGCTGTGTCTCGTGTATTACGAGACTTAACCATAAAGCTATAATTTGCCACCGGAGAATTTAAACCAGTAACCGTAATTTTTCCAGCGATACCAGATAAATTACCCCATTGCCCAACTGCCGTGCCTTTGGTTTTCCAAACAGCGCTGCTTCCTAAACTACCATTAGCCTGAACATACTTACCACTGCTTACTTCATAAAGCGCATACTCCACTTCAGACGCTTCCCCGGTATGAGCATTAATAGTTAAATCAACACTAGTATTTTGAGGATTATTAATTGTTGGTGCATCTGGTGTATATGGTTTAACATATTTATAAGCAATATTTAACGCCGTATTTTCATTAACTACTAAATGATTATAATCATCAGTATGAACTATCTCAGCTTTAGAAATATAATCATTACCATTTAAAGTAGCACCTGTTGGCACACTTAAATTAATCGGATTAGCTGTATCTGCTTGTCCAGTAGTAGTCGCTAAATAAGACCCACCATTTATAGCTACTAAAAATTCATTAGTATTAGGATTAGCTTCAATAAATGAACCACCAACTAAAACATTAGTGTCTCCAGCTTGAGGTTGCGCTTGTAAGTTTGTAATTGTATTTACAGCTGGTGCTTTAGTATCAACTAAAAATAAACCAGGTAATTCAATATTGGAACTGACATTGTTATAAGCATCGACACCACGAACCCGAACTTTCATTGTATCATTTTGTCTATCATTGTAATTTACACCAGCATTCCAAGTAACTGTTTTATTGCCAGAAGTAACACCACTACCGACAGCCCCAACTAAAGTTGAGGTAGCTACTGTCCAAGTAGAACCACTATTAGCCGAGATATCAATGAAAATTTGAGTTGCCCCGTTATCGGTTAAATCATAAGTAAAATTAACATCATCTGAGCCTAAAATTTGGCTAGCCATTACATTGCTAATTACTGGAGCCTTAGTATCTAAAGAAAAATTATCAGATTCAACATTGCCAGTGGCATTATTATGAGTATCGGTTGCGTATAAACGAATTCTCATATTAGCAATTTCCCAACCAGGAAAATCAACCCCCGCATTCCAAGTAATCATTTTACTGTTTCCTGGAGTAACTCCTGACCCAACTGCTCCAGTAACACTACTGCTTGTTACATTCCAATGTAAACCACCATCAGACGAGATCTCAAGACCAACTGTAGAATTATTAGCATCAGCTAGATCATAAATAATTGCCACCGTATTAGTACTAACATTTTGAGTGGCACTAATATTGGTAAAGCGTGGTGAATTAGTATCAACACTAAAATTTGATGAAGTCGTAAAGCTACCAATATTTCCAAAATTATCAATTGCTCTAATTTTAACCTGAAGATCATTATCTTCTTGTCCAGAATAATCGATTCCTGGATTCCAAGTAATCACTTTATTAGTACTAGGAATAATATTCGTTCCCAAATCACCAGTTGCAGTTGAAACTGGCACGGTCCAAGTCACACCACCATCAGCTGAGATTTGAATCTCAACTGTTGAGTTTGATAAATCAGTTAAATTATAATTAATTGTTACTAAATTTGAATTAGAATTTTGGCTAGCACTGACTGATGAAGTTCCAGGATTTTTAGTATCCACAGTAAAAGCTGGAGAGGTTGCTATACCACCATTTGAAGTTCCATCGTTGGCCTTAAGTCTAACGTAAACAGTACTGTCTTCCGTGTTGTTCAAATTAGCGGCTACATCCCACACAAAGGTATGTGAAATACCAGGATAAACAAAAGATAAAGTTGAAGTCCCTTCACTACCAACGCCTGGTTTTTCTGTCATCGTATGCCAAATAGAATTATCTGTTGAATATTCATAAGTCACCAAGGACGAATTTTCACTTTCTAAATCAGACCCAGTGTAATTTATAGTAACATATTTAGCACCAGTGTTAATTTGAGAAACACTATTAATATTTATAACCGGTGATTGATTAGCTGACGAAGCACTGCTAGATAAAGCACTTTCGCTACCAGCAGCATGAGTAGAATCACTAGTATTGCGGGACTTAACTTGAAAACCATAGAGATAAGAATGAGTAGTTAGTCCATTAACATTAATTTTTCCAACTACACCAGAAGTTTGACCCCACTGGCCAGATCCAGTGCCTAGAGTTTGCCAAACTGGATCATTACCTAAAGTGCCATTACTTTGAACATATTTATTTTTTGAAGTTTCATAAATGGCATATTCTAAACCATCAGTTTCGGAAATATTTTTATTAATCAAAACATCGACAGTACCAATACCAGGATTATCAACTGTTGGTACAGCTGGCGTGTATGGCTTAACATATTTATAACTTGAATTTGGTGAAGTGTTTTCATTATTAACACTTTGTCCGTAATCATCCGTATGAACTATTTTTACTTGAGAAATATAATCATTGCCATCTAAAGCTGCTCCGGCACCCGTTAGTTGATTAGATGGCGAAGCGGTATTAGTTGTACCAGGAGTCGCCAAACCATAAGCGCCACCATTAATTGCTATATAAAAATTATTAGTATCTGGATGATTTTCAATAAACGAACCACCAATCAAAGCGGTGGTGGCCCCAGCTAGTGGTTGAGCTAAAAGATTAGCCATCACATTTACAGTTGGTGACAAGGTATCTAAAGAAAAATTACTTGAGAAAACATTACTAGAAACATTGCTATAAATATCAGTACCTCGAACTCTAATTTTCATCGTTGATAAATCTTGACCAGAAAAATCAGTACCCGCATTCCAGGTGATTATTTTGTTAGTACCGCTAACAATTCCCGCCCCTAAATCTCCAGTCACAGTTGAGGTGGCGATGTTCCAGTTAGAACCTCCGTCAGCCGATATTTCTACGATAATATTTGAAGTATTTTGATCAACTAAATCATAATGAAAAATTACGTTGGTTGAAGCTAAAGTTTGAGCCGCTGTTACATTAGTAATTCTTGGTGCCTGACTATCTAAATCAAAATCTCCAGAATTTAAATTGCTACTATTTGTAAAATTATCAGTCGCCGTTAACCTAATTCTCATGGTGGCTTTTTCTTGATTGCTATAATCAGTGCCAGCGTTCCAGGTCACTGTTTTATTTGTACCCGGAGTAATACTGCCTAAATCACCAGCCATACTTGAGGTCGCAACTGTCCAAGTTGATCCGCTATTACTAGAAATCTCTAAAGCTACGTTAGCATTACCAAAGTCTTCGGTGACATCATAATGAAACGTAAAAGTTTTAGCCCCACTATCTTGAGCGGTTGTTACATTTGATAAAACTGGAGCATGAGTATCAACGCTAAAAATATTTGAATCAACAAATGATCCTTGATTACCAAATGAATCCCGAGCTTTAACCCTCACCTTCATTTGAGTATTATATTGACCATTAAAATTTGTACCAGCATTCCAAGTAACTGATTTGCTACCAGGAGTCACTCCGCTACCAACTGCCCCACTCAAAGTTGAGGTGGCTACTGCCCAAGTGGCACCACCATCAGATGAAATTTCAATTTGAACGTTAGAATTATTAGCATCAGCTAAATTGTAAGTAATTGCCACAGTTTTAGCACCCACATTTTGAGTGGCGCTAACACTACTTACAACTGGCAATTTATTATCAATTTCTAAAGCCGAAGAAACTGCTAAATTACTATTTATCTGAGCATCATTAGAACGTAAACGAACATAGACAGTTGAATCTTCAACGTCTGGTAAATTAGCAGCTGAATCCCAAACAAATTTATAAGAACTATCACTTGGTAAAAATACTAGACTAGAAGTACCGTTTGAACCAGCGCCCGTCTTTTCAGTCATTGTGTGCCAAGTGGTATTATCAGTTGAATATTCGTAAACTGTAATATTATTAATATCACCTTGTCCATCGGTACCGGTATAATTAATATTGGTATACTGAGTGCCATCAGTTGTTTGAGCATAACTGTTTAAAGCAATAACTGGAGCTGTGTTAGGAATAGATGCATTAGCTGACCAAGCAGATTCCGAAGATGTCGCGTGAGAAGCATCACTTGGATTACGTGATTTAACTTTAAAACTATACAAAGAAACTGGTGAAGTTAAACCACTAATTCTAACTTTACCTGTGAACGTTAAACCATTACCCCACTGTCCTAAACCAGTGCCTCTAGTTTGCCAAACTGGATTAGTCCCTAGTGTGCCATCACTTTGAACATATTTATTTTGAGTATTTTCATAAATGGCATACTCAACATCAGAAGCTTCACCGGCATGAGGATTAATCAGTAAATCTAAACGATTAGTAACTGGATTATCAAGAGTTAAATTAGCTGGAGTATAAGGTTTAACATATTTATAAATAACGTTAGGAGTAGTATTCTCATTAGCAAAACTTAAACCATAATCATCCGTGTGAATAATTTTAACTTTAGAAATAAAGTCGTGACCTGTTAAAGTTGTTCCAATATTAGTATTTTTATTCGATGGTGCGGCGGTATTAATATCACCAGCCGTTGAAGTAGAATATGCACCACCATTTATAGCGACATAAAAATCATTAGTATTAGGATTAGTTTCCGTAAATGATCCACCTATAAGAGCGGTTGTGTCACCAGCATTAGGTTGAGATAATAAATTAGAACTAGTTAAAGTTGTTGGTGCTAAAGTATCTAAAGAAAAATTAGCTGAAGCAGTATAAGTTCCCTGATTTTGGAATTTATCTTTAGCTCGCAATCTAATTTGGATATTATTTTTTTGTTGGTTTGGATAATCAACTAAAGCGTTCCAAGTAATTACTTTAGAAGTCCCAGCACTAACACCTGCACCAACAGCACCAGATAAAGAAGATGTCGCAATCATCCAAGTAGCACCACCATCGCCGGATATTTGTGGTTCTACTAAAATATTATCCGTCGTATTATCAAATAAATCATAGGTAATAGTCACTGTGCTAGTGCCTAAATTTTGAACCGCACTCACATTAGAGATAGTTGAAGTAGCATAATCAACTGCAAAAGAAGTTGAAGTGGCCATAGCTCCATTACCAATCCCATCGTTAGGTCTAAGTCTTACATAAACTGTTGGATTATAAGTGCTACCTAGTTGTGACTTAGCATCCCAAACAAAAGTATGAGCCACACCGGTTGGGCTAGCACTTAAACTACTTATTCCGCTATGTGCTGGATCAGTCGACGAAGCCGTCATTGTTTGCCAGACAGAATTATCTAAAGAATATTCATAAGCGGTTAAATTTCCTGGATCACTTTCAGTATCAATTAAATTATAAGCTGCGTGAACATAACCATAATTAGTGTTTTGAGCTGGTGCTAAATTTTGAATCACGGGTCGCTGATTTTGAGTATAAGTAATTGCCACATTATCTAGGGTAACTTGTTGTGTACCATTTCCAACTAAATAAGCTCGCCATTTAATTTGATTGGTTGAAGTCGCAAAACTAGGTAAACCAGTATTAATTTGCGTGGCGGTATTATAAGCTGTAATTGAAGTCGTTGTCGCCCAAGCTCCAGCTGTATAATATTTCCAGTTAGCTCCATTATCATCTGATAATTGATAATATATTTCACCACCATTTTTAGTCGCCGTTTCATTAAACGAATTCCAAGAAACAGCTTTAGGGACGCTAAGAGCGGTTACTGGAGTAGTAGTTGGTGAATTTGAAGCATAACTATGAACAACTTTTGACCAATTAACTGAGACGTTATCAAAACCAGAAACATAAGTGAAATTAGCATTTGTTCCAGCGGGGATAACTACATAGGCAGCAAATTTAACATAATAAGTTCCAGCGGTTGGAATTTTACTAGTAATATCAATCGGCGTACTAGCTGCCCAAGCAGTTGTGCTAGTAATTTCTGGACTACTCCAAACAGCTGTGCTAGTAGCAGTTGGAGCTCCGCTAGTTGTCTCTATAAAAGCATAAACACGATAAGTTGTCGGTGTGCTTGGTGAGGTATAAGTAATTGATTTCCAATCTAAATCAAGAGTTGCGGTATCTGGCGTACCAACAGTTGTTGTAAAAGCTTGTTCATAGTAACCAGCGATTGTTCGACCTCTACGAGTTGAAGTCATTGTAATTTCTGTATGTCCTGTTGGGTTTCCATTAGTTGCTACATAAGCTCCAGCAACGGTGGTATTTGCTGGCTGTAGCCAATCTCCATAAGTCCAACCATTAGCATTACCAGTAAAGGTTGGGTTTGTGCTACTACCTATAGTTGTTCCTCCTATATCTTTAAGTCTGGCCACGCCACCAGTCACCTCAATTGTACTAGTTGCGTAAGTGTAATCGCCTGGTGTATCAAAAGTCCAATCCTGATTATCAGCTAAAAGTTGTTGAAAGCCAAAAAGAAAAAAAGAAGCGAGTCCGATAAATACAATTTTAGCTAAAAAAATACCACCTGCTCCTAGAACAGTGGTTAAAGTAATTTTTCGACGAATAGTATAAGCGTGCACTTCAGGTTTATCTTTAATTTTTTTAGGAAAAATAAAACCCTCTTCTTGAAGTTTAGCTGGTGATACTAAAAGATAAATTGGCAAACTAACAAAAATAAATCCCAGTTCAGAAATAATCAGCAAAAAAGAATATGGGATCAGTAAAAACCAATTGTCTGCGCCAACAATTTTTTGTTTCAGTTTAAAAGTATAACCCGAAAAACGAAAGAAGAGGTTTAGAAGATAAACCTGCATATGTTTATATTTAAATTGTTAAAAAGATTAAGAACATTCCAACTAAAATAATAATTACCACTGACCAGTTAGCCACTGAATCAATATTTTTTATTAAGTAATCAATCCAAGATGAAGTAACTTTGAAAAATTGTTCTGGGGCCGCTTCACTTCTAACTCCCAATTTAGAATCATAACCAAAAATAACAATTGAATGATTACCATCACTTAATTTAAAGTTTTTTTGTTGATGACTAATAGTCCAGTCACCGTTTTTATCAACATCAGCCGTGTAAATAACCGTAGAAATATCCGATAATAATAAAACCACCGAAGTATTTGGTTGTCCTTTGCCAACAAAATCATAGTCACCGCCTTTAACTTTTTTAACACTAGATAACTTTGGTTCTGGCATCGTGTTAACTACCCTAGCGGTTTGAATACCAGTTTCGGTTGCAACCAAATTTTGACTAAGCACATCAACTGTTTGTAAATTTGAAACTGAATAAAGTTGCAGCGGTCCATAAACTGATGGGAACGCTAGAATTAATAACAATTTTAAAGCCCAAATAAAAGCAACAGCCCCCACCCCAGAGACTGTTAAAATACGACGTAAATTGTAATCAAAATTAACTTTAGCGTAGCTTCCCTTTTCAGCAAAATAAGCAACGACTTTTTCAGGGCTCAGTGCCAAGTAAAGAGGCAGAGAAATAAGGCCTAAAGCCATTTCCTCAAAAATTAAAATAATACTATTTTTTATCGCCTCAAAACCAATTTGTTCGATAATGAGCTGTTTTCTTTTGTAAATACGATTGGTTAAAAACAATACAAGATTCAACCACTTATTTTTCATAAGTTTAGTTTTACACTATTTTAGCTATTTTATTTTTTAAATCATCTAAATCAGTATTCGATTTTACAAAATAATCAGTCGCCCCTAATTCTTTAGCCTTAGCAAGACTATCTGAATCACCTAAATTCGATAATACAATAACTGGAATATCTTTAAGGGCTGGATTCGCTTTTAAGTATTTAAGAAAATCAAAACCATTCATCTTTGGTAATAATAAATCCAATAAAATGGCATTTGGTTTCATCCTCTCTGCCATCTTAAGACCCGTGTCACCATCTGGTGCAGTCGCAATAGTATAATTACTTTCATGAAAAGTCAGATATAAGGCTCGAAGCAATAATTCATCATCTTCAATAATTAGCAAGATTGTCTTTTTTTCTGTCGCCATATTATTTCTTTAACAAATTTTTAACATAATCAACAATAACCTCTGTGTCGGTAGTGGCCTTTAAAAAATACTGCTGTGCCCCCAAAGCTTTAACCGATTTAACATCGCTCGCTTGGTCTAAGTTGGACAAAACCACGACTGGAATATTTGTTGTTTTAGTTTCCTCTTTAAGTTGTTTTAAAACTTCAAAACCATCAATTCCTGGTAAAATTAAATCTAACAAGATTATGTGTGGTTGAAATTTAATTACCTCATCCATAACTAAAGAACCATCAGAGACTATCTCAATTTTAAATTTTTCCGCCTTCAGGCTTTCAGCTAAAACACGAGACAACATAGCATCATCTTCAACAATAAGTACTCGTTTAACTGGTTCTTTTTTTCCAAAAAATTTCTCTAACATATCTTATTTATCTACTTATTAACACTTTAATATAATAACAAATTTAACTTAGTCCGTAAACTAATATTACCGCAAAACTGGACGTGCTACTTTATAAATTTGGGTTAATAAATCCTCGGTAGTAAAAGGTTTTTCTAGCACACCTTTAATTACACTCAGTTCACTAGATTTTTCTAGTGATTCATGAAATTCACTTGGCGCAATAGGCAGTGCCGATGACATTAAAAGAACTGGAATCTTTTGTAAACGTGGGTTATTAGCCATCGCCCGGCAAACATCCATGCCACTTATTTGAGGCATCATAATATCAAGCAACACTACATCATAATTAGGATTGGCCGTCATTTTATCTAAACCTTCTTGACCACTATAGGCAATATCAATTTGAAACGTCCCTTCACTAAGAAGCAATGCTTGCAGTGTAGTTACGGTGCTTAAATCATTATCAACGATTAGAATTCTCATATTTTTATTTAGAGGTTAAAGGCAGAGTAAAGTAAAAAGTGGCTCCCTTGCCAACTTCACTTATAACACCGATTTGACCTCCTAAGCTTTCAATGTTTTGTTTACAAATATATAATCCCAAACCCATACCATCTTGTGATCTAGATAAAGACGGTTCAAGTTGAGAAAATTTCAAAAATAATTTTTCTTGCTTTTCTTTAGAAATACCCTGTCCAAGGCCAATAACTTCAACTTTAATTTCTTTCTCATCTACCTTAAACAGATTAACATTAATTGTTTGCCCAACTGGACCATATTTAACAGCGTTATCAACAAAATTATAAATAACTTCTGATATCTTAGATTTATCGCTATTTATTAATACTTCTTCTTTAGGTAAATTTAATTTGATATGAGAGTCTGTTCTCTTAGTTAACATGGTGAGTGAAGTTTCAAATGAAGTAATAAGTTTAACAAAATCAAATTTCTCCTTAACTACTGCCATTTTACCTACTTCATTGCGACTAGTAGTTAACATAGTCTTAATTAAATTAGTAAGTTTCAATCCTTCAGTGTGAATAATTGAAATATACTTTTGATAATCAGTTGGAATAGTTTTAGGTTGTTTTTCCATTACCTCAGTTAAACCAACAATCGAAACTAGAGGAGTTTTAAGTTCGTGGGTAGCAATATTTAAAACTTCATTTTTTAATTTATCAACTTCTTTTAGTTGGTTAATGGTGATTTTAGCATTGGTAAGTTCTGTAATATCCACACCAGTCGCCAACATTGAATCAGCAACACCATGCTCGTTGTGAAGCACACTAAAATGCCAAACGATATTTTTCTCCGTTGTATCTTTAGAAATTATTACATTTTCCAAGGTGTCAGACAAAGCCGTGCCACCAAGCAAAAAAGCTAACAACCCTTTAGTTCTGTTTTGATCTTTTCGAACCACAAAACCAGTAATCCAATTTTTTCCTAGAATTTCATCACTTTCAACACCTAAAAGTTCTCTACCCTTTTTATTAACTAACAAAACATTGTTGTTAGTATCAAAAATTAAAACAATCACACCAGCAACATCCAAATATTGTTGTAATTTATTTTTTTCTAATTTCAAAAGGTTGTGTGATTTTTTTATTTCCTTATTATAAGCCTGCAACTTAGTGATGCTGTTACGAATTGACAACACCATATTATTGAATGAATTAGCCAGACTCGCCACCTCATCATCTCCAGTAAGCAAATCATTACTTACAGTTGCCTTATAATCACCATTTTCAATCACCTTGGCCAATTTCGTTAAATTTATAAGTGGCAAAACTAATTTTCTAGAAAATCTTAAAACGTAAATAATACAACCAAGAACTGCAAAAGCTAAAAATAAAGAAGCAATTACTTTACTTATAACTCTTACTTTTTCAATTTCCACTTGAAGTTTTTTAGCGTATTCAAGTTCATTTAAAAGTAAGCTATTAACATTTTCCTTAACAAATCCTGTTTTACGATTAGCTTCATCGTAACTACCAGTAGCACCTAAATAATCACCTGTGGTTAGAGAGCTAACACCCCCCTCTATGTCAAAAAAAACGTCATTAATATTATTTTCTAGACCATTAAAAATAATCTGGCTCTCCCGATCAACAATCACAATCTTAAGTTTAGCCACTAACTGTTTAGTTTCAAAATAAATATTATTAAACCGAGCAACTTCAGTCGTATCGTAAGGTGATTTTATACGCTTACTAAAAGAATCAAGCAAAGAGGTTGTTTCGCCAATAAGCTTATACTCAGAAATCATATTATCTGTCAGTGTCATATACTTAGACAAAATAATATAATCAACGGCCATAAAAAAACCAGCTGACACAAGCAGGGTAACAATAATTGCAAAAAATGAAGCGAGCAACTTCTTTTTTATACCCATAGGTAAAAATTAATTATTTACTAGTAGACTTATAAACCTCTTCGTAAGTATGAAAACCATCTTCTATAATAGTGCTATCGATATTACTTTTATCAACGCTAATTGGCGATAAGAAGTATGATGGGACCATTATCTTGCCATTATCAATTGAGGTTTTAACCTCAATTGGTTGATTTTTAGCCATTGATACTGCGATTTCAGCGGCTGCATAAGCTAAAGAATTAATTGGTTTATAAACAGTTGAGGTTTGAGTACCAGCCACAATTCTTTGAACCGCAGAGAGTTCTGCGTCTTGCCCGGAAACCGGAATTTTACCTGCTAAACCTTTTTCTTTAAGTGCTTGGATAACACCAGAAGCAGTTCCATCATTAGCAGCAATCACCGCATTTAGCGTTTTTCCAGAATCAAGATAATCTTTAATTGTTTTATAAGCAATAGCTGGTTTCCATTCAGGGGTTGGTTCATCAATTACCAAATTAATATCGCCATCTTTAACTTCCTGATTCAAAATATTCATCGTTCCCTCTTTAAGCAAAATAGAATTATTATCAGTCGGCGAACCACCAATATAAGCAAAGTTACCCCTATCAACTAAAGATAAAATACTTTGAGCCTCAAGTTCTCCAACTCTTACATTATCAAAAGAAATATAAAGATCGATGTCACTATTTTTAATTAACCTATCATAAGCAATAATTTTAACTCCGGCTTTTTTAGCCTTTTGGATTACAGACACTAATTTTTCTGAATCCGCTGGAATAATCACAATAACTGAAACTCCTTGACTAATCATGTTCTCAATTTGATAAATTTGCTTATCAACATCATAATCAGACAAAGAAACATTAACCACCGCTCCCAGTTCCTGAGCTCTTTTAACAAAAAAATCACGATCTTTAAACCATCTTTCTTCACGAGTAGTTCCTAGTGAAAAACCAATAACTATCGGCTTCTCACCAACAAGCAGACTTTCTTTTTCTGATAACAAACGGTTTACAAAAATGATACCGCCTAAAGCCAATATAAAAAAAATAAAGAAAAATAGAAAAAATTTTTTCATACTTTGTTTTTAAAATTAAGAAGCAATTTTTTTTATTTCGGTGAGCAGGTCATCTAAAATAAATGGTTTTTCTAAAGCACCTTTGACAACACAGAGAGATTTAAATTCACTAAGTAATTCTTCTAGTTCTCTAGAAGTAATTGGTAAGGCTGAAGCTAACAAAATTGGAATATTTTTAATAGCATCATTTTTAGACATTGCTTTACAAACATCAATACCACTAAAGTCAGGCATCATAATGTCTAAAATAAGCAAAGAATAAGTTGGATCAGCTATCATCTTGGACAAACCTTCTTGTCCACTATAAGCAACATCAACCGCATAACCTTGTTGACCAAGTAATGCTTGGAGGGTTGTAGCTGCACTAACATCATCATCAATAATTAAAATCTTCATAATTTTATTAAATTATTTCTTAGTTATATATAAATAATTATAGCATAATTACCTAAAAATAAAAAAATATTTTAGCTCACCGCCCCTTCGCCAGCCACATAACCAGTTGTCCAACAAATCTGTAAATTATAACCACCACTAGGACCATCTAAATCTAAAAGCTCCCCTGCAATAAATAAATTAGGAATAATTTTAGATTGCATATTCTTAGGATTAATCTCATTTAAAGCCACGCCTCCTTGAGTGACAATGGCCTTATCATAACCACCAATTGATTGAATTTTTAAGTTAAAATTCTTTAAAAAGTTAATTAAAGACTTACGTTCTTCTCGGTTTATTACACTAGCCTTTTTATCAGGGCTAATACTTAAAATGTCGCACAACAGATATTGCAATTTCGGTGGCACTAAACCATCTAAACTATTTCTAAATAATTTAGTTCCATGAAGAGTAAAAATATCTCGTAAATGTTCATCTAAAATCTCAGATGTATAATCTGGCAAAAAGTCTATTTTTAAACTTAATTTCTCCGTACCCTTTATATAGCGAGTTAAATCCATCGCCGCTGGACCACTAACACCCGTTGAGGTAAACACAATATCACCAGTTAAACTCTTTATCTTCTTATCGCCATCATACAAATTTAAAGTCACATCGTTTAAACTTAGACCTTCTAACTTCTTAACTAAATTTTCTTTAACAATAATCGGTGACAGCGCTGGTTGTGGTGTTATAATTGTGTGACCCAATTTTTTAAGCCAAATATAAGCATCACCAGTTGATCCAGTGTCAGGATAAGACCGGCCACCAGTAGCAATAATATATTTTTTAGCCTCTATTTCTTCATTACTATTTAATACCACTTTAATTATCGTATCGTTTTCCATGACAATATTTCGAACAATAGCTTCAGTAACTAATTTGCCACCATTTCGTTTAAATTCATCTATCAGAGTATTTAAAATTTCCGTTGACCGGTTACTTTCTGGAAAAACCTGATTAATTTTTTCGATTTTAGTAAAGATGCCACGACTATTAAAAAAGTCGATAATTTCCTTAGCCCCAAACTTATTTAAAGCAGAAATTAAGAACTTACCATTTTGACCATATTTCTCAGCCATTTCCTTAGGATTAAAAATGGCATTAGTAATATTACAACGACCACCACCAGTTGTTAGTAGTTTAAGGCCTGGGCGCTTGTTTTTTTCAATTAAAATCACCTTGGCTCCCAGTTCAGTGGCCCTTATTCCGGCCATCAGTCCAGCTGGACCAGCCCCAATTATTGCAATGTCATATATCATATATAACCAGTATATAGCAAAACCCCGCTATTTAGTAGCGGGGTTTAATTTAACTTAAATTGATTCAAAAAAGGTTCGAGCCAGAACTTCTTGTTGTTGCTGGCGCGATAATTTAACAAAGTGAACCGCATAGCCAGAAACTCGAATTGTCAGTTGAGGATATTTTTCAGGATGATCCATCGCATCCTTTAAAGTTTCTCGGTTAAAGACGTTAACGTTTAAATGATGAGCGCCTTTTTCAAAATAACCCGTTAGTAAACTAATTAAATTCTTTTTTTGTTCCGCCAAGTTTACACCTAAAGTTTTTGGGGTAATACTAAAAGTATTAGAAATACCATCACGAGCACTGGCATATTCTAATTTAGCCACTGAATTAAGTGAAGCAATCGCCCCATGAGTATCTCGCCCATGCATTGGATTAGCCCCTGGAGCAAACGGAGCTCCCGCTAAACGACCATCAGGAGTAGCCCCAGTTTTTTGACCATAAACCACATTAGATGTAATTGTTAGAATTGATAAAGTTGGTTTAGCACCACGATAAATATAATGCTTAGCGAGTTCACTATTAAAATCACTAACTAATTTAACCGCGATATCATCAACCTTCTTATTGTCATTACCATATTTTGGATAATCCCCATTAATCTCAAATGAAGTCGTAATTCCCTGTTCGTTTCTAATTGGAATTACTTTAGCATACTTAATCGCTGATAAAGAATCAGCCACCACTGACAATCCAGCCATACCAAAAGCCATTAAACGATCAACATTAGTATCAATTAAAGCCATCTGAGCTCGTTCATAATAATATTTATCATGCATATAATGAATTACGTTCATGGTTTTAACATATTCACTGGCCAAGAAAGTCAGACATTTTTTAAACTCTTTAGTGACCTGCTTATAATCCAAGGTTTTGCCAGTAAGTGGCAAAATACCATCAATAATTTTTAGACCACTAACTTCATCGTGCCCCTGATTCAAAGCTAATAGCAAAGCTTTGGCTACGTTACATCTAGCCCCAAAATATTGCATTTGCTTACCAATTGTCAGTTTAGAAACACAGCAAGAAATTCCGTAATCATCACTACCCGTAATATTTCTCATTAAATCATCATTTTCATATTGAATTGATGAGGTCTTAATTGAAACTTCCGCACAGAATTTTTTAAAATTATCTGGTAAATCTTTCGACCATAGAACCGTTAAATTTGGTTCTGGTGAAGCTCCCAAGTTATACAATGTTTGTAAAAAACGATAAGCCGTTTTGGTCACCTTATGTTTACCGTTTTCAAAAATACCACCCAAAGCTTCAGTGAGCCAAGTTGGGTCACCAGCAAATAACTGATTATATTCATTAGCCCGTAAATGACGAACTAAACGTAATTTGATAATAAACTGATCAATTAACTCTTGAGCTTGTTCTTCTTTGATTATTTTTTCCGATAAATCATGTTCTAAATAAATATCAAAAAAAGAACTGACATTACCTAAACTCATTGCTGCTCCATCTTGTTCTTTTAAAGCTGACAAATAAGCAAAGTAAGTCCATTGAATGGCTTCTTTAGCAGTTTTAGCTGGAGTAGATATATCAAAGCCATAACTTGCGGCCATAATTTTCATGTCCTCAAGTGCCTTAATTTGTTCACTTACTTCTTCACGTAAACGAATTGTTTCCTCAGTCATCTCGGAAAAATCTAAAGCCGCCTTATCTTCTTGTTTTAGGTGAATTAAATAATCAATCCCATAAAGAGCTATACGACGATAGTCACCAATAATGCGACCCCGAGCATAAGCATCTGGTAAACCAGTAATAATCCCGACGCTTCTTAAAGTTTTCATCTCGTCAGTATAAGCATCAAACACACCGTCATTATGAGTTTTGCGATATTTAGAAAAAGCTGTCACAATTTCTTTATCAATTTTAACTTTATTTTCCTCACAAGCTTTTTCCACCGCTCGAAGTCCACCAGCTGGCTTTAGAGCTCTTTTAAGGGGTTCATCAGTTTGAAGACCCACAATTACTTCTTGTGATTTATCAATATAACCAGCTTTGTAACTAGTAATACTGGATACGGTTTTAGTATCAATTTTTAAAACCCCACCATTTTTAGTTTCTTTAAGCAGTAATTTTTCACACTGACTCCATAATTTTTTAGTCTTTTTTGAAGGACCAACTAAAAAAGAAGCGTCGCCATTATAAGGTTTAATATTTTTTAACACAAAAGACCGAACATCAATTCGATTTAAGTGTTCTAATTTTTTATCACCCAAAGTTTCGCACTGACAAACAGTTTTAGTTTTAGTTTTTGGGGTAACTTTTTTAATAACTTTTTTAACAGATTTCTTCATATTTAATTATTCGATAATAATACGACCATCAAGAACTTTAGCGCCCTTGCCTTCATCCATTACAAATAAAGGGTTCATATCCATTTCTTTAATCTCTGGAAAATCACGTAACAACTGGGCTAAACGTAAAACACATTCGATAATCGCTTCTTTATCAGCCGGTTTAGCGCCCCGAGCCCCGTCTAAAATTTTCTTAGATTTCAAACTATTAATCATTAAAATTACATCGGCTCGAGTTAGAGGATTCAAACCAAATACGACATCTTTAATAATTTCTACATAAATACCACCTAGACCCAACATAATTGCATCACCCAAACTTGGATCTTGGATACTACCTAAAATCATTTCAGTTCCCGCTTCACTAATCATCTCTTCCAACAGAACTCCATCAATTTTTGCTTCTGGACGATTAATTTTTACCCGAGCAATCATTTCTTCAAAACGAAGTCCGGCTTCTTCTGGGGTCACGTGTAAAGTGATACCACCAGCATCACTCTTATGTAAAATATCTTGAGACACAATCTTAAGCACCATAGTTCGGCCCATTTCTTTGGCAATTTGTTCAGCTTCTTCTTTAGTATGAGCTACATGACTAACTAAAGTTGGTAATCCATAAGCTTTTAAAATAGCTAAAGCTGAAGCTTCTGGAAAAGCCTTAATCCCATTAGCCTTAGCCTGTGCAAAAATTTTAGACACAGCTTCACGATCGACGTCAGTAAATTCTACTACCTCAGTAATTTCGGTCTGGGTATCTTGGTAAAACTTCTCTAAAGCACTTAAAGCTTTAATTGCTGATTCCGGATAAGAATAAGCGGCAATTTTATTATTCTTTAATAGTTCTAAACCAGGCTCAACAAGTTCCTGACCCATAAAAGCAGCCGCAATTGGTTTATTATATTTATCTCGAGCCTTAATAATTACCTCAGCTGTAGCTTCAATTTCAGTCGTTGATTGAGGGGTTAAAATAATCACCGCCGCATCAACATTATTATCGGATAAAGCAGCGGAAATTGCCGCTTCAAAACGGTCAGCCCGAGCATCACCTAAAACATCAATTGGGTTATGAGTGTTGGCTTCTGGTGGTAAAGCCGCTTTTAAAGCCGCCTTAGTCTCATCACTTAAAGTAGCTACGGTTAAACCATTTTCAACAACTGCATCAATTGCTAATACTCCTGGACCACCGGCATTGGTAATAATCGCCAGACGAGCCGCACTATTTACTTTGTTAGCACTAAAAATTTTAATATAATCAAATAATTCTTCTGAACTATTAGCACGAATGATTCCACTTTGACGAAACAGTGCTGCATAAGCTGCATCATTACCCGCTAAAGCACCTGTATGTGAAGCCGTTGCCCCAGCACCGGCCGAAGTCTTACCTGATTTAATTACCACCACTGGAATTGGTTTAGCATCATGACTTAGTTCTTTGATTTTAGCCATCAATTTATCTGGTTCAGCTAGTTGCTCAGCATACATCGCTACCACATCAGTATCGTCATCATTTTTTAAATAATCTAAAATATCGGTTTCATCAAGAACCGCTTTATTACCCACACTAATAAATTTAGAGAAGCCGATTCCCATGCTAGTGGCACAGTCTAAAATAGCCGTACATAACGCTCCGCTTTGTGAAATAAAAGCCACATTACCAATTGATGGTGCAAAAGCAGCAAAAGACGCATTAAGACTAATTGAAGGATTAATAATACCTAAACAATTAGGACCGATTAAAGCAATATCATATTTAGCACAAAGTTCTTTAACTGTATTTTCTAATTCTGGATTGCCAGCCTCTTTAAAACCAGCCGAAATAATAATTGCCCCCTTAATTCCTAATTTTCCACCCTCTTCTAAAACAGCCGGTACAATCGCCGCTGGAACGACAATCACCATTAAATCAATTGGGGCGTTAATCGCGGTTAAAGATGGATAACATTTTAAACCATATAATTCTTCAGCTTTAGGATTAACTGGATAAACCTTGCCAGTAAAACCTTGGGTTAAGTTTTTAGCAATTCCATTACCAACGCTACCTAGTTTAGTAGAAGCACCAACAATAGCGACTGATTTTGGTTTAAAGATAAAATCTAGGTTAGACATAAAACACTTAATTAATTTATTATTTTACAAGTATAGCACATAACTAATATCTAATTACTTTTTCTGGTAAATACTGTTTAAAAATATCAACCGCCCGATAAATATCTTCTTTAGTAGCCGGACTTACATCTTTAAGTCGATATTCTAAACCAAGTTCTTTGTATTTATGAACTCCCAAATTATGGTATGGCAGTATTTCTAAATATTCTAGATATTTAAACTGACTTAAATATTTAGCGGTTTGCTCTAGATACTGAGCTTGATCGGTCCATCCAGGAACTAATACGTATCTAATCCAAAAAACTTGTGAACTTGCCTCCCTAAATTCAATCGTTTTAAACACGGTTTCATTTCCCTGTCCTGTTAATTTTTTATGCCATGCGCTATCAAAATGTTTTAAATCAATTAAAGCTAAATCGGTTAACTTTAATAACTCTTGAGTTTCGCTATTTAAAATCATTCCATTAGTATCAAGCGCCACATTAAAGCCATGTTTTTTAGCTTCGGTAAAAAGTTTAATTAGTTCTGGGGTTTGTAAAGTTGGCTCACCGCCAGAAACTGTTAAGCCACCACCACCAGTAAAATAAGGTTTCTGTTCTTCTAGTAAATCAATAATTTCAGCCACTGAAACTTCGGTGCCACCACTTAAACTAATCGTATCGGGATTATGACAATAGGCACAATTTAAATTACAGCCTTGCAAAAAAATCACCAAGCGAATACCCGGACCTTCATGAGTACCAAATGTTTCAATTGAATGGACTTTCATTGACTAAGAAAAATTAATCACCTTATGAATTTTATCATGACTTATATTACCTTCAAGTTCATGAACTTGAACTTTACGTAATCTTTCTAAAACTTTCTTATGCGATAGACCTTTTCGAGAAATTACTCCAGCCATCCAAGTACCGCTAAGTAGATGAGGTAGCATTACATAATCAGCCCCCGCTTCGTATAATTTATCTAAATAATTTTTATTATACAAAGTACAAATAATTGTAAATTTCTTTTTTCTTTTAGATTTAAGATAATTAAGCAGAACTAATTGATCTTCAGGTGAATGGACGGTTGAAATAATGAATCTAGTTTTATCAAGCGGCAATGCTTTCAAAAATTCCACATCAGCCACATCGCCAAAAAAAGCTTTAATATTATGATCTGCTAATCTAGTTACATTTTCCGGATTAAAATCGACAGCAGCAAAACTAACACCAATCTCTTTTAAGGCATTACCAATTTTCCAACCGGTCCTGTGATAACCAAAAACAATTGCTTCATAACTCTCTTTTGGTTCCTCTCTTTGAATGTATTTATCGCGTCCAAATAATCTAAAGATTGGCAATAAACAATTATAAATTTTATCACTGCTACCAATTAAATATGACGAAATAAAAATAGTAAGTATTGTAGCAATAGTGAAAATTGATAATTCAGATCCAGTAATATAACCAGATTTAATCGCTGCTAGTAAAATAATAAAACCAAACTCACTAAGAGGTACTGAGGTTAAAGCGGGAAAAAGACTGTTACGTCTAGTAAACTTCATAGCTCTAAAAACCACGTACAAAATTATTGGCTTAAGCACAATCACAAATAAAGATAAAATAATGGCAGGAATTAAAACTGATTGAACATTAGAAAAATCAGCCATACTGCCCAAGATAATAAAGAAGATAACTATAAAGAAATCTCGAAGTGGTTTGATACGAGAAATTATTTCTGGTTGATATTTAGAAGTACCTAAACTAAGACCAGCAATAATAGCACCAAGCTCCATTGAAAGACCGCTCCAAACCATCAGTGAGGCGACCACAAAGCACCAAGTTACAGTTAATATAAATAAAAATTCTCCCGATGAAGCAATTCTATCGAGTACACGAGGCAACACAAATTTATAACTTAAAAATACTAAAGCTGCTACTACTAAAATTTTAATAATACTATCATAACCCAAGCTAGATGCTTCACTGGAATAAAATAAACTTAAACAGAATAAAATAACAATCGAGATAACATCTTGAATCAACATTAAGCCAATAGTATAGCGCCCATAAACTGATTCCTCTTCCCGTTTATCATTAAGTAATTTTAAAATAACAATGGTACTAGAAAAACAAGAAGCTAGGGCTAGAAAAATACTGCCCATTGAACCTAAATGAAGATAATAAAAAGAAACTAAAAATATAGTTGAGAAATTTAAAATAAACTGAATCAAACCAACAATTAAAGATGTTTTACCAATCTTTTTTAAATAAGAAAAGTTAAGTTCTAACCCCACAATAAACAAAAGTAAAACAACACCAAAATTTGAAAATGCTTCGTACAGGTTAGATTTACCATTTAGCAAATTAAAAAATAAAGGACCACAGATAACACCCGCTAACATATAAGAAACTAAGAGAGGTTGTTTTAAAAAGCGAATAACAAAAGCAACTGAAACAGTAACCGCCAATAAGGCTGTAATTTGAATAAAAAGATTGGTTTCCATTGTAAAAAAAATTAAAATTATTACTTAAATAAGTATATCATAATTTTTAAAAAATACCGTAAATAAAAAAAGAACCCCGACCTTACCTGGTGGGGTTCAAAAATTCTTTAACTTTTGCTAGTCCGATTTTCGGACTTAGATTTGTTGGCGAATCAACAGCCCACAACAATGCGGCTGCCAAGTCATCAAGCTTACCGTCTTTTAGAGTAATGTGTTTACTAATTCGTAAACGACCAACTCCAATCAAAGTTCTCTTTGGATAAAATTTCGTATGCTTATTGATAATCTCCTCTAAAGAAGCATTGAAACTAATAAGCTCAATAAAAACCACTTCACCTTTTCTATCAGTAAAAATAGCGTAAGGTTGTTGTTCATGAGTTAAATCAACAAAAACTTGAGCTAAAACATAGGCTTTAATTGATTTGTCATCAGTCTCCAAAACAACTGCCTTGATTAGACTAGATTCCTTAGAATAGAAATTTTTAAAAAAGTGAACTGAAGATAATTCATCAGTAAGTGGACTTAAATTCTTAATTATTTTCATGATAAATGAACTTGGTTTATCGCAACTATAACAAAAAATATCTTATTTGTCAATATTTACAACAGCTGGTTTTTTAGAAGAAGCTCCAATATAATCAACAATTTTTTTAAGCACCCAACCCAGAGCAATAAAGACAACAAAATATAGAGCTAAAGCCAGCCAAGCTGGTAAAAATTTAAATAAGAAATCATAACGATACATCAGTGGCCAATGGAATATATAAATTTCATAAGAGAAAATACCGAGTAAGTAGAAAGTTTTAATCTCAATTCGTTTAATTAAAACTAAGGCAATAATTAACAAACAGGTAAGATTGCTAATTAATTCTTCTATAATCGGTTTATCGCCAATACCAGCATGCCCTGTTAAATAAAAAATGGCAGCGATTAAAACCAAGCTCGAAACAACTCTAGCTAAGACTTTTTTAGAACCAGTACCACTTAAAAAATCTTTAACTTTAAGCCAGTTACCTGAATCACTAAAAAACCAACCCATAAGCATACCCATCGGGAAAGCAATCACGTGAACTCGGTAAAGATGGGCCACTTGATCTAAGAAATGAGGTTGAAAGAAAACTAAAGAAAAAGTTAAAACGTAAATAATAATTGCTGACAACCAAGGTGATTTTTTAATAAATACCAATGGGAATAACAGATAATACAAAACAATCCAGGAAAAATACCAAAATGGAGCATTAACATCTTGATACAAATCAGCATGAGTAAAAATACCAAAGAAGGCTTTAATCATATAGACTAAGCCATAATTTAAATGTAGAAAGAAATAATCCAAAGCAAAAAAGGTCACTAAACAAATCCAAAATGGTACAAATAAATTAAGCAGACGACGTTTGTAAAATTGACCAATTGAAAGTGGTTTTTTAAGTGAGCTAACCATGATGCCATAACCAGACAAAATCAAAAATAAATTAACTCCCACTCCAGCCATGGTTGATAATGGATGTAAAAAAGTTGGGTCGCTAACCAAGGCATAGGCCACGTGAGCCAAAACAATAGTTAAGATAGCAAAACCTTTAAGTTCTTGAGAAGCCGAAATTGGGAAAACATCTTGATCCTGTCTTTTTCTAAATGATAAGGCTAAAGCTAAAATTAAAACAGCCGAAAAAAGATAAGTTTGAGAAAGGGTATTACTTATTGATACTATCATAGATTAAATTAGCCCAAAGCTTATAACCATAAGCTGATGGGTGAAATGAATCGACGGAATAATGAGAACCATCGGTTTTAAATAATTCTTTAGTAGGTGTTTTTAAATCAATATATTTTACATCATACTGAATCGCTAACGCTTTAATAATTTTATTATACTCATTAGTCTCAGTTTCAAAATAATAATCTAACGGTGGAACAATAATTGATTTAGAGCCAATATATGGAATATTAATTAGATAAACTGTCGCATTGGTCTCTTTAGTCAGTCTATCTAAAATATATTGATAATTTTTCTTAAACTGATTTTTACCCACATGATTATGAATATCATTTACACCAATAAGGACTGTAACTACATCTGGTTTAGCGGCAATTGCTTTATCTAACCAGACATCGATTAAGTCCTGAGTTTTATAACCTGAAGTTGAGAAATTTTTTAAAACAATATTATCTCCAGCATCAGACATTTTAGTAGCTAACAGATAAGGATAAGTTTCTTCATAACTTGTAGCTCCAGCACCAGCCGTTAAACTGTCGCCCAAAGAAACATAAATTGTTTCACCAATATTATTGTTATTCATAGGTAATTCTTTATGAATTGGTTCGCTAAGATGCCCCTGCCCGATTCGGTAGTAGATATAAGCATTGGCGGTATATAAATAAACCACAAAAATAGCCAACAAAATTATAGGGCAATAGATAATTTTATTCTTTAACATAATGATATAAGGCTATTCTATCATTTTTAACAAATTTAGACTATAATTAACCATCTATGCAGGTACCAATTCGAAAACCAGGTAAATATACCAATCTGAAAACTGATCCTTACATAACTCAGGATAAGTTTAACGAACTCACTAAAAAGTTAGACCGTTTAATAAATATCAACCGTCCTCGTGAAGCGGAAGAAGTTAAACGACTTGCTCTAATGGGTGATTTTTCGGAAAACGCTGGCTATCAAATTGCTAAAGGTAGATTACGTGGTATCAACCAAAGAATTTTAGACATTCAAAATTTACTTAAAAATGCGGAAATTATTCAGCATAATAAAGATAATGAATTAATTAGTATCGGAAATTTTGTCACTTTAAGTCGTGATGGCAAAGAAAAAGATTATCAAATACTGGGCTCTGAAGAAACCAATCCCACCGCTGGCGTTATCTCTCACCATTCCCCTCTCGGTTCAGCCTTAATTGGCAAAAGAGTTGGTGATGAAGTTGAGGTTAACTTAAGCGACCATAGTGTAAAATATAAAATAGTTAAGATAAAATAAAAAATCCTTCTAATGAAGGATTTTTTTATATGTTTATTTTTTAATTAATTTTAATTTTTGATCTCGGCTTAAATTTTTAATTACACTTTCTTGTTTTGAAGCCTCAGAACGATTTACAAATTCAGCTTGATAAACTAATTTGACTGGTCGCCGAGCGGCCGTATATTTGGCTCCCAGATTTGAACTATTATGTTCTTTTATACGACGTTCAATATTAGTGGTAATACCAGTATATAAAGTGTTATCGGCGCATTTTAAAATATATAAATAATACATTTAAAATAAATATTGAATAACTAAACCAGCAACCATACTAATAGCAAGTAATAAAGCAATTACTTTAAAGATATCTTTTTTGTCTTTATCTTCTTTAAATAAAACCAATAATCCAAGCCCACCACTAGCTGACAAACCAGCAATTACAGCTCCAAAAGAAAGTGAACCTTGTAAATAAAGTTCCGTAATTGCCACTGAAGCGGCACAATTAGGAATTAAACCAACCAAAGCGGCGATAATTGGTTGCCAGAAAGTATTACCTGAAAGTAAGGCAGTAAATTTATCATCACCAATATAAAAGATTAATAAATTTATAGCGACCGTGGTTAAGAAAATAAATAACAAAATTTTAGCCGTATGCTTAATTGGATGCCAAATAATTTCGTGATAATCAAATTTTTTAGATTCTGAACTAGCCGAGTGTCCGCAACAAGCCGTTTCATCAATCACACTTTCATGATGATGACTTTTTTCATCAACCCCTTTAGCATAATTATTAATATGGGCTAAAGTTTTTTTATTAGATTGTCTAAAAATAAAATCAACCGCATAACCAGCAATTAAAGCAATAATAATTTTTGTAGCAATTAGTGGCCAAATCAAATGAATTTTATCTGGTTGCGATAAAATAATTGGTAGTGCCTCATCAGAAGTAGAAAGCAAAACAGCCAAAAAAGTCCCAATCGTAACTAATTTTTGAGTGTACAAAGCGGCGGTAACTACTGAAAAGCCACATTGTGGAAAAGTACCGGCAACCGCACCTAAAATTGGTCCAGCGGAACCAGCTCGTTGGACCTTTTGGCGAATTAAGTTACCAAATTTATATTCAATTATCTCAATACCAATATAAACGATCAGTAAAAGGGGGATCATTTTGGCGGTATCAATTAAAGCGTCTAAGATAATTTCGTTCATATTTTTAGTCTTATTTTAAAAATGTAACACATACATTGTTTTTTTTCCAGTTATAATCGCCCTACCCCACCCTAAAGCCAACCCCTTGACAATTTAATTTATTTGATATATACTTGATTAGTCAAACATTAATCAATAATAATAACTATATGACAAAAATCAATTCAACGGTTAATTTCTTTTTAGAAATGACTAAATTTCAAACTAAACTCAGTCGCCGCCTAGATAGTGGTTTAAACGGAATCAGCTTAAATGAGTTTATTATTATGTATCACCTAAGTCAAAATCCTGACGGCAAAATGCGTCGCACTGACTTAGCTGATAAAGTCGGCTTAACTGCTTCGGGTATCACTCGCCTGCTACTACCGATGGAAAAGATTGGACTAGTCAGTCGTGAGTCCGACGAAAATGACGCTCGTGTTAGTTACGTGGTACTGGCTCGTGGTGGTAAAACAAAATTAAGTGAAGGCGTAGAGCGAATCGAACTTTTTGGTGAAGATTTAGTGCCATCTACAAAAATAAAAAAATTAGAAGAAACAACTAAATTGATTAATGAACTTGGCAAAAATATTTAAACAAAAATAGCGCTCAACTGAGCGCTATTTTTTTATTACCACTCTAGACTGCCAGTGGAATATTCTTTTACTGTTGATTCAAAGAAATTACTTTCTGTCATATTACCTTGAGTAAATTCATCGAGCCACGGAAAAGGATTTTCAACATTCCATTTTTTAGGTAATCCTAAAGCCTTAAGTCTTAAGTCACCGACAAAATGTAAATAGTTAGTTAAGTTCTCTTTATTAAGGCCTAAAATTCCATCTTGAATACAAGAGATTCCCCAAGAGAGTTCATGTTCCACTGCCCCTTCAATATTTTTAATAATTCGGGCTTGGAACTCCGATGTCCAAAGTTCTGGTTGCTCTTTTTTAATTGTATTTACTACGTTGATAAATAATTTAAGATGCATATCTTCATCACGGTTAATAAACTGAATCATCTGAGCTGAGCCAGGCATCTTATTATTGCGACGCAAGACGTAGAAATTTAAGAACGCACTATAAAAATAAATACCTTCTAAAATAACATTACCGACGCAGGCCTCCAAAAACAATTGATCATTTTCGAAGGTTCCAGTTTGAAATGTCGGATCACTAATTTTATTAATAGCTGAGAGTACATATTGATTTTTGGTATATAACTCTTTATCAGTTTTATACATACCATAGATTTCATCCGGATCAAAACCCAAGGCCTCAATCATTGTAGCGTAACTATGTACGTGAAGTGCTTCTTCAAATGCCTGACGCACAATCGTTAAAATAATTTCTGGTGAAGTTATTTGATTAATAATATTCGTCGTTAAATTAGCGGTTTGAATACCATCAAGATTTGAAATAAAAGACAAACTTCTCTTATATACGCGACGTTCGTTGTCAGTTAAGAAATGTGGCTTTTTCCATTGTTCAATATCTTCTTGAAGATTTACTTCTTGAGGCACCCAATTATTTTTAAGCATCGTCTTAAAAATTTCATCAGCAAACGGATGCTTAAGTGGCGAGACTTGCATCAAACCATCATCTTCTCCATTAATAACGCGACGGTTATTAATTACCTCAGCATTAGATAAAGTATTCATTTTTCCAATCATTCTACCCATATATTTTTTGTTAAATAATTAATTATTGGCAAGCTTCACAATCTGGATTATCAATTAAGCAAGCCTTCGGTTCAATTTTTACTTCCGCTTCAACTGGCATTTCAATGGTCTTAGAAATTTGTGAAGCCGCCAGTGTTCTTAAATAATAAGTCGTCTTAATACCAGTTTTCCAAGCGTCCATATATAGATCGCTTAAAACTTTACCACTACTAGTTGAGACAAAAATATTAGTTGAAGCACTTTGATCGATCCACTTACCGCGATAAGCCGCGGCTTTCACTACATAAGCCGGTTCGATTTCAAAAGTTTCTTTATATTTATTTTTAATATGCTCTGGAATGGAATTTATATTAGCGACTGAACCGTTATGATATTTAATTAAATCAATCATTGGTTTATTCCAAAGACCTACCGCCATTAAATCATCAACTAAATATTTATTAATTACCAGGAACGAGCCAGACATATTTTCTTTGCTATAAATATTTTTGAAGATTGGTTCAACACAAGGCACAACACCAGTTATATTAGAAATCGTTGCAGTTGGTGCAATCGCTAAACAATTGGAATTACGCATGCCCTGCTCTTTAATTTTATTTCGAAGCGCCTCCCAATCTAAAGTTTGGTTAGTGTTAATCGATAGCGGTACACCACGTTCTTCTTCTAGTAACTTAAGTGTATCGATTGGTAATAAGCCGCGACTCCACTTACTACCTGGATAAGTTTCATAAGAACCGCGTTCTTTGGCTAAATCTGAGCTAGCACTATAAGCATAATAAGAAATAAGCTCCATTGAACGATCAGCAAAAGCTAAATTAGCTTCACTAGCAAAATCGATATCTAATTGATACAGTGCGTCGTGATAACCCATAAGACCAAGGCCAACCGGACGATGACGATGATTAGATATTTCAGTTTCAGGAATTGTGTAAAAATTAATATCAACCACATTATCTAGCATACGCATACCTGTCTTTAAAGTTTGCTCAATCAGTTTAACATCCAAATCATTACCACTTATCATTTTAGATAAATTTAAACTCGCTAAGTTACAAACTGCGACTTCATCCTTATCGTTATTTAAAGTAATCTCGGTGCATAAATTAGAATTATGAACCACACCGACATGATCTTGCGGTGAACGAAGATTACATGGATCTTTAAAGGTAATCCAAGGATGACCCGTTTCATATAACATAGTGAGTATTTTCTTCCATAAATCTTTAGCCGAAATTACCCGAGCACTTTGAATATTAGCTTTTTCATATTCAACATATTTAGCTTCAAAAGCCTTACCATAAAGTTCATGAAGTTCCGGCACTTCATCTGGAGAAAATAAAGTCCAAGACTCATCAGCTAAAACTCGTTTCATAAATAAATCTGGAATCCAAGCCGCTGGATGAATATCATGGGCTCGGCGACGTTCATCGCCCGTATTCTTTTTAAGTTCTAAAAATTCTTCAATATCAGAGTGCCAAACTTCAAGATAAGCAGCGAGTGCTCCACGACGTTTTCCACCTTGATTAACGGCGACGGCAATATCATTAAAGATTTTAATAAATGGAATAATGCCCTGTGAATCACCATTGGTACCTTTAATTTTAGCGCCCATTGAACGAACTGACGTCCAATCAGTACCCACACCGCCAGACCATTTAGATAGCATAGCCACGTCAGAAAAAGATTTAAAAATACCAAGAAGCGAATCTTCAACTGTATTTAAATAACAAGAACTAAGCTGACTATGGGTAGTGCCACTGTTAAACAAAGTTGGCGTTGATGGCACAAGTAAAAATTGTGACATCACATTATAAAATTCAATTGCTCTATCTTCACGCTTATCTTCTTTAAGCGCTAAGCCCATTGCAATACGCATCCACATCCATTGAGGAAGTTCAAACACATGGCGAGGTTTAGTTGGTGTTTTAAGCAAATAACGATCAAAGACAGTTTGGGCTCCTAAATACTGAAAACTATTATCACGTTCTGGCTTTAATGCCGCCGAAATTTTTGCTAAATCAAAATTAGCCAATTCCGGATTTAATAATTCATATTTAATTCCCTCTTGAATATAATTAGAGAATTTAATTTGATAAGTGTCTTCATTATAATCAGCTCCTAAAATTTCTTCAGCTAATTGATCCCATAACAGACGAGCAGCTAAATAAGAATAATTGTAATGACGTTCAATTAAAGCCGTAGTAGCATTAATTAAAGCTTTTTTAAGTTCTAATTCTGTAATGCCTTCATATAAATTCTTTTTTACTTCAGCTAAAACTAAATCTAAGTCTAGGTGTTCTAAGTCAGCTGACATTTTTAAAAGTTTATTTATAGTATTGTCTTCAGAGAAACTAATAGAAGCACCACCTAAACCCATAATTTCAAAAGTATGCTGACTAATTTCAGCTTGAATTTTTAATTGTTGTTCTTCACGTAATTTTTTGTGCTCGGCTCGATACAGAATATAAGATTTAGCCACATCATAAGCACCCGCTTCCATTAAAGTTTCTTCTACTAAATTTTGGACATCCTCCACTTTTAAAACTTTTTCTGGTTCAACAAACTTAATTCTAATTTTTTCTAAAACAGTCGAAGCTAAATTATCAACTGACCATTTGTCAGTTTCGTTTACTGATTTAATAGCTTTAGAGATGGCGATTTTTATTTTGGAAAGGTCAAAATCAGCTAAAACACCTGTTCTTTTGGTAATTTTATAAACGATCATAAAAAAATGTTTAAATTTATCAGTAAATACCACACTTGGTATTAGTTATACATATTATACCACAAGATGTAGTGTTAGCCTAGATTCACAAACCCCTGATTTTTCTACTAAAAAACTCGGGGTTAACCGAGTTTGAAAAAAAATAAATAAATTAAATAGGCCGTTGCCAGATTCTCTATCATCAGTAACGGAATACCAATTAAGAAGTACCATTTTTGCGTCTTATGTCGAACCGCAAACATACCAGCATAAACTCCAAAGCTACCAAATACGGTTGCCATAAAAAATAGCATGCCTTCAGAAATTCGTTCTGCTCCAGGCTTAGTTGATTTTATCTTATCAACTAACATAATTATGAAAGCAATTAAGTTGATGATAATTAGTGGCGCAATTATGTATAAGTAATCCATAGTTATTTAGCCCAAACATAATGATCACCATTGGGTGACTTTTTTTTCTTCATGGGACGAGTATCGATTTTATTAATGGCTTTAGGAAAAGAAGTAGTGGTTGTGGCTACTTTTACTTTTTTTACTTTAGTCTTCCCTTTAGCTTTTGGAAGATACTTTGGATCTGGTGTAGCCATAATTATTTTACTTTTAATTCTTCTAAAATTTTATAAACTTCGTAAGGCTTTTCAATGTAGGATAGTTTATCGTAAGCGGTTTGAGTTTTAGATTGTTTATTATCTGCTACCGTTTCTACTTTACCAGTATCAATATTAATTGAACCAACAGAAAACAATTTATCAATCAAATCAACTTTAACGCTAGCAGTTCTAATTTGAGGAAAATAAATTGAATTATAATCAGTACCAATAATGCCCGAACGGATGATGATGCGTTTATCTGTAATTGTAAACACCTTAACATAATCAATAAAAAAGTTAAGTGTTACTAAACCAAGTAAAGCGACCGAGATTAAAAAAGCAACCGGTGAATTGCCTTGTCCAACCGAAACTAAAAAGACAGTAAAAAGCACAATCAAAATTAATGACAAAATTAAAACAAAGCCTAAAATCTGACGGCTCATTTTCCCCTGCCATTTAATGACTTCTTGGGGTTCCAAAATTGATTCTAAATTAGAGTTCATATAATTTTTAATATTTTACCACTTATTCCAGTGGATTTTAGTCGCATCGAATTCCGTATCAGAGTGGTCTTTAGTTTCCCTGGCTGGATAGCCGATTGGCAGAACTGACAGAATTCGATAATTATCTGGAATATTAAAGGCTAAGCGAATGTTGTCGGTTTCAGATGGTAGAACATTTTTCCAAAAAGAACCCAATCCCATTTCAGTTATTTGAATAAAAATATTTTCGATAGCGATTGATAAATCTTGAACTGGCAAAATTGATTTATCAGTATTCATCAGAGGAATTAAAACAATAGGAGCGATTTTTACTTGTTCTTGTCGAGAATGAACATCCATCACGTCAAATAATTTATCTTTATCCGCTTGATCTTCAAGCACTAAAAATTCCCAAGCACGATTATTCATAGCGGTTGGCGAAAATTGCGCCGCCTTAATAATTTCTAAAATTTGGTCTTTAGAAATTTTTTGGTTAGTAAATTCACGAACACTGCGACGTTTTAAAATAGCCGAGTTAATCATATAAATTTAAATTAATCTTTGGATTGAAAGAAATCGCAATGAGCCGTTGAAGACACCTCGGTCTGTGATTCATTACAAAAACCACTAGAAAAACTTGTGCAATTCCAACATTGTTTTTCTTCATTATAATAATCTTCAACAAAGTCCGCTTCAATTTCGTGAGCCATAAAATTATTTTTTAATTATATTAGGAGCCTATAGTTAAAGGCTAATAGTTATCTCAAAATATAACCCCCATCAACCACCAATGTCTGACCGGTGATATAATCAGCTCTGTCTGAGGCTAAAAACACTACAGCGTTAGCAATGTCTTCTGGCTGACCCATGCGGCCGGCTGGAATTGTGGCGATTGTGGCTTTTTTCATCTCTTCAGTCTGAGCACCAGTAGCACCTGGAGTCTCAATAGCTCCTGGGGCAACATTGTTTACATTAATCTTCTTAGGAGCTAACTCTAAAGCTAAAGCTCGAATTAAGCCATTTAGACCACCTTTAGTAGCACAATAATGAGTAAGTCCAGCAAAACCAACGAAAGCAGCGATAGACGATATATTTACAATCTTGCTACCTGGTTTCATAACTTTAACCGCGGCCTGACTAGTTAAAAATACACTCTTTAAATTAACATTTATCACTTTATCCCAACCTTCTTCAGTAATCTCTTCAAATGGTTTAAATGGATAAATGCCAGCGTTATTAGCTAGAATATCCAATCTGCCCCACTTAGTCATTGCGGCTGAAATAAGTTCATCGACATCGGCTTTTTGGGACACATCGCATTTTACGGCGATACCTTCTGAGCCAAGTTTTTCGATTTCAGCCACCACGTCTAAACATTCAGCATCGTTTAGATCACTGACAACTACTAAAGCGCCTTCTTTAGCTAAGGCTAAAGCGATACCACGACCGATACCTTTAGCAGCACCTGTTACAATAGCGACTTTGTCTTTTAACATCATATAATTATAAGTTAATTTTTACATTCTAATTATAACACTTTTTAAACTTTAAAACTCGACTTTGACGCCAAAACAATCAAGTAGTCCTAGAACATTTGGATAAGAAAACTGAGCCCCTTTTAACTTATTATCAACGGGGTTTATATAATAATCCACTGCCCCGACAAAATTAGTTTTCTCTAAATTGGTGTGATAAAACTTACACTGCAGAAGACTTGAGCCAGAAAAATCTGACCCTGTTAAATCGGTATTTATAAAATCTACTTCTTTTAAATCACAATCTAAAAACTTACTAGCTTTAATTTCTAAATCACCAAAATCACACAGAGTAATCCCACATTTTTTAAACTCCCAAGTAACCAGAAATGAATCAATCGTTGAAAATCTAGTACCTAATAATTTACAACCTTCAAAAGTTACACCTTGAAAATTACAATTTTTAACTTTTATATTAGACAAATTACAATTTACAAATTCACAGTCAATAAAAGACGTATTTGAAAAATTGCTTTCACTAAAATCGCATTTCTTAAAAATACAATTAGAAAACTCCTTATCAATTAATTCTTGTCCTGGACAAGATAGGTTATTAAAATTTTGTTTGCTATAAACTTGTAAGGGTAAATTCATAATATATTGTGGTTATAAATATCTTTAATTATATCACAAATAAAAAAGGTAGTTCATTTTGAACTACCTATAAACTCTAACGAACCAAAAAAGTGCCAAAACTAATAATTAAAATTAATACTGAAATCACAATTGTAATTATTTTGCCTACTTTTTTAGTAATCCGACTAAGTGACAAATACATGTGCTTGTCTTCTAAGTGTTTATTACTTAAATACACCCAGATGAAAAACCCAAAAGCCACCCAGAGAGCCAGACACGTTTTACCTAAAAAAGAAATCCAATTATCAGAACTTGAAATAGTGTTATCCCAAGAAATTTCGGGAAAAAAAATTTTAAGCCAAAAGACCATTGTTCCAGCCAGGGCTAAAAAAAATTGGCCCCAAAACAAAAATCTAATTTTCAAAACCTTGTTTGAAAATAATAAATAAAATGACGTGACTGCTACTAGCAGACAAACGAGCAAACAAATAATTGCATTCATGATTTTTGATTTTATTGGTTTTTATTTAATTTTTAAAGTAATAAACAAAATCTATCACGAAAGATTGATTACGTCAATAATTATTTATAGCAAAAACTACTCATTCCTGAGTAGTTTTTTTCTTAATAACTCTTATACCTCTAAGACCAAAAAATAATAAAAGTAAGATTAAAGATTTAAGCCACCAGTTCCCTGGCCAACTAAAAAAATCTTTAGTCATAGGCGTCATATGTCCGGTTAAGAGATGAATTAAAATTCCAATTGGCAAAGTTAAAATTACCCAACTACTTCTTGGTACATATATGCGTATCTTTAAAAATAATTTTGATAGCAAGCCTGAGATTAAAAATACTCCCAAGAAAGCCACTGTTAAATCAAAGATGGCATAATCAGCCAGACGAAATTGTCTTAAATATTCTAGGGTTATCATAATTAGTTATCGCAAGCACCATCATAATATTTTCCTAAATCGCAAACTTTACCTTTGAAAGTGCAAGTATTTTTGTTCATATCAACTTCACCCCCAGTAATCGCACAGAATTTTTGTTGTTCTGTGTCATAGCCAGTAAGTTTGCGTCCGCCCCAAGGACAATCACCTCGGAAAAAAGCCCACTCTTCACATTGGCGATTTTCCATAAAATCACAAACAGTATACTGGTTACCATCAGCTCGAGTAATTGTTCTTAAAGTCCCTTCTTTAGCCACACAATAAGTAGCGGCTGGATTAGAAATTCCAGTTGAAGTGGTGGCAGTTGAAGTTGCAATATCGTAAATTTTTGCTGGCGTAGTCGTTCCTCCAGGTGGCATGTCGCCAGTTGAAGTGGCAAAGTCTTCCATGTTGGAGCTTGCTACTTGATCGGTAACAACTTTTTTATCAGCTACTTTAGAGCCACAAGCCGTTAACAAAAATAAAGATAAAAATAAAGCGAGGGTTAAAAATTTTTTCATAAAAGTGAACGCAAAAAAGAGCACCATCTCTGGCACTGTTTTTTATTTTTTAAAATTAGATCTAAAACTTTTCATGCCCTAATTATAGCACGTTTTTTGTTTTTAGATTAGCTTTGTGAAGTTCTAGGAGCTGGTGCTTCTCCCTGGTTATAAGCTGGAGACGTACTGGTCCCCATTTTAATTAAACCAGAATTTTCATCCATATCCTTCGTATTATCGGTATTGGTATTTGTAGTAGTACTACAAGCACTAAGACTAATAACTACTGTAAAGATAGCTAAAAGTAATGAAATTTGACTAAAGATTTTACGTTTCATGAGATTTTTTTTAATTTCTGTATTAATTATTACGCGACCAAAAATATTTTCTTCAAACAAAAACACCATTTTATTGGTGTTTTTGTGATTTGCACGGGATGCAGGTGCCGCCCCTGCGCCGTCGGTTTTGGAGACCGATATACTACTGTTATACTAATCCCGCAATCTTACTTAGCTAAGTATAAATTAAAAAAACAGCCCAGTCAATAACAAAAACGCCCATTTCTGGGCGTCTTTATAATAATCATTATTCGGCTTTCTCAGTCATTGGCTGACCGCAGCAAATAATTGCTCCGCCGCCGTCTTTAATGATTTCGACTTCGTTACCACACATCGCACATACGTAAATTTTTCCTTCTTTCATATATTTTATAATTAATAATTCTCGGCCAAAAGCTCAAAGAAAGCTTGAGGATGAGAACAAGTTGGACAATTAAGAGGCGCTTCTTCACCTTCATAGATATGACCACAATTAAGACACTTCCAACGTTTAGGACCGACTTTTTTAAAGACTTCACCAGTTTCCAAATTAGTATATAATTTTCGGTAACGAGCTTCATGATGTTTTTCAACTTCACCTACGCGATCAAATAATAAAGCAATGTCATTATGACCTTCTTCACGAGCTTCAGCGGCCATACGAGGATACATTGTTGAATTCTCAAATAACTCACCTTCAAAAGCGGCTTTTAAATTAGTCAAAACATCATCACTGATTAAACCTAATTGCTTAGCCCAAAGTTTAGCGTGTTCTCTTTCATTTAAAGAAGTTTCGATAAATAAATTAGCAATTTGTTCGTAACCCGCTTTACGAGCCACTGAAGCGAAATAATCATATTTATTTCGAGCCATTGATTCGCCAGCAAAGGCTTCTTCTAAATTCTTTTTAGTTTTTTCGCCTAACATAAATTTATAATTAATTTTTATTAATTTGTTGTTTAATAACTTCTAGTGAGCCAGAAAATTTATTTAAATTTTCTTGAAGTGCTACGTTAACAGCAATCTCTTTAGCTTCATCATATTGTTTATCTAAAGATGATAACATTTTAAGCGCTAAATTTCTTTCATTTTCCGTTGGTTCGCTGTTAGCTTTTAAATCTTTAAGTAAACTGGATAATTCTTCTTTAGATAGTGATAAATAAAAAGTTGGAATATTTCTTAATTCTTGTCTTTTAATTTGACCATCTTCAATCGTTGCTCCATATTTTAAAGAGGTTCCGCCATGGGCTAAACTTTTTTTAATCTTATCATTTTTCTTCTCACCACCATCGTCCCCTGTAAATCCTAATACTTCATCAAATCCACAAACAACAGCTCCAGTTTCTTTATCAATTAAAACATTATCCACGCCGTATCTATAATCATCAAAAGTTGAAGCTCGAGCGACGATAAAACGATCTTTAAGCAAACGATGTAACACTGAAGTTACCGCCATCTCAGTAATGGTCGCTGGATTTTTCTCTTTGGATTTCTGCCATTCCGCAACAGTTTTATACTGCTCTCTAGCCCAGTTCTCTTCTAAATTACTAACAAATCTTTTATCTTCTTCTAAAGTTTCACTTTCAGCCATTAAAATACTACCACCTTTATCCAAAAATTCGCAGCCGAATTGTTCATTAACTTCGCGACCGATATCTTCCATTTTATTTTCCAAAAGTTCACGATATTCTTCTGGTCTAATTTTTCTTTCTGGTAAATCAATGTGGCCTAAAATTTTAAATTCTTGCATATTATTTTTTCTTAGTAACTATTTTTTTAGGAGCCTCGGAAACCGAATTAAGCTCACTCGCAAATTCTAAACTATAAATATGTAAAATAGTAACGGTAATCGCTACAATCAGTGGTCCTAAAACAACCCCCCAGAAACCAAACAAAACAATACCACCCAAAACGGCAAAGACCACAAAAATTGGGTTAACCTGAGCTTCATCTTTAAGCATCCAAGCTCTAATTATGTTATCAATGGTACCAATAATTAAGAAACCCCAAAGGATAATAAAAATACCTTGCCAAGTTTGTCCCATAATTAAATAGTAAATACCTACTGGGACATAAAAAATCATTGAACCAACATATGGTAATAATGAAAGTAGGGCTACCAAAATACCGGCTAAAAAAGCTGGGAAACCAACAAAGGCAAAACCAATTGCCCCCACGGCACCTTGAGCTAAAGCCACCACAAAAGTCGATACCATCGTAGTGTAACTCACTTCACGGAACTTATGAAAAATTTCTTTATTATATTTATCATCAAGTGGCAGTAAATACATAATACTATTTAGCATTTTCTTACCATCGACGAAGAAAAAGAACATGGTCAAAATAATCAAAGTTAAATCAATGATAAAATTGGTTGTCTCGGTTAAAATTAAAGTCGCGCCTGATATCATCCAATTGCTAGACTTCTGCAGCACCGATAATAATACATTTTGAAATACATCATTATTATATTTATCAAAATTAATTCCATCTAAGTGCAATCTCACAAAAAATGGGGTTTGCAAGACATCAGACAAATTATGATTGGTAAAATAAGCCGTCGTATCAGTATAAGCCTCAACTGATTTATCGGCTGTATAAATAATGCCTTTAACCGTTGGTAAAATAAGCACAATCACTAGCATTAAACACATTAGCAAAGCGGCTAAATTACGGCGACCACGCAAGAAAGTAACCAACTTTTCATATGGCTTATAAAAAATCGTTACTAAAATAGTGGCAATAACAATAACGGTTAAGAAAGGTTTAAAAACAAAATAACACGCTATCAGCGTGGTAAGGACCAAGGCGATGAGGAACGGCTTGGATAAATTTGTGTGCATGATTTTAAAATTAATACAAAATCATCCCGCACAAAATTGCCGGGATGATTAGTCGCTTATTTGGTTTCTTTATGTAAAGTATGTGTACCGCAAGTAGGACAATGCTTTTTCATTTCCAATCTAGCTTTTAAAGTCTTTTTATTTTTTCTGGAAAAATAGTTAACCTTCTTGCACTCGGTGCATTCCAGTTTAATCATGTTGTCATTGGACATAGAAATTTTTGAAAAACGACGCCAATCAAGGTAACGGGAAAGGCGCGTTACTTAGCTTTTAATTATCTTGACTATACTTAGAATATATAATATTTCGTAAATAGTCAAGTTTAAGGGACATTTTCTTACTTTTGACAATGAGGACAATAATGAGTCCCCCTGCCAGCTATTTTTGTCTTAATAATAGCCGAAGAGCATTTAAGACAGGTTTCTTTACCACGACCATAAACTTGGAGCATGGCAGAAAAATTGCCTCGTTTACCCTTACTATCGACATAATTACTGAAAGTAGTACCCCGATGTTTAATGGCTAAGTTAAGTATTTTAGGGATAACTTGATATATTTTAGTAGCTTCAGCCTTAGTAATATTTGAAGCCAGTCTCATTGGTCTAACACCGGCGGCAAACAAAACCTCATCCACATAAATATTACCTAATCCCGCGACTAATTTTTGATCAAGTAATACTGATTTGATATTACGACGACGCTTCTTTAAACCAGCGATAAAGTCATTTAGTACAAAACTTTTATCCAGTGGTTCTGGTCCGTAATTTTTTAGAATAAAAGCGTTAAGTTCTTTTTGATTTACTAGTTTCATGTAGCCAAATTTGCGTAAATCATTAAAAAATAAATTACTTTTATCAGCAAAAGTGATAATTACTCGAGTGTATTTATTAGGTAATTCACCACCAACCGCCTTTTCAAATGAATGAGTTGATAAGCTATGGCCACCGGAAACTTCAGAATCTTTAGATAAATAGATTAATTGGCCCGTCATCTTAAGATGAACTAATAAATAAGTATCAGCTTGTTTTAATTTAAAAATAAGTAATTTGCCACGGCGGTTAATATCCACAAAAAAAGAACCCGATAGAGTTTTTATAAAATCTTCGGGGTGAGAGACAACTGTTTTGTGATTTAAAACAGTAACCGTTTTTATTTTTTTGCCAAGCAAATGCGCCACTAAATCGCGGCGAACTGTCTCAACTTCTGGTAATTCCGGCATAAACTTACAACACTAAAATTAAGACAACTATAATAGTTGCCGCAATTAATTCAACGGCAAAAATCTTGGCAAAACTATAACCCATGTTATCTGGATCAATGATTTTAGTTATTTTCATACCCTTATTTTATCAGCAAAAACCTTAAAAAACAAGAAAGCCATCATTTGTTTATGATGGCTTGATGTTATAGGCTAGCTAAGGGCGGCAACTTCTTGATTTATTAAATCAGTTAAGCTTTTTCTGGCTGTTGATTGTTTGTCGTTAAACAAATAAATCAACTTTTTATCAAATAAACGAGTCTCAACCAAAGACAGAATTTTTGGAAAATCACTAATTGATTTGTCCAAAATTGATTCAACAGTCTTGGTTAAATTTTCCAAACTTGCTCCCTGTAAAAAGGTAACAAGTCCTGAGCGGATTATTCTAGCGTTAAATTTATTACCGGATAGAATAACCAATCTTTCATCGCTGTAAGAAATTAACTGCCAAATATATTCAATTCCGTTACTATGAAGAATTGAAACAATTTGACCGCAGATATCGATGTTATCAATATCGCAACAAAACTTGTTAGTTTTCATGATCTATAGTTTTTAAAGAATCATTAATATTATAACATTTTTTTAATAATCAGTCAAATAAAAAACAACCCAAAAAAATGAGCTGTTTTTTATTATGTGGGCCGAGTAGGATTCGAACCTACGAAGGCTGATGCCAGCAGATTTACAGTCTGCCCCGGTTGACCGCTTCGGTATCGACCCATTTAACTTACTCTACTATAAATAAATTATAACTCATTGTCAACCAAACAAAAACCCCATTTAAACAATGGGGTTTTATATCTAAATTTAAAAATATTTTAAAGCACGCCCTGAAGTCCTTGAATAACAAATTTAACCAGAATATAAGACATAAAGACTATTGCCATACCAATTACTGCCCAAACTAAGATGTCTCTACCCTTTTTAACCTTTTCTGGTGAACCAGCGGATGTCATCCAAATTAAACCACCATAAACAAATAATAATAAAGAAATGGTTCCAACTAAACCTAAAGCATAAGAGATAAGACGACCAACAAAAGTGTTTACATCGGTTGTACCTAGTGGATTTGGGATGCCACTGCCGCCGCTGCTACCAGTACCAGCAATATTACAATATTTTTTCAGATTATCTGTCGCTGTAGAACTTAAAAGAATATCGCTGCCCTGACCTTGGCACCAAGCCGTACAGCCATCAACACCCTCTTGAACGCGATAAAGTTTTTGATCTTTACAAACACAGCAAGCTTCAGCAGCGCTGACTGTTTGTACAGAACCAAATAATAATAAGAAAAGAAAACTAAGAAAAAAGATTTTCTTCATAAAATATAACTTAAAAGATTTATAATTATATTATACGAGAAAACCCCTAAAAAAGCAAAAAGGCGAGTCTTTTTTTTGACTCGCCTTAATTTTTAGAAAACCTCAACTTTTGCTGAGGACTTAGAGTGGAAGCATAAACGGCCGTCACTTGTTATTGGAATAACATGTGAACCGACTGATAAAACTTCCCCACAAACAATTTTTACCGGATTATCATAAACGATAACCTTTACCTGTTCTCCTGCATGATAACACTTACTTGTCATTGGATGATCTTTAGGCGATGACATAGTCAATGTTTCACACGTTTGTTCAGTTTGTTCGGTTGATTGAGTGGCAGAATTACTGACATCCGATTTTGAGGAATAATGAATTGTGACGCTAAGTATGAAAATAATTAGCATCAACAACAAAATCGGTTTAGAATATTGCGGGTTACCAGGCGTAAGAGAGTCCCAATAAGCAAAGCTCATCATACCCACTACAAACCCCACAGATATGCTCCAAATAAATGGAACACCAAAGTGCGACAGAGCAAAAAATAAACCACCGTAAACAAATGATACTCCAAAAAAAGTAATAGCAAAATTTTTAGCTATTTTAGATTTTGGTTTTTCATTATTTGCAGGAGCAGGATTATCTTCGCGAGTTCCAGAATTAAAATCTACTAAATTATCTTCCATTGTTTCTAGTCTTTTTTCTGATTATGTTTTTTATTTCCATCACCGTCATCTGTTTTTTCAGACGATTTTTTTTCTGGATCAGTTTTAGACTTGGTGGCATTTACCCCCCAACCAAAACCAACCCCACCAGCAAAATTACTATCACCAGAACCATCAATATAAGTGATGTTCCCGGTTTTAGAGGCCTGAGCTACAGCAGTTAAGGTTTTTTCTCTCATAATAAAATTCAAAGCTTCTGCCCCGCTAACATTTGCCGTTTTCATAACTTTTTCAATTTGATTACCACTGATTTCGTTACGTTTTTTAGCAATGGCTGCCTCTGTGTCCATGTTACCTAATTCTTCTTTAAGTAATTCCCCACGTCTTTTTTCAATATCAATCTTTTTTCTAGTATCTTCAATCTCTGGACTAAAAATAAGATCAACGGGAATAAAGTGAATTAATTTAACACCAATAAAATCAAAAACCTCTTCTCTTAAACTTTTTAGAGTTCCAATCCCATCTAAGACTTCGCTGTCCCAATCTTTTGACAAAAAATGGTCAGACAAACCTTCGGTAGCATTTTTAATCGGTTTTTTCATGTAAGCACCAACCTTAAATTCAACCAAACTAGCAATATAATGATAAGGTTTGCTTTTTGCATAAAACAATTTCGAAGAATCAATGTTTTGAAATTCTACTTGGCACAATATTCTAATAGCATCACCGTTTTCTGGTTCGACATTAGAAGCTGTTCCGTAAATATAATCATTAACTACTGATTCTGGTAAACCGTCTCTAACACCAATTAAAATACTAAGTGTTTGAACATTCATTGGAATTTTAGATTTCCCTTCAAGAAAACCAAAATAAGGAAACACATAATTATAACCAGATGTAAGTGGTTCTAATTTTTTACCTTGCCATTCATAAATGTATTCGTATTCTGGAGGAACTATTATTTTTTTGCTCCAGATAATCCAACCATAAATAAACGGCAACAAAGTTAATGACCAAAATATTTCACCCGGAAATTTTTCAATAAAATTCCAAGCGAGTACCAAAGCGACAACAATAATTATGGTTATAACTGTAAAAAGTTTAAACCAAGCCCAAAAGAAAACTTTTTTACTTTTCATTTTTATACCTCCTATTTTTTATTTTTTTGTTAATTTACTATTTTTTTAGCTAAGACTTGCTTTCTTAACTTAGAAAAAGTATAGCATTTTTATATACTTTTGTCAATATTAAAAAAGAGGCTAGGTTAGCCTCCTTTTTTACTATGTTTTGTTTAATTTTAACGAGAAACTACCACCTTACCCTCAGCATCAACCAACTTCTTAATAACTAATCTATCGCCCACTTTAAGTAAATTCTTTTGATCTATTTGTTTTTGAATGTCATCTGGGCTTAACTTTAACACTTTGCCCCCATGGCTATAAAAGACCAGGAATTCAATTTTAGTGTTAGTCTTTTCACCAAGTTCCACTAATTTTTGAAGTTTATTAACATCTTGTAAGGTTTCATCGGTAGCGACATACATGACACCATGAGGCAGCGCTTCATTTTTTAGAATTGCTTTTTGTTCTTTCTTCTCTACTTTTTCCAAAAATTTAATTGCCGCTGACAGTGATAGCTCAGTATCAGATGAATGCTCAGTATCCATCTTCATAAGTTTTTTGGCCGCCTCTTCACTATTTTTTTCTGTACTAACTCTAGATAAATCATTCGAGTAGTGAGCGACCATAAATGGTTTAGTGATATTTAAACCAGATAATTCTTTAGCCATGTTTTGTTTAGTGTGTCCCATTGAAGGACTATCATCAACCAATAAATAATATTTATCAAACACTTCCGGTGAAAATATTTTTGGTAAATCTGGAGTTTTAACTGGTGCTTCTAATTTAGGCGTTTTGGAAACTATTTTTTCAATCACCGGAACCAATTTTTTAACCTCTAATTCAAAATTAGTGTAACGACACTTATCTAATAATTTAAAATACTCGGACGGATTAGTTTCTTTAATTGTTTTAACCTCGGCATCAGTAAAATTCTGGCCAGTTATCGGATTAACTAAATCGGTTAAATAAGTTACCCCTTTTTCGGCTCCATGAGTTGGATAAATTTCGATAATTTTTTTCTCAGCAATTTGTTTAATTTGTTCACTAGTTAATTGATTGGAAAAATCATGGCTAGCCAGTATTTGTTCAATAACTTTCACAACAGCATTAATTCTAGCCTGAGTTAAACCTTCATTGCCCCCTGCCCAATTGGTATGACGCTCGTCGCTTGAACCTTTAACAGTCCAATCTTGATCAATTAAATCTTTAAAATTAGTTTTATCAATTGATGATAAAAATTTATCAAATTCTTCACCTAAATGTTCAGCATCTTTTAAATCGGCTTTATCAGTTTCAAAATTATGAGTCGCTGAAATCATAATATTACCGTCAGCTGTTGTGAAATCTTCAATCCCCGCTTTAAAAGTTTTACCATCATCACCATCATGGCTAACAGGTTTTTTAGTTTCATATTCAAATTTATTTTTTATATTTTCCTTAGCATCTTTAGACTCAGCAGCAGCCGATGGATTAAATTTTAAAAATAATAAAGCGGTTACAAAAGCGGCCTTAGCGGCTTTTGATTTAAAGACTTTCTCACGCAAAAAACTTAGCGGTGTGCCTTTTTCTTCTGCCTTTTGCGACATCACTTCTTTAATACGGTTAACAATTTCGTTATGTGTGCCTTTTATTTCCGGATTAGTAATTTTTTCTCCCAGCAGTTCTTCAACCTCTAAACCAAGACGTTCCCTGATTTCAGTTTGCACCATCTCTTGAGTCATCTCAATTCCATTTTTCTCACATTGATCGAAGTAATCAACCAAAGCTTCTAAGCGAACATCAATTGCTTCGGAATCGGCTAATTCTGGTTTAGGCTCTAAAGTTTCAGCTGGGGCTACTGGTAATTCCTCAATGTTTTCAATGTTTTCGATATTTGGTGTTTCAGCTGGTTTATGATTTTTAAAAATGTTACGCATAGATTATTTTTTAAGAGTTTTTATAATATTTAAAAAATCCCCTCTAAGTTCATCGAAATAGTCCAAATCAGCTCTAAGTATTTCTAAAGTTTTAGCCTCGTCAGCTGCCTGCATAACTGGAACTAGTTTAGCAAACAAACCCTCAGCGACCCCATTTGGTAGAAACAAAATTGAATCTATCAAATAACGATTAAAATTAGCAAAAATAGATAATTTAAACTGCTGATACTTAGTTTCATCACTTAAATCTAAGGCTAAAATATGCGCTGCCTCAGCACACAAATCATCTAAAAAGTCATATTGAAATAAAATTGGCGTCACCAGCAAATTAGACATATAAATACCTTATTTTGCTTTTATTATACCACCAAAAAGCACTTATATCAATTTAAATACTTGATTATTCCCTAAATTAAGACTAGGATAAGCTTACAGTTAAAAGATCTTTTACAATCCAATCACCCAAAATAATAAGCCATGAAAACGAACATTATTTTCTTTACCCTACTTTTGTCTGGCTACCTGTCAGCTCAAACCATTACGCCGCTACAAGCTCAAGAAATTATGAAGAATCATTTCATTTCTTTAGCCGAAGCCAGAACCGTTTATCCTGATTTACCAGAACTTACAATTCCTTTTACACTAAGCACTTTAAAAAATAATCATCATTCGTGGTTATTGCCGGTTAAAACTACAAAGGGTTTTAAGTATTTACTCATTCAAGCCAATTTTATTAACGAAGCTTACGCTTTAAAAAAAGTTGAACCACTAGATATTGAAACGACTAAAGAAGTTTTAATTTTACTAGCCAAACTTCGACCAAATTTTCCTGAGCGCGAAGATAATCAGGAGCCATTTAAATATTTTTTTAGGACTAAAGATTATTCTTTTACTAAAGAAAATATTAATTTTAATAAAACTATTTCCTACAACGGAAATAATTTTATAACAATCAATTGGCCCAGTGATATTGAATACGGTATCATAAATCAAAATTATGTGACCTATTTGCGTCAAATAAAATTTAGGCAAGAACCGCTTCCAGAGGGACATCCTAAAGTAACTGACCAAAGTATTTTTATTTTAACTCTCTTTAAACATCTTTAAGCAAAACAAAAACCGACTTACATAAGTGAGCCGGTTTTTTTTATAATAATTTCAATTTGTAACTAGTGCCTTTTAAAAATTCATTTAAATCAGCCGTGGAACGCTGACGCAATTCTTCATCAAAAATTATCATTTTCTCATTTACTTCTAAGGCTAAATCATTAAGGCCTAACAATTTTAAACCAGAGAGTGATCTAACCCGAGACAGAGCCACATAACCCATGCCGTATTCAAAGGTGCGGCTTAAATCAATCTCAGCGCAATCAAGACTAAGCCCTTGGCTTTTATGAATCGTAATTGCCCAAGCCAGTCGAAGTGGCACTTGAGAAATTAAAGCAAGCACTCCACTACTATCTTCAATTGGCCAGATTTCTCTTTTAGCTTCAATAATATCCCCTTTAAAAGTTTCAATCAGTGGAAAGCCACTATCATCGTCAAAACCAATCACGACGCCAACAGTGCCGTTAACATATCCATCTTTAAAATTATTTCTAACAAACATGACCACAGCACCAATTTTTAATTCTAAAGTTTCTGGTGCCAGACAACCACTTTTTAATTTTTCAACTAAACTAGGGATTCCTTGAGTTCGCATCTCAAAATATTTAGGCTCATTTTTTAGACGACTAAGTTCTAAATTATTATAAGAGTCGACATCAAAATTATGAGTGTATAATTTGGTCGGCTTAATATTTGATTTTATCTCTTTATTTAATCTTGAGGCGAGTGCTTTTTTAGCCATCGCTAAATTTTCACGACTGCGAAGTGAATTAAGTAAAGCTAAGAACTTTTTATCTTCATGACGATGTTGCTCTTCTAAATAACAAATTTTTAAATTCATCCGAGACCAGATTTCTGCCTCATACGCAAAACGACTATCTTCACCACCCCGAGCCACTGGTGGCAACTGAAAAAAATCACCACTAAAAACGACTTGTAAACCACCAAAGGGATGTTCACTTTTTCTGACCACACGACAAATGCTATCGACTAAATCTAAACGATTAGCACTTAGCATTGAAATCTCATCGATGATTAAAACTTCTGATTTTTTAATCCGCTGTTTTAGATCACTTTTAGCAATCGCATTGCGAACTTGATGATTCATAGTTTCTTCAATTCCCATGCCACACCAAGAATGAATCGTCCGACCATTAATATGAGTGGCCGCAATTCCCGTACTCGCCGTTACGCCCACTAAAATATTTTCTGATTTTAAATATTCAATAAATTGATTCAACAAAAAAGTCTTGCCTGAGCCGGCAGAACCGGTAAGAAAGACATTATGACCTGCTTTTAAAATATTTAGAGCTTCATGTTGAGTCATACTTTGTTTACTATAGCAGTTATTACTAAAAGCAAAAAGAACCAAAAATGGTTCTTTTTTTGAGCCGTTTCCGGGATTCGGACCCGGGACCTTTTCCTTACCATGGAAATGCTCTACCAACTGAGCTAAAACGGCGTATTTATTTATTTATTCTATCGCCACTAATAATAAATGATTTGCCTTAATTAGGCAATAGTTTCTGGTTCTTCAGTTTCTGCTTCTGGTAAAGCGGAAATTTCTTCAGCCAGTTCTACTAATTTAGCATTCTCGGGGTTAACTTCTCTTAAGCGTTCCAATAATTCGCCAGCATATTCTTTATTTTTAGCTTCAATCGCTAAAGTAATTGCTAAATCTAAATAACGTGGATTATTTGGCTCGATCTCAAGAGCTTCGGCAATATTATCAAGGGCTTCTTTGAAGTTTCCTAAATTTTCATTAACGGTCGATAAAGAAAAATAAATTTTCTGCAGAGTAATGTCGCCTGAAAAATAATCATCACGAGAAGCTTTGCATAACTTTAAAGCATAACCTAAAGTCTGACGAGCTTCAGCCCATTTCTTGCCAGCGGTATAAACATCGGCTAATTCAAAAAAAGCTGGTAAATTTTTTTGTTCTAAACTAATAATTTCAATTAAACTTGCCTCCGCTTTATCTAAATCATCAGCCTTCAAACTATCTTCAGCGGTTCTAAACAAAGCTCTAACATGTTCCCGTCTCTCAGCTAAAGTTAATTTTTTACTACGACGTGCGACATCTTTTAACTCTTTAAGTTTAACGTAAGCACGATGCAAAGGACCAGAAACCATAGAATTTAAAAAATGCCAAATCTTGATAAATACTTTACCCCATTTAGAAAAATCACGCTCTAATCTTTTTTTAATAATTTCTTCTTTAAATTTTGCTTCTTTCTGTCCAGGAATATTTTCCACATCTAAAATCGCCAAAGCGGGAAACTTCTTTAAAATAATTGTAGCGATTATAAGTAGGCCAATTACGACCAAGATAATGGAAATTGTGGTTAACATATCTTAAACATTAACGATTTTAGAAAATTCGTCAACCTTTAAGCTGGCGCCACCAACTAATAAGCCATCAACATTAGGCCATTCTAAAAGCTCTAACGCATTTTTAGAATTAACACTACCACCATATAAAACACGAGGAATTTGACCAATTAACTCAGCGAGTACACCTTTAATAAAAACGTGATTTGATTCTACCTCAGCTGAAGCCATAGCCTTGCCAGATCCAATCGCCCAGATTGGTTCATAAGCTACCACCAAAGCGTTTTCGCTGCTGATATCTAAACCAAATAAAACTTCTTCAAGTTGACGACGCAAAATGCTATGAGTTTTTTTGGTTTTATGAGCGGTAATATTTTCACCAATACAAAGTACTGGTACTAGTCCATTTTCTAAAGCGGCGGCGACTTTAAATTTAAGCAAACCAGAATCTTCTTTAAAGTAACCTCGTCTTTCACTATGTCCAATTAAAACATATTTAACACCCAATTGTTTAAGTGATTTAGCACTTACTTCTCCAGTGTAAGCTCCAGCTAAACCAAAAGCACAATCTTGAGCGCCAAGTTTAACTTTAGATTTTTTTAAAATATCGTAAGCCGCACTTAAAACTGTAAAATCAGGCGCAAGTACAACTTCGTTTTTTAAGTTTTTTAATTTTGTATTATAACTCTTAACTAAAGCAACACTAGAATTATAATCTAATTGCATTTTCCAGTTAGCAATAAATAATTTTTTCATAATTTAGAAAGTTAAAGTTTTAGTCCAGTCGATAGTTCGTTTTACACCTTCATTGATATCAACGGTTGGCTCCCAGCCTAAAATTTTATTAGCTAAGGCATAAGACAGACAACTGCGAAGTTGTTCACCTGGTTTAGCTGGCGCATGTTGTGGTGTAAATTCAGTACCAAGAGAAGCTTTAATCGCTTCAACAACATCTATAACCGTTATTTCTTTAGCACAACCAATATTAATTTCTCCTTGATAAGTGACATCTTTAGCTTTAGATAAAGCGGTTACAACATCATCAACATAAACATAATCACGAGTCTGCATACCGTCACCATTTATAAAACATTCTTTACCGGCTACTGCATGCTCAATAAAAATTGAAACTACGCCCGCCTCCCCACCTTTATATTGTCTTGGTCCGTAAACATTAGCAAATCGTAAAACAGTATAATCTAAACCATAGACCTTACAATAATAATTACAATATTTTTCAGTCGTTAGTTTATGAATACCGTAGGGTGATAAAGGATAAGTTGGGGCACTCTCAGTCGTTGGAATCTCAGTAGCTTCACCATAAATCGCTCCACCGGTGGAAACGAAAATAATTTTCTTTACATTATGAATGCGACAATTTTCTAAAATATTAAGTGAACCAACGGCATTAATCTTATTATCAAAGACTGGGTCAGATACTGAAATACGAACATCGATTTGAGCTGCTAAGTGATAAACAATTTCTGGCTGATAACTAGCAAACACATCAGCCACTTCTGGAGCACAAATATCGACTTCAAAAAATTTAGCTTGAGGATTTATATAATCACGTTTACCGGAAGCTAAGTTATCTAAAACAGCGACCTCGTGTCCTTCACCAATTAAACGATCAACTAAAGTAGAGCCAATAAAACCTGCTCCGCCGGTTACTAAAATTTTAGACATATATTTTTCTTAATTTTTACCTTTATATCATAGCATAAAAACTAAAAAGTGTGAGGTCAAATAAAAAAGAAGGTTTTTGTAAACCTTCTTTTATTCAAGCACCTATTTTAGGCGACAACCGTTTTTCTGTTTTTTAAATACCGAACCAATAATCCGGTGGCATTTAATATCACCCACAAAATTGTAGCATAGAGCAATAATACCTCAGGTATATTAACAATTGAATTGTGAGTTGGTAAAAATGGCAAAAAAATATCCGACCAAACAATTAGCCAAATATTAGCCGCCGGAAATACGATTACAAACATAAGAAATTTTAGTACAAAATGAAGAGTGCTAAAATAACTCACGTAGATACCGGCACTCATAAAAAATTGAAGTGACACCAGCGGCACAAAACATATTGTCATGCACCAGCAAGCAATCGCATCAAAAGTTAAATCATCTTTTAAGATGGCATATGCCATCGAAAAACAACCGACTACAAAAGTTAAAATTGAAAAGATGATTAATCCAAAAACAATTTTTTCATTTAATTTTTTGTTCATTTTCTATAGATTTTTGAAGTAAATATTATTGTTAAAGAATATCTTGATGCCAAAACTTTACAATATAACTTGCTTTATGTCAATAAATAAAAAGCCCATCTTTCTTCACAGAGAGATGGGCTAGGAGTAATTTAGCTAATTATTCAGCTTTTTTATCGTTTCCATTTTTTTTGTAGAAGCAAACGGTTAAATCGCCAACTGAAATCGATGATGGAAAGTTGCCCATTTTACCGGCAGCATCCAATATCATAGCGATATCAGCACCACTTAAAATTGAGTCTCTAAATAATTCATCATTTTTGATTTCCGATTTGATTACCTCTGTTTCTGGTTTTTGATCAACTTTAGCCTCGACCACTGATTGTTCTTCGGTTTTAGGCTCCACCCAAGTTGAGTTTTCTTCAGTGCTAGGCACAAAAGTCCAACCTTCAGGTAAGTAAGCCAGTGAACCGTCAATCAAATTTCCACAAGACTTGCGAGCATAACGAACGGCTCTGTCGGCCTGAGTAACACGATAATATTCTTCCCCGGAAATCAGTTTTACATTTTTGATTCCATCAGAAAAATTCATCTTTACTTTAACTGGAGTAGTACCAATTAAACGACCGCGTTCCGATTTCACCACTCTTGATCTAGGAATTAGAGCATTAATTTGAGCCGCTGCTTCAGCTGGATTGTTTGATAAACCACCTAAGACAACCGGATTAGCGTTAACATTATGATTTTTCATATAACCATAAAAACACACTAAATAAATTAGCATCATGAGAATCATAATTCCGATAAGCGACTTCAAGAACACAGCCGATGCCCAAAATGGAACATCTTGAGCCTTAACTGGCGCCGGTGTAACTTTTTTGGCCACTGGTAGCGGCGTCGTTTTTAACTGGCCATAAATGTATTTACCGGTCATCCGATACAAACAATCATGAACCCCTTTTACAGGAGCGTCGGCAATCAAGAATTGATTAACCCCGCCAACCATTAAAGATGGAAAAAACACGGTGTCGCCAATTTGAATGCGGTCGACGTTAGCAAAACGATCGTGGTTAAGCTGTAACACTTGCTGGTAAATGTCATTAAAGACAATTTGTTTAAACATTGGCTGAGAGTTAACACTGGCCATAAAGGCAAAAAAAATCAGAACGGCGCAAAATACTTTTTTCATTTTTTTACTATTTTTTTGGTGAATATTAAGTTTTCTAAGAACTGGTACTAACTTTGAAATAATATCACATTTATTAACTTATGTCAATAGTAACAGCTAATCACTTGTTTGCTAAGCCGAGATTTAACTGCTATAATACAAGTAATAAGGTTTTAAAATTAATTGAAATACTCCTAGTTTCTAGGCGTTTTTTATGTTTATGAGTGAACAAGACAAAAAAAACAGCTACGGCGCTGACGCCATCACAGTCTTAGAAGGCCTTGATCCGGTTCGAAAACGTCCTGGTATGTACATTGGTTCTACCTCTTCTGCCGGCTTACATCATTTAATTTGGGAAGTCGTTGATAACTCTATCGATGAAGCGATGGCTGGTTATGCAACTGAAATTTCAGTTATCCTGGGTAAGGATAACATGGTTTCGGTAGCTGATAATGGTCGTGGTATCCCAGTTGAAAAAATGAAAGCCACTGGCATCTCCGCCCTTGAAACTGTACTTACTAAATTACACGCTGGTGGAAAATTTGGTGGTGGTGGTTATAAAGTTTCTGGTGGTTTACATGGTGTTGGTGTATCTGTAGTTAATGCCTTAAGTACTTATCTTAAAGCTGAAGTTCGTCGTGACGGCAAAACTTACATGCAAGAATTTAAGACTGGTATTCCTCAAGCTCCAGTTAAAGAAATTGGCAAGAGCAAAGAAAACGGAACCACAATTACTTTTCAAGCTGATCCAACTATTTTTACTGAAACCGAATACAACTGGAACAAAATTTTAGACCGCTTAAGACAACAGACATATCTTACAAAAGGAATTACGATTAATATTCGTGATGAACGTGAAGGTCATAAGGCTAAAAAATATAAATTCCATTTTGAAGGTGGTATTAAATCTTACGTAAAATCTTTACATCGTGGGAAGACTACTAAACACGATACTATTTTCTATATCGATAAAGATGTAAACGATTGTAAGGTTGAAGTTGCTCTACAATATAATGATGAATATAACGAAACTGCCATTGCCTTTGCTAATAACATTCATAATCCAGAAGGTGGTACTCATATGGTTGGTTTCCGTACCGCACTTACTAGAACTTTAAATAATTATGGACGTTCCAAAAATTTACTTAAAGAAAAACAAGAAAATTTAACCGGTGATGATGTTCGTGAAGGTTTAACCGTTATTATCAGTGTTAAGTTACCCGACCCACAATTTGAAGGTCAGACTAAAGGAAAACTTGGTAATGCTGAAATGAAAGGTTATGTTGAACAAACTTTCGGCGAAGCTTTTAATACTTTTTTAGAAGAACATCCAAAAGAAGCTGAAGCCATTATCGGCAAATGTGTCTTATCTTCTCAAGCTAGACTAGCGGCTCGCAGCGCTCGAGCTACTATTTTAAGAAAAGGGGCTCTTGAAGGTATGACTTTACCTGGTAAGTTAGCTGATTGTTCATCTCGTCATCCTGAAGAATGTGAACTTTACATCGTTGAGGGAGATTCCGCTGGTGGTTCTGCTAAACAAGGACGTAACCGTAAGTTCCAAGCGATTCTACCTTTACGTGGTAAGATTTTAAATGTGGAACGCGCTCGTATGGATAAAATGTTAGCTAACCAAGAAATTAAAAATTTGGTTATTGCTATGGGTACTAATATTGATGATCAATTTGATTTAGATAAGTTAAGATACCATCGTATTATTATCATGACTGATGCCGATGTTGATGGCGCTCATATTAGAACTTTACTACTTACCTTATTCTTCCGTCACTTCCCTCATTTAATTGAAGGTGGTCATATCTATATTGCCCAACCACCTCTTTATCAACTTAGAAAAGGAACCACTGTTAATTATGCTTACAGTGATGAAGAAAAACTTAAATTGGTAATTGAAATGGGTGGTGTCGCTGATGACGCTGAAGTAGTTGAAGAAACTGACGAAGGTGAAACTGAAATTGTTGAAGCTGAAGAAACTGAAGAATCTGGCGAAGAAGTTAAAGACAGTAAAAAGAAAGGAGCTAAAATAAATATTCAAAGATATAAAGGTTTAGGTGAAATGAACGCAGAACAATTATGGGAAACCACTATGGACCCATTAAAACGTATTGTTAAACAAGTAACTAATGAAGATGCAGCTAAAGCTGACCAAATCTTCGATATGTTAATGGGTGACAACGTGGCTCCTCGCAAAAACTTCATTCAAACCCATGCTAAAAAAGTAACTAACTTAGACGTTTAAAATTTATGGTTTTACCTTATTTCGCCTATCCGGTTATTGCCTTCTGTTTGGCTCAAGGCACCAAAGTGTTTCTCAAAACAAAAAAACAAAAAAGACTACAATGGCGTGACATCTTTGCTTATTCCGATATGCCATCAGGACACACCGCCACAGTAGTGTCTCTTACAACTATTATTGCTTTAAAACTCGGTCTTTCCAGTGCTGAATTCGGACTTTCTCTAGTATTTATGATGATTGTAATTACCGATGCCATCGGCCTAAGAAACTATTTAGGACAACACGGTAAAACTTTAAACATTTTGGTTAAAGATTTAAAAGAAGATGACTTCTTAGATAATACTTACCCAAAACAATTAGAACAAATTGGGCACACGCCACTTCAAGTTTTAATTGGGGCTTTAATCGGGGCTGGCGTTGGTGTGATTGGTTTTTTATTTTTCTAGTCTAAAATTTTTTTAAAAACAGTCGTCTAGCAAGGCGGCTGTTTTTTTATTATTAAAAATATATGATATAATAAAAAGGTAAAATACTGTGCTTATTTATGAATTTATTAAATATTATCTCAAACAAAAAAGCCATCGGCGGACTAGAAATAGCTGATGACGGTTTTAGATTTTCTAGAATAAAAAAAGTTGATTCCGACTTAACGGTTGAGCTTTTATTTGAGGAAAAAATTAGCGAAAGTGACGCTTTAGCTGGCGAAACAGCGATAACTAATAAGCTTATAAAATTCATTAAACAACATGATTTAGAATATGTAATTGTGTCTGTGCCAGCAAACCATGTTTATATCAAAACTTATGATTTTAATCCAAATCTAAGTAGTGATAAAGTTAATGAAGCCATGCACCTAAATTCAGATTTACAGCTCCCTAAGAAAAAAGAAGATATTTATTGCGACTGGATGACAATTGGTGACTCAGAAACCGAAGGTAAAACAATATTACTTGCTTATATTTTAAAAAGTTATGTTCGAAGTTTAATTAGTAAAATAAAAAATACTAACCTAAAAATTATTGCCATTGAAAGTCATCAATTAAGTTTGGCCAGATCTTTAAAACAAGACAAAGATGAAGTAACTTTGGTTATTGAACGCGGCGCAGCTTTAGTTTCTTTTTATTTAATTAAAAATCATAACGTAATTTTTTCCCAGTCAAGACCAAACGAATTAATTGGCAAAAATCTTCATAAAGAAGTAGATAACGTCATAAATTATCAAGACTTCCAAGGTGTAACCGTAAGTAGTCTAGTATTAATCGGGCCATTCTCTGAAGCCGAAATAAAAAAACTACCAATTAAACCAAATAGTTTAAAATTAATAGATGAACTTAAGTCCGTTAAAGATTCTAAATGGGCGATTACTTTAGGGGCGGCTCTACGTGGTGCCATTCCTCGAAAAGATGATAAAATAATTAGTTTAATGAGTATTGATACCGAACAAGCTTATCATCAAGAAAAAGCTAATGGCACTACTACTTTGATTGTTAGTATAAGTATTACTTTATCAGTTTTCTTTGCTGGTGTATTTCTAGCCGCTTGGTATTTCATGTTAGCGCTACAAAATAATTACAATCAAAGAATTTCTGCTTGGAGCAACACTTCTTCTGAATCAACCACTAGCATCAGTGATAAAGCTAATACGTTTAATAATTTAATTGGACAAACTAGTGCCTTAATAAAAAAAGAGGTTGCTTGGAGTAAAATTATTACGGAAATTAAAAATAAAACAACCAGCAATATTATAATTAGTAATATATCTATCCCAGGGGCTAGTACTGAAATATCAATAACTGGTACAGCGGCTAACCGTGAAGCAATCAATACCCTAAAAACATCTTTTGAAAGTTCCACTATTTTTACTGAAATAAACATCCCTTTAAACAACCTAGAGAAAAAGGTTAACATTCCTTTCTCTATGACATTTAAGTTAAAAAATTAGGACTTATGCCTAAAAATAAATTTTTAATTAAACTAGCTATTAAGATAATTATTGCTTTAATAATTATCGCTTTATCGGCAACCGCGGTTTATTTTTTAAGTCGACAAATAACTAAAATAAATCTTAGTTTAGACGAAAAAAAAGAAATGGATTATTTAATTGTTAACCGCGAGACCGTTAATAATAAAATTAAAACTGATTTTTTAGAAGTTGATCCTAATTATCAAACTAAAATAAACGAATCAATCCCATCAGTTTATAATGTCTTATCTTTTGTAGATGCTATGGAAAGCTTATCCAAAAAATACTCTTTTAAACAAACTTTAAGTTTTGATCAACCAATACCAGTTACTGATATAAACGGCCCAATTAAACTTAATAGTATTAAATTTAATTTAACGATAAATGATGCTAATGGCAATAACTTTATTAGTTACCTACAAGATTTTGAGAAACTGCCTTATTTTGCCTCAATTGATAGTATTAATTATCTAGGTACTAGTGATAGCGGTTGGCAAAATAATTCATCAATAAACATTACTGGTAATTTTTATGCACATCAATAATCCGCTACAAGATAAAAAAATTGATCAAGAAGGTATTATTTATGCCTTAATTTTTGTTTTATATACAGTCGTTATTGTTTTGATTTTTAGTTATGCTATTCATTTTTTAAGAACCACTATTAATACTGCTTTAGCTACTCCAACTGGTACTGATATGGAAAATAAATATGCTGAATTAAATTTAGCTAATTATTCACTCGTTGCTAGTAAACTTGGACTTCAAAAATCTAGTCCAGTTGTGCCCGAGGTTGTTACTCCAGCAGTAGCGACTTCAACCGAAGTAATAGCAACTACTTCCGTAGAAGTGCCAACAACTTCTTTACCAGAAACTGTGGTAACTACAACCACGCCAGTAGTTCCCGTAACCATTGAAACACCAGTTATACCTGACAAAAGACCAACAATTATTATCACTAACTCCACCACTAAATCTGGCTTAGCATCTGAGTTAAAAAATAAATTAAGTGCCGTTGGTTACAAAATTATTAGCACTGGTAACAGTCGACCAAGTTTAGCAATCACTACTATTAAAGTAAAAAATAGTATTACGCCTGACTCAACTTATTTATCTGAAATAAAAAAAATCGTAAAGGCTAGTTACGATTTTGTAGTGGTTTCTTTAGCTGAAAACGCTAGCTCTGATATAGAAATTATTATTGGTGGCAAATAATTTATAACTCTTGCCACGAATAATTAGTAATTAAACCATTATCATCCAGGTTCACGTTAACCTGGATTTTTCTTTTTACTTCACCCATTTGCCCTTCACTATTTATTACTTTTGGATTAGCTCCAGCATCAACCGTTACATTTACACAGCCTTTAAATGGAGCTACGCAACCACCACTAACCATATCTAAACTATAAGATCCAACATAATCTTTATTTCTAACAACTCTTTCAAGGGCATCTTTAGTCCCTAATTGAGCATAATTTAAAGCCTTATCCGAGTTATTAGATTGGCTCACTGACATATTATCAGAAATACTAATCGCCGATATCACAACGCCAGCCGAAACAATTAAGGCAATTAAAACCATAACAGTTGGAATGGAGGCAACACCTGGTTTGTGATTAAATCTAAGCTTCATATTAAAAATCTTTATTTAAATCAATACTAGTTTTTTCATCATGAGCATATTGCCAATCAGGACTAGTGCTATTATAAACACCGGAAATATTAAGTTCAACACTAATTCTTTTTTTATTTAAAACCGAATTAATATTTTCTAAACGATTAAAATATAAAGTATTAATTTTAACCGTATCTGAGGTGATATATTCAAAGGGTTGTGAGTCAACTTGTCTGGTAACTCGGTTATTATTTAAAGTATATTTTACAGAGCTACTAGCAATCGTTAAATTAAGCAAAGTTGTACTAGCAGCAGTTGTGCTGGGGCTAACTAAATCATCAGCCATAGCCACATCACGTTTTATTTTTTCCACTGCAAATCGAAAATTAGAATTAAGTTCACTTTTAGCTTCAACTCCACTGCGTCCTTTATTTAAAATTAAAAAAGAATCAGCCACCACAATCGTAATAATCGACAAAACAGACACATAAATTATGAGCTCAAGCAAAGTAAAACCTTTTTTTATATTTCTATCTTTCATACTACGGACTATAATTAACGACTACGTCATCAACAGTTGGCGTGCTGTTACCACTTAAAATACAATCATCGGCACAGATTCTAATTTTATATTTAAAATACCGCTTATTATTTAACGCACTAAAACAATTAACCTGCGTAGGCGAGCCAGCTACAGTGCTAAACCAATCGCTTGCGCTACAAGTAAGACCACCAACATAATTCCAAGGACCACTAGCGCTATCTGAAGCCGCCATTTGAAATAATACTTGTCCTTTATCAAAACTAGCACCACCAAGTTTCCCTTTCCACATAATTGAATTATAAGCGGCACCATCAGCATTAGCGGTTGAATCGTAAGTCGCTGACACTAAATCGCCATATGGTGGATAGCTAACACCACAACTAACTGGTTTATACTGATGAGTTAAAATAGCCTTAACGCTTAGACTAGAAATTGTAGAATTTGTTTGACTGAGATTTAAAGTATAATTATAACTACCGGCGCTAGTTGGATTTATAACCCCAGAATCATCTTTATAAATTAAACTAAAGTCTGATGAGTAAGAAGTCGTATCTAATATAAAATTTTTTGCTGGACCAGAATTAATATTTAAAGATAAAACTGTTGGACCACTATAAACACCCGTAATTAAAAAATAAACTGACTTAACCGGATCTGTAATGCCAGTCAAATTGTCACCAATATAGACTGAAAAAGGCATAGTAGCTGCCAGCCCCATAGCACCATCTATTTGCCCCACATAAAATTCTGTGGTTTTAACTTTTTGATTATTAGAAGCTCCATCAACACAACTATTAGGGGCAAATTGATAAGTAGTGTCTAGCTTAACTGACAAATTATCTAAAGACACACCACTAGGAATAACATTAAGAATATGTGAGTAATTGCCAGCACTTGAAACATCCATTTTGCCAGTCTCATCTTGATAAACTAATTCCATCTGAGTTTGTCTAGTTGAATTTAATAAGGAAAAAGTTTTAGCCGTAGCACTATCACCATCGATTTTAAATTGAATCGAGCCAGAGCCAGTATAAATAAAATTAACTCTAAACACAGCTTTTTTGACTGGATTTATTACTCCAGTTAAATCATTGCCTACATAAAAAGACACCGGCAAGTCTGTTTGAGAACTTATAGTTCCAGTTTGAGTTCCAGAACCAACCAAAAAAGTATTAGATTTTATTTGATCACCCGCTAAAACTGAATAATAAAAAGGCGACAATAAAGTAATTGCCAAAATAAGTAAGATGGATAATCTTTTATAATTTATACTCCACATTTTATTTTACCCACATCGCTGTGGTCTTATCACCACTGGCTATACCATAAGCCCAAGATTTTTCCGCTCCGCTATAATAAAAACTAATTGCCGAAATAGTATCACCAGCAAATTGGGGATCGATTCTAAGAGAGGCAATCGCTTCATAAGAATCATACCAGTTAGCTGGCAAATCAAACCCATCAATTAAAGAATCAACTTCTTTAGCACTCACTATCTGATCAGCAGAAATAATGACTTCATAAGCACGTTTATTTTGGTCTGAACTAAAAACAATTTGCCATGAACTCGACCGACCATCTAAACCAAGGGCTCCATTAGATTTTATAAAAACCAATTTTGAATCTCCAGCCCATTTAATTGCTGCTATATCAGCCAAGCCATAAGCTTCTTTCAAGGTTAATTTGGCTTTTAAAACATATGCTTGTTCAGTTTCCGATTGAGGTTGGAGTTTAACACTGTATTCCCCGCGAGGCACAACTTCCCCATCAGTATTACTAATCACTGTTGTATTAGGAATATGAATATTATCATCAATAACCTGCCCTTTAAAATTTTTCGGAACTAAATTATTTACCTCTGACTTAGTATTTTTTTTAAACGAAATTATTACAAAAATAGTAACCAAAATAATTAAAATTATTAAAGTTAAAATTGCAATATTTTTTTTATCTTTAAAATAATTCATAAATAAGTTTTAAGGGGCAAATGAATAAGTTAAAATAAGTTCTGATGAAACAATGCTAGCACCTAAACTAGTACTAATATTAAAAGTGTTAGCAACCGGATCAAAGTTTAAATTAGAGCTGTTAACAGGGTAAAGAATTTTAAAACTATTACTACCTGAATTAAATGAATAAGTTGAAGTGGCTTGTCCATTAACTGAAACGCCGATATTGTTAGTTCCCCAACCAGATGAAAAACCAGTGAGCTCAACAAAAGAACTAATTACCGAAACTGAATTTTCTGGAACATAGACTGAAAAATTAGAACTAGTCGCCGTACCGCCCGCTAAAGTACCATCAACGCCACTAATATAAAATTTGGTAGTTTTAGCTGGTTGAGTAACACCACCAGTCGTAAACGAACAATAAGGTGAAGCGCTTGGTCTAGTATTTGTTACTCCAGCACTATCAGTTGATTTAACTCTAAAATAATAAGTAGTATTAGAATCTAAATTGTTTAAAGAAAAACTATGATTAAAGGCACTTGATTGTGAACTAGTAACAGCTGATGAAAGATTTGAATTTTTACTATATTCTAATTGACCGGTAGCCGACTCATTAACCGTCCAAGAAATAGTCGCCCCATTAGTTGAAAGTGAACTAACAGCGCCTGCACAATTATCAGCCCCGGCAAAAGTAATTATTGGTCCTGTTTTATCAATCTTAAAATCAGTACCGCTTTCACTATTGCCACCATAAGACACCCAATTACTATAATAATTAGTTCCACCGCTAAGATGTCTAACGCGAGCTTGCCAATGATAAACACCATCAGTTGGTGTAATTGTAATCGCACAACCATTAGCCGAGGCACTACAATCAATTGGTCCTGGAGCCGCTTTACCAGTTCCTTCAGTAGCAGTTGCGCAAGCACCAGTACCTGTACAAGTAAACGCTGTGCCTACTGGTTGATATTCGATTTGAGGATAAAGAGTGCCACCAGAAAAATCGGCCTGCATATTTACTCCCAAATAAATGCTAGTTGAACTTGAAGTGCCGCCAACACTTAAAGCTGGACTTAAAGCTGAATTATTAAACTGACTTAAAGCCGTTGGATCACTTGGAACTGGTGATAATACACCAAAAGTTGCACTGTTATTAGACAGATAAGTATTTGAAGTAAGATTAATTACCCCATCTACTGCTGATGTTGGAACGGCAGTTACAATTGCAGTACTACTCCAACTAGTAAATACTGTTGCTATTGAAGACGAAGTAAAAGTAACTTTATTATTAGTGTCAAAGACTGTTGGACAAGTACCACCATTTTGGCACAAGTGGTTACCATTTATAGTTACAGCCGCGCCAACTGCTCCAGAAGTCGGACTTAAACTGGTAATACGTGGCAAAATTCTAAAACCAGTTGTGGTGTAAGTGTGACTTTTATTAGAACTACCTGCACCCTGTTGCATTGCTACACTACCAGTATAAATATTGTCAGCAATGACCGCTGGGACCTGAACTACAATAGCTGTATTGCTCCAACTATTTGTGGTCGCTGAACCAGACGGACTGGAACAAGTTGTAGCATCACAACCAAAAAATCTAACCCAACCACCAGAAGCAGAGGTGCCAAAACGAGTACCATTTAAAGTTACAACACCGTCTGTATCAGCGGCATTATATTCTCGAGCGGCATTAGCCACCGCCGTTGGAACTGTAATTGAAGTTACTTGTGGAAATAAATAAAAATTAAGACCGCTACTGGCTACAGAATTAACGGTTACAGTTAAAGCATTAGCACCACCAAAAACTGTTCCCCAATCAGCATCCGTATCACCAGTAACCGATGAGTCAGTTAAAAAAGTAATTGAAGTTGGCGTCCAAGACGTTACATTAGCATCAGCAATTTGATGAGTGCCAATTTTTATATTGTAAGCGGAAGTTGAACGACTGCCAGCCGCCACCGTGCCAAAACCAGAACCAGTAATTGTAATTGAATGCCTAAAACCAGAACCGCTACCAATTCTTGCCCCACAATTAGTACATGAGGCGGTGTAATTTAAAGCGGTTTCTGTTGAGTTAGTGTAAGATGATAAAACAATTGGTTCAACTGGTGTAAAAGTACCGATTAACAAACCAGTATTATAGTTATCATGAGAATCTTTTTGAAATACTTTATAAGTATAATCTTGTCCGTTTGTTAAAGCAGCTGTAGTACATTCCGCACTACCACCCGTTCCATCAATCTTAGATAAAGCCGTTGATGCATTCGAAGAAACTACACAAGCCACTGTCGCTGTGCCATTAGTACTTCCGGTTACTTGAGTTGAACCTTCAGCCGGAACTTCGGAACCAGCTGAAGAACCAGTCCACCTATAAACAACCGAACCACTGACGGTATTAAAATCACTCAAGACCGTTGTCCAGTTTAAAGTATTAGCTCCATTACCCTCCAAACCACTAACTGATGTCGCATTGCCAGGAGATGTGTTGTCAATTGTAACTGTAGCACTACCTGAATCAGTCCCTGAAGTTGTACCAGTGGCAGTAAAAGCAGTAATTCTAGCAGTTACAGCATAAGAACCACCTGGAGGAACTGGCATAGAGGCGTGAGGATCAGCCGTAAGATTTATTTTAAATTGAGTATTAGTGGTAGTAATCGGAACGGTACAACCACTTAAAGACACTGAATCACTAGCCGGCGTGGCACTACAATAAGTTGTGGTTCCGGCATCATTAGTAATTGCTACTGTTTGAATATATTGATACATTCCAGAGGACAAACCAATGGTGGCCGCTGTCATCGTGTCAGTTCCGGAATTAGTTACCAAACCAAATGAATCAACTTGAATATTATCACTAGGACCGAATTCACCATTTGTTGGTTCAGCGCTAACAAAATTTGAAATCGTTGTAGTTTTAGGAATTTCTCTAACCCGGATAAAAATACCCGGACCCCTAACATTAGTCGTTGTGCCACCAGCTGTAGCCGTAAAAGTTGGATTAGCAGTAGCTGTGCCAGAATTTACCGACGTTCTATAAGTTACACCACCGATATCGTTTCCGTTAGCACTATCAGGTTCACCGACCTCGGTTATCGTACCAAAAGTAATCCCCGATTGAGATAAAGCTTCAGCTGAAAATTGTGATGGAGTAGTTACATCGGTTGGAATAACCATACCACCAATTATATAATCACCAGTGGTTACGCCAGGATTTGAACCATAAGCAATCGAAACATTACCAGAAGCAGTATCAGAACCCGTCGCCCCAGCCACACTCCAAGTCGAACCAGCTCCACCAGTCATTCGATACATTTGTCCCCAAGTAACACTATTTGTGCCAACAGTAACCGTTAAAGACCCGGTTTCACCACCAACAGCTACTTTGTAATAACCATAAATATTTGTATTACCAACATCAGCACCAATTGTGGTTCCATAACCACCAGCTCCAATAAGAGATGTGATTGGCGTCCAACCAGAAGGGGTAGTTACTGTACCACTATTAGCTACTGACGATTTCATACCAATAATCATAACCAACATATCATTGGCGACGATACTAGTTGGATAAGCTACAGATACAGAAGTTCCTGAGGTGGCAGAATAAGCAACAGCACTATTTGATTGATAAGTAATTGCAGCCATTGCCTCAACCACTTTTAATTTACTGGCAATATTACGAGCTGAAGAAAAGTTATCAACCACATCATAATTATGCTCTCTTTGTAATAACCAAATTTTATCAACAATACCGCTGACTTCTTCAGCGGAATTAATTAAACCGCTAACTGTATAAAATGGGATATTAGAAAAGACAGTTATAACAACCAATGTAAAAACGATTAACTTTTTTAAAACACTATTTCTCATTTTATTCTTTATAATTTTTTACATAATTAAAAACATTTTTGGAAATATCTTGCATAATACTTTTAGCTTCTGATTCAGACTTCTCTTTAGTCATAACAATTAAAATATATGGTCTATCTTTTAAATAAACAATACCTGAATCTACATAAATTTTTTTATCGGTATCAATTCCAATTTTATGAGCAAATCTAATATCTTTATCAAAACCACTTTTTAAATAATCAACAAATGGTTCATCTGATAAAAAAGAAATTAATTTTTGCGAACTATCGTCTGACAAAAAAGAAGCATTATAAAGAGCACGTAAAACCACTGAATATCTCTTAGCGCTAATTCTACCATCAGTGTCTAAAAAACCATCAAGCCCTATATAAGAATAAACATCATCTATTTCTTTAAGTTCTAGGTTTCTTAGCAAAATAAAATGAGCCGTATTATCTGAGTCAACTAAAGAACGTCTAACTAGTTCTTCAATTGTAAAAACCGAACCAGTTGGCTCTTTGTATAAAGTACCAAATTTTTCATCTTTATCACCAGCCATTAAAACTAATTTGTTATCCCAACGCCACTCCCCTTTATCTATTTTTCTAGCTACTGCCATAGCCACTGGAATCTTTAATAAACTAGCTGGATAAAACTGAGCATCTTTATTAATTACAATATTGCCGCCTGTTGATAAATATTCAAAATAAACCGACATATTTGGATCTTTTTCGTATTTATTATTTAAATAATCTCTTAAAGGCTGGAAATTAACAATCATGTCTTTTTGAGCAAATAATTTTCGAGCGGGGTTAAGCAACTTAAAATTATCATTTAAATTAATCTTTGGACGATTTAAATAAAAAATTACCAAAATAATATTTGATAACAAAAGCAGGCTTAATACTAAATAAAGCCAAATATTTTTTGATTTTTTGATTTCTGGATTTATATTTTTGTTTTTATGACTCATACTAATTAGCTTGTAATTTTAAACTGGTTGAACTACTAACATCAATACTAGTAGCACTTTCATAAACCGAACTGGGACAATTAACCGGCCCCGAACCAACACCACTCCAACTAGTTTGATTGCAAATTTTATTACGCCAGCGCGTTAAATAATAATCCTTACTAATCGTACCATTTTGCCACGCAACGGTCACAGTGATTTTTTGGGTTGATGGATCATCACTATTTCCCGTGGTGCAAGGTGGCGTACTTGAAGAAATAATTACCAGCCCAGTTGTATCATCACGACAAACATTGGAAATCGTAAAATAACGAGTATAGTTTGAATTATTAACCAGTATACTCTCGTCACCCAAAGATAATGCCCAAGTCCCTCCAGATTTCACCGCGTAATAATGAGTAGTACTTAATTTTATTTTACTAAAAATATTTTGCCATTTTTCAAAACTGATGCTATCAACGGCTTTAAATTCTTCATCAACTAAATCCAGCGCGATTTTATTTTCCACCGTCCATTTGTTCATGTTCAAACTAGAAACAACTATCTGAGCCACAATCGGCACAATAATTGCCACTACTCCAATCACGATTAAGAGTTCCAATAGTAATGAGCCGGTTTTTTGTAGATTATTTTTCATGCTTAATTAATTAATCCCTGTTCTTTGACAAATACAGTTCGTTCAAGAGCTCCCGTTTTAATAGTTACACTTGAAGAAGCGACTTGCCCACTAATACTACTAAAAATAATATCTAAATTACTACCTTCAGCTGGTGAACTAAAAATAATGCCATTTCTTAAATAATTAGTCACTAAAATTGTCTTAGTCGCGTCATTATAATCAGTTGGGGTGGAAAATATTTCATAATAATCACTTACGCCGTTAACAAAATGAATTCCCCATAAACGACTATCTTGACCATTCATTGCCTTATCCCGAGTATTCCGCAGATCATAAATAATTGTCTTAGCATTATCTTCCAGTTGGGCACTAGGAACAAAAGAGCCATAAAAATCCCGAGAAATAGTGGCGATAATTACTAAAATACCAATAACCAACATGAGTTCTAAAAGCGTAAAACCATTCTGATGTAACTTAATTATTTTCATGCTAATTAATTAAAAGTACCAACCATTTGATAAATTGGTAATAAAATTGAAACGGCAATTAAACCGACGATTAAACCCATAAATAATAATAGCAGCGGTTCCAAGTAAGTCGTCAAATCTTTAAGAGCATTATTAACATCATCTTCATAGAAAATTGAGAAATTTTTGAGTACCGTATCTAAAGTACCAGTTTTTTCACCCACCGCAATTAAACTCGTTAAAAAATTAGGAAATAATTTAGAATTATTTCTTAAAGCTTGTGAAAGTGGAATCCCCTTTTTAAGTTCATCACCAGCCCGTAAAATCGCTTCTTCATATTGATGATTGCCAACTGCCTTAGCTGTTAAAGTAAGAGAATCAGAAATAGATAAGGCGCTACCAATTAAACTGCCTAAAGTTCTGGCAAATCTAACCAATACAATCTTTTTTACTAAATTATTAACTACTGGAATTTTAAACATTAAAAATGAAACAAAACTTTTACCAGTTTTAGTTTTACTAAAATACATTACAAAACCAACTAAAGCTGCCACAATGGCTAAATCTAAAACAAAACTATAAGTTAAAGCGTTGCTCATCCAAACTAAAATTTTAGTTAGTAGTGGTAGTTCCAAATTATTTTGTGTAAATGATTTAGATAATCTTGGCAGAACAAAAGTTAGCATTACAATCACAATACCAATTGAGGCTACAATCAAAATTGCTGGATAAGTTAAAGCCGCTTTAATTTTTTTAACCATTTTATATTCTCGATTTAAATGGCGACTAAGTTCAGTTAAAGATTTATCGAGCATGCCAGAGCTTTCACCGGCACGAATCATACCCACAAAAATTGGTGAAAAATAATGACTATTATTTTCAAAAGCCCTAGATAATGGCTGACCATTTAAAACACCCGTTTGAGCTTCCATTAAAAACTTTCTCACAATTGGCTTAGTTGTATCAGTCAAAATAATATCGATTGATTCACTTAAACTAAGGCCCGCTTTAATAGTAGCTGATAAATTACGAATTAAAATTATCTTATCTAAAGTAGTAAAATTTTCAAAAATAGCTCGTGAAGATAAAGCCGTTTTATCTTTGCTAGCATTTTTTAATTCAATTTTAATTGGCGTTAACTTTTTTTGAGTCAAAATCGAAACTACTTCTTCGCGATTTGAAGAATTAATTTCACTATACACTGTCCGGCCCTCTTCAGTAATGGCTTCGTAGATAAATAAACTCATAGTTTAATATTTTTATTCACTGGTTACTCTTAAGACTTCATCAATAGTAGTTAGTCCGCGTTGAACTTTTTCTAAACCATCTTCAAACATCGAAATCATACCACCAGCAAGTGCCGCTTTTCTAATTTGACCAGCTGATAAAGATTCTGTAATTAAAGATTTAATTTTATCGTCAACCACCATGATTTCAAAAATACCAATTTGACCAGTAAAACCACTGCCCTCACAAACCTTACAACCTTTACCGTGATAAGCTTCTTTAGGAATTAATTTGGCTCTTGATTTAGCTGGAATTCCAGCCATCTCTAACTGTTTACCAATTGAATTTTTAACCGCTACTGGCAATTTATAAGACTCAACACAGGAGGTACAAATTTTTCTAACCAGACGCTGGGCAATTACTAAGTTAAGGGTTGAAGATAATAAAAATGGCATTGTTCCCATATCAAGCAAACGTGGGACAGCTGACGGAGCATCATTGGTATGTAGTGATGACAAAACTAAATGACCGGTTAAAGCTGAGTGAACGGCAATATCAGCGGTTTCATTATCACGAATTTCACCAATCATAATAATATCTGGGTTTTGACGAAGCAAAGCTCTAAGTCCATTAGCAAAAGTAATACCGGCTTTAGTATTTACCTGGGTTTGATTAATACTAGCTACTTCATATTCAATTGGATCTTCAATAGTAGTAATATTTACTTTTGGCGTATTTAAAATATGCAAAATTGAATAAAGCGTAGTCGTTTTTCCATGGCCGGTTGGACCAGTAACCAAAATCATACCGTGAGGCTTTTCAATTTCATTTAAAATAAGTTTTTCTAAATTCTCATTAACTCCTAAATCCGTTAGTGATAATGGTTTAGCAGAACTCTTAAGTAATCTCATTTCTACTTTTTCACCATTTAAAACTGGCATAATATTAACCCGAATATCCACTTTAGAACCTTCTTCTAAAGCAAAATGAAAACGCCCGTCTTGAGGAATGCGATGTTCATCAATTTGCATCCCCGCTAAAATTTTAACCCGAGCAATTAAAATCGGACTAATGTCGGATGGTAAAGATAAGATTTCTTGCATGACACCATCAACTCGATAACGCACTAAAAGTTTTTTTGGTAGTGGTTCAAAGTGAATATCAGAAGCATTTACTACCACCGCATTTTCTAAAATACTATCTAAAATACTAACAATCGGAATGGCTTCAGCCATGCGCATCATATCTGTTTCACCGCTTAAAGAAACTGACTGTTTAATACTCTCCTCGATTATTTGATTAAAGCTGGTACCGATAGTTTTACGATATTGTTTAAAAACATAAGACAAACTGGCCGATGAAGTTAAATAAACTTCCAACCACAAATCATACTTCGCTTGAATAAAATTAATCGTATCTAAATCCAAAGGATTAATCATCGCTATTTTAGCGGTTTTAGCCTCTGGGTTTTGCTCAAAAATAACCACCCCCTTACTCTTAGCATAATTTTCTGGAATGAGCGCTAAGGTTTCTGGAGTAATAACAACTTTTTTTAAATTAATAATTTTAACCCCAAAATAAGGGGCTAATAATTCTAATAAATAATCCTCAGTTATGTCTTCACGACCAATAAGTACATTGGTGACTGATTGCCCAGAACGAAAAGCTTCAGCCTTGGCTGTGTCAAAAGCCTTAGCAGTAACCATACCAGAATCTAGCAATAATTCTCTTAATTTTTCATCTTTGATGTACATAATAACTAAAATTTTAGGTCATTTAAACACTAATATTATAACATGTTTTTGTCTTATTGCTAAATAACAAAAGCTGATAAACCAAGATAATTAATTAAAAAATGACCACCTAAAAAAATTAAACTTAGACTTAAAATAAGGGGATAAAGTAAAGTGTTTTTTTTATTTTTAAATACTAATAAATTAATAATGGAAAAGATTAAAGCTAAAAGGAAAAAGGTGGGTACAAAAATAATAAAGTTAGGCCAACCAACTAAAAGTCCTGATAATAAAATTAGATGCAATTCCTCTTTACTAATCGCCTCCCGGTTACGACGTCTTACTAGTATAAAAATTAAATAGAAAGCTAAAGTAAATAAAAAAACTAAAATACTGGCCAACCAAAAATGAACAAAGATATATCTAATAAAATAACTAATCGGAATATATGGCGGTAAGAAAAAACGACTAAAAGCGGAACTATGCCAAGTTACATACTGCAAAACCGATAATAAACTATTAAATAAAGCGGTTAAGCCAACTAAAATATAAGTCAATTTTTCGGTGCTTAGTTTTTTAAGCCAAATTAAACATTTTAGATTGGGTAATAAATTGTTTAGCAAAATGACTAAAATTATGAGTCCCGAAATAACTAGTGGCAACCAATTTAACGCCCAAGCAAAAATGAATTTTGTAAGCATATTTAGTATGATTATTGTGATTTAGATACCTTAAATTATAACAAAAAACAGCCCCTTATAGAAGGGGCTGTTTAGCAAAAGTTTGATTAAAAAGTAGTACCAGTACCTAATAATTGAAGGTCAGTTCCAACCTCGAAATAATTAGCGTTGTTACCACCATCTTTAGCCATCTTATTATCATCTACTGTATAAGCTTTGCTTTCTAAAGTAGCGTCAATTTCATATCTCAAAGTTTTTTCAGAACATACATAACGATAGACTAAATCAGTATTAGCCACGTTAGCCCTATCAGTAACTGTATTTACTGGATCAATTGGCAAGTTAGAAATTGGTGAACCAGATGGTAAAGCTGACAAGTTAACTGGTAACCAACCAGTACCGTTAGTCAAAGCTAAAGTTGTGCTAGCTGATTGAGCAGCTGCTGGAGCACTACCAGCTCCACCGTCTAAAGTAGCATCAGAGATTGCAGTTTCACTAGGTAAACTGTAGAAAATTCTATCAGTACTTGAATAAGAACTGTCATCAGTTGTGCTACCTTTACAAGCAGTGTTTAAAGATGCACCACCCATATAAGGAGTGGTTACGCTAGTTGAGTAAAGACCCAAAGCAGTTTTAAGGGTTGATAAATCGGACATTCTCTGAGAATCGCGAGATTTCTTAAGGGTTTCTGAAGGATCTAACACTAAAACTAGGATAACTGACAAAATAGCAATAATTGCTATTACGATCAAAAGTTCTAGTAATGTAAAACCTTGATTTCTTTTTAAATTTTTATTCATAATTTTTAATAAAGTGGATTAACCAATGATTAATTCCCCCTTATTTTAATGTTAAACCTTATAATACTTAATTTTAGCAAACTAAATAAAAACACGCAACAGATTAGGTAGTGTTTTGGGGTTTTTGCTATTTCAATAGCTACTTTATTATGGTAACATTAAGATATATAAAGAAAAAATTATGCCCACAAAAAATTCTAAAAAATTGCTCATAGTCGAAGACGAACGATCAATTGCTAAGGCCCTGCAACTTAAACTAACGATTGCTGGGTTTGAGGTTGATACAGCTGGAAATGGCGAGGAGGCCCTAGCCTTAATGAAAACCAAAAAATTCGATTTATTACTACTTGATATTATGATGCCAAAAATGGACGGTTTTTCAGTCATGGCAGAAATGAAAAAAAACAAAAATAAAACTCCAATTATAATCCTGTCTAATTTAAGTCAGGAAGAGGATGCTAAACGAGCTGAAGAATTGGGTGCTGTTGATTTTTTTATCAAATCAAATACCCCTTTAGCAGAAATTGTTGATAAAGTAAAAAAATTCTTAAAAGTATAGCTTAGCTTCTATGCACTTTAGATCCATAAGAAAAAAAATTGTTACCACTACTGCCCTGGTATTCCTTATCAATGGGATTATCCTAGTGTCGGCCATTATGTTTTTGTCTTATCAAAAAATGGACCAACAAAAAAGTAATGATTTAAAAGAGCTGACTTTAGAAAAAAGCCGTAAAGTAGTCGCCTACCTAAAAAGCTCTAGTAACTTAGCTGAACATCTTGCCACTTTACCAGAAATAATCAATTTAACTGAAAATCCCACTGACCAGAACGTTAAAGATGCTTTAAAATTATTAAATAACTACAACATCAATGGTCAATATGCCACTCTTTATATATTAGATGCCAGTGGTAAAACAATCGTATCTACAGACGCACAAATGGTTGGCAATAATTATTCTTTTAGACCTTATTTTCAAAAAGCCATTATTGGTAACCGCAATATGTATGTCTCCATTGCAGAAACCAATAAAGCACAGGGGTATCATTTTGCTGAACCAATTAAAGATTCAAAAAATAATACCATTGGTGTTTTGGCTTTAAAACTATTACCAGATGAGATTTACGCTCAATTTGATAAAGAAAATAAAAATAGCACTTCTCATTTAATGATTACCGATCAATTTGGTATCATTCTCTACTCTGATTTAAAAGAAAAAAAACTTTCCAGTTTAGGGGTTGTCAGCGATGATATATTAACCAAAATAAAAGCCGAAAATAAATTTTTAGATACTGAGATTAAAGCTTTACAATATCAGATTGTTCAAGACAACGTATCTAAACTTAAAAATAACGAAGTCACTCTTTATAAGATTTACGATAAAATTGATAAATCTAATGAAATTATTTCAGCCGTTCCAATCAGTGGTTACCCATTACTTTTAATTAGTGAAAATAGTTCCAAAGCACTTGAAATTGACGCCATTGGTTTAGCCACTACATCTGGCACTATTATTCTAATATCAAAATTACTTATTTTAATACTTATTTTCTTACTTATTTCTAAAAATCTAAAACCACTTAAAGATTTAGATGAAATGGCTAAAAGTGTTATTGCCGGAAACTTAGAAGTTAAAAATAATATTAAGAGTGGCGATGAAATTGAAGATTTAGGAATTTCTTTTTCTAAAATGACCGCTAAACTTAAAGAATATTATAGTGACCTAGAAGATAAAGTAGCTGATAGAACTAAAGAACTTAATATAAAAAATGAATATTTAAATAATACTAAACTGGCGACTTTAAATATTTTAGACGATATTCAAGATGAAAAAAATAAGACCGTCATCTTAGCTAAAGATTTAGAAAAGTTTAAATTAGCCCTTGATAATGCTTCTGACCATGTGGTTATTACTGATGCTGATGGTATTACTTTATACTGTAATAGCGGCGTTGAACGAATTACTGGTTATACCCGAGAAGAAGCTCTTGGTAAAAAAGCGGGCACGCTGTGGGCCCAACCAATGCCTAAAGAATTTTACGAAAAATTATGGAAGACTATCAAAACTGACAAAAAACCTTATGATGGCAGTCTTAAAAATAAAAGAAAAAATGGTGAGCTTTATGATGCTCAAATAACCATCTCTCCGGTTTTAAATGATAAGAGTGAAGTTGAATTCTTTATTGGCATCGAACGTGATATTACTCACGAAAAAATGGTTGATCAAGCTAAAACCGAATTTGTGTCTCTAGCTTCTCATCAACTTCGGACTCCATTATCAAGTGTTAACTGGTATGCTGAAATGCTGCTCGCGGGTGATGGTGGAAAATTAAATGATGAACAAACGACTTTTGTAAAAGAAATTTATACCGGTAATCAAAGAATGGTTGCTTTAGTTAATTCCCTACTTAACGTTTCTCGTTTAGAACTAGGCACTTTTGCGGTTGAACCGGAGCCAACCGATGTTGTGCAAATGGCAGCTGATGTAATTAAAGAATTACAGCCAAGTATTATTTCAAAAAAACTCAAAGTTACTTTTGAACACGCTGATGGCATTCCGATTATTCAAGCTGATCCTAAACTATTTAGAATTGTCTATCAAAATCTATTATCAAATGCTGTTAAATATACTCCAGATGGAGGTTCGGTGGCTCTTAAACTAAATAAGACGACTAAAAATTTACTCATTGAAGTAACTGATACGGGTTATGGTATTCCAAAAAGTGAACAATCTAAAATTTTCCAAAAATTATTTAGAGCCGAAAATGTTCGTGAAAAAGATACCGAAGGAACCGGACTTGGTCTTTACATTGTTAAATCAATTATTGACCACGCTGAAGGAAAAATAAGTTTTAAATCAACTGAAAATAAAGGTACAACTTTTAATTTAGAAATACCACTATCTGGTATGAAGAAAAAAGAGGGTGCTAAAAAATTAGAATAAATAATTATATGCCAAACGAAGAAGATATAAAAACAATTTTAGTCGTTGAAGATGAAAAACCATTACTTGAAGCGGTGCGTATTAAGCTAGAAAAAAATGGCTTTGCCGTTGTCACTGCTAGAACCGCCGAACAAGCTTACGGTTTATTAGAAGACATTGGCAAGATTGATGTCATCTGGCTAGATCATTATTTACTGGGCAAAGAAAACGGCTTAGACCTAGTTATCAAATTAAAAAGCCATGACCAATACAAAAATATTCCAGTATTTATTGTTTCAAATACGGCTAGCGCCGATAAGGTTAAAAGTTATATTAATCTTGGGGTTAATAAATACTATATTAAAGCCAATTATAGACTAGACAATATAATTTCCGATATTAGAGAATGTCTTAAATAATTTAATAAAAAAACCGCTTAATTAAGCGGTTTTTTTTATATCTTTAAGAGCTTTTTTAAGTTCAATCATTTTAAGTTCGCGACCAACCATTAAATTATTAAGTTTCTCTAGTTCAGTTTTTTGCCGTTCTAGTTCATCCTGTTCTTGCTTGCGTTTAGAAATATCATGAAAAACGGCCACTAAATGCTGTTCATGATTAATTGTAATCACCGTAGTATATAATTCGTAATAATTATTTTGCTTTTTGTTTTTAATATTAACTTCTAAAATTGAGTTAATAAAATGACTTTCTAAAGATAATTTAAAATTAGAGATAAGTTTTCCAGTTTTTAAATTTACAGGTTTTCCAAGATTAACTAAATCACTAAAATTTTCATCTAGTGCTTGCTCGAAAGGATAACCAAATATTTTTTCACTCGCATTATTCCAAAAAACTATTTTCGACTCACTGTTTATCACTACAATACCGTCAACAATTGAATTAGTAATAGCGATAATTTTTTGTTCACTAGTTGCACTAGCATTTTTAAGTTTTTTTGTCTTAGTAATATAAGACAAAAATAATATTACAAACAACTGGATAAATATCCAAGATAAAATAAAGATTATTTTAATTTTATTTATTTGGGCTTGATAATAATTAAAATCAACATCAATACCGAGTACACCAACTTGATTTCCCTGATCATCTACAATCGGACTAAATTTTGAAATATAGGTGCCAAATTCATCGGTGTATTTAGGAGCTGAGTAATAAACATTATTATCAAAGGTTTTTGTAATTTCAATTGGAGCTTTCTCGTATAATTTTCCCGGGGTGACATAAAGAGGTTGTCCATAAGGAGTTGATTCAGTAATAAAATAAATATTATCACCCTTTCTGGCCAATAAATAGACAGAGTCAATTCCCTCAGGAATAAAGATATCGCCCAAAGAAACAATTTCATTTTTTATTTTTTCAAAAACATCACTACCAGTAACATCACCGGGTAATAAATCGCTAAGTTTTTTAACTTCATCCGGATCAACAGCTGTTAAAACAACATTAGAAGTTCTAGATATCTCATCGGAAAAATTTTGATAAACTATTTTTTCAATATAATAAAAAGCAACAAAGCCAAGGGCCACAGCCACAGCAAAAAAAATTAACACCAATAAGTATTTTTTACCTTTTTTCATAAACGCACAAAAACAATTAATACTTATATTTTACCAATATTTAAGGTTAATGTAAAACTAAAATTAAAAAAAATCTTGCTAAGAAGCAAGATTTTTATAGTTTAAAGCAAACTTTTTTCAGATAAATTATCAGGCAAAGGAATATTTAAAATTTTCAAAATTGTTGGCGTGACATTTTCTAGGGTGCCAACCGATTCAACTAAACTTAAATCATCATCTAAGGTGTCAGGTAAACCAATTGTTCTACCCTGATACTCACGACTAACAATAATAAATGGAACGGGGTTAGTGGTAATTCCAGATTGTGGTAATTCAGTCGCCATATTAATCATCGCTTCAGCGTGTCCATAAGCAGCCGTTACAATCATAACGCCATTTTGTTTTAAAACAGCATCGGCTAAGCGTCCTAAATTTTTATCAAGTAATTTAGCGGCTTCTTTAGACAATTCCAAGTTACCAGTGGCGGAAATTAAATCTAAATTAGATAAACTGACCACAATAAAATCATGCAAACCCTTTTTTATATCTAGTAAAGCAATTTTTATTATCTCTGGTAAGGTTTGTTTTGTATCCTCTTCACGATTACCAGTTTTAGAAGAAATTACTTTTAATTCCTCCTTATCAATTATCAAATCTCTTTCACCATTAAAATGATACCAAGCGGATAATAACTTTTCGCTTTCAGTTAGATTAATTTGAGATAGACCAGCTTCTGAAATCGCTTTGGTTAAAAAACCAGAGGCACCTAATTTTTGATAACGCTCTTTTATAGAAGCGCCATCACCGTCAAGTAAAGCTAATGGATAATTTTTAACTAAACTGGTAAAAGTTTTAAGTTTTAAATCAGCAAAAACATTGCCCGAATATTTAGGGGCAATTCCCCAAGCATCCATAATAACCAGCACCACCGGTCGAGGAACGACGGGTTTTGTCGGTGTAAGGTCTGAGTTGTCTTCATTACTACTTATGTCCATAAAGTATATTTTCTAAAGTAAGTAAGCGATTCCATTTAGCTAAACGTTCGCCACGAACTGGCGCGCCACCTTTAAAATAATCAGCGGCTGAAGCCACAGCGAGATCAGCAATGAAGTCATCATTGGTTTCACCTCGACGAGCACTAACGACAATTTTGTAGTTATGTCTTCTCGCTAATTTAAGGCATTCAACGGTTTCTGTCAATGTGCCAACCTGGCTAGGAATAATCACAATCGTGTTAGCTAGACCATCTTTTAGAGCTGGGCGCAGATGACTGGCACTACTAACAAAAATATCATCACCAGCTAAAATTAACTTAGAACTAAGCTCCTCAGACACCTGTGTCCAGCCTTCGTGGTCATCTGGAGCCACTGGGTCTTCTAAATAAGCTAAAGGAAAGCGACGTAACCATTCATTATATAAACCAATCAAGCTAGAACTTGTAAAATGATTATTATCTAAAGAAAAAATGTATTGTTTTTCCGCTTCATTATAAAGAGCCGAAGAGCCAATATCAATACCTAATCTAGCCTCTGTTTTGCTGTCATAACCAGCTGATAAAGTCGCCGCCATAATAAGTTCCAAAGCTTGGATGCTTGAATCCATGTCAGGCGCATAACCACCTTCTGAGCCAGTGTCAGTATCATAACCAGATTCAGTTAAAAGTTCTCCGAGTGAATGGTAAATTTCTGTACCCACTCGTAACATCTCCAAAAATGGCTTAGCTTCTTTTTGAAACCGGTTAGCTTTACGTTCTAAAACCAATAAATATTCTTGA